>JAESGH010000107.1_pt1 | contig 227445 bp, 197 predicted proteins | sample 9269641 | NCBI WGS metagenome assembly JAESGH01 (sample SAMN14515345, study PRJNA621665) | algae metagenome | isolation source: Phormidium tanganyikae FI6-MK23 and co-occurring heterotrophs from granitic... | place: USA: Fort Irwin, California | collected 1998-05-24
CAGGCTCCCATTCTTCAGGATCTCAAAAAAAATATTGGCGATGCAGCAAGCATTGTTAAAATAGACATCGATAAAAATCAGGCGGTAGCAGCGCAGTTCGGAATCAGAAGCGTTCCTACTCTGATGATTTTTAAAAATGGTGAAGTGAAATGGAAGCAATCCGGTGTTTTTCAGGCGGATGAATTGGAGAGATTAATCAAGCAAAACAGCTAAAAATGTATAAAAACCTAATCGTTTTATTTTTTCTCATCGTATTGACAGGTTGTGGAAAAGCTCAGAATAATGGCGAAAGCAATCTTTCTGCAACAGAATTTTCTAAAAAATTAAACCAGACCAAAGATGCACAGTTGGTAGATGTAAGAACACCCGGAGAATTCCGGAATGGACATTTGAAAAACGCAATGAACATCGACTGGAATGCAGATGATTTCGCTGAAAAAGTAAAAGCTTTAGACAAAGACAAACCTGTTTTTCTGTACTGTATGAGCGGACCGAGAAGTACGGCTGCAGCTGCAAAACTTCAGAAGATGGGCTTTAAAAATGTCTACGAAATGCAGGGCGGAATGATGAAGTGGAGGAACGCTGAGCTTCCGGAGATCAAAGTATCAACTGCTACAGGAATTAGTCTTGCCCAGTATAAGGAAATGTTGAAAACCAATACCCCCGTTCTGGTAGATTTTTATGCAGAGTGGTGCGCTCCCTGCAAAAAGATGGAGCCTTACCTTAAAAAGATGGCTGCTGAAATGCCGGATAAGGTGAAAATTTTAAGAATAGATGCAGATGCAAATACAGAACTCTGCAAAGAACTGAATGTTTCTGCACTACCGGTCCTGAAGCTGTATAAAAACGATAAATTAGTCTGGGATCATTTAGGTTTTGTGACAGAGCAGGAAGTAAAAAACAAGATTGCACAATAATGTATTTCATATAAAATTCTGTTAATGTTTTTGACCTTACTAATTAAAAATTTATATTTGCAGGAATGACTTATCAGAAATTAAATACCAATCATATAATGAAAAGCGTTATTGCAATGTTTTTCATTATATGTATTTTAATTTCTTCCTGTGCTGTAAAATACGGTATCAAAAACCTACTCAGTCTGCAGCCTTCAGCTAAAAGCCATACCTCCGCGCCAAAGGAGAAATTTACCAGCAACACAACCACGGCCTCTGTCTGCAACTTTTGCAAGGAAAGAGAAATTACCGCTAAAAATGATACCCATTTTTCGGTGGCGGAATTTCAGGAGCTTGCTGCATTTACATTCATTCTATTTGCAGGGGCGTTTCTGTTTATAAATCTAAGAGAACATCCATTTTACAGTACTTCCAAAATTGGAAATACGGTTCCCATCTTCATACAATACCGCAAACTTATCATTTGATTTAAAATTTAATTGGTCTCTTCTGGTAGAGACTCAAACGATTGATTTTAAATTTTTATTAATCCTTATCGGAATCATTTCGGTAACTGTTAATCTTTCATACAATGATAAGAAAAAGCCTTTCAGTCCTGATTTTTGGGCTGATTACTCAACAGTCTGTCCTTTATGCCCAGCAAGAATCACTTTTGGGTAAAATATGGACAGAAACACAAAAAAACTATTCAGGGATCCGTGCAGCCGAGTCTGCAATAGAATCTTCAGAATATAACGAAGAGACAGTAAAATCCAAGGCATTACCACAGGTAAAGCTTCAATATCAAAATACCTACGGAACATTAGAGGGAAGCAGTGGTGGTTTTTTCCCACAGTCCGGTTTTTTTAATGTTTCCGGAAACAGGAATTCAGGCTCCTCTTTATCCTCAAACAATTTCGGCTCAGCCATTGCGGAGTACGAGATCTACAACTTCGGGCGTCAGAGATTCGAGGAAAGATCAGCAAATGAGTTGACACAAAAGCTCAGGACAGATAAAGAATCCTATTTGCTGAGGCTCAAAAAATTGCTATCACAACGTTATCTTGACTATGTCTTTAATGGCGCCAGGCTCAGATGGGCAGAGAGAAACTCGACGAGGCTCGAAGAAATCCACAGTTCAAGCAAAACCCTTTCGCGTGCCGGTCTCAAACCGGAAGCAGATTCTGTACTTACCTATTCATCGTACGTTCAGGCATTGGCAATGCAAGATAATTGGTTTGGAAAGCAACAGGCAGCCACAGAGAAACTTAAGGAATTTTACATTGATAATTTTAAAGTAGAGGATTACCAGGTCAGTCATTTTCTTGACCCTGAAATAAATTCTTTTAACAGTGAGAAGGTTAATCCATCACATCCTTTTTTAAAGTCCATCCATCAAGAGTCCGAATACTACCAGACCAAAGCGGAAACAGAGAGAAGATCATCACTTCCGTCGCTTAAGATTTTGGGAGGTTATGCTTACAGAGGTTCAGGAGCCGATTCATATGGAAATGTATCAGGGGAATGGATAGACGGTTTTTCCAATTCTGCCAATAATGTACTTGTAGGTATCGGCTTGACCTGGAATATCAGCAGTCTGTACACAAATAGGCAAAAATCAACTATGCTTTCAAAAGAAGCGGAACGTCTGGGTTATCTCGAAAACCAGTATCAGCTATCAATGCAGACTGAGATTAAAGCCCTTGAAAGCAGGATTGTAGAACAGCAAAAACAACTTAAGAAAGAAAATGCTTCTGTGAAAGGCGCATCAGATGCGTACGAAATGTATGTAGCAAGATACAAGAGTGGGCTTATTGCCCTCACTGAACTGTTACAGATCCGTCAGATTCTTGAAAATGCAGAAAAAAGTCAGATCGATGCCGCAAAAGAATTCTGGGAGCAGGTCATAGCAAAGGCTGAACTCACCGGTGATTTTGATTATTTATTTACCCAATTTTAAAATTTTAGAATGAATTTAATACGTTTTGCGCTCAGAAAGCCCATTGCCGTCATGGTCGTTTTCCTGTCGGTCATTGTGCTTTCCTTTACAGCTATAAAAAAAATAAAAGTAGATATTTTCCCGGAGGTAGAGTTGCCGTCAATGTATATTGCGATGCCTTACGGAGGGCTTTCACCGCAATATATGGATGGTTTTATGTCCAAAGAATTTCAAAAAGTTTTACTCTTTGTGAATGGTGTCAAGAATATTGATTTCAAAAGTGTTCAGGGACTGACCTTAATGAAACTGACCTTTTATCCAGGCACCGATATGGCGCAGGCTGCAGGTGAGGTTTCAACGCAGGTTTCACGGGCAATGGGATTTTTACCACCCGGTGCAGTACCGCCCATGGTTGTGCGGTTTGACGGTAATTCACTTCCGGTCGGTCAACTTGTCTTTGAAAGTGACAATCACTCGGTAACAGAGCTTCAGACAATGGTCCTAACCAAAATCCGGCCGATGTTTGTTGAGATTCCCGGTATTACGGCTCCGGCACCTTTTGGGGGTAATATCCGTTCGATCGTTGTAAATATTGATCCGGCTGCAATGCAGAGTAACGGACTGAGTCCGGAAGAAATTACTTTGGCGATCACAAAAAGCAGCCATCCTTCGCCCGCAGGAAATATCAGAATGGGCGAAACGAATTATATGGCACCGATCAATTCCATAGCCAAAGATCCTGCGGAGTTTCTTAAAATCCCGATAAAGACCCAAGACGGTAGAACTCTTTACGTGGGTGATGTAGCCAATGTTCAGGATGGAGCTGACCAGACATCTGGATATGCATTGGTCAATGGGAAACGCTCTGTGTATCTCCCGGTGATCAAAAAATCAGATGCTTCAACACTGACAGCAGTTGAAAATCTAAAAAAAGCAATGCCAAAACTGAGAGATCAGCTTCCGGATGATGTGAAGGTGAGTTATGAATTTGACCAGTCAAAATATATTGAACGTTCCCTTTCAAATCTAATTCATGAAGGACTTTTGGGTGCACTTTTTACAGGATTGGTCATTATTCTTTTCCTTGGTGACCTTCGAGGTGCCCTGATCGTGGTCTTTACAATTCCCATAGCAATATTAACAGCCGTCTGTGTGCTCTATTTTGCAGGATATACTATTAATATAATGACCTTGAGTGGGTTAGCCCTATCCATCGGAATTTTGGTAGATGAAGCTACGGTCACGATCGAGAATATCCACCAGCATATGGAAATGAGGAAAACCAAACCCAAAGCCATTCTTGATGCAGTACTTGAAATTTCCATTCCGAAAGTGCTGATATTATTATGTATTTTGGCCGTTCTTACGCCTGCCTTCATTATGACGGGCATTCCAAAAGATATGTTTCTTCCGCTTTCTTTTGCAGTTGCATTCGCAATGATAGCTTCCTTTCTGGCATCCCAGACCTTCGTTCCGATCCTCGCTAACTGGATGATGAAGAATAAGCATATTGAGAAGCATTATGTTAAAAACAGGAGTTTTTTCTATCGATTCAGAACGGGCTACAGTCACAAAATGAGAAAATGGTCGGGAAGGACTTTGGTATTGTTTTCGGCCTATATTATTTTCTCGGGCCTTTTAATATTTTTAATGATGCGCTCATTGGGAACCGATATTATGCCTCTTTCCAACAGCGGTGATTTTCAGATGAGAATTGATGCGCCACAGGGAAGCCGTCTGGAGAAAACTGAAAAGCTGGTGAAGGATATTCTCAAAGATATTGAAGGTATTTTGCCAGAAAATGCGGTCAGCATCAGTTCGGCCTATGTCGGTTTACATCCGGCAGCAACGCCGATCAATCCCATATTTCTTTTTACCAACGGAACACACCAGTCTGTTTTGCAGGTTTCTGTAAATAAGGAGATCTTTTCAGGGTCTATGGAAGATTTGAAAGAAAAGATCCGCAAGACGATTGCTAAAAAGCATCCTGAAGCACAAATCAATTTTGAACCGATGGAACTTACCGAAAAAATCATTGGACAGGGGTCGATGACCCCGATAGAAATCAAGGTAGGATCTCCGAATCTGAAACTAGCGGCATCTCACGCAAAAAAAATAGAGGAAAAGCTGAAAAGTAACGATTTCCTGCGAGACGTCCGCATTGCAGAGCCACTTCAATATCCGACGTTACAGATCAACGTAGACCGGAATCTCGCTGCGCAGTTCGGACTGACGATGCAGGATGTAACACGCAGTCTTGTGACCGCTACCTCTTCAACCCGCTACACCGACAAGAACCTCTGGGTCGACCCAAAATCAGGACTTGTCTTTCAGACACAGGTCCAGATTCCAGAAAGTATAATGAACTCTGAAGAGATCCTGAAATCACTTCCACTGAAAAAAGACAGCCCGAGACCCGTTCTTGAAGATATCGCTACAGTTAAAAAAACGACCGCACCTGCACAGGTCAACCGAAAGGGACCTATGAGATATGTAACGATTATCGGAAATGTGTACGGAAAAGACCTGGGCTCTGCTTCCAAAGCGGTGAAAAATGCCATCAGTGAGACCGGAAAACCTCCAAAAAGTGTTTCTGTCTGGACAGAAGGCACACTGCAGCTACTGGATGATACACTCGACAGTCTTGCAATGGGACTTTTGGCGGCAGTACTAGCGATATTCCTAATGCTTTCTGCTTATTATCAGTCATTTAAAGTACCTTTTGTTGTTCTTTCCGTGATTCCTTCCGTGATCGTGGGAAGTCTTGTTTTGATTTTCATTACCGGCAGTACGCTCAACCTCCAGTCATATATGGGGATGATTATGTCCATCGGTGTTTCGGTTTCAAATGCCGTATTACTTATCAATCAGGCAGAGTACTACCGTAAACATTACCATATCAGTGCGCTTCATTCTGCGAGAATGGCAGCTGCGTCCAGACTCCGCCCTGTACTGATGACCGCTTTGGCGATGCTTGCTGGGATGATTCCTATGGCAATCGGTATCGGGGAAGGTTCTGAGCAGGTTGCTCCACTTGGTAGAGCTGTTATCGGTGGTATCATCGCATCCACTCTTACCATTCTGCTTTTGGTTCCGCATTTTTTTGCAGCAGTAATGTCCAATGCAGGACATTCAAATCCTTCCTTGGATCCGGAAGATGAGGAAAGTAAATTTTTCGTACAATCTTAAATAATTAAAAAATAATGAAAATCATCAATAAAATAAAATACATCTTTATTCCGGTCGTTCTTTTGGGAGTGGCTTCCTGCTCGGGCGAAAAGGAAAGTAAAAATGAAACAAAAAAAACAGTTCAGCCTGCTCGGTCTTTCGTGACCACAGAAATCAAGCTGATAAATCCCACTTATCAAATTTCCGTTCCAGGCGAACTGAAGCCTTATGAATCGGTGCAGATCTTTGCCAAGGTTGCCGGATTTATCAAGAAAATTTATGTTGACAGAGGTTCAGTTGTGACCAAAGGTCAGCTTCTTGCAGTTCTGGAAGCACCAGAAATGAATCAGGATTACCTATCCGATAAATCTTCACAGCAGAAAACATACACCGACTATCTTTATGCTAAACAGGCTTTTGAGAGATTGCAGGATGCGGCCAGTACAAAAGGAGCTGTTGCGGACATAGAACTGGATAGGGCTAAAAGCATTATGCAGAGTTCCAAAGCAACATACGAGGCATCAAAAGCAGGCACCGGTAGGTCTTCACAGATGAATCAGTACCTTAGGATCACGGCACCTTTCAGTGGTGTGATAATGGAGAGGAATCTGTCGGTAGGAGCCCTTGTTGGTCCCAATTCAGGAATGGCTCTTTTCAGTATCGCTCAGAAAAATAAGCTAAGACTGACGGTATCTCTTCCTGAAAAACACGCATCAAGTGTCAATGAGGGGATAGTGGCGCAATTTACGGTCAACTCGATCCCAGGAAAAAATTTTGAAGCCCATCTTTCAAGGAATTCCGGTGTTATCAGTCAGGAAAACCGTTCCATGACCCTTGAGTTTGACGTTCCAAATCCGGGCACTGTCTTAAAAGGGGGAGAATATGCACAGGTCCAGCTTAATCTGAAAAGAAGTGCACCTACATTTTTTGTACCCACGAAAAGTATTCTGCAGACTCAATCCGGAACCTTTGTGATGACCTTCAATGATAATACGATAAGCAGAGTTGCTGTGAAAGAAGGAATCACCTACGAAAAAATGACCGAGGTCTTTGGTGCACTATCCGGCCATGATAAAGTTCTAGTAAAACCTTCCGAAGAAATTGAGGAAGGAAAGATATCAACCCAAAAAAAAAATAAATAATGATAACGACCTTAAAATTTAGAACACCTATTTTCATTCTGATGATGATCCTGTTTTCTTTTTCTTTGAGTGCGATGCAATCAAGAGTTGAGAATCAGGATGGGCCCATCCCACAAAATAATGTAAATGATAATGAGGATATCATCTTAATCGATGAGAACGGAAAGAAAATTGCTTTGAGTGAACTGAAAGGGAAAGTGGTCTTTGTAAATTTCTGGGCCACATGGTGCAGACCTTGTGTCGAAGAAATGCCGAGCATCAGAGACCTGAAAGACAAATTCAAGGGAAATGACAATATCGTTTTTATCCTTCTCAATGTGGAAGCCAACCTGACAAAGTCTAAGAAATTTATGAAGGATAAAAACTACGATCTTCCGGTGTATGTCGCAGCCGACACTATTCCTTCGCAGTACTTTCAGGGAGCAATTCCGACGACTTTGATCTTTAATAAAAAAGGAGAACTCGAAGCACAGATGCAGGGAGGGCAAGATTTTGACCAGCCTGAGATTTATGAAGCGCTGAAAAAGTTAACCGGACAATAATTTATTAAAATAAGAACAATGGAAAAATTTAAAATATGGCTTCGGAAGAACTGGAGTACGGCACTTTTGGTGTCAATATTCATCGTGTTGCTTGTGAGTCCCGATGCAAAAGCCTGGCTGATGCGCCAGATCATCTCTACCGGTCTTATGAACTCAAAGATTGAAGAAAAGGATACAGAGCCGGCCGTTGAGTCGAGTCCTTTGTCCAGTACTGAAAACTTCAGTGTCAGGAATGATAAAGGTGAGATCATCAATACTTCTGACCTCAAGGGAAAAGTGGTATTTATTAACTTTTGGGCGTCCTGGTGTCCGCCTTGCCGTGCGGAATTTCCTTCGATTCAGACATTCTACGACCGATTTAAATCCAATAAAGATCTTGTTTTTCTTACAGTCAATCTGGATGAGCAGACCGCCTTGGGTAAGATGTATCTTGAAAAAGAACAATTCACTGTTCCGTTTTTAGTTGCAGAAGGTTTGATTCCAATTTCTTTTTTTAATGGTTCGCTTCCTACGACCGTCGTTTTGGACAAATCAGGAAAAATTAGAATGCATCATGCGGGAATGGCAGACTACAGCAAAGAATCATTCTATCAAGAAATCAATCAACTTTTAAATGAAAAATAATGAAAAACTTAATTAAGATATTGACCTTCTCAGTTTTCCTGACAGGGTTTATGGGTTTCGCTCAAAAGGCAGCAGTTTATGAACCTGCAAAATCTATTAATAAGGAGTACAAGGCTTTGTATGTGATCAATGAAGGTGATGACCAGAAAATCAGAATCATTATCAGAAATATCAATAACGCGATGGAAGATCCCAGGCTGAAAGGCAAACTGAAGGTCGAACTGCTGGCCTTTGGGGGCGGAGTGGAAATGTTCAGAAAGAAAAACCCCTATTGGGAACTTCTTACAGGTCTGCAAGATAAGGGGGTAGTGATGGTACAGTGCGAAAATACCCTTCGTGAAAAAAAGATCGAAAAGTCCGAATTATTTGAGTTTGTAAATTACACCCCCAGCGGAAATGGGGAAATGATTTTGAGACAGGATGAAGGATGGGCAATAGTTAAACCATAAAATTGGAAATTATGAAATTATCAATAGGATTCATCAACGATGTGCACGGCTATATGGAACCCCATCCAGAGTTGTTTTATGACTATCAGAAAGAATATGTTAAAAGTGCAGGAGGTTATGCCAGAATTCAGACCATCTTCAAAAAGATCAGGGCAGAAAATCCGAACGCATTGTTCTTTGACGGAGGGGATACGTTTCACGGAACAGTTCCGGTGGTACAGTCGAAAGGAGAGGTCTTGATTCCCATACTTAACCAACTTGGATTTGATGCAATGGTAGGACACTGGGACTTTGCCTATACCCCAGGACATCTGTTAAAATTGGAAAGCCAGCTCAATTATCCCCTCTTGGGCTGCAATGTTTTTGATGAGCAGGAAAAACGATTTCTATTACCTTACAAAATATCTGAAATTGGAGGACTCAAAATTGGTATTATCGGGATCTGTTCCAATATTATCGATAAGACAATGCCGGAGAAGTTCAGTGAAGGCATAACGGTGACCGATGGAATTGAAGAGACAAATCAATGCGTCAGAGAATTAAGAGAGGATGCTGTGGACATCATTATTCTTTTGTCGCACAATGGTTATCCGCAAGATATCGAACTGCTCAAAAAAGTGGAAGGAATCGATATTTGTCTCAGTGCACACACCCATAACAGGATGTACGAAGCAGAAAAAGCAGGAAACTGCATTATCATCCAATGTGGCTGCCACGGATCATTTGTAGGACATCTAATGCTTGATGTCGAAAATGGAATGATTACAGATTTTGATTACAAGCTCATTGAAACTGACGACAGTCTTGATGAAGATGTAGAAGTTAAAGATCTGGTGGAAAAAAGTCTACAGTCTTTTGCTGAAATGAAAAATAAAGTATTGGGGACAACAGAACATATTTTGCACCGCTATTCCACGCTGTCTTCTACTATGGATGACTTTCTTCTGTCTGCCGTCAATTTTGCCACGGACGTTGAGATCTCCTTTTCCAATGGATGGCGCTATGGTGCACCTATAGATGTCGGAAATGTTACCCTCTGGGACTTATACAAAATCGTGCCGATGAATCCGCCTATTTCCACCACAGAGCTTACTGGAAAAGAGCTCTTCGAAATGTTAGAAGAAAATCTGGAGCGGACTTTTTCGGCAGAGCCGATGAGACAGATGGGAGGTTATGTTAAGCGTTGCAACGGACTGAGAATTTTGATGCGCATTGAAAATCCGCCGGGTTACAGAATTCAGGAAATCTATTTTCAGGGAAGACATTTACAAAAAGACAAGGTTTACAAAGTTGCTTTCCTCACCGAGCAGGGTGTTCCAAAGAAATATGGAAAAAACCGCACAGAGACAGGATCTAATGCCATTAAAGTAATGACATATTATCTTGAGAATAATTTTCACATTGAAAGATCTGAAGATTCTTTTCTTTTGGTCTGAAATAAAGGCAGAAGATCCGAAGATCCTCTGCCTTTTATTTTGTGCTGGGCAATTACGATGATTGAATGTTGCTATTTTGATCAGGCTGTTGATAAAGTTTTCCAGATTAGTAAGTCCTGTAAGAGTGATGACTGATCCGTCTGCGACATCATTCAAGTTCAGTCTGTTTTATTATTAATATAATCTAAAAATCTTTGTAAAAATAAAGTAGGTTTTATATCGTAGGAAATCTGTGAGGTATTAATCGTTCAAATTGAAATTTTCCACAATATTTTTTTAAAAGATAAACTACAACAAGTCTCTAGTAATAAACTTCCTATAAAAATCATTGAACTCAAAAATATCATATGTAAAAAATTCGTGTAAGTATTGCTCTATCCTTTCAATTTTTGTCATTGGCTTGCAAGTTTATTTATAGATTTAGATTACCAATCCATATTTGCTGAGTTATCAAATATTCCCTGCAAATGATCACAAAATTTTTCCATAGTATCATTATCGTGCATTGCAGATTCATACATCCCATTGCTTGCATAAGGTAATATTGTGATCAAACCGTGCCTTTGGGTATATGTCAGTGCAGGTTTTAAATTGCTGTTATTCATATCAGAGATAAAGGATTCTATCAAACTTATCACTTCATTGTCTTTAAATTCTAATGTGCCGTAAAATGAAAACCTATTTTTGCTCTTATTAAAATCCATTATTACCGGTACAGCACCAGCTCCGGAATGAAAATGGAAAGCACTACCGTCCTTTCCAAATGCACCATGAGCCACAAAGTTCCTTACCTGATTTCTAATTAAAAGTAATTCATCATAGTATCCCTTTAACTTGACATCAGATATAGCGGTATTAAATTTAGTTTTCCATTCGGCGTCTATTAATTTTGTGACTTCTTCCCCTGTTTTTATTTTTTGTGTAAGGATAGCAAGATGAATAAATAAATGTTCTGTCCAGCTAAAAAATGATTCAATAGTTGAAATTGCTAACCATTTTGTGCTTTGCCGTATCTTGTAGTAATTTTTGGAACCTAGAACAAAAGTGCCATCAATAGAAATCCTTTCTTTAGATAATTTTTCTAGTTTCTTATTTTCTGATTTATATAGATTTAGAAAATAGTTAAATCGTTCAAATAAATATCCATTATTATTTACAATATTTATTTCGGAACTCTTGATAGCCTCTGCTGCCAAGTGGTTAAAATATGGTCTTGAAGATTTTATCGCACCGTTAATTTTCTTAGTAATTATTTTCGCATCTTCTTCATCTTCCTTATTTTGAATAAAAACCCCAACTCCCATTTTCCTGTGTTCAATCAGAAATGCTTTACCATTAAAATCAATTTGAATAGACCAAGCCAGCTTTTCAGATCTTCCTGTGTCTTTGAAACCTAATAAATTTACAAATAGAAAATAAACTAAGTAGTAATCCTGTATCTCCCTTCCTGCATCACTTCTTTCAGCAAAAAATAATAGTTTTTCGTTTGCTTTTGTATTATCATCGACTTGCTTTATTGGAAATAATATTTTCAGGGCATTTTCTTTGTATTTTTCAATATTCATATTCTATTTTATGCAGGTGGTTGAGTTTTCATTTTCCGGCTTTAAGCATCTTCAATGATTTAGATAAAATAATTTTAAACTATTTTAATGTGTTTTTTATATAATAAATCTAATGTATCTAAGTTCAAAATTCGAATTAATTCTTATCGATTCAACTGGCGCATTAAGATATTTGGCTAGGACTGTCTTTAATCCATTTTCATTATACCCATCAATATGATACTTCGATATTTCATTTTTAATATCATTTCCGTTAAAGATTATTGATTCGATCACCTGGACTATTCTATCTCCAAAACCATCGTTTGTTGTTTTTTGGCTGCATTTAATTTCAATATTTATTGTCTGCGAATTTGGTAAAAATAATACAGAGTAATCCTGCTGAATTAAAATACCATTTATGAAATCGAATGATTGATTGAATGCTGGATTATCTCTTAATTTAAAAATTTCTTCTCTATAATTTCCTTTAAAATTATTAAATCTGAATTCACCTTTGCTGTCGTAATACATTTCAAATAGAATTCCATTTAGAATATGATTCTCGGAGTTTATTTGAAAGTCTAGTAGTGACCTATTGAGATTTTCAAAAAATGTCATAGCGGAATTTGCCCCACCAATAGCGCATTGTAATAAATTTCTTCCTAAAATGAACATTTGGTCCTTATCTAATTGACTTACTGGTATTGTTATTAAATAATCAATTGCAGGATTTTGTTTGTACCAATTGTAGGTCTTTAGTTCTTTAATTTTTTTGTAAAATTCTGAATCTTCATAATAATTTTCATCTTTCAAAACATTCGGATTATAAGGTAGGCTTAAAATATTTAGTTTTTGATGTTTGTAAAAGTAAAAATCACCAATTAATGAGGTGTGTTCCCAAGTTGTTTGTCTTCCTCCTGACAATGCAAAAACTGTCTTTCTTACAGATTTAAATAGATCTTCGACAGCTATCCTTTCGGACGAGAGGTGCTTTATTAGTGAGCCCGTATAAATACTATTATTCTCATATCCGACATCTAAAGCACCTTCATTTGGAGATGTTGAAAATGCTATTAGTGATCCTTTAGGAGCTATAATTGGACTAAATCCAAGTGCATTCCCGCGACCAAATGATCTTCTGCAAGCATCTAATATCACTATGTTTAATTTAGTAGGATTTTGCCTGTATATGTCAAATAAATCATTTAAAGTAATACAATTTTGTTTTGCCACATATTTATTTTCAGGAGGAATTTGCGAATCGATACTCGCCAAAAAATTCTCTCCATCTACTTCGAATCCGTGACCTGCAAAATAAAAAATAGATGCATCAAAATCTTTTAGTAAGTCGCTATATTCTTGTAAAATTTCAACTATGTTTTTTTGATCGATATTTAGATATAATTTTACCTCATAATTGTAATCTTTAAAGATTTCAGCAATTTGATTTGCATCATTTTCTCCGTTAGTTAATTCACTTCCTTTAAAGTAGTTGTTATTGCCAATTATAATTGCTAATGTTTTCATATATCTAAGTCGATTTTGGATGTTTTTAAATATTTGCTGATAAAATGTAGAAAATTAGAATTTTGCAAGCTATTCTGATTACCTAAAAAGATAACCTTTAAACAATCAACTTGTGTTTTTCGATATTGATATTCTCCATCACTTTAGACCTCAATATACAAAAGATATTGTTAGAAAATTACGGTTTCCTCTCAATATGAAAAAAGTTTGTCGCGACAATAATGCAACCAGAATATTTAAATTTGGAAAAATAAAAGAACTATCTTTTACGAATATGCAAGGTAACACACAGTAATAATATGAGCCGGTCTTATTCTTCTAATAAACCTGAATTTTTGGTAAGAAAAACTTTTATAATTTCATCTGAATTAAAATCATCAGAATTGTATGTTTCCTGATTGTTGTTACTCCCTTCCCTTAAAAGATTTTCATCAAAAGTTAAATTGAGTTTTGAAGTCTTTCCCTTGGTCATAACATTTGAAGATAGATCTAACTTTTCATAATACTTTGCAATTCCTTGTGGCTGTGTTTCAGCGAAAATTAATGGTGGGCAAAGTGGATAAATTAATTCTTCACCCTGAAGTAAAACTTCATCTTCTTTATGGCCAGGTATGTAAAACTGAATGTAAGAATCTTGGTAATAAAGTTTAATCCAGTGAGAAGGCAATTTACTTTCTAAATTTCTTTTTTTGAAAATTAAAACATAGGGAAATTTTACATTAAAACCAGATGCCCCCCTATGAATCTGTTTGGCATGCTGTGCAAAATAAGCCTCATTGTTATTTCTCATCAGAAAATCAAAGCAGAATTTATAGTTGTCTACTTCAACATCAGGAATTACAGTCAAGGAAATTTTCAATAAACATTTAAAAATGTTAATCGGTATATAAGGATTATGTATAACATTAAATTCTATAATACCTCCATCTAATTTTTGAATTATCCCTTGTTTATTTGATTCTATCTCAATGCCATGAAAACCATTAAAACTATTTTTTTTAGCTACAATATTACCATCGTATGATTTAAATGTTGGAGGAGTTTGTGCTCCTAAGGCATTAACACTTCTATTCAAACCTAAAAAATTTGCCATATCACTTTCGAAACCTGAGAAATGATTGTTACACTTATCACATTCGTAATCTGACACCCCAGAATTATTTCCAAATAATCTTGAAATAATGTGAGGCTTGCTTTTAAAGGTTGTTGCATCGGACTTTTTACCACAGAAGCGACAGATTCTTTCTGATATTTTTTTTAGAGGACGCCTTTGATTATTTATTGGAGGAGTATACATACTTTTTAATTGATAATCCTTATCAAAAGCTTTTAGATGCTCAATATTTCCAGAGTATGTATATATGCTCATTAGTTATCCGTATTATTTTTTATTAACTTTAAATAACTTCGATTTTTACTACCTCACTACTAACCACTTTTGTATTTGTATCATTCATCTTCTGTCTAATTGTAACTTTAATTTTATCATTCTTAGGAGTAGGAAAATTCATTAAATCTGAAATATTTTTAAAATCAAAGGCTTTACAAAGTAATGTTATATGACGAGTAGAATATTTATGTCGCTGTGTTAATGACTCCACATTGCTAACAAAACTTTTGGCCAAACCCATTTTTAGGCTAAGCTGATCTTTGCTTAGTTTTTTTGCTTTGCGAATGTTTCTTACGTGATTAATAAAATCCAAATCGAATTGTGTTGTTTCTAAATAAGTAATTTGTTCCATATATTTTTAAAAAAATCACCCAATATGTTGGGTGTTAAATAAATATTTATTATTTTTGCTTTAGCGAATAAATCATTAACCTTCAACAAGGTAAAATGAACGATGTATCTCGAATCAAAAAGACCAATTTTCCATCGAGAACCTCGTGAAATCGCTCCATGTCTAAAAGTTTCTTACTTTTGTATACGGCATGCGAGCGGTTCTCACGTATACTTTAGGTGGAAACTTTAATCTTCGGTTTAAAGTGGGTTGGTCGCCCTGATTCTAGAGTGTGAGACCGCCGCATGCTATTTTTGCGTATAATTCTCATATCTAAAAGCATCGTTCCATATATAAAAATAATATTTATGAGGACGACATTTTCAACCATTCTTCTTATTTGCCCACCGGAGTAGTCCGCCAGCATAACAGAAAAAAAATACAGCTTCATGCCAGTTTTGCTTGCAAAATGCTGGATTGGTATAACCTACCTATTATCGACAAACTCCGAAATTCCTTTAAAAGTAAAAGGAAAGCCAGATTACGCTTTAAACTCGCACATTAAAAGTACTCGCTTTCTTTTAATATTCCAAATTATTTTCAGCACGAAGGGAATTTATTACTGAAGACAAAAAAAGTGAATGATCTGTGTAATGCAGAAGTTTATGGCTTTTTTTTTATTTCAAGAAAATGTTTTCTCATTTAGAAATGACACTTACATTGAGTTTACAACTCATTGCGGCTTTACAGCTTACACGGGACACAATTTCATTCATATTATTTCAAGATGTGCTGGGGCAGGAGGTTTTGCTATGTCCTTACTGGAGCTTCCTCCCAAGCATCATCAAATAGAAACGCTAAAAACATATTCAAGAAACAGAAAGTGTAACGTAACCATAGAAAAACAAAAGTCCTTTCCACAAAAGTTGACTGCTAGCGTAGGAAAGAGCAAAGTCTAACGAATTAAACCTATTCAAAAGTATGAAAAAAAACTTTTGCAACCTAAGTCATCTTCAAATGGCTTTTAGCTTCACCTTGCTTGTATCCGGCGTAGCAATAGGGCAGATGCGCACCATTACAGGCACTGTCACGGAAAATAGCCAGCCAGTCAAAGGCGTTTCCGTATTTCAGGAAGGTAAAGAAGAAGTGGCTGTGACCAATGCAGCAGGCGTTTACCGTGTTCAGGTATCGGGAGAGAACCCCGTAATCATTTACCGCCATCCGGACTATCCCGAACGAAAAATTACCTTAGGCAGCAGGATAACAGGATAACCGTCAATATCTCATTAGGTAAAGAAAAAGAAATTGAGGAAGTTGTTCTCAATGCAGGTTATTATAAGGTCAAAAATAAGGAAAGAACAGGAAGCATTGCCAAGATCTCATCCAAAGACATCGAAAATCAACCTGTCACCAATGTCCTTGCTTCAGCGCAGGGTAGGATGAGCGGGGTTTCGATCACTCAGAATTCGGGAACACCTGGAGGGGGATTTGATATTCAGATCAGGGGTAAGAACAGTATCCGTCGGGAAGGGAATGAACCGCTATATATTATTGATGGTGTTCCTCAGGCTTCTGAAACGCCTTCATTGTATTCCAACAGGATCCTTCCTTGGTCATCGATCAATCCTTTGAATGCGATCAATCCAAATGATATTGAAAGCTTTGAGATTCTTAAAGATGCCGATGCTACGGCTATCTATGGAAGCCGTGGAGCCAACGGGGTCATCATTGTGACCACTAAAAGAGGGAAGAAGGGAAGGTCCGAACTGAAACTGAACACCTCCTATTCTTTAAGCAGGATCACAAGACCGATGGAGCTGATGAATACGGAACAGTATATCAGCATGAGAAAACAGGGATTTCAGAATGATAGTGTGCCATATCCCGCAACGATGTATGATATCAACGGAACTTGGGATCAGTCTAGGTATACCGATTGGCAGAAAGAACTGATCGGCAAAACAGCTGATGCTTATGCCGTTCAGTTGTCTTTGAGCGGAGGTTCTGAGACTACCTCTTACAATATAAGCTATGGTCATAATGAGCAGTCTACGGTTCTGCCTGCTGATTTCAGGTACAGGACGGATAACGTCAACGCCAATTTCAGTTATTTTACGCCTGACAGGAGACTGGAGTTCAATTTTGTCAACACGTTCTCCTTTCAGAAGAACAATGTTCAGAACGATGACCTGACCCTGAAAAGCATCACCTTAAGTCCGAATGCGCCTGCACTGTACAATACGTCCGGAAATATCAACTGGGAGAACGGCACCTTTACAAATCCTGTAGCCTCATTCCTCAGTGAGTATATCAATAAGACCGCATTTTTTAACAACGGGCTGAACGTCTCCTACAAGCTTTTTCCTTTTCTGTCGGTCAAGATGAATGCCGGGATCAGCTATCAGAATTTCGAGGAAAGATCACTGAAGCCCCACACCATAAATAACCCCGCATTGGGTCAGACGAGCCTGAACTCGACCTCATCAAAGAATAATCAGGTGAACTTTTCCTACATACTTGAACCGCAGGTTGTCGGAACGTATCAGTTCGGGAACCATCAGTTTGAGGCCTTGGTAGGGACTACACTTCAAAAGACGCAATCTGATCAGGGTGCTATAACGGGAAGGGGATTTGAAAGCAATGCACTGATCGACAATATTGGCGCTGCCAGTGTAAAGACCATCTCTGATCAGGTACGCAGTGAGTACAACTATACCGCAGTATTTGCCCGATTTAATTATCAGCTTAAAAAAAGGTATATCCTGAACCTTACAGGAAGACGGGATGGTTCAAGCCGTTTCGGTCCCAACAACCGCTTCGGGAATTTCGGGGCAGTAGGAGGAGCGTGGCTGTTCTCGGAAGAGAATTTCCTAAAGGATTCCAAATGGCTGAGCTTCGGGAAGATCAGGGGAAGTATAGGAACGACAGGAAATGACAAGATAGGGGATTACCAATACCTCAACACCTATATCATTTCTTCCAATATCTATAACGGACAGACCGGGCTTAATCCTGCACGATTGTACAACCCCAATTTCAGCTGGGAGAAGACGGTGAAAAAGGAAGTGGCATTGGAACTGGGATTCTGGAAAGGCCGTTTTAACTTCTCAGGAGCATATTATGAAAATACTTCATCCAATCAGCTGGTGGGCATTCCGCTCCCGGCAACAACAGGGTTTTTTTCCATACAGTCTAACCTGCCTGCAAAGATCAGGAATACGGGATGGGAATTTGACACATCGATTCAGGTACTGAGAAGCGGTAAGTTCAAATATGATACATCTTTCAATCTCAGCATACCCAGAAATACACTGGTGGAGTTTCCGAACCTGGAAGGTTCGACCTACTCCAATCAATATGTTATTGGCTATCCGACGACTATTGCCAGAGTGTACCAGTATGAGGGAATCGATCCTGCAACAGGATTATATAAGTTCAAGGATTTTAACGGTGATGGAAAGATCAATTCTCCTGATGACAACAAGGCAGTGGAGAAACTTGGCGTTCGGATGTTTGGCGGGTGGTCAAGCCAGTTCAGGTTCGGTCAATGGTCAGCTTCCTTCCTGTGGCAGTTCGTTAAACAGAGGAACTGGAACTACAACCGCCAGATGCTGATGCCGGGAACACTCAGCAACCAGCCTGTCAAGGTTCTGGATGCATGGTCGCCCTCGAATCCGGAAGGAACCTATATGCAATACTCAGCGGGCTATAATCCTCAGAAACTTTCACTGCATGGTTTCTTTCAGAATTCTACCGCTGCGGTAAGTGATGCCTCTTACATCAGGCTGAAAAATGTGCAGGTCAATTACCGGATACCGGTAGATAGAATGGGGATCAAGGAAGCGATGGTCTATTTTCAGGGACAAAACCTTCTGACCATCACCAACTATTTCGGAATGGACCCGGAGTTTTATCTGGTAGGTTATCTGCCGCCTTTGAAGACGTATTCTTTGGGATTTCAGGTGACATTCTGATGTGAAACTGAATTCCATTGATATGCAATTAAAAACTTTACTCTTAATATTTAAAGAAAATGAAAAATATAATTAATCAAATGATATATCTGCTCTTGATGGTCGCCGCTTTACTCAGTACGGTTGCCTGCGAGAAGTTTGTGGAAACTGATTTCCCAAATAACCAGCTTGCCACTGAAATGATCTTTGAAGACGAAAAAACGGCAGATGCCGCTCTCGCAGGTTTGTATTCAGGTCTGTGGACCAGCTCTTTGATCAGCGGTACATCAGACGGTTCGGGTGCTCTGCTGGGAACCTATTCCGATGATATCAGCTGTGTCTTTACCAGCGCAGGGAATGCGATCCTGGATATTTACAACAACCAGCCCCTTGCAACGAATTCTACAGTCAGTCTGGTCTGGACAAATGCCTATCAGCAAATCTATATGGCGAATAGTATTATCGAAGGCGTGGAAAGATCAAAGAGCCTTTCTGAATCGGCAAAGGACAGGATCAAAGGGGAAGCTCTGATGATCCGTTCTCTGATCTATTTTTACCTGTACCAGATCTATGGAGAAATTCCTTATACCGATACTACAGACTATTTGTACAACAGTACACTGAACAGAATGCCAAAGGATCAGTTTCTGATAAAGCTTGAAACAGATATGTCTGAGGCGGTAAACCTGCTGCCGACAGAATATCGTAATGCGGAGCGGATCTATATAAATAAGGGGGTCGGATATCTGGTGCTGGCCAAGATGAAGATGCTGATCGGTAATTGGCAGGAAGCGGAAGTACTATGTCAGACAGTCATTCAGAATGCGGACTATGTTTTTCAAAATGACCTGTCCAAAGTTTTTCAGAAAACAGGAAAGCATATCATCTGGCAATTGAAGCCTAAGAATAACACAGACCCGACCAATGAAGCATTGCTCTACAATTTTGTTTCAGCACCAACATCTTTTGTCCTTAACCCTGATCTTATCAATTCTTTTTCAACGGGTGATCTCCGCAGACAACAATATTTTGTAGCAGTGGTATTCGGTTCCCAGACGAATTATAAGCAGACCAAATACAAGGTAACCACAACCACCAACAGTACTGAATACTCCGTCATTTACAGGTTGGAGGATGTGTACCTGATGCTTGCAGAATCGCTTGTAAAACAAAACAAGACCGCTCAGGCAGTACCGTTCATCAATTATACAAGACAGAGGGCAGGGCTGAGTGCATTAACTACTTCCATTTCACAGTCTCAGGCGATGGATGAGATAAAGAATGAGAGAAGAAAAGAGTTTTTTGCAGAACACGGCAACAGGTTTTTAGATCTGAAAAGATGGGGACAGCTGGATCAGCTGAAACCTGTAAAAGTCAATTGGAAGGCCACCAACCAATTCTTTCCGTTGCCACAGAAAGAAATGCTTTTGAACAAGAATTTAACGCCTCAGAATGATGGATATTAATAGGAGGGACAGAGTTGTAAGGATTTTAAGATTTAACAAGAGGTTTTCAGAAATTAGGAATGCAGAAGGACAAGGGTCCAGATCGTTTGGATATGTAATGAAGTACAGTTTATATGCTTTGCTTATGACTATGTTCGTCAGTCTGACTACCGGAAAACTATCTGCTCAAAACTATGAACATCTTGAAAAGTTGGTAAGGGAAACTGAGGAAACACGATTCCCTGAATCTTCTGATAATGGGAAGTGGCTGGCCTGGTATTCTGTTTTGGGCGATGGTTCCAAGAATCTGAAACTGCAGAGTATATTGAATCAAAATCTTCTATTGGAAAGGAAAAATATCAATTTAATGAGGTTTGTAGGGAATCATCTGGCGATCCAATCCGGAGAAATGCTGGAATACCTTGATCCTGAAACAGGAAAATCCCGATCTTTCAAGAATGTCAGCAAATTTCTATATGATGATAAGAATAATGCCTTGATTGTACTTTACACAGAAAAGGAAGGCCGCAAGTTAGAAGTTTTTGATACCGATCTGAATCTCCGGCAGACCATTGCTGATGTTCAGTATGTATATGCAAAAAATGATCAAACGGTCGTCAGAAGAAAGATGGGTGATCTGAATGAAGTTCTGGTATTGAAAAAGGGACTTTTTGAAAATGTCTTTTCAACAACGGAAGACCTGAAAAATGTAGTTCCGTCAGGAACTAAGGAAAATGGTCTTGTGGTTCATAGCCTTAATGATGGTACATCTAAGATCTACTACATTGCCCCGGACAAAAAGCGATTTGTATTGGACATCAGCCAATACAATGATTATGATCAGATGACGCTCAGCCCATCACGTTCCGATCATCACATCGTTATCAAACTAGAGAAAAAAGTAAGAGCCAAAAAAGAAATGGTGGATGTTTGGTATGGAACAGATTTCGACCTTGCAGCGCATAATACCTCCATACTTAAAGCTATTCAGATTGATTGGAACCCATTCACTGCAAAAACCAATATGCTGACCCGTTCCAGCTATTTTGGGGAAACTACAATAGGTAATGACCTGTATCTGATGAATCAGGTCGACAAAAATCAGGTGGATAAGATGGATAAAGCAGGAGGACAAGGTTTTGATAAACTTTTTTTGTGGAATGCCGCTGTGGATGAGTACACTTTTATCTCCGATGTGCAGAAAGAAATGGTGATCTCTCCGACGGGTGATTACCTCCTTATTCAAAAGGAGAATAACTGGCAACTCTATAACACAATAAAACTCCAAATAGTGGATTTAGACGTTTCTCGGGAAATGATGCCTTATTTTACTTCAGACAACGATGTCCTTTGGGTTGGGGGCAATACAATTGCTGAGCAGAATCTCTTTAACAGAAAGGTCAGGGAAGTATTTAAGGGAGAAAACTCAATGATCGAACTGATCGATTTTAAACGTGTCTATACTGATGTCGGAAATAAAAGAGATTTCAGGACAGCGGATTTAAAGAAACCTTTGGTCATCAAGATCACGGATGTGAGAGATCAAAATGTATCCTATGCCTATTTGAAAAATAGGAAACTCCATTCAATTTTATCTTCGACTCCTGATCAGATCACTGAATTTAAACAGTTGGGTCAAAACGAAAGTTATTACTGGATTGCTGAAAATTATAATAAACGACCTATGCTGATGGTCAAAAAAGCGAAAGAAAATCCTAAGGTATTGTATGTGTCGGATCAGAATGATCAGAAGTTTGAGAAAACTGAGATGATCAGGATTTCTTACAAGGGTTCTGATGGTGAGAACATCAGCGGTGCGTTGTTTATGCCGCTGAACTTTGACCGCTCTAAAAAATATCCAGTTGTGGTACACATCTATGAAAAGCAGGACTATCTCACCAAAAGGTTTTTGAGACCTTCTTTTGCAAATCCGACAGGTTACAATATTGCGCTGTTGATGGAAGAGGGGTTTGCTGTTTTGCTTGCCGACATCTCACAATCTGATAAAGGTGCCGGAATATCTGCTTTGGAGAGTATCAATAATGCTTTGATTGAATTACAAAAAATAAAATATGTTGATATGAATAGAATTGGTTTGATGGGACAGTCATTCGGCGGATATGAAACCAATTTTATAGCCACCCATTCCGATCGTTTTGCAGCCTATGTTTCAGGAGCGGCTGTTTCTGATGTGATCCGCACCTATTACGCCTATAATTATAACTTTAATGCACCCGATTATTATAGATATGAAGGACGGCAGTACTGGTTTAAATCTACGGTTGCTGAAGATCCTGAGAAATATATCAGGAACAATCCGATCATGTATGCTCAGAATGTCACCGCACCAATGCTCTTATGGACTGGGACAGACGATGGCAATGTCAGCCCAGAGGGTACAAAATCGATGTTTATCGCTTTGAGGAAATATAAAAAACCTGTGATTGCATTATTTTATGATAAAGAAGGTCATGCGATGAAAAAGCAAGAGACACAAAGAGACCTGACCGTCAAGATTTTAGACTGGTTTAATTATCATTTAAAGGACTATAAAGATATTTTTTGGATACATAAATACATAAAGGGTGCTTAATAGCACCCTTCTTTTAATAATTAATTGATGAAGGAGGTTAAGGAATTCTGAAGAGTTCCGTTTCGCATCCTGTTTGATAAAGATCGTGAACACCGGAAGCATCACTGACCGTACATACAAATCCTGTATTGTCTGTCGTACATTGCTGCTCCGTCATGACACATGGAGCGCTAGGGTTTGCAAGATCGATTTTCCAACCAGGAATTTCTGCTTTAGCAGATTTGGATGCTACATTGGTAGCATACGCACTACCGGCTCCAATAAATAGGATAGCCAATGGCAATACGATTTGTCTCATTTTTTTCATGATGTTAAAATTTGTTGTTGGTGCCTACTCTTTGTTCAGGTTTTCGGCTTCCCCTGAAATGAAATGTTGAATGATGTTTTGCGCAAAACGATATCTGATTATTTCATTTTCAATAATTACATACATTTGGTCTTTATTTATCGCAAATTGTATTCGCTGCTCTTCGGATCTGTTCGGTATATTTATGCTTCCAAGATATTTTTGTTCTTGTGTAGAATAGAGATCAATTATGATGGCTCTTTTACCCTTTTCCTTCTCAAGTTTTCCCTTGCGGTCCGATCGAACAAAGAGCACTCCCTTGTAAGCAAATGATCCTTCATTGACGATGAGCGGATTGTTCAGTTTACGGCTTCCATCAGATAAGACGGATAATCCCAGATGCGGTGTTTTGACCGTGTCAATGGTCTTGTAGACATTCTTTGACTTCAGATTGTAGTCTGTAACGACAAACTGATTCTTGTAATGATAGACATAGACCACCTTTCCTGTAAAAGCATCGTAATTTAACTGCCCGTCAGGTTCAAAAAATCCTTCACTTTTTTTCTCAAGCAAATCGGGTCTTAGCTTTATTGAATCCTTATGACCTTTGGCAATAATCCCCAAAGTCTGTATCTGTTTGAGACGGTGAAAAGCACCGATTACAAAATGATCTGAATCAAGGCTTTTTATTTTTCTGAAATAGGTCTTTCCAACATTTTGTTCCGCTAGCTCATTCTTTCCGGTTTGTCCTGCAAAAACGATAGGTATTGTTCCGTCATACAGATATGTTATACTGTCAGCGACTTCCAATATCGGCGATCTGAAATTGATGTCTGTTCGGTCCAATCGTAAATTCTGCTGTTTCAATGAAGACAAATCGGTGATTTTTGTAATCGAAAAAGGTGCGGTATAATTGCCCAAATATAAAGTATCACCGTAGAAGCCTGCAATATAATACGAATTCAGTTTCAAATCATAAGTACCATCTTTCAGAATGGGATGCTGCAAAAATCTCCTTTGGAAACCATTGTCCCTCTTTAAAATATTTTCTGACTGCTTGTACAGAAAAAACATTCCTGCCGAGCATAGAAAAGCTGTCACTACAAGGATTAAGCTCATCTTTGCTCTGTTGATCATCTGATGGTCTGTAGAAAAAATTATAGAAAAGACAGCAATCAATATACATATCAGATTGAAAATTAAATGCGTGTTCCAATCCATCTTTTCAAGAATGCCACCACACGAACATGGAACAAATTCACTATAGTTAAGAATCAAATAAATATAGACAGTAAACAAAACCATCAAAATGTAGGATCCATATAAACCGATATACCTTGTTCTTTCAGAGATCAAAAGGAAACAAACCAAAAGCTCAAGGATCAAAATTCCGTATGTAATAAAAACTGCATAGGCACTCAGGAGAGGTGATTGTGCAATTTGGATCTGAAAATTTTCAAAATCCATTATCTTACTGATGCTGGCGTAACAAAACAGCAGTATGAAAAAATAGCTTGTGAATTCTACAAATCTTGTTTTGATGGTTTTCATAATCTTAATATTTATCCTTTTCTGACTAATATCCATTTGACATTTTTCCCACAGTAGGTGGACAGTACTTCGCCTTTTGAAAGGTAAACTACGGTGCTTATCCTTCCTTCAACCTCCCATTCTCCACTTTCCGTACATCTCTTTCCGGTGCTTAAGATCACTTTCTGATTTTCCATTTTTTGAAACTGTATCAGTTAAGCAGAAATTATCCTTACCAGATCGTGTCCTGCGCCATCCTCCAGTGCTGCTTATCTTTTTTCGGTTCATCATCATCACCTGTATCCATATTGTCAGAACCTTTTTCTTCTGCAATGCCATTTTGAATCCTTGCAGATTCTTTATTGCTTTGAACTTTCATATTTTGTTGTTTCTGTTCTGTTGTATTTAAATCAGACTCAGATCTTTCACAAGACTGCATACAGAATGCAGTTATTAGACTTAAAAGTGAGATATACTTTTTCATTTTTTTAACAATGGTTTTAAAGTTATCCCGGCCGGTTTTTGATATTGATTAGAATTCTGATGTCGAAATTAGGAGGGTTAGGGAATTAAAAAAAACTATTGTTGCATCAATTGATACATTAAATGTCACTATTGATCAATTCTACCAACAAAATTGATTTATATATTATTGATAATCAGTTGATTGAGCTTAGTATAAAGTTTGAACAAGCGTTTGATTGTGGATTTTTTTGTTAAATTTGTATATATCTTATCATAATAAATTATTATAATGGAATTTTACTGCTAATTGTTGGTTTATTAGCATCCTCGCTACAAGGTCAAGATAGACAGCAACAATCTTACAAGGAAATTTCCCGATTGATCGATTCCTACTCAGAGAATGACGAAAGAGCAATGGTTTTTGTTAAAATGTACATTGACAAAGCAAAAAATGACCATAACCTTAAAAAACTGATCCGAGGTTACGAAGAAGCCATCTATTATAGCAAAAAAACCAGCAGGAAATTATCTTACGCTGACAGTGCCATTATCACTGCAACAAAATCAAACGACCAAGATCAGATCGCAAGAGCCTACGCAGGAAAAGGAATTATTTATTACTATAATCTAAGACAATATAAAAAAGCTTTAGAAGAATATTTAATAGCATTCAAATATTCAAAAAATTCAAAAGATGGTTACCTTAAAAATAAGATCATCTATCATTTGGGAATGATCAAAAGCTATTTGGGATACTATAAATATGCTGCCTTACATTTTGAAGAGACAGCTGATTTTTTTGAAAAAAATGTCAAAGAGAGTTTAGATAGGAACATCAGGTTCAATAATGAATCAGGTTATTTTAACAGTATTTATCGCTTAAGCACTTGTTATAGAAATCTAAAATTATATCATAAAGAAGACTCCCTCATTAATATTGGGCTGGAAAGGCTTCATAACAACAGCGAGCTTATGATTGAGTTTGGGTACTTCCAGAAAGGAAGAGGAGTGCAGTTACTTAGAAAGGGAAAAGCAGATGAAGCATTGAAGCACTTTAAAGTGTCTCAAGATATTCTGAGCAGCAATCAGGATTACGCTTCCTTGACGAGCGTTTATTTTTATATAGGGAAACTATATAGATCAAAGGGAAATAGAGCTGAATCGTTAAACTATTTTAATAAAGTTGATTCGCTGGTCAATAAATTTTGGTTTATTACCCCTGAGATCAGATCAAGTTACCTGTATCTGATCGATGATGCTAAAAAAAATGGAGATACTGAAAGGAAGATGTATTACGCGGACCAGTTGTTAAAGGCTGACTCTATTATTAATGCTGACTTTGTGATACTCACGGACAAAATTTATAGTGAGTATGATACGGACAATTTATTAGAAGGGAAGAATCAGGAGATCAGAGACCATCAGGTCATTTTATATTCTTCCATTGTTGCAGGATTGGTAATCTTGTTTTTTCTCATTTGGAGATTCCGGAAAAGAGAAAAGGAATTGAATGCGAGGTATCAGGAAGTGCTTGAAAAATTAAGTACCTCAAAAGAAACCATTAGTTTCGACTTCATACCACCCGCTTCATCTGATGAAAACAGTTTAGACTTATACAGTTCAGAAATTATCGAGGACATCAAAACAAATCTGAAGATTTTTGAAGACGAAAAACAATTTCTTCAGCAGAATTTAACACTTGACATTGTTGCCAAAATGATAGGAAGCAACCGAACCCATTTATCGTATGTACTTAATGTACACTTTGATGTAACATTTCCAACATACCTTAAAGCTTTAAGAATCAGATATATCACCAATTTACTTGTAGAGGAAACTATATATCTTAGTTATAAAATTGAAACACTCGCCAAAATATGCGGGATGGCGAACAGGCAGATCTTCTCAGCACACTTTCTCGAAATCAACAGTATCAGGCCTAGAGATTTTATCAGAATGAGACAGGAAGAATTAAAGAAGACCTGACTTTTTTATTTTTTAGCCCGATTTTTACGTTAACAATAAATTGAAAAACGTATGAACGGACAAAATTTTAAAAAAAAAGTAGATCAACTTTGGAAAGATCTTACAACAGCAGTAGATCAGATCAACAGAAGTGAGAATGATGTTGTGATTCGGGCAGAAGAAATTCTGATGGAAACAGACGCTGCTGTAAGACAATTGAAAGACCTATTGCGCCAATATCAATTTCCGGACTGGAGTAACGAAATATATTTCTTTAAAAATACCAAACCGCAGTTCGTAGCAGTATATATCTACTATTCCAAAGTGTTAGCCATAGAAGCCTCAAAACCCTATGCTGATTCGCAGGCGTTAAGATCGTATTATGAAAACGAGAGATCCAATCTTTTATATTTCTATAATGAGCAAAGAGAATTTATCAGTTATTATCGTCGTAAATCGACATACTTAGACAAAAAATATTTCGTTCGGTTCAAATTTGATTTTAAGTTAAAGCTCAGTCCGGAACTGTACAGTTATGATGAGGAATTTTCCACCTCCCACGACCATATTGTGTCTCAAATATTGGCAAATGATCTTTTAGAGCAATATTTAACAAATAAAATTGATTCAAAAGACGGTAAAGACAACTCTATTGACCATATTAAGAATCTGGAATGGACGGCTCCGAAAGTTGCCCTTATTGAGCTGTTGTATGCACTTCATCAAACGAAGTGTTTTAATGGAGGTCATTCAGATCTGGCGGAAATTTTCCGTTGGGCAGAAAATTCACTAAATATTAATCTGGGTAATTATCACAAAACTTTAGGCGAAATACGGTTAAGAAAAATAGACAGAACTAAATTTTTGTCATTGCTTCAGCATAATTTTAATCAGTATTTGGATGACTTAGACCTATAGGAGAACAATTAGTTTCTACACATAATTCTCCAATTTCAAATAAGACCATCTTCTATTTTCACCTATTAAAACTTATAACACCTTAAGCTGCCTTAATCTTGATGTACTGTCAATTAAGAGTCCTTATCGTTTATAATTCCAACAATTGGCCTATGAAATACTATTTCATAGGAATTGTAATTGTAAATCTTTCGGTAGTATCGATAAGCTACCGAAAGATCTTCTGTGTGATTTATTCATAGAGCAACTTTACACACACCATTATCAAAGAGATTTCCACTTATACGATAGTTGAAAGTATTTCAAGCTAATTTGAATTCGATCAAGATAATTCTTAAAAAAAATCGGTAAATAAAGATCCTTAGTGGGAAGAAATGAAAAATTGATATAAATATTGAATGATAATCCAAACAAGATGTTGCTTATCACAATGCATTGGATGTTTTTTTTCCAATTTAATAAAAACTGAGTTTAATCATCAGTAACCATTGATCTAAAACTCTGTATTCAAAGGATGTACAAGAGAATCTTTCGGTAGTACCGAGAAACTACCGAAAGATATTAAGCGTGATTTTGAAATTTTGTCGAACAAAATAATTGACAAATGGCAATATCTATTATCACCAAAGAAGACCTTCAGCAATTCAAAATTGAACTATTGGAAGGCATTGAAATATTACTCAAGGGTAAGACGACAGAGCAAAAATTATGGCTTCGGAGTTCTGAGGTCAAGAAGCTTCTTAACATATCTTCAGGAACCTTACAAAATCTGAGGATCAACGGAACATTATCGTACAGCAAGATAGGGGGCTCCCTGTATTACAATTATAAAGACATCCAAAAATTACTCTCGGATGTTAAACATTAATTTTTAATACGGAATTATGAAGAATAATAGAAATATCATCGTTTTTTTTGAGCGTGTTATTGAAGATGATCGATTGTATCCCTCTCATATCAGTATGTATGTTTCACTTTTCCAGTTCTGGAGTTTGAACCGGTTTCAGAATTCTTTTCGGATCAGCCGGGAAGATGTGATGAAGTTAAGTAAGATCAGGTCAATCGCAACTTACCATAAGTGCATCAGAGAACTTTGTCGCGCAGGATTTATACGGTACTCGCCAAGTTACAATTCATACAAAGGAAGCTTGATCGAGATCGTTGATTTTGACATTGAAAAAGAATGCGAAAAAAAAATATCTCACAGTCAAAAATTCTTATCACAAGATGATATTCGGTTTTTAGTTCCGGTGTTTAATGAAGTTGAGTTATATTTTACTGAACGGGATCTCCCATCTGCAGAAGCAGATCGTTTTTTCTCTTTTTATCGATCTAAAAACTGGAAATTGAGTAACGAGAAACCAATGAAATGCTGGCAGGCTGCTGCAAGGAATTGGATCTCTGAATTGAAAAAATGTATAAAATAAGAACAAATGAAGAATATAGATCCCAAAACTCCGATATGGCGACTAACTGTTGAAGAATTTTTAGAGGTTTCCAAAAATATTAATTCTGAAAAAAAATATGAATTTGGATTGAAAGGTCTGGCAAAAATGCTGGGATGTTCTATTTCGAAAGCCTCGGAAATAAAATCTTCAGGAGTTTTGGATGACGCCATCATTCAAAACGGAAACATTATCATCATTGATAAGGAAAAGGCATTATCGCTTTTTGCACAAAAATAAAGATGCATTACCTTGAATTAATGCGGCGGTTTTGGGATTTTAACCAAAAAACATCAATTGGACCAACGGGAATTTCAATGTACTTATACCTGCTGAAAATTGGTTCTGACAATGACTCTTGTGATTTTCAAATTTCTGATGTTGTCATAAGCATAGAATTAGGAGTGACTAGAAAAACGGTAAAATCCACTAAAGAAAAACTCCGGAATTTAGGATTAATTAAATACCAAACAACAAGCGGACTTGCGAGTAAGTACAGGTTAATAGGAGATTATCCTTTACAAATTCCTAACCCTGAAATGGTGAGTAAAAAAGAAATTGGAAAGGAAGAATTTATTCAACAAACAGAAGAATACGGAGTTTCATTACTTACAGAAGTACCCTTTCATACTTTTTCTGAAAACATCAATGATCAAGAAATTGAAAATCATTTATCGCACACAAAACAATCCTTACAACCACAACCAACAACTCAAAAAGGGAACGATGAAAATATTCCTTCTTTGGAAGAATTTATGACGTATGCAGAAACATTAAAAATTTACGAGCCTGAGTTAGATTCTGAAATACAATCGAAATATGAAAATTGGAAAAACAATGGCTGGAAAAATAGTTCTGATAGACCCATTACCAATTGGAAATCTTCATTGAAAAGTACGTTACCTTTTATGAAGAGTCAAATAGAAAGTCATCAACTTTCACTTCAATCCATTCCGGATATAAAACGTCCAAAATCCCAAAACAGTAACCTTTGAAAGCTAGGCAAATGTCCTGGATAAAAATCCACTGGAAAAAATTAGATTATGACACTATCAGATTTAAAACCCGGTCAAAAAGTAACCATCAACGGAATGCTTGCCGAATACAAAGGAATTCAAAAAGTGAAGATCCCAAATTTCGGAAACGTCGAGAAAAGGGTCTTTCAAGGGGAAGGAATTAATATTTACAAATATTACAGTATTGCGGACGGTACTAAAACGCTCGAAAGCGAGATAATCAAGTTGATATAAAATTACAAATCGATTTTAATCAATTTAGAATATAAGGAAGGAAAATAAAGACTGAAATTTTAAACCAAATTGAAGCATTATTATGGCTGTACCGGAAAAGGATTTACGGTTGATCCGCAAGAATTTTGAAAGTAATAATGAAGTAAATCCTGAGAGAATTCGGTTGGGAAACCATTTCGTGGACGATTTTATTTTCGAAGGTCACGAGGCTGCGGATATTCCCATCAATGCTCTTAGGGTGATATTTAATATTGTTTCTACCATCAGTAATGAGCAATTTCGTCCGGAAGACCGACCTAAACAACTCTCCTTGTTTGATGAGGAGTTTGAAACTGAGAACAATATTTTCGCTTCCTTAAAAATCAGGAACAGCAAAATTTCACCAAGCGGTTCTACTAAGCAAGTGATAGATGCTTACGAATTTCTTACGAAGTTCAAAATGAGCTGGTACAAATCCACTAATTCCAAAGGCAAGGAAATCAAAACTTTTGGTGGACTAATTTCTATACCTAGTTATGACCAGAGAGGTTACACCACGTTTTTAATCAGCAGTTATTGGCTTAAAAAACTAATAGTTATTCCGGAATATAATTACGTTTTGTACAATTTGGTGTACAATATCAGGAACAATAAGCATATTATTTTCGCTATCTGGCTTGCAAAGCTGCCTGAAAACGGAGCCTTTTTAAAACTCTCAACATTGAACAAGAAATTTGGATTGAAGTATAAAACTTCCAAGGATTTTTGTTTCAAATTTTTAAAACCTGCAAGAATCAGTTTGAATACATTCAATACGCTTTCCTTCAATTACAAGTACAGAGGAGATTCAATCTTTATTATTCCTTATTTAACCAAAACCATTTTGAACAACAATTTATCTCAAAACAAAAGAGAACAATTGGAATCAAGCGAAGCTTATCTGAACCATACGGAAAAAATAGCCCAAAGATTAAGTTACATCAGGAAAAGATATGGTCTGCACGAAAATGAAATGCTCCAGTTTTCCCATCAATACAGAAACGTTCCACAAACCAGAGTTTTGATAGAAAAGGCATTCAAAGAATTTATCCGAACGGCTCGATTGAAAGAAATTAAATCTACGGAATTTCAAGGAAAATTATTTCTGAATGAAATTCAGGAACATCTCATACAAATTTATCGGCGTACAAAAATGGGAGAATTATTACCAAATGGTTACCCGATAATTATTTGAATTCGGAATTGCGGTCACCAGGAATTCGGAATTGCGGTCACTGAGGTTAAGAAAGTGTTAAAGTGCCAAAATTTTTGAGTGATATTTCGGAATTGCGCTCACTCCGAAATTCAAAACCCACTAAAAATATGGATAACCATAAAAAAATGTGGATAACTACGAGTATTGTATTAAAAATGAATGAAAATAGAAAGTTGAATTCGGAATTGCACTCACCCTAAAACAGTTGTCTTTTCGGAATTACGGTCACTCTATTTTCGGAATTGCACTCACCAGAATTCGGAATTGCGCTCACCCTAAAAGCGGCTCAAAACCTTTGTCATAAGAGGATACAAAGCCTCATTAAAAGTATATTAAAAGTAATTAAAAAGTTTTTTTTTATTAAAAAGGAAAATGTGGATAAAAAATTTGCTTTAAAAAAGAAAAAAAATGAATTGCGAAGAAGTAAAAGAAAAAGTGAATATAAGAACAGTTTTGGAATCGTTCAGCCTTTTTCCTGTTAAAGAGAATCGGAAAACTGCATTGTACTTTGCGCTTGACAGGGAAGAAAAAATCCCGAGTTTTTCGGTTGATTTCGTTAAAAATAAAGCATTTGATTTCGGAACCGGGAAAAGTTATGATGTGATTTCAATCGTTCAGCAAATGAATCGATGTTCAGTTTCTGATGCTTTGAAGTATCTTGAAAAATTTGACTTCTCAGTTCAAAATCATATTCGGATTGAAGATACTGTCCAAGTAAAAAATTATCAAATCATAAAAGTAAATGAGATTCAGCACCTTGCTTTAATTCAATACTTAAAATCTCGAAAAGTTTGCGAACAAAAAGATTTGGTAAAAGAAATTGAGTATATGTTGAATGATAAGAAATATTTTGGAATCGGATTTTTTAATAATTCAGGAGGAGTTGAAATCCGAAGTAAATATTCAAAAATCTGTTTGGGCAAAAAAGATGTCACTTTGATAAAAAATGATTTGAATACTTCCAATGAAATTGTAGTTTTTGAAGGTTTTTTTGATTATCTGACTTTTAAAAATTTGGAAAGTGCAGAAAGTTCAATTTCAGATTGTTTGATTCTCAATTCTACGGCGATGCTTTTCAAAGTTGAAGAATCGTTGAAAGAATATGATAGAATTTCACTTTTCTTGGACAATGACCCAAATGGAAATGCAACTAAAGAAACTATTCAAAAAAAGTATAAAAATGTAGAAGATTGTTCTTTGGTGTACAAGGATTTTATAGATTTGAATGAATGGTTTTGTATGAATACTACGGAAAATAAATTTTAATTTAGGCGTTCATTATTTTTATTCCGTCAAAGAAATAATTCAAAATATATTTATCAAATTCGTCCAAATTATTTGTTTTTTCAATAGTCATTTCTTTTCCTATTTCGTTAAATTTTTCAACTACTTTATGTATGGTTAAATCACTATCATAGAAGTCAATAACTTTAGATTCGTGAATTTTTTTTGAAATCATTCTAGGCAAACCATATTCTTCAAGTTGGAATACAACTTTAGGTAGAAATGCGTTTGAACACCACTTTATGAATTTAGAAATATCATATTGCTTATTTTTTAAAATTCGTTTTTGTAATGTATTTAAATCATTTAAAAGTGCTGAAAATTTATATGTGACATTTCTTTCTAGTAGAAAAAAAGTATCAATCCCAACATCATAATCTTCAAGTTCTTTTAGCAGTTCGGGAATAGATTTAGTCCAATTGTAAGCCATTATTTTTATAAATTCAACAAAGGTTTTATAGCTACAATCCCAGTTTCCTGGTTGTAACTTTATCACTTTATAAAGAAGTCTATCCCAATTTTCAGGCTTAAATTCATTCAAGTAATATAAGCCATTCCATTCGTCAGGATTTTTAGTCAAATCAATTGCTATAGCCTTTATCAAATCAGAGTTACTCGATTGAAAAATGGATTCTGATTTTAGTTCTTCATAGACTTTAGCTCCAACAAGCTCAGCCATTTCATCATTATAGAACTTTAATTTTGCAACTTGCTCTTTAGTTAATAATCCATCATATTTTGATTCTTCTAAATCTCCTAGTATTTCATCTGGAAAGGGAATGCTTAATTGAGTTAAGCCTTCTTCTGGTGGTTGTTCTAAAATGTAAATCTTACCTATAAAGTGCTTAAACATTCTGCCACCTCTTCCAATAATATTTTTATAAGTGAAATCGTCCAATTTTGCACTTCCTTTTCTATTTCTCCAAATTATCACGTTTTCAGCAGATGTATTAACGCCTTCTATGATTGAAGATGTTGAAATTAAATTTCGTATTCCCTCTCCTTCTTCAAATAGTTTTACTTGGATTTGACTTAAAGAACGATGTAGTCGGCCATTGTGAACGCCAATTTCGCGACTAACTAATTTTGTTAAGCTCCAATTGAAATCATAATTCTTAGAAAGCCAATTTGCAAACATTTCAAGAAGTTCATTTTTAACTGGCTCATATGTCGCAAGAAATAAAATAGTTAGGCTATCAATATTGGAATATGTACCAGCATAAATCAGAGATTTTCCTTTATTTTTAGATAGGATTTCTAAGAGTACTTCGCTTTTTTCATCATTATTCTTGATTTGATTGTATAGTTCGTGTTTCTCTAAAAAAACGGTATTAAAATCAAGCCTTATAAATTCCATATCGTCTGTAAATGGATTGTTTTCTAATGACGTGATATTTGGAGCTAAATAATACTTTTGATTTGATTTTGCTCCAAGTTTAATCATCGCTCTAATTAAACTTGGCGACCTTTCTTTATCAAATTTACTACTGGCTTTATAGAATTCATCAACTATCATAATGTCAAATGACTCCACGATGTTAATGTAATTCATAGCTCTTTCCTGTGGAAATATGAATATGTTTTTATCTGACAATTCAACATCAGAGGTTGTTATGATTTTATACTCGTGAGCGAATTTTTTATATAATCGTCTTCTAGTTTCGTCTGTTAGTGCCAATGTTGGAACTATTATTAAAACATTATTTGGTTTTTTAATTTTAATATACGCATCAATTACAAAGCTTTTACCGAAACTTGTTGGTGCACTTACAGCAATATTTTTTCCTTCCAAAAGCTTTTTAAGTAAAAAAGATTGTTCTCTATGTAGAGTTAAGGGATTTTCTTCGCCGACATCAACTTTAAAGGCATTATAGATAAATCTTTCTTCCCAATTAGAGGTTTCTAACTCTAAGTATGGAAAAAGACCTGTTTCTCTTATTAAATGATTAACTAATGGATTGTAAGCTAATTGATTAGTGTTGTGATAATCTAACAATTTAATGAGCTCTTGTCTTGCTTCATTTTCTTGGTTATCGATTAAAAGTCCATTAATTATATGGCATCTGTCAAAAACTTGTTCTTGCATAACTAATCTCTATAAGCTTTAGCGATTTGAATAAATTTATCTACGACTTTTTCCTTGTCTGCAATTGGAAATAAAATTATGTGAAAATTAATTTTTTCATATAAATGTACGTCAGCACATTTCTGAATTTGTTTCTTAAAATACTGAGTTGCTCTGTCTTTGTGATAATCAATAATATCTTGTTTATATTCTGCGGTCAAACTTGTTCCAAGTTTTGTTTGTTCACATTCATATAACAATAATATAGGAATGTTTAATATTGGCTTTATGTTGTCAATTGATTCCTCTTGTGAAAGACTAGCTTTTATTTTAATTCTCAAATCTTCAGAAATTTCATCAAAATCATTGATATCACTTAAATTCGTTATTATGCTATTCTCTTTTTTGATTTTATCTAGACTTATAGAGTCTTTTACAGAAGCAACAATTGTATCTAACCTTGCATTTTCTATACTGTTATAGAATTTTGATTCCCCAAACCATAATGAAAAAGAGTCTTCTGACTCCACAACAATATGAACGCTATCTGAACCTTTAGCTTCATCTTTTAGATTTTGCTTGTAAAAAATTTTAGGGACAATTGGCAATGCAGAATAGTGATTTTTCATTATTCCGTAAAGTACAATTTCTGCAATCTCACTACCTCTTCCAATTGCATCAACAGACTCAATTAAACGTAATTTTTTTGCAGATTCTGTTAAAATTGAACCTTCTCCATCATACAAAAGTGCTTTCCTTTCACTATGACTTAATGCAGTTTCCTTTATGTTGTTCCATATGAATTTTTGAAATTTATCATATCTCCATTCTCCGTTTTCAAAATCGTTAATTATTCCAAGAACTGATTTGTTGTTAGTGATTTTTAAAGTGTCGTCTAATTTGATGTCATCAAAAATTTCATTTAGTAGAATTTCAAATTTCATTCACAGTGTATTTTTATTATGATTTATAGCTCATAGAATATATCAAAAGCAAAAAACTAGTCAATTTAAAAATCAACATTGATTTTTATTACGATGGTAAGTATTTGAATATTCATAAATCCAGCTATCTATTTGTGATTTTGACAAATATAATCAAAGCAAGTGAGAGAAGATTAAGGAAATCCGTAAAATAATAATAAAGTCCGTAAAAGTTATCAAAAAGTATTTTTATTCAAGAATTATTAACTCAAAATTAAACGAATATTGCAATTCAAATCATTAGACAAACTAATTATCGAATGTTTTATTTTGATTTTACCGGCGTCAAAACCGTCTATTTAATCACTTCTAACTGCTGTTTGGCTTTTTACCATTGCAAATGTAGGACAGCATCATTCACATAAAAAAATATTTTTGGGTTTCTATAAAAATTCTCTCCACAAGTTCCAATAATTTTTTCAGACACTCCTAAATCCTTCGGACAGAAATATTTCGAGCCACAATCCTCCAAAGCTTTGGAGGATTGTGATTTTATATGCCAGATACTTTCCTATGATCATCGGCAAAGAAAAAGACGGAACCTCAGTTATACGAATCAATTAAATCGCAGACGGTCTTTGACATCAACGTAAAAAACTACAGAATTAAACAACAAATAATTCTGCTTTTCCAATTGAATATAAGCAGAAAAAAGAAAAAAACGAGTGTCCTCGAAACCAAATCAATCAAATCGAAAATTTTAACAAACTGGAAAAAATTATTAACAATCAAAAATTAACATTATGAACATCGTAGGCAGAATTACAAAAAACGCAGAAATCAACAATTTAAAAAACGACAAACAGGTCGTTAATTTTTCAGTAGCAATCAATGACAGTTACAAGACCAAACAAGGCGAACGAAGAGAGCAGACCACCTATTATAACTGTTCTTATTGGCTAAGTCCAAATGTTGCTAAGATTTTAACCAAAGGAACTTTAGTTGAATTGACAGGCAGGGCGAGTTCGAGTGGGTGGATTGGAAAAGATGGAGAAATAAAATCGGGACTGAATTTCCATACTTCTAACATCAAAGTACACGCAGGTAGAAAAAAGTCTTACACAGAAGAACAACCAGCTTCACAACCACAGAAGTCCAATGCATTTGCTGAAGATACGGACGATGATTTACCATTTTAAAAGCATTCAAATATGGAAGCACAATATAACTTTCAGATGAAGCCGAAAAGTGATAAGAATGATTGGAAAAAGGTGGAGGTCTTTTCCCAATTCTATTGCGGGAGAACGACAGCAATACGGTATGCATAAAGTCTTTCAAGAAAATTCAAATCAGAAATCCGTTTAACGGAGGGAAAAGAACCTTTCAAAATAAGCGGAACATACATTTACGAAAACAACAATTAATACAACAAATATTATGGCAAATTGGTGTAACAATAAAGTAACATTCAATGGAGATAGGGACAGTTTGAACAAAGTTTTGGCTTTGTTTCAAGAAATGATTGAAAAGGAAAGTACAGGAAATATCGGGCAGTTACCCGATTTTATTGAGAGCAAAAACGGTTACTTCTTTGAAATTTATCGTAATGAGACTGATGAATGTTCTTTCCATTATGAGACAAGATGGAGTCCAAATATTGAATCGTTATGGATGATTGCAACTCATTATAATGTCGGATTTGTATTGGATTACGAAGAATCTGGCTGTATGGTCTTTGGCAAGACCATCTGCGAAAACCAAATCTTACAGGATTATTTTCTCAATCAATGTGACTTTCAAGACTGCATTTACAATGTAGAGACAGATTGTTACGAATTTGAGAGTACAAGTTATGAGTACAAAGATGAGATTATGAAAATCCTTTTGGATAGGAAAATAAATAATAACAATCAAAAAACCGCATAGATGAAAACATCACTTCAACAAACAGAATATTTACTGATAAAAACAATGACCGACAGTGAATGGGATAATGGCGATTTTGCCATTATCCACATTACGGGAGAATGGAAAGAAACCCAAAAGAAAAGGCTCGAAGCCGTAAAGCCTTTGGAAAATGACTATAATTTAAAATGGCTGAATTATGCCGATACCAATGTAGAGTTTTTCAAATTTTCGAAGGAAGCATATCCCGAAATAGAAGAATGGCTTTCTGAAAAAGACAGCGTTTTCATTGAATTGGAAACTGACGAATTAAAAAAACTTCTACAACCTGAGAATAATTTGAACTGTTATCAAATGCAGGTGTATAAAAACGGAAATGCCATCTACAACGCTTTTGGAAAACACACAGGCGAGGAATTTTGGACTAAAGAATTTTCATTATGGGAATTGACAAAATAATGCAAGGTCTAAATCTAAAATTTGTAATTCAAAATCTAAAATCAAAGTATTATGCAAACCAACTTTTTCAGACAGATAGCCAAACTCAATCTTACAGGAGATTTACAAATCACACTCCGACAAGGGGCAGAAAACAGTTTTGTTCTTTCCGTATTGCTCAACAATGAGCAATGCGGGGACGAGGCAAGGAAAACGATTCCGCCCCTTAATTTGAGGGGGACAGCGGAAGATTTAGACAATGGATTTTTTGAGAATATTTCCACTCCATTACAAACCGCATCGGGTTTAATGGTAGATATGGAAAGTTTTATGAAACAGGTCGAAGAAGCCAAGAAGAAATCGGCAATGGAAAAAGAGAAATCTGATAAGGAGAAAAAAGAAAAGGAAGCCAAAGATAAAAAGTACGGCGAAGCCTTACAGAAAGCTGAAGAACTCGAAAAGGAGGGCAAGTATAAAGAAGCGTGGTCTGCACTTCCGAAAGGTTCGGAATTTCCCGAATATGCTGAGAAAATCCGCAAAAAGCAGGATGAATTCGAAGGGCATTTTGCCCCAAGTCTTTTCTCTGAAAATCAACCTCAATCAACCGAAATTTAACCTAAAAATCAAAGAATATGTTACTTGCAACCATATTAGATAGAGTTTTTATATTAATAGATAACGGAAAGGAAATCCGATTGACCGACCCAGAACCCAAATGGAGTGTAGAATCAGTAATGAACTTTTACGCCAACACATATCCGATTCTGACCACTTCAAAAATTTCAGCACCGAAAATCAAAGATGATTTAGTTGAATATCAATTTGAAAGTGTGATGGGAACAAAAGGATAACAGCTAAGGGCTTTTAGATGAACGAAAAAGAACTGTTAAAAGCCATCCGCCAAAAGCTTTTGCTAAAAGGTATTTAACTATCAACCAACAACCATTAACAAAAAATGAATGCAACGAAAAACAATATCGGGAACAATTCAACCACCCCAAGAAAAAAAACAAAGGCAACTGCACCGACAGTTGAGAGAATACGCAGAGTGGATGAATCAGATGAAAGACAGCTCGGAAATACAGAAAGACCAACGGAAATCCGTTCCAATCTCCCAACTTCCAATGCTTTTTTGAGAACCTGCTTTATGTCGAAATTAAAGGAGAATGAAATTACAGCAAAACAGAGCAAACGTAAGTCTGCTGAAACAGAAAGGGATTTTTATAAGTCCCTTTCTCAATTAGCAAAGCATTATGATGTAACACCGATGCCGACAAAGCATTTTAATTATCCCTATAATATCAGCCTTGCATTGAAAGATATTGAAAAGCAGTTGAAAACCAAGATTGAAAATTGGCAGAGTATCCGGCTGATAGAAAAGCGGAGTGAAACCTGTTTTGCAATAGAAGAAAGATGCAATACAGGGGCAACTTTGTTTTATATTCCTGTTGTACCGCTTTACCAATTGCTCCACAATAAGGCACACAAGAAAGCAGCCTGCTTACTATTGTCAGTATGCACTTATCTGTATAGAAATGCAGATATTCCATATTATAGGCAGGAGGGTTCTTATCTCTATTGGAATTACGAAATGCTTACCGATTGGATAGAGCAGGACGAAGAAATAGAAGATAGTCAGAACAGTAAAAAAGAACTTCAACGGGCGGAAATCATTGGAGATATGATGGGACAAAAAATTTCCAATCATAAGAATGTTCTTTTTTTTGAGCAACGCTTGATACGTTTTAGACCGAAAGACAGGTTTGATAAAGAATGTCTTCGATTGGCAGAAAAAGCCTTTAAACTTTATTGTGATTACCCTAATGAAAGCATTTTCAGAAATGCCCACTATAACAATGCGGTCAAATCCGAAGATATGGACGAAGATGACTATTACAATGAGGAAACCGTTGTCGCAATGGATAAATACATTTCCTTTTTTGCCGAGAGTGACGGATTGATTTATGATAATCTTACGAGTATGGTCAATAACGAGTTCAATGAATATGCTGAAACACAGGAACCAATGATTTTCAAAACTTTTGACGCAAGTAATATAACGGATAAAAACCTTGATTTTGAAAATCAGCTGTTTAAGGTCTTGAACGAATTGTGTCGATTGCTCAACTAATCTGTGCATACACGGCGCAAATAATTCAATTATAAAAACAAGCTATGAGAAATACAGCCAATACAATTAAGAACGAAGAAACCGACATAACCAATAATTTTGGAACACTCTACCATCCTAAATCAGCATTGGTCTTTTATGAGACAGAAGATTATAATCCCGATGGTTATGTTGAACATTTTGATATTGACCGCAACGGTAATCCCATCAACGCACATCCCTTGACCGTAAGGGAAGCACGGCGGTTATCGAAAATGCTGAATATCCAAAATAAGAAAGAAAAAGATTTTCTAAGACCGAGTGGTGTTATTTCTGAAACTATACTTTTTATAGATACTTCGGAAAATGGAAAAGTGGTATGGTACACAAAAGCACAGGAACGACAGTTATTATTTACTGATAAACTTTCGATTCCAAACGGATTAGCGAATGTGCCACCTTTAGTATGGTGCGCTAATAAGCAGGGAATGAAAATATTCGCATTGGAGACAGACCAACGCCCCAATGTAGATACACCACTTTTTCACGCTCCGTTTTTTAATGTTTACGAAAGTGGTAGTGTTTGTATGGGAACGGTCGATGTAAACATCAAAAGTTCCGCATCACTGGAAGAGTTTACTAAGAAATGGGAACAATATTTTTTCAATTCTTATTTCAGCCATTTGGTCAACAGCCATAATCCGACAAAAGGCAATTGTGTAAATCTTTGGAAAAATTTAATTCAAAGTAAAGAAGCTTTTCCGACAGATATTCTAATTAATTCAAATCTAACTTTAAAAAATCTACTGTAATGATTCAATCTGAGAAACCGAAAGTCCATTTTACCGATGATAACCTTTTAAATCCTACCAATCCTATAATGGTAAACCTCATAGGTGCGGGTGGAACAGGTTCAAAAGTATTGACCGCCTTGATGGAAATGAACCATTCATTGATTGAATTGGGACACGCAGGATTACAGGTGCGGTTGTGGGATGATGATATTGTCACAGAAGCAAATCAAGGCAGACAGCGTTTTGCAGAATGTGAAGTAGGATTACCAAAAGCGGTTGTACTAATAAATCGGGCAAACCGATGGTCGGGAACGAATTGGAAAGCCGAGGTCAGAAAGTTTGAAAGAGATTCTTTAGGAAGAATTCAGGAGAATATGCAGTCCGCAATTTATATGTCGTGTGTTGATAATGTCAAATCAAGATTTGAAATTGCTGATATTTTGAATGAATTGAAAGAGGGTAGGATACTATACAGAAACCAGGCTAAATATTGGATGGATTTTGGAAACAATCGATATTCTGGACAAGTTTTGCTTTCTACAGTTGAGAATATAAAACAACCTAATTCTGAAAAATATCAAACAGTGTCGTATCTTCCTTATGTGACGGAAGAATTTGGAGAACTGCTTTTGCAGTCTGAAACGGAAGATGATACACCAAGTTGCAGTTTAGCGGAGGCATTGGAAAAACAGGATTTATATATCAATTCTGCATTGGCACAAATGGGATGCTCACTTTTATTTGGCTTATTCCGAGACGGACTGACTGAAAACAGAGGTTTTTTCCTTAATCTGAAAAATTTCAATTCTCAACCCATAAAACTATAAAAAAGTCGCCTGACCGAAAGTTGGGCGGCAAAAATGCAATTCCTCCCTACGGTCGGAAACGCATTTTTGCTGAAAGCGGAACAACCCCATTTCTAAAACAATTCCGGACTTTGGCTTTTGTTTGTTTTTGAAAAAAGGTTGTAGGTTTTAGTTGAAGATGTATAAATATTTTTTTCACCTCAATATTATCCCAAGTAATCAAAATATTTATTTTTTTGTAAAGTATTGCAACTAGTAATTCATCTATTAACTTATATAGGTAATTAAAGCTTATAATTAAGAAAATACACCAAGCTACGTTTAGTGAAGTTTATGAAAAGCAGAATCTTTTGATAAATTAACTTTAACAATAATCAGAAGTTCTTTTTTGTCGATAATTCCTTATTTGATGAACAAAGATTAGATATGTTCCTTCATTATAAAAATTTTCGTTCTCAATCCATAAAACTATAAAGTAGTCTGAAGCATTTTTGCGTAGTTTTGCTTTTTTCTCTGTACATAGCTGCAATTATTTCGTTGTAAACTACTGCAACTTTATTCAACGGAGTAATACTGAGTAAAAGTTTTTTAGTATGGGAAGAACTTACTAAAATTTTGCTCATCACAATCAAATGGGATCCTTATTACGAACTAAATTTTACTGTGTTAATGGTTAAAAAGATTGAATCAGGCTCTCTGCCGTTACAAATTTTCAAATAGAAAAATATAAGTGTGTAATCATATACAGATGTGAAGACGAAAAGAAGGCAATAAAACATAAATTAACCATTAAACAAAGCAAAGATTTTAGTACTTTTGCTAGTTGATTAACGTGGATAATACTAGAGTTAAAAATACTAATTTTCAAGAAGACATAGCAAAACTTGGTTTTGTTATGGAAGACGATTGTCTGCATTTAACAAATCAACAAAGCTCAATATCTGACCCAGAAATTCAATTTCATATTGAAAAAGCAGATGAGCTCAATGCTTCCGCCGTTTACCTGCGTAGACAGGTTACCGGAAGTTATAAACCCCAAGTTTATTTGTTTGATTTTACAGACAGAAATTTTGAGGAAGCAGAAGAAAATGAGATAGCTGAAATCCAAACACGGATATGGAGCAGTGGAGAAGCTCCTTTGGCTTGTGTGTTCTATAACACTGAAATAAAAATTATTGACTGTACCAAACACGTAACGGCAGATTACAAACCAGAATATTTGGTAAAGGACTTACAACTGGTTGGCAAAGTTAACAATCTATACAACGAGCAATTTGCCATAAAAATTAAAAGTGGTATTTTTTGGGAACAAGAGGAGCTGAAAAATAAATTTAAGTTTCAAAACTCAGCTTATGATAAGCTGATAGATAATATACGTTTTGTTGCAAAGAGACTAACAATAGAGTTTGGAGATGCATCTTTTGAAATAGTCAATAAGATTATTATTCAAGCTATTTTAATAAAGTATTTGGAAGAGAGAATTGATAATAAAGGTAATAAATTATTGTCAAAAAAATACTTCCAGAAATACGATAATGCAAGCACTTTTAATGAAGTATTGAAGCAGCAGGGTAAATTTGCTGAGCTTCTCTCAGATTTAAATACAGATTTTAATGGAAATGTATTTAAATGGGAAGTCGGGGAACAAAAACAACTTAAGTCATTAGATTTATCAATCGTTGGTGATCTATTAGCAACAGATAAAATGAGTTTGAGTTCCGAACAACTTGAAATAGACTTTCCAGATTGGAGGTATTTCGAATTTAAGTTGATTCCTGTCGAGCTGATAAGTCGTTTATATGAGGAATTTCTAGGAGAAGATAAGCAAGAAAAAGGCCTCTATTATACGCCTTCACATTTAGCCAAATTGTTGGTTGATGAATGTATTCCACTAAAAAAATATAAAGATTTTGACTTAAAAAGTCACACAATATTAGACCCTGCTTGTGGTTCGGGAATTTTCTTAGTGGTCGCCTTTAAACGTTTGGTTCAAATTTGGAGACTTCAAAATAATATGAAAACTCCTGATATTGGTATTTTGAAGTCAATATTAAAAAATATTTATGGAGTAGATAAAGAAGAACAAGCTGTTAGATTAGCTTCTTTTAGTTTAAGTCTTGCTTTATGTAATGAATTAAAACCCGTAAAAATTCTCAATGAATTACGCTTTGATGATTTAACCGAAGAAAATCTAATTCATTCAGATTTTTTTGAGTGCAAATCCATAAAGAACAAAAAATTTGATTTGGTCATTGGTAATCCGCCATTTAAAACGGGTGCTATTTCAAGCTATTCTAATATATGGGGACTCGATAATAAAAAAATTAAAATTCCACAAGGACAAATTGCGTTAAAGTTTCTTTCGGAATCATTTAATTTTTTAAATGATAGCGGATTGGTTTGTTTGATAATTAAATCTTCGGGCTTATTATATAATAGTACTTCCAATGATTACAAGAAAGCTTTGTTTTCAAACTACAATGCAGTTCAAATTTTAGATTTTACCGCTTTAGCTGAAGGCAAATCTCTCTGGGATAATGGAGCAAGAGTTGGTTCGGCCGCTATATTTATCAAAAATGAAAAACCAGATTATAGTAAAAATATTTTACACTTAACATTTAGAAGGACTAAGGCAACCAAAGACAGAATTGTTTTTGAAATAGATGACTACGATTTGCATTTTGTAAACCGACAAACCGCTATCAATAATGAATTCATTTGGAAAAACAATTTGCTTGGAGGTGGAAGAACAAAAAATCTTGTAGAAAAAGTGCAGGGATTACCGATATTGAAAGATTTTTTAATCGCAAATAAAAGTGTTATTGAGGAAGGACTTGAGATTGGTAGTAAACAAAATCTATCGCCTGAACATATTTATAAAATTCCTTTTTTGCCTACAGAAGCAATTAGCGAGGTTGAAATTAATTATGATTTATTAGCAGAAATGGATAGAGAAACCAAGTTTTCTAAAGTCCCTTCTGAAGAATCTTTTTTGGCTCCTAATCTAATAATCTGGGAAAATATTGGAGAAAAAAGGTTTCCAATTTTTTATAATGAAAAATCCTTTTCTTTCAAAAGAAGACTGATTTCTATCAAATCCATAAACAACGACACAGCTCTATTAAAAGGAATCTACAGTTCATTTGAGAAATATTATAATTTTTATAAATTTTATTTTCTTGCGACAAGCTCTGAAACTTTGATTAATAGAAACAATACCTTTCTTTTGAAAGATTTTAAAAATCTTCCATTAATTGAAGATGATTTCTTATTTTCGGATTTTGACTTAAATGTTATTAAAGATAGCTTAGAGTATCAACAATATTTTTTTATTCACGGTGAAAAATCCAAGGCATTACAAACAATTAAGCAAAATAAATTAAAATCTATTATATCAAACTTCGGCATAGAATTTTCCAGAGCCTTGAATGTTATATACGAAGATAATGAACGTAAATTTAGATTAAGTGATGTTGTTCAGCTTGAAAATTCATTAATTGCAACCATCTTTAAGTATGATAATGAAAATTCAGAACCCATATTCAGTAAAGATTTATCTGAATTGAATATTGAAGGGCTAACAAATAGCGAAATTTCTGCACATCTTTCCATAAATAGGATAATTAAACTGTATCCTCAAAAAGATACTGTTGTTTTTGTGAAACCAAACCAATACAGGTATTGGCTTTCTTCTACAGCTTATCGCGATGCGGATAAATGTTTTTCTGACCTTTCAAATTTAACAAGAGAATGATAGCAGAGGAAAATTTATTTAATAAATCCAACCCTCAGATTAGTATTCCAAATACTAATATTATTTTGCTTATCAATAAACTGATGAAGTCTGTTGTACCACAATTCAAGTCATATGTAGTTTCTGATTTCTATAAAAAGAGAAAACTAAATGAAGATGATTTTACGCAAATATACATCGAGCAAGCTCAAATCTTAATAAGAAAATATGATTATCCATTTAATATTAATGGGCAATACCGGGATATTACCAATCTAAGTAAAGGTTTTTCGGATTTTTATTTTTATCCTAATGAGCAAAATGTTTCAACTTCGACCTTTTTTCCGGTAGAAAGTAAGCGGTTACCTTCACCTGAAAAGTCAAGAGAAAAAGAATACGTAATTGGAGATAATAATAATGGGGGGATAGAGAGGTATAAAACTGAAAAACACGGCAAAGGTATAAATGAATGTGGTTTGCTAGGCTTTGTAGAAAAAGAAAATTTTAACCATTGGATGACTACAATAAACCGATGGATTACGGAATTGGCACAAACAGACAAGAATTGGAAAAACGATGAAATTTTATCGGAATTAGAATCTAATATAGATTTTAGCTGTTTAGGATCTACTGCTCATAGGGAAAATGCTGATGTTAATTTGACCCATTTATGGGTTATAATAAATTAATACCCTTTTCAAGTACAGGCTATTCGCAATCCTGAGATTAATCTCGTTTTTAAGACTTTTATGGCGCTTATCTTATTTCCGGGCAGGTTATTTCTGCTGTGCAATAGATTATTCATGTTGGATTTAGGGCATTGCAACTTAACAAATATGAATTAATTTAAATAGCTGTACTTCATACGTGCGTAATATGAATACAGCCGGAATCCCATACCTGCGTAAATCAGATACAGGTCACTTCATAAAAAAGGATTTTGCCAATCATCAAACGTGCGTAAAATACATACAGCTATAGTTCATACCTGCGTAAATCAGATACAGGTCATCAACAAATAATAGGACAATATTAATAATCGAACCTGCGTAATACGAATACAGGTGCAATCTCACACCTGCGTAAATTAGATACAGGTCACCTGCGTAAAATAAGTACAGGTTAAAATCATTACAATTTGATTTACAATACTATAGGTAAATTCTCACTTTACAAGCAATTATTATTTTTCTTTCATACTCAAAGGGTTTCACTTTTACACTTTCTCAATAAAAACAATAAAAGAATAAAACTTACTCATTATAAATACGATAAATTATTTTTCAGAACTCCAAAAAAGAAGCGGCTTTTTTGAGCAAGATGTGTCTTTGTATATACAAACTTTTCAAGTTTGATACACAAAAACTCTCTTGCCTTTTCTTCAAAAAGGGTAAAAAAACTGCGGGACTTGTTTTTTTTTATTTTCTATGAAATAGAGTTTAAGACTGCAGATTAATCCAGATTATTCTTTTTTAATCTCCGGGGATTCCAGAATCGTCCAGACTCATCTTATTTAGCCCAGCGACCATTAACACTATTGTTTTCAACGTTTTGAAGTTCCAACTTTGCAGAAGAAATATTAACCAAAAAACAAAATGAGAAGACATTTTTATTTTTTTCTGTTATTCATGGTGATAACTATTCAGGGGCAGGTCGGAATTAATACCAAACTACCGGAAGCTACTTTGGATGTTGTAGGAAAACCAACCGATACCAACCATTTTGATGGAATAATACCTCCCCGTATCACAGGGGACCAATTAGCAGCTAAAAAATACACTATTACCCAAAAAGGAACTGTTGTTTTTGTGACATCGCCGGCAACTAATTTAGCCGGACAAGTTTTGTATGTTATAGAATCGGGGCTGTACTGTTTTGACGGTAACGTCTGGCAACCACTTTCACAAGACCCAATCGAATATCATATTTTTTTGAAATTCGATCCTACAAGTAGTGCAGACCTTACTGCAACATCAACATGGACAGCACCGGGAAATTATGTAGGAAATACAAATGCCTATTTGACTGCATCAAAATATTACACAATAGGAACAAAAAATTTGGGGGAAATAGAAGGGAATATTATTTTCAAAAAAGTTCAAGGTATTGTCAATATTAATTTTCGCTTGTACAGATCGTCAAACTCAGAACTAACATCCGGAAATACTTACATTAATATTTTAGCAATATGCAATGATTTAGGTTTTACTCCTCATCAAATTGTCCTTTTGCATAAGGAAAATTCCGCACAAAATTTTCCGGCATTGATTGAAAGTTATACCATTCATCTTCCATAAAACATTATGAGTTCGTTGTCTCCTTTCTATTACACTTATGGTGAAGTGCAAGCCTATTCAAACTGGAGAAAGCCATATTTAAAATAGAATTTTCAAAACTATCCTTTCATATGAAAATGATCAAAGAAAGCGATTCTAAAAACCAAATGAATTTTAATTAAAAACAATAATACAATGAAAGCATTAATTTACTTTTTTCTGTTCTTAGTGGGTATAAAAGTTCAGGCTCAAGTCGGAATCAATACCCAAACACCGGAAGCGACTTTAGAAGTTGTAGGAAAGCCTAATGATATCACTCATTACGACGGAATTATTCCACCCCGTATCACCGGAGAACAGTTGGCTGCGAAAACTTATTCATCAGCAAAAAAAGGAACAATCGTATTTGTGACAGCACCATCAACTAACTTAAGCGGTCAGGTACTCCATATTTCCAAATCAGGTTTGTATTATTTTGATGGCACAGTATGGATGCCTTTTGTTCAGGAAGATCCTTTAAAAGATGTTGCACTTAGAGGAAACTCTTCAACAGTAGAACTTGTTGTCAAAAGTAACCTCCATCTTGATTTTGATAGTAAGGAAAATTACATACTTGGAAATTCCCGAAGTCAAATTACAGGCGATTATAATTCCATCGTTGCAACAGATTCGAAGATCACTTCAGGAAAAGGAAATTCTGCCAGTTTTTATGCAATGTCTCAGGGAGAGATTACAGGGAAGTTAAATTATGGAGCAGGTGTTTCAGCACTGAATGGTATTGTAAACGGAACAATCTCAGGAAACAGAAATATTGGAATCGGAGCTGGTGCAATGTCTTACATCACCACAGGGAATGACAATATATCAATAGGATATTTATCAGGTACAGGAAATCGAACAGGCTCCAATAATATATTCATTGGTGCAGGAGCAGGAAGTCCTGCCACAGGTAACAGAAGCGTCAGTAATAAATTAGCTATACATTCAACCCCCGTTACAACAAGTTCAACCAGCTTTTGGGATAGTATCACAAATAATTATACAGATTACAAATTTGCGTTGATTTCGGGGGATTTTTCTGAACGATGGCTCAATATCAATGGGAAGTTAAGCGTAACTCCATCACAAATGCCCAATGCAGATAATGATTCTTCATATACAAAAAGGGTAGTAGCTAAATCTGATGGTTCATTTGGTTTTGCAACTGAAGTAATTCCTCAACCACCACCAGTAGGAACTTTTGTTCTAAAGAGTGTAAATGGTGTGGCAAACTGGGAAGCACTTTAATAAAAAAACAACAAAATAGAGTTATGAAAAATTACCAAATATTTTTAATTCTGTTGTTATTTATCTCATTGACCTCCTGCAAAACCATAATAGCTAATCCTGGCAAACCATTAATTGAAAGTTCAATAGAAGTCGGTAGAACCTATGAAGTTCAAGATTTTAATGCAAAAGTATTTAATCTAAGAATCACGGATTTTGATAAGGACTGTATTTACGGAATATCAGGGAAAAACAAACAGATCATCATTGATAGATTGACCATTAGACAAATGAAAAAATGGGAAGTATCAAAATCTATCATTCTAGGTGTTTTTGCAGTAGCAGCAGTTATTTTCATTCCAATTTAAGAAGTCCAGAATATATTTTTCTTTTTCCAAATGAGTATGGAACATCGTGAGAATAAGACCATCATTTTTAGAATCACTGATCAGAAAAAACAAGAATGGAAAAAAATATGTGAGACAAGAAAAATCTCTCTTACGAGTTTAATCGTCAATTCTGTAGAAAGCAGGATTATGGATGACGAAAGAAGAAAAGTTCTGGAATTCATAGAGAAACAGGACAATGTTTTTGTCAAGATTGAAACCAATATCAATCAGATTGCAAAGATCGTAAATACACAAAAACTCATCAGTTCTGAGAATTTAAAAGGTTTTAATGAAAGGCTTTCAGAGATAATTATTCTTAAAAAAGAGCAAAACAAAATTTTTGAAAACATCTATTCTTTGATATCAAAATGATTGTCAAGATAATGGATCCGGCAGGTCCCGATTTTCCGGGAGTCAATTACAATGATAAAAAAATTGACAAGGGAAAGGGAGAGCTGATGATGATGAAAAACTTTCCTTCTTTTATCAATGAAAACAGTGATAAACAACAAGTAAGAGATTATTTAAAAGCTATTTCGGTTGGAAATAAGAAAGTTCTGAAGCCACAGTTTCACGCAATGATCTCGACAAAGTTCAGAGAGCATTCCAAAGAAGAACTTGCCAAGATTGCTGAAGACTTTATGGATGAGATGGGATACGGGAAACAACCATTTGTTACGGTTTTCCACAATGATACCGAGAATAATCACATTCATATCATTACGACCCGTGTAGATAAGCAGACAGGAAAAAAGATCAATGACAGCTATGAAAAATTGAAAGCTCAAAAAGCTTTGGCTGTTACTCTGGAAAAACTCTATGGAATCAAATCAGAAGAAGTATTGAACAAGCTGTTGAATTACAAAATAAGTTCTCTCAATCAGCTGGAAACTTTACTTAACAGAAGCGGTTTTAAGTTAGGCAAAAACACAAATGATGCAAAATCTTTGACCATTTTAAAAAACGGAGTAATTCAGAGAACATTATCAGGAGAGCAGCTTGTTTATGATAACAGAAAGAATGAAAGAAGAACAAAACAACTGAAAGCCATTTTTTCCAAGTATAAAGATATTTATTCCAACAAGGTTTTCAAAGTCGATGATTTTAGAAAGCAGGAAGCGATGCTTCCCGAAGAAAAGCAAAAATCTGATTGGAAGCCAAAAATTGAATTTGAAAGTGAACTTCAGAAGAAGCTGAGAGATGTTTTTGGGATTGACTTGGTTTTCCACCATAAATATGACTTTCAACCTTTTGGATTCACTGTGATTGACCATAAAACAAGTGCAGTTTTTAAAGGAAGTCAAGTGATGAAAACGAATGAGTTATTTGAGTTCACTTCGGAGAAAATGGACAAGAAACTGTTTGAAAGTCTTAAGGATTTCAATATCCCAAATGATGAAACAAAAGCAGTACTGCAAAGGTTTTTGAAAGATAGAAATCCAAAAAATGGAATAAAAGACTTTATGCTTTTTGAGAATAAAAAGCTGAAAAATAAGGAAACATTCACAGCTGTCAGAAATGATGTAAAAGAACATCTGAAAACCCAAAATAAAGAAGATGTCAGCATTGTAAAATCAGAAGATGGAAAATATTATGTCATTCATTCGAGACAACATTATATCGGGGAATTGAAATCGATGATTGGCGAAAAGCAATATCAGGAATTCCTAAACTCGCAATTAGAAACCACGCAGGAAAAAGAAACTAAAGAAGGGAATGAATTGAAAAAAGCGGTCAATGAGATGTTTTTTGAGCTGATGAAAAGCTCAGGCAATTCTAAAGATCCTGCGGAAAATGAATTGAAGAAGAGAAGGAAAAAGAAAGGTCGATAAGATGACTTTTGGTTTTCAAAAATCTGTAATCAATGTAAAATTATGATAGTCACATTTGCAACGCAAAAAGGAGGAACAGGTAAAACAACATTGGCTATAGCTTTTGCCAATTATGTTTCTACCTACTCTAAAAGAAAGATCAATGTCTTCGATTTCGATTTTCAAAAGTCGTTTTACCACAAATGGAAAGAAGATGAATTGCTGGAAATTCCTAAACTATATGATGTTGAAATCATCGATGAAGAAAATGAAGAACCCTTCTCGGATTTTGATAGTTTGATTGCATTGAAAGAAAGTGAAGAGATCAACATATTTGACCTTGCCGGAACATTGGATGTAAAGTATAGCGACCTGCTTATTTACAGCGATTTCATTGTTATTCCATTTGAATATTCCAATGTCTCAGCAAAATCAACTTTGGTGTTCATTAATTTTTTGGGCCTGTTGGAAAGCCAGGCAGCAAGGGTGTTCATTCGCTCTAGATATGATAAAGGCTATTTATACCAGAATCAGGAAGGAATGGATGCGGAAATTAGCAGGTATGGACTGCTATTGAAGAATCCTGTATTCAAAAGAAATTGTCTGCAAATTCTTGATACCAGGAAATTAACTAATCATCAGAAATATGCCGTAGAGAAGTCATTCAACGAATTAATTGACCACATTAACAAATGCCTTGAAATTACATTATAACGGATCACTATAAACTCATTACAAAATATGATTAAAATAATTACCTCTATCATAGCCATTTATCTGCTTTATTATGCAGGCAATGTATTGTACGATCTTTTTTTGAAAAAAGACAGTTCAAAAAAAACAGATGAAACCGAAGAGTATTCTTTAACGGAATTTTCAGAAGAGGACAAAAACGAAGTACAGAAAATAGAGATTGATGATGTAGAAAGTATCAATACTCCTAATTCTTTTAACAAGAAAGAGCTATTCCCGGTTAATCAGGAAGAGCAGCAAGATGAAAGCCGTGACCTTAATCACATTCGAAAGAAGTTCGAGTCTGAACAGGATATTGATGATTTTTATAACGTTCCCGTAATACAAGAAAAGCCAAATGAAAAAGAACAAAAGGAAACTATTTCACTTGATTCCCAACAGGAAGAAATTGTTAAAGAGCAAGAAAAAAAAGAGATTCCATCCCCAAACCTCGACGCCTTACATAAACAGTTTAAGAACTTCCTAAATCTCGCCGAAACCAGTGTTCAGGTTCTTTCGGAGCACAACGGCTATAAGGTCTATCAATCAATGATCTAAGAGGTTAATCAACACTTTTCACAACTAAAATGATCCGCCCATAAAAAGGCGGATAGCATACCCTTTATGCCTAATTCTAAGCAAAGTAAACACAATTCTAAACATAAATCCTTAATCATTATGAACTACAAATCGAAACATTACAAGCTGTTTAAAAAGTTATTGACTGCTTGTGTAATTCTCCTTGCGGTAACCCCTGCATTTGCACAGGGTGGTGCAACGGCAATCTCTAATGCAGCCAATGACATCAAAGACTATTGGGATCCGATCAAGCTTATTCTAAAAGCAGTCGGAGGATTGGTCGGTTTCATCGGCGGTTTGAGAGTGTACAACAAATGGACGAATGGCGATCAGGATGTCAACAAGGAAATCTTGGGCTACGGAGGTGCTATGATCTTCTTATTGGTAGTTCCAGAATTCGTAACAGCATTCTTTGCTTAATATGGGGTTCTATCTCTACAAGGGGCTTAAAAAACCCCTTGTATTCTTCGGGCTTAAAGGCAAATACATCTTTTACGCAGTAGGAGTCATTGGAGTTGGCGTCATCGCAGCGCTCATATTATCCAAATTCGGATTGCTGGGTTCCCTTTTGGGACTCGCAGTTACAGGAGGAGGCGTCTATTTCATCTTCAAAAGACAGGATAAATATGGTTTGTACGCAAAGACCAAAAACTTCAATCAGGTTTTGATTTTTCCAAAAAAAATAAACAATAAAATACTTTTAGGTTATGTCCAAAATAAAGAAACAAGCATTTGATATACCTTTTATCGGTTTTGATATTGGAAAAGATTTCGGGTGGGACTTTGATGTTTTATTTGGGCAATACGGAAATCCTATTATCGGAATCAAAATAAAAAATCCTGTTGAGCAGTATTCGGCAGATCCTGACAATTATCTGAATTTCCATACGGTTTTAAATCAAGTTGTATCCATTATAGGAGAGGGTAGAATCGTTCAGAAACTCGATTTCTTTTCCAAGAAAAAATACACTGCTGAAGAGTCGAACCAATTTCTACAGCAGAAATACTCAGAACATTTTGAAGGGCGACTTTTTAAAACCATTGAGACTGTACTTCTTTTCACTGACATCGTAGATGATAAGCTGAAAAAGAAAATGAAGCACTATCATTTTTCTGATAAAAGCTACAAAGAGATTCGTGATAAATGCCAAAAGGTATTTATGCTTTTAAAACAGAATGACTGTGAACCACAATTTTTATTTGAAAAAGATTTTGAACATTACATTTCCGGCGTATTGTCGATGCAGTTTTCAGATGTTCCCGCTTTTGATAATATTAAATCAACCAATGAATATCTGCAGATTGGAAATAAATTCGTCAAGAATATTTCCTATGTTGATGTTGAAAATATTGATCTTCCTTCTGAAATAGAGCCTTATTCCATACTTGGAGGAAATGGTGCAGCATCGGAAACGGCTGTCGATAATTTTACATTCATCAATGATTTAGAGGACTATGAAACCATCATTTACAATCAGGTGATTACAATTCCCCTTCAGGCACAGCAACAGAGAGAACTTGATAAGAAAAAGAAAAAGCACGAGGGTGCAGCCAATAATTCTCCTTCCAATGCTATCATAGCGGAAGAAATTCAAACTCTTCTGCATAACATCGCTGTCGATGGGCAATTGGTTGTCAATGCTCATTTTTCCCTACTATTTTCAACAGATACTCTGGAAAAAATGGAGGGAACACAATCCCTGGTTGAAAACAAACTATTCACGAAAGGAATCATTGTTTCCAAGAATGCTTATAATCAACTGGAACTCTTCCGGTCTGCCATTCCCGGTAATGCCACGGAACTTAGGGACTACGATCTTTTTATGACGACAAGCGAAGCGGCCTTGTGTTTTTTTTTTAAAGAGAGTTACCCCGTGAATGAAGAATCCAATTTCTATCTGAGATTTACGGACAGACAAGGAGTTCCGTTAAAAGTAGATCCTGCTGACCTGCCTATGAAAATTGGCAGAATTAACAATCGAAACAAGTTTGTTCTTGGACCCAGCGGATCAGGCAAGAGTTTCTTAATGAACAATATCATTGAGCAGTATCTCACCTATAATTATGATGTTGTTATTGTCGATACGGGAGATTCCTATTCAGGAACCTGCAAGTACAAAGGGGGAAGATATATTCAATATACTGAAGAAAAGCCGATCACAATGAATCCTTTTCTGATGGATAAAAAAGAATTCAATATCGAGAAAATAGAATTTTTGACCAATCTGATCTTTCTTATCTGGCAAGGTCCTGATGCATCGATGTCATCTGCCCAGAAATCAATATTGGATAATGTGCTGATGTCCTATTATCATCAATATTTCAACTCTGGAACTGAATGGTATGAGAATAAAACTTCAGAAGAATTAATTCTTTATTTGATTAAATACAACATTCACGAAGAAGATATCTATGCTCAATATGAGAATGAAGTCAATGAACAGCGGACTTACTACGATGTTTTAGAAATTGCTTTCAACGCAAGTTCGGAAGAGATCAAAGATGCAGGAAGAAGACTATTAAAATTCTATCATCCAGATAAGAATATCAATAATCCTGATTATGACAATGAAAAATTTTATACAGTCTATGAAGCTTATGAAACGCTGGGTGATGAAGAGAGAAGAAGAATTTACAATGAAACACAATTGATTCTCATAAAATCTAATGAGATTATAAAGCAACCCAAAACGGAAGAAAACTGGAACGAATCATTTAGGAAAGCCATCATCAGAAAGATCAAAGAACTGGAAGAGAAGTTGGAGGCAAAAGAACTTTCCTTTAATGGTTTTTATGATTATTGCGACAAATTTCTTCCTCTTTATCTGAATAATAAGAAACATAGCATCACAGAAAGGGAATTCAATCTGAGAACTTTTCTATTTGTTCTGCGGGATTTTTATAAAGGTGGACGATATGGAACAACACTCAATGAATCTGCTGATAATACTTTATTTGATGAGTCATTTATCGTTTTCGAGATTGATAATGTAAAGGATAATCCGAAGCTTTTTCCAATCGTGACACTCATTATTATGGACACGTTTATTCAGAAAATGAGACTCAGAAAAGACCGCAGAAAAGCGCTGATTATTGAAGAAGCTTGGAAAGCAATCGCAAGCAAACTGATGGGTGGATATATTTTGTATCTCTATAAAACAGTTAGAAAATTTTGGGGAGAAGCAGTGGTGGTAACGCAGGAATTGGACGACATCATTGGAAATGCAGTTGTAAAAGATTCCATTATCAATAATTCCGATACGTTTATTCTTCTTGACCAGACCAAATTCAAGGACAATTTCGATAGGATAGCGGCATTACTTTCATTGAATAAAGTCGAGCAGAACAAGATTTTTACAATCAACAATCTTAATAACAAATCCGGACGAAGCAGGTTCAAAGAATTTTATCTGAAGCGAGGTTCTAAGGGAGAAGTTTATGGCAATGAAGTTTCAATTGAGCAGTACTTAACCTACACGACAGAGAAACCCGAAAAATCGGCAGTAGAGTATTATGTACAGAAGTACGGAAGCTATGATGAAGCCCTTATGAAGATTGTCTCTGATTTAAAAGTTTTCGGAGACAGCCTTGAAAATCTTGTTTCGCTGGTCAACTTGTATCAAAATCCTTTAGACCAAAAGATTGTGTCCTATTACCGCACGATGAAAAATGAGAACAAAGGGAAAAATGTTTTCAAAGTCATCTCACAGGAGCTCGAAGATCATCAAATCAGTTTTTCAGAATTAATCACTAAAAATTATCAGTATGAAAAAGCTTAATCTTCTATTTCTAGTCTTTGGTAATTTTCTATTTGCTCAAAATACCTACATAGACCCTACTGTAACGGCTGCAATGATTCTGTATTCAGAAAATCTGAAAGCAAAGCAAAACGAAATTATTGAAGAAACTTCAAAGTTAAAGGATGCACAAACTTGGGTGGGAACCCAGATGGTAGCCGCCAATGATATTCAGAATAAAATATTAAAGGGCCTGAAAGAAGTTTCCGGAACACTACAAAACGGCATTCAGGTTCAACAGATATACACTGAACTCAACAAATGTTATGATTATTCTGCTCAGGTCGTTCAACTGGCTTCGCAGCATCCTCAGTACGCCATATTTGGAACTAAGGCTTCACAAAAAACCTACGAGCAAAGTTTGAAAATAGTAACAGACATCACTGATATTCTGGCATCAGGAGAATTGAATCTTGCTACTGCAGGCGACCGCTATAAAATCCTGCATAATATCTCAGGAAACGTAAAAAATCTGAAACTATGGCTTTTGGCAATAAAGCTAAGGCTAGAAAAAGCCAACCGATTGGGATTTTGGAATTCCATTAATCCTTTTGCGGGATACATCAATACCGATAAAGGTATTGTGGAGAACATAATGAACAAGTATAAAAGGAATTTTTAAAAATCAAGAAATGAGAAAGATTTTTCTGATTCTAATTATTCCAATTTATATCGTGATGACTTCTTCCGGAGGTAGTTCTACGCCTGCTTGGGAAAAGGAAAATGTTTCTTTCCCTATGATGGATCTTGAGATCAATGCAGCAATGAAAGAACACGACCGACAAAAAGAAATGAGACAGAAGCAGACTGTAAATGCTTCGGTGGAAACTGTCAATCAATCACAATGGAAAGATTTCAAAGACAAGATTACCAAAGTACAGGACAGGCTGCGTATTGTATCATTTGCTGTTCAGGCAATACCCACAGGAATCGCTATGAGCAGAGAGATAACGAAGATAGCGGATAATCAGACTGCGATTATTAATGAGATCAGCACCGCGCCATATTCGATCATAACCGTTCTGCCATCGCAAGTACAGTTTGTGGATGACCTCCAAATGGTAACTCGGTTAATTACAGGAATCATCCTGTCTTATGGTGCTATCAACCAGATGGAAAAATCGGAGCGTAAGATTTTGCTCGATTATGCATTGGGAGAAGTCAAGGCAATCAGTAGAAATTCTACTCATATGCTTTTAAAGATAAGAGACATCAAAGCAAAGGTCTTACGAAACAAAAGAGCATTTCAGTACTACGTCAACAGAGATAAACAGGTTGTGGAAAGTATTATGAGCAACATCAAAAACTTTTAATATGAAGAAAATAGTAACCGCCGGAATCGTTTCACTTTTTGGTGTTTTCGTTAAAAGCCAGCAGATTGTCATCAATGATAAACTGCTTTCACAGATCACACTTAATCACGGTGTTCGATTGGCAAGTGAGCAGGCTTTTTTGGATTCTTATGAAAAACAAAAGGAGCTGTATGATGATATTAACAACAAGACGACTCAAATTATTGCGATTCAGGAATACATCTATCAACAACTTAAAAATGTCAATTCGGCTCTTACACAAAGTAAAAAATTAATCTACCTGTATCAGTATTTGGGAAAAATAGTGACCAATTCGAATAAGATGCTGGATTTGTCAACACAGCATCCGGAATATGCAGTTTTGGTCTCAAAGTATTATACCGAAATAGGAAAACAGGTCATTAAACTCCAGCAGGAAGTTACTCAGGATGTCTTGAACGAAGACAAAGATTTTCTGATGGATGCGATGGACAGAGAAATGCTGATTGAGAAAGTATTTACGAGGGTTAGAAATATCAATGGGAATATCCTTTATATCATTTTACGATTACAGAATGCCAAGAAAATTCCCTATCTGTTTCAAGTTCCTGTACTCAGAAATTACCTCAATGTCGACAAGGCTATTGTCGGAGATATTATTCAAAAATACAAACACCTATTCAATTAAACTTATGGAAAATCTATTTAAAAAAGGGAAATTTTTTCTCTTTCTATTTATCATAGCAAATGTTTTCGGGCAAGTGAGTGTTAAGAGATTGAATGACCCTTCTATCGTTGCACAACACAAACGAATGACTTTTGAAAGCTGGGGAGATTGGAGACCTTATCCTAAATATTTTCTCGGTATTCAAACCAATTTTGCCTATGCAACAGTTTGGGGAATGTGGGCTCCTAAAATTAATAGAGATTATAAAGATGGAGATGACATAAGACCGCTGAAACCAACGGGAGAACAGAATCTACGATTTGCTCAACTGAAATTTCAGGAAAAAGAAGCGAAGAAGATCAAAGCTGCTTCCGATACGATTTATAAAAGAAGTGTTCAGGATCTAGCTCATTGGACTTCTGCGACTGTCGATGCTGACCCGCTCTGGCTTTTATACTACAAGCGAATGCTGAAACCAATTACTGAATTTCCAGATGCTCCACAGAATTTTATCGAATGGAGACTGAAAGATCAGCAGACATTTGAAACGCTCAATAAGACTGGTACATTAAAAAGACTTCAGGAAGAATTGGATCTCATTAAAGATAAGTATTCAATGTCCCGCTCTATGGATATGCCAAGGGGAAAGCGGTTTGTAATGTATCACGAAACGCTTATCAAATGGAGAAAGTTTGTTCAGGAATTAAGAAAGCATAATAACAAAACAACTTTGCTTTTGGATTATAAAAATATACTGAATAGCCATTTACCCACAGCTTTACCAACACAGTGGACGCCTGCTTCAGATAAACAGATCGTTCAAAATGTGATGCAGCAATACAAACACAGATACTAAGATGAATAGAAAACTGACATACTTTTTTTGCCTTTTAGCAATAGGATTGCCGGTAATGGGCTTTGCCCAGACCGATAGTGATTACAGTAATCTTCTACAGTTTTTAAAAGGTGACGGTGCTTTTGAAAAATGGTTTATGGAAGTCTTCACTAAACTGGACAATAGTGTACAGGACAGTGCACAAGGTTCAGCATTGGTTGGAAGAGCAATAGGTGGGTTAGGTGCTTTGATGTATCTCGGTTACATGGGATGGCAGATGGCAGCCGGAGATCGCGAATGGGAAATCACACCGATGCTCAAACCTATTCTGATCGGGTTTACACTCATTTATTGGATGGGATTTGTCAATATGCTGCAAGCACCATTCGAAGCACTTGCAGAACCGGGAATAGCCATTTTTAGTGACATCGAATCTGAGGTCAATGATTTGAGAATTGAAAGGTTCAAAAAACAGCAGCAATTGTTGGATGCAGTCATTAAACTCAATGCCGAAGAAGATGCAAAACAGGAGGTAATTAATAATACCAGCGAGGATGCTGATGATTCGTGGTTTGATATCAGCGAGGGTATAGACAAATTACTACAGCCTATCAAAGAATGGCAGATCAGAATGGAATTCCAACTGCAAAAGATAGTAGCAGAAGTCATTGAATTTATATGTCTTTCTATTCTGAGAATATGTGTTTATCTCATTTTCTTTCTGCAGAAAATTTGGGCGTATATATTAATCATTCTTGGTCCTATTGCTGTAGGGATGGCATTGGTTCCAGGATTCGAAAGTTCCTTGTACAGCTGGGTTTCCAAATTCATCAACATCAACCTATACACCTTTGTCGCGTATACCATCATCAACATCGGACAACAACTGATTGCGTCAGGCTACACAATGGAAATCGAAAGATATGATACGCTTTTAACCAACGGAACCATTACCAATTTGGATGCTTTGATGGTCTATGTTTCAAATTCAGGAATGATTTACAACCAACTCTTTACTTGTGTGGCTTATATCGTTACAGGAATCGGAGTTTTGATGACCCCAACTATTGCTGATACGATTGTAACTGCGGGTGGAGCAGGAGCGATGACCAAAATGAAGAGTGCAGCAGGCAGGATTGCAAGTGGAGCAAAGACAGCAGTTTTGGCTGTTAAAACAGGTGGAGCTTCTGCAGTTAAGTCTGCAGCGGCGGCTTCTGCATCCGGAAGGGTAAATGATGCAATGAAAAATAAGAAGTAATCAGATTAAAAATATTTAAGAAATGCTTATAAAAAATATCGAACAGAGAATCAAGATCAATAAGGTAGTGTCATTGGGAGCTATTGCATTTGCGGTCTTCATCATCATTGCAGGTTTCTGCTTCGCTTACAGAATGATTCAGGATTCGAGAAAGTCAATTTATATTCTGGATAATGGAGTTCCGGTTCTTGCCAAGCAGACCGATGTACTTCTGAACAGACCTGTGGAATACAAAGCACAGATCGAACTATTCCATAGACTATTTTTTACGCTCGCTCCCGATGATTCTTATATCAAAGAGAATATCCAAAAATCATTGTACCTCATTGATGATAGTGGGAAAAAGGAATACACCAATCTAAGAGAAAAGGGATTTTATAATCAGATTGTTGCTTCAAGTTCAATGGTCAGTATCCATACCGATTCCATTAGCCTTGATATGGAAAACAAGAAGTTTCAATTTTTCGGAAAACAGATGATAACAAGAAAATCTTCTGTCATTACCCGAAAATTATTTACTGAAGGATTTTTTGATGACATCATAAGAAGCCCTAACAATCCTCACGGTGTACTTCTCAAAAACTGGCGAATCATTAACAACGAAGAATTGTCTAACCAAAATAAAAACTCTTACTAAGATGAATACTTTTGTTAAAAAAAACGGACAGAAATGGTTAGGCTGGGCAGTCAGAAATCCTAAGAAGTTTTTTATGTATACGATGGCTTTCTTATCCGTTTCCTTTATCATATCTATTGTGCAAGGCGTCTTCTTTCCTTCAGATATGACATTTAAAATAAAGCCTCCTGTTATTTATTCCAAGAGTTCAGTCATTCAAAATACTTTACCCAATAATGACAAAGAAATGGAGAAAATAGTATCTGAACTCCAATCACTGAAAGTAAAAAGAGACAGACAGGATTTAAGAAAAGAAGACAGTTTGAGAATAGAATATCTGTTTAACCAATACCAACACTTAAAAAATGGACATTAAGAAAATCAACTTTAAAGAAAAAAAGTATGTTCTGCCTCTAATTGCTCTGCCATTTATTTTACTGTTTGCCTATGTAGGGGCTCAGTTAACGACAGATAATAAACCTAAGGACAAACCTAAAGAGCTTTCCTTGTCTCTTGGTGAGTCGCAGGATTCCATTATGACCAAAAATGATGCGTATGATGCATTCTTCAAAAAAGATGATAACAGAACAATGCTTGGAGGATTGGATAAGGAACAGGATAGCCTGCTAAGCTATGACGACCAACTGTCACTATCTCAGAAAAGAAGAATTGATTCTTTAAAAGCTGTCAATTCAAGACAGAATCAATATCAGGCAAACGGAAATCCATCATCTTATTATAACCCTAAACAAGGTAAAGAAGATCAGGACTATAAAAGATCGACTGAGATTATTAAAATGTTGAATGACAAATCCTACGGAAAAGCAGAAGATAATATTCAGACTGAAAAGCCTAAAACAAAAGAACAAAATACACAACAAGATCCTGTAAAATATCTGAAACAGCAAATGCTGGTGATGGATTCTTTAGAGAAAGCGAGAGATCCCGAATATCAAAGCAAGCTGGTAGCAGAACAAAAGCTAAAAGCCAATAAAGAAAAGATGGACGAGTTCCTTAATTCTACATTCAATGTCAGTAAGTCAGGTATCAATAATGACTTCAACGCAATTTATAAAGACAAGGAAAATAGTTTTATCAAGGCTGTTATCGATGAAAACAACAAAGGATTTTTAGGAAGCAGAATAAGATTTCGATTGCTGGAGGACGTCTTTGTTGGAAACAAGAAAATCAGTAAAGGTTCCATTTTATATGGTCAGATCTCAGGATTTACAATGCAGAGAGTTGATTTGAAAATAATTTCTGTGTTTGCTAAAGGAGAGATTTTTCCAATTAACCTGTCAATTTATGATGTTGATGGGATGAAGGGATTATATGTTCCCCAAAGTGTATTCAGAGATATGATCCGTGAAATGGGTAGCAACTCGGTTCAGGGAACCCAAATGGATATGGGTGGAGAAGGATTTTTTACCACTATCGGTTCCAAACTATTCACATCCACTTCGAAATCTATCGCTAATCTGATTAAGACCAACAAAGCCAAGTTGAAGTACAATTCTTATGTATTTCTGATTGACGAAAAACAATTGAAAGATTCACAAAACCAACCAAAACCTTAAAAGCAATGAAATCATTTTTATATACACTTTTACTATTTACGGCAACCCTTAAGGCACAGACAGCAACAAAAGAACAGATCATTTCTGATTTACCGGAGATAGAAATCACGGAGGGAATCAACCTGCATATTATTTCTCCCGAGCCTATCCAATACGTGGATCTGTCTACTGAAAAACTGACCGGAGATTTACCAACAACCAATATTGCAAGAATCAAAATTACAGACAGTCAAACATCTGAGGAAAAAGATAAAAAGAAGAAATCATCCGTCTTTTTCAATGGAGATCAAGTTGGAACTATTACGGTTGTAGGGCAATCTTTTATTGCCCAGTACAAAACGGTTTACCGAAATTCTGAAAACTTGAATACGATTACCAATATTCACATTCAGCCAGAAGCGATGCAGCCTATTGAATTTAATAAAATGGTCTTCTCTAATCTCGAACTCAGAAGATTTGCAATGGGAATTATTCAGAAGAAATCTGAAAGTAACCCCATCAGAGAGGAAAAAAATCTTAAACTCAGCTTTCAGCTTAATAATGTGTATGTCATTAGTGATTACATTTTTCTTGATATGACTTTCAAAAACAATTCTAATCTGAGCTATGATATTGAGGCATTAAAATTTTCTATTGAAGATAAGAAGATCCATAAGGCAACCAATAACCAAAGCATCGAGATGACGCCGCTTTTTCAGCTTAATCCTCAAAAGCATTTCAAGAAAAATTTCAGAAACATTTATGTGTTTAAAAAATTCACTTACCCGAATTCAAAGGTAATGATGATAAGATTAATTGAGGAACAGCTTTCGGGTAGAACAATTGAAATGAAAGTCAATTATTCTGACATTCTAAAAGCTGATACTTTCTAAGTCGAGGTTCGACCTCCATTTTTAAATTAAAAATAACAAAATGCAAGAGCAACAACATCAAATCAAAATCTATGGATTCCTGCAAAAGGTGGTCTATGCTGTGGTTGCATTGGACTGTGCTTCGCTGTTTTATCTGAATGCTGATGTCCCTGTAGTTTCCAACTTATTGAAGAACTTCTCAAAGATGAGTTTCATCTATCCTCCCATCAATGCAAAATTTGCAACAGTGATTTTGATTGGATTGGTTGCTGTTGGAACAAAAGCTAAAAAGAAAAAAGACCTCAATATCTATACGGAGATTGGGTTTCCTATGGTAGCAGGTTTATTGATGATTTTTTCTTCATTGATCTGGCAGAATGAAGCTGGAAATAGAGAACTCCCGTATATCTTCCCAGGACTTAATCTTTATCAAATAGTTTACGCAGTTCTTTCTTTTTTAGGAGCAGTTATCCTTCAGATGGGAGCAGACAGTATTTCAAAGCTGATGCAGCAGAAAATGGGAAAAGATCGATGGAATGTGGAAGAAGAATCTTTTGATCAGAACAAGGAACTTGTAAATACTGATACCTCAATCAATATCCCATATGTTTTCAGATACAATAACAAAACCTATAAAGGCTATATTAACATAGACCCTTTTCGAGGCACTATTGTAATAGGGGTACCTGGTTCTGGAAAATCTTTTGGAGTAATTAATCCTTCCATTCGACAAATGATTGCCAAAGGTTTTTGTCTCTGTATTTACGATTTCAAGTTTCCTGATCTGGCGCAGATTGCTTACTATCATTACCTGCTGAAAAAAAGTAAAGAATCAGATTACAACTATAGTTTTCATATCATCAATCTGAATGAAGTAGAAAAATCGAGAAGGGTAAATCCATTTCACAAAAAATACATCCAGACCTTGGCTGAAGCTCAGGAAATGGCAGAATCAATGGTGTCTTCATTGCAAAAAGGAGGTTCCAGTTCCGGAGGTGGATCAGAGGCATTTTTTACCCAGTCGGCAATTAACTTTCTGTCTTCGTGTATCTACTTTTTTGCCACGCTGGAAAATGGTAAATATTCAGACCTGCCGCATATTTTATCCTTTATGAACCGCAGCTATAAAGAAATCTTTGATACACTTTTTACTAATGAAGAGATTCTTTCCTTGCTTTCACCATTCAAAACAGCATATGACAACAAGGCTTTTGACCAGCTGGAAGGGCAGATTGGAACTTTGAAAATCTTTCTTTCCCGATTGGCTACCAAGGAGAGTTTTTGGGTATTCTCAGGAGATGAAGTAGAGCTCAAAATAACTGATAGAAAAAATCCTTCAATTTTGATTTTAGCATCCGATCCGAGTACACAGGATATTAATTCAGCTTTGTACTCTTCAATTCTTAATAGGATCTTACGCCAAATCAATTCTAAACATAATTTACCTGGTGGAATTATTGGTGATGAATTCCCGACAATTTATATCCATAAAATCGATAATGTGATTGCAACAGCAAGAAGTAACAAGGTTGCTGTCTTATTGGGGCTTCAGGAAATTCCACAGCTTCGACAATTTTATAAAAAAGAAGTTGCCGATACTATTTCTGCCATCGTAGGAAATGTTCTTTCCGGTTCTGTAAGAGATAAAAATACCTTGGACTGGCTTGAAAAATTGTTTGGGAAAATCAAACAAAAGTCTTACTCCCAATCCATTTCCCAGCAAGGAACTTCAACAAGCATAAATGAAAAAATGGACTTTATGATTCCTGCAGGAAAAATCGCAGCCCTTAAAACAGGAGAAATGGTCGGGATGATTGCGCAAGGTGAAGAGAATAGTGTTGAAGAATATAAAACTTCTGCAATAAAAGGGAAGATCAATCTGGATATGAAGGCCATTATGGAAGAGGAAAAAAACTATGTAAAGATGCCTAACTACTATTCATTTATAGACAAAAAAGGTATCAATCGAAAAGAAGAAGTCTTAATGACGAACTTCAGAAAAATCAATCGAGAGGTGGAGCTTATCGTCAATGAAAATATTAAAGAATAATAAGATGAAATTGATAAGAAAATACTTGATGACAGGGTTTGTTCTAGCTTGCCATTCGTTGGTTTTTGCTCAGTTCAATACGCTTACCCGAAACGAAATTAAAGCTAATGAAATCTCTAATGAAAAACAAAATTTTCAGAAAGAACAAAGGAGCAGAAAAGAGATAGAGAAAAAAAATATCATTAATAAATTTTTCAATTCTCCCAAGAAAACAGACTTAAAAAAGGAAATTGATTCTTTGAAAACAATGATGCTTCGTTACAGTGTATCAACTTCGAAGGGAAAAGAAAAAAGTTCTACAAATAATGATGAGCCTACTGTGAAAATGGCAGATGATAAATTAAGTAATCAAGTAAACGCAAATATAGAAAAGTCTATTAAAAAATTTGATTTCATTGATGAAGAAGAACTTATCTCAAGAATAAGTATGCCCTTGGATAGAAAGATAGTGGTTACATCTCCTTTCGGAAGGCGAACGCATCCAATTTTCAGAACAGCAAAAATGCATACGGGAACGGATTTTAAAGCCAACTATGAAAATGTATATGCTGTTTTGGATGGAATTGTCACAGCATCGGGTTGGGATTCAGGTGGTGGCGGTAACTATATTAAAGTCAGACATTCCGGTACGTTTGAAACGTCCTATCTGCATCTTTCAGAAACCTATTATAGAACCGGAGAATCCGTAAAAGCAGGATTCATTATCGCAAAAAGTGGTAATACTGGAAATTCCACAGGTGCACATCTCCACTTTTCTGTTACTGAAAACGGAAAATACATCAATCCAATTCGATTTCTGAATGACCTTATCAAAGCCAATAGTTTAACTGCAAACTATTATGAAGCAGGAAGAAACTCAAATATCCAATATTAAAATACTTACGATTATGAAAGAACACAATTTGCCAACTGATGAACTTAAAAGCTTTGGAATCATTAATGAAGACCTCACATTTTCTAAGAAACTGAGCGATGATGACATTCAGAAGTTTCTTAAGGGATATACCATTGTTGCGGACAATGATAAAAACAGGGCGACTTTCCAGCTCACTGATGATAATACCAAACTAAAGGTCATATTTCTTGAACGTGACAAAAGTCTTTCAAAAATTATTGAAGACAGCAAAGACAAAGTTCAGTACACAAATGTAAAAGAGCTTTCATTTGAAAATCCTTCTTTTGAAAAAAAGGCTTTTATCTATGACAGTGAGACAGGAAAAACCGTTGAGTTTGATTTTATCAAAAATGCAACAGAGCTAACTGCCATCATTGCTGATAAAAAAGACCCTGAAGAATTGACCCGCTATAAAACAGAACTACTAAAACTGAAAGGTTATTTACAAGATAAGATAGATAAGTATCCTGAAATATCTACGGAAATCAAGAATGATATGAATATCGTTTCCAGAGAAATTAGTTCTGTCAATACCATTTCTAAAAACCAAAAATCAGTCTCCAAAAACGACAACTCAGATGTTCAGCTGAATGTGAATGACAGAGATATGTATGAAGATGCCAACAGAAACAGAGAGGAACAGGAAGAACAATCTGAGGAGCAGGAGAAAAGAAGAGGATTTAAAAGATAAATTTTCAAAAGCTTAAGAAGAAAATTATGGAGAAGAAATTGAACTGGTTCGACAGAGTGATTACTCCAAAAACCAAAGCTTATAAAGATTTTGAAAAAGAAATAAAAAATACAGCTCCGGAAATTTTTTTTAGAGAAGGTGAAAGAAAGTTTTCAGATAAGGAAAGAAAGTTTTTGAAAATATACAAATCGAAAGAAAATCAAATGATTGTAGGATCTGCTTTTACAGTGAATACAATATTCAATGCAGATTCTGAGATTTCGTTAAAGAACAATTTTAAAAATCTGGCTGAAGTAGTATCTTTTTTAGAAAGGCAGAAGACCAATGCTAGTGTTCTTATCATACAAAATAATACTGCCTTTACCGAAGTAACTGTAGACAGCGAAGCTTCGAAGCAAAAATTCGTTTCAGATTCTTGGGCAAAAGAATTGGAGAATAGGACAGATTTAAGTTTGGGAATGACCAATACACAAATTGATGAACAGCAGGCCCATCATTATCGTAATTATGAGATTGAAACAAGAAAATTAGGAACAGAAATTAATCCTCTCACTGAAGAACTTCACAATTGCAGGGAAAGTAGCTGTCAATTTGATTTGGAAGAAGACAGTTTCGAATTTAATGAACTGTTTTCAAATGATGACTTTGATGAAAGTTTGGTTCCTGCATCTGGTCTTCCTGAAGGATGGATTTGGCGTGAATTTGATGATGGAAGCGGTTCTCTGAAAAGTCCAACTGGTAATAGTTATTATGGCTATGATTTGCAAACCCAAGAATATAAGTCATCCTCTTTAGGCAACCGTTGGACTGATATGAAAGATTTTTATGAGCGACCTAAAAGTTTGAACGAATTCAAAGCTTATGCAGAAAATGAGCTGAAAGGAAAAGCTGCTCAAAATAATCTTTCCCCGAAGCTTTCGGACGATGAAAAAAAAAATCTAGTCGATTACAGATGGTTAAATAAGGAAAATGAATTCATCCTAGAAAAACTGCACATATCCGAGAAGCAAAGAAATAGTTTTTCTGAAAAAGTGGAATATGGAACAACGGATGGAGATTACTCTTTGACAGAGGAACAATTAGATATAATTCCGGATGTACTTGAGGGGCATCTTCTATCAAAAAATGATAAATATAAATTGGCATTTGGCTTATTGGAAAAAAGTGAGAATGGCGAATCTTATGAATTATTACATAATAAAGAAATTTTAAAAACTTATCTGGACGAAAATGGTTTACCATCATACAGAATATTAACAGTCAATGATATAAAGTTTAACAATCAAAACCCACACATTATGGAAACAAAACAAGACTTTGACCAAGTAAAATATCTTAAAGACCAAATGAAATATCTTGGTTTTGGAGAAGATGAAAAACTTCATAAGGATTTAGAAAAAGGTATTAATTCAAAGAAACAAGAGTTTGAAATTAAGACTACATCTGACAAAACTTTACCGGAAAATAAGGTTGATTTTGTATTAAAATTCAACAAAAGCGAAAGTGGAGGAGTTTTTCTTAATTCCTACAACGCGAAATTGACCAATGAAAAAAGTGAGCAGCTCTCTCACAATTTTTCAATTAGTAAGGACAGTTCATTTACCGCAAAGGAAGCAATCAATCTATTGGAAGGTCGGAGCGTGAAAATAGAATTTCTTAATCCGAAGAAGAACAATGAAGTAGAACCTGCATTTGTTCAATTTAATTTCAATGAACCGAAAACCGACAAAGGAAATTATTTATTTCAGAATTTCTACAAAAACTATGGTGTAGATACAGCTAAGATTGTTGAAAAATCTAATCTCATATTTGACAAACCTGAATGGAAAGAGAGTGCTATAAAATCATTGGAGAAAGGAAATATATTAAAAGTGAAGTTCAAAGAAAATGATCAAGTCATAGAAGGAAAAGCTGTACTTGATCCTCAAAACAGAAACCTTAAGCTTTATGATAATGATATGAACAGGCTTAATACTAACAAGCCTTTAGAGGGTTTAGAGCAAAACAATAAGCACGATAAGGGTAATGTTAGAGAACAAAGCATTAAACGATAAAGATTTTACTTACTTATATTTTCATCAAGAGCGGTAAATCTTTTAAAGACTTACCGCTTTTTTATAAACCCAATTGAAATGAAACTAAAATTATTACTTCCACTTTATCTGCTTCTTATCATTTTAAACTCCTGTCAAAAAGAAATCGTATCGGAACAAGGTGGAATCGATCTTATTTCCAATGTCTATTTTGATGCTTCCAAAGGTTTGGACCAAATGGAGAGTTTTCATTTATCAAAAATAAATTATTCTCAGAATCAAATGATAGAATTGGTTCCGGATACAATGTTTCCGGAAATTAATAAGAAGCTGTTTTACATTGAAGATTCTTTGTATTGCCAAATTAATGAAGCACAGAATAACTTTATCTTTTCAGATATCTCTAAAAAGGAAAATCCTTTATTGGTTTGGGATAAAAAAGAAGGTGCTGTATTTTCAAAAGATTGGATTCTGAATTACAGAAATAGAAGAAATTTATCCGATACCGTCTTGTTCAAAAAAAAATACAAACGATTTGAGATCAATTCCCCTGGAATTATACTCGTTTTTATATTTATCCAACAGATACTATTTTGCCATACTCCTTTTACAGACACGCTGAAAAAGATTATCACGGAAGGCTGGAACGCATTGATTCTTATAATAAGAAGAATGACATTTTTGTAACTCTCCAACTATTGCCGAGAAAGAATTGGGATGAACAAGCGAAGGAATTATTTGAATTTAACCACTACGTCAACAATAGAAAAACTAACTAACTATGTCATTGGATTCTTTTAAACATAAAGATGATATTTCTGTTATTGATGGGACTAAGAATGAGATTATTGTATTTGGAAAAGAAGCTGATACACTTTCTTTTTTGGAGCTGTTGAAACACAATAATCAAAACAATAATAGAAGTATTATTACTCTGAATTCAGCAATTAACACTAAAAAATTTCTAAATCGCTATCAAAATTTTGATGGGAAAATTTTTCTTTGTTTGGAAGCAGGAAGGATAGGAGATGCAGCAACACTTAAAATGCTTTTAGAATTTAAGGAGAAAAACATCAAAGATATCCGAAGTATGTACGAGATTTCCCAGTCTGGTAATAAAGATTTGAGTACATACCTCCAAAACAAATTAAATCTTCAAAATAAAAATATTACTTTAGTTGAATCAAAAAATGAAGAAAATACAGATGTTATCATTAGACCAGAAAGAATTTCCGACACTCAGCACCTGGGATCCGAATTTTCTCAACGAAATTCTGGAAAATCTATCCAAAGAAGCCAATCCGAACAAAACGGAGATCACTCAGGAGGACAAACTTTGGGCAGCAACAATGCTGGAAATGGACTTGAAAAGTCAGAGCGGAGCGATCGGGGAAACGAAGGGAGAAGATCCGTTGACGGAACACAACCAGAAAATGATGAAGAAAATGAAGATAGAGAACATTCCTTGGACAGAATCTTATCCGGGAGAATTGAACCCAATCGAGAAAGAGGACACATAGATGATTTCAAAAACATTGAGGAATTAGATTCCTTAATTTCAAAATATAAAGGGCAAAAACTAACAAATGAACAAGTTGCGGAAGTGGTTTCTGCAGCTTGTTTTATTTCTAAGGATAAAAAAATTACTATCCATTCAGGTCTAGAAATCACAGATGATCTAAAAAACATCTGTAATCAATATAAAAGTGGTGGCACTGCTAAACAAGGCAGGGGAATTCTGGATGAATATTACACCGACTCAAGGATTGTAGAAGCTATTCGCAATCTCATCAAGGACCAATTCAACAATCAAAAAGAGATTTCAGTCTTAGAACCAAGCGTTGGAACCGGAAATTTTCTCTATGCTGTAAAAGACCTTTCTTTAAAAATCAATGTTACAGCTTTTGAGGTCAATGATACTACAGCTAAAATAGCTAAAATTTTTCATCCTGAAGCTGAGATCAATCTCCGTTCATTTGAAACTGAATTTATTGATGAAAGAGGACAAAAGACTGAAGCAAAAGAATACAGTGAAAAATATAATCTAGTCATTGGGAATCCACCTTATGGAGAACATCGTGGTTTTTACAAAGGTTTAGGAGAGGAACAAAAGATCAGTAAATACGAAGATTATTTTATCAAACGTTCATTAGATTCTTTAAAATCAAATGGAGTTTTGGCAATGGTACTTCCTTCAGGCTGGCTGAATCGACAGAAAAAATTAGAAAATACCGAGATTTCAAAAGCATACCGATTACCAACCGGAGCTTTTGCGGGAACACAGATTGGAACGGATATTATCATCCTTAAAAAATCCCCACAAAAAAAATCTCAGGATATTTCTAATTACTTTGAAGAGAATCCCGAAAATATCTTAGGAGAAATTCGTGAAAAGAGTAATCGTTTTGGGCGTATAGAACAGTACGTTCACGGTAGCTTAAATGAAGCTTTAGCAAGATTGGAACAGCTTCAAACAACAAAAGAAACACAAAGAATTGGAGATCTATTCGGAGATTTACTTTTTGAGAATTCTGAACCCGATAATCCAACTTCAGATGTTAAAAAAAATATTGCTGAAATTGAAACAAGTCTAGATGAAGTTCATAGTAAAATCGAAGAGGTTCTTTCAACCTTACAGCAAATCAAGTTCAAATCTCCAACCATTGTTAAGGAAATTGAAAAATACACCAAGCTCAAAGAACAGATAGAGAAAGATGTCCATTCATTTTCTTTCCAACAGCTAAAAGAGATTTTTGATAAATCCGAAAAAATTATTCAAACACAAAAAAGGAAAGATTCAGAATACAGAGTTCAGACAAAACCGGAAATCAAGAAAGGGATTTTAAAATACCTGTTTTCCAAGTCAGATGAAGTCGTTAATACTTCACTTCAGAACAGTTCATCGATTTCCAAAGAACAAATTGAAGCTTTCCGTGACACCGCTTATGATGGGACTTTGAATAATTATGGTAAACACTATCAATTTGCCAATTTTATTGATGGAAAGTGGATACACGATTTTTATTATGCGGAGGGAAATATTTATGCAAAGCTGGAGCAGTTAGAAAAAGACTTTGCTGATAAATACGCTGTTGGCGGAACCGAAGATCAGTATGATAAACAAATGAATCTGCTTCTTAGTGTTGTACCAATTCCTAAATCTTTAGATGATATATCCATTAGTCCCAATCACGAATTTGTACACAAGTTTGCACTTGGTCAGGTAGAAAAAGAGAAATACAATAGCAGTACGAAACTAATAGAAACTGTTGTTGTTGATTACAATCTTGCTGAAAAGTTTAAAGATTTTGTAGGGGACTTATCAAGCGATGCTTTTGCAGGCTCTTCAGCTTGGGAAGTTAAAAGTTTTGTAGATAATGAAACCGTTACAGGTAGTGATAAAGAGCGAAATGCTTTGGTTCGAGAAAGAAGAAAAGCTGCAGCTAATGATCTTTTTCAAAAATTCATTCGTGAAGAGTTATCAGATGAACTAAGGGAACGCTTTGTAAAGGACTTTAATAGAAATTTCAATAGTATTTATGTTCCGGATTATTCCAGATTTCCACTGTTTTCTAAAATCTATCAGAATTTTAAAGGGAAAGAACTTCGATTGACAGAAGTTCAGAAAGCGGGAATAGGTAGATTAACAACAAAAGGAGTTGGTCTATTAGCTCACGAAGTTGGTTTTGGAAAAACGCTTTCCGGAATATTGTCAATGCACGAGGCGATGGAGCGTGGAAATGCTAAAAGACCTTTGATTGTTGTACCCAACGACAGTATTTTAAAACAATGGGTAGAAACAATTTTTGAAACTGTTCCGAATGCAAAACTGAATGTGTTGGGCAATCTTGGAAAGGATTATGATCTTTCAAAATTTGATAACAAAGATGGAGAAATAACCATTGTTACCTATGAAGGCTTCAACAATATCGGATTTTCAGAAAACATTACCCAAGATTTAGCTTCAAAATTTTCATACATCTCAGAGAGTGAACTAAGAAGTGTGAACTCCATCAGCGAGCGAGATTTTCAGATAGAATTGGAAAAAGAAAGGGAGCTAGAGGGCAAAATGAAACGTGGAAAAATCTACGATTGGGAAGATTTTGGTTTTGACCATCTGACTTTTGATGAAGTTCACAATGCGAATCATATTGTGGGAAAAGTGAGAATTGAGGATCGAAGATTTGCATCCGATTTTAGAAGCCAAAATCAACAGACTTCCAAACTCGGCATCAATACTTGGATGGCTTCGCAATATATACAGGATAAGTACAATGGCAGAAATGTTACGTTACTTTCAGCTACGCCTTTTACCAATAAACCTCTGGAGTATTATTCAATTCTCTCATTGATTGCCAATAAGCGGTTGGAAGAATCAGGTTACTTTAATGTCAATAACTTCTTTGAAACCTTTATGGAGGCGGATACTGATATGGAAATTGATGCGAGAGGAGATGTTAAGTTCAAAGCCAATGTTCGGAGGTTTAAAAATAATTCTTTGTTTCAGCAGCTTTTATCTGAATTTATTGATATTAAGGGAGAAGAGGATAATCCTGAATTGATCCGTCCTACGAAAATTAATAAGGAGTATAAAATTGAACAGAATGATTTAACTCAAGAACAGTATGACTTACTGAAAGAAAATTTCGAAGAAACTCAAAAGGGAGCAATCTTAACTCACATACTCAATGCGAGGCTTATTGCAATTTCTCCCTATCTGTCACCATATTATGATGGAGAATTACCTTCAGTAAAAGAATTTATTGAAAATTCTCCAAAGCTTATTGATACAATGAATCTGATACGGTAGAATAGAAATGATATTCCCGATGCAGGCCAGATCATTTATTCTGAATTAGCGGTCTCAGAATTTCAAAAAATTAAAGATTATCTTGTAATCGAAGTTGGTTATAAACCAGAAGAGGTGGGTGTCATTACAGGAGCAACGAGCAAACCCAACAGATTGAAAATTCAAGATGATTTTAATTCCGGAAAAATTAAAATCATCATTGGCAGTGAAGCCATTCAGGAAGGAATGAACCTTCAGGAAAATACGACCGATCTGTATATGCTTTCTCTTCCCTATAATTTTACAACCTTGAGACAAGTTGAAGGTCGTGCTTGGAGACAGGGCAACAAGTTTGAAAATGTGAGAATCAATTTTATGCTAACTAATGATAGTATTGATGTTTTTATGCTCCAAAAACTTCAGTCCAAACAGGCAAGATATTTAGAAGCAATGAAAAAAGGAGCAAATGTATTGGACATATCTGATATTAGTACGCAAGAACTAAAGACCTCTATTATTACCGATCCGGAAACCAGGGCAAATATTGAAATTGAACTTTTGAAGAAGAGAATTGAAATTGAGAAAAATAAGCATCTGGCGGATATTGCTTTTGTACTCAGAAAGCATCAAGCCTTTTTGAAAGTAAAAGAAATGGTAACCAAGGCCGAAGACTCATACAACAGAATCTTCGGTTATTCTCAAAATGTTGATGGAAATACTGATTACTGGAAAAATCAACTTCCATCTTATCAGAAAACGATTGACTTGGCTAAATCTGAAGTTCAAAAAACAATCGAAGTTTTAGCTGAAAATGGAGTCAATGTTGTGGATATTGAGCTTCAGACAAAAATTGTTGAAGAAAAAATTGCAGAACTAGATAAGAAAATAGAAGAACTCCCAGATGCTAAAGCAGTTTTAATTTTTACCTATAAAAAAGAAAAAGAGGAAAAGTTGAAGATGAATCAAAACATTGATTATGTTAAAGAGAGATTGGATGAAAATAAAACTTTATTTTGTCTACCTCAGAATAAATACATTTATGATAAGAATACATTTGATAAAGCGGTTGGTAAAAGCGATATTAATGTAAATTTTGAAAATAAAGAAGTAAAAAGAAGAAGATAGGTTAAAGAAAATCTAATTCGCTGTTATGTTATTGGTAAACTTTGGTAATGGTTCAGATATGAAGTTAAATAAAAACTCCACATCTGAACCATTACCATAAATTATATTTAGTCTAAAACATAAAACCTTTGAAATCTTCAAAAGGTTTGTTTTTTTTGTGAAAGTATATCTAAGCACCTTTACAGCAAGTGTCTAATTTATTATGAGCTTCCGAGTCTGCCTTAACATCATCAGCATCATAACCCATTTTTGAAATAGCATTTTTGATGGTTTCCAGATTTGTTTTCTTTGGATTATAATATACAAGGATTGCCATTTCTTTGTCATAAACAGTGTACATTTTAACACCTTTTACTTTAAGCATATTTGCTTTAAAAGTACCTTCTCCAGTTTCACAGCCTTTGAAATGGTCACAAACAATTTTGGTTTTAATGACAGCCCTTCCGGATTCTTTTTCCTGTGCAAAAACAAGAGCTGATGATAAAGCTAATAAAAATAGTAATACTGATTTTTTCATTGTCATTATTTAATATTCGAAAGTAATAAAATTTTTTGATATACTCAGTATGTAAATTTATAGGTTTTTATTCTAACTATATTTTTGAAGAATTTAAATTAAGTAATTAGAATTTTATTTTTAAAGACTCAATATTTTATAAATCGTAATAATATGTATCTTTTTATTAAGTTTTTAGTCTACATAGTAGAATCTAAAAATAAAGATCATTATGTCAAAATGTAAATGTACAGATTGCAGCTGCAAGAAATGTGGTTGTGTTAATTGTAAAGAAAAAAACTGTAAGTGTTCAAATTGTGATTGCACAAAATGCAGCTGCTGTAGTAATTAGTTATTATAAAAGGCTGGTTTTAATCAGCCTTTTATTAATTTTGTATTGATATGAAAACTGAAGATATATTATTACAATATCATAAAGAATTATACAACTTTATTTTAAAAAAGGTAGAGAGTGAGTTTTTTGCAGAGGAAATCTTTCAAAATAGCTTTGTGAAAATTCATCAGAATTTAGTAAATCTAAACGACGAGTCTAAAGCAAGAGCTTGGTCATATGCAATAGTACGTAACGAAATTGTTAATGCCCTGAAGAATAAAAAGTATTATGATGAGCTAACCGATGAAAGTATTTTTGAGATTTCTGACCAAATTGATGTTTGTTGCTTACCTAAATTTATATTAAAGCTACCTGATATATATAAAGACATTATTATTAAAATTTATGTTGATGGAAAAAGTCAGAAGGAAGTAGCTAAAGAAAACGGTATATCCTTACCTAATGTCAAGGTTAGGCTGAAAAGAGCTAAAAATATTCTGACAAGTAATTTTGTTGAATGTTGCAGATATGAAATTGATTCAAAAGGAAGGCTCAGAGGAGAATCAAAATGCGAAATTTGTGGGTAATAAATCTATTTAAATATACTTTTGTGCCATACTTTGATATTTAATGGGGTTTTGTAATACTGGAATTTTGTGCCTTTAATTTTTTATATAAATTTGCTATGATTAATTCTAGGAGATTTAGAATATAAATCACCAAAGTAAGTTCGTTATTAACCTATTGTTTTTTCTTCGTAAATATATGTTTTTGTATCATCTATCTCTATTAAAATCTAACTGTTTTCGATCATTATAATATAGTTACATAATCATTAGTAAATTTTAATCACTACCAATTTTCTGCATTATTCTCTGAAGAAATTTATGTAATATTTCGCATACTCAAAATTCTAGGTACTTCCACATTGTTTATCTTAGGGTCTTGGGATTTTAAGAATGATTCTTGTACCTTGTCCTTTAATAGACTCAATGTCAATTTGTATCTTAAGCAATTGAGTTGTTTTTTTAACTATTGACAGTCCCAACCCAGTTCCTTTAATGTGCTGATGTTCCCCTGGTTCAGAACGGTAAAACTGGTCAAAGATTTTATCCATATTATTAGTTAGAATACCAATCCCATTATCGCTAACTACACAAATAATATTTTCATCAGCAGGATCAACCTGAATATTAACAGTTCCACCTTGATGAGAATATTTCACAGCATTTGAAAGGATATTACCTATTATAATTGACAGCATAGATTCGTGAGAGAAAACTAAAATATTTTCTTCACAAGAAATCTCTACGCTAATGAATTTAGATTCAATTTTGTCTTTATTTCTTTGTATTGCATTTTCTATTGTGTTTCTTATTTTTAGAGGCTGAAGCATAAAATTTGAATCGGATTCTTCAAATCTTGCAAGCATCATTAACTGAGTGATTGTATGTTCGATTCGGTTAACCTCTTCTATACAGGAATTAATCTTTTCCTCATATTCTTCTAAACTTCTTGGTCTTCGAATGAGTATTTCAAGTGTTGTCTGAATTATGGCTAAAGGAGTTCTAAGCTCGTGTGAAGCATCAGTTGTAAATTGTTTCTCACGAATAACAGCCTTTTCTATTCTATTCAACAATTCATTGATATTCTGAGACAAAGTGTATAGCTCGTCTTTGTTCGCAGGCAGTGTAATTCTTGCCTTAAGATTGTTTGCGGTTATGTTTTTGGTTGTTTCCATTATGGAAAGGGCAGGACGAATACTCCTTCCAGCAATAAAACGCGTGAGGAAAAATAGAAACAGTAAGGAAAAAAAATAGGTTATTACCAAAATATAGATTAAACTTGATAAAATACGGTACTGAGGATTTACAGACATCGCAATTACTGTGTATCCAAACCTTTGCCCATCTTCCTCAAGATTTATCTGAATCTGCTTTATAGGAACTGAATTTAAGTGGGAATCTGAAAATTTTTCATCTTGAGAAGAAAGATCTAAAATAAGACTTTTAGCTCCGAGGTTGGGAGATTTGTCTATGCTTTCACCATTGTTGTTGAAAATCTGGATATAAACAGGATTCATATCAATCGTGTTATGCTCTGACTGCTGCCACTTTTCTTTATGAACAAGCGTAATTTTACCGTTGATTTTAGTGCTTTTTTCACGATGTACATTTACTTCCCTCTTCAGCTCTTCATTAATATCATAATTGATGGTCACCGCAACGGTTATATAAATGGCTGAGAAAACGCCTAAAATCAGTACTGCAACTCCTAATAAATTGTAAAGTGATATTCGGTCTTTAAATGTTAAATCTGGCATTGTTTATCAGTCTTTTGCAATAAATCCACGACCACGAACAGCCTTTATTCTCTCATCACTTGGGGTTATGCCCAGCTTCTTTCTAATTCCGTTGATAAATACATCAATAACTCCGGCGTCATACTGATAATTAATTCCCCATACATGATGCAAAATATCTGGTCTTGACTGAACTGTACCCTTATTCTTAACGAGATATTTCAGGAGATCATATTCGGTTTGAGTGAGCGGGATTTCTTTGTTGTTCCTTAAAACCTGAAACTTTTCAGTTAAGATTTTAATATCTCCAAGTGAATATTCACTGTCTTCTCTATCAATATTTCGAGCGTATACATTTATCCTTGCAATAAGCTCCTCAAAGCGGAAAGGTTTTTTGATGTAGTCGTTTGCTCCTGTTTCAAGACCTAATATCACATCTTCCAGAGAATCACGTGACGTTAGAAATAGAATAGGAGTATTATTGTCTTTTTTTCTTATTCTCAGGCATACTTCCAGACCTGACAATTCGGGAAGCATCCAGTCAAGAAGTATAAGGTCAAATTTTTGATTAACAGCCTTAATTAAACCACTATTTCCATCTTTAGCAGTGTCGATTTGATGACCTTCTTCTGACAGCCCCTCTTTAAGAAGCTGAAGTAATTTTTCTTCATCTTCAATTATTAAAATCTTCATCTAATTGGCCAATAGTATTTAATATTTCAGTTTAAGGATAATTTGTTCAAATTATCAGGTTTACTAACAAAAGTAAAAATATTTTCGAAGAACGACTTGTATTTATCACTAAAAAAATAATTAGTAAGTAAAGATAAATAATTAAGTAAATCTTAAGGCATATTATTTATTTGTCATCTGAATATAGAATATTTTTGTGGTGAACGGTTTATATTCTTTGTCTTGTAGATTGGATGCCGTAGTTTCTGTAATTATCTCTAATGCTATGTATTATCTATAAGTTTAGTTTTTTTGAGTTTTCATAATTTATATACATAGTTTTCTTGTTGCCGGAAGATTTTCTTCCGGTTTTTTTGTAAACTGGAAATTTTGATCATTGTTATTGACATTAAATTTCTTAAGTTAAAAAGATTGTTAAAGACTTTCTTTCAAAATTCTACAACAGTTTTTACTATAATCTATAATATGTCAGAACATCGATCTTTGATGATTCTTAATGTTTTTTAAGATTAGATGAAATTACAACATGTGGTGATATGATAAACATATAACTTAAGATTTACTTAAGAATGTTTCTGTGGGTATATGTATTGGATTAAAAAGTAGTATTTTTACATCGTTAAAAAATAAACTTTTAATAATCCTGAATATAAATCTAATTGGTATTCAATGGAACTAAATTTAAAATCTGTGGTTTTTGAAATTCTTTTTCCATGAGGCTTATAAAACTTTAATTAGATTATTATATTTTTTTAATTTATTTTGCTGATATTTATTGGAATTAAGTATTTTTGTTACATGAAATTTTTGAATCTGTTTCTAACATTCTATTTTATGGTACTTTCTTTTGTACCATGTAGTGATGTGTATGTACAGTCTTCAAAAAATGTAAAAGAAACTTACAGTATACAACAAAAATCTGATAATCTTCATTCTGAGGAACACAAAGAAGATCTTTGTTCACCTTTATGCTCTTGTAATTGTTGTCAGATAACAGTAGCTTCTTTTAAAAGTGAACCTCTTCCACTTCAAAAAAAGGTCACTGAATATTTTTCAAAAAAGATTCATTTTCAGAAAAATGACTTTGCGTATTTGGTATACGACCAAATTTGGCAACCCCCCAAGATTTAGTTTTTATTGATTCAATGAAAGGTGCGTGTCTTTCATCAATTTGTCATGGATACTTTGCAATATGATTGCATTGTAATCCTGTTCATCTTTGTATTTCGTTTTAGGTTCATCACAATTGATGAACACATTTCGAATTTCAATAAAAACTTAAATTCAATGTTAGATAATATCATAAGATTTAGCATCAAAAATAAAATCATCATAGGCTTGATGACTTTGATGTTAGTCATTTGGGGTGCTTGGAGCGCCACAAAATTACCTATTGATGCCGTACCGGACATCACCAACAATCAGGTACAGATTATTACAGTTTGCCCGACGCTTGCAGGACAGGAAGTGGAGCAACTCGTTACTTTTCCAATCGAGCAAAGTATTGCCAATGTCCCAAATATTGAAGAAACAAGAAGTATTTCAAGGTTTGGGCTATCAGTTATTACCGTTGTTTTCAAAGAAGATGTAGACGTTTATTTTGCCCGTCAGTTAATCAGCGAACAATTAAAAAGAGCTGCCGAAGAAATTCCGAAAGGTGTGGGAACACCTGAAATGGCTCCTGTAAGTACAGGTTTGGGCGAAGTCTATCAATATATTCTTCACCCTAAAAAAGGCAGTGAGAAAAAATACAGCAGTAAGGAGCTAAGAACAATGCAGGACTGGATTGTCCGCAGACAGCTTAACGGAACTCCTGGTGTTGCGGAAATTAACAGCTTTGGAGGAGAGTTGAAACAGTATGAAGTTGCAGTAAATCCAAACCGTCTAAAAGCAATGGGAGTAAGTATTACAGATATATTTACTGCTTTAGAGAAAAACAATCAAAACACCGGAGGTGCTTATATTGATAAAAAGCCGAATGCCTATTTTATTCGTGGAATCGGAATCGTTACTTCGATTGAAGATGTAAAAAATATAGCTGTCAAAAATGAAACGGGTAGTGTTCCGATTTTCATTAAAGATGTAGCCAATGTTGGCTTAGGCCACGCAGTCCGTTATGGAGCTTTGACTTATAATGGCGAAGTAGATGCAGTGGGAGGTGTAATTATGATGCTGAAAGGCGCCAATAGTAATGAAGTCGTTCAAAGAGTTAAAGAAAAAATTCCTACCATTCAGAAATCGCTTCCGGCAGATGTTGTGATTGAGCCATTTTTGGACAGAACAGATCTGGTAGGAAGAGCAATCAGTACTGTAGAAAAAAACCTGATTGAAGGAGCATTGATCGTAATCTTTGTCTTGGTTATTTTCCTTGGAAATTTAAGAGCTGGTTTGATTGTAGCTTCAGCAATTCCCCTTTCATTGCTATTTGCTTTAGGAATGATGAATGTTTTTGGGGTAAGCGCCAACCTGATGAGTTTAGGAGCTATTGATTTTGGTTTGATTGTAGATGGTGCAGTGATTATTGTCGAAGCCACCCTTCATCATCTTGGAATGAGAAAAAGTATGAAGGTAATGACTCAAAATGAAATGGATGAAGAGGTTTTCCTTTCTGCGTCAAAGATTAGAAGCAGTGCTGCATTCGGAGAGATCATTATTTTAATCGTTTATATTCCGATTCTAACTTTAGTGGGTGTTGAAGGTAAAATGTTCACACCAATGGCTAAGACAGTAGGGTTTGCAATTCTAGGAGCTTTGATTTTGTCACTGACTTACATTCCTATGATGAGTGCCTTGATCTTATCAAAAAAACCTTCTCATAAAGAGACTTTCTCAGATAAGATGATGAACAGACTCCAAAAAATCTATCAGCCTCTTTTGGAAAAAGCTTTGAAAATTAAATATTGGCTGGTGGGAGTAACAGTTGCCATATTTGCCGTTGCAGTTCTGATTTTTGGTAGAATGGGAGGAGAATTTATTCCTCAATTACAGGAAGGAGATTTTGCTTTTCACTGTATTTTACCACAGGGAAGTTCTTTAAGTCAAAGTATAGAAACTTCAATGCAGGCTTCAAGAATTATCAAGCAATTCGATGAGGTAAAAATGGTTGTCGGAAAAACAGGAGCTGCAGAAGTCCCTACTGATCCTATGCCGCCGGAAGCCACGGATATGATTGTCGTACTAAAACCACAGGATGAATGGAAAACCAAGAAATCCTATGAACAATTAGCCGACGAAATTTCTGAAAAACTGGAAACCATTCCAGGAGTTTTCTTTGAAAAAAACCAGCCGATCCAAATGCGTTTTAATGAACTAATGACCGGTATCAGACAGGACGTTGCGGTGAAGATATTTGGTGAGAATTTAGATTCATTGGCAATTTATGCAGATAAAACAGCAAAAGTTATTCAATTGGTTCAGGGAGCAACTTCCCCACAAATAGAACGTGTTAGTGGGCTACCGCAGATTAATGTGGAATATGACAGAACAAGAATGGCCAATTATGGACTGAATATTCAGGAAGTCAACAGCGCTGTAAGTACTGCATTTGCAGGACAGGCAGCAGGGCAGGTTTTCGAAAATGAAAGAAGATTCGATCTTGTTGTCCGTTTAGACAGTCTGAACAGAACTAATATCGATGATGTAAATAACCTGATGATCTCCACCAATTCCGGAGTGCAGGTTCCTCTTTCACAGGTGGCAAATGTCAGTTATAAATTAGGTCCCGCACAAATCAGTCGTGAGGCAGGAAAAAGAAGAATTGTTATCGGTTTCAATGTCAAAGGCAGAGATGTTGAAAGCGTTGTGGAAGATATTCAGAAAAAGCTGGATCAACAGGTTAAACTTCCGTCGGGATATTATTTCACCTATGGTGGTCAGTTTGAAAATCTAAAGGCGGCGAGCGCAAGGTTGATGATTGCTGTTCCTGTGTCGTTGCTACTGATCTTTATGCTTTTATATTTTACATTTCACTCTTTTAAACAGGCTGCGCTAATTTTTACAGCCATTCCAATGAGTGCTATTGGTGGTGTTTTCGCTTTAATATTAAGAGATATGCCATTCAGTATCAGTGCAGGAATTGGATTTATTGCTTTATTTGGAGTTGCGGTTTTGAACGGAATTGTTTTGATAGGCACTTTCAACCAACTGGAAAAAGAAGGCGAAACCGAAATTCTAAAGCGCGTATTGGTAGGTACCAAAACGAGGTTGAGACCCGTTTTGATGACAGCGACGGTGGCTTCATTAGGATTTTTGCCAATGGCAATTTCTACGGGAGCAGGAGCAGAAGTTCAGAAACCACTGGCAACAGTTGTTATTGGAGGTTTGGTAACAGCTACATTCCTGACATTATTTGTATTGCCTATGCTTTATATTATTTTTAATACAAAAATCAACATAAAGAAAATAGGTAATAAATCAGTTGCAACACTTGTGATATTAGGATTCTTATTTTTAGGTCAGACTTTTAAAGCACAGCAGGGTAATCCGTTGAGTCTTGAGGAGGCTACCAAGATGGCGCTAACCAACAATAACCTGATGAAGTCAAAAGATCTGGATATTAAGGCCACGGAAGCATTATTGCCTACCGCCAAAGAACTTCCTAAAATGAATGCAGATATGCAATTGGGACAGTATAACTCGAAAAAGTTTGATCAAATGTTTTCCATTTCTCAGACAATTCCATTTCCCAGCTTATTTAAAGCCAAAAAAGACCTTATTAACGAGCAGGTGAAAGGTAAACAAATAAGTAAAGAGGTGTCTGCAAATGAACTCGCTAAACAGGTTAGAACATATTATTATCAGATTGAGTACTTGCAGTACAATCAGACAAAACTTCAAAACCTGGACAGCTTATATACCGATTTTATTAGAATTGCAACAGTTAGGTTTAAAGCGGGAGATGTTAAAAAAATTGAAATTAATACCGCTGAAACGCAGAAAGGAGAAATTAATCTGTTACTCAAACAAAATTGGGTGTATTTGATTAATGCTTACAAAAACCTAAAGGCACTTTTAAATACTTCTGAGGATTTTACCATATTATATGATGAGAATTATCATCCTCTGAAAGCGGATTATGTTCTGGACAGTACTGTTGTTGCAAGACATCCTACGGTAAGGGCTTTTTATCAGGATATGGAGATTGCTGAGAAAAACAAAAAGGTTGAAAAGTCCCTAGGTTTACCGGATTTCACAATAGGTTATACAAATCAGTCACTGATTGGTTTTCAGACTGTAAATGGAATGGATCAATATTTTAACGGTGGAAACAGATTTCATTCTGCAACAATTGGAGTTTCTATTCCATTAACTTTTGGTGCAACCAAGGCGAGAATTCGTTCACTGGATTATCAAAAGCAAATGGCGGAGTCCAATGCGAAGTTTCAGCAAAAACAATTGGAAGCACAGCTTGAAAATGCTTTGAACCAATATCAGCAAAATATAAAACAGTATGATTACTATGTCAATCAGGCTATTCCAAATGCTGAGAAGATTACAAAAGCAGGGCAGTTGGGATATAAAACAGGGGAAATATCATATGTGGAATATCTTTTTGCTTTGCAGACTTCTACCAATATTCAGTTGAAATATCTGCAATCCATTCAGCAGGTCAATGAATCTGTCATTATCATTAATTCAATAATCAATCAATAAAATGAAATGCCTGTAATGCTATTAATTAATCAGTATTACAGGTACTTCATCTGACAAATAAATTTATAAAGATGAAAATCAAATATAGTATTGTATCTCTAGCTTTAATTTCACTTTTTGCTGTTAGTTGCGGAAAGAAAGATACAGCGGAAGCAACAACAGAAAAACCCAAAACAGAACAAGCTGAAGAGGGTGCTCACGAAGAAGGACCGAAAACTATTGCTGAACTTACAGAAGAACAAATGAAATCTGTAGGAGTCTTACTGGGACAAGTTGAAATGAAAGACCTAACGTCAACCATAAAAGCCAACGGATTGTTGAGGGTTCCTAATGATAAAAAAGCTACAGTGACCTCTTTATATGGAGGTGTTATTAAGACCATTAATTTTCAGATTGGTGATTATGTAAGAAAAGGGCAGGTGTTGGCAAGCATCAGTAATCCAGAATACATTCAGCTGCAGGAGCAATATTTAACCGTAAACAGTCGAATATCTTTTGCAGAGCAGGAATTCAGAAGGCAGAAAGAGCTATTTGACAATGATGCAGGAGCCAAAAAGAATCTACAGAGTTCTGATGCCGAACTGAAGAGTCTGAGAACACAAAGAGCATCTTTACAGAGACAACTTCAGCTGATGGGCATAAGCCCAGGAAGAGTCAACAATGGAAATCTCCGTTCAGGATTGGTTATTACTGCTCCTATCAGTGGTGTAATTAGTAATATCAATGCACAAATAGGAAGTTATGTAGATGTTTCATCACCGGTTTTGGAAATGATAGATAACAGTTCAATTCACTTGGATCTTCAGGTATTTGAAAGAGACTTACCTAAAATGAAAGTAGGTCAGAAAGTACAGTTTAAATTAACCAATAATCCTGAAATATTTTATAATGCAACGGTTTACAGTATCGGTTCTTCTTTTGAAAATGAAAGCAAGACCATTTCTGTTCATGCCAATGTTACAGGAAATAAAGTGGGGTTGATCGACGGAATGAATATCACAGGTGTAATTAATCTTGAGAGTGCGACAACGCCTGCAGTTCCCGATGAGGCAATTGTAGAGGCTGACGGTAAGTTCTATGTATTTGTACAGACAGACAAAAAAGCTGAGGAGCATGAAGCTCTAGAGAAGGCAGATGATGATCATGGACATGGACATGATGAAGGAGAAGCTGAACACGGTCACAAAAATGAACAGGAAGCTGGAAATCACGCGAAAGAACAGGGGAAGAAAATGAATTTTGAAAAAGTTGAAGTGGCGAAAGGTTCATCAGAAATGGGCTATACCGCTATTACTCCTGTTACTGAAATTCCAAAAGATGCAAAGATTGTCGTTAAAGGAGCTTTCTTCGTGAATGCTAAACTATCGAACGCTGGAGATCATGGGCATTAATTAACAAAAAGAGTGAAATTAACCGGAAGGTGTTTCACTCTTATTTTAAATATTAATCATTATGGCTTTAAGACAAGAACTAGAAACACAAGGTAGCTGGCTGTTCAGATACAGGAGTTTTTTACCACTCATCGTTATTTTCATTGGTTTAGCAGTTTTTATTGAAACCAACTGGAACAGAAGTGCTTCCGAATGCAGTCCTTACTACGAAATAATCTGCCTTCTTATTAGTATGTTCGGATTGGGAATAAGAATTTATACGGTTGGATTTACGCCTAAAAATACATCAGGCAGAAATACAAAAGCGGGTCAGGTAGCTGATGAATTAAATACAACAGGTATTTACAGTATTGTCAGAAATCCACTGTACCTGGGAAATTTCTTTATGTGGTTTGGTTTGGCTTTATTTACTGAAAACGTATGGTTTATCATTTCATTCATCCTTTCCTATTGGATCTATTATGAAAGAATCGTATTTGCTGAGGAACAGTTCCTTGAAAGAAAATTTGGTAATTATTATATCAGATGGACTGAAAAAGTACCTCCTTTTATACCCAATTTTTCATTGTTCAAAAGTAATCAACTGAGATTCAGTATCAGGAAAGTTTTACTTAAAGAAAAAAATGGGCTTTTTGCTATCTTCTTGATTTTTACGGTCTTTGATATTATAGCAGAACTTATGAATAATCATCTTCATTTTAATAATGTCTTCATAACAGGTTGTCTTTTGACTATGCTCTTATATGTTGTTTTGAAGATACTTAAGTCTAAGAAAATGTTCTCTCTGGAAAATAGCAGATAGAAAAATATATAAATAAACAAAAAAGCGATGTTACTAAACAAAAGAATTTCAATCGGATATTTTATCCGACAAATTAAATACCAGATTGTACTGATAGTATTTTTTGCTTTTCTTATAGGGTTTCTAGATGATATCTCAATTTTAAATAAGATATCAATCCCTCTAAGTATTCCGGCTTTGCTGGGTACTGCGGTATCGTTGCTGTTAGCATTTAGAACTGCACAATCATACGAAAGATGGTGGGAAGCTAGAACGGTTTGGGGCGCGATTGTCAATGACTCAAGGTCATTTATAAGACTTGTGAAGCAATTTGTTCCTAAGGAAAGTCAGGATACAAAAGCATTTACAGAAAGACAAATTGTTTGGCTTTATGCCCTTGGTGAGGCCCTAAGAAAACAGCCATTCTCAAATAGGGTTCAAGAATACATTAACGCTAATGACATTAAGGGAGCAAATATTCCGAATGCTTTATTGGATAGACATTCTGAGCAGATTCGGAAAATTGCCAACGATTATGATGTTTCAGATTTTAAGCAAGTACAGCTCAATGAAGTATTAATGAGATTGTGTGACAGTATGGGTAAATGTGAACGATTGAAAAATACTGTTTTCCCAAGAGCTTACAGTACATTATTGCATACATTAATTTATGTTTTTGCTTTTTTGTTGCCTTTTGGTTTGGAAGATTCTCAATTAATTGTTGAAATAGCCACTACCATTATTGTTCCGGTGATATTTATTTCAATTGAAAAAACAGCAATCATTATGCAGGATCCATTTGAAAATACACCGGTTGATACACCAATGACCTCTTTGGCACAAACCATAGAGATCAATATTCTTCAGATGATTGGAGAAAAAGATGTTCCTGTAAAGAAAGAAAACACTTCTTACTATGAAATGTAGAGTCTCCTGATACCTTTTGTTGGTACAGAATTTTTTTAACCACTTATTTATCTTAATCTATCAATGAAATTTGCAAACCTTTTGAAAAGTAGTTATGCTGTGCTAATCAGGTTTTTACTGTTTTTAGTGTTAATGTCTTTTTTATTACGAATGGGATTTACTGTACTTTCTTTCCAAAAAGCAGACCTGTCAATCATAACTTTAATAAGGATTTTTGTATTAGGATTTATCTATGATATTGGAGTAGGGTTATTTTTTGTTTTGTCTTACAGCATCTATTTATTACTGTTGCCTCATCGGTTCAGTAATACAAAATTTAATAAATTCATTACCTATTCTGCATTTTCTATCAGTACTCTAATTCTGTTTTTTTCGTTTTTCGCTGAAATAACATTTTGGCAGGAATTTGAAAGCCGTTTTAATTTTATTGCTGTAGATTATCTCATCTATACATACGAGGTGGTCAGTAATATCAATGAATCATATCCATTGCCCATACTTATCTCCATGATGATTATACTGACCTCCCTCGTTATTTTTATTTTCATCAGGAGAAAATATTTTTCAGATGCTTTTGAAGGAAATACTGGACTGATATCCAGATTGAAAATAACATTTCTGTTAGCTTCGGCAGTACTTGTTTACATCTTTTTTATCAATAATAGTTTTGCAGACATTAGCACGAATCGTTATCAAAATGAATTGTCGAAGGCAGGTATTTACTCATTCTTTTCAGCATATAAAAACAATGAAATAAACTATGATCATTTTTATCGACGAATGGATAATAATGAAGCCTTTAAATTGATTAAAAATGACCTGAAAGACGGCAATTCACGTTTTCTGTCAAATAATTTTTCAATTGAAAGAAAAATAAGGTCTCAAACAACACCGGCTCAAACACCGAATGTTATTATGATCACGATGGAAAGTTTCAGTGCTGATTTTATGAAAACCTTCGGAAATACTCAGAATATTACGCCTGTACTTGATTCATTAGCGGAAGAAAGCCTGCTGTTTACTAATATGTATGCAACAGGTACAAGAACCGTGAGAGGTATGGAAGCGCTTTCTCTTGCTGTTCCGCCGACACCTGGAAACAGTATTGTCAGAAGAAATAATAACGATCACCTTACCACAATAGGATCAATTTTTAGTAAACAGGGATACGATACAAGTTTCTTTTATGGAGGAGATGGTTATTTCGATAATATGAATAAGTATTTTGGTGATAACGGATATGTTATTGTTGACAGGAAAAGAAATGCGTTTGTAAAAGAAAACTTTCATGCACCTAGAAAACCGATAGAAGATAAAAATATCACTTTTGAAAACGCATGGGGAATATGTGATGAGGACCTATATAATGAAGTAATAAGAAAATCTGATCAGCAGTATAAAACAGGTAAGCCTTTCTACGATTTTGTGATGACAACTTCCAACCACAGACCATTTACTTATCCAGCAGGTAAAATTGATATTCCGTCAGGATCTGGCAGGGAAGGTGCTGTAAAATATACCGACTATGCTATAGGTGCGTTTTTAAATAAGATCAAAAATAAGCCATGGTATAAAAATACGGTTATTGTTATTGTTGCGGATCATTGTGCCAGCAGTGCCGGGAAAAATGAGATTGATATTGCTAAATACCATATTCCTGCTTTAATTGTAAATCTTCCCAATAGTAATAAACAAAGAATTGAAAAAATGTGTTCACAAATTGATTTGTATCCTACATTATTTAATATTTTAGGATGGACTTATATGAGTAACCTATATGGTAAAGATGTTCTTAGTACTACCTACACGCCACGAATATTTGTCGGAACGTATCAAAAAATAGGCTATATGGAGAATGATAATCTGGTTATTCTCGCACCCCAACAAAAAGTAGAAACATATCAATATGTAAAAGAAAAAAATGAACAAATTCCTAAAAAGATAGATCAAGGATTGATTAAAAAAGCGATAGCAAACTATCAGACGGCCTATTACCTTTTCAAAAATAAGGGTTTAAAACAAGATTAAAAAATTAACAAATTGATTGTTATGGAAATGGATATACGTTTTGAAATTATTATTGTGGGAAAGATTCTTTTGTCGCTCATATTGGGCTGTATTATAGGGTTTGAGAGAGAAACCGCTCATAAAGATGCAGGTATCAGAACATTCGGGGCTATTACCTTGGCTTCCTGTTTGTTTGTTTGTTTGTAGCCGTTGCCTCGCATTTAACTGATGATAAATCAGCGATTGCAAGAATGCTGGCCGCTATTGCTACAGGATTAGGTTTTATTGGCGCAGGATTAAGTTTTAAAGATAAGGGAAACAGCCTTCTTGGATTAACAACTTCATCTGCCTTATGGGCTGCCGCTGCAATTGGTTCAGCTGTTGCACTTAATATGTTTGTATTGGCTATATTTTCGACAATATTCATTTATATTCTTCTGTCACTCAGTAAAATGAATTGGTATAAAAAGATGATTAAGAATAATGATGATAAAGAAATGAGTCAAGATGATGAACAATAACTTTAACGATTTTTTTTAAAATATATTACAAATTAACCTCTAAACAATATATATTATGGAACACAAGCACAAATACGATGCAGAAGGCAAACAGCTCTGCTGCTCTCCACAAGAAGAAAAAATAGATCAAAAAGCCAATAAATTATTAAAAGAAGAAAAGCACAGTTCAGATGATGGGCATAATCATGGTCATAGTGATGATGATGGTCACGATCATGGCAGTACGAATCAGACCGTCTTTCAAATGTTTTTACCGTCTGTAATCTCTTTAGTCCTTCTTTTAGCAGGAATTGTTTTCGATAATTATTTAAAAATGGAATGGTTTACAGGATGGATAAGGACTGCATGGTATGTTGCAGCATACATTCCTGTTGGTCTTCCTGTAATTAAGGAAGCGGGTGAAAGTATCATAAAAGGTGATGTCTTTTCAGAATTTTTCCTGATGAGTATTGCGACAATTGGTGCATTTATTATTGGAGAATATCCTGAAGGTGTTGCTGTAATGCTATTTTATGCAGTAGGAGAGACATTTCAAACATTAGCCGTTACAAGAGCAAAGAGCAATATCAAAGCGCTGCTTGATCAACGTCCTGATGAAGTAACAATCTTGGAGGATAACAAACCTAAAACAATAAAGGCAGCACAAGCTAATATTGGAGAAATTATTCAATTAAAACCAGGAGAAAAGCTGGCATTAGACGGTGAACTTCTCAGTGAATCAGCATCCTTTAATACAGCGGCATTAACGGGTGAAAGTAAACCGGATACAAAAACAAAAGGAGAAACAGTATTGGCAGGAATGATAAACCTGACCACAGTTTCACTAGTGAAAATCACCACAGCTTACGAAGATAGTAAATTGAGTAAAATTTTAGAACTTGTTCAAAATGCCACTTCACAAAAAGCACCAACAGAACTTTTTATCCGGAAATTTGCTCGTGTATATACTCCAATTGTTGTTGTATTAGCTATTTTAATATGTTTGGTTCCTTATTTTTTTGTAGATGAATATGTTTTCAGAGACTGGTTGTATCGTGCATTAGTATTTTTGGTAATATCATGTCCTTGCGCCTTGGTAATTTCTATTCCTTTAGGGTATTTTGGTGGAATTGGCGCCGCGAGCAGGAATGGAATTTTATTCAAAGGAAGTAATTTTCTTGATAAAATTGCTGAGATTCAAAACGTAGTTATGGATAAAACAGGAACCATGACAGAAGGTGTTTTTAAAGTTCAGGAAGTTAAGATTCTACCAGAATTTGAAAAGGATGAAATTCTAAGAATAGTAAATGTTCTTGAAAGTAAATCAACACATCCGGTTGCCACTGCAATTCATGAATATGTTGGGGAAATCGACAATTCGATCAATCTCGAAAATGCTGAAGAAATTGCAGGTCATGGTCTGAAAGCTACTGTTAACGGAAAAGAACTTTTGGTAGGTAACTTCAAATTAATGGACAAATTCATTATTCAATATGATATTGATCCATCAACTATTGTTTATACCGTTATCGCGATTGCCTATGATGGCAATTTTGCAGGGCATATAACCATTGCCGACAGCATAAAGGAAGATGCTGAAATGACCATAAATAAATTACATAACCTTAATGTTAAAGCAACAATGTTGAGTGGGGATAAAAGCAGTGTTGTAAAATATGTCGCTGATCAAATTGGTATTGATAATGCTTTTGGTGATTTACTTCCAGAAGATAAGGTTAATAAGGTTAAAGAAATAAAGAATAAAAAAGAAAGTGTCGCATTTGTAGGTGATGGCGTTAATGATGCACCGGTTGTAGCTTTGAGTGATGTCGGTATAGCAATGGGAGGGCTAGGAAGTGATGCCACCATTGAAACTGCAGATGTAGTTATTCAGGATGATAAACCCTCAAAAATTCCTATTGCCATCAATATAGGTAAACAAACAAAAAAAATAGTCTGGCAAAATATTATTCTGGCATTTGTTGTTAAAGCCATTGTCCTGATATTAGGAGCTGGAGGTCTTGCAACAATGTGGGAGGCTGTGTTTGCAGATGTAGGAGTATCCCTAATTGCTATTCTAAATGCGGTAAGAATTCAAAAAATGAATTTTAATTGATTTACGATGATATAATAAAATAGAATAGACTGATAGCATGATTTTTTGAAATAATTATACATCAAACCAGACAATGAATATCTAAATAAAATCCAATGACATATTATTCAAATTTAATTCCGATGATTTATCGGAGAGTCTGATTTATGTTTAAAAATTAATATAAAAACCAATTTTATGCATGCTTTATGATAAAATTTATTAAAAGAATAATCCATTTAACTGTTATTGGAATAAGCACTTACGCATCCAGCCAGGATTCGTTGGGGGTAATTTCAAAAGCTAATGATTCATTAGATATACCCCAGGATAAAATCTATACACCAACCTATAAAAAGCTTATTGTTCCGGCTAGCTTAATTACCATAGGGGCGGTCAGTTTTGCAATCCCTCAAATGAAAGAAATTGACAGGGACATCAGAGGAGAAGTGAATGAGCATAATCTTTCTAATTCTAAGTTAGATAATTATACTCAATTTATACCTGCTGCTATGGTATATGGTTTCAACTTAGCAGGCATAAAAGGTAAACATAACTTTAAAGAAAGGACAATTATATTGGCAACAAGTCAAGCAATTACTACTGCTATTGTTATTCCTTCTAAAAAAATTATTGGGGAAGAGCGTCCCGACAGATCCAATAATATGTCATTTCCATCCGGTCATGCGGCGATTGCTTTTTCAACTGCCCATTTTTTATACAGAGAATATAGCGAGACCAATTACTGGCTAAGTTTATCGGGATATCCGTTTGCTGTTTTCACCAGTATCTATCATGTAATTAATAATAAACATTGGGCGACAGATGTAATTGCCGGAGCGGGTGTTGGGATACTTTCAACTGAACTTGCATATTGGCTTTACCCAAAAATAAATTCATTGTTTAATGTATGGAAGAAGAATTCAGCCTCATTAATTACTCCTTTTTATCAGAGAGTCAATCAAACCAATAGTTTGGGAATTTCATATCAAATGTCGTTCTAAAAATTTAAATATGGGGATAAGAAGAAGCATGAGAAGAAAAATGATTCGAAGAGGAAAACATAGGCTTTCTTCTAAAGATATCTTTTATCTAATATCTGTTATACTTTTTTTCTTCTTGCTAATTATCCATCAGGTTTACAGGTTCAGCATTAAAGATGCAAAAATCCATTCAAGTTCGTCTCATCATGAGATCCATTCTAAATAGATATAAAATTAACAAAACATTAAATTCATTTTTACTAACCATTATTAACCCTTATTTAAAATTACAATGAAAAAAATTGTACTAACTCTTTTTGCGATCATTACGTTTTCCGTAATGTCAGCACAGGCTCCAGCTAATTATTATGATGGAACCATAGGTTTATCCGGGGCTGCCCTCAAATCAAAATTAAAAACAATCATTACCAATGGTCATCAAGACAAAGGCTATGCTGGATTATTGAATGCATTTACAACTACAGATCGTGATTATTTCTATGAGAATGATGGAACTGTAATGGATATGTATTCCGAAAACCCAAGCGGAGCAGATCCATATAACTATAATCATGGCGTAAAGCAATGTGGTAATTATAGTATTGAAGGTGATTGTTATAATAGAGAGCATGTTGTGCCACAAAGTTTATTTAATCAAAATCTGCCCATGAGATCTGATGTTCATTTTGTCACTCCTACTGACGGAAAGGTAAATGGAATGCGATCAAACTATCCTTTCGGAGAAGTAGGGACGGCCTCTTACACTTCTTTGAACGGGTCAAAATTAGGAAACTCGGTTTCTGCAGGATATTCAGGGACGGTTTTTGAACCGATTGACGAATTTAAGGGTGATATCGCAAGAATGATATTATATTTTGCAACGAGATATGAGACTCAACTTTCTGGTTTCAGCAGTGGAAATATCTTGGGAAGCTCTGCATTTCCAGGTCTACAAATTTGGGAACTTAAGCAATTACTAATTTGGAATTACAATGATCCTGTTTCACCTTTTGAAATAGCACGTAACAATGCTGCATTTGTTTATCAGGGCAACAGAAATCCGTACATCGATAATCCTCAGTTTGTTGCACAAGTTTGGGGAGCATATTTATCTACGACTGATGTTTCAATTTCTAAAGGCTTCACAATTATACCAAATCCAGTAAAGGATAATGTGATAAAAGTAGTGGGAGACAGAGATATGAAACAATATAAAAGAGCATCTATATATAATTTGGCAGGCCAAAATGTTCAAACTATTGAAAATCCTTTTGAGAAAGGTAATTCTATCATTTTAAAGGATTTACCAAAAGGATTATATATTCTAAAAACAGGTGAGTTGCAGACTAAATTTTTAGTAGAATAGTGAATAGAGTCTGTTCTTTAATTTTAAATTAGAAATTATGGTACAAAAACTGTTATTTATAATACTGATAATCTTTATCACTTCTTCAAGTCTACACAGTCAGATTCCATTCTATCCACGTTATATATCAGCACGTGGTAAATCGTTGACTGTAAAGCTTGCTGATAATGGCGTTTTACCGAAGGTAGTTTACCCTAATAAGAGGATAAATTATTTAGATAAAAATTACTTTTTAATTCAGGATTCAGACAAAAGTGAGATTATAACATTTGTAATACTTAAAGAAAATAATGATCTTCTAGTATTGTGTAATCAGGAAGTGAATGACATTTGTGACTGCCAAGAAGGTACATTTTTGTTTTATCAACCCCAGCAAAAGTTACAAAGAATAGAGAAAGCATTTAGTTTTTCTTTAAAAAAAACTTGCTTGATCGGTTAAAGAAATTTGAAATACTGTTACCGCCAGAAAGTGAAGAAAAGAGTTTTTGTGAAATTATTAAAAGCTTATAGTTTGTACAGTGACTGCTGATTGTCCTTCTTTATCATACTAAACAATAAAGTACTTTGACAATGTAGAATTAGCCCAATGATTATTACAAATTAAATTAATTTAAAAGATTTAAATCTTTCTATAGTTTTATTTATCAACGTATGGTAATTATTAGTTAATTGCCATACGTTTTATGATTTATATGAGTACTATTATTACTACTAATAAATCTTATATTATTATTGTTTATCTGGCGCAGAGAAAAATAGTGTAATGAAAATCAAATTTCGGGATACTATTTTATGTAGTACCTATTAAATTAATAATGTAATATAATCCTTATTGTAATTGTCTAAATAAAAACTTCAATCAATGACAAAATTATATTTGAGTTTTACACAATCTATATCCAATAAAAGGTTATTTAAACAAACCAATTATATGATCTTAATACTGCTTTTCTTGTTTACCCAAAAGCTGTTTGGACAGAAATTAAAAATGGAGATTGACAGCATTTCAAAAATTCATTTTACCGACAGTAGCAATGTAGGATTGAGCATTGGAGTAATCGAAAATGGTAAAATCAGTAAATATTATTATGGAGGTAAATATACTCATCAGATAAAAGATGTAGACAGTACAACCCTTTTCGAAATCGGTTCTGTAACTAAGCTTTACACAGCATTTATTTTAGCATCACTGGAAACAGAAAAGAAAATTAAGCGTGTAGATTTACTGTCAAAATATTTACCTAAGGATATTGTAAAAGGAAAAGAATGGGCAAACCAAATCAGGTTAATTGATCTGGCGACCCATACTTCCGGACTTCCCGAATTTGATAATACAAAAAGTTTGTCAAACTTAAAGGGATTTGATGAAAATAATCCGTATGTCATATTTACTGAAGACTTTATGATGTCGGTTCTTAAGAACACAGACAGTTTGCAAAATTATGGAAAAGTCAGATATTCAAACTTTGGAATTGGAGTACTGGCTTACGCAATGTCAAAAAGTGAAAAAACCAGCTTCGATCTTCTTTTTAAGAAGTATGTGACGAATAAACTAAACTTAAAATCAACATTTCTGAAAGTTGAAGAAAATCAAATAACGAATATTGCGATACCCCATAGAGAAAAGGAGGTAATGCCATTGATTCAACTGGCTGAGCTAAGCCCAGCTGGAAGTATTAAAACCACAATGTCTGATTTACTAAACTTTCTAAATATACATCTAAAAAAAGAGAATAAAGAACTGAAAGATATTGTAGAAATGGTACTTAAAAACCAATTAGAAAATCAAGCACAGGCAGTTGGTTTAGGTTGGGGCATTCATCAGATTAATAATCATACCATATATTTTCACAATGGTGGCACTTATGGAAGTTCAAGCATTGTGATTTTGATTCCTTCAAAAAATGCTGCTGTAGCGATTTTGGCAAATAATGCAGATACGAAGTTAACAAGCTATGCTTTGAAACTTGCAAATAAAATAATTGCTAAAAAATAGCATAATTAGAAATTTCTTCTTTCACTATTAAAAAAAACTATCAAAAAAAAACAACATCAATATTAAGTAATGATCCAGACATGGAGTTTTGAATTAAGATTTTTAATAAACAATAAGATGGTAATGGTTCAGATATGGAGTTTTAACAAGATTTTTAATAATCATAATAATAGAAAAATATATTGCAAGATAAAATGATGACTAAAGAATGTATTAGCTTGTTCAAGATGGTGCAGTTGTGGAGCTTTTATTTTTGTTAAAATAATTAGTATTAAACATCAGAATAAATGTCTTCTAATAAAGAGGTAAATAAAATCAAGAATTTTAAGTTTGATAGTTTGGTGTTTACAGTAATTTTATATGAGATTTAGTAAAATAATTTGCAAAAAATAAAAAAAGACCTATATTTGCACAAGTTAAACCGACGATTTTAATCTTGTTTGAAAAAGTGACCTATTCGGTGACCTAGAAATAAGAGAATAGGTAATGGTACAGATGTGGAGTTTTTAATTAACTTCATTGATTATCAATACTGTACAAAGATATAATAGAAAAAACGATGTATTATAATACATCGTTTTTTATTTTTGCCGACTAAAAAAGCAAAATAGCGACTCCGGAACGTAGTAATTTATATTAGATGGTTCAAATGTGGAGTTACTAATTTACTTTAAATCATTATGAATAAACGGCGAAATCAATGCATTCACTGTAATTACAGCTACTGTATCAAGGCAGGAATAATATCACAAAATAAGCAGCGCTATCAGTGCAAAAAACGTAAAAAGAAGTTCATTGGGAACTATTCTTATCGCGCATATCATAAAAGTACTAATCATAATATTCAACAGCTGATAAAAGAAGGAGTTGGTATTAGAGGTATTAGCAGATTACTTGATGTCAGCAAGACGACTGTACTAAAAAAGATTTTAAAAATCGCTTCTAAGGTTGTTAAACCACCAATCCCTAAGAATATTACAATTGAAATTGATGAGTTAAAAACATACACTCAAAGTAAAACCAATGAACGGTGGGTAGTTGCAGCCTATTGCAGGGAGACAAAGAGAGTAATTGACTATAAGCTTGGCAGAAGAACGACTAAAACGCTACAATGTATTATAGATACTTTACTTTTTGCGAATCCAAAAAAGATATACAGTGATCGCTTGAATATCTATCCTAAATTAATTCCTAAGCATCTTCATAGCACAAAACGAAGAGAAACCAATCATATTGAGCGAAAATTCCTTGATTTACGAACTCATATAAAGCGATTGGGAAGAAAGAGTATTAATAAAGCTCAAAAAGATAAATACACAGACGCTATATTGAAAATCTATTTTTGGGGAATTTCTCTTAATAAAAATCAAGAATCTAAGAGTTTGTATAGCCTAAGTTAAGGCAATCTATTGATTGGATTATGGTAACAGTACATTTGAATGTTCTCATTATACTATTTATCCACAAATTACGCTGTATAATATGTGAAGTTATTTTTTTGATTCTGGACATTCAAACATACCGTCTTCCAAAAAAATGAAATATAAAAGCTTAGTTACTTTAAGTAGAAATATTTCACTAATAATACTTTTTCTTCAGCCACAAACTAGCTTTTACCAATAAGATAAGCACAGGAACTTCCACCAATGGTCCGATAACACCTACGAAAGCCTGCGGAGAGTGAATGCCAAAAACTGCTATTGCTACTGCTATCGCCAGTTCAAAGTTGTTGCCAGTAGCGGTAAATGCGATTGAGGCATTTTTATCATAGGGTATATTTAAAGATTTGTTGATAAAGAAGCTAACAAAAAACATCAGTACAAAATAGATGACCAACGGTACAGCAACTTTTATTACATCCATTGGCAGTTCTAATATTTTATCTCCTTTCAGACTAAACATTATTACTATGGTAAGTAGTAAAGCATACAATGTAATGGGTGATATTCTTGGGACAAACTTTCTGTTATACCATTCTATACCTTTTGATTTGATAAGAAAGTAACGACTTAGGAAGCCTGCTAAAAATGGGATACCTAAATAAATCAATACACTTTCGGTAACATTTTTCATTGATACGGTCACATTGAAGTTGGCTAACCCTAATTTACTCGGTAATACATTGATGAATAACCAAACTAAAAAGCCGTAGGAAACAACTTGAAAGATGCTGTTCAATGCAACCAGCATAGCGGTATATTCTCTGTTTGCTTTGGCTAAATCACTCCAAACAATGACCATTGCAATACATCTCGCCAAACCAATCAGTATCAATCCTGTCATATAATCGGGTTCATTTCGTAAGAACAAAACCGCTAATCCGAACATCAGTGTAGTCCCAACAAACCAATTGAGAAATAACGAAAGACCTATTACTTTTTTATCTTTGAAAGCTTGAGGCAGTAATGAATAATCAACTTTTGCCAAAGGAGGATACATCATCAAAATCAAGCCTATTGCCAATGGAATATTTGTCGTTCCTACTGACATCGCATTTGTTATTTGTGAAATTGCAGGAAAGAAATATCCTAAACCTATACCTGTAGCCATTGCAAGGAATATCCATAAGGTAAGGTAGCGGTCAAGAAATTTTAGTTTTGGTTGCATAAAACTACTTTTTAATCTTAGAGAAAACGTAGAACATTTCAGAAGCTATCTGCAAACTTCTTTCTGCATATACTTGTGACTGCTGTGGCGTGTTATCAGAGATTTTAGGGTCTTCAAATGTTGTGATAGGAATTCTTTTCTCTGCTCCTGCAATGAAAGGACAGCCACCGTCGGCTTGAGAACAGGTCATAATCGCTGCAAAACCGGATGTAGGATTGAACGCACTATCATATCTTTTTGAAAACCCAATTACAGGTAACGAATCATCATCGTATTTGATAGAATATACAGAGTTATTTCCATCTGCAATTTTGAAAATATTAAAACCTTGATTAATGAGTGTCTCAGCTACTTTTGTAAATAATGCAACAATATCTGTGGAGAAAAATTAATTCCAGTCATACTTTTTTATTACAAATATAACTTGTGATTTTAAATAAAGATACAATTCTAATGGAATTTCTTTATACTTCACTTGCTATAAATCTCATATTATTTACTTGTGCAAATTTTTAGGTTTCGCTTAATAAAATTTTTGAAGAAAATTCATTCATTTTAATCTCGTGTAATCTTATTTCATTGACAATACAATTTATTTTTTCATTATTCAATGTCAATGTTTGTTCAAAAAGAGATTCTTGTAGTTCCTTTTGTCTTTCGTAACAAAAAATCAATTCATTATGAAGGTCTTTTTTATGTATTGGTGCAGTAACAGACCTTAATTTTATTAATGTATCATTCAAGTATGAAATCAGAGAAGTTAAGTTTTCTTTAATCTTAATGAGCTTCTTTTCAAGATTTGATTCATTGTTAACTTCTTGTTCATTATGAATTGACTTATATTGTCTTTCATTGAAAATCTTTTTAATTTTTATTCTCCAATTTTCAGTAAGAAAAACTGATTGAAAAGATGGCAGATCAAGCAAAACTTTAGATAGTAACTTTTCGTGTAAATCCTGAAGGTTTTTCAAATCCAAATCTGAAATCGTTCTGTTGTGAGCTTCCTCTCTTCTTAATTTATTTAAATTATCCATTAATGTTTCAAATTGAGTTTGAGTTTGAAAATATGACTTGAATAAATCAAAATGAGTTAATATGATTTTTTTTAATTGTAAAGTAAATGTGTAGGCTATTAAAATATCACCATTAGTACAATCAATATCAAATTGCTTGGAATACATCTCTTTCACGTCCGCTCCAAGCTTGTTGTTCAATCCAATATCCCACCATTCTTCTCCAAATTTACTTCTAAGCTTAGTTTTTACTATTTCTCTTAGGCCGTTCTCAATTTCAGAAATTATTTTCTTTGCCTGTGATAAACGATAATCTTCTGTGTTTTCTTGAAAAAGAGTTAGTTTGAGCCATTCAATTGAATTTCCTTTCCCTATTAATTCTGCAGCAGATTTAGTTGATAAAGCATTCAATATTTCATTATCATTAATGTCATAAGCTCTCACCGCATAGTAATTAAGATTAACATTTTCATAGTTTGTATCTCTGAAAAAGCCATTGAAAAATCCCATAATTGTAACAATTTCCAACTTGATATCATTCGAGTTTTTTGAAACAGGATAAAAACTACAACATAAAGTATCCTCATTTAATAAAGTGACTTCCTTTACATTTATCTCATCACAATTATCATTTAAAATATGAAGCATTTTAAGTGTTGTGCTGACCATTTTGGTTAAATTGTCAATTGTTATCATTTGTAAATAATTCTAAGTTCCTATTAAGTATATCCATTTTGTAAAGTAAAAAGAATGCTACGCAATGTATTTGCATAGTTTTTATAAAAAAATATTTGTTGAAAAAATATTAAGATTTATACATTCTATTTTTCATTTTTATCGGTTCCTATGGATTTTATAATATAGAAATAAATATTACATAAGACTTTTTTGTTTTAGAAAGTTTTTTAATGTTTGTTCTTCTCCAATTAAGAATCTTTCAGCATTCTGATATTGCTCATAATTAGAAGTCAGGTTTTGGGTGTAAGAAAGAATGTCTGTAAGATTGTTTCTAATTATCAGTTTTTTATTAGATTCATTTGCAAATGGCATAAGATGCAGTAAATGTTCCTTATCCAGAGGGATTTTTAATACATTGGTTGGATCAAACGGAGCTAATATTGCAGAATAATTATTTGATATCGAAACAGGATTATCGCTTGTTACAAATCCTGCTGCACCGTTTTCAAGCTTGGAAACCATAATGCCGTCTTGGTGTATTCTAATTTCAATTAGCTTTAAGGCTGCTTCTAATACTGTGATTACCTGAATATGCTTATTTTGTATGCGTTGTTCTTTTTGTAAATATTCGAGAGTTCTGTCTTTGATGCTTATCTTAACGTCCTCAAACGAAAAGTAGTCTTTACCTGCAGCTTTGCATTGAAGAAAGGCGGATTCTAAAACCCTGTCAAAAAAATGATTAAAGTCGCTTATCCATTTTTTTGTTCTGTAAAGCATAGTAACAACTGTAGAAATAACTAGGCGATGTTCTTTTTCTGTCAACTCATTTTTTTTCGGATCAATTAAGATTTGATAAATACTTTCGTAGTGAGTTTCATAGTTTTCATTATAAAATGTTTCTAACAGCATTTTTTCACTAGCGTTTTTTCCGGGTAGTGTATAGAAATCTTTTTCTAAACAAACATTTATAATATTAGACTCAAATATTGAACTTTCATCATCAGCCTCTTTTGGAAGAACATTTGTATAAATGTCCTGTTTTTTTTGATAACCAAAATTTTTCAGATAAGTTCTCGGAACGAAATGCTGTCTTTTTGTAAGTTTCTCCATTGGTGTGATAATTAAAAAGCTATTACTGAGATAAGTATTATAAAGATAATTAATAAATCAGAAATTTACATTTCAAATTCAGGATTTGTATTTCGTCTTTTTAGTTGTGAATTTTTTTTGTGAAATATGAGATGAATCAAAACAATGAGATGGAGTTCTTAGATTGGGCTAAAAGCTAAGGCTTATTTTTAGTAAGGCTACTATATACTTAAATGTTTTAAATAAAAATTTTACTATTTATCAACGAATAAGCTGGATTACAATTAAGTGATATTATTGTTTTTTTTGATGTTGTAAATCAAATAAATAATTGACTTAATTTTCAGAATCATTTTTTGTCCTGTTTATTATAAAACTATTTTAAGTACGTTATAATTTTAATAAATTAGTATCTAAATTTCACAAATATAGCCTGGTTTTCCAAAAAAAATAATAAGATTTAAAATATAGCTTACAATATTATGAATACTATAACCCAAATAGAAAGTGCTTTACAAGCAATTAATCAGGCAAGTTTTCAAACCTTAATAAATCATTTGTTGCACTTAGAAGGGAATAAATTTATAGGTTCACCAGGTGCTGTAGTTGGTAAAGAAAAAACAAGTAAAGGAACACCAGATTCTTTTTTTGTCAATGGCGATAATTACATTTTTGTTGAGTGTACAACAAAAGAAAGAATTGGAGAATCAAAATCATTTTTTGATAAACTTTCAAAAGATATAGATCACTGTTTTAATGAAAATGAAACAAGTATCAGCAAAGATAAAATCGAGAAGGTCTTTTTGGCTTGTATTGAAAAAGTAAGTACAGATGAATACGATTCATTAAATGAAAAAGTAAAATCTTTTAATTCCAATGCTACTCTGGATATATTGACAATTCAAAATTTGCCAATGCGTATTTTCGATATTCCAAAATTGGCGGAAGAGTATCTTAATATTCAGATCGTAAACGGAGATATCTATACACTTGAGCAATTTTTACTAAAAACTGAAAAAGGATTACAGCCATCGCTTACTAATGAATTTGTTGGTAGAGAAGAAGAATTAAAAGATTCTATTAATATTTTAAAAACTTCTGATATCTTATTTTTATCAGGAGCTGCCGGTGTAGGAAAATCAAAATTAGGAGTTAAAATATTAGAAGAACTTTCAAAAGAAGATTATGTTCCTATTGTCATTCAAAGTTCTGGTGTTTCTCTTTGGGATGATTATCAACATCTGTTTTTGCCGGGTAAAAATCATATTATTTTATTTGATGATGCTAATAAATCGGTTAGTAACTTAGTTTATTTATTAAGCAAATTAGAAGGCTCGCAATCTTATACTGCTAAAATAATAATTACTTCGAGAGACTATGTGAAAAAACAAGTTTCGCATACTCTTGAAAACTATACACATAGAGAATTAAATATAAAAGAGTTTAAAGATGAGGAAATTGGGAAAATAATTGTTGCTGCCTTACCTAATTTGAAGCATTATCCGGACATTAAAAGAAAAATTATTGAATTAGCAAAAGGAAATGCCAGAGTAGCATTGATGGCAACTAATTCAGTTGTACCGGAAGCAGAAACCAATTATTTGGATAGCCCTGTGTTGCTATATGAAAAATATTTTAAGAAAATATCTGAAGAAATAGGAATATTTAATAAACCCATCATTCTCAAATCCTTGGCAATTGTATCCTTTTTTGGAGTTTTGGATAGAAATAATGAAGAACTGAAGGATGTTTTATTAGCCAAATTTGGAATTGATTGGAACGAATTATGGTCAGCAATAATGGAGCTTCATAATAGTGAAATTCTGGATGTTTATTCTGAAGAGATTGTAAAAGTATCAGACCAGGTTTTGGCTACCTATGCTTTTTACAAATGTTTTACTGATAAGAAGTCCGCTGTTATTAATTATGCAAATTGGATAATGGCTTTCATTGAAAAATATTCACATAGAATTAGTGCTACACTCATTGATATTAATAATACGTTTGCTTATTTTCACGTAAAAGACTTAGTCTTGCCTCATTTGCAGGGAGTAATTTCACAGTTAAAATCTGACAAAGAGCTTTATGAATTTTATAATCTTTTTTGGTTTTATAAAGGACGGGATTGTTTAATTTATTTAAAAAAATGGATTAACGGACTTTCTCAAGAAGAATATCCTGAAAAGTTTGAATTTAGTTACGTTCATAACGACCATACAAAAGCGACCAAACATTTTGAATTACTACGCAATTTTTGGAATCATCCAAATGAATTATTAGTTCCATCACTAGAATTAACATTAAAGATGGTAGCGAAGAATCCAAGTCGTATACCTGAAGTTTTAAAATTCGTAAATGACTATTTTAGTTATAGAGTTGAAGATTTAGAAAAAGGTTATTTGCGCCAGAATATCTTATTTGATGTGCTGTTAAATGAAAAATTGACTGATGTAGAAAAATTAATTGCCAACGGCATTTTTCTAAATATATCAGAAAAATTGCTGGGTTGGGAATTTACAGAATTTGGTTCAGCAAAAGGTTCAGCATTTACAATTTTGAACTTTAGATTATTTAAATCTGATTCTTTAATTGCACTAAGAAATCGTATCCTTAACAAAGCATACCAGTTGTATGATTTTGAAAACGAACATTCCCAAAAACTTTTGAATAAAATTGTACGCCCTGGTGGAGATATTGACAAGACTATCTTTGTAGAAGAACTTCCAATATATGAAGATTGGATTTCAAAAAAATTAGATAATAAGCAGTATGCTCATTGTAAGTTTGTTAATGTTCTTGCCAAGCATTTGAAAGATGCTGGCGTAGATTACCCAGATAGTTGGAATAGATTTATTGAATCCGATATTATTAAACTTTCAAAATTTATAACACCGAGTTGGGAATATAGACGAGATAAGTCAATTGAGGAAAGTGAAAAGGAAAAAAGACAAGAATTTGAAAAGTTTGTCAATGAGAATGATTGGCAGAATCTGGAGAACTTTTTTTTAAATATTGATGAGCTTTATAATCAGCAAAAAGATAGTAATGCGTGGCATATAGAAGGTGCAATTACCGATATATATTCTACAATTGCAAGGAAAAGCAAATCAGAATTTGAAAGTGCATTAAGATTGTTTTTTAGTGGTAAAGTATCCTATCCTTTACGTGCATTTGTTATGAATGTAACTATGAGTGAAAAGGTTATGACAGCAAATGAACTTTTAAATCTAATGAATGAATATGATTTTAAAGGGAAACCATATTGGGAATCTGTATTGGTAACAATGATACCAGATGAACAAGTCAATGAGTCATTCTTAAATATATTAATACAGGTTTCCCAAAGTAAAAATGAATACTTATACATTCATCGTATGCTAGATTATTTAAAATATGATAATGTGTTTAGCAGGTTTAAAAGTGATAAACCTAAGTTAGAAAATCATAATATCATAACTTACCTCACAAGTATAATTCTTGAAAATCCACGTAAGACAACGCGTGATTTCGGACTACATTTTTGTGAAGAATGTGCTTCTTATTTTACTCATCATACACAGCTTCTAAAAGATTCATTTTGGTCTCAGTATGAAATAGACCCTCATTTTGATTACAGGGGGAAAGAGTTAAAAGCAATTTTAGATATTGATCATAACTTCCTTAATGATAGTTTAAAGAATGGTAAAATTGGATTAAGCTATTCATCAAAAATTAGATTGGAAAATATCAATACTAATGCATTATGGGAGTATGAAGAATATGAAGAACTCATAGAAGAATTGTTATTAACAGCAATAGAAAAAGAACAATTTTCTTTTTTAATTGAAGAAGATATCTATTCATTATTCAGACATACAAGCGCTGAAGAGAATGCTACAGAAAAAATGGAGAATCTAATTTTACATCTTATTCGGAAACACAACGATAATGAAAAAATATTACTTATACTTTCTGAAGTAGTTTACCATAATTTCAACACCTGGTTCTTAAATTATTTCAAAGAATTTCTTCTTGTTAATAAAAATATTGAGGTAACTAAGAGAATTAATTTTGGAAGAACAGAAAGTTGGTCGGGTAGTAGGGTACCAATAATTCAAAAGAAAATTGAATTTTATCAGGACATTATTAAAATGATAAATACCTTGCCAGATATTTTAGACTACTCTGAGCATATTGATTACTTCGAACAAAAAATCATTTGGAAGAAACAGGATATTGAATATGAGCAAAGAAGAGATTTTATGGAAGAGTTCTATTAATATATGTTGACAGAATTATCCAATTTCAATTGTATATTTAGCAAGATGGTCCAGATGTGGAGTTCTTAATTTGGTTTAAATAGCTACTAATGAATTTCAGAATCAATATATTTTAATTGCGTAGTATAAATATTTAAGAATTTTATATTTGAAACTCTGATATTTACAATGATTTTTCGTGAGATTTAGTAAAATAATTTGCAAAAAATAAAAAAAGACCTATATTTGCACCAGTAAAAACAAACAATCTTAATCTTGTTTAAAAAAGTGACCTATTCGGTGACCTAAAAATAAGAGAACGTTATAAAGCTTATGGATAGGGCGTTTTTCAAATAAGAACAAGTCCCGTCCGGATCGCAGAAGTTTTATCAATTTCTTTAAAAAATTGATCCGGTAGTTCAGTTGGTTAGAATGCCGCCCTGTCACGGCGGAGGTCGCGGGTTCGAGTCCCGTCCGGATCGCAGAAGTTTTATCAGTTTCTTTAAAAAATTGATCCGGTAGTTCAGCTGGTTAGAATGCCGCCCTGTCACGGCGGAGGTCGCGGGTTCGAGTCCCGTCCGGATCGCAACTATTTAATTAAAATAGTGCAAAACGCTTTAAAACAGATGTTTTAAAGCGTTTTTTGTTTTATATCTGTTCAAATAGAGCTAATAATTAACAAAATTAAAGTGACCTATTCAGTGACCTAAAAGATTTGATAAAATAGGTCACCGAAAAATTTGATCTTTCAAAGTGTTATTTTTTTAAGATTAATGAGTTAAGAACTGAACTGTTTCGGTGACCTACAAAATTTAGTCAAAATAGGTCACTAAATTAGTAGAATGTGCGATGGAATGATTGTGTTACCTGCACTCTAAAAGTGACCTATAGAGGTGACCTTCCCAAATTTGTTGAGCAAGGTCACCAAATGTTTGGTAACGCCTTCTACAAGCCAGTTTAGAAAGTGAATATCTTGTTAATGTGTTTTTACTGAAGTTACTTTAAACCTTTAAAAACCCAATATATGAACAAGACATTCAACCTACTTTTCTATGTTAAAAAATCCAAAGTTAACTCTCTAGGTGAAGCTCCCGTTTATCTGAGAATTACGATTGACGGTCAAAGATGTGAAATAAGTACAAAACGCTCTGTGCATATTTCGAAGTGGAATTCGAGAGCTCAGAAAGTAGTAGGTTCATCAGAAGCCGCCAAATCTTATAACTTATATTTTAAAACTTTCGAACAAAAGGTATATGACGCCTACAACACTTTGTTGAGAACGGATGATGCTGTTACCTGTGAAATGCTCAAGAATAAATTGATGGGCAAACATGAGCGAGTCAGAACTTTAATTAGTGTTTTCAAAGACCATAATGACCGTATGGAGAAACTTGTGGGAATTGAATTCGCAAAGGGTACACTGACACGTTATAACACCTGTCTAAGTCATACTCAAGAATTCCTTTTGTGGAAGTATAACCTTTCCGATATTGATATTAAAAAAGTAGATTATACATTTCTAAACGATTTTGAAATGTTTCTCAGAACAGAAAAGAAATGTAACAACAATTCGGCAGTCAAATATGTTAAAAATTTTGGAAAAATCATAAGAATTTCTTTAGCTAGTGGCTGGATAGAAAAGGATCCCTTTATCCACTATAACTCAACTTTTACTGAAGTCACAAGAGCATTCCTTAATGAGGACGAAATAAGTAAGTTATTTAAGAAATATTTGAAGAATGAACGTCTTTCGCAAGTCAGGTACATCTTTTTATTTAGTTGCTTTACGGGTTTGGCTTATATTGATACGCAAAAGTTGACACATCAAAATATTAGAGTTGGCTTAGACGGGAATAAGTGGATTTTCACAAAACGCCAGAAAACAAAAACGACTTCAAACATTCCTTTACTTCCGGAAGCTGAGAAAATAGTTGAATTGTATAAAAATCATCCAGCGTGTTTAAATAGCGGAAAACTGCTTCCTGTACTCAGTAATCAGAAAATGAACGCTTACCTAAAAGAAATTGCAGACCTATGTGACATTGATAAGGAATTAACATACCACATTGCTCGTCATACTTTTGCGACCACCATTACTTTGGCTAATGGTGTGCCTATCGAAAGTGTTAGTAAAATGTTAGGGCATAAGAATATAAAGACCACTCAACATTACGCAAAAATTTTGGATAAGAAAGTGAGTGAAGACATGTCAGTTTTAAAAAATGTTTTAGACAATAAAAAACAGTTAGTAAGTTAAGTTAGGCAAAAACTTTTTAAATAAGGAGCTAAACAACAAACTTGAAGCGACAAAGTTCATCTTGTCGCTTTTTTTTATGTAATACTATTTTTTTTTCTTTGTTTTAAACCTTTTAGGCTATAGTTATTTTTGAGCAAACTTTTCTATCAAACTCAATGGATTTTAAAAAAAATATTATTTTTATTTGTAGTTTTTAGAATTTTTATAAATAATCAAAAAGTCACTAATGTCCGAAAACAAGTTTGCCATACTCATTGGTATGAATAATTACGAAGATGATGTGCTACCGTACTGTATTAAAGATGTTGAAGACATGGAGAATGCTCTTATATCTCATTGTCGTTTCAGTAAAAAGAACATTTTTAAAATAACAGATAGTTACAAACCTGTTAAGGAGCAGATCGATGAAGCTTTTGCTTTTATCGAAAAAGATTTTAAAATTAAGAGAGATCTATTATTTTTCTACTTTTCAGGTCACGGAGATTATGACAAAAAAGAGGAAAAATCAAAAATAATTTTTGAAGATGATACTGAACTAACAATAGAAGATATACTGATAAGGTATTTTTATAAGATAAGTCCTAAAAATCAGTATCTTTTAATCGATGCTTGTTACTCTGGAGGCAAAGTGTATTTTAAAACCAATAATCCGGAAAAAGAAATAAGGCGGTTAGATTATAACTCCTCCGAGCTGTGTTTTATGTTTGCTACTGAGAGTAAAAAAAAAGCTGTTCAAAATGAGGATATAAAAAACAGCTATTTCACTTATTTCTTTTTGGAGGCAATTAAAAAAGATAGTTTGTACGATGAAGATGGCTTCTTGACTATACAAGCTATTGATAACTATCTTAAGAAAAAAGTAGCGAAGAAAAGCAATTTTCTGCAAGTTCCTGTAAGTGAATTTAGAGGCTCTGGATACAAAGCGTTTGCATATAATGAATCAGTTATAAGTTCCAAAAAAAACAAACCTAAAAAGATAATGAAAGAGACGGAAAAAGAAAACAATAAACTAGCTGATAATAGTACATACAATTTATCATTTGAGGAAAGTTTATTCTTCCCTCACAGGGAAAAAGAACAAGAAAAATACGTGAAAGTGATAGATCAGATACTCCAAAATTATATCGAGAATGAAGACTTATCACGGTTTGACATTCATATAGATAATCTGTTTTTAGAAATGGCATATGAGCACCAACAAGAAATTTCTAAAAGGCTTATTCAAAAAGCAAGGAAAGAAAAACTGGAAGCTATTAATGATATTTTTGAGGTTGAACTGGTTGAAAAGCCAACTCAACCCGCCTGGATGGGAGGGTTAAGCCAAATGCTCAGTTATTTACATGATAGTTCAAAACCCGAGTATAATTATAAAATTTATGCTAGTTCTGACCACATTTATTGTACAGGGATATCTCTCAAAGCAAAAACAGTTTATGAAGTTAGTTGCGGTATTGCTATTTTGTTGTATCAGGTAAAATTCGGATTTGCCATCGCCTGTATTCATTACGATTTTGATTGGGGTGGGGAGATTGATAATGTTCTTAAAAGTACCACTATTACAATAAAACCTTTTGCATTAAATAAAGACAATACTCACTCTGTCACTTTATTGGTATCTCAAAAGATGGCTCAGTTTCACAAATCCATCAACTCAGCATTTGAAAATCGAAATAAAGAAATTGAGGATTTCATTAATAAAACAAATAAATAGTTATACGAATAAATATTTTATCTTTTTCTCTTTATCTGGGTTTGCGCATTTTCCTCATTTCGCAATTGAGTTGTGTTTGAATAATTTATTTTAATAGAATGTTGGAAAAAACGGTCAAATTGACCATGTTATTTCGGAGTAAATTGACCATCAGTTTCGGTTTAAACTGACCACCTTATTTCGGAGCAAATTGACCACTTCAATTTGAGGAAGAAACCAGCAACAAAAACTACCAATTTTTTCATGGCGTTAGAAGCTTAAATTCGATAAAAAAATCGGATTATGGCAAACACCCTAACAGACATGAGTAAAATAAGAAAAGTCATTAAATTGTACAGCAAAGGGAGCAGTAAGTTGTTTATAAGCACCTATTTATCCCTATCTAGAAACACCGTAAAGAAGTATATCTCGTTATTTGAAGCATCAGGAAAAACGAAAGAAGAAATTTTATCAAAGAGCGATTCGGAGCTAGAATTATTTTTTTCTGGGGGCAAAGAAGATGCAGTAAGCCCCAAACTACAAGAGCTGTATGATTATTTCCCAAAAATGGAAAGAGAGCTTAAGAAAGTAGGCGTTACGATTCATCATTTATGGGAATCGTACATTGCGCAGCATTCCCATGGTTTTAAAAGCTCACAGTTCCGTCATCAATACCGAATATGGAGCAACAGGGTAAATCCAGTGATGCATATGCACCACAAATGCGGGGACAAGATGTACGTAGATTACGCAGGAAAACCCCTTTATATCATTGACAAAACGAATGGAGAATCCCGAGAAGTACAATTTTTTGTAGCCCTATTAGGCGGAAGTCAATACACGTATGCGGAAGCCACGTTGAGCCAACAGAAGGAAGACTTTGTATATTCAGTAGAGCGTGCAATACGTTATTTTCAGGGTGTTCCTGCTGCAATAGTTCCCGATAATTTAAAATCAGCAGTCATTAAAAGTAGTCGTTTTGAGCCTACCCTTAATGAAACCTTATCAGATTTAGCCGAACATTATGAAACCACCATTTTGCCAGCCAGAGCATATAAACCACGAGATAAATCCTTGGTAGAAGGAGCGGTGAAGATTTTGTATCGAAGAATTTATGCCAACATAAAAGACCAGCAGTTTTTCAATTTAGAAGAACTCAACCAAGAAATCTGGGATTTATTAGACGCTCATAACAACCGAAAACTCACCGCTCGCCCTTATTCTCGCAGGGAACTATTTTTGGAAGACGAACAGCCTACCTTACGACCGCTTCCTACTACTTATTTTGAAATCAAATACCAATCCTTTGCCACGGTAATGCAGAACGGACACGTTCATTTAAGCCGTGATAAGAACTATTACAGTGTTCCATATCCCTATATCAAGAAAAAGGTGAAACTATTGTACACCAGTTCTACGGTAGAAATTTATTACAAATACAACAGAATAGCACTACACAAGCGCAATTACAAGCCTTATGTGTATACCACCACTTCGGAACATTTGGCAAGCACGCACCGTTTTGTAGCAGAATGGAGTGCAGAACGCTTCATGGATTGGGCGAAAAGCATTGACACAGCAGTTGGAGAATACATTCTGCATATCATCGAGAGTAGAAACCACCCAGAACAAGCTTACAAAAGCTGCTTAGGGATTTTGAATTTAGAAAAAAAAGTAGGAAAAGCGCGCCTCATCAAAGCTTGCAAACGAGGTTTGGAGTATGAAATTTACAGTTACAAATCCATACAAAAAATTTTAGAAAACAATTTAGATCACATGGATTATGACACAGAAGACCAAAGCCAGCAAGAACTTCCCGAACATAGCAATATTCGTGGAAAGCAGTATTACAACTAGAAGTTAGAAGCTAGAAGTTTAGCAAAAATTATCAATTATCAATCATCAATTATTAAAATTATGAATGAAACCACTCTTACCAAAATGAAGTAAATGACGCTTCATGGCATGCACAACGCCTTTAAAACCTCTATTGAAAGCGGTAAAATCGACCATTACACGTTGGATCAATTTATATCAATACTCATTGATGCAGAATGGGACGAAAGGCATAACAGGCGTATTGAAAGAAGCATCAAGAACGCCAAATTCCATTACCAATCCAGCATTGAAACCCTAAATTATGATGCGTCCAGAAATTTGGATCGCAATCTTATATTGAGACTCTCGGAATGCGAATTTGTAGAAAAAAACGAAAACATCCTGATCACAGGAAGCACTGGTGTTGGCAAAAGTTATCTAGGAACAGCATTGGGCTATCAGGCTTGTATAGAGGGTTATAAGGTAAATTACTTCAACTCCTCGAAGCTGTTTGCAAAATTAAAAATGGCAAAAGCAGACGGTTCTTATCTACGAGAACTCACCAAAATACAGCGGCAGGATGTACTTATTTTGGATGATTTTGGGCTTCAGGCATTAGACAGCCAGAACCGAATTACCCTTTTAGAAATCATAGAAGACCGTCACAACAACGGTTCTATCATTGTAACCTCACAAATCCCAGTTCAAGGTTGGTATGATATTATTGGTGAAAAAACCATTGCAGATGCTATTTTAGATCGACTTATCCATCAATCTCACCGAATTGAGCTTCAAGGAGAATCAATGAGAAAAAAAAGAAACAGCAAAAATTACTAATTTTTATTACATTTGAATCAACAAGTTTAACAACAAAAAAACGCATGAAAAAAAGTAGTTTTTAAACGAGAAAAAGGGGTGGTCAATTTGCTCCGAAATAAGGTGGTCACTTTAAACCGAAACTGGGTGGTCACTTTAAATTGAAATGAGGTGGTCAATATCACTGGAATTTGCAATTTAAGCGCAAATTTGAGAGTTTGCTTCTCTCAGAAAATATTGAGATAGAAAATAAATTGCATAAAATTCATCCGCTGACTATCATAAATGTTGCTGATCTGCAAAATATAAAAATGTCGCTTCAATTAAGAAAGCAAAGTATTTTCAATATATTTAGACATTATCATTCTTGTTCAGGTTATGAAGCTATCCAAAGAACTGGAGAAACAACTAGAGGCTTGTTAACGGTTGAACATTCAATAAACAAATTAATAAAGTCAAATTTAGTAGCCAACAAAAAATTTGATTGGATTGAAAATTAAATATACACTTATGAGCCAATGGATTAAGTGGCGCACAATTTTATATTTAGAAGGTTTTAATATTTTGCTATTTTTGTATTATGAGTGATAAAGATAGATTAACGGTTATTGATAGGGATTTAGTTGAAAATATTAAATCTATAATCTTATCGTCAAGAAAAAGTTTATCTCAACGTGTCAATCAGGAATTGATTTTTACTTATTGGAGAATCGGTAAAGAGATTGTCGATACCGAACAGAAGAATAATTTAGATAATCAGTCATCAAGGCAGATAATTTTGAATTTATCAAAACTTCTTACCAAGGAAATTGGAAAAGGATTTTCTCGTTCCAACCTTTTTAATATGAGAAAGCTTTATACCGAATATCCGGATGTCCAGTCGCTGACTGGACACTTAACCTGGACGCATATTTGTGAGCTTTTAATTATAGAAGATAAAGCAAAACGTAGTTTCTATGAGAAAGAAACCGTAAATTCAAACTGGTCTATTCGGGAACTAAAAAGACAAATTGATAGTTCCTTATATGAAAGGCTTTTGCTTTCACAAGGGGCTAAGAATAAAGAAAAAGTTCTAGAATTAGCTCGAAAAGGACAAGAAATAACAAATGCGGATGATATTTTAAAAAATCCGTATGTTTTTGAATTTCTTGGAATTCCTGAGAATAAGCCAATCTTAGAAAGAGATTTGGAAGCAAAGCTAATTAGGCATATCGAAGATTTTTTGTTGGAATTAGGTCGTGGATTTATGTTTGTTGGTTCCCAGCAAAGAATAACTATCAATAATAACCATTATTATGTCGATATGGTGTTTTACAACAAGATTCTACGATCATATATCCTGATTGAGCTTAAAACAACTAAACTTAACATTGCTGACGGAGGTCAATTAAATACATACTTAAACTATTTCAAAACAGAAATTAACGATGAGAACGATAATCCACCAATAGGAATAATTCTGTGCGCTGAAAAAGACGATATCACAGCAGAGTATATCTTAGGAGGATTTGAGAATAATGTATATGCTACAAAATATGTAACAATTTTACCTGATAAGCAAGAGCTGATAGAGGAAGTTGAAAATGCACTGAAAGAATAAGTAATTTTATAATGCAAATTTTTCGGTGTGAAAACATGATCCGCAATAGTAATCTTAAATTTTCTTAAATATTTTCCGTTATAAAACAAGTTATATATATTTGTATTGAATCTCATCTATAATTGAGTTTCATGGTTATTAGTTTTTAGTCCCCGGATGAGTTGGGGACTTTTTTTTGATGAAGCTAAAGAGCTTTACTTTTTTGATTTTTAATCATAATTACGTTTTTTTATTTTGGTTAAGTATATTTAAAAAAAAACTAATGATAAAGACCATTTTTATTACAGCATATTTCAAGCCTATTCTGTAAAATGTAAGTGAAAATATTCACACAGGAGAAACAAAACAAAATTGGGTAATGGTACAGATGTGGAGTTTTTAATTAACTTCATTGATTATCAATACCATATAAAGATATAATAAAAAAAACGATGTACTATAGTTCATCGTTTTTTATTTTTGCCGACTAAAAAGCAAAATAGCGACTCCGGAATTCATAAGTTCCAAAAGCTGATGGTTCAGATGTGGTGTTACTAATTTACTTTAAATCATTATGAATAAATGGCGAAATCGATGTATTCACTGTAATTACAGCTACTGTATCAAGGCAGGAATAACATCACAAAATAAACAGCGCTATCAGTGCAAAAATGTAAAAAGAAGTTCATCGGGAACTATTCTTATCGTGCATACCATAAAAGTACTAATCATAATATTCAACAGCTGATAAGAGAAGGAGTTGGTATTAGAGGTATTAGCAGATTACTTGATGTCAGCAAGACGACTGTACTAAAAAAGATTTTAAAAATCGCTTCTAAAGTTGTTAAGCCACCAATCCCTCAGAATATTACAATCGAAATTGATGAATTAAAAACATACACTCAAAGTAAAACCAATGAGCGGTGGGTAGTTGCAGCGTATTGTAGAGAGACAAAGAAAGTAATTGACTATAAACTTGGGAGAAGAGCGACCAAGACACTACAATGTATTATAGATTCTTTACTTTATGCAAATCCAAAAAAGATATATAGTGATCGTTTGAATATCTATCCTAAATTAATTCCTAAGCATCTTCACAGCACAAAACGAAGAGAGACTAATCATATTGAGCGGAAGTTCCTTGATCTACGAACTCATATAAAGCGATTAGGAAGGAAGAGTATTAATAAAGCTCAAAAAGATAAATATACAGATGCTATATTGAGGATTTATTTTTGGGGAATTTCTCTCACTGAAAATAAGGAGTCTAAGAGCTTGTCTTATTTGAATTAGATGATGCTTTAAATATAATAATATGTAATCCACATCAATTTAAAGATTGATTGATCGCTCTATGTGCTTATATCCCCATTTCCTCATCTCTTTGATAATTGGATAAATGGTTTCTCCATAATCGGTTAAGTAATATTCCACTTTTGGAGGAACCTCTCCAAATGATTTTCGTGTAAGAATTCCGTCTTTTACTAATTCTTCTAATTGCCTAGCCAGCATTCTTTCACTGATTGTGGGAAGAGTTCGCTTTAATTCTCCGAACCTGTTTCTGCCTTTTTTTATGAGAACAATTAAGGTTGTTTTGCATTTACCTTTTATTATTTGTAAAAATACATCGGATGGACATTTATTTTCTGTTTCTCCGATTTCGTCTATTTCAATTTTTTGCAATTCCATACATTTTTTCTTCTGATAGTCAGTAAAACTGTACTTTATTTCAGTAGCTGAATTGAATGTAAGTACTTGTTTTACAATGTAAAGTTAAATAAATTTACTCAAAAAAGTAATAGATAATACGTTTAAAGCATTGGTTATAAATGAAAGTACAATTGGGTTTACAAAAGAAATTAGGGAAAAAAACTTGTCAGAGCTTCCTAAAAATGACCTTTTGATAAAAGTGAGTTATTCATCGATTAACTTTAAAGACGCATTGTCAGCTTCAGGTAATAAAGGAGTAACTCGTAAGTTTCCGCATATTCCGGGCATTGATGCTGTGGGAACTGTTGCTGAATCTAATTCAAAAAAATTTCCAATTGGAAGTAAGGTTTTGGTTACAGGTTTTGATTTAGGGATGAACACCTGGGGTGGATTTGGTGAATATATCAGTATTCCCGAAAAATGGGCAGTTCATTTACCTGCCGGACTAACAGAGAAAGAGGCAATGAGTTATGGAACAGCAGGTATGACTGCAGGATTATCCGTTTGTCAAATATTGCAGTCGAGCACTGTTAATTCAGAAAATGGAAAAGTTGTTGTGAGCGGAGCTACTGGAGGAGTTGGAAGTATTGCGGTGTCTATCTTGGCGAAAATAGGTTTTGACGTACTTGCAGTTTCAGGAAAAAAAGAAAATGAGTATTTAATCAACTCTTTAGGAGCGAAAGAAGTGATCAACAGAAATGATTTCATTGAAATGTATGATAGCAAACCACTTGCTAAACCTACATATGTTGCGGGAATTGATACCGTTGGCGGAGCGATTCTTTCGGGGATGCTAAAATCTACTCAATATGGAGGTATTGTTACTTGTTGTGGAATGACACGATCTACAGAAGTGAATACGTCTATATTTCCATTTATTTTAAGAGGGGTTCATTTGGCAGGAATTGATTCTGTTGAAGCATCTTTATCAGTAAGAAACTTAATTTGGGGAAAATTGTCTAATGAATGGAAACTTTCAAATTTAGAAGATATTAATACAGAAATCGGATTAGAGGAATTACCTGACAAACTAGATGAGATTCTCACAGGAAAGGCAAAAGGAAGATACGTACTTAAACATTAATGTAATTTTAAAATATTCTTACAAAAGTTCCAAATATTCAGAGTAATATTGCAGATGTTTTGTTTTTTGATAATCCTGAAAGCGGCAATATTAACATATACGACACAGTCTGTATTATTTTCGGATTTATTTTAGATCGTAAAAAACATTGCAATTGACGCTGTAGCCATAAAGAAAAAAGTAGCCCACAATAAACTTTTTGAAAGCCATCTGCTTTTAAATTCTCCCATAATGCGTTCGCTTGCAGATATCCGGATAATCAGAAACAAGAGAGGCACAGCAGCTATGCCATTGAGTACTGCGGTATAAACTAAGGCTTTCACAGGATTAATCCCAATAAAATTCATACACAGACCAATAAGTGTAGAGATGATAATAACCATATAAAATCCTTTTGCTCTTGCAAATTTCAGGTTTAAACTTGCATTCCAGTTGAGGGCTTCGGAAACCGCATATGATGCCGATCCTGAAAGAACGGGTACGGCAAGTAATCCCAACCCAATGATTCCTGTAGCAAATATGATTTTTGATATCAATCCCGAATTTGGAAATGATTGCACCAGGGGTTCTAAAGCTTTTGCTGCATCAGCTGCAGTATTAATATCTGTTATATGAGCGCTATGCAGAACCGTTCCTCCAACCAATATAATACACCATGTTGTAAATTCAGAGATGACCATTCCTATACTATTATCTTTTCTCATGGCATGAATATGGCGCCATCCGATGTTGGGCTTTCCATCTTGAATCAGACCTCTCTCATTTTCTTCTTCCACTTCCTGGGAAGCCTGCCAAAAGAACATATAAGGTGTAATCGTTGTCCCAAATACTCCGGTGATTATAAAAAGAAAATTGAAAGAAAATTCAAAATGAGGAACAATAGATGCTTTTAGTATTTCTTTCCACGGCTGATCAATAATAAAAGCTGTAAGTGGGTAGGCAAGAAGTGATAATGCCAGCCATTTAAGAATTTTTGAATATACCCGATAACTGGTGAAGACCTCTAATGTAAGTATACTAACCGTAAAAAACAGCATTAGTATAACAATATCAGCAGGGATAATTAATTGTGCGGCAGCCGCCATGGCCCCAATGTCCGCTCCGATATTGATCGTATTGGCAATAACAACCAATCCTACCGAGCTGTATAGGATTTTTTTACTGTAATGCTCTTTGATAACTCCTGTTAACCCTTTACCGGTAACCATTCCTATTCTTGCACAGGCTTCCTGCACGGCAGTCATAAACGGAAGCATATAGAGGGCTGTCCATAATTGACCATAGCCAAACTGAGCTCCTGTCTGAGAATAGGTAGCAATGCCTGAAGGATCATCATCCGCAGCTCCCGTTGTCAGTCCGGGACCTAAAAGACCAAAGAATTTTTTGATTTTTTTTGTTTGATTTTCAACATGATGTTTGACAGACATTGTTAATGGTTTTTGAATACAATATACTATTAATTGATCATATTTTTCGATCCGCTAAATAAATAGTCTTCCATCTTTAAAAAAGACCTTCCACATAGCGGGGAAAGTCTTTTTATTTATTATTTTGAATGTGTTTTTATTCAAGAAAGACTGTTTTTCATATTAGTTGCAGTATGAAATTCGAGGATTGGTACTGTCTCCGCATTGGAACTGATATTTTCCTTGCGGATATTTCTGTGTGGGATTATCTGTAACCTCAAGCGGAGCCATTGATTGACCGTTATAAGATGGCATGGTAACCTGAGCCGCGGAACCATTACCTAAAGCCACATTTTTGGCAATGGCATTACCATTAAAGCTGTAATCCATCATGGCATCCAAAAGACGGTACACACCGTAATAGTCCAATGCATCAAAAGCTTTTCTGGAACTTGGCATTGCGTGATCGGTTACATAATTGTATCCATTAATGGTAGATGATTTAAAGTAAATAAAATCTTTTTCAGTATTAGAAATATTAATATTTTTAAAGATATCAATTGCCATTCTATGATCGTTAACATCGTCCTCGTCATAGACTTGGGTGATCATTTTGGTATTAGAAGGGAAGCTCTGCAATTGCTGTTGGGTGGTTAATGTACTGTTCCAGTTAAAAGAATACCATGGAGCCATAGTGAAAAGAAAACGTCCGTTCTGTCCCCATCCTTTTTCTGTAAATGCTTTATAGGCAAGATCAATACTTGCTCCACCACCAAAAGAATGTCCCATAAAACCCACTTTCTGATTATCAATAATGTTGGGATAATCTGCGGCAGCTTTTATGAAGCCTTCCCATAGAGTTTGATAACGGTGATCAACACTGATATCAATGGTACGGTAAGGAACAAACACCACTACATAGCCTTTTTTGGCAATAAAGTTATACAGCTCTATATTATAATCTTTATCCTCACCACCAAAAGGGTGTGAAAAGAATATAGTAGGTCTTGGAGAAGTGATCCCTTTAGGATAAAAAATAGAAACCTGTGTTCCGGCGTACTGCGGATTATTAAAATCAATTTCAGCCACTTCATAATTTCCGTCAGCCCCATATCCTGATGTCGGTTTTTGTATAGGTCCCTGAAGATTGTTGACCAGATTTGGCTCAAGAGGAGCAGCTTCGTCAGTATCGTTAGCGCGTTGGGAACACGCAGAAGTGGTAATAAGCATCATCAGTGTCCAGAGATGTAATAGCTTTTTCATTTTCTTTTTTCTTTTAAAGTTTGAATCATCTGATCTTTAATCTCCTGATACTTTTTATATTGTCCTGCATCGAGAATTTGACTCAGGGCATTGGATTTTTCTTTCTGTAGAGCTTTTAGTTTTTTGAACTTGGAGAGCTTACCTTCGCCACTCTGAATAATAGGTTCATTCTTTTGAGCATATTGAAGGTTAAGCGCAGAAACCTGTTGGATTTGTGACGTATTCAAAGCCAGTTTAGTGGTCATCCATTCTGTCTGCATCTTTGCACGTTGCTCTGGAGTAGTGTCCCAATATGCCTATTTATGAGAACGGGTTATTTAATAAACCTGCTCAACATGATGTAATTCATACATTATACAACTCTGGATCAAATCTTTATTTCAATATTTTTGACGGATTTAAAGCTAAAAATGAAATCAAACTTGCCCAAATTCTGTCTGGAATCTCTGCTACCGACAAAGAAAAACTTGTAAGCGCAACTAAACTTAAAGCTATACATCTTTTTATTGATCTTCATCTGCAACTTCAGTGGAAAGCAACGATGGAAGATGATATTAGTGAAAAAGAACACGAACTTTCAGAAATAAAAAATATTTACAAAGCAGGAATTATTTTGGAAAGCGATGTCCTGCGTGCCGAACTTGAACTCAGCAAAAGGAAGATAACATTAACTGAAATAGAAAACAGTATCATCGTTTTGCAACAGCAGCTTAATGTTTTAATCGGAAATAGAGACACTACTAACATCGAACCCGAAATCACGCTAAATGAAGAGTACACCCCCCTCCTTTCTTTGGAAGAATCTATTGAACTTGCATTAAATAAAAGTTTTGATGCAGAAATTTCTCACCAGCACACAGCAGCAGCAGAAACAAAACTGGAATTAAATAAAGGAAATTATTACCCAAAAGTCGGATTAACAGGATCTTTTCAGTTTGCCAATCCGCAGATTTTCCTTTATCCCTATAATGCGAGCTGGTATAGCTTAGGAATTGCAGGAATTAAGGTTTCCTACGACATCAGCAGTTTATATCATAATAAACATAAGGTTGAAGAGGCAAAAATTGAACTCAGTTCGGCAAATCTTCATCATGAATTTATAAATGATGAAGTGAGAACCCGAATTTACAAAACTTTTTACGAATATGATGAAGCATTAAAACATGAAAAAGTCTATGAACAGAATCAAAAATATGCTGATGAAAACGCCAGGATTTTAAAGAATGCCTATTTTAATCAAACCGCACTCATCACTGATCTTTTGGATGCCAATCTGCTTCAGGTAAAAGCAAAATTTGAACTTGAACAGGCAAAAATGAATATTCTTAAAACCTATTACTCTCTACAATTCGAAACCGGAACATTATAAAATGAAAGTATCTCACCGTAAAAAACTCGTAAAAATTACCTCTGCTATTGCATGGATTTTCGTGCTGTTTATTGTTGTAAAAGCATCCATTTCCCTTTACAGGTTTTTGCACAACGAAACCACTAATGATGCACAGGTTGTAGAATATATAAACCCAGTTATTGCAAGGGTTGGAGGATATGTAAGAGAAGTGAAATTTAATGACTTTGATACTGTAAAGCCTGGTGATACACTATTTATTATCGACAGTAAAGAATATAAGCTTGATGCCAAATAAATCGGGGCTGAACTTCAAAAACAAAATGCCAACACTCAAGTACTCAATCAACAAAGAGAAACTTTGGAGGCCGAAGCAAAAGAAGCTTATCAAGCTATTGAAGCCTCCAAAATAAAAGTATGGAAAGAAAATCTTGAATATGAAAGATATAAACAGCTTTATAATGAAAAATCTGCTACCGCACAAAAGCTGGAGCAAATAGAAGCAAGTTTAAACATTTATAAAAGTGATCTCTCACAGGCAGAACAGCATTATAGGGTTGCCAAAGAAAAGGTTGAAGATTTAAGTAAAGAAAGAGCCGTTATTGGTGCAGAAAAAAGCAGGTTGCACGAAGTAAAACAACGCCGAAATCTTGATGTAAGCTACACCGTAATTACAGCTCCTTATAAAGGTAGACTGGGAAAACGTAAGATTGAAAAAGGACAGATGATTGATGTTGGAGACCATCTTTGCTATATCGTAAATGACGAAACACCAAAGTGGATTATGGCTAATTTCAAAGAAACTCAGATTGCTCATTTTTCTGTAGGAGATTCGGTTTACATCACAGCAGATGCTTATCCTGATCAAAAATTTAAAGGAAAGATTCTTGCATTTTCTCCAGCTACAGGTTCAAGTTTTTCTTTGCTTCCGCCTGATAATGCAACCGGAAACTTCGTGAAAATTGTACAGAGAATACCTGTAAAAATTGAAATTCTGGGTGTAAATAATGAATGGCGTTCCAAATTACTTTCCGGAATGAACGTAACTGTTACAGTTCCACATCACAAATAAAAAGAAATGGGTTTATTTAGAAAATGGGTTCCCGGCTGGGTAGCAAAAATAATTTTGTTTGCTCTGTTGCTTCCCAATATGATTATGTTTTTTCTGCCATTGGCAAATGAAGATGTTGCCGCAGGATATTATGGGATCGAACCCAATGACGTACAGTTTACCATTTCTCTTTACTATGCAGGTTTTGCTTCTTTTTATTGTTTAGAAAGAAGGTTTTACAGCTACTTTACCTCAAAGCAGTATTTTATTCAATTTCAACTTTTTCAATTACTTTGCTGTTATCTTTTATTTTCGTCACAAATTTTACTGGTAGTTTTTATAGTACGGTTTATTCAGGGAATGCTTTTTGCAAGTGCTGTTAATCTTTACTTATCGATAGCGACAGGTTTTATGAAATCTTTCAGAGCTAAAGAAGTGGCTTACAGCTTATTTTTTGGGATGCTTTTATGCACAAGTTCTTTCAATAATCTGATAACAGCCGATTTGATCGATCAGTATAATTTTGATATTGTGTATAAACTTTGTATGTTGATGTTTGCTTTGAGTGTAGTGGTTGTTTTAGTGTGTATTTCTTCCGCAAAAGTTTTCCACAGGCATACACTTATTCAGTTGGATGTGAGCAGTTTTATTTTGCTTGCGGTTATTTTAATAGGTTTAGGGTATTTAAGCGTTTATGGGCAACAGTATTATTGGTTTGAAAGTTCAGAAATAATTACAGTCACTGGAATGACCGTTTTTGCCGTCGTGCTTTTTGTTATACGTCAGCTCACTTTAAAAAGACCATATATTGATCTTTCTATTTTTAGAGAAAAACGTTAGAAAAAGCTAAAGTAGCTCATCAATAGTGGTTTGTAAAAGACTTTATCGGAGTAGGTAACGATTTAGTAATGGTGCTTACAACATTTCTTTTCTTCTAATTTCCTTGTAAATCAGATGCTAAATTACAAAAAAATAGGATTGGAGTTTAATCCAATCCTATTTTTCGTCCTGCTCATCCATTTTTCGTATGATAGCATCTTTAAGCGAATCAAGAAACTTTGTTCTGTTTATTTTTCTGTTTCTTATTTCAAGGTACATATGGTAAAAATCACCCAAATCAATTTCAAAAACATTTTCAAAATATGTAGCGATAGCTTGAATGTCAGCCTTTCCCATATCAAAAACAGCATAAGATTGTAACGCATAGATCAATTCTATTAAGGCTGTTTTACTTTCCGTCCATTGTAATCTCATCTTTCCAATATCGCTGTTCGCAATTCCTATATGTTTGTTTAAATTCGATAACTGATTCTCTATATAAACTTGAATTAAATCATTTGCAAGAATTTTTGCCATTTTAAAATCGTGTGAAGTAGAAAAGCCAGTTGTACTTCTGCGATCATTCCCGGACGAATGTTGTGTTTTGGGTTGGGAACCTCAATTTTCACCGTGAAAGCCCGTGTCGTAACATCGGCAGAACGGTCAACCTCCGTAACCTTTCCGGTAAAGGTTTCACCCAGTGCACCCACCAGAACCTGAGCTTCCTGCCCGATACGGATCTGGCTGAGCTGGTTTTCGGGTATATAGGCATTTACCTTTACCCTGTTGATATCGGATACAACCAATACAGGCGTTGCGGTTGAAACAATTTCCCCAGGCTCTGCCAGTTTGCGTAATAGTATTCCGCTGATTGGAGAATAGACGGGTATCGGAAAGATTTTTTCCCTGTAATTTTTGTTGTGCTTTGGCACCTTGCAGGGTAAAGTCGATTTTTTTAAAATCGCTTTCGCTAAGGCTGTTTCGGTCGTGCATGAGTTTAAGCCTGCTGTACTCATCGCTTGCCTGGTTCACCTGTACATCGGTAATCTCTTTGGCAATGCTGTAGTTGGAAGGATCAAGTGTTGCGATGAGTTGTCCCTGTCCGACGTTCTGTCCTTCGTTCACGTTGATCCTGTCAATCTTCCTGGCAACCATAAAGCCCAGTCGTACCGTCTTGTTTCCTTCGATGTTACCGCTTACAGAGATATTGGAGGCATATGAATTTTCCTCTATTTTCTGGGCAACTACCGAAAAGGGGCTCGTTTCCTCTTTTGTGTCTCCTTCTTTGTTCTTACATGAACCTAATGTCAGTATAGAACCTACGATCAAGGAGATATAACCTAATCTTGCTTTATCTTGCTTTCATTTTTATTTTTTTTAATGATTTTGATATAATTGATGGGTAATGATATGAATGTTGCGGTTGTCAATGCCGAGAAAGTGGAGTTCGGAACATATACTCTATCTTTCTTCCTCTGCCAGATCAAGATGGAATTCCATTTGTTTTTTGGTGTTGGTATTGATAATAGCTTCCAGTGTTTCCTGTCGGTGGGAACTTTCGTAGCAGGTCAAAAAACGAGTTGGAAAACGTTTGGTCAGGATATCCAGTTCTTCTTTGAAGACAAACCCATAATTGTCGGAAACATAGAGCAGCGTTAAATTCTCCCCATACAAACGGTCATCTTTGAGCCGCTCCACCACATCAGGAAAACGGTATTGATCCCATCGCTGTCGGCAACGAGGACAAGGTGTTTATCCGTGGTTTCTTTTACCTTTTGCATCTCTTTAAATTTGATAATGCAAAGGACGTAAGCTTTTTTGGGTTGATTTTTTAGATATCTAAAAAATGAGGAAGAGAAGATATTTTTTTGAACAATTAAGGGAGGATTTTGCTGAGTTTTTGCAAAATCCTCCCTTAAATATAATGGTATTATCTTAGGCTATTTGGCAGCTAAAATGTCCAATTTTTCAATAGACGGAGGTGTTGCCAATAGGTCTGGTGCATTTTCCATTAATGCTTTTGCGATCTTACCGCCAAGGTGTGCCTCTCTGCCTTCTTCGTTTGAAAAAGTATCGTAAATACCGAAGGTAGAAGCATCAATACGGAATGCATACCACGTAACGGTACCGGCTTCTTCAAGAGCAAGCGGTAATGCTCCTGTAATAAAATCTTCAACGTTTTTTTCTTGGCCGGCCTTTGCTTCCAACCGAACTAACAATCCTAATTTTTTCATTGTTTTTATTTTTTAGTTAAACAATTCTTTAATCAGACAAAATTAGAAAAAACCAGCGCTGCTTCGTTTATTAGTTTGGTTCAATAAGTTATGAAAAGAGGTCAATTAGAGTGGATGTGGTTGGGGCTATACCCAAATTCATTTTTAAAGGCTGCACTAAAATTTGACAAGCTGCCATAGCCAAAGTCCATAAAAATTTCGGAAGGTGTGACTTGGTTATTATGTAACAATTCTTTGGCCTTGTTAAGCCGTTTTTGCTGAAACCATTTCCCTGGAGATTTCTGGTATATACTTATAAATTTTCTCTTAAAAGTAGAGGCACTCATATTGCACAGAAAGGCTATTTCGTCAATATTCAAGTTCGTATAAAGGTTCTTTTCAATTACCATTTTAAATGATAATTCTCTTTCATTGATTAGTAAATAATGTAAGTAATCTAAAAAGACCGTCCCATATTTATCAGCCAGATAAAGCATTATTTCTTCAAATTTCAGTTCCAAAATCTTTTGAGAGATAGATTGTTGCAAACCAAAAATCTGTTGGAGCGAATGAATATAATGGATGATAAAATTGTCTTTCTCTAAGAGGAAATAAGGTATATCCGTTATCTTTTTATCTGAGGCATTCTGACTGAAAGAATGGGAATGTTTCAATAAAAAATCGGTGATGTTTTTGTGAGAAAAGAAGAAGAGTAAACAACGGTATGAGCTTACACCTACCAGTTCGGTAACCAAAACATTATTAGATGTGATAAGTAGCGATTGTGTTTCATTGATTGAAATGATATCATTAGAAAAGTGAATGTTTTTTTGACCATCCAATAAGAAACTGAATACATTTTTATTCAGGCCAATCCTGTTTCTAGAACCGTTCTTATACACTTCGTAATTGAAAATTTGCAGATCCGAAGTATGAGTTTCGTTATGTTCCCATAGATCTTCGGGAAGGTTTATAATGTCCATCGTCAAAATTAAATTGATTTTTTACGGAGTGTTCTTTGGTTGTGTCATTAAAAAATTCGTTCCAAAAGCGATTTTAGCCATTTGAGTTTTTTCTTGCTGTAAGGAGGGTACTTGATAACGCCTTACCACCTGACGAATAGATAAGCTCAAAAAGCTGTTGCTTTCTTTCATCCATCTTTTTCGGGAATATTTCCAAAAGTTTTTCCGAAACCTTTTCTGCAAAGCTATCTAAGCTTGTAAGGTCTTCTTTAGAAATATCCCAAAAACCTGCGGGAAGCCGAATCTCATCTTTTCCAAAATCTGTCCCGTTGTATCCGAGCCGGTATTCGGCACCGAGCAAGGTAAGACATACCATAAAAAGCTTTGTTTGCTTTTTGAAAATATACCGCCTTGCTTTTTTATCCAGATTAAATAATTCGGCTACCAATGGTTTCTGATCTGTACAGCTAAACATAATGTCCACTCTTCCATCGGGAAAAATAATGACTTCTTTATCTTCATCGGTATGATTGGCGCATAGCAGGAAACTCTCCACAAAACCGGAGAGCCATTTGTCAGGAACAATTTTTATGTACTCAAAATCTTGCATCGTTTTTATGTGCATCTGACCTGGGAAGAAATATTGGATATTCTTAATCAATCTGTCAGATGAATTATATATGCAAAACTAACAAAAAAAAACAGTCTAAAATACACCACCACACCCGGCAAATTCTGAGTGTGGTGGTGTAAGATTTTACCATTAATGAGGTCGTATGGGCTGTTACAACTCATAGATTTCTTTTAATGCTTCTTTCAATGCCAAAGGTTTTCTTCCCAAAAGGTTTTCCAGATCGTTTGTTACCTCTTCAAACTGGTGGTTTTTCTGATCTTCGGCAAAACCGGCGGTTAGTAAAATGGCAAATTCGGGAACGCCAAACTGCTTTAGTTTTTCGGTAAACTCTGTTGGGGCGGCATTGGTGTAAGAAACCGATTTGCCTGAACGATTTAGTAATCTAACCTTTTCATTTTAAGCCCAAAACTTGTCGGACACCTACTTCCAAATTTTGCCTCACGTTTTATAAACCACTGTATATGAACGGTCTTAACCGTTTTGCTTATTTTTGCTTTCTCCTAATATTTTTTATAAAAATAAAAAAAGAAAACTAAACCTCATAAGTTTCTGAAACCTATGAGGTTTAAAGTAAAGATTATATTATCGTTTTTCTTTCAATGACCAGCCGAATTTTAACCCGATGATAAAAACAACCAGCAGAAATTCTCCGGCAGCTAGTAAAATATCGCCGGGAACCCGCATCCATCTTAAGAAATGCATGATATCCGTCTGCATAAATTCTGCGGAACGGGCATACCAGTATCCTTCTTTAATAGAGGCTACCGATTGCATAATACCTATAGGAAGAAGGCTTATCGTCACCATAACCAATAATCCGATATTGGTCAGCCAGAAAGCCCAACCTATTAATTTGTCATTCCATTGGCGGTCCGGGTACAGACCTCTGAGAACAAACATCATCAATCCAATTCCTAAAATTCCATATACTCCGAACAGAGCAGCATGACCATGAACAGCCGTTGTGTTTAATCCCTGGATATAGTACAGGGCAATCGGAGGATTGATGGCAAATCCGAAGATTCCTGCTCCTAGGAAATTCCAGAAACACATGGCGATAAAACAATATATTGGCCATTTGTAGGCCTGAATCCATTTTGTAGATTTGCTGAGCTGATAATTCTGATAGGCTTCATAACCAATCAGGACAAGAGGTACAATTTCCAATGCACTGAAGGTAGCTCCCAAAGCAAGCACAGCAGTAGGCGTAGCGCTGAAATACAGGTGATGGAAAGTACCTAAAATACCTCCGCCAAGGAAAATAATAGTAGAAAATAATACGGCATTGGTAGCGGATTTCAGGTGTAATAATCCCAATCTTGTAAATAAGAATGCCGCCACTACGGTAGCAAAAACTTCAAAGAAACCTTCTACCCAAAGGTGTACAACCCACCATCTCCAATATTCGGCAATAGCCATATGAGTTTGCCTTCCATACATCAGACCGGCGCCATAGAACATGGCAATTGCTACAGAAGAAAGAGTAAACAAAAGGAGTAAGTGGCGGTCTCCGTCTTTACGTCTTAAAGCAGGAAGTAATGCTCTTACCATCAAAATCAGCCAGAGAATCAGCCCGATCAGCAATAAAATCTGCCAGATTCTCCCCAGTTCTACATACTCATATCCCTGATGTCCCCATAAAAAGTTATCTACCAACCCTAATTTTTGCATCACTCCCAACCATTGCCCGGTTAAAGATCCCAGCACAACGATCAGTAACGCTCCGAACAATACATTGACACCTAATTTCTGATATTTGGGCTCATATCCCGAAACCGCTGGTGCTATATACAATCCTGTAGCCAGCCATGAGGTAGCAATCCAGAATATCGCCAGTTGGACGTGCCAGCTTCTGGAAACAGATTGAGGAAGAAACTGATCTAAAGGAATGCCGTAGAAACCACTTCCTTCGACTCCGTAATGGGCTGTAATGACTCCGGCAAGCATCTGAACCAGGATCAGTAAGGCAACCACCCAGATATATTTTAAAGTAGCTTTCATAGATGGTGTAGGCTTCATATTCCGCAGAGGATCTTCAAGAGGAAGCGCTTCGTTGATTTCTTCCTCTTTATTCCTTGCGTGATAAAATACCAGAAGCCCGACACAAGCCAACAGTAACAGTACACTGAATCCTGACCACAGGTGGAGCGATGGAGGCGGAATATTCCCTACAGCCTCATCATGAGGCCAGTTGTTGGTATAGGTGACATCATCTCCGGGTCTTTCTGTAATGCAAACCCAGGTACTCCATGCAAAAAAGGTATTCATTCTGGCCATCCTTCCGCTATCTTTGATGGTATTTTTGGGAATGGCATACTGATCACGCAGTTCCGACATGGAAGGATCATTCATGAATAATCTGGAGTAGTATTGAGAAAGCTGCTTTTGTACTTTTGCTCTTTCAGGAGAAAAGACGATCTCATTTTTATTTTCATTGAAAGTATTGGTACGGAGCTCCTTTTTCAGCAGTACCTGATACTTTGCCTGTTCATCATCAGGAAGTTCTTTGTATGTCTTACCTTCCTTTTTGGCCAGTTCGTCAAGCAGAAGAACCGCTTCCCGATGAAGATAATCGGCAGTCCAGTCAGGGGCAATATAAGCGCCATGTCCCCAGATGCTTCCCACGGTCTGTCCTCCAATAGATTGCCATACATTCTGACCATCTTTAATGTCCTGTCCCGTGGCAATCACTGTCCCGTCTGTACTTACTATTTGATCCGGAATCGGAGGAACTTTTCTATAGATTTCGGTTCCGTAAAATATAAGAACTGCAAATGAGGCAATCATCACAATAGCAAGTCCTATCCAAAGTTTTTTAGGTGTCATTCGGAGCAGTTTTTAAGATTCAACAGTGAATTCTTTTTCCAGCTGAATGGCCTTTGGGAAAAGAATATTGTTTTCCAGATGAATATGCTTGTGCAGATCATTTTCAAAATCCTGGAGCATGGCAAAGGCTAATTTGTATGTGTTGCAGGCATCGGCAGGGGGAAGATATTCATCTGTGATCTCCGCTATTTTTCTGAAGCGTTCTCCTTCCACAGTATGCTCATGCTGCATCATATTCACCGGGTTTTCTACGGTGCCGAACGCTGGTTGTGGCAGATGGCTGCCTGATATTTTAGCTTTAATCATATTTCTTACAAAAGGAAACAGAATAAGCTCTTCTTTTTTCATATGAGCGGCCAGGTCGTGGGCTGATTCATTAAATAAGGTGTTGATCTCGAATAATTCAGGATGCCTGCCTCCGTGAACTTTACATAGTTTATCCAGGAAAGCCTGCAAAACAGGAGTTTTCTCTTCTACATAACGATGGTGCGTTTTCTCAATATAATCTGCCAGAAGGTCCAGTGGCCAGCTGTTGAAATCGATGGAAGAGCCTTCGTTTTTTGGGATTGCTTCCAGTTCTGCATAAATTTTTTCAGGATCGAGTTTCTTGTTGCTGCAGGCCTCTTCTATCGTTCTTCCGCCTTTGCAGCAGAAATCGATTCCGTGTCTTTTAAAGATAGCAGCGGTTCTGAAGTCTTCTGCTACCATATTTCCTATTAAATCTGTTCTTGTATCCATAATATAATACTTTTTTATCTTTTATTATTTTAAATTTTTTTGATTACTTTTTGAGCGAAAGAATGTACTTTACCATCTGTTGAGCGTCGTCTTTGCTTAATCCTTCATGAGGCGTCATCGGAATATCGCCCCAGTTGCCTTTTCCTCCGTCAATGATTTTCTGAGCCAGCTGATCAATATCTTTTTCGGTGTATTTTGCAGCTACATCCTGGTAAGAAGGTCCGATTAATTTGGCATCTATTTTATGACAGGCAAGGCAATCCGCTCTTTCAATCAATGTAAGGCTGGGATTACCGGAAGTGTTTGGGGCAACAGCCGGTTCGGCGGCACTGACAGGTTGAGACGGCGCCTGTTCTGTGGAAGGTTCAGGTACTGGTATAGGAGTTGTTCCGCTTTTGTCAGAACATGATAAGTTTATTGCTAATACACTCAAAATCATTGCTGTATTTATAAGTTGTGCTTTCATAATAATTGATAATGATTTATACTTTTTGTGCAAGAATGGACACCGCACAAAGGTTGTTCTCAAATTTTTTGAATGTTTTTCTCATTTGCATTATCCTGCAACGGATTTTAGGTTGCGTGACCACATTTCCTGCGATTTTCAGGAATCCGGAAAAGCCTTCATCGCTGATTATTCTTTTAATTTCCAACAGGTGCATCGGTGCTGTTTCTGTTTTTAAAACTTTAAATCCCTCTTTTTCCAGTAAATGAGTCCATTCCGGAATGGTGAGTGGGCGGGTATTTACCTTCAGGGTTAAAGCGAGCTCTTTCTGAATCTGGAATTTTACATTTTCATCCAGACTGTCAGGAGCGAGGGCCAGCTCATGGATGGCATAAAAGCCCTGAGGTCTCAGGATTCTTGAAGCTTCCTGAATAATCTCAGATTTTCTGTGATCGGCATGCATGCTCAGCATAGCTTCACCATATACTTTATCGGTGGATTGATCAGCTAGTGAACTCTGCGCCGCATTTCCCAGTTGAAATTGTGCAGAAGTATATTTGAAATTCTTTTTCAACAGGTTTACAGCCTCCTGTTCGGCATCAATGCCTATATAAGATGCCGGATTTTTTTCCAGAGTGAGTTTTGCGGTAAAACCAAGACCCGGAGCAAATTCGACTACACGATCATCGGGGGTAATATTCAGCATAGCCAGCATCTCTCGGGTAAGCGCTAAACCTCCCGGACGAAGGACTTTTTTACCGATCTTGGCCAGTAGCCAGTGGGCGGACATTTTTTCAATAGGATCTGTTTTCATTGGGTTGGGTTTTAAATTGTAATACAACAGCCAGGATCAGAATGATGGCTTTTGCTGTTTCGGCATAAATAAAATAATCATGCAGCGGAGTAGGAGCCAGTGGCTTACCGGACGAAATGAGATCTGCCCGTTCATCTAAAACCGGAAGCATCCAAAACTGTTCTAAGACCAGGATAGAAAGTAAAACAATGATGATTGTAAAATCCAATTTTGTATAGTGGCTCTGGCTGATTGTCATGAATATCAGAATCAGGATCAGAAATAGGCCCTGTATTTTTGTAGAGATTCCGAACATCAGTTTTCCCAGCCCCAAAGCTGTTGAAAGGGTTATTCCCTCTACCTGAAACTTCAGGGGAGCTTCTACAAAGCTTACTGTTATAAACATTCCTGCCATAAGACAGAATAGCATGAGTATAACAGGACTTTTAAGACAGAGTTTCATTTTTTTGATTATTTAATACATTAAGACCTTTTTATTTTTTATTAGTTTAAATTTTTTATGCTTTAAGGTAGGTCAATTTTAAATCCAGGTTATCTACAAACATTTGTACTTTGGATGTTTCAAGCATAATGCGAAGATCCTGTCTGATACTTTTAAACTGGTCATGGAGAGGGCAGGGATGAATTTCAGAGCATTGATCGAGCCCGAGTCCGCATCCGAAAAACAGTTTATCACCGTCAATTACCCTTACAATATCAGCAATACTGGTGTCCAGGTTTTTCTGATCCATATAGAACCCTCCATTCGGTCCCTTTGCGGATTGTACAAATCCTTTTCTGCTCAGGTCCTGAAGGATTTTCGCGATAAAATGCTCAGGAGAATTAATGCTCTTTGAAATGTCCTTGATTCCGACTCTGCTGTCATTTTTAGACTGCTGGGCAATATAAATTAAAGCTCTTAAAGCATATTCGCAGGTTTTGGAAAACATTGTAACTGATTTTATAGGGCAAATATATAAACTTATTTTTAATAAAAGATAAAAAACTCTTTTATTTTAATGAAGCTTGATAAAGATCATGAAAAGATTTGACACGCATCTTTATGGGAAGGTTGCAAAAGGAGTACGGAACGCTTTACTGCTTTTCTTGATCTGATGGCCTGGATTGTGTAAACTCATGAAAGGTATCACTTCTCCCTTATATGATACTGTTCCGAATACATCTCTCAGAATTAACTCATCTCCCGATATTGAATATGTTTTTCAATTCGGGATTATGCTGAAACATACGGTTGTAGAAATGTGTTGTCAATAAAATACCATGTTCTTTTAATACAGGTACAGTGCCTTTTACCAGTTTTTTTTGCTCGTTTGTCATATATGAAATTGATTATTAAAAGACTTTAGTGTCTTTTATTTGATTAAAAAAATATTTGTTTAATGTTAATGTTCCATTTAGCAACTCCTTATTGAATGCTCCAATGTTAGTAAGAATTTCCCACTATGCTCCATTTTTTATGTTAACGATTTAGAACCTTGATTTCTGAGATGCTCAATCTTTATAAGGAAGAGTGATGCCATTTTTTCAGCTCTCCACTTAGCTTCTTCTGCAGTCTCTCCTTCAAAATACGTATCTATGGTTTTCGACCATAAATATAACCAACGTTCAAAGTGAATGGTATCAAGCTGCATTTGAGCATGAGGTGAAAATGGACTTCCACTGTAAGTATGCTTTCCCAATAAAACAGTTTGCCAAAAGGTGTACATTTTTTCCAAATGTACTGGCCAGTTCTGGACAGCTCCATGAAAAATACCACCAATTAATGTATCTTTTTGTACTTCTCCGTAGAATGAATCTATCAGAATTTTTATATCATGGAGATCGTAGATATCATTTTTCATAATGAAAAAAATAAAATATTTAAGTTTGAATTTTACAAATTCAAAGGTATGAAAAAAAAGCAATAAAAGATAATTTTGTCTTTTATTGCTTTTTTTTCGTTAGTATACTTTATTTTCAAAAAGAAGATGAAATTTTAAATAGAATTAATATTAATAATTTAAACTGTTCAACATATTAAAAAAATAAAGCAAAGGAATTGAGTTTTATATTTCAACTTTGAGCTGAAATTTAAGTTGAAAGAATTGAATAAAGGATTTCTTAGATTTAGAACAAGGAAGCTTATCATATGCCTTACATTATAGTGATACGTGTTAACAAAATTTTATTTTTAGTTGGAGCTGCTGCTACTTTATCGGCATCTATTTATGCTCCTTTAACTGCACTTTTTCTGGTGTGTAATCTAGTGCCTAATGGATACGTGTTGTTCTTTCCAATATTATTAGGATGTTTGATTTCGAAAAACTTAGCTAAGAGAATTATACCTTACAATGTATATACATATAATATTAAAAGTTAACAATAATACCAGTGAGTATATTCCATTCTAAAAAGTGTTTAAACTAAGTCACTAAGGTCAACCTTTCAAAATTTTATAAAGTTAAAAGATGGTTTCGAAAACTATACAAATCAAAATTGATTAACTAAATTTTGGTTGTTAATAAAAATAAAAAGCCCCAAAAGTATGAGGCTTCACACCAAATCACGTAATAATTCTTGTTAATTATTATTACTCAAGTTTACGATTAATTTTCTTAAATAGTAAAACTTTTGTATTTTAAAATAGAAACTTAGACTTTTATCGGATAACATTAAGAGAAAATTAACAAAAAATCCCCCAAAATTTATTATTCAGGGAATTTATTTTGAGGTTTTTGACAGCCTCATAGCATTTTAAGCTTAAATTTAGATAAAGTTATGGATGGAAATAAAATTATTCTCTTGCAATTTACGTATTTTTTTAATTTTGGAGAGATTTGAACCGTCTTTTTAAATCTCTTTTTCTATAAAGTTGAAGTTTAGGCTACCCACTAAATTACTCACTTTGAAAATGTAGAATTTTGATTATCTCAGAAAATAGATGTAAATTCGTACCATTATGTTTTTAGAAAATAGAGTAGTCACTTTTGGAGAAAAATTTAACTATGAAAATTTTTTTTAGCATATGTAATGAACAATAGAGATTACTTGGAATAATAACTGAATATTTGTTAAATTCCCTCATATCTGAATTATTTGAATTGAACACATTAATAGCTTTAAGTAAAAGCTTTAATTTTAATGTTCAAATAAACGGGTTAAGACATCCTCGAACAGAAACTTTAAATGGTAGGTATATGCGATCGGGAGAAGATTTTAATGCTTCTTTCGTAATACCATATTTAGAGTTTCCCACAGGAAATCATTTTTTGATAGATAATAAGGGTTATGGTATTTGGCCTGATGAAAATTAAATATATAATGACTGAATATTATGTTATTTTTGAAGTTCTAAAAATTGAACAGGAATTAGAACAAGGCTCTAAAATACGAATAGGAGAAAGATTCGTAGGGCTTTATTATCCTGATAATAAAGAAATTTATTTTACCGATGATAACGGTCAGGAGTGGATTTTTTATGATGGCGATACATGCAGTATTATCAGCAAGATTTAGCCGACCTTTAAGAAAGGGCATTGAAAGAGACGATTTATATTCATCAAAAACCAACTGAACACGGGTCAATTTTAACAGATTGTACAATTTATATTTTAGAAGAACTAGAGAGCAATTTGCTCTCTAATTCTTTTATCATTATTCCCATAAATTACTCGCAGTCTATTTATCTATTAACAAATAACAGAATGGTTGAAATATAATTATGGAATTTACTAACTTTTTTTAAGCATTTCTTCTCTGAATTTACTAACATCTCTTTCCGAAAGCTTATCATAAATTTCAGCAAAATCAATCATTGTATAACCCATTGACTCAACAATAAGAACAATAGTTGCCATAGTTGACCTTTTCTTTCCGCTAAAAGCACCGTTTACTGTAGCTTTGGTCAGTTCTGAATTAGAGTTTGCAGCTATTTTATCATAACTATTGACTATGTCCATACTACCATCCGATTTTGCTGAGTAACTCTTATTGTTACTTAGCATTTTACGCAAAGTAATCGCAGTTTTTATAATTATAATTTTTTCACTTTCTTTAATCATACATGCAATTAAGCACATAATGAAAAATATTTTGGTATAGTTTTGTATACCGAAATATTTTTTCTTATCTTTGTAAAAGAAGTTACTTAATTGTAATTTTGGGTAATGGTTCAGATATGGAGTTTTTATTTAACTTCATTGATAATCAATACTATTTTGATATAAAATAAAAAAAACGATATATTATAATATGTCGTTTTTTATTTTTGCCGACTAAAAAAGCAAAAATAGCGATTCCAGCATATGCTTTATCGTACCTGATGGTGCAGATGTGGAGTTGTTACTTTTCTTTAAACATTATGAATAAACGTCGGAATCAATGTATTCACTGTAATTACAGTTACTGCATCAAGGCAGGAATAACATCACAAAATAAACAACGCTACCAGTGTAAAAGATGCAGAAAAAAGTTCGTTATGAACTATTCTTACAATGCATATCATAAGCGAACTAATCATAACATTCAGCAACTGATAAAGGAAGGGGTTGGAATTAATAGCATTAGCAGATTACTTAGCATCAGTAAAACGACTGTTCTTAAAAAGATATTAATAATAGCTTCAGCTGTGGTTAAGCCACCTATTCCCAAGGATATTACAATCGAAATAGACGAATTAAAAACCTATACTAAAAGTAAAACCAATGAACGTTGGGTAGTTGCGGCTTATTGTAGAGAGACAAAGAAAGTGATTGACTATAAGGTTGGTAGAAGAACGACCAAGACGTTGCAATGTATTATAGATACTCTGCTTTTTGCAAATCCAAAAAAGATATATAGTGATCGCTTAAATATCTATCCTAAATTAATTCCTAAGCATCTTCACAGTACTAAACGGAGAGAAACAAATCATATTGAGCGAAAATTCCTTGATTTACGAACTCATATAAAGAGATTAGGAAGGAAGAGTATTAATGGAGCTCAAAAAGATAAATATACAGATGCGATATTGAGAATTTACTTTTGGGGAATTTCTCTTAATGAAAATAAACAATCAAAAAGCTTATCTTATTTGAATTAAGTCACCTGATTCCGGTCAGATCATATAGTCAGAATTGCAGTCTCTGAATTTCCTAAAATAAAAGATTATCTCATTACGGAAGTTCATTACAAACCTGATGAAATTGGTATAATTACTGGTACAACGAGTAAACCCAATAGGCTTAAAATTCAAGATGATTTTAATTCCGGAAAAGTCAAAATTATTCTCGGTAGCGAAACAATTCAGGAGAGGATGAATCTTCAGCAAAATACCACGGATTTATATATGCTTTCTCTTTCTTACAATTTTACAACTCTGAGATAGGTTGAAGGTTGTGTTTGGAGACAAGGAAAAAAGCACGAAAAATGTGAGAGTTAATTTTATACTTAGAAGTGATAGTATTGATGTGTTTATGCTCCAAAAGCTATATAAACAAGCTAGATATTTGGAAGCTATGGAAAAAGGAGCTAATGTCTTGGATATTTCTGATATCAGTACGCGGGAACTCAAAACATCCATCATAACTAATCCTGAAACCAGAACAAATATTGAAATTGAACTGCTAAAAGGAAAGATTGAAAGTGAGAAAAATAAACATTTAGCTGATAGTGCATCTGTTTTGCGGAAGTATGATAATTTTTTAAAGTACAAGAGATGGTTACAAAACCACAGCATTCCTACAACAGAATTTAGGTTATTCTAAGTATAAAATTTAAAATACTGGATATTAGAAAAATCAACTTCCTTTCTATCAGATAACAACTGACTTAGCTAAGGTGGAAGTTCAGAAAACTATCGAGTACTTAGCTGAGAAAGGGGTAAACGTGAGAGAAATAGAATTTCAAACTAAAACTACCGAAGAGAAAATTGCTTAATTGGATAAAAAGTTAGAAGAAATTCCTGATATTAAAAATAATTCAATTGTAAGGTTTAAAAAAAAGTAGAAGTATAAGAAGTTAATAAATTGCAAAATATTATAAATGATAGAGCTGTTAAAAAGAAGGAAAATCAGCTACCAATTGAAGAACAGAAATCTATGCAAAATTTTTCATATCATTTAGAGGGAGAAGATAATTGAAATTTCAAAAATAGTCTGTATCTCTTAATATCAGTATTTTTTTAATGTTCCATTTTGTATATTTGAAATAACAAACTATAGACTAATGATTAAACCAAATTGGCAATTAAAATTCAGAGATTTACCTGAAATTCCGCCTTTGAAAAGATGGATAGAGGGAGCTCATTTTACTCAGGAACAAAATATATCATTTAGATTATTAAAGCATCAGGAGGTCTCAAGTGATGAACAAAATGATTTTATAAAACTTTTTAAATTCTACGAAGATCTTGATATTGCTCTTCAAGAACTGGAATATTCGTCATTTGATGCCAATGAGTTCGATAACTTCAAAAGTTATATAGATTATGCATTTAATTATATTCCTTTATTATCTAATAAATTATCAGTATTTCACACATATAGACTAGTGGTTAACGAATGGGTTTCAAAAAAGAATGAAAGACTCAATAATATAAGTTTTTTAAAATATCCACCAATAGAAATTGTAAAGAGTATAAATAAATATAATAGAGCAAATACTCCAAATACAAGTGTATTATATACAGCCGAAAATATTGATTCAGCTTTAAAAGAAATAAAGCCTCCGACCAATAAATTAATCACTGTTGGATTGTGGAAGCCTAAAGAACAAAAAGAACTTATTTCATATCCAATTTCACATAGTGACAAAGCAATGTCTGTCAATCTAGGAGTGCAGAAAGCAACCGCAGCTTTTGAAAAGTATGGAGATGATTATTCACAATTTTGGATTGAATGGTTGAGGCATTATTTTAAATTGTTAGGAAGAGAGTTTACAAAACCTGTTTCTCATCATTATGAATACTTAATTAGTTCTATGTTTTCCGAAAGAATTCTTAAAACTAGGAATGATCCAAATAGAACTTTTAATTTTGATTGTATTATTTATCCAAGCGTGGGAAATGATTTTGGAACTGATAATTTAGCTGTGCATCCTGATTCTGTCGAAAAAGAATTTGAGCTATCTCAAATTACTGAGTTTGAAATTGAGGAATCATATTATGAAAAAAAATATGTGAGGAATCATCCCGAAGTCATAACTCTTGCTAAGGTCAAAAATAGAGTCAATGCAAAGAATATACTTGATAATGGAGATATTGTATGGTAGATTTATCATGTGATTTATAATATCATTTTAAATTATCGAAAACTAATTACATTTGAATTTTGGAACAGAAAACAATAGATCGTTTAGTAATATTTTGTTTAATTGGGATAATTGGGACAATTGTAGCAATATTCCTTTACAAAAGCGGACCCGAATTAATTCAATCAAGATACTTCGATAAAGGAAATATTGGAGATAGAGGTGCCATTGGTGATGCGTTCGGAGGTACTTTCGGACCGATAATAGCTTGGTTTGCGGCGATTTTAACTTTTATGGCTTTTTACATACAATATGAAGCAAATAAAGAACAAAGAGACCAATTTGCAAAGCAAGCCGATGATACAGTAATAGAGAGGTTTGAAAACAGATTCTTCGAATTGATAAGGATTCATCGAGAAAATGTTGAAGAGCAGAATATACAAAATGTTATTTTTGGTAGAAAAGCTTTTACGACTTATTATTTTGAGTTAAGATACATCTATTTTGTGCTGGAGCACAATTATGGTAACTCGGACAAAAATATTGTATTAGATAAAGAACAATTATCCAATTTAGCATATTTGATTTTTTTCTATGGAATTGGGCACGCAAGCGAAGGCGTTTTTTCTCATATCGCACCAAAAATTAATTCTACTGATTTTTTTAAGATTACTTTACGGAGATTAGAAAATGAAAAACAGATGTACTCTGATTTTGTAAACGATAAGGAAAAAAACGAAAATAAAACTGGCTACAAAGTCTTAAGATTGAAAAATCTTGAAATAAATCATCGTGGAAAAAATGCTGTTTTTATACAACATTATGAACCTTTTACTGGGCATGGTACCAAGATAGGTCATTATTATCGACATTTGTTTCAAACTGTTAAGTATGTCCATTCTCAAGAAAATGAATTATTTACTGATGATGTGAAATATGATTATGTAAAAATGCTGCGTGCCCAGTTATCAAATTTTGAACAAGTTATTTTATATTATAACTCAATATGTATTCTTGGTAGCGCTTGGATTACAGAAGGTTATATTAAAAATTATCACTTACTAACTAATCTACCTCTTTCATTCGCTGATTTTGGAATACAGCCGGAAGAAAAGTTTAAAGCTGAAATATCAGATAACCCTAACTTTTTTGATTGGGTAACGTTGAGGAACTCACTTGCTTAAATTATGTAAGAGGGATTTAGTTCTAGACATTTTTTTTAACTTTCAAAAACATTATTTTATTAATCCGATTGTTTTATTCTTATGAATAATATTTAGTATGTCTTGCTTTAATTTTTAAGATTTGTTAAATTTACACAAACGGATTTTCATGTTAAATAGTACACAGATACGAGTTTTTGTTTCCTGTCCTGGAGATGTAAGTGATGAAAAAAATATTATAAAAGAGGTTTGTAAATCTGTAAACCATCAACTCTCGATAAAAGATCGAGGGATCTTTTTTGAGGTTTTAGACTTCAAAGACATTGTGGCTCCGTGGGGAAACAGGTCCCAAGAAGATATTAACTTCAGATTTTCAGGATATGATATTTATATTGGATTACTGTGGATGAGGTACGGTACAGCTTCTGGAGCAGATGATCCGGCAACCGGAAAACCATATGGATCTGGTACAGAAGAGGAGTTTCGTTTAGCTGTCGAAAAGTTTAAAGATGGTAAAAACATAGCTATTTATTTTTTCTTTAAAGCGCCGAGGAGCTCCACCAGTATTAAAGAAACGAAGGATTTGTTAAAGGTGCAGGAATTTAAGGCAGAAATTCAAGATAGTGGTTGGGTACATACTTTTCCTGATTTAGCGGATAAGACTGGTTTTGTTAATAAAATTCACCAAGTACTTAATGACTGGGTATGGGAGGTTGAACAAAAAAAGAGAATAGAAGAAAAAAATGAATTTTTTGAGGAAAACCAAGCAACTACAGTAACTGCGGAAACTATTGATTTTTCAACTTTTATTATTGGAGTGTTGCCATACAGAAATGTTATACATCGTACTTTAAGTCCATATGATTCAAATGCTGATTCTATAGATAGATTTTTTGGTACCTCTAATAGAAAAACGTTAGGTGAATTAGCTGCAGAAGAAACAAGGATAGTAGTGTTAGGTAGTGCAGGATCTGGAAAGTCTACCGAATTATCTAATCTGGTAGCACACTATACAGTTCCAGATTCCCCATTTGTCCCTGTCTTTCAAAAGATGAACACCTACGTGAATGAAAATATAGAAGATTTTCTACCGAGAGATTGGAACAAAATACCCGAAAATATTTGTTTAATAATTCTGGATGGTCTGGATGAGATTGAGCCTGTAAATTTTAATAACGCGGTAAGAAAGATAAGTTCTTTTTCAAGTAAGTTTCCAAATATTCGTATTGTAATCTCTTGCCGAACTAATTTTTATGAATTTCCATCAGACATTTCAGGAGGTACACTTTCTGATTTTAATGTCTACTTATTTGATGATATCGATGTTAAAGACATTCGAACATATGCACATGAAGAATATCAAATTAACGGGGGGGAATTTATAAAAGAAGCCTATAATAAAGGTTTCAAAGATCTTATCATACAGCCCTTTTTCCTTCAGCTTTTACTGGAAAAATATAAATTAAATGAAGACTTAGAAATTAGCAAAGTTGATTTACTAAATGAATTCATTGAGAAAAGGTTCGACTTTGATCAAAGACATTTTAATGGGACAACTAACTTAAAGATGCAGAAAACCAGAGTAATGGAGTTGTTGCGAAAAGTTGCCCTAACTATGGAGTTTATTGGTAAAAATTATGTTTCTCTAAATCAACTAAGTCAAATTTTACCTAATCCTGCTGACTTAGATTTAATAAGATTTTCTACAACTTTTAAAAATTTTGATGATGCTCCTACAATGTGGGGTTTTGAGCACAATAATATTCAGGAGTTTTTGGCTGCAAGCTCACTACATACAATGTCAATTGAAGAAATAAAGGAAACAATTTCTTTTAAAGGTAAGATTATAAAACCCAGTTGGGTAAATACTTTGTTCTTTTTAATGAGCATAATTGATGATAACAAAAGAAAAGGATTAATCGAATGGATACTGAAGATAGAACCGGAAATTTTGGTCAAGATAGAACCAGATAAAATAGATCCGCAAATAAGATTTGAAATTTTCAAAAATATCTTCAATCATTATAAAAAACAAGGAGTATGGTTAAGATCAAACAAGTTCACTGCAATTGAACTTGCACGTTTTGCGCCAATGGAATCTGCTAATGAATTTCTCCTTAAAGAGCTCTTAGATAACAATAATAGCAGATATACAAGATTGAATGCGCTTCATCTGATTGATGATCAGCATCTTGGAGCTCAAGAAAATGTAAAAACAAAGAAAGCTCTTTTATCTTTTATACTTGAAGAAACTTCTGATGTTCATTATTTTAATGCGGCAGCCTATGCACTAGGAACACTTGGGTATGCAAATCGAGCTGTAATTGATGAATTGATGACAGTTTATGGAAAAAGAAATAATCAATATATCCGTTCGGCTATGTACAGGCTTATACATAAAACCCAGCTCGAGAGTGAATATGTTGATTATTTAATACAAGGACTGGATATTTCGGAACAAGATAAAGATAGGGATAAGGTCAACTTATTAGATGAAGGGATGCAGCTTACTGAAGTTTTTTCTGCCAATTTTGGAATTGAAGCCCTTAAAAAAATATTGAAATATCTTTCTGACGATACTAATAGTAGAGTGTTGTTTAGGCTAGATAATCGAGAAAAAGTACTTAAAAGTATTATCGATCAATCAGCAGAACTTTATAATCAATATCCTGATTTATATGATCTTATTAATAAAGCCTACAAACATAATATACGTTTAGGTGATGAAAAAAGTTTAGATATTTTAAGTAGCTTTTTTAACAAAACCGAAACTTCGTTAACAATATTTAAAGAGATTTTTGGCAATAGTGCAATTTTATCATATGAAAGAGCCCGTCTTTACAAGAGACTTGTAAATAAAGATGCTGTAGATTATGTTATTGGATTGTATAAAGAGCATAATTTAACAAATGAAGAGCTGTTATCATTTTACAAAGAAGTGAAGTGGTATGGAAGCCAACAAATTAAGGAAGAATTTAACTATCTGGAACAACAGATCAGGGAAAATTCAAAGATATTGGACAATGTAAGTGAACCTACTATTGTACAACAAAATAATGAGTGGGCGCAGAAGAACATTGATGTTTTCTTCTCAAAAGAGCTATTCAAACAGGAATTAATTCACTTTTTTGATCAGCATAATATTGAAAAGCTAGATTGGGATTTGCTATATCAGCATAGAAAGTATGATGAAACAGATATTCTTAATGGACCATTCGAGCTTCTTGCAGATTTTACCGGAGGAAGTAATGAGGTCACTGTTGAGCAGGTTTTAGCTTTTGTTGAGCAAACGGATAAATTTGAGGATTATCTTTTCACAAGTCTGAAAGACAAATTGACAGGTGATCCTAAAATAGAATTAAATGAGATACAGATAAATAAGCTTGCTGATTGGGTAAGGGATAGGGTTTCTAAAGCTGATATCAAAAATGCAATTACTGTTAGTAGGTCTGGCAGACAAAGAGCAACATTTGATAGACAAGTTCAAAATCTATGGTATTATATTTCTAGGTTTGAAATAAAAATAGGTAAAGAAAAAATTCTTGATTTTACAACCCACTATGATTTAAATAGAAATTCTGATTCACTAGACTTTAATGTGATAGAAAAGCAAGTAGGAAAGGAAGAAGTAGCCAAAAGAGTCATTGAAAATCTTGAGAAAGATATTGATTATGATGCTTCTTGGAAAAATAATGCTATTTATGCTATTGAAAATGGGTTGGAAGGCGCTTACCAATTTATTTTTGCTGCTTTGGCTGGTACTACATATGATGAGTATGCTAAAAATGAGGTTCTAAGAACTTTTGATAAATTTGTAGATGATCCTAAAGATTTGCTAACGCTGCTATATGTTGTAGCAAATGATACAATTAGATGGGAAATTATAAATTTAATTCTTTTAAAAGGAAGCTATAAAAATGAAATCACAGCATTTCTTACGAACATGATTGACAATGATGAAGAACCTGAACAAGAGAAATATCGTGCTTCACAACAGCTAACAAGAGTTGGAGATTTTGATGGGACATTGTATTATCTAAACTATATGTTAAACCATAGTGATGAAGATACCGAAGATGAATTTGATTTTTATTACGATGCAGCATATCTGAAAAATATTAGGGATTTGGTTTACTTGCCAAAAATGATGGACTTACTAAAAATATCTAAAACCAAAAAAGACAGAGATGAATTTGACCGTCTTGAAAACTATGTTACTGAGGTGCTCGCAAATATGGCTAGTGAAAGTGAGGAGGGATTATATAAAGTAACAGAAGCTTTAAATTTATTTATAGTAGAAAACCAAGGAAAAATTGAACATATTAATTTTTTCTATCCATTCATTGATAGGTTAGAGCATCAATTTTATTTATCCCAATCTCAAAAAGGAGATTTGAAAACAGCATTAATGGAAGTGTCAAAGATTTTACGTTAGTTAGTAGCCATAGTTTTGCTTATCAACAATAATCTGAAAATCCAAATAGTTAAAGTATTAATATTCTTGATGTCTAAAGACTTAATATACTTAATTAATTGTTGTTACTACTGAAATCAAAAATGAAAAAATTGAAAAGTCGAAGAAACTTAATATTAGTTGTAGCTCTTGGTTGGAAAGATATTTTCCCGGAAAAAATCGAAAAAAGAAATGTCTTAGACTTTTTAACAGGAATAGATCCTGATGTTTTACTAATAACTGTTTGTGCCATAAATCAATCTCTTGATGTGGGAGAGTCTTTTGAAGATAACCTAATACAGTCATTATCAAATACTGAGAAAAGGAAATATAGGCAAGAAATTAGTAGGATATTAAATGCGTTAGATAAAAAGAACTCTGACTCCAGTATTAAGGAAGAAAAATGTATTTTTAATACGAAGGCAAATAGTTTGTTAATCAAAAAAATTGTTGAAAATTATGTTTATTTGAAAGAAAATGCAGACCCTGACTTTGAGTCATTTCCTTTTATTAAAGCGTATTTACTTTTTAATACAGAAGTTTTTCCCGGAATCAAATTTATGGATGATATTCCACCACCGTATTTTAAAAGTTTATCTCAATTTATTATTACTGCAAAAACCATAGATTTCGATTTTGTCTACCATCAGCTCTTTATCTTTGCTAGGTTACGATCTTTATTTGAATACTTGTGCAGAAAATACTCAGGCTTTCTACAGAAGTTTGAAGAAAAATATAATATTAATGGTCTAGATAAATACATTTTTGACCAGCTATCTTTATTAAACTATCTGGATGATAAAAACTATATACGTCTTAATCCAGAAAACTCAAATGAAATTCAAATAAAAGAATTTTGTGAAGAGCTATGTATAAACAGCTTATTCAATAAGAATAAAATTGAGCTCAAATATTTTCCATTGCTTAAAGACTCTGATGATCCGAATGGTTATTTCGTATTAAATAAAGCCTACTTGTTTCTGAACTTTTATCATAAGATTAAGTTCAAAGCTTTCCAGTTTTTGACTGAAGAATATAATGCTTTTAATTCTTATAATGATTTCTCCTCCGAGTATGCTGAAAAGGGTGGAGAAGAGATATTATTCAGAAACCTTATTGAACAGTCTATAAAAAACAAATATTACAAAATTATATTTAATGATGGTGATAAGTCGTTGATAGATGGGATGATATTTAATAATAGGCATATTTTCTTATTTGAATTTAAGGATTATGAAAGTATTAATAAATTGGATTCCATTTATAACTACAATGAGGTTGAGAAAATATTGGATAAAAATTTTGTTGAAAAGAAAGGTGTTTCTCAATTAGTTTCAATGATTAAAAGACTAAAGGGTAATAGCTATTTTGATGAATTTATCATCAATAAAAAAATTAAAACCCATACTATTGAAATATACCCAGTTTTGGTTGTTTCAAATGCCTTTTATAATATCCCTGCATTAGAACATTATTTAGGAATTAAAATGTCTGAAAAAATGAAAGAATTAGACACCGATTTTAAGAAAGTTCATAATTTAACAATGCTTGATTTAAATTCTTTGGTTGAATTAATATATTATAATAATCAGTTTGATTTAGTTAAATGCCTTAAAGAATATGCCTTTAAAAAAAGCATATTTAACGAGAATGTTATTGTTCCTAATTATCCTTCTTTTAGAGATACATTTGTCAGATCTGTTGTATTAAAGAATGGAGATTTTCTTACCCGATTTTTAAAGTCTACAAACTTTGATGATAATGAAGATATTAAAGCAATGCCGGATGACTTTTTTAAACAGAGAGGAAGAGGATAAGTTGTTTTTTATTTGATTTTTTGGCTATTTCAATATCGATTAATTCTAGCAGAGCGTTATTAAACTATCTACTTTGTTATTAAATTATTCTTTTAAAATTATTTAATTAAACTACGGAAATAAATATTTAAACTAAGTTAATATGATGTTTTAAGTGTCGTAATCTGTTGTTAATTAGTCTAATTGCAATATATTTGTAAATACAACTAAATAACTATGATTAATTTTGAAGTACTAATAAATGATTCTATTTCAATTCTAAGCAATGATGAAAAATTTGTTTCATTTTCAAACAAGAGCGTGTTAAGTCTTATTAATGATTTTGAAAATGGAGGATGGAGATTTGATAAGTTTGAAAAATTTATTTGGAACAATATTAAAGAGACAGCATTAAGCTATAGAGAAAGACAAGCATTGGCCGTAGAAGGAGAAGACTCGTTACTTACAGAATCAGCTAAGAATTTACGGTTATCCGAAAGTATAAAGGATATTGGTAGAGGAAGCGAAATAGCTGAGATTCTTCTATATGGAATTATGAAAAATTATTACAATGCATTACCTATAGTTCCTAAGATATTCTACAAGCAAAATAGTCAAGATAATGCGAAAGGATCAGATAGTGTACATATAGTTATACATGACGAAAGCAATTTTTCATTATGGCTTGGTGAATCTAAGTTCTATAATTCCATTGAAAATGCACGGCTTGATGTTATTTTAGGGTCTGTGAAGGAATCATTAGCCTTGAAGAAGCTAAAAAAAGAAAATAGTATAATCACTAATGTTTCCGATATTAAAGATTTTGAAGAGATTTCTGCTGATTTAAGAGAAAAAATACTAAAATCGTTGTCACAAGAACAGTCAATAGATAACATTAAACCAATCCTCAATATCCCGATATTACTGTTATACGAATGTAGTATAACAGCTTCCACTACACAACTCACTGATGAATATCGTACGCAAATAAAAGAACATCATAAAGAGCGAGCTGTTGAATATTTTAAAAAACAAATTGATTCTTGTAGCACAGAAATTCATCAATATTCAGATATAAAATTCCATATAATTCTTTTTCCTGTTGCGGACAAGAAAAAAATTGTAGATAAGTTTATAAGCAAAGCAGAAATATTTAGAAATTAGATTATGCAAGAATACATATTTGCTGAATGCCATAAGATTAATAATCTCCTTATTTCAAATAACGAAAATGAGGCAAGAGAAGAGTTGATTAAACTTTTAGATTACCATAATACTCATGAAATACCCTACACTCCTCTAATAAATCATATAATCAGAGAAGCAGGATTATTTCCCTATTTACAACAGGATAGCTCTAATTGGGAGGAGAGGTATATATATGAAGTATTTAAAGTGAACGTTGGATATAATGAGCCTGTTACATTGCATAGAGAACAATCATTATTGTTAAAGAAGTTGCTTGAGGGCAAAAGTATTGCTGTAAGTGCACCTACGAGTTTTGGAAAAAGTTTTGTAATAGATGCATTTATAAAAATAAAAAAGCCAAAGAATGTATTAATTATAGTACCGACAATTGCACTAACAGATGAAACACGAAGACGTCTTTATAAAAAATTTGCGGGTGAGTATAAGATTATTACGACAACTGAAGTAGAACCTGAAGAGAAAAATATTTTTATTTTCCCGCAAGAAAGAGCAATTAGCTATTTAGATAAAATTGAGTATTTCGATATTTTGATAATTGATGAATTTTATAAAGCTAGTAGAAAATTTGATCCACAAAGATCTCCAAGTTTAATAAAAGCAATTATAAAAATAGGAAGTAAGTCGAGACAAAAGTATTTCCTGGCGCCCAATATTTCCACCCTAGAAAATAATCCTTTTACAGAAGGAATGGAATTTATTCCTCTAGACTTCAGTACTGTGTATTTAGAAAAGCATGAACTATATAAAGAAATTAAGAAAGATACTCAAAAAAAGAGTTTGGCTCTTTTAGGAATAATTACAAAGGAAAAAACAAAATCATTAATTTATGCAGGAACATATACAAATATTGATGTTATTTCAAATTTGATCTTACTGAATCTTCCAATAGTTGACAGTAAGTTGCTAAATGATTTTTCGAATTGGCTTGGTGAAAACTATTATTACAATTGGTCACTCACTCATTTAGTTAAAAGGGGAACGGGAATACATAATGGTCGTCTTCACCGTTCTTTAAGTCAGATTCAGGTTAAAGTATTTGAAGAAGCAGACGGCTTGGATAATTTAATTTCTACTTCATCAATCATCGAAGGTGTAAATACTTCCGCAGAAAATGTCATTATTTGGATGAATAAAAATGGGAATTCTAAACTGAATGATTTCACTTACAGGAATATTATAGGTAGAAGTGGTCGTATGTTTAGACACTTTATAGGGAAGGTTTATATACTTGACCAGCCTCCTGCAAATGAAAGAACAGAGCTTGAAATTCCATTTCCAGAAGAAATATTGGGAGATATTGATGAAAAGAGATATGAAAATGTACTAACTAAAGAGCAGGTTGCTAAAATATTACATTATCAAGAGGAGATGTCGGATATTCTTGGTTTGGAAACTTATAATAATCTAAAAGCAGAAAATGCTTTTCAATCAAGTGACTCAGAATTAATAAAATCTATTGCCCTTGATATGTCTAAAAATCCTAATGCTTGGAACGGATTGTCATATTTAAACTCCACAAACAGAAATCATTGGGATACAACGTTGTATAGGATTATAAATTTACTTCCGGGGGGATGGGAAACAAAAAGCAGTACTTTTGTTGCATTTATAAAAGCTTTGAGGGATAATTGGTTTAAAACAATCCCCCAATTATTAGGTGATTTAGAAACTTTTGATGTAAGCATTGATGATTTCTTTAAATTAGAAAGAACTCTAACTTTTAAGTTTGCATCACTTTTAAAAGATGTGAACACATTGCAAAAAGAAATTCTGAAACATAAAAATTACGATGTTTCAAGATTTATATCCTATATTTCTCATGCATTTCTACCTACTGTTGTTTTTCAATTGGAGGAGTATGGATTACCTCGAATGATCTCTAAAAAATTGCATAGATCAAAAGTTATCAATTTTTATGATACTACACTTAATCTCCATGGTGCAATAGAAATATTTAATTCATTAAAAGTCGATGATTTAGTAAAAGCAGCAAAGCTAAATGAGTTTGAAAAATATATTTTAAATTACTTTTATGACGGAATAAGAACCGAAAATTAATTATTTTTAAATAATTAAAAATGGAATGGTTAATTTTTGTCTTTGATAGTCTGTGTTTTAGTGAAATTTAGGAACCAAAAATTGTCTTTTTTTTGGAAAAACTAAAAAAAGGCATATATTTACACCAGTAAAAACAAACAATCTGAATCTTATTTATAATAGTGACCTATTCGGTGACCTAATAATAAGAGAACGATATAAAGCTTATGGATAGGGAGTTTTTCAAATAAGAACAAGTCCCGTCCGGATCGCAGCAGTTATAAAGTCACCAATTAATCTTGGTGACTTTTTTATTTCCTATATATGTATTGATAATACCAATTCATTACTGCATTTCAAATAAAATCATGATGAGTGTTCATTGTCATATTAATTTATATTCAATGTATTTAACATAAAATATATACAAAAATCATATTTTTTTTACAAGTATCATATTTTATCATCTATTTTATTATTTTTGAATAATAATAAAACACATGGGTGAAAGAAAATTTCTGGAGCTGAAACTTAAAAACCTGATTTCTAAAAGCGGACTTAAATTAATCAACTTCTATTTTAGAGAAATGGAAGGAATTGATATTTATAGTGCAAGGTTGGGAGAGGTATCGCTTTATTATGATGAAAACAAATATTCCTATAATGAAATCAAAATGATTTTTGAGGAAGAATTTGGCTTCGAAGTTATTCATAATCCAGAATTGCAAATTATAGAAAGAATAAAAATCGCAGTTATTGAGCTTATTTTTTTTGCCAATAATATGAATTCTCTTATACGAAATTCAGATTATATAAGCCAGAAACTGCAGCTTCCTTATGACAAACTTACCCGGATTTTTTCAGCCATCACAGGGAAAACTTTGGAGCAGTATATCCTTATGGTGAAAATTGAAAAGATCAAAAGCCTCCTTCTGCAGGAAGAATATACCGTAAGCGAAATTTCTTATATGATGGGGTATAGTACTGTGCAGTATCTCAGCAATCAGTTTAAGAAATCCACCGGTAAAACAATATCAGAATATAAAAAAGACAGACAACCCAAGCCGGTTCCTTTAGAAGAAATTCTTTAAAGTTTTTGATAATGTTATTCTGTATTAAATTTTTATAATACTGATTACAAGTATACCAGCCAGTTTTTAGTCCCAAATTTTCGTACATCTTTCCCAAAAAAGTATAACACTTCATTTTTTCGTTACTGATAGATTTGTAATATAAAATTTCAGCTATGAATATAAAAAAGAATATTGCCGTTAGCGAAAGCGGGTTTTTGTTTAACCCAACTTCAGGAGATTCATTTTCACTCAATACCATAGGAAGTGAAATTATACGTCTTATGAAAGAGCATAAAAAACCTGAAGAGGTTATTGAAGCTATTGTTTCTGAATATGAAGTAGACAGTAACACAGTTGAAAAAGACCTTTATGATTTTTTCTCTGTTCTGAAAAATTATAAACTTGCAGAAAATGGCAAATAAAAAACCCACCTATTGTATTGCAGTCACCGGGCTCAATGCAATTGATTCTCCGGGGCCAGGTTTTGCTGTGATACGAAGTCTTAAAGAAGCGGAAACTTTTAATGTCAGAATTATCGGCCTTAGTTATGAATCCCTGGAACCCGTAATATACTTAAGGGATTATGTAGATAAAGTGTACCAGATTCCTTTACCTAACGCGGGACAGGAAGTGCTGATGGACAGGTTGGAATACATCAATTCTATTGAAAACCTGGATTTTTTATTTCCAAATTTTGATGCAGAGCTTTTTAATTTCATCAAATTGGAACAGAAGCTTGATGAAGAACTGGGGATAAAAATGGTACTTCCTTCCCTGGAACAGTTTGAAGCAAGACATAAAGTAAATTTATACGAATACGGAATCAAATACGGATTGGATGTTCCAAAAGCATCCATGATTTATTCCACTACAGAGATTCCGGCCATTTCAGAAAAGATAGGATATCCCATGGTGGTAAAAGGTAAATTTTATGACGCTAAAGTTGCCTATAATCTTGATCAGGCGAAAGAAGCATTTGGAAAAATCTCTGCACAATGGGGACTTCCTATTATCATTCAGGAATTTGTACACGGTACGGAACTCAATGTCTGCGGAATTGGAGACGGAGACGGAAATCTCTTGGGAGCAGTACCTATGAGGAAACTATACATTACCGATAAAGGAAAAGCTTGGGCTGGAGTTTCTCTCGATGAAGAAAAGCTTCTTAAAATTACCCGAAATATGGTAAAAAATACCAAATGGAGAGGACCTTTCGAGCTGGAATTTATAAAATCCCTTGATGAGGATGATAACGAAACTTATCATCTTTTGGAAATTAATCCCAGGTTTCCGGCCTGGTGTTATCTCACTACAGGATGTGGACAGAACCAGACAGAAATTCTTGTCAACATGAGAATGAAAAGAAAATATAAAAAAATGTCTGAATATAAAATTGGAAAAATGTTCATCAGATATTCTTATGACAACATTGTGAACATAGAAGATTTTGAGAAAATAAGCACATTAGGCGAACTGTAATTTTACTAAAACAAATACAAAATGGAAAAAAAAATATACGAAAGACCAATCATAAAACCTTTAAATACAGGATTAATGAACAAGTTCGGAACAAGGACCGAGTATCTTGCCATGACGCATATAGACGGCGTTGCTGTGAAAGACCTCATTAAAAACTATGGTTCTCCCGTATTTGTATATTCTGAAGCGAAAATAAGAAGCAATTTTCAGAATGCGAAAAGAGCATTTACTACAAGATACCCAAAGATACAGTTTGCATGGAGCTATAAAACATGCTATCTCAATGCCATCTGTAATATCTACCATCAGGAAGGAAGCTGGGCGGAAGTAGTAAGCCGGTTTGAATATGATAAAGCCCTTAAAAATGGAGTTCCAGGCAACAAAATTATTTTTAACGGACCCGATAAAGCGGCTGAAGACCTCACTCTGGCAATAGATAATGACAGCTTAATCCACATAGATCACTTTGATGAGCTGTATATGCTTACAGAAATTGCCCAGCAAAAAAATGTAAAACCGAGAGTTGCCATCCGTGTTAATATGGATTGTGGTGTATATCCTCTCTGGGATCGCTTCGGGTTCAACTACGAAACAGGTCAGGCTTGGGATGCCATTTCCAAAATACTCGTAACAGGAAACCTGAATCTTGTTGGCTTGCATACCCACATCGGAACGTATATTATGAGCAGTGCTGCGTACGCTGTTGCAGCAAGCAAAATGGCTGATCTGGCATTGGGCATCAGGAACAAGTTTAATAAAATAATAGAATACATAGATATGGGAGGCGGCTTTGCGTCAAAAAACACGCTTAAAGGCAGCTACCTTCAGGCTACGGATTATGTTCCGGAAATAAGTGAATATGCCGATGCAATATGTTCTACACTGCTTACATCTGGTTTTCAGGCCAACGAATTGCCGTATTTATATTTAGAAACAGGACGCGCTCTAATAGATGACGCCGGATATCTGTGCGGAAGTGTAATAGCAAATAAAAGACTAAGTGACGGACGAAAAGCTACTATTATGGATTTTGGAGTTAATCTTATGTTTACCTCTTTCTGGTATGATCATAAAATAACTCCGGCACAGGAGTTTGGACATCACACAGAAGAAAATGTGCTTTACGGACCGCTTTGTATGAATATAGACGTTGTAAGGAGCAGTATTATGCTGCCTCCTCTAAAAACCAAAGATAATGTCGTAGTGCATCATGTAGGCGCATACTGTGTGACCCAAAGCATGCAGTTTATAGCTTTGCGCCCGAAAGTCGTTTTAATTGATATGGATGATAAAGTACATATCATCAAAAACAATGAGAGTCTTGAAGATCTGGAAAAGAATGAAATCTCTCCCGAATATTTGGTTAAGAATTCACTATAAAACTATTCTTCACCAGTAAACTGTAAGGTCTGGATGTTTTATAAATATTCTTTACAGAACTAATATTAATTCTGCTCACAAATTAATAGATGAACGCAAAAGCAACCATAAACTATTATTCCCGTTTTTTTCTTGATGGGATTTTATACAGCTATTCACAGATTTTCTTTTGCAATAAAAGATGGTTTGGTTTGTGCCTGCTGATACTCACCCTTATTAATCCTTTTAAAACTTTAATAGGTGTATCCGTTATTGTTTTATCTCTGGCTTTTGGTATCCTCTTTAAATTTGATGAATATAAGCTGAGAAACGGAATATATACCTACAATGCACTTTTAGTGGGTTTGGGAATTGCAAGTTTATATGAAGTAACCTTAAAAACCATATTGGTTACCATCTTTTATTCCTTATTGAGCCTTTTTCTGGCAGTGGTATTGTCAAATTTTTTTGGAAAAAGAGGATTGCCATCGCTTACTCTGCCTTTTTTGCTGTGTATTTGGATGGTATATTCCAGCCAGAGAGCTTATGGTGAAATAAAATTCAATACAGATATTGAACACGAACTTATTTTCCTGAAACCGCTCTCTGAAAAATTCAGCCAGTTAATAGACTTATTGTCTTATAAGGACGCCGTACATATCTTTCTGAAATCTCTTTCGGCTATTTTTTTTATCTATAATGACTTGGTAGGGTTTTGTATTGTTATGCTGCTTGTGCTGTATTCCAGGATTTCTTTCACCTTGGCAGTTTGGGGATTTTTTATTGGAATTATGTTTTTTAATTATTTTTTAGGAGATTATAAAATCCTTGTATTTGATTATATCAGTTTCAATTTTATATTAATATCAATTTCTCTGGGCGGTTTTTTTATAGTTCCTTCATTAAAAGGATATGTGTTGCAGATATTTACTGTGAGCCTTTGCTGTATTTTACTGGGAGCATTCAGTCCGTTTTTATATCTCATAAAAATGCCGGTGTACTCATTGCCTTTTGTGGCGGTTGTATTGGTCGTACTCTCTGCGCTGAAATTGAGACTGAACACGAACGGAATTGAATTGGTGAAAAACCAGCAGTATAAACCCGAACAGAATTTTTACAAAAATTATTATGAAAAACTCCGTTTTAAGGCAATGACTTATTTTCATATTTACCTTCCTGTGATGGGAGAGTGGAATGTAAGTCAGGGAATCAATGGAGGAATTACCCATCTGGACGACTGGAAAAATGCCTGGGATTTTGATGTAAGAAATTATAGAGGATTATCATATTACAACACAGGGACACAGCTTAAAGATTATTTATGCTATGATCTGCCCGTGATAGCTCCCTGTTCAGGATATGTCGTGATGTTTCAGGATTACATAGAAGATAATGAGATCGGAAAAATCAATCAGGTAAACAATTGGGGAAATTCATTAGTAATTAAAGTAGCAGAACAGTTTTATGTGCAATTATCCCACTTCAGGGCAGGAAGCTTTAAAGTTTCGCAGGGCGATTATGTAAAGGCGGGGCAATTATTAGGGCATTGTGGAAACAGCGGACGTTCACCGGAGCCGCATATCCATTTTCAGATGCAGATAACTCCCGATATCGGTTCCAAAACAATACCGTATCCAATAGCGTATTATTTTTCGAGAGACGAGAAAGAAGAATTACATTTCAACAGTTTTTCATATCCGAAAGAAAATGAAAAGGTAAGCAATATTCTTCCGGATTCCTCTCTTCAGGAAGCATTCGGGTTTCTGCCCAATCATTATATAGAGTGGGAAATAGAGAAACAGGGCAAAAAAGAAAGGCAAAAATTGTTTTCAGCTATTGATGCTTTTAACAGATCATATCTCTACGATAAGGAAAATGATTCGTATGCTTATTATAGAAATGATGGTGTAGTTGTCTACTTTTATGATTTTATAGGAAGTAGAAGCTCCTATTTATTTAATTTTTACCTGGCCAGTCAAAAAATACTTTTAGGAAACTATAAAAATGTTCAGATAAAAGACTGGATTATGCCAAGTTATGTTTACCCGGCCTCTATACAATGGATTCAGGATTTTCTGGCACCGTTTGTTCAGATATTTAAAGGTAAATATGCCTCCCTGATCATTAACCCTGAAAAAGGAAGTTCCTCTGAAATTCATATCCGGTCATCAATAGAAGGAAAAACATTCGGAGTCTATCATGCCATTCTGCAATGTGAAATGATTATAAAAGACAGGAAAATAAATACAGTCACAATAGTTAAAAACAATACTAAAACCACAATGAGATGTTTAAGAATTTATGCATAGCAGCTACGCTTTTGCTGGCATTGGCAATGCAGGCACAGGTTTACCCGGTAACCAAAGAAAAGGTTGCTTATCTTGCCGGCTTTTACTACCGACAAAGTAACTGGAACGAACTTATAAAACTAAAAGATAATATCATAACATTAGATGATCCGGAACTTATAGGAAAGCTGGGAGTTGCCGAATTTTATAAAAAACAATATGCTTCTTCAGAAAGGCATCTTAAAAAATACTTAAAAAAATACCCCGATTCACCTTTAGAACGTGAGCTTCTTTTTTATTCGATACTGTTTCAGTCTCATGACGTGGAAGCCAGAAGAGAACTTTATAAATCCGATGCAACGCTTCAGGAAAAGCTTTTGAAAAATAATCCGCGAAAGTTTCTTAAAGATGTAACCCTTGAGGCGGGAATACGTGATCTGAAACAAACAGAAATAGGAAAACCAATACAGTACATCTCCGGAGGCACCACGCTGGACATAGGAAAATCTGTTAATGCAAAATTTGTATTAAATTATCTTTCACAGAAAATTTATAGTGGAAAATACACACAGCCAGAAGCTTATTTCAGTTTGCCGGTTGCACTGGGTGATGGCTGGAAAATAACTCCTGCTATTCATGGATTGATAAACGATTACAAAACAGATGATGAATTATTCACCTTAAAAAACAAACTTTTTTTCACCCAGCTTAATATCCAGAAGAGATTCGGCTCCTTCATCATAAAACCAAGCGCTGGAATACATTTCAGTAATGATGAGGTTGGCGGATCCGGAGCAGTCTCTTTAAAAACGGATGAAAATATAATACAGACGGGACTTATACTGGGCTATACTGCAAAGCTTTCTTCTGATCTGTATTATAATATTACACCAGCATATTACTTTCTGAAGAGCAGTAAAAGCACTTCAAACGGAAATAATGACAATGCTTTTAGCATCAATAACAGTCTTTACTTTAAAGATTGGTCTTTTTTCGCTTCTTTTTTACAGAAAAATGGAATTAATCCTTTTGCTGAAAACGAGGGTGAGTATTACTTTAACCTGAAGAACGAAATAAAATCACGATTTTCTTTCTCATTGGGATATGATATAAGCAGGCAGTTGAATCTAATGGGAACATTTCAGCTTGAAGACCAGAGAAACATAATATTTGATCAGACACTTAATTATCAATCATATTATTTAACATTAAAATATAAATTCTAAAAAATGAAAAAAATTGTTGTAACATTACTTATTGCTGTAAGCTTTAATATTTCAGCACAAAACAGTAAAGTTTTTTCCAGCAGTTATGCCCACGAAAGCAAAAAAGAATATGCTGAAGCCATAAAAGATATGGAAGGCATAGACTCCGGAAATAATTATTATTCTAAAGTTCGTTTAGGATGGCTGCACTATATTAACGGGAACAATACCAAATCGGTAGAATATTATAAAGCTGCGATAACAATAAAACCGAAGGCAATAGAACCTCTTTTAGGAATTGCCGGCCCGCTGTATACCCTTCAAAAATGGACTGAACTAAAAGGGATCTATACCAAAATACTATCCATTGACCCGAACAATACAACCGCACTTTATCGTCTGGCGCTCACCAATTATTATGCAAAAGATTACCCTGCAGCTGAAGCTCAGGCAGCAAAAATGCTTACCATGTATCCTTTTGATTTTGACACCAACCTTTTAATGGGTGGTATAAAACTGAGTTTAGGTAAAATTTCCGAAGCCAAAGGATTTTATGAAACCGCACTGCTCGCAAAACCGGATGATAAAACCGCAATGGAAACGCTGCAAAGTTTAAAATAAATATATTGATCTCTTTTAACAGGTATTTGTATACTCTTATTTAGCTTTATTATGTGTATTTGAACGGAACGATACTTTTAGAAAATAACATTTGCATTCAGAGAAATATCTTTTTCTGTTATATTTGTGGTATCAAACAGATCGATGATGAGAAATACAGATTCCGGTTTAGCTCCCGAACAGTGGGTAGATGCCTTTGCTGATTTTCTTTACAGCTTTGCGATAACCAGGGTAAATTCCAGGGAAGATGCGGAAGATATCGTACAGGATACCTTTTTGGCGGCTTTCAAAAATGTAGACAAGTTTGAAGAAAGAGCGTCTGTAAAAACATGGCTTACCAGCATTCTGAAAAATAAGATAGTAGATTATTACAGAAAAAAAAGCCATTGCAGCCAAAGCTATGAAGACTATCTTGATGAAACCGAAGCATCATTCGAAAATGCTTTCTTCAATCATGACAACTACGGCAGATGGAAAAAGGATATCCATAAAAATTACCTTTCCGAAAGTACAGACGATTATATTTTAAGCAAAGAATTTTATAAAATCTTGGAGTTCTGTCTGCAGAAACTGCCTTCAAAACTAAAACCTGTTTTTGTTGCCAAATATATGCTGGATGAAGATGCCGAAAAAATTTGTAAGGATTTCAATATTACTTCGTCTAATTACTGGGTACTTCTTTTTCGGGCTAAAACCCTTTTGAGAAGCTGCCTTGAAAAAAACGAAATTACTTTGTAGATTATGGAATTTATTAACAACCTTTTGCACAACTGCGAAGAAACCTCTCTTAACATCGTTAAATCTGAAGAAACCTCTTTATCTGTTTCCGCATGGCTGAGAATGAAATTTCACATTGCCTTTTGCAAATGCTGCAGGAATTTCGGAAAGCAGACCAAAGCAATGGATAAAGCATTACAACATCACTTCCATGAAAATATTTCTCAGCAGGAAACAATAGCTCCCCGTGAATTGAAGGAAAGGATTAAAGAAAATTTACAAAAAATGTAAAATTTTGTAAGGAATAAGATTTTGTATCGTCTAAGCTTTAAAAATTAGAAAAGCAATGAAAACACAATTCTTTATTCCGTTTCTGTTATTGATAAACAGTATCCTCTTTTCACAAACTTCAAACATTAACAAGGAAAATGGTGTCGCCAACTATGGTTATGATGTGGTGAGTTATTTTTCGGGAAAACCGCAGCCGGGATCAGCAAATAATGCTGTAAAATATCAAGGAACAAATTATTATTTCGTAAGCCCTGAAAATAAAGCCAAATTTCAGAAAGAGCCGGGGAAATATCTCCCTCAGTATGGTGGTTACTGTGCTTTTGCTATGGGAGATTATGGCAAAAAAGTAGATGTAAATCCCAAGACTTTCAAAATTACCGACGGGAAATTATATCTGTTTTACAACAAGCTCTTAACCAACACCCTTACAAGCTGGATTAAAGATGAAAAAAATCTTACCATTAAAGCAGACAAAAACTGGCAAAAATTTAACACAAAATAAATAAATGATGAAAAAATTAATCTTAATTCTTGCAGCAGGCTTTTTTCTTCAGAGCTGCATCAGAGAGAATACTTCCACAGAAGATTTAATGGAAATGGCCCCGGAAAATTCCAAGCTTATTTCCTCCGGAGAATTTATGAAGGGACCCTACGGAAACAATATTGGCGGTAAAGCTGAGATTTATGAAAAAGATGGAGTTTATACGCTGGCTTTTGATAAAGACTTTTCAGTAAGCAACGGGCCGGATCTGTATGTATATGTAAGTACTGAACAACAGCCCAATAATTTTATCTCATTAGGAAAACTAAAATCCGTCAATGGGGGACAGGTGTATACTTTTGCTACTAAACCGGACTTAGATGCTTATAAATACGCTGTAGTACACTGTCAGCAATATAATCATATGTTCTCCTACGCATTACTTCAAAAAAAATAAAGATGAAAAAAATTACCAACTGGATTATCCGACTTGTTCCCGTAATCATTATGTTGCAAACCCTCTATTTTAAATTTTCTGCAGCACCGGAATCTGTCTATATTTTCTCAAAAATTGGCATGGAACCTTACGGAAGGATAGGGATCGGTGTTCTGGAACTGATTGCTTCCATTTTAATTTTAATACCCAGAACCACTTCGTACGGAGCTGTTTTAGGACTAGGCTTAATGCTTGGTGCGATCAAATTTCATGTGACAGAATTGGGTATTGATGTACAGAACGATGGTGGTAAGCTTTTTTACCTGGCAGTGATTGTAGCTGTATTTTGCCTGATTTTAATTGTCTCTCACAGGAAACAGCTTTTTTCTTTATTCTCCAAAAAATAAATGGCTTTAGTACAATGATAAAAAGTATTGAAAAAAATCTGCAGGAATTATCACAAACAATTGGCCCTATTTCTGATCAGTTATACAGGATGAAAAGTAAATATCTGTTTGGAAGTTCAATCGGGCAGCACATCAGGCATATTCTTGAAATGTATCAGGTTTTGCTGTCTGGTTATCCATCTGGAAGTTTTTCTTTTGAAAACAGGAAAAGAAACAAGGCTCTTGAAGAAAATGTGAGAGAAATGTTATGTACCATTGAAAAAATTGTTGCTGAAATCAATAAAAAAGACAAGGAACTGATCTGCATTCTGCACGATAATGCAAACCACAAACAGGAACTTAAAACAACGTATTTTCGGGAGTTGCTGTACTGTTTTGAACACGGAATCCATCATCAGGCATTAATAAAAGTTGCCCTCAAAGAATTTGAGTGGGAAAATATTCCTGAAAATTTCGGGGTTGCACCTTCAACTATAAAATTCAGACTTGCATGTGCACAGTAAGCTATTTTAAAACCAGTGATTCAATAATTTTCACTTCCAATCGGGATGAGAAGACAAGCAGGGAAAAAGCGGTTTTTCCAAATACCTTGGAAATGGAGAATCAAATATTGTATTTTCCTAAAGATAAAAAGGCATCCGGAACATGGTTTGCTGCTGATGACCGTGGGAATGTGGCAATACTTTTGAACGGAGCTTTTCAAAAACATACAAGCAAGCCGCCTTATAAAAAAAGCAGGGGTATTGTTCTTTTAGATCTTTTTAAAAGCAGGTGTTTTTTACAGGCTTTCCGGGAATATAACTTGTCGGGAATAGAACCATTTCAGTTGTTGGTTTTCTTTGATAAAAAATTAATGAGGCTGCTTTGGGACGGAACACTTAAACATGAATTTTTCTTAAATGAAAATGAAAGCCATCTGCTTTCTTCCAAAACATTATACAACGACAGTATCGAAAAAGACAGGGAAAAATATTTCAGAAGATTTCAGATGAATAGAAATATAGAATCCGGGGAAATACTTAATTTCCACAAAAAACATCAGATAGAAAAAGAACCCGAAATAGATTTCTCAATAAAAGAAGAATTTCTTACCGTAAGTATCACACAGCTTATTATTAGACAAGATAAGATTCATTTCGCATATCACGATCTTACACAAAACACAATACAACATACAAAAATTGAAAAAAGAAGTTTTGTTTAAATTACGTTACAAATGGTACCGCTTTATCCATTGGGAATTCTGGCCTATGTGGACAGTATATCTTCCTTGTATTTTCTATTACTTTTGGATCAGTCTGAAATCAAGGTCTTTTGGCTTTTTTAAGGCGGTAAACCCTGCTATTGTTCACGGAGGTATGACACTTGAGGATAAAAATTTTGTTAATCAGCTTTTGCCGGAAAAATACAGACCGAAATCTTTTCTTGTGAATGGTAAAACAAATCCTGAAGAAATTGAAAATCTTATCATCCAAAACCGGTTGGAATATCCCGTTATTTTAAAACCGAACAACGGCTGCAGAGGCAGAAACGTAGAATTGATAAGAAACCGCGAAAGCCTGAAAAAGTATCTTGAAAACAACGGACACGAAGATTTGCTTTTGGAAGAATATATTAATTTTCCAAATGAAATCGGAGTTTTCTACATTAGGTTTCCTAATGAAAAAAAAGGTTTCGTCAGCGGAATTGTAGAAAAGAAAGGCATTACGGTCACGGGAGATGGTGAACAAAATTTAGGTGAACTTATAAAATATAACCTTCGGTATCATTCGTTTTATCCAAAAATTTTTCAGGATGGTGAGTACAACGCAAACTACATTCCCTTCGAAAATGAACAAATACTCGTAAGCAGCATTGGAAATCATGCAAGGGGCGCCACATTTTATGATGTTTCAGATAAAATTTCAGAAAATCTCACCGAATTATTTAATGAAATCTGTTCTACTGTAAGTGGCTTTTATTACGGAAGATTTGATGTGAAGTTTAATACCTGGAAAGAGTTGGAAAACGGGGAAAATTTTAAAATTATTGAATTAAATGGTGCTGCATCGGAACCTACTTTTATCTATGATCCGAAACACTCTTATTTTTTTGCCGTCATAGAAATCATGAAACACTGGAATTTTATGTATGAAATTGCGAGGCTTAATAAGAAAAAGGGCCATCACTTTACAAGCATTGAAGAATGCTGGAAAATCCTTAAAGAGTTTAATCCGTTTCTTACATCGTCAAGAATTTAAAAATGTTTTTTGTACAGGCCCGTATTTTCACGGTATTTTAAATTCCGATTTTTATTATTAGAATTTAGGTCTGATATTTGTACTGAATAGCAAAACGATTCGGTTACCTTTATTTATGAAAAACATATTGAAAAAAAAATCATTTCTTTTCACATTATTTATAGCATTAACGGTGATTTCCTGTAAAAAAGAAAACGAAAAAATCAATGATGCTTCTTCATCCATAACCCAGGATTCTGATAAAAAAGATTCTTTGGCAGCAAAAAAAGATTCTGTTATACAAAAAGAATCATTACCTCCTGCAATACAGGAGTATGGTTTTTACAATGCCTATATCTTTCCTAAAAATAAAAAAGTGAAAGATTCGCTGTTTGCTCTATTCAATAAGAAATATACTGAAAAAGAACGATATGCCATTCTTGCTTTAAACAGGCTTGATTCTAAAAACAAATGGAGTGCAGATACATTGGTGGTTCCTGCGAAAGTCGATACTACTTTAATGGAATATGCTCCGTTTCCGCTTCAGCTGGATGTTCTAAGTCCGGTGAAAAAATTTGTTGTGTTCTCCTATCCGATTCAGGCTTATGGTGTTTATTCCAACGGAAGCCTGGTAAAATGGGGTCCGACAAGTATGGGGAAAAAGTCGGCTAAAACAAAAACAGGCCTCACTTTCGCCAACTGGAAGAAAAAGCTGGCAATCTCTACAGTAGACAGCGAATGGAAGCTTCCTTATAATTTCAATATTTTTAATCTTGACGGTATCGGATGGCATCAGTATGACCTTCCGGGATATCCTGCCTCACACTCATGCTTACGATTACTGATGAATGATGCAAAATGGCTGTATAATTATGCAGACACCTGGATCTTAAATCCCGGAGGAGCAACTACAAAAGCAAGAGGAACTGCTGTGCTGGTGTATGGAGATTATCCTTGGGGAAAACGTAAACCCTGGAGAAAATTGCTAAACGATCCGAATTCCAATAATATTTCTGTAGAGGAGATGACAAAAATGATTGAGCCCAACATCGAAAAAATACTGAAAGAACAGGACAACAGGGAAAGGGTAGCAGACTCTATAAAGGCAGCAAAAGCGGTATTGGAGCAAATGCCTCAAACCACCAAAACCTTAGAACCTTAATCCTTTTTTTCAAACTGTAGCGTAGATTCTTCTGCAAATCTACGGAGTTTTAACATCTCATCTTTAGCTTTATGCTGCCCGAATCTTGCGGCAGCATAAGTGATAGCGATACAGAGCAGCATTACAAACGATGCATTGAGCGCCCAGGGAAAATCATGACTGTTAATCTGCTTTTCTACATAATACATTGAAAAAAAAACCATCCAAAGAATCGAAAAAGAAAAATACAGGAACATAAAAAACGTCCAGACTGCAGAACTCGGCCCGAAAATACCACGTATTGCGGTTTGTTCATCTTCAATTTCCACCCGAAGTGAAAGCCGTGGTTTCCAATAACCCTCATATTCGGTTTCTACACAAATAGTAGCAACCTCCTTGTTGATGTTTCCGGAAAACTCATCTTTATGTTGCGCGAGATATTTTTTGAGATTTTCGGCATATTCCTCTTTAGTAAGATTTGTAAACATCTTAAACCTTGGTCTTGTTCTTATTTTGTCTATTGTTGTTTCTTCCGTTTTCATATTATTCTTGATAAGGTATAGGGTCTTCCAAAGTAAAACGAATGAACATCTCTTTGTTTTTTCGTTCAATAACCATTTCTATAGTTCGCCCTTCTTCAGACTTCATAAGTTCTAAAATCTTTTGTAAGGTCATATCTGCAGTTTTCTTGCCATTAATGGTGATGAGCCTGTCGTCTTTTTGCAATCCCGCTTTTGCACCGGGAGAATCTTTTCGAACTCCGGCAATTGAAAAGATAGGTTTCAGGATGAAATTATATTGTACGCTGCTGCTGAATATCTCGGTACCACCGGAGGGCTTGTTTTGGCTTTTGGTGGGAAGGCTTACCATGTCTTTGGTCCATTCCATTCCATCCTGCTTAAAATCCAGGCCGCTCATGTTGAAATGAAAAGGATCGTAAAAATCCCGGTTTTTTTTGAGATATATTTTCTCACCGGAATAATCAAAAGCTACCGTAAAACGTCTTAAAATATCTCCGCCTAGCGAACCTTTTCTGTTTTCAACAAGATTCACATGCTGTATGGAATATTCATCAGGCATTGCTGTGAGTGGTTTTTCAAATTTAAAATCTCCTAAATACAGATTATGAATACGGCTTCTCTTTCCGTAAACATCACCGTTAAAACCCCTTCCCAGAAAATCATCAATATTGGGTCGGTTATATACAAAATCTTTTATAAGCTTCGGAAAAAGCCATATCGGATCACTGTTCCCCAGGTCAATGAGAAGTTTGGAGCTTTTTCTTTCCCTGGTCATTTCCACATCAGCAAAAATGTAAGGTTTATTCTTTTCAATGCTTATATCAAGCTCACTAAAATTTTTTATTTTTTTTCTGAAAAGATTTTCGTCATTATATATCGTAAGCTTTTTAGATATATAATCGATCACCACCGGATGATTCTTAAAAAAATGATAGCCGATTATTCCATTCACAGGAATTCCAACGTGAGAAGAAATGTTGAAGTCCTGATCTGTGATGATATAGACGGTCATGGAATCATTCACAAAATGCTTTCCGATCTTTCCGATATTGTTTTCCGACCGGAACCCGTCGATGCTTTTTTCTCCGCCTAATCCTGAAAATTTTATTTTTTCAACATTTATAAGTTTTAGTTCCTTATTTTCCAGACTGAAGATGGATGTTTCAGAAACTCCCGTGTCCAGCAAAAATGTGAGTTCTGCACCGTTGATATTAACCGGAATGAATATAAGATTGTTGATAAATTTGAATGGAATAACGGTTTTTTTTACATTCCGTATTTCAAAAGAGTTTTGGGCATTGATAAAAATACCAAAGAAAAAAATCCAGAAAAAACACGTCAGTTTCATGTATTGAATTTAATCATTTTTATCTGAATTTTAATAAAAAAAGCATTCTCAATGTAAGAATGCCTGATTATTTTTAAACAATTGAAACAAGAAGTGAATAATTGTTAATTTATTTTGAGAAAAAATCCATAAGATCCATATAGTTTTTCTGGTTTACGCCGTGACCGCTCATATATTCTCTGAATGTAAAATAGCATCCCAGATCATACAGGAGATCAGCTGCTTTTCTGCCCCAATCCAGAGGGATGATTGCATCGTCTGTACCATGTGAAATAAAAAAGCGGAGCTTTTCCAGCTTTTTCTTGTCTTTTACGATGTCATTCAAGAGTTTTTCTTCCGGATAACTGCTAAGGCACGCAACCAGATGGAACATTTCAGGATATTTCAGGGCAAGTGCGTAGCAAAGAATTCCACCTTGGCTGAAGCCGCAGAGATGTGTTTTTCCATGGGTAATGCCATAATGGTTGATGATTTTCAGAATGCTTTCCAATATACTGTTTAAAGATTCTGTTGCCTGTTGAACATCCACAAAACGTTCCGGATTGTTAAAATCGATATCATACCATGAATAGCCTTCAAACTCTGTTGTTTTCGGTGCTCTGAAACTTACGATGATCCAGTCAGCAGGAAGAGTTTCCCGAAAGGTGAAAAGATCCTGCTCATTGCTTCCGTATCCATGAAACATGAAAAGGATCGTTGTTTCTGAAGTAATATGTTCCGGCTCTCTTACAATATAATCTAAATTCATTAGGCAAAGATAATTAATAAGGTTTAATGATTATTTCATAATGTAAAAATGAGACCATCTGCAAGACAGTGACAAAGTGTCCGAAGATGTATAGTTTAGCAGGTAAGATAAAAAACAAGAATTATTATTTATTAAATCGATATTTATTAGAAATTTTTATTGGAAAATTTTCATGAAACCTATTTTTATATTGATAAAAAACCTATATTTGAAACATTAAAAATCTATTTGGAAAAAATGAAGCAATTTTACAAATCAAAAAGTTTATTAAAGCTTTCTTTTTTATTCGCCGTATTATTCTCGGTAATTTCTGTCCTTAACTCTTGTAATAATGATGACGATGACGAAGAATTCACAGATCACATTGTTCAATTTGAAGCAAAAATAATCACCAACGGACCTACACCGGCTCCTACACCTCCTGTTACAGGAAACTTTAAAGCTGTTGTGACCCAGATAGGAACAAGTCCTAGTACTACCTTTAACCCTACAGGAACGACATGGTCATCCGGCGATCAGTTTGTAAGTTCCAGCCAATCTCAGTTGAACCTTGCTGCCAATGCTGTACTTCCATATGCCGATTCAGAACTGATCGTAAATATTTATGTTGACGGAGAACTGGCAAAAACAGAAAAAGTAGTAGGTTCCGGAGAGAAAAATGCTTCCACCTATTACAGTTTCCTAGAACTCTAGAAAATACACTTTAATAAGATATGAAGACTGCTTAGGCAGTCTTTTTTATGAATAAAGGTATTGCAAAAATATAAGGCGCGGGATTGAAAATCCCGCGCCACTATTAATTTCTATAATTTATAAAGAATTAAATAACCTTTACAATAAAGTAATTTTTCTTCCCTTTTTGAAGGAGCAGGAATTTACCATCTATAAGATCACTCTCATTTGCCGTGAAAGTATCATTTACTTTTTGTTTGTTTACAGAAATGGAGTTTCCTTTCAATTCTCTTTGGGCTTCACTTTTAGATTTTAAGAAATTTGATTGAGATAGTAAATCAACTATATTTAAACCGATAACATTATTTTTTTGCATTTCGGCATTAGGAATTCCGTCAAAAATTTCTTGAAAAATTTGCTCGTTCATATCATCCATTCCTTTACTGAATAAAATTTCAGAAGCCTTCAATGCCTTTTCATATTCTTCTCTACCATGAACCCAAACCGTAATTTCTTCGGCCAATTTTTTTTGAAGTTTTCTTTCATTAAGAGCCGTTTTATGTTCTTCAATTAAATTTTCAATTTCCTCTTTTCCTAAGAATGTATAGAATTTGATGAATCGTTCAGCGTCATCATCCGTAGCATTCAGCCAGAACTGGTAGAATTTATAAGGTGAAGTTTTCTTTTTATCTAACCAATAATTCTCTCCGCTTTCAGATTTACCGAATTTCGAGCCGTCGGCTTTTGTGATTAAAGGAACCGTTAAGGCAAAGGCTTCGCCCTGTGCTTTTCTTCGGATCAGCTCCGTTCCGGTGGTGATATTTCCCCACTGGTCTGAACCTCCCATCTGAAGTTTTACATTATTATTCTGGTATAAATGCAGGAAGTCATATCCCTGGATAAGCTGGTACGTAAACTCTGTAAAACTCATTCCTTCCGCTCCGGATTCTCCCGAAAATCTTTTTTTCACGGAATCTTTGGCCATCATATAATTGACGGTAATATTTTTTCCCACATTTTTGGCAAAATCAAGGAAAGAAATATTTTTCATCCAGTCATAATTATTGACAAGCTCAGCTTTATTAGGCTCACTTCCTGAGAAATCAAGAAACCTGGAAAGCTGGTTTTTCAGGCAGTCTACATAATGAAGAAGCGTTTCTTCATCCAGGAGATTTCTTTCTGCAGATTTTCCCGAAGGATCGCCGATCATTCCCGTAGCACCGCCTACCAAAGCAATCGGTTTATGGCCGTGCTGCTGAAAATGGGCAAGAATTTTTATCTGAATAAGACTTCCAATATGTAAAGAATCTGCAGTGGGATCAAAACCGATATAGGCAGTTGTCATTTCCTTATTCAGTTGCTCATCCGTTCCGGGCATCATGTCTGCAAAAAGACCGCGCCATTTCAATTCTTCAATAAAAGAGTTCATTATTTTTAACTTTAAAATTTAGCTGCAAAGATAATCATTTCAGAGAAATAAGGGTATATGAAGAATATGCTGTGGATATTGTTAAATTCAAATTCATTTTTGAACCTGTTGAATTTTTTCAGGAGCTTTATCCTGCTCTCCGCACTCGCTATTTTTTTGGTTTAGGGGACGCGGCGAAGCCGCGCCCCCCTAAACCAAAAAAATGAGCTCAAACAAAGCTGCGATCAGGGCTAAACTTCAGCCGGTAATACAAATTGTGTACGAAAATTGATTTGATTTACTCCTTTGTATTTTTAACCAAAATCAATTATATTTGTTCATAATGAACGACGAACAATTATTCCAGCTTATTGCAAAAGCAAAGGAAAAAGACCAAAAGGCGCAGACCAGGCTCATCAACATTTTTTGGGTTGATGTTTTTTCTTTTGTGATGAAAAAAGTTCATGATGAAAACGATGCCGACGAAATAACGGTGAATGTTTTTTCAAAAGTATTATCAAAGCTGGATATGTACGATCCGCACTTTCAGTTTAAGACCTGGGTACTCACGATTGCCCAAAATACCATCATCGATTTCTGGAGAAGAAAAAGCCGTGAAAATCAGGATCCAACCGAAAACCTGGAAGAAGTCAAAAATCAATATGCAAAATCTCCGGAAGAGCTTATGATTTCTGAGGAAGAGCAGAAAAAGATTATTAAAACCATCGAATCTCTGGATGCAAATTATCAGGATATTATCAGACTGCGTTTTTTTGAAGAGAAGAGCATTAAAGAAATTGCGGAAGAGCTCGGTATTTCTGTGGCCAATACGAAGGTTCGTGTCATGCGTGCAAAAAAAGTATTGGCTGAATTGTTAAAGAACAATGAATTTGAAGATAATTAATCACTAATAATAAGTCTTACTCTTAACTACAAATAAATTTTCTCCTTTGTTTTCGGAAGAAGAATTTCTATTCGCTCCTTTTGATTTCTGTTCTGAAGATTAAGTTTTATCCCTTTTTTTATAACTGTTTCTTTCCTGGAATCTCCGTATTCTTTCGTATTTTCAACTTCTTTTTCAAAAATCAGTTTTCCTGTAGAAAGATTAAAATCAATATCGATCCAATATTCCTCTGGTTTTCCACTGCCGGATGAATAACCGATCAGCTCAAAGCGGCCGTTCTGAAATCGATATTTATCCGTATAGCCCCATTTCCAGCTGCTCCCTCCGGCTTGAGTAATCATTAAAATTCCGTTTTTAATTTCAGTACTCTGATAAGGATCGCCCATCATTCCGCCGTCATTGCTTTTTAATATGGCATTTCTTGACTTTTCAAGCATCTGCCACTTTTCATTTACTTTTTTCAATATCTGGATCTCGCGGATATTTCCGTACTCTGTACTGTCTTTGGTATTGTAAACAATTACTTTTTCAGGAATTTGATCTCCATCCAGGTCTCCATCTATGGTCTCAATGATGGTTGCGCCGTCCGGTTGAAATTCTTTTTGAGCATAGCAAAAAAAGCTTAACGTAATTGACAAAATGCAGAATATTGCCTTCATAAAATATTTTGAAGTTTAAATTACGAAAATTATATGTTTCATCAATCTGCGTCTTTGATTGTTTCGATAAAAAAATCACTAACTTTGAACCTTCAATTTGAGATAGAGATGGAGGATTTAATTCAAAATACAACCGTTCAGAAACCAAAATGGATCCGTGTAAAACTTCCTACCGGTAAGAATTACAGAGAGCTGAGAACTTTGGTTGATAAATATAAATTAAATACAATCTGCCAGAGCGGAAGCTGCCCGAATATGGGTGAATGTTGGGGAGAAGGTACGGCAACCTTCATGATCCTCGGGAATATCTGCACCAGAAGCTGCGGATTTTGCGGAGTAAAAACAGGAAAACCGCTTGATGTAAACTGGGATGAACCGGAAAAAGTGGCGCGCTCTATTAAATTAATGAAAATCAAGCACGCCGTTCTTACTTCCGTAGACCGTGATGATCTGAAAGATATGGGTTCTATTCTTTGGGCGGAAACCGTAAATGCCGTAAGGAGAATTTCTCCGGGAACAACTATGGAAACGCTGATTCCGGATTTTCAGGGAATTACAAAACATATTGACCGCTTGGTTGATGTAGCTCCTGAAGTGATTTCCCACAATATGGAAACGGTAAAGCGTCTTACGAGAGAAGTAAGAATCCAGGCAAAATATGAAAGAAGCCTTGAAGTATTAAGATATCTGAAAGAAGCAGGACAAAGAAGAACGAAAACCGGAGTGATGCTCGGTTTAGGAGAAACGAAAGATGAGGTTTTCCAAACTATTGAAGATATCAGAAATGCCAATGTAGATGTTATTACCCTAGGACAATATCTTCAGCCTACCAAAAAGCATCTTCCTGTAAAAAAATTCATTACTCCTGAAGAGTTTGATGAATTTGGAGATTTTGCAAGAAGCCTTGGATTCAGGCATGTGGAAAGTTCACCGTTGGTGAGAAGTTCTTATCACGCAGAAAAACATATTCATTAAAATATACATCGCTTCAGTTTTGAAGCGATTTTTTTGACTATTATTTTATTCCTGCTTATAATTCAATTTTTCAGCAATAAATATATCTTCAATAACTAAAGTTAAACTGTATACAATTAAAAAGTATTACCCCGAATAATTAAAATTAATTCGGAATCAACTTTATTCTTATAAAAAAATAATATTTAGTATTTGATATCAATAGGTTAATATAGAAGAACTTTATGTCATTTTGGTTAATGCATAAATGATTATTTGTGCCGAATTTTGCAAGCTTACAATAAATATAATGAAATTAGATAAAAAAATAATACCTCTTGCCATTGGAGGATTGGGAATCGGGACAACGGAGTTTACGATTATGGGGCTGCTTCCGGATATGGCAAAAAGTTTACAGATCAGTATTCCCGAAGCAGGCCACCTCATCTCTGCCTATGCATTTGGTGTAGTAGTAGGTGCACCCATCCTGATCGGATATTCGGTGAAGTTTCCTCCCAAGAAAGTACTGATGGCATTGATGATAATTTTCACATTGTTTAATGCACTTTCCGCTGTGGCACCCGACTATACGACGATGATGATCATTCGTTTTCTTTCGGGCCTTCCGCACGGAGCCTTTTTCGGAGTAGGAACAGTAGTTGCGGCAAGAATGGCTGCAAAGGGAAAAGAAGCATTCAATATCTCCCTAATGTTCACCGGCCTTACTATTGCCAATCTCGCGATGGTTCCTCTTGTAACATATATTGGCCATACCTTTCACTGGAGATGGTATTTTGCAATTGTTTCGGTAATTGGTTTGCTGGCTCTGCTGTTTCTGAAACTATGGCTTCCGGATGTGAAGTCTGATAAAGAAACGCATTTTATGGAAGAATTAAAGTTTCTTAAAAGAAGACAGTCATGGCTGGTTTTAATGATTACGGCAATTGGTTTTGGCGGGCTGTTTACCTGGTTCAGTTATATCACACCGCTTATGACCATCGTGTCAGGAATACCGGAAAGTTATATGGCCTATGTTATGATTCTTGCCGGAGCCGGAATGGTATTAGGGAATCTTGTCGGGGGATATTTATCGGACAGGCTTAGCCCGGAGAAAACATGTTCTTTGCTTTTACTTTTGATGATGATCTCTCTGGCCGGCGTATTTTTCTTATCGGAATATCAAATTGTATCACTTGCACTTACTTTTATTTGTGGTGCATTGTCTATGTCTGTAGCGGCACCTATCAATATCATGATGATGAAAGCCGCACCGAAAAGCGAAATGATGGCAGCAGCATTTATGCAGGCAGCCTTCAATATAGCCAATGCGATGGGAGCATTTCTTGGAGGAATTCCTTTAGAAAAAGGCTACGCATTCAATTATCCTTCCCTCGTGGGAGTGGGTATGACGCTCATTGGACTCATTATCAGTGTACGTTATAAATATTTGTATGCTTCAGAAAAAAATCATGAAATAATAACCGATTGTGTTTCATGCGAAAAATAAAAATAGGCTGCCTCAATCGAGGCAGCCTATTTTTAAGAAATTCTTATTAGAATTTAAATACACAACCACAGACGCTCATTTTACCTTCTACTACGGTTGTCCATTGTCCGTTCCATGTACCTCCGTAAGAAGCGCAGATCGCAGGACATACGGCTTTAGCGTCGTCATTGTTCCAGATCGGGCCGGCCAAAACGTCTAAAGTGTATTCTGAACTCCCTGTAGGCTGAGTATTCAGTTCTACCTCGATTACACTCATTTGCCCCTCAACAATAGTACTCCATTGTCCGGTAAATTTTCCTAAGTGTGCAGCGGCAATTCGCTCACCTAATTTTTGTGCCTCGTCATTGCTCCAAAGTGGTCCCGCAATGATGTTGATTTTGAATGTTGACATAAGTTAAAAGTTTTAGTTGTTTAACATATCAAATTTAGTCACTATAATGAGAAATAATTTACGTAGAATGTATGAATTTGAAAATTAAGTGTTTATACTTATGAGTCAGTGGTAGAGCGCATTAAAAAAGACCATCTGTAAAGATGGCCTCATTTTGTTTTTTATAAAAAGCTGATTACGCTTCTACCTCATTACCGTTTTTACACCAGTAAAGAGCATTGTAAAGATTTCCTTTAGGGAAAGATTTAAACTCTCCCGGCATCAGTACACTGAAAATATCAGTGAAATTCTGTACGCCTTCTTTGTCTGTAACAATAGCGGTTCTGTTCCACTTTGTTAAATTTTTTAATCCTAAAAGCGCATCCTGCAGCCAGGCTCCCATGGTAAAATTATCCAGATCAGTATCCAGGTACAATAGATAATTCAGTTCATTAAATTGATCTACTTTTTGCTTTACTCTTGGGATTACCAGGTTTTCAAAATCTTCTTTCGTTACTTCTCCCGTTGCATTGAAAGCCGCAACATTCTCCGGAGCTTCTGGAATAATCGTTATCATATTGTAATATTTATTGTGGTTTAGATTTTAGATTGATAACAAAAAGTAAACCATTATTTAATGTTTGGTTAATAAAAAGTTTAATTGTTCATAGTTTGCTTCAAACCCTTTTCGAGTGTTTTTCCAGCGGCGAAGCCGCCGGAAAAACAAAAGGCCACGGCAGATTGCCGTGGCCTCACACAAAATATACTGTGACTTCTGATATATCGTCACATCTTATGAAATATAATTTCATGGTATCAGTTTGTAATTAGCAGAATGCTCATATACTATATCCGTTTTTCTTTGCCAGTTCAAGAACTGAGTTTTCTATTGCTTTTCCAAGATCATCAGCATCAGAATTTCCCCGTTTTTTCATTTCTGCATCAATATATTGCTGACGCTTTTTTGAAAGTGCTTCAATCTCTTTCTGAATTTTTTCCCGTTCAGCGGACTTTTGAACAACTGCTTTTTTAACTTCTTCCTTACTTTTTCCTTTCAGTTCAGCCGGGAGCTCAGATTCTTTTACTTCCGATATAAAGTCCTTATCTTTTTCTACCCGGTCCACCAAATCCCAATGATCGTTTTTGTAAGCATTCTTTTTAGACTTTGCTACTGTTCTCTCTACAGCGTTGGAAGCAGACTGTACTTCCGCATTTTTATCCTGAATCATCTGTTTGGCTTTAAATTCCGAACCGTGGCTTCCGTAATAAATATAGGTATCATTCAGTTTTGCATTATATTCCGAAATTCTTACATCATAAGGAGTTTCAATGTAAATCACTTTCTGATCGCTGTCGATATTGAAATATTTACCATCGCCCAACGTTGCGCCGTTCTGCCAGAAAGTACCGATTCCTTCGTCCCTGTTTCCGCAAAAAATAGTATTGGTATAAATATTTTTCCTTTTGGCATCCGAAATCACATTTTTATAATTTACTCTTCCCTGATCAAAAGGTTCATTTCCCGCGATATAGATCAGCTTCATGCTGTTCTCGTTGCTGTCCCAGTTCAGGTTCATTGAAGCATCCCGGATAACCGCTCCGCAAAATTCATTGCCACCATTGGTTCTCAATGCAAATAATTTCTCGGAAACCAGGTCAAGATCCTGGGTAAGCGGAGTGACTTGCCGGATATAGTTTTCATCACTGATGCCGTCGTTTCCATATTCATACAAAGCAATTTCCACTTGCGGTGCTTTTCCGTTGTATTTTAAAGTGGTCAGCGTATTCACAATATTCCAGAGTCTTGATTTTGCCTGATCAATCAGCCCATCCATACTGTTGGAGGTATCCAGAAGAAGTGCCACTTGAATTTTATTTTCTTTTGCTGTGATTTTTGAAGGCTCAACTAAAGTCAGATTTTCAGTTGGAGGAACGTGTCTGCCTTTGCTGCACATTAAGTTTTCACCGGATTTCTGAGCACTCAGAAGAGCCAAAGTTCCTACAGACAATGTTAAAATTTTAAAAGTTGTCATGATGTATGTTTTTAAAGGATTTCGTATTTCGTTTTGATGCTGTATTTAAGCTTGATATTATCAATATTTTCGAATGAATAATCTACATTGGCATCGGCAGCTTCCAGCTGGATATTAGCCGTTTTCGCCCTGAAATTCATTGGCATAATCATATCGCTGGTATAGTCTTCTATTTCCACGATCTCCAGAGGATTTCCGGTTCTTTTTGCCATGCTTTCCAACAGGTAATCTGCTTTTTCCTTTGCGGCTTTCAGGGCATTGATTTTTACGGTTTTTCTGTAATCGGCAATTTTTGTATTTTTAATTTCCGCAATGTTGATGCTGGTGATCCATTTTTGGTTGAGGTTTTCAAATAAATTCCCCATGTCGGTTTTCTTAGTGACTTTAAACTGAAGGTTTTTGGTGAAAATTTTAGTTTTGGAATAGATATTCTGGTACATCGATTTGAATTTGATGTCTTCATTTTTTACACCGTTGATTTTCAGGATTTCAAACAACTGTTTCTCATTGTCGGCAAGCTGGTTTTTATTATCACCTTTAATTCCGATGTTGAAAAGAATTTCATCCGGTTCGACTTCCATTTCAGCAACGCCTGTTACTTCAATAAAATTTTTCTTTGTTTCCTGTGCGTTGATCAGACCTCCTATCAAGAATAACCCGATCAGTAAAAAATGTCTCAGTTTCATAATTTCCTTTTTTTAATTTTAAACTTCTAGAGTAAAATTACGCAGATTTAAATGTGAAAATCGGAAGACTTGGTGAAGTGAAGGTTTGACTTGGTGAGTCTAGGAATTTGCTTAGAATGAAAGACTGTAGCCCTAGCCCCGATTGAACGACATCCTTTTGGGTTGCGGCTGGAGCAGAGCGGAAGCCGTAACCCAAAAGATACAGTGGAAAGCGGGATTAAGCTCCAAATAAAAAAACAGTTCTGAAAAGAACTGCTTATCTGTTGGTTAAAATAATAGATTTTCCGTTTCGGGTGACGAGCTTTTTCACCTCACAAAAAAGGTTGGTGCGGATAATGAGCTCATCATTATTTTCTGAAATGGTATACGTTTCGGAAGTTATGATCGCATCGTCGATATCATGTTCAAAAAGTTTGGTGGAACCGGACTGATCAACAGAGTAAAAATCTACTTTGTAATCATGAAGCCCGGTCTGGTAAAATTTGTACACAATTTTTTCATTGAGATCGCTGGAAATGATCTTGGTTTCAATGAAATTGTTTTGTTCAAGAAACGAACAGCTCTGTAGGAATAATACAGGCAAAAGAAAAAAGTAAAGTTGTTTTTTCATAGTTATGTTTGGTTTTAACAAATGTATGCAATGCTAAATGGTTGACTGTTAACGGAATTTAAATTTTCACATTATCATTATTTCATATAAAAATGTAATAAAGAATTGAGATAGCCAGGAAGGGTTTAGTAATAAGAATTAGCATTCTGTCCGGATGAGTATTTTATGGCGATATCATAAATTCTCCTTAAGTCTTCGTCGTTTTTATTGCAGTATGACTGATAATAATTGATGATGTTTTGCAGAGATCTTTTTGAATTTTCCATATTGGTTTGTGAAAAATCTTTTGCTGCTTTTTTGAGTTCTGTCGCCATTTTGGCAATCTGAAAATTTTTCTTTAATTCCTGTTGCGTTGTTTCCGTCATTGCATCGTAGCCTTTTTTTGATGAAACATTTTTTATTTTACAATCTTTTTCATAAACCAGCGAAGCTGTAATTAAAGAATTTTCCCATTCGTTTTTTTCAACTTCCATCAGGAAAATTTGCGTTTGTCCGCAATCCAGATTTTCAAGTTCTACTTCAATCTGATGATTGGAAATATACTTAGGCTGATATCCGTAAAATTTATGGATTTTCAAACCTTCAGGAAGGTTAATGGTCAATTTTGGTTTTTTTCCAATATTGTATAAAAGGCTTTCTAATTCATCTTTAAATGTCTTTTGAATATCTTTTTCATCATCTCCTATAAAATAATTGGAACCTCTTCCGTAAGTTGCAATTTTCCGTAATAAATCGAAATCCAGTTGCTTCCCTACTCCGATGGTGCTGATGTCTATTCCCTTATCGTTAAATTCTTTTGACTGTTTCAGAATCGTTTCAGGATCAGTAATTCCGGAGTTTGTCATTCCGTCGGTAAGGAGAATTACTTTACTGTTGTAGTCTTTGGTATTGTGTTTTTGTGCTTCCGAATAGCCCATCATCATACCCGAATGAATATTCGTAGAACCTGCAGGATAAATACTTTCAATAATTGAATCTAAATTTCCGGCAACCTCCTTTATTTTGGATGACTTTAAAACCAGATTGGCAGTATCATCAAATTTGACAATTGAAATAATATCTTCGGGTTTCAATCCTTTTACAAAAACTTTAAGTGCAGTTTTTACTTTTTCAAGCTTTCCGCCACCCATAGATCCGCTGTTGTCGATAACCAGCGAAACATTTACTTTGTTTGAATGTTGCCTGTCTGAAACATTCTGCGTTGCAAGACCAATTTGAAGTAAAAAACGGTCATCCGAGCGAAGAACTGTATTGTCATAATCGATACTTAGTGCCACTTCATTTTTCTTCGGAATTTTAATCTGATGTTTGTGGTAATTCATAAAATCTTCTACAATGATAGTGTTTTCATTAAGAAATCCGCTCTCATTTGCGCTTGAAAGACCGTTGCTGACTGTATGGGAAACAGAACCTGACGAAACTCCGTACTGCGCTTTTGAGATGTTAAAAATGAATGTCAAAGAAAAAAGATAAATCAAGGTGCTTTTGTTTAAAACAGATAAATTTTTCATGATAATTAAATTTGAATTATACTGCAAACTTAGTCCTACAAAGCCCGCAGAAAATACTCAACTTGGTGAATGATTAATTTCACTTGGTGAATAGTTTTTGCCGGACTATATATATGTATATCTTTGTTTTATGAAAATGGTAAAGCTTTTTATGCTTTTTTTAGTAATGGCTTTCGGGAATGCGGTGTATTCCCAGAGCAAGGTTGTGGACGAAGTTCAGGTACAAAGCAAAAAGCTGAAAAAAGCGGTCGATACAAAAGATGAATCGGCACAGGCGGATTCTTATTATACGATTGGCGAAACTTTTTTTAATGACGGAAATTTTAGAAAAAGCGAAGAATACTACACTAAAGCAAAAAATATCTACGAAAAGCTCAACGACAAACCGAATATTGAAAAAGCGAGCCGGAAACTGGCCCAGTCCCAGGAAAAGCAGAATAAAATTACTCCGGCAATCAGCAACTACAGCCGGGCTGCAGAAGTAGCACCTTCGAAAAGCCGTGCGCTTAATACCAATGATGTGACCAGGCTTTCTGTAAACTCTGCCGAAGCAAAGGAAGAGGCGATTCAAAATAATATTCAGCTTAATGAAAAAGATAATGATAAAGGAGATCTTGCGGCAAGCTACAGTCAGATGGCAGATGTCAACATTCAGCAGAATGATATTCCGAAAGCGGAAGCAAATCTGAAAAATGCCTATAAAATTTCTAAAAAAGAAGCGCCGCAGCAAGCATTGGAAATCAATCAGAAATTAACGGATTTTTATGTTGAAAATAAAAATTACGATAAAGCGATTGAAGCTAAAAAGACCGTTTTAAAAGAAGATTTCATTAAAGGAAATTCTAAAAAAGAAGTGGAGCAGATTCAGGAGCTGGCAGACATTTATATTAAAAAAGATGATGTAGGGGAAGCGATCAGTTTATTAAAAAAATCGTACGGAATCGCTTTGGAAAAAGGGCATACGCTCGAAGCTCAGAAAAGTGTAAAAAAGCTCGACAGCCTCTACAATGTTTCCGAAAATACCAATGCTTCGGTGAAACTTTACCGCGACTTTTTAGGAAAACTACCGGATCTCGTGGCAAAAGATAAAAGCCTGGTCGATGAAAAAATCCTGGAAGATACAGAACAGCGAATTGCCCAGCTGGAAAAAGAAAAACAGCTTAAAGATGAGCTTATCCGTAAGAAAAACGTCTTTAATTACAGTTTAATCGGAGCTTTGCTGGTTTTAACCGTACTCATCATCTTTATTTTCAGAACCCTGAAAAAAGTTCAGGTGAAGAATAAAAAAATTGCACTTCAGTCGCTTCGCCGTGAGATGAATCCGCACTTTATTTTCAACAGCTTAAATTCAGTCAATCATTTCATCGCGACCAATAATGAACTGGAAGCCAACCAATATTTAACCAAGTTCTCAAAGCTGATGCGCGGTGTCATGGAAAATTCCACTGAAGATTTTATTCCGTTTCAGCAGGAGCTGGATCTGCTGCAAAATTATCTTGCTCTGGAAAAAACACGTTTTGCAGATAAATTCGACTACGAAATTGAAGTGGATGAAAGCCTCAATACCCAAAGCCTCAAAGTTCCCGGAATGTTGGTGCAGCCGTTCCTCGAGAATGCCATCTGGCACGGACTTCGTTACAGAACGACCAAAGGATTTTTAAAACTGCAATTTGAAAAGGCAAATCAGCATTTAAAAATCGTCATTGAAGACAATGGAATCGGGATCGAAGAAAGCAAAAAACAAAAAACGGAACATCAGAAAGCAAGGAAAGGGCGCGGAATGAAGAATACGCTGGAAAGAATCGCTCTGCTGAACGACCTTTATCATCAGGAAATTCAGTGCAACATTACAGATAAGCAAAATGCACAGGGTGTTTTTGTGGAGATCAGATATAAATTGGTGAACAAATGAAAATAAAAGCCGTCATCGTAGACGATGAAGTGATCGCAAGAGAAGTTCTAAGGAACTATCTCACCAAATATTGTCCGCAGGTAGAGATTTTAGGTGAAGCGGAAAATATCAAAGAAGCCGTTCCGCTGATTGCCGAAAAGCAACCGCAATTGGTTTTCCTGGATGTCGAAATGCCATTCGGAAATGCCTTTGACGTGTTGGAAGCAACGAAGGAATTTTCGTACGAAACAATTTTCATTACCGCTTTTTCACAGTATTCGCTTCAGGCACTCAACAAATCGGCGAGTTACTATATTTTAAAGCCAATCGACATTCAGGAGCTGATTTTGGCGGTCAATAAAGTGGCGGAAAGCATTGAGAAAAAAGAAGATTTCAACCGCAATAAAATTCTCCTTGAAAACTTAAAGTTAAAACCCGAAAAACAGCAGCTGATTCTCCCAACGTTACAGGGATTTGATGTGGTAAAAACAGAAGATATCGTAAGGCTTCAGGCAGACGGAAATTTCACGCAGGTGTTTCTTACGGACGGCTCCAAAAAAATGGTGTGCCGGTTCCTGAAGCATTTCGACGATCTTTTGGAACATCCCTTCGTAAGGGTACATCGTTCCCATATCATCAATGTTAATTTTGTGAAATCCTATCACAAAAGCGGTACAGCAACCCTTTCCGACAATACCGAAATTGAAATTTCCGGGAGTTTTAAAGATAATTTCCTGAAAGTTTTTTCTTAATTTTCGGGGCAGCTTTTTCCGCCTTCCGCTCCCGCTTTTTTGTTTCACAAAAAGAGCTCCGCTCAAGTCGGGCTGCAATGATCTATGTCACAAGTACAATTTCCGGGAGTTTTTTTAGCTATTTAATTTTAATGCTTATTGTAAGCAAGCCGTAAAATTGATTACAATAATTAAATTTTTTGGACAATTTGATAAATGAAGTGACTTTGTATACATTAAAAGTTATTTAAAAACCGTTGTGCATTTTGCACATACCGCCAAGTGAATTATAATAAATTTGTTTATCTTAAAAAAATAAGAATTTATTATAAAAAAATTGTTTCTCCTAGCGATAAAAAATCGCAAGGTTATACAAAGAATTATAAAAAATATTGATTATGAAGCTAAACAAAGCCATTTCACTTATTTTAGAAAAACAATAATTCAAAAGATAAAATAATTTTTATCTTGGAATCAACTACTTAAAATATTCCTTATCGCGAATTCACTGTAAAAAAAGTAAAGTCAGCCAATAAATTTTCAGGCATTATTTTTGAAGAATTTAGATACCACAAAAAAATCGATTATGAAGACTTTTCAGAAAATTGCCATCCCGGTTTCTCTGGGTGTTTTAGGACTTCTTATTTTAAATTCATGTTCGGTAGGAATTCCCAAAGGTGCCACCGCAGTTCAGAATTTCAATGCCGACAGATATCTCGGAACATGGTATGAAATTGCACGTTTCGATTATAAATTTGAGAGAAACATGGATAACGTTACCGCAACCTATTCTAAAAACCCGGACGGAACGATTAAAGTAGATAATAAAGGCTACAACTACGTAAAAAAAGAATGGAAACAGTCCGTAGGCGAAGCCCGGTTTGTCAATAGAGAAACGGAAGCCCGTTTGAAAGTTTCTTTCTTTAAGCCCATCTGGTCAGGATATAATGTAGTGGATATCGATGAAAATTATCAATATGCTTTAGTAATGGGAAACAGTTTAAAATACATCTGGATTCTTTCCCGCACCAAAGAAATTCCCGAAAGCATAAGACAGAGATTCCTGGAAAAAGCAAAAAGAGTTGGTTATGATACTGATGAACTTATTTGGGTAAAGCATAATTAGAATATAAACCTCACAGGTTTTTAAAACCTGTGAGGTTTTTTAATTAGTTCAGTTTTTTATACTCCTTCCATTCATCAAAGCGATAATCAATAATCTGCTTCATCAGATCGTAATTTTCGTAGATATCTTCAATATGATAGAACGTTTCGTATTCATAATCATTTTCTTCTGCTTTGGTGTCAAAAAGATTAACGTAATCATCAGCAAATGAGCTGAATCGGTTTCCGAAATCGGTCTCATCCTTATAATAATCCTGCGCAAAAGCATTTCCCATCGCATTCAGATCGTATTCTGAGAACTTTCCGTCCATTGCATCCATGATAAATTCCGCACCGGTAATTTCACGGCGTTTTAACTGTTCTATCTGTTCTTCACAATCTTGTTTCAGTTCATCTGAAATCAAATCATGTTGAATGCACCAGTTCAGAAACATTCCGGTATGGGTGGCTCCGTTTTTCTCAGGAAGTTCTTCGGGAAAATCGCCCCCGTAATGCCAGGAAGCATCATCATATGTAAACATACTTAATTATAGTTTTAAACAATTTTATCCAAAAATAGAAAAAATCAATTTATATTGTCGGAAACAGAGAATTTTCCGTCATTTGTGCAGAATTTTTTCGACAATTATTATATGAAAAATGCTGTTCTGATTACCATTGGTGACGAAATACTTTCCGGAAACACCGTGGATACCAATTCTAATTTCATTGCTACCGAACTTAAAAATATAGGAATAAAAGTTTCTCAGATTCTTACCATTTCAGATGAGATTGAAACCATTAAAAATGCTATTGATTCTGCTTTTCAGATTGGAGATCTTATCATTACAACAGGCGGTTTGGGACCAACCCGCGACGATAAAACCAAGAAAGCCATTGCAGAATTCTTTAACGATGAAATTGCGTTGGATGAGGTTACGTTTAATCATTTAAAAGCATATATGGAAAGAAGGGGCAGACTGGAAATCCTTGAAAGAAACCGCGAGCAGGCCTTTGTTCCTACGAAATCAAAAGTTTTTCAGAATCATTATGGAACTGCACCCTGCATGATGATGGAAGAAAACGGCAAACTGCTTTTCAGCCTTCCCGGCGTTCCTTATGAAGTAAAACCATTGATCAAAGACCAGATTATACCGTATCTGCATCAAAAATTCAGCCTGAACTATATTACCACAAGGATCGTTTCTGTAGTGGGAATTCCGGAAAGTATTTTAGCAGATATGATAGAAAACTGGGAATTAGCTTTGCCTGAAAATTTAGCTTTGTCATATCTACCCGTCGGAACAAGAGTGAAATTGCGGCTGACTGCAACCGGAGAAAACGAACCATTTCTTAAGCAGCAGCTGGACGAAGAAATTCAGAAATTGCTGCCTTTAATTAAAGACAATGTCATTGCCACTTCTGAAGATAAAATTGAAAAAATTCTTGCTGAAATTTTAAACGAAAGAAAACTGACACTTTCGACAGCAGAAAGCTGCACCGGTGGAGAGTTAGCAAAAATGATCACTTCGGTTTCCGGAAGCTCAGCGTATTTTCTTGGTGGAATCGTTTCTTACGCAACGGAGAAAAAGATTGATATTTTAAAGGTTAAAAAAGAAACGGTAGAAGAATTTACAGTGGTCAGCGAGCAGGTTGCCGATGAAATGGCCAAAGGATGCCAAAAATTATTTAATACCGATATCACTTTGTCTACAACAGGTGTGGCCGGACCGGGAAAGGGCGAGGATGGACAAGAGGTGGGAACGGTTTTTTACACCATAAGAGTGGGAGATAAGGCGGTTACTTCAAAATTATATATGCCGCATCTTGAACGGCTGGATTTTATGCATTTCGTTTCACAAAAAATTATTCAGGATCTTGTAGGAATTTTAATTTCGGATAAAAACTAAGCTTTTAAAGCCAAAATCAGGCTGCTAAAAAATAGTAAATTTTTAAGTAACAAATTTTAAATATAACATACTTATTGTATAAATTGTAATTATAATGAAAAAATTAACGCTTTCTCTTCTTTTATTAGGAGGGATTTGTTCGCAGATGGTGAACGCTCAGGCGACCGATAAAGGATTGGACCTTAGCCTGATGGATAAATCAGTACGTCCTCAGGATGACTTTTATAGCTACGTAAGCGGAACATGGATGAAAACCGCTAAAATTCCTTCCGATAAACCAACCTGGGGAAGTTTCAACAAGCTGGCGGAAGATACCGACAACAATTCAATGACGATTCTGAACTCTCTTTTGAAAGACAAATTTGCAGATGGTACCGAAGGTAAAAAAATCCAGGATCTGTACGCAACTTATATGAATATCCAGAAGAGAAATACAGACGGCATTAAGCCAATCCAGGCAAACATTAACAAAATCGACGCCATTAAAAATCTTAAAGATCTTCAGATTTATTTAACTTCTGTAACGAAAGACGGGGAAAATACATTCTATGGTTGGGGAGTAGATGCGGATCTGAAAGACTCTAAAATGAACGCCGTTTATTTAGGAAATGCATCTCTTGGATTAGGTAGAGATTACTATCAGAAAGTAAATGATAAAAATACGGAAGCCCTTGCAGAATATACAAAATATGTAGCTTCCATGCTGCAAGAATTAGGATATAAAAATGCTGATGCAGCTGCAAAAGGTATTGTAGATTACGAAAAAAGCATAGCTAAAACATATCTTACCAACGAGCAGAGCCGTGACAATACGCTTCAATACAACCCTAGAACAATGCCCGAATTGAAGACATTGGTAAAAGGTGTGGATCTTCCGGCTTATCTTAAAGCGGTTGGCGTAAGTACAGATAAAGTTATCATTGGAGAAATCGGTTATTATAAAGATTTCGACAAATTGGTGAATGAGAAAAACCTGCCGGTAATCAAGGATTATCTTAAATTTCACATGATTAATGGAAGCGCTTCTTATTTAAGCGAAAAGCTGGGAGACATGAGATTTGCTTTTTACGGTAAATATCTGAGAGGCCAGCAGGAGCAAAGAGCATTGAACAAAAGAGGATACGAGCTGATCAACGGAACCTTGGGAGAAGCTTTCGGAAAATTATATGTTGAAAAGTATTTCCCTGCGGAAGCAAAAGCTCAAATGGTGGAACTGATCGATTATCTGAAGAAAAGCTTTGCCGTTCATATTAATGGTTTAGCTTGGATGTCTTCTACTACAAAGGAAAAAGCAATGCAGAAACTGAACAAGTTCACGGTAAAAGTTGCTTATCCTGATAAATGGAAAGATTATTCTAAATTAACGATCGTTCCGGAATCTAAAGGAGGAAATTTATATGCAAACCTTCAGAATATTACAGAGTGGCAATATAATAAAGATTTAGCTAAAATCGGGAAGCCGGTTGATAAATCAGAGTGGGGCATGACTCCGCAGACGGTGAATGCATATTACAACCCGGTAAACAACGAGATTGTATTCCCAGCAGCTATTCTTCAGCCGCCTTTTTTCAACCCTAATGCAGATGCAGCCGTTAATTTCGGTGGAATCGGTGCCGTAATCGGTCACGAAATGAGCCACGGATTTGATGATTCGGGAGCACAGTTTGATGCAGACGGAAACCTTGTAGACTGGTGGACTCCGGAAGATAAAGCCAACTTCGAAAAAGCAACAAAAGCGCTTGCTTCTCAATATGACAAATACGAGCCTGTAAAAGGAACTTTCGTAAACGGAACTTTTACCAACGGTGAAAATATCGCCGACTTAGGTGGGGTAAATATTGCTTATGATGCACTGCAAATGTATTTGAAAGACAAAGGAAATCCTGGACCTATCAGCGGTTATACACAAGATCAGAGATTCTTCCTGAGCTGGGCAACTGTTTGGAGAACATTATCCAGCGAAAAATACATGATCAATCAGGTAAAAACAGATCCGCATTCTCCTGGATATTTCAGAAGTTTCGGGCCTCTTACCAATGTTGATGCTTTCTACAAAGCATTCGATGTGAAAGAAGGTGACAAACTTTACAAAAAACCGGAAGACAGAATTAAAATCTGGTAATAAACATCGTATTCAAAATAGAAACCGTTCAGCAATGAGCGGTTTTTTTATTAAAGGTTTTCACTTCTCACCGCACCGCACACTTTTTACCTCTCACTTCTCACATTTTACTTCTCACCAACTTTACAATTCAAACCATAAACATTTATGAATAAATTATGTATATTTGATAAGTTTGTGTACAATCAAAAAAAATTTTTAATGAAAAAGCTAAATATCGGAATACTTGCCTTTTCCGGGCTTGTGTTTTTAAATTCGTGTGGTACGGCTAAAACGGCAGATGCGCAAAAACCTGAAATGGTGAAAGAAGTTGCTGCAGAACCGGTGAAAAAAGAAGAAATGAAAGAAGAAGGAATCAATTTATCATACATGGATAAATCGGTTCGTCCGCAGGATGATTTTTTTAGCTACGTAAACGGAAATTGGGTAAAGACGACTCAAATTCCTTCTGATAAAGCGAGCTGGGGATCTTTCAATGCGCTGAGAGAAAATGTGGATGATGCGTCTTTAGACATTTTAAATAAAATCTTGTCAGAATCCTACTCTTCAGATTCTGAAGGGCAAAAAATCCAGAATCTGTATGCTTCATTCATGGATACAGATAAAAGAAATGCGGAAGGATTAGCTCCTATTAAAGGTGATCTGGCCAAAATTGATGCCATTAAAAACCTGAATGATCTTCAGAAATACTTGCTAGAAGCTACAAAGCTGGGAGATAACTCTTTCTACGGTTGGAGAGTAGGTGCAGATCTGAAGAATTCAAAAATGAATGCCGTATATCTTGGCGGCCCTGATCTTGGTCTTGGAAGGGATTATTACCAGAAAGTAAACGAAGCCAATACCAAAACACTTGCAGAATACCAATCTTACGTAGGGAAATTGTTCGGAGTTTTAGGCTATAAAAATTCAGAAGCATCTGCAAAAAATGTAGTTGATTTTGAAAAACAGCTGGCTAATTATTTATTAACCCTTGAACAAAACAGAGATGCCAATCTTAGATACAACCCGAAAAACGTTTCAGAGCTTCCGGCTATGGTTAAAAATGTAAATCTTCAGACTTATCTTAAAAACGCAGGTGTCAATACAGATCGGGTAATTATCGGTGAACTGAAGTATTATCAGAATATGGATGCTTTCATTACCCAGAAAAATCTTCCCTTATTAAAAGATTATCTTAAATATCACCTCATCAATGGTAACGCCAGCAATTTAGATGAAAATCTGGAACAGATCAGATTTGATTTTTATTCAAAATATTTGCAGGGACAAAAAGAGCAGCGCCCGATGAATAAACGAGGGCTTTCTCTTGTAAATGGAGTTCTTGGGGAAGCATTCGGAAAGTTGTATGTTGAGAAATATTTCACTCCGGAATCTAAAGCTCAGATGGAAACTTATATTGATTATATCTTAAAATCATTTAAGCAGCACATCAATGATATGGACTGGATGTCTCCGGCGACTAAAGTAAAAGCGCAGGAAAAACTGTCTAAATTCACCGTGAAAATTGCTTATCCGGACAAATGGAAAGATTATTCCCAATTAAAAGTAGAATCTCCGAAAGCCGGTGCTACATTGTATTCTAATCTTCAGAATGTTTCCGCATGGCAATACCAGAGAAGCCTTGATAAAATCGGGAAGCCGGTTGATAAAACAGAGTGGGGAATGACTCCACAAACGGTAAACGCCTATTACAGCGGTTCCAACAACGAAATCGTTTTTCCGGCAGCAATCCTTCAGCCTCCTTTCTATAACCCGAAAGCCGATCCTGCCGTAAACTTCGGAGGAATCGGAGCAGTAATCGGTCATGAGATTTCCCATGGATTTGACGATAGTGGCTCAAGATTCGACGGTGACGGAAACCTTAATAACTGGTGGACAGATGAAGACCGTAAAAACTTTGATGCGAAAGTAGGGCAGCTTGCAGCACAATACAGTGCTTATGAACCTGTAAAGGGAAGCTTTGTGAACGGTAAATTTACAAGCGGTGAAAACATCGGAGATCTTGGAGGGGTTGCCGTTGCGTACGATGCCCTTCAGATGTATCTTAAAGATCACGGAAATCCGGGACTTATAAGCGGATTTACTCAGGATCAGCGGTTTTTTATGAGCTGGGCAACGGTTTGGAGAACAAAATCTACCGATCAGTACATGACCAACCAGGTAAAAACAGATCCCCATTCTCCCGGCGTTTTCAGGGCATTTGGTCCGTTGGTCAATCAGGATGCTTTCATAAAGGCATTTGATATCAAGCCGGGCGATAAAATGTATAAAGCTCCGGAAGAAAGGATAAAAATTTGGTAAACAGCCAAAAATTGTTAGAAAAGAGAAACGCATCAGAAATGATGCGTTTTTTTATTTATTTTTTCATAGCTTAGTGATATCGTAAATGTTGATTTTTGATGAATATTTAATTGTTTATATTAAATATTAAAGAAAATTCTTAACAAAATTTTGTATGTTACAGTTTTTTTTTAAATTTAAACATTGGATTGGTCAGCTATTTGATGCTGATAAATACGATTTACACCAAAATAAAGAATCTCAAAATAACAATAATATGGCAATGTTTAATTATGGCGTTGGCGGAAACGAAGTAAAAGTAGACGCTAATGAAGCTATTCAGAACATACAGGAGAATAAGTCATTGATTGTAAGTCAGCTTACTACAGAAGAGCCTTATGTTCCCGAAATTGTAACAGGATTAAAGACTGTGGAAGACGTCTTCAAACATTTCCAGCCTTCTGTAAACGTGCAGCACGAAACGGAAGACGGCAATGTGGTGGAAGAAGAATTCCGTTTTCAACACCTTGCGGACTTTACCCCCAAAAATCTTACCCAGAAATCAGCATATCTCCAACAGCTCAGCATGGAGCAGGAACAGTATAACAAAATTGTACGCCAGCTGAAAACCAATAAAATTCTGCGTAATATGCTGGAAAACGATCAGACGAGAGCTGCATTTATTGAGGTATTGAAAGAAGTGGCACAGGAACTTGAAAAATAATCTAAAGACTTTACACGCATCATGGATAGTAAATTACAGGCAGCCGAAAACCAACAACAGGGGCAGCAGCAAAACGCAGGTCAGCCGAAAGGTAATCCGCTCGCCGAACTCAATAAAATAGGAGGTTTCGGTTTTGTAGAATCCGTTGTAGACGGTATCGCCAACATGAACCCCACCAGAAAAGCTAGGAAAGAAATATTCCTTACCGACAGTAACAAAGAAGAAGAAAGAAAAGAACTTCTTCAGAAAATAAACCTTTGGGTTAATCTTCTGGAAAGCAATGACTCGGCAGATAAAATGGCTGAAACGTGCAAATCAAAAGCACAGTCTGCGGATCAGAGCTTAAGATCGAATTTAAAAAATACATTGGATGCCGTTCGCCAGCTGGAAACAAGCTATAGAACGGTTGCTCAGTTTTACAAAAATACAGAGCTTGATAAAGTAGATAATGTAAGCATTGTCAACGCAAGTCTCAACCAGGTTGCAGACCTTGATAACCCGATATTTATCGACGCAATTGCCGAAGAATTCAAGAATTACTATGACCGTCTTGATCTTCGTGATAACTATTCGATTTTAGCGATTCCGGGATATCTTGGATCAAATAAGGTTATTGAAAAATGGGCGAAAATTTGTAATGAAAATAAGGTAATGATGGTTACTGATTTTGCAAATCTCGACAAACCGGATGATGTTGTAGATCTATTCCATTCCGCAAATCTTACGGGTGGGGAGCTACACAGAAGTAACGTTATAATGACCTGTAACTGGTTAGTAGGCCGTGGAAAAGCCGAAGAAGTAGGAGAGGAGGAAAACGTAGAACTTCCGCCGTCCACTTCGCTGGCCGGGAAAATCCACAAAACCTTGATGTCTCAGGTGGCAGCAGGAAAAAAACACGGAAATATCAATGAAGTAGATGCCGTAAAATTTGAATTAAAAAAGAGTGAAATTTCCCAGCTTGAAAAAATGGGTCTTGTTCCGATGGTCAATGAATATGGTAAAATCATGGCGTTCTCCGCAAAAACCCTTTTCACAGGGGATAATATCGGGCTGCAGACATATTCCGTAGTTCGTGTATTCGACTATGTAACCAAAGTTTTACTGGATTTCTTAAACAGAAGAGCGTTCGAGAACTGGAATGCCAAGAATGAAGACGATCTGAGAAGACAAATCGTTCAGTTCCTGGATAATATCAAAGGTCCGGATAAACTGATTGAGAAATTTAAAATCGTTCGTTTTGAGCAGGACAGGGTGAATAAGGACAGGGTTTGGCTGGATATCCGACTTACACCGTATTTCCCTACGAAAAGTTTTGTAATTAAACTGGATGGTCATAAAGGAGACGACGGAAACGAGTGGGATGCAGAATACTCACAAGAATAAAAATAAATCTATCAAATAAAAAACCGGTGAGTATACATCGGTTTTTTTTATCAAATCACAAAAAATATTCATTATGAAAGGCAGATTATTCTATTTTTTGCCATTAATTTTTTTAGTTTTCAGCTGTAAAGAAAAAAAGCTTCATCGGGAACACACTATTGATCTTTTTGCGGACGAAAGACAGGAAGGACAAGCATACATCATGAAGCCACAGGAGTGTTTTGAAGAAAGTGATATGGTAATTTCTTCCGGAAATGTAAAACTTCTGGATCAGTCTTCCGGACGCGGAAAATCCATTTTTATTTACAGGGTCACTTCGGGAAAAGTTCTGAAGACAACGAGAGATTCGATAGTAAATTTTCCGTTTCAGTTTCTTTCAGATCAAAAGCTAATGTTTCAAAAAGATTCTGCATCATATATTTATCTTAAAAAACTGGAAGGCTACCGTTTTATCGCCAAAGAAATGAAATTAAAATATCAGTGGCTGAAGGCTGCTCCTGTATATCCGGCAAAACAGGAAAATTAAATTATCTTTGTATGGCAATTCAAGCTTAACAAGTTTAAGGACCTGTTAGGTTTTGATACGATCATCAAATAATGAAGACGAATTTTGGAAAAAATAGAAAAATCAGACTTTAGATATATTGGTAATAAACTTCTGCACTGGTACGAGAAAAATGCCAGAGACTTACCTTTCCGACAGACAAAAGATCCGTATAAAATCTGGATCTGCGAAATTGTTTTTCAACAGACTAGAATTAATCAGGGACTGAATCATTATAATAATTTTATTGAAAGATTTCCGGATGTAAAAACACTTGCAGAAGCTGATGAAAATGAAGTGCTTTTATACTGGAAAGGATTGGGCTATTATTCAAGAGCCATCAACATTCATAAAGCGGCTCAGCAGATTATGAATGATTATAATGGAATTTTCCCTCATGAATATGAAGAAATCCTAAAACTGAAAGGAGTAGGAAAGTATACGGCGGCGGCTGTTTCAAGCATCTGTTTCAACGGCGGGATTCCGGCCGTGGATGGTAATTTTTATCGTGTTTTGAGCCGAATTTTTGCAGATGATTTTGATATTTCCACTTCAAAAGCCTTTAATTATTTTTCTGAACTGGCACATTTAATATTACCCGAGAATGTGGGAGATTTTAATCAGGCCATGATGGATCTCGGTTCGGAAATCTGTAAGCCCAAAAATCCGCTCTGTGGCGAATGTCCTTTAAATCAGGATTGTATTGCTTTTTTAACCAATAAAATCTATGATTTTCCTGTTAAAACAAAAAAAGTAAAAGCAGAAGGCCTTGAGCTGAAATATTACTTCGTGCACCGGAACGGAGAATTTTTAATTCAGCAGAGAAAAGATGATTTTATTTGGAAAAAATTATATGAATTCCCACCGGAAATTTCTGAGGAATTAATTCCTTTTATTAAAAGTGTAAAGACGGTGAATCACAAACTGACGCACAAAAATCTCAGCATTGAAATCTATAATGTCGAAGTAGATTCAGAAGATGCCTGGAAAGATTTTATTGCCGAAAACAACTATATCATCAGTGATTATGAAAGTTCTCACCAAAAATCTTTCCCTAAACCACTGGAAAATTATATCGGAAATTACCATACAGCGTACAGGATTTTATAATTAAATGATCCTCTATTCGTTATCCTTCCGTTACTATGGCATCTCTGTCTCCGTTTTCCTCTTTTCCTTCTTCAATCATTTCTTCGGCTTCTGCCTTTTCATCCTTTGTGGCATGGTCAATGCGTTGTTCCTGCTTTTTATCCTGCTCATGATCAATGAAAAATTCACAGTACACCGGAAGATGATCGGAGCCGAAGTTCTCAAGCGTTTTCAGGTCTTCTATAAAAATTTCTTCACTGTGAAACATCAGATCAATCGGAAACCTCAGCAGACGGTATCTCGCATGAAAAGTTGAGACGAAAGAACGCCCGATTCTCGGATCGATGAGGTGGCTTGTTTTTCTAAACAGAATAGAGGATTTGGACCACGCTACGTTATTAAAATCCCCGACAACAATCACAGGCTTTTTTATTTCTATCACTCTTTTGGCAGTACTCAGCAGATCGCCGTCCCGTTCTTTGGAAGTTTCCTCTTCAGTAGGGCTTGGCGGCGGCGGATGTACTCCGAAAAACACAAATGAAAACCCGTCTTCCGTTTTGAGATGGGCTTCGATGCTGGGAATATCATCTGCTACAAAAAAATGCGTCTGTGAACTTTTAATTTCCATTTTTGAATAGAAATGCATTCCGTAGGTGTTTTCCAGTGTTACTTTATGCTGATACGGATAGTCTTTTTCTAAAGGCCTCAAAGCTTTTTCCCAATCGCCGTTGCTTTCCATGGTCAGAAACATATCTGGCTGATATTTTTCAATCAGTTGAATAAATCGCTCATATTCCTTATTAAACTGATAAACATTAGCAGAAATAAAATGCAGCTTTTCAGAAGACTGGTACTTTTGAGTGTATTTTTTAACAGGATAGATTGGAGTATATTTTATCAGGATAACACTGTGATGAATAAGCATAACAAATAAAAGCCCCTGATAATACCAGAAATATTCTGACTTTCCAGGAGTGGCAAAACCGAGAATCATATTAAAAAGTATAAATACGGTGATCTGTATTTTACCAAATTCCGGAACACGGAAGATCCAGTGAGAGTGTTGAATTTTTGGCAGTATGGTTAGAATTAACAACAATACAGTCAGAATCAGATAAGCTGTCCACATATATTAAAATAATTCTATAAATTTAATTTATTTTTTATTATTGCTAAAATCAATTTATCTTTAAAACATATTCTTAACAACAATTAAAACCATTCCAAATAATATTTTTACCATGAATAGAATTTTTGCATGCGCTTTACTTTTAGGAAGTTATTGTTTCGGGCAAAATCAGGAGATAGAAAAGCCGGTGAGAAATTTATTTACCGCTATGAAAAACGCAGATGCAGAACTGCTGAAATCGGTTTTTTCAGAAACAGCCGTTCTACAGACCATTACCAAAGATGGTGTAAAAAATGAAGATATCAATAACTTTATAGCCTCGGTTTCCAAAATGCAGAAAAATGACCTCGATGAAAGAATTACTATCGAAGCAATTCATACCGACGGAAACCTTGCGAGTGTTTTTACACCCTATTCTTTTTATTTTAAGGGTAAATTTTCGCATTGCGGAGCAAACAGTTTTCAGTTGGTAAAAAAGAATGGAGAGTGGAAAATTCATTATTTAATTGATACGAGAAGAAAGGATAACTGCAAAGAAATACAATAAACTTTTTAAATGAAAATCCACCATATTGCCATCATCTGTTCAGATTATGAAATCTCAAAAAAATTCTATACCGAAGTTTTAGGATTAAATGTCATTCGTGAAGTATATCGCGAAGAAAGACAGTCTTTTAAACTGGATCTTGCCATTGGAGATCATTATGTGATTGAGCTGTTTTCGTTTCCCTATCCTCCTGAAAGACCTTCGCACCCCGAAGCATGCGGTTTACGGCATCTGGCTTTTTCAGTGGAAAATGTTAATAAAAAAAGGGAAGAACTAATCCGGAAAAGTTTAAAATGTGAAGAAATCAGGATTGATGAATTCACGGGAAAAGAATTCTTTTTTACCCAGGATCCGGACAACCTTCCGTTGGAATTTTATGAAATGTAAAAAATCATCATGAAAAGATATATTATAATTTTAGGACTGTTAATGGCAGTTCAGTTACATGCACAGGTCGTTAATGAGCCCAAAAATCATCCTAAAGAATGGTCACAGTCTTACGAGCCGTTTCGGATTGCCGGAAATCTGTATTACGTCGGAACATATGATCTTGCTTCTTATCTTATCGTGACAGATAAAGGAAATATGCTTATTAACACAGGTTTGGCGGATTCGCTTCCCATCATTAAAAAGAATATTCAGAAACTGGGTTTCAAATACCAGGATACCAAAATTTTACTGCTTACTCAGGCCCATTACGATCATTTAGGCGCAATGGCCGATATTAAAAACGAAACAGGAGCACAACTATACGTTGATGCAGCTGATGCAGAAGTTTTGAAAAGCGGTGGAAAGACAGATTACGAAATGGGAAAATATGGGGTTACGTTCAAACCTGTTAATCCGGATTATATTTTAAAAGATAAAGACCAGGTAAAGCTCGGAAATACTAAGCTTACCATGCTTCATCATCCCGGACATACAAAAGGTTCCTGCAGCTTTATTTTTGAAACCAGAGATAATAAAAGGAGTTATAAAGTTTTGATAGCCAATATGCCTACCATTATCATTGATAAAAAGTTCTCCGAAGTTGCTGATTATCCTGATATTGAAAAAGATTATCAGTATACATTAAGTGAAATGAAAAAACTTGATTTTGATATTTGGGTGGCCTCTCATGCAAGTCAGTTTGATCTTCATAAGAAACGTAAACCGGGAAATTCGTATAACCCGAACGTGTTTATGAACAAGAAAGAATATTTAGATCAGCTTAATGAGCTGGAGAAAGATTATCTCGAAAAAAAATCAGAAGAACTTAATGGGCATAACCCGTAAAGAAACTGATCGCCATAATCGCCAGAACGATGGAAGAAATGACTACATATACGTAGTCTTTTTCTTTTAAATAGCCAATCAGAGCAAAGATAATCCTCATCAATGGTGTAAAGATAAGAAGCAGGATTCCCAGCTGAATAATAGCCATCCCTTCACCTTTGCAAAGTGAATTCCAGAAATGTCCCCACACTTTTTCTGAAGAGCTTCCCATATCAAGAGCGGTGTATCTTTTGGGCATTTTAAAACCTTCTGTAAAAAGTTTTACAAAACCGATGAGTGACGTAATTACGGAAAGAATAACTCCCAGTCTCAGCAAATTCCCTACGGAACGGTTCAGATCAACATCCGTGAAGTTCTTTTTCATTATCTGAAGCTTTTATTGATACCATTGTACATCATATACACAGAAAGAATAGTAATGACAATGGCAAAAAATACTTTTAATTTTTTAGTTTTAGAAACCATCAATGTTTTAGAGCCGATAAAACTGCCCACAACCACCCCGATTAGCACCGGAGCTACAATCACAGGAACAATCTCACCTCTCTGAAAATAGATCAGAGCACTGGCAACCGCAGTAACACCAATCATAAAATTACTTGTAGTGGTAGAAACTTTAAACGGCAGTTTCATCATATTATCCATAGCCAGAACTTTCAAAGCTCCCGAACCAATCCCCAATAAACCGGACATGGCTCCTGCGAACATCATCATTAAAAATCCGGGAACCGTATTTCTTGCAGAATAACTCTTTAAGACTCCTTTATCAGGAAAAGTTCCGTACAGTTTCAGCTTCTCTTCCAGGCTTCCTTTAATTACAGGTTCCTGGTGGTCAGGCTTTCCTTTCAAATTTAAGATAACCGTTAAAAGAAGAATACTGGCGAAAATAATTCCGATGGTATTTGGATTTAACATTCCGGAAACCAGGGCTCCAACAATAGCTCCCGCTGTTGTGGCAATCTCCAGAAACATACCGATCCTCATGTTGGTGAAACCTTCTTTCACAAAAGCAACTGCCGCTCCGGATGAGGTTCCGATCACAGAAATAAGAGAAGCACCGATGGCGTAATGCATAGGAACGCCGAAACCCAGCGTTAATAAAGGAATAATAATAACTCCTCCTCCTAAGCCGGTCAGAGAACCCAGAAGTCCTGCCGAAATTGCTCCAAGGAAGAGAATAATGATTTCTGACATGCTACAAATATAAAACTATTGCGTTAGTCTGCCAAACGTTTAAAAAAGATAAATTTGACGTATTTTTGCGTAAACAAAATTGAAATATGAAACTTTTTTATGTCATTCTGGGAGCAACACCCCCCGGCAGAAACATTGAGCAGCACGATGTATTCTTTGGAATTGCAGAGAACCTGAAAGATCTTGTGGAAGATATGAAAGCTTTCTGGAAGGAAGCAAAAGGAAAAATTCATATCGACTGTTATCAGGAAGTGAAATTTGTAGACGGATACGAAGTGAAGATTGTTGAAAGAGGGCAGGAAACTTCCGAAGAACAGCTTTATTTCATTAATCTCGGAGGATACAAAAGAGGATTTTTTGAAGAGTTTCATGAGCAGCATCTTGTAGTGGGAAGTTCTATGGGAGAAGCCGTAAAAAGGGCAAAAGCAACCGAATTTTATAAAACGATGGGCTTCAAGGGAGCAACCAGCCATATCGATGAAAAATTGGGCGTGGACATCGATGATATTTTTCCTGTAAAGGAAATTTTACCTTCAGATATGAAAAAGAAATATGCGATATCATTGGTGAAATCAGATGCTGAAAATCAGGAAAACTTTGTAAGTCTGGGCTATCTGAAGATTGATAAAATTCAGTAAATAATATTTTTTAAATGAAAGTTTTCGGACTTTGATTAAAATATTCATTAAAATAAAAATCTAACAGAAAAAATAAAAGTAAATGAAAATAGGAATTTTAGGAGGCGGACAGCTAGGAAGAATGCTGATTCAGGAAGCACTGAAATACGACGATGAATTTTATACACTGGATCCAGCTCCTGATGCACCATGCCACAATATTTCTTACTTTACACAAGGAAACTTCAACGATTATGAAATCGTTCTGAATTTCGGTAAAGATAAAGATGTGGTAACCATTGAAATCGAGCATGTGAATGCAGATGCATTGGCCGAGCTTGAAAGCCAGGGAATAAAAGTAGTTCCGAATTCTAATATCATTAAAACCATTCAGCAAAAAATTCTTCAGAAGGAATTTTATAAAGCCAATAATATCCCAAGCCCGGAATTTGAAGTGATGGACGGAAGTTCCGACGAGATAAAAATGCCCTTACCTTTTGTACAAAAAATGAATACAGGCGGCTATGACGGAAAAGGAGTACAGGTAATCCGCACAGCGGAAGATATGAAGAATCTCTGGACACAGGATTCGGTTATTGAGAAACTGGTGGATATCGAGAAAGAACTTTCTGTAATTGTTGCCAGAAATGAAAACGGAGAAACCAAAACCTTTCCTGTCACGGAAATGGTAGCAGATCCTAAACTGAATCTTTTGGATTTCAATATTTGCCCGGTTGTGTTGTCTGAGGATATTGAAGAGCAGATTAATTCTATCACCGAAAAATTCTTAAATGCCATCAATTCTCCCGGACTTTTTGCCATTGAACTGTTTTTAGATAAAGAAGGAAAAGTATGGGTGAATGAAACGGCTCCAAGGCTGCATAATTCAGGACATCAAAGCCAGGAAGGAAATGCCAATTCACAGTTTGAGCAAATGTATCGTGTGGTGAAAAATTTACCTTTGGCAGATACCGACGCCATCATCTACAGCGGAATGCTAAATCTTGTTGGCGCAGAAGGTTATTCCGGAAAAGTAGTCTATGAAGGAATGGAAGACGTTTTAAGACTTCCTGAAACCTACATACATCTTTACGGAAAAACAGAAACCAAACCGGGAAGAAAAATGGGCCACATCAATGTTCTTGCAGAATCACGAGAGGAACTGATGGAAAAGCTGGTGATGGTAAAAGGAATGGTGAGGGTGATTGCAGAATAATGCCGGTTAAGCCCTGACAGAGTTCCAAACTCTGTCAGGGCTTTAACCAGCATCTACTTAAAAATCTTTTTAATAATATTCCCGATTTCCATAAAATCATCATGATTTCCTACCGATCTCTTTTCAGAACTGTTTTTATCATACTCGGAATAAGGGAAAATCAGCAGGTAATTTTTATCGGGAAGGCTTTTGTTCAGCAATTCGGGAATAAGCCTCATTCTTGGAATGTAAGAATACATTCCGCGTTTGGCCATAAAAAGGATTAATGCCTCGTCGTCCTTCAGTTGTGAAGCGGTTTCTTCGCCGTCTTTCCATGTTTTCATAATGATAAATTCGGCTTCGATATTCGCTTTTTTAATAATTCTCTGCAGGATGTTCAGGATGTTTTCTGCGGCATAAAAAACAACGGTAGCACCTGAATTTCTGGCAATATTCCAAACCCTTAACAGTGCATGGAAAAATCCGGCTTCCTTATGGGCGTTTTCAGGAATCATTACCGCATACTTCCTGATGGTTGACAAAGGTTGCGCAGCATGATAAACCAATACATTAACGTCATCATTCTGAAGGTAGCCGTTATAAAGATTATAGATAAAAGCCGGGGAGAAGCCTTTTTCATCTTCAAGCCCGATGATAAGATCAGTAATATTCTGTTCTTTAATAACATTATTAATTCCGTTCACCACATCATTATCATACCTCTTTAATGACTGCATTTTAACATCTGCTGCAGCTGCTGTATCAGTAGCCTGATGAAGAAGTTTCTCAGCGTTTTTTACGGAAGATTCATTTTTATCTTCATTAATAACGTTCAACGCAAATAAATCTTCTGTATTCGAATGTGCTTTAATCAGAATTCCCAGATTTACTATTCTTTCAACCGTTGATTCATAATTTAGGGCTAAAAGGATATTTTCTTTTTCATGATTCTTGCCTGAAACAGTATCTTCATTATCCTGTTCGGCAATTTTTTGCGCGCTTGACATGGAAATAAAAGAAGATATCGTACAGGAAATAAGAATCAGCAGAATACTTCCGTTGAGGACATGCTCATTCAGTAAACGAATGGGCTCTCCGGTCTCTGTTTCAGAGAGGATAATGTTGTATCCTACCATCACGGTTGCAAGAGTGGCTGCCGCAGAAGCAGAGCTTAATCCGAAAATCAATCTTCCTTCCTCTTTGGTAAACCTGAATGTTTTTTGTGCTACAACGGCAGAGATATACTTACCACCGATAGAAGCAACCAGCATAATCGAAGCAACCTTTAATGTTTCGAAACTGTTGAAAAAAACTTTAAAATCAATCAGCATTCCGACACTGATAAGAAAAAACGGGATAAAGATGGCGTTGCCCACAAATTCTACGCGGTTCATTAATGATGAGGTATGCGGAATAAGCCTGTTTAAAGCCAGTCCAGCAAAGAATGCCCCGATAATTGCCTCCACACCGGCCAATTCTGCAAGTACGGCAGCAAAATAAATCATAACCAGAACAAAAATATACTGGGAAATTTTATCGTCTATTTTTTTGAAAAACCAACGCCCTATCAGAGGGAAAATCATCAGTACGATTAGTCCGAAAACGATAAAGGAAACCGATAATTTAACCCAGAAGGAAGTTCCCACATCTCCCTGAACCATCCCGACAACAACGGCCAATACTAATAAGGTAGCGACGTCCGTAATCATTGTCCCGCCAACCGTAATGTTTACTGCGCGGTTTTTTGCTATTCCCAGTTTACTGATTAAAGGATAAGTAATAAGAGTCTGTGATGAAAACAGACTGGCAAAAAGGACAGAAGTAAGTACTGAGAAATTAAGCAGGTAATAGGAGCCTAAATATCCTAAAATGAAAGGAAATATAAAGGCATACCCGCCGTATCCCAGGCTTTTCCATTTGTTCTTTTTGAAATCTCCCATATCAATTTCCAGGCCTGCCAGAAACATAATGTATAGAAGTCCGGTGGTTCCGGTAACGACAATACTGCTGTCCCTTGCGAGGACGTTAAACCCATTCGGTCCGATTACGGCTCCCGCAATGATCAGTCCCAGCAGATGCGGAACTTTTATTTTATTCAGCAAAAGAGGAGCTGCAAGAATAATAATCAGAACAAGCAGAAATTTCAGGACGGGGTCTTCGATGGGGAGACTCAGATTATGTATACTCAGTAAGTTCATAAGTGTTTATTTGGTTGAACGGATAAGTTCCACGGAGAATTTTGCCATACAGTTATCTACGGCAATAGTTCTTGTTCCTTTGATTTTATTTGGTGAAATCTCATTCAGCAGAACATTCATTTCCACCTGCTTTTTAGAGGTGGAATCAGTCTTATAATTAAGTTTGATCTCGTTATTTTCAAATTTTCCTGAATAAACTCTAACCAGATTATTATTGTTGATGATTTTTGTAGAAAGCTGTAAAGAATCGCTGTCAAATTCCCAGGTATCCGTTCGCTGGTCTCCCACTACGTAATCGCTGCAATTGGACTCTGTGCAGATTACTTTTCCGGTCCATGAACCCGCTACCTCTTTTGGCCAGACTACAATTTTTATGGAATCTTTTTTTGAAAAAATACTGTCTCTCATTTTTAAGAGTGACTGATATTCAGACTCTTTCTGGGCAAACATTTTTTCTTTTTCCAGCAACTGTTTTTCTCTCATCATAAGATCCGTTTCTTTTTTTTTATCGTCACACGCAACAAAAAGAAATGAAATAGTAATGATTATAAATAGTACGTTTTTAAGCATATTGTAATTTTGGATTAAACAATATACTAAAAAATGAGGAAAATATGAAATCAAGCAACAATAAATCCTTCTCTGAAGCTCTATTGCTTTATTCGATTCTGTGCTTTTTAAACATCTCACGGTTATAATTAATCACAAAAACTCCGAGAATAATTAAAAACGCAGCGATGATGAATTTTGCTGAAATCTCTTCATTAAGGATAAGCCAGCTTAGGAAGATGGAAATGATTGTATTCACATATGCCAGAATGGAAACCTGAACGGGAGAAACTTTTGTTAAAGCATAATGATACGCAAAAAAAGCCGCTACTGAACCGAATAATGATAAATACAGCATTGCTGAAACACTTTTCAGCGACCAGTTCCCGAAATTATAGTTTTCAGTAAATAAAAAAGCGAATATGATCTGAATAATTCCTGCAAAGGCAAACTGGTAGAAAAGGTTTAATGAAATATTTTTACTCTGAATATTCATCTTTTTTGTAAAAATTGTACCGGAAGCCCATCCTAAAATTCCGCAAAACAATAGAAATATCCCGAATCTGTAATCCGGATTGGCGAGATCACTAATACCGTTCCAAAAGATAAAAGTTATTCCTCCGAAGCATAGCAATACACCAATTAAAGCTCGTATGGTAAATTTCTGTAACCCTAAACCCACGCTTCCCAGAAAAACGATAATCGGTGAAGTAGCACTGATCAATGATGTGAGACTGCTGGTAAGTGTTTCTTCCGCTACTGTTGTTAATCCATTGGCGACAATCAGCATTAACGAAGAAAAAACAAGCTGATATCCAAGATTTTTCCAGCCGATCCATTGAAACTGTCCTCTGTATAAAAGAATTATAAGCATAATCACAGAAGCAAGAAACTGACGGATTCCCGCCACAAACCAGGCAGGAATTGTTTCTACTGCTACCCGGATCGACAAAAAAGTAGTTCCCCAGACAATAGCGACTGTAAGGATCGCAAGTGTTAGTTTATAATCTTTCAAAATGTTGGTATATTATGGACAAAAATACTTAATTTAAAATTGAGGCTGTCTAATTCAGCCTGTATGGGATGGGGAAGAACAACTTTTGCGCCTCTTTGCATGAAGATTATTAATTTTTTATCTTTGAGGATCTAATAAATAGAAGAATGGTAGGAATTATTATGGGAAGTCAAAGCGACTTGCCGATCATGGAACAGGCTGCAAATTTTTTAAAATCTTTGGATATTCCGTATGAACTGACGGTAGTTTCTGCGCACAGAACACCGGAAAGAATGTTCGATTACGCTAAAACAGCCAAAGAAAGAGGCTTGAAAGTAATTGTCGCAGGAGCAGGTGGGGCAGCGCATCTTCCGGGGATGGTTGCAAGCTGTACAACATTACCCGTAATAGGAGTTCCTATTTTATCAAGCAATTCTATCGACGGATGGGACTCTGTTCTGTCCATTCTCCAGATGCCGGGCGGAATTCCTGTGGCAACCGTTGCGTTGAACGGAGCCTTAAATGCCGGAATTTTAGCGGCAAAAATTATCGGATCTTCAGACGAAATGGTGGCAGAAAATCTTCAGAAATATCAGGATTCTCTTAAGGATAAAGTATTGGGAACGGTTGATGATATCAAAGCCCAGCATCCTAATCATTTTGACAAATAGTTTGAATAAAATTATATAAAACCTTCGCGGCTCACGAATTTCGTGAGCCGCGAAGGTTTATTACTGTTTAATGAATTTGAAATTCAATGTTTTACAAAAAAGCAGACATAAGAAGGCAACGACCTATTTTTAACATGTATACTATTGTAGTCTATTTTTTATTCTTTAATAAATTTATAAGTTTGAACTTTATCTTTTGTTATGATCTGTAAAATGTAATTTCCTTTTGATAAAGTGCTGATGTTGATGATTTCATTTTCTATCTTTCCTTCCTTGAGTAATCTTCCGGATGCATCAACAATTCTGTATTTTTCAGCATCATGTAGATGTTCTGTATGGATCTTATCTTTCACTGGATTAGGATAAATTGAAGCTGCTTTTGTATTTTTAATATCAGAAGTTGCAAGAAAACAGCTTCCGACTGAGTCTCCTGAAATGATCCAGTTTTTGTTATTAATCAGAAAATCTCTTTGGCTGGCAATATTGGAAGCATATTTTGACGGTGCTGTAGATCCGAGATTGACATTGTTTGCCGTATTGGGATTGTTTGCCCAGCCTACAAGTGTTTTGCTGTAATTGTTGCAATCGATACCAGTATTTATAAGCATACTTGAAGCATCGCTTACGGATGCTAAATTCCAGTCTTCAAATGATTGATTATAGCTTGATGCGTCCGTTAAAAAAGTATTTATTCTTGTAACATTACTTACATCCCATGAGTTTAAATTTTGATTGAATGAAGTGCAGCCATGAAATACATGTGCCATATCTGTAACATTTGCTGTGTTCCACATATCTAAAGGCTGATTAAAAACAGAAATCATATGAAACATAAAATGCATATCTTGTAGGCTTGATGTATTCCAGTTATCTAATCGCTGATTGAAGCTTAAACATTGACCGAACATCCAGGCCATATTGGTAACTTTTGAAACATCCCAATTATTTACACTTTGATTGAATACTTTTCTTCCGGCCAGCATATAACTCATATTGGTAGCTGAAGAAGTATTCCAGTTTCCTATGAAGGGTGAATTGAACTGATGAGGAATATTAGAGGTGCTTAAAAGGCACGAAAACATAAAACTGAAATCCTTAACCTTAGAAGTATTCCAGTTTTGCATAGAAGGGGCTCCCATAAATTGTGGAGTTCCATAAAACATAAAAGATGCATCTGCAACAGCATTAAGGTTTGGGCTGTCTGTTGCAGTAAGTTGCAGGGACACACAATTGGTAAAAGCAGAATTCATAGAGATCCATGAGATATCTCCCCATTGCTCTATTTCTATTATTTTATCGGCACTGCCAAACATTTGCCAGATTGGTATAAGCATTTCTGCAGCAGGAAATAACTGTGCTGTACCAAATTTTATTTGTTTGAAAACACCGTTTCCATTGGAGACTTTTACTCTGTATGTGGCACCGGAAGAATCTCCGCTTGAGGTTCCGAAATCAATTAAAACCTGATTGGCAGAGGTTACATTCGTCATAATTCCGTTGTGAAGCGGATATCCAATTTCCTCCCACTCAATGGTATAATTTTCTCCATTACCGGGAAACCAGATTTGATTTGAATTTGCCTGAAAAGGTGCGTCTACAGTTACAGCAGGATTTGAAACAAGGCCTGGTTGCCAAATCGTGATAAACTCATTCTGAGCTTTTATAATTTGAAAGAGAAAAACACAGAGTGTAATGAGTAATAATTTTTTCATGGTCATATAATTTGGTATGATAAAATAACAAAGCGTAATTTATTAATCTAAATATTTAATCAAATACTATTAGTTTATTTTTAATATTAATGTATTATTGTTGAATATTTGTAAGTAAAAGCAAATATAGTCTTTTTCGGTAAAAATCTTTAATTTGTGAAATAAATAGTGTGTAAATAAAATTGCTCATCAAATTTGATGAGCATCCTATAATTGAATCAACAGACTGTTTAATCTTCTATCATATTGTCCCGTGTATTCTTTTGTACTGCGATGGCCCCAAAAAGAGCCAGTAAGAAAGCAAATGCATAAAACCCTTTTTCACTCGGAAGAATGGTTGCATTCCAAAGACCAATTGCCAGTAAAACTAAAGATGATAGGGTGGCAAACCAGCAGATTCCGTAATAAATATCAGTTACTTTAATGTTCTCCAGTCGGTCCCGAACGGCCTTCTGTAAAGAAACTACAGCAAACAACCCATACAAAAGAATGGTGAAATAATATCCTTTCTCATTAAGTTCCATTTCCGCTCTGGCAAGCCCAACGATGAAACCGATCATTCCCGCTCCTAAAGCGACCCAGGACGCTGCCACAAATGCAGTCGACACATTTTGTTTTTTCATGTTAAAGTTTTAGTAAAGGCTAAAGGTATTAATTTTAATTGAATGCCTACTACAACTTAATTTGTGAAATTTTATTGTATCTGAATGGAACAGCAAGAATAAACCTTATGATTTAAGACTGTTTTTCAGTTTCAGCGGCGGCGAAGCCGCCGCTGAAACTGAAAAACAAAAAAACTCTCCATTTTTTGGAGAGTTTTAGTTTTAATATCTTAAAAGCAGCAGGGCTTATTAATATCTGTAATATTCCGGTTTGAAAGGTCCTTCAACATTTACCCCGATATAATCGGCCTGTTCCTGGGAAAGAGTTTCCAGCTCAACACTTAATTTCTTAAGGTGAAGGGCCGCTACTTTTTCATCAAGATGCTTTGGAAGCATATATACTTCATTTTTATACGCTGCAGAATTGTTCCAAAGCTCGATCTGGGCCAAGGTCTGGTTAGAGAAAGAGTTTGACATCACGAAACTAGGGTGTCCTGTTGCACATCCTAAGTTTACCAGTCTTCCTTCTGCAAGAATGATTACTTCCTTACCTTCAACAGTGTAGATGTCCACCTGAGGTTTCACTTCAGATTTAGTATGGCCGTAGTTTTCGTTTAGCCAAGCCATATCGATTTCGTTATCGAAGTGGCCGATGTTACACACGATCGCTTTATCCTTTAATTTTAAGAAATGTTCTTTTCTTACAATGTTAAAGTTACCTGTGGTTGTGATTACGATATCTGCGTTATCCACTACAGTATCAAGTCTTTTCACTTCATATCCGTCCATAGCAGCCTGAAGCGCACAGATCGGGTCGATTTCAGTAACCGTCACAATAGAACCTGCTCCTCTGAAAGATGCGGCGGTACCTTTACCAACATCTCCATATCCGCAAACAACCACTCTTTTTCCGGCAAGCATAATGTCAGTAGCTCTTCTTACAGCATCTACTGCAGATTCCTTACATCCGTATTTGTTGTCGAATTTAGATTTGGTTACAGAATCATTTACATTGATTGCAGGCATTACCAAAGTTCCGTTTTTCATTCTTTCGTACAGTCTGTGAACACCTGTTGTGGTTTCTTCGGAAAGACCTTTGATTTCTTTGGTTAATTCAGGATATTTATCAAAAACCATGTTCGTTAAATCTCCACCGTCATCCAGAATCATGTTTAACGGTTTTCTGTCTTCCCCGAAAAATAAAGTCTGCTCAATACACCAGTCAAATTCTTCTGCATTCATGCCTTTCCAAGCATACACGGGAATTCCGGCAGCAGCAATAGCCGCAGCAGCATGATCCTGGGTAGAGAAAATATTACAAGAAGACCAGGTAACTTCAGCTCCTAAAGCTACCAGCGTCTCGATAAGCACAGCTGTTTGGATCGTCATGTGAAGACATCCCGCGATTCTTGCTCCTTTTAACGGCTGAGAAGGTCCGTATTCTTCACGGATTGCCATAAGACCAGGCATTTCAGCTTCTGCAAGATTAATTTCTTTTCTTCCCCATTCTGCCAGGGAGATATCCTTAACTTTGTAAGGAAGGTATTGTGTTGTAGTACTCATATGTTAAATGAATAAGTTTAAATTCAATAATAATATGCAAAATTACAACTAATAATTAAGATAAAAAAACACCACTTTCCGAACTTATCATTACTGTGAAATATCATATTCATCTGAATTCCATCTTAAGGGCTGGTTTCGGAGGAAAAAAAATCATTAATTTTACACCAATTAAATTTATCAATGCCACTTTATCGCGACTTTTCTGATGACAATGCTATAATTCTCGTATGGAAATATGATGAAACAGAAGACCTTGATATCAATACGCTTCTCGAGCCTGAAAATGCAGAAAAAGTAAAGGATTATCATCCCAAAAAGCTTCTTGAAGTTTTGATGGTACGCAAACTTCTGAAAGGCCTTAAACCCAACTCAAAAATTTTATATAAAGAAAGAGAGCCTTTTCTCTCTCCGAAGGATGCCGAAATTTCCATTACCCATTCTTTTCCTTTTGCAGCGATAGCAATTTCTAAAAATAAGATAGGAATTGATATTGAGAAATTTAACCCTAAAATTCTCAGAGTAATTGATAAATTCACGTATGAAAACGAAAGAGGCTTTATCCCTTTTGACAATGAAGTTACGTTTTACACTATTATATGGAGTGTAAAGGAAAGTATGTATAAAATCCATCATTCCAAACACTGGTCACTGAAAAAGCATTATGAAGTAAAACCTTTTGAACTGAAACACCTTTACAATATCAAATGCAGAGTGCATGACGATACGATGTCTGACGAATTCAAGGCCAGGGTAGAGTTTTTTGACGAGTATTGCTTTACGATTGTTGAGGAATAATTTGTGGAGCTTCCTCACTTGCCGCCTCATTCTGATATTTCTCAATGACCTTTCTTTGCTCTTTGGCAACATCATAAATTAATTCAAGAATATCATGGATATTTTTAAGCTCCGTAAGATGGGATATTTTTTCGGGATCTCTAAGGTCGTATCCCTCATTTTCAGTGAGCTCTGTTTTTCGTTTCATAATAAGATCATCCAGCGAAGAATCTTCCGGTTCGATGCGGCTTTCCATTTTCAGGGTTTCCGTTATCTTATCTCCGTTTAAAAGGTTGCATACTTTCTGCATTTCCGCTTCAATTTTCCGGCTCCAGCCTTCTGCATCAATTTCAGGGTATTTTTCGTTATCCTTTACATATTGAGAAAGGGACGCTGTGTATGCGGTAATAAGATGAGACGTAGCCACAAATTGATGCACAACTTCCAGTTTTTTCTGCTGGTTCTTGGGTTCGGAAATCATTCTCTGAAAATTATCAGACAGATTGGCGAGTGAAATAATCGCATTTTTCCTTTTAACCTTGTAATCCTCAATATCAAAATCTTCTTCCAGGAATTTTGAAATTACACTCTGGAAATACATCAGGTTGCATTCCGCTGATTTTTTCATTAAATCAAGATTCTGGGTGTGTTCCCAAACCGGAAGTACGACATAAGCAACTAGTGAAGTAATAACCGCTGCAACAATGGTATCCACGATCCTGTCTCTGAAAATAACGTTCACATTACCAGGGCTCAGAAAGTTGAAGCTAAGAAATACATAAATTGTCATGAATAAAACTGCCCAGAAATATTTACCTTTTAGAAAGCTGAAACACATAATCATGCTTAATAAAAGGATGGCAAAAAGGAACTCATTGATGTTTATATAGTGGAGAATAGCGTAGGCAATTACTGCACCGGCAACAGTACCATACAACCTCAGAAGATTTCTTTTTTTGGTAATGGAATAGGCGGGTTTTAAGATTGCCACAATTGTGATCAAAATCCAGTACGTATGCCCGATTCCAAGGAACTGAAACAGGGAAAATAAATATCCGATCAACAAAGCAATGGTGATCCTGAGCGCATGCCTGAAATGAGATGAAGAGAACGAAATATTGTTTTTTAAAACCTTGATATTGAGTTTTTCTTCATTAGGCATAAATTTTTTCAGGTCTAATCCTGTAGAAAGGCTCTTGGCCAGTTTGACGTTCTGGGAAAAGACTTTGTAAATTTCATTGATTTCTTTGGTAATCTCATTAATACGCATCAGGATTTGCCTGAGTACCATAAAATTTTCAAAGTTTTCAGGTGAAATGCGTTTGTTTCTCAGCTCGAAATAGTCATTATTAAGATATTTCAATTCTTCTTCCAGATGGGAAATAGGTTTTGCCCGTGTGCCAAGCTGAAGCGATATCCCGATATTGGTTATCTCTTCAGAAAGTAGGTTAAGGTAGTCATGAATTTTAACTAAAATAGTAGTGTCTTCAAAGCTTTGCTGCAGTTTTTGATAATCACTTTCAGAAGTCATCAGCTTTTCATGCAGATCCATGGAATTCAGGAACATCAGCATTAAAAGACGACTCGTAGTGGTAGATTCATTAACAATGGTTCTTGTTTTGAAAACGGTTTCCCGGGTTTCTTCCTGAAGGTTTTTTATTTCGATCTGCTTGGCAATAACTTGTGTTGTCAGTTTGTCAAAATCCGGATTTTTCTGGTAATAATTAGCCTTAATTTTTAAAAATTCTGCGAGCTGAAGATAGTTTTCCCCAATCATCTGGCTTGCCAATTTATACGGCTGAATGGTCGTCACAACTAAAAATATCAGTAAAAACCAAATACAGCCTGATGCAAAAATCAGTAAGCTTTTGAAAATATTAGCACCGGTTAAATGTCCGTCTATGAAGATCGCAAGAACAACCAATGACAATGAACCCACTGCTGCGAGCCTTTGTCCGTATACTCCAATGAGCGAAAAGAACATTCCGAATATTATGATTTCTGCAAAGACCAGGATTTTGATTTTCATCACGAGGCTTGCTATCAACGCAACAAATACAAAACAGATGATGGCAAATGCCAAGGCATTTCTTCTTCTTATGAAAGGACCGGGCTGGTCTGTAAGTGCCACAAAGCTTGTTCCGAGAGGAAAAAGAAAATATTCCTTCAAAATGCCGAAATGGGCAAGAACGAGACACGGTAGCACGGTAGCCAGCGTAATCCTGATGGCAGAATATACATATTGACTGGTAACGAATTTTTTGAGCTCCGCTGAATAGTTCATACAACAAAAATAAGAGTTAAATGTGAATTGCAGGTGTATGTTGGTAAAGGAATTATGAATTTTTATGATTTTACATATTAGCTATTTCTGTGTATTACAAATTTTCATGTTTATTACAGACACATTCAATATCAAATTATAAACCATAGAGTAAATTTAAAAGTATTTTAAATATTACAAGAGATAAGAAAGTGCAATGGCATTGTCTGCATTGAAAATATGGTTCTAAATTATGTATCAATTTGTAACAATCAAATACTACTTATTGCCAACTGATCTATAATAATGTCTTCGCTTAAACCTTAGACGGCAGTTTTCTTTATTAAATATTAACTGTTTCAAATTCAACCGAGGTTCATTTCTTTGTTTGATTTTGTAGTTTAAATATTATAGTTTGATAATTATTTTATTACAATTAAATTGATTGGTAATCAATATTTTGAATGTAGATTTGTATAAGCAAGATAAATGCAATTTTTAGAGTTATTTTATAAGATAACAACCACTTTTCACAATTTGTATTAATATATGGAAAAATTAAAATTTGAATAAAATGGATAAAATGCTTTTACACTATGGAGTGAATTAAAGTAAAGCTAAATTAAATTTTCAAATGATCAATTGAAAATTTAAGAATGCTATAATCCAGCTAAAAACACAGAAAAGTAGACATATTTTAAATAAGTCTAATAAATGTGATAAAAATTCATATTTAAAAATATAATTGATGAAAACACAAGTGATGCATTCTGTTAAAAAGCAGATCTTCCTGATTTCCGGAAGATTTATGTGCTTTATTATGGTCATTGCTTCGGTTTTCCATTTCGGGCAATTTATTTCCTCAGACAATCCTTCAATATTTATACAAGAAGAGACTTCGCAGGTAACAACTCATGAAACTCAAAGGAGTACAGATGCGGAAAAAGATTATAACTCAGGGAGCGCAATAATTACCGGTCAGGAACACATCTATATTGCAGAAGGAATGTCCTATTACGGACTGGATGAAAAATCCGTCAATAAGATAACAAAAAGGAAAGCTTCTTCGCCTCAACCTGAAAAAACAATTGCAAAAAAAGAGCCTGTCCGCAAAAAAACTATTACCCATAAACCGTTTTTGCGTACTCAGTCAATCACTTCTTTACCGGCACGAAATACGCACCATTATATTTCTTTATCAGGTCAGGGAGTTGGTGTGGCACCGGGCAGTTCTGCTCATCATTTTATAGTGTATCAACACAACGGATATATTGCGCAGGGAAAACCTGATCATTATACCATTCAGAATTATCACTATTTATTTTCCGCTTATTCGAAAACGAACAGAAACGGCGGCGGCATACGCCCGCCGCCATTTCCCGGTTAAAGCCTTTTATCAGAATTTCGACAGATTATATTTTTTTAATCTACACTATTCTGAATAAAAGCAGTGAAAAAAAATAAACTTTCTTATTATACACATACAACAATGATAAAAAAAATCTTATTACTATATGGCCTGCTTTCCCTATTCTGGCTGCAGGCTCAGTCGCCCGGAGGTGTGTCAACCAATCTGGTAGGATGGTACAGTGCAGACGTCTCTGCAACGGCCACTACCTGGACGGACCGTTCTCCGGCAGGCAACAACCTTACAGGGGCTGGAACTCCTACTTTTACCAATCTTCTGAATTTTAACACAGTAGCTACCTTTAATGGTACCAGCCAGCGGTATTCAATTGCTGCAACATCAGCAACCTGGCCCGGTACCAATACAGCCAATACGTATTACTATGTTGCTGTACCTACCGGAACGAATACCTCAAGATCCGTTTTCGGAAAGGGAACAGGAACTACTGCATTAAACGGTATTCATAGTGGTAAAGGAACCACAGCCACAACATTAGTGAGTGGTGCCACCGGAGCCGGAACGGTAAACAAGACTTCGGTTTGGTCACAGAACGTGCCTGAAATGATCCGTACCGGATTCAACGGAGGAGCAACCGGAGCGCATTACCTCTCGGACAATGGCGCTTCTGAATCTTCTGCAGGATCCAGCAATCCTACGTATGCTGCAACCTCTGCATTTGCTGTAGGTTCTCAGAATACGGCTGCAGGATTTTGGGATGGGAATATTGCCGAGGTAATAGCCTATTCCGGCAAGCATGCTGCAGCGGATTACAACCGTATCGAAAGTTACCTTGCGGTAAAATACGGGATTACCAAAGCCGGAAACTATATCAACTCCGCCTCAACGACCGTATGGACAACCGGAGGAGGTTATGATAATAACATAGCAGGAATCGGCAGAGACGATCTTGGAGGTGCTGCCAATAGCGGACTTAATCAAAAGCAGTCCCAGAGTGTGAACAGCGGCTCGCAGGTGGTAATGGCATTAGGTACTGCTGCAGCCAGCAATTCTGCCAACGCCAATACATTTACTGCGAATCAGCGATTTTTCATCTGGGGTGACGACAATGGCTCATTGACCACGCAGGTTGCTACAGGCAGCAATGCGTATACGTATCGCTTTACCCGCATCTGGAAAACAGAGAATACAGGAAGTTTTGCCCAGAATATGACGGTATATTATCCGGTGAGTGCGTTTGGAAATGCTTTGCCTGCAACGGTAGCATTGTTATACGGAACCTCGGCCACATCATTAAGCAATGGTACGGCCTCTGCCATTGCGCAGAGTGGTACAACAACCATTAACGGAGCTAGCTACTATATATTTACCGTTCCATCCGGGCAGATTGCGAACATGCAGTTTTTCTCATTTGCAGGCGTAATACAGGCAGCTCCGGGAGGGGTCTTTACAAATTTAGCTCTTTGGTTAAAAGCAGATGGTTCCGTAAGCCTGTCTTCAGGTAAAGTAAGCACATGGAACAATTTGGTTACCAATAGTAGTATAACTCAGCAAGCCACAAATACGGGTTTAACGTACAATATCACACTTAATTCAAACTCATTAAACTTTAATCCGGGTATTACTTTTCCTGGTACATCCAGTGCAGAATTAGTCGGTTTAAGTAATGCCGGTTTGTGGGATGGTCAATTGGGGATTTTTTCTGTAGGAAAAGAATTGAATAATTCTGGTAATCTTTCAGGAATTTTTATTTCAGATATTAAAGGAATGAGTTGTTACAATTCTGTACCCAATACTTTTCTATCTAGTGATGCAGATGGGGGATATGGAAGTAAGTCTATTGACATGGGATATAATGCATTATTGGCTAATGTAAATTATAATCAGAATGCAAATGCATATTTAAGCGATTCTACTTTTAGTAATGGCTATAACTATGGGCTTGAATCAACACCTTTAACTTCAAATGTCACTACCACAACTAATTTTGAGATAGGAGGAAGAACACGCGGTTCATTGCCAAATAGAACAATACAAGGCGATATTCCTGAAGTAGTAGTATATAACAGGAATTTTGGGCTTGTAGCCAATGCTTCAGACAGGGCCCGTATCAATAGTTATTTAGCCATTAAATATGGGGTAACATTAGACCAGACTGTTGCACAGAATTATATAGGATCAGATGGAACAACTATTTTTTGGAATGCAACTACGAATACAGGTTATAACAATAACATAGCTGGAATTGGCAGAGACGATATTTCTGCATTATATCAAAAACAATCTGCTTCTCAAAATTCAGGTATTCAACCGGTGATCGGAAACGGAAATATTTTTGATACTAATGCCAACAATACCAATACCTTCAGTACAGATCTATCTGCGTTGGTTTGGGGTTCAGATACAGGAAGTACATCATTTGCAACATCCTTTGTATTTGGAGGGCTAAATTCAAGAATGGCAAGGATCTGGAAAGTCCAGGAAACCGGAACGGTAGGTACTGTGAAAGTAGGCTTACCGGCCAGCCAGATTACAGGGGGTATATCTTCTCTTAACCTGGTAGTAAGTTCAGATGCTACATTTGACGGTACGGATACAAGAACTGCGATGACCCTGGAAACACTAGGCGGTGTACAATATTACACGGCAACGGTAAACTTTACCACAGGACAGTTTTTCAGCTTTGCGGCATTTGTAACAGCTCCGGGCGGGGTATTAGGCTCATCTCTTTGGCTAAAGGCAGATCAGGGTTCAAGCAATGCCACATATTTTAATGTTGCTGCAGGCAGCAGAACAGCCAGCAGTAATTTTGCGGGACTTCCTGCCGCCAATTCTACATTAGGATCTTCCAGTTCGTGGTCTGCTTCCAGTGTAACCACAGGAGGTTACCTTACTCTGGATCTTGGTTCTGTACAAACCGTATATGGAGTTGTAACCAAAGGTAGAGGAGATGGGGCACAGTGGGTTACCTCTTATACCGTTAGTTACTCTAGTGATAATAGCGCATACACTTCTTTAGGAAGCTTTATCGGAAATTATGATCAGAATACGGAAGTTATTAATATGTTTGCTGCATCAATCAATGCTCGTTACATTCGCTTCACGGTAACAGGCTACTCAACATGGCCTTCGATGCGAGCGGATGTGGTGCAAACCATACCATCAGTAACGGCTGATAATTCAACGGTAAAAGCCTGGTTAGATCAAAGTGGCAATAACAAAAGCTTCTCTAGTGCGGCTGGTACTGTTTTGTATCAAACACCATCGAGTAATAATAAATTTAATTTTAATCCTTCCCTCAACTTTAGCACTACAGCTACTTCGTTGAGCTCTTCAAGTTCTTTATTCCCTGCTTCACCTGTTTCTAGTGCCACATTATTTGGTGTGTCTAATACAAATGGATTCATATCATTAAGAGTAAACAATAGTTCAGAAACAAATGCATTCGCATTTTATGACTATCCTATATTTGGAGCAAACTTTATCTTTGCCCGTCCCAGTACTTTTAGTGCAGTTAGTGCCTCTGACACAAGTGTTTCAGGTAATATCGGTCGAATCTCTACAGGATCTCTAATAAGTGGCACCTCAGTTAGTGTTTCAGTTAATGGAGGAGGTGCAACTAGCTCAACCGGTGCTTATTCAACCAATACAGGAGGAATGACGATTGGTTCTAACACCTGGGCTGGTGGAGATGACCCGGGTATTGTCGGTAATACTCCAGAAACGATTGCTTATACACAGCTTCTTACGCTCACAGAACAACAAAGAGTGAATACGTATTTAGCGGTTAAGTACGGTATCACATTATCAAGGAATAATGATGGAGATGGCACTTCCGGAGAAGTTATATCGGGTAGTATTCTTGAAGGAGATTATGTCGCCTCAGACGGTACTACAAGAATCTGGAATTCTGATGCCACCTATCAAAACAACATCGCAGGCATTGGAAGGGATGATACTTCGGCATTAAGTCAAAAGCAGAGCCAAAGCGTGAACAGCGGCTCACAGGTAGTGATGGCTTTAGGCACTGCTGCAGCCAGCAACCAGGCCAATGCCAACACGATTACTTCCGATAAACAATTCTTTATCTGGGGCGATGACAATGGTTCATTGACTGCTATGGCCAGTACGGGTAACAGTACGTATAATTATCGCTTCACCCGGGTTTGGAAAGCGCAGAATACCGGAAGTTTTGCTCAGAATATGACGGTATATTATCCTGTGACTGCCTTTGGAAACGCATCGTCAACTACCGTAGCATTGCTGTATGGTACATCCGCTGCCTCGTTAAGCAACGGTACGGCATCTGCTATCGCACAAAGCAGCACCACTACCATTAATGGAGCAAGTTACTATATATTTACCGTACCAGCAGCACAGGTTGCCAATATGCAGTTCTTCTCCTTTGCAGGAACGCAAGCAGCTCCAGGAGGGGTTACCGGATCCTCTTTGTGGGTGAAAGCAGATGTTGGAACAGGAACATCAACAGACAACACTGCCATAACAACATGGGCTGACCAAAGTGGAAATAGCAATGATGTAAGCCAGGGTACGGCAGCTAACAGGCCATTATACAGAAGTAACAGTGCCAACCTGATGAACTTTAATCCGACAGTATCATTTGATGGTACAAATGATTACATGGATGCCACTACCTTTACGATTAACGGTTCAACCAATACTTTGTTCTCAGCCGTTAGGCCTAATGTAGTGAATGTTTCGCAGAATATTTTGAGTTTTGGTGCAGTAGGTTCGAATAACGGGGGAGAATTCAGATTTGTTAATGCTACTCTTCAATATGGACAGAATAATGGTGCTTTTGTTTCCATTGCCAGCGGTTCAGTTTTAACAGCAGGCGCTCCTTTGCTATTTGGTTCTTCTATGAACAACGTGGCCAATGGTGCCAATTTATATCAGAACAACAGAACCATTACAACCGGAACGATAGGTCAGATTCCGTCTGCAGCCAATCTGGTGAGTATAGGATCCAGGACTATTGCAAGTCGTGCACAGTTTTTCAATGGGTTGATTCCGGAGGTAGTAACGTATAACTCGTTGTTAACGGCTGTCCAGCGTCAGAGAGTTAATTCCTATTTAGCAATTAAATACGGAACTACGATGGATCAGACGGTAGCTACCAATTATCTTGCATCTGATGGTACTACCATCTTGTGGGACGCCACTGCAAATACAAGTTATAATAACAATATTACCGGTATCGGCCGCGATGATCTTTCTGCACTGTACCAAAAGCAGAGCCAGAGTGTAAACACCGGCTCACAGGTAGTAATGGCACTGGGTACAGTGGTTTCTACTAACCAGGCCAATGCCAACACGATTACTTCCGATAAACAATTTTTGATCTGGGGCGATGATAATGGTTCATTGACTACCCAGGTAACCACCGGCAACAGTACGTTTACTTACCGCTTTACCCGCGTTTGGAAAGCGCAGAATACCGGAAGTTTTGCAGAGAACATGACGGTGTATTATCCTGTGAGTGCATTTGGAAATGCATTATCAACTACCGTAGCATTGCTGTATGGTACATCTGCCACATCTTTAAGCAACGGTACGGCATCTGCTATCGCACAGAGTAGCACCACTACCATTAATGGTGCAAGCTATTATGTATTCACCGTACCTTCTGCACAGGTTGCCAATATGCAGTTCTTCTCCTTTGCAGGTACCATTACCAGCCCTGGTGGTGTAACAGGAGAGATATTATGGTTGAAAGCAGACGTAGATTTAACACCTTCCTCCGGCACTGGTACAGTAACTGCCTGGCTTGATCAAAGCGGTTTGGGAAATAATATTACCACAGTTGCAGGCACACCTTCAAGATCAAGTGTCCTCCTCAACTTTAATCCTTCCATCGATTTTAATGCTGATAACGAAGGTTTGGCAGGAACCGATCTTGGTATGGGCGCGGATAATACCTGGGGCATGTTTAACGTCTTTGCACCTACGGAATTGGTAGATGGTGGCGACATTATGATGTTGCACGAATTAACCGGTGCTGTCGATAGAGTTGAATACACCACTACAGGGGGTGTATATAGATTCAGCGGAGTGACGAGCTTTAATACGCCATCAGGGCTTATATCCCTGAACAAGCCAATGTATTGAGTACCGTAACCACGGCGGCCGGCACCTTGCAACAGTTTTTAGATGGTTTGGCCGGCAGCAGTGCGGCACATACTGTTACCAACAGTACCAATCCTTATGTAATAGGTGATGAAACCATAGCGGGTTTAAATGATGGTTTATCGATGAGTTTTGGAGAATCGATAGTTTACAATAAGTTGCTTACATCCACAGAACGCAGCCAAATACAAAGCTATGTTGCATTGAAGTATGGTATTACCTTAGGTAATACTTCCAACCTGGTAAGTTATCTGGCATCAGACGGTACTACCACTACATGGACAGGCAATGCCACCTACCAGAATAACATCGCGGGTATTGGCCGTGATGATTTATCGGCACTATACCAAAAACAAAGCCAGAGTGTAAATACGGGTTCTCAGGTAGTAATGGCTTTAGGCACTGTTGCAGCCAGCAACCAGGCCAATGCGAACACCATCCCTACGGATAAACAGTTCTTTATCTGGGGTGATGATAATGGTTCATTAACAACCATGGCCAGTACCGGTAACAGTACTTACAATTATCGCTTCACCCGCGTTTGGAAAACGCAGAACACGGGAAGCTTTGCCCAGAATATGACAGTATATTATCCTGTGAGTGCCTTTGGAAACGCATTGCCTGCAACGGTAGCATTGCTGTACGGTACATCTGCCGCATCCTTAAGCAACGGAACAGCATCTGCTATCGCACAAAGCAGCACCACTACCATTAATGGAGCAAGCTATTATGTATTTACCGTACCTTCTGCGCAGGTTGCCAATATGCAGTTCTTCTCCTTTGCAGGAACGCAAACGGCTCCGGGCGGGGTAATAGGAACTGTGTTGTGGCTGAAGGCCAATGCAGGTACATCTACAACAACAGATGGTGCAGCAATTTCACAATGGAATGATCAGAGTATTGTAGGCAATAATGCTTTGCAGGCGACCGGCACTAACCAACCTATTTATCGTAATAATAATACAAATAATGTAAACTTTAATCCTTCGGTATATTTTGATGGTACTAATGATTTTATGAATTTAACAGGTTCGCTATTGCCAATAGGAAATAGTGCCAGAACCATATTCTCAACAATAAAACCATTAACCGCATCGACTGCCTGCTTTGTTGGCTGGGGAACACCCTCACCAGGTCAGGCCTCTGGTTTTTTTAATACAGGAACACAACTTATTTTGTCAGGTAATAATGTTGATTATCAATCTAATACATTTCCAAGCATAGTAGGTAGCGTATCGTTGGCTTCAGCAGTGAAAAACACAACAGATAATGCGCAAATTTATTTAAATAGTAGACAGGTGTTTTCAGGTGCACATAATGCAGGAGCGACACCCGCTTGGAATACAACATCAACCAATGCATTTGTTGGACAATTTAGTTCTTCTTATTTTAATGGAAATCTACCAGAGGTAATTATTTATGATTCAGCATTAACATCAAGCCAGGTTCTTCAGATAGAAACATATGAAGCAGTCAAATATGGTATCACATTATCAAGGAATAATGATGGAGATGGCACTTCCGGAGAAGTTATATCGGGTAGTATTCTTGAAGGAGATTATGTTGCTTCAAACGGTACTACAAGAATCTGGAATTCTGATGCCACCTACCAGAATAACATCGCGGGTATTGGCCGTGATGATTTATCGGCACTGTACCAAAAGCAGTCTCAAAGCGTGAACAGCGGTTCCCATGTGGTAATGGCTTTAGGCACTGCTGCAGTGAGCAACCAAGCCAATGCGAACACCATCCCTACGGATAAGCAATTCTTTATCTGGGGTGATGACAATGGTTCGCTAAGCACCTTTGTTTCAACAGGTAATATAACGTATCCAAGCCGCTTTACAAGGATTTGGAAAACGCAGAACACGGGAAGTTTTGCCCAGAATATGACGGTATATTACCCTGTGAGTGCCTTCGGGACCAGTCTGGCTTCATATGTAGGTATTATCTATGGAAGCACTACCACCTCGCTGAGCAACGGCTCTGCATCGGTAATCCCTCAAAGCGGTACCACAACCATTAACGGGGTAAGCTATTACATCTTTACGGTTCCTTCAGGGCAGGTTTCAGGAATGCAGTTCTTCTCCTTTACCGGCAATTCCATATGTTATAAACCAGGTGTTACGGTAGGAACTACGCTGGATACGAAACACGGAATTACTTCCCTGAGCCGTGCCGGAACATCAGGAGACAACTGGCCAATGGTACGCAAAGGAGCATGGACCGTTCTGGAATCCAAAACCAAAGGATTTGTTATCAACCGGCTTACTGCCGCCCAAATAGCTGCAATACCACCGGCAAACCTTGTAGAAGGAATGATGGTGTACGATACCACTAACAATTGCATGAAAGTGTACACCAGCACAGATGGCGGTACCACCTTCAATTGGCAATGTATCACCACCCAGACCTGTCCGGATTAAATTAATGTTTAATTGTTATCAGAACTCAGGGAGCCTGTAAGAGCAGAGCTCCCGCGGTTCGGATACTATGAAAAATTTACTATGAAAAAGTTTATTATATTATATTCTCTGCTTACCGCCATGTTGGGAACAGCCCAGGTGGCAATAGGAAAGACCTCGGTTACCAATTCTTCGGTATCGCTGGAGTTTGGGAATGAGGACAGGGGGCTTGTCCTTCCCTGGGTAACCTCAGCGGCTTCGGTTACGGGAGCAGTTGACGGGACGTTTATCTATGATATTTCAGATAAGAAAGTGAAATACCGAAATAATGGAAGCTGGGTAGACCTTAGTGTTGATGCTACAGGAGCGGTGAACACTACTTTGCAGGACACCAAGACAGAGCAGTCCGGTGCAAAGGTAGCCATCGGCAGCAATGCGGCAACGGATACCACCCCAGGAATCCTTGTACTTACCGACACCAATAAGGCATTTGTTTTGCCTAAAGTAGCCAGTCCGCACCTGAATATTATTAATCCGGCGGCGGGAATGATGGCTTATGATACGGTAAAGAGACAGATTGCCGTTTTCAACGGTACGGTCTGGTCCTTCTGGAAACCTTAAATGTTTAGATATTGCCACGGATTCTGTAAAGATGAAGTGGCAATTTTAAATGTAAAAACACCTTTTTAAAATCAAAAACAAATGGCAAAACAGCCATATTTGAAAGACTTCTACGGTACAGTAAAAATAATGTCCTTTACCAGCTAGTTTATACCACTGGTAAAACATTTAACTGTAACGTATTCCCAAAGATTCTTCAGACACTTTTGATGACAACACCCGGTAATGATGCAGCGGGTGTTTTTGTTTTGTTTTGTTTTGTTTTGTTTTGTTTTGTTTTGTTTTGTTTTGTTTTCGGCGGCATTACCTGTGAATCTCTAAAAGCCAGAAGCTTATTGATATCTTTAGCATTCCGGTTTGAATGATCCTTCAACATTTACAACAATGTAATCGAAGTGTTGCTAAGAAAGGGTTTCCCAGTTCAATAAGCATATACATTCATTTTGTACGACACAGAAATTGCTCCAAAGTTCAATCTGAGCAATGTCTGGTGGAGAAGAATTTGACATTACAAAACTTGGTGTCCTGTTGCACATTATGGATTCACCAGTCTTCTTAGTGGAAGAATAATGACTTCATTGCTTAAATATCATGCAGTTTTCTTTATTAAATGGTAAAGTACAGATTCAAGGGTTTCATTTTATGTTTACTTTTTGTAATTAAAATATTACATAGATGTAATTATTTTATTATATGAAAAAATATTGTTAATCAATATCTTGAATGTAGCTTTGTATTAATTAGATAAATGAAATTTTTTAGAGTTATTTTATCAGATAATAAATATTTTTCACAATAAGCATTAATAAATGGAAAAATTAAAATTTGAATAAAATGGATAAAATGCTTTTACACTGTGGGGTGAATTAAAATAAAGCTGAATTAAAATTTCAAATATAAAATGAAACTTTAAAAATGGCATAACTCAATGAAAAACACAGAAAAGTAGACATATTTTAAATAAGTCTAATAAATGTGATAAAAATTCATATTTAAAAATATAATTGATGAAAACACAAGTGATGCATTCTGTTAAAAAGCAGATCTTCCTGATTTCCGGAAGATTTATGTGCTTTATTATGGTCATTGCTTCGGTTTTCCATTTCGGGCAATTTATTTCCTCAGACAATCCTTCAATATTTATACAAGAAGAGACTTCGCAGGTAACAACTCATGAAACTCAAAGGAGTACAGATGCGGAAAAAGATTATAACTCAGGGAGCGCAATAATTACCGGTCAGGAACACATCTATATTGCAGAAGGAATGTCCTATTACGGACTGGATGAAAAATCCGTCAATAAGATAACAAAAAGGAAAGCTTCTTCGCCTCAACCTGAAAAAACAATTGCAAAAAAAGAGCCTGTCCGCAAAAAAACTATTACCCATAAACCGTTTTTGCGTACTCAGTCAATCACTTCTTTACCGGCACGAAATACGCACCATTATATTTCTTTATCAGGTCAGGGAGTTGGTGTGGCACCGGGCAGTTCTGCTCATCATTTTATAGTGTATCAACACAACGGATATATTGCGCAGGGAAAACCTGATCATTATACCATTCAGAATTATCACTATTTATTTTCCGCTTATTCGAAAACGAACAGAAACGGCGGCGGCATACGCCCGCCGCCATTTCACGGTTAAAGCCTTTTATAAGAATTTCGACAGATTATGTTGTTTTTTAATCTACACTATTCTGAATAAAAGCAGTGAAAAAAATAAACTTTCTTATTATACACATACAACAATGATAAAAAAAATCTTATTACTATATGGCCTGCTTTCCCTATTCTGGCTACAGGCACAGTCACCCGGAGGTGTTACGGGAGAAGTTCTTTGGTTAAAAGCCGATGTGGGTACCAATACAACTACGGATGGTGCCAGTGTCACTTCCTGGAACGACCAGAGCGGTGCGTCCAGAAATGCGGGCAATGCAAACAGTGTCAGTTACCGCTCAGGTAGCAACGCTACGTATGCCATCAACTTCAACCCGGCTGTAGATTTTACAACTGCTAACTCACGCATGTATAATATTACTGGCGGTTTAGTAAGTGCTGGCAATGCAAGTATCCACATGTTCCTGGTCACAAATGTAAGGAGTGGTACTTCTGCCGAGAAGATGTTCTCCGGGTTTACCAACCTGGGAGCAGGTGGAACTAATAACTGGGCTGAATTGCCCTCTTTCCGTGCTACCGGCACTTTCCATGCAGAAGCTACTGCTAATGGCGGAACTGGTTCCCAGATATCATACAATCCATCTGTTATCGGAACAAACGCATTATTAAATTTGTCTGTGAATCCGGGGGGCAGTACGGTCTTAGTAAGGCAAAACGGATTGCAGACAGGTAGTTTAACCAGTGTATCACTTCGAAGCGGAACAGAGGGTTACATATTGGGAAATGATATCTTTGGCGGTGGGGGTAATAACAATTCCGCATTATGTACCATTGCCGAAGCAATAGCCTATGAAGGGCAGTTAACCGGCACCACACTTACCCGTGTGGAAAGTTATCTGGCTTTAAAATATGGTCTCACGTTAGGCACTACTGCAAATACAGTCAGCTATCTGGCTTCCGACGGCACCACCACTTGGACAGGCAGTGCCACCTATCAGAACAATATAGCCGGTATAGGACGGGACAATCAGGCCGGACTCTACCAAAAACAGAGCCGGAGTTTGAACAGCGGATCACAGGTGGTAATGGCTTTGGGTGCTGTTGCAGCCAGCAACCAGGCCAATGCTAATACCATTCCCACGGATGAACAATTCTTCATCTGGGGTGATGACAATGGGTCACTCACCAATATACTAGCTACGGGCAACAGTAGTTATCCTTACCGCTTCACACGCGTTTGGAAAACACAGAACACGGGAAGTTTTGCCCAAAATATGACGGTATATTACCCTGTGAGCGCCTTCGGTAATGCGCCGGCAGCAACGGTGGCTCTGTTGTACGGTACTTCTGCCGCATCATTAAGCAACGGTACTGCCTCTACCATTGCGCAGAGCAGTACAACCACGATAAACGGTGTTAGTTACTATGTGTTTACTGTTCCATCCGGGCAAATTGCCAATATGCAGTTTTTCTCGTTTACCGGTACGCAATCCGCTCCGGGAGGGGTTTTTACAAATATAACAAGATGGTATAGAGCAGATAATGGAGTTACTACAGGAAGCACAATAACTTGGGCTGATGAATCGTCTAATTCAAATGCTACCCAGTCAACAGTTGCGAATCAACCTACTTATAATACAAGTGGAGCTTCATTAATAAACTTCAACTCATCTTTAACTTTTAATTCATCAGAATCAGATTATATGTCATTCAGTGATACTGGAATGGCTTCTGGAAGTAATCCGCGTTCTATGTTTGGTGTTGCAAGAACCAGTGTAACAGGCGGAACTTTTGAATGGATATCAAGTTATGGAACAAGTAGTGGTGGGCAAAGTTTTGGATTAATGCGAAGTGGAAATAATGTTTTAGTGACTACTGCTGGAAATGATTTGTACCCCTATTCATCCAATAATCCTTACGCTAACAATACTCCTGTTTTATCTTACGGTACTGCTTCAGGAACTACAATTAAGGGAACTTATAATGCTTTGCCGACACAAAGTGGAACTTACACGGTAAATACCGTGCTAAATGTAGGAAGGATAGGTACACGACAGCTATTAGGAGAATATTGGAATGGAATTATTTCAGAGGTAGTTCACTATAATATGGAACCTAGCGCTCTGGAAAAACAAAGAATAGATTCTTACCTAGGAATCAAATACGGTGTTTCTTTAGGTACTACTTCATCGCCGTTTAGTTATCTATCTACTAGCGGTACCACTACATGGACAGGTAGTGCCACTTATCAGAACAATGTTGCGGGTATCGGCCGTGACGATATTTCTGCATTACATCAGAAACAATCTCAAAGCGTGAATACAGGTTCCCAAGTGGTAATGGCTTTAGGTACTCTTGCAGCAAGCAACCAGGCCAATGCAAATACCATTCCCACGGATGAACAATTCTTTATCTGGGGTGATGACAATGGCTCACTCACCACGCAGGTTGCTACAGGTAGCAATGCCTATACGTACCGTTTCACCAGGATATGGAAAACACAGAACACGGGAAGTTTTGCCCAAAATATGACAGTGTATTATCCGGTGAGTGCATTTGGAAATGCATTGCCTGCAACCGTAGCTTTATTATACGGAACCTCGGCCGCATCATTAAGCAACGGTACGGCCTCTGCCATTGCGCAGAGTGGTACAACAAGCATTAACGGAGCTAGCTACTATGCCTTTACTGTTCCTTCTGCGCAGGTTGCCAATATGCAGTTTTTCTCATTTGCAGGAGTAATAGAGACTGCTCCGGGAGGGGTGTCCACAAATTTAGCTCTTTGGTTAAAAGCAGATAGTTCTGTAAACCTGTCTTCAGGTAAAGTAAGCACATGGAACAATTTGGTTACTAATAGTAGTATAACTCAACAGGCAACAAATACAGGCTTAGCATATAACATCACACTTAATTCGAACTCATTGAACTTTAATCCTGGTGTCATTTTTCCGGGAAGTCCAAATAACGCCGCATTATTAGGTTCAAATAATGCAGGTTTATGGAATGGGCAATTGGGAGTATTCACTACAGTTAAAGGTATATCTGCTCCTGGTGCCAATGGGATAGCAGGGATATTTATTTCAGGATCAAAAGGTATGGCATTTTCGACTAGTGTCCTTACATGTGATGCTGATGGCGGATCACCTGCTTCCAGTATTTCTTTAGGAACTAATGCATTGTTAGGTAATGCAAATTATAATTCAAATAGCACTTCCGGAACAAGCTTTTTTAGTAACGGCTATAATTATAATCTGACAGGAGGTGGATTGAATCCAAGTACTTATGCTAGTTTTGAAATTGGCTCAAGAGTTTATTTTAATAATGGGGGAGGAACTGTTAATAGCAGAGTATTACAAGGCGATATCCCTGAGGTAATAGTGTACAACAGGGATTTTGGGCTTGTAGCCAATGCTTCAGACAGGGCCCGTATCAATAGTTATTTAGCCATTAAATATGGGGTAACATTAGACCAGACTGCTGCACAAAATTATATAGGATCAGATGGAACAACTATTTTTTGGAATGCAACTACGAATACAGGTTATAACAATAACATAGCTGGAATTGGCAGAGACGATATTTCTGCATTATATCAAAAACAATCACAGAGTCAGAACAGCAGCTCACAGGTGGTGATGGCTTTAGGTACTGTTGCAGCCAGCAACCAGGCCAATGCCAACACGATTACTTCCAATAAGCAATTCTTTATCTGGGGTGATGACAATGGGTCGCTCACCAACATACTAGCTACGGGCAACAGTAGTTATCCTTACCGTTTCACCCGCATATGGAAAACGCAGAACACGGGAACTTTTGCCCAGAATATGACGGTATATTATCCGGTGAGTGCATTTGGAAATGCATTATCAACTACCGTAGCTTTATTATATGGTACATCTGCCGCATCATTAAGCAACGGTACGGCCACGGCTATTGCACAGAGTGGTACCACTACCATTAATGGAGTAAGCTATTATGTATTTACCGTTCCTTCTGCACAGGTTGCCAATATGCAGTTTTTCTCATTTGCAGCTACGATAACCAGCCCGGGAGGTGTGTCTTTAAATCTTGCGCAATGGTTACGTGCTGACGCCGGTACATCAACGACAACCGACGGCGCTAACCTTTCTTCCTGGACAGATCAGTCAATGGTTTCCAACAATGCGGCTCAAGCTACTGCTGCCAATCAACCGACCTACCGCTCATCTGGCGATAATTTATTGAATTTTAACCCGTCGATTTATTTCAGGGGGAATACTGACGGTGATGCGAACAGGGATTGGTTAGATATCACCTCTCCATCCAATAACCTGAACAGTACCACCTATAATATCTTCGATCTGATAAAGCCTGTTTCTGCTTCACAGGTGAATTTGGCTTTTTATGCTTCGAACGGCAGTGGGACAAGTTATGATGGCTTTGGTGCTGGTGCAGGAGTATTTGAATTGCATACTGGGTTGTCCAGTTCAGGAGGTTCAAGACCTGCTACGTTTTTTGTAACAAACGGTTCTAGTCCTGCCACAGTGAGTGCCACAGTAAATACTGTTGATAATATTCCTTTTTTGATTAGTGGCGCCTTATCAGGTACCTCAGTTTCGGTTTTCTACAATGCGGGTAGCACAGCATCTGCAACGATCACGGGCGGTGGACCTTCTCTCAATACATTCCGGTTAGGAGGACATACTAATACAACATCAAACTATGATAGATACTTGTATGGATTATTGCCTGAGCATATAATTTATAAAGCAAACCTTTCGGCTACTGATCGTGATAGGGTGCAATCCTATATAGCTATTAAATACGGTCTTACGCTGGGCAGTACATCTTCGCTGGTCAGCTATTTAGCATCCGATGGTACCACTACTACATGGACAGGCAGTGCCACCTACCAGAACAATGTTGCGGGTATCGGCCGGGACGATTTGACAGCACTATACCAAAAGCAAAGCCAGGGTGTAAATGCGGGATCGCAGGTAATAATGGCTTTAGGCACTGCTGCAGCCAGTAACCAGGCTAATGCCAATACAATCCCTACGGATAAACAATTCTTTATCTGGGGTGATGACAATGGTTCATTGACTACCATGGCAAGTACGGGTAACAGTACTTACACTTATCGCTTCACCCGCATATGGAAAACGCAGAACACGGGAAGTTTTGCTCAGAATATTACGGTGTATTATCCTGTGAGTGCGTTCGGAAATGCATTGTCAACTACCGTAGCTTTATTATATGGTACTTCTGCCGCCTCTTTAAGCAACGGGACAGCATCTGCTATTGCACAAAGCAGCACTACTACAATTAATGGTACCAGTTATTATGTATTTACCGTACCTTCTGCACAGGTTGCCAATATGCAGTTCTTCTCATTTTCAGGAACGCAAACGGCTCCGGGTGGGGTATTAACTAATTTATCTCGGTGGTACCGGGCAGATCAAGGAGCTTCGGCAAGCAATTGGATAGACCAAAGTGGAACTGCTAATGCTACACAACCAACGACTGGAAATCAACCTTCTTATAATACATCGGGATCTGCACTGATTAACTTTAACCCTTCTCTCACTTTTAATTCAAGTGAATCAGATTATATGTCATTCAATGATGCAGATTTACCTTCGGGCACTAATCCAAGATCTACTTTTGGCGTAGCCAGAACGTCTGTTACAGGAGGTACTTTTGAATGGATAACAAGTTATGGCCAATCTGGGACAAGTAATAATTATGGCTTAATGAGAAGTGGTAATAATGTTCTTGTAACAACATATGGATCTAATCTTTTTCCTTATAGTACAAATAATCCTTATGCCAGCAATATACCTGTTTTATCATACGGTGCAGCATCTGGGTCAACAATTTTTGGAACCTATAATGCTTTGCCAATCCAGAGTGGCACTTTCACTGTAAATACAATTAGAAATGTTGGAAGGATAGGTACAAGACAATCGCTTGGCGAATATTGGAATGGTCTAATTTCAGAAGTTATATATTATAATATGATTCCTTCCGTATCCGAAAAACAAAGGATAGATTCATACCTTGGAATAAAATACGGAACCTCATTAGGAAACACATCTTCTCCGTTTGCATATTTAGCATCAGACGGTACTACCACTACATGGACAGGCAATGCCACCTACCAGAACAACGTAGCTGGTATCGGCCGTGATGATTTGACAGCATTATACCAAAAGCAGTCTCAAAGTGTAAACACCGGCTCACAGGTGGTAATGGCACTGGGTACAGTCGCTTCTACTAACCAGGCCAATGCCAACACGATCCCTACGGATAAGCAATTCTTCATCTGGGGTGATGATAACGGTTCGATCAGCAATATTGTTACCACGGGTAACACCACCTATCCATACCGTTTCACCCGCGTTTGGAAAACGCAGAACACGGGAAGTTTTGCACAGAACATGACGGTGT
>JAESGH010000132.1_pt1 | contig 227408 bp, 221 predicted proteins | sample 9269641 | NCBI WGS metagenome assembly JAESGH01 (sample SAMN14515345, study PRJNA621665) | algae metagenome | isolation source: Phormidium tanganyikae FI6-MK23 and co-occurring heterotrophs from granitic... | place: USA: Fort Irwin, California | collected 1998-05-24
TCGATCGCCTCGCTGCGCTCGTCGATCGAACGCATGTGCTGGGCCGAACCATGATAGGCCTGCACGCCACGGAAGCGCAGGGTGTTGCTGCGCGCCACCGCTTCGGCAAGCCGGACCGCCGCCTCGCCGGGCGCGACGCCGCAGCGGCGGCCGCCAATGTCGAGCTCGACCAGCACATCGAGGACGACGTCGTTGCGAGCGGCGGCTTCCGCCGCCTCGCGCACGCCGTCGATATGGTCGACGCAGAGCCCGATTCGGGCGTCGCGGGCGAGCTTGGCCAGCCGGTCGAGCTTGGCGGCGCCGGCGATCTCGTTGGTGACGAGCACGTCGGTGACGCCGCCGGCGACCAGGATCTCCGCCTCGCCGACTTTCTGGCAGCATTGCCCGACCGCGCCATGGGCGATCTGACGCAGCGCGATCTCGGGGCTCTTATGCGTCTTGGCGTGCGGGCGCAGGCGCATGCCGCTGGCCTCGGCAAAGGCCGCCATGGTGACGAGATTCCGCTCGAAGGCGTCGAGATCGATGATCAGTGCGGGGGTATCGATCTCGGCGAAGGACTGTCCGGGCCGGGCCGGCGGGGAAAGGGGCATGGGCTCTCGAATCTGGTGAATCAACTCATGGCTATCGGACGTCAGCTTCGTGTCCGGAGCAAGACCGGCAGTGGCGCTCGCATGGCGGCCATGTTAGGCCGCGCCCCATGAAGATCGGCCGCGTCACCGACGACACCCTTGCGCTCTTTGCCCGCGTCTGGCGCGAGCGCGGACGGCAATACCTGCCGCAAATGCTCTCCATCCTCGCCCTCGTCGTGGTCATCGCGGCGACAACGAGCTTCTATCCGCTGCTGATCAAGGCGGCCTTCGACGCCTTCGCCGACCCGCTGACGGCCGAGGCGACCGGCTTCGTGCGCCGCGCCGAGCGGCTGGTCTCGAAATCGCTCGGCATCGAGATCGGCGTCGTCAACGCCGTTGCCGTGGTCGTGGTGATCGTCACCGCGATCAAGGGATTCTCGCTGCTGACTCAGACGGTGATGACCAACAGCGTCGTCAGCCGGATCGAGGCCGACATGCAGAGCGCGCTGTACGCGCATCTGATCGATGCCGACCTCGCGCAGCTTCAGAGGGAAAACCCCGCCTCGCTCACCCAGCGCTTCACCACCGACTTCACCTTCGTCAAAGAGGCGCTGACGCGGCTGGTCAACATCGCCGTCCGCGATGTGATGACGGCGATCGCGCTGGTTGGCGCCATGCTCTGGATCGACTGGAAGATGACGGCAGTGGTGCTGCTGATCGCCCCGATCGTCGCCCGCCCGATCGGTCGGATCGGCAAGAAGCTGCGCCGGATGGCGATGTCGCAGCAGGAGCAGACCGGCATCATGGCGAGCCTGGTGACCGAGAGCCTGCAGGGGGCGCGCGTCGCCAAGACCGATTCGCTCGAACCCTATCTCAAGGATCGCGCCGCTTCCGCCTTCGAGACGATCCGGACGCTGAAGATGAAGGCGGCGAATGCCCGCGGCCGGCTCGACCCGCTATTAGAGGTCGCCGGCGGCATCGCGGTTGCCGGCGTACTCGCCGCGATCGGCGTGCGCATCACTTCGGGCACCTCCACCGTTGGCGACTTCACCGGCTATGTCTCGGCGTTGCTGCTGGCAGCGCAGCCGATGCGCTCGCTCGGCAATCTCAACGCCATCGTCCAGGAGGCCGGTGCCTCGCTGAAGCGCTATTATGCGCTGATCGACGAGAAGTCGCTCATCACCGAGCGCCCGGACGCCACGCCGCTCGCAGTCAATGGCGGCGAAGTTGCCTTCCGCGATCTGCGCTTCCGTTATCGCGATGATCAGCGTGGCCTTGAGGGCATCGATCTCGTCGCCGAGGCCGGCAAGACCACCGCGCTGGTCGGCCGTTCCGGCTCGGGCAAGTCGACCATGTTGGCGCTGGTGCCGCGGCTTTACGATGCCAGCGAGGGCAAGGTCGAGATCGACGGGCAGGACATTCGCGACGTGACCCTGCGCAGCCTGCGCGGGCAGATCGGCGTGGTCAGCCAGGATGTCGTGCTGTTCGACGACACGGTGCGCGCCAATATCGGCTTCGGCCGCCCCGGCGCGAGCGAGGCCGACATCATCGCGGCGGCCAAGGCCGCGGCGGCACATGATTTCATCATGGCGATGCCGGAGGGCTATGACAGCCGGGTCGGCGAGCGCGGCTCGCGGCTCTCTGGCGGCGAGCGCCAGCGCCTCGCCATCGCCCGTGCCATCCTCAAGGACGCGCCGATCCTGTTGCTCGACGAGGCGACGAGCGCGCTCGACACCGAGTCGGAGCGGTTGGTGCAGGAGGCTCTGGCGGAGCTGATGAAGGGGCGGACCACGCTCGTCATCGCGCACCGGCTCTCGACCGTGCGCGAGGCCGACCAGATCGTCGTGCTCGACGAGGGCAAGGTGATCGAGACCGGTGACCATGACGGGCTGATCGCCCGCGACGGCGCCTATGCGCGGCTCTACCGCTTGCAATTCGCGGAGGGGTAGAGCCATCCGCCTCGAAACCGAACGCCTCATCCTCGATCTGCACGGCATTGAGCAGTTCGAGGCGCTCTGCCAGATGTGGGGCGATGTCTCGGTGGTGCGCCATATCGGCCAGCCCTCGACCATGCAGGAAGCCTGGATGCGGCTGCTGCGCTATCGCGGGCTCTGGCCGCTGCTCGGCTATGGCTATTGGGCGCTGACCGAGAAGGCGAGCGGGCGCTTCGTCGGCGATCTCGGTTTTGCCGATTTCCACCGGGCGATCGAGCCGTCGATCCGGGGCGTTCCAGAAGCCGGCTGGGTGCTCGCGGGCTGGGCGCATGGCCAGGGCTTTGCGAGCGAGGCGCTCAGTGCCGCGCTGAGCTGGCTCGACGGGCAAACCGGGCATGAAAGCTCGGTCTGTCTGATCGCCCCGGAGAACGGGCCTTCGCTGCGGCTCGCGCAGCGCTTCGGATTCCGCGACGAGCGGGCCGTCAGCTTCCTGGGGCAGGAAACGCTGCTGCTTCGGCGCGAGCGGCCGGAGAAGCGTTGAGGTAGCGCGCGGGCTTCGATACAAGCATGGCGGGCATGCGGCGGGCGCGAGCTTCTGCTGACAGGACTTGCCACATTCGGCTGGCAGTGTCCCGGCTTAAAAATTTGAAAGAGACTTTGCCGTGACGACCTCCACTCCCGCCGCCGCACCGGCGCGCAAGGCCACACGTCGCGAATGGCTCGGCCTGATCGCCATCGCCATGGCCTGCATGATCTATTCGATGGACCTGACGGTGCTGAACCTTGCAGTGCCGACGCTGACGCGCGAGCTGAAGCCGTCGGCAAGCCAGTTGCTGTGGATCATCGACATCTACGGCTTCATGGTCGCCGGCTTCCTGATGACCATGGGCACGCTCGGCGACCGGATCGGCCGGCGCAAGCTCCTGCTGATCGGAGCGGCCGCATTCGGCGTCGCCTCGGCGGTCGCCGCCTTCTCGACCAGCACCGAGATGCTGATCGTGATGCGGGCGCTGCTCGGCATCGCCGGGGCGACGCTGGCGCCCTCGACGCTCTCGCTGATCGCGGTGATGTTCGAGGACGAGACCGAGCGCACCTTCGCGATCTCGATGTGGATCGCCAGCTTCTCGGCCGGGGCCGTCATCGGCCCGCTGATCGGCGGCGCGCTGATCGAGTATTTCTGGTGGGGTTCGGTCTTCCTGATCGCGGTGCCGCCGATGCTGATCCTGCTTGTGATCGGCCCGATCCTGCTGCCTGAGTACAAGGCGCCGCAGGCCGGCAAGCTCGACCTCCCGAGCGCGCTGCTGTCGCTGGCGGCGATCCTGCCGGTGATCTACGGGGTCAAGCACTGGGCCGAGTTCGGGTTCTCGGCCTATGCGGCTGCCTGCGTCGTCGCCGGGTTCGTGTTCGGCGTCATCTTCGCGCGCCGGCAGAAGCGCCTTGCCGATCCAATGGTCGATCTGACCCTGTTTCGGATCCGCGCCTTTCGCGCGGCGCTGGCGATCAACCTCGCCGGCATCATGGTGATGTTCGGCAGCTTCATCTTCCTGGCGCAATATTTCCAGCTCGTCGCCGGCCTGACGCCATTGGAGGCGGGACTCTGGTCGTTGCCATCGGCGATCGCCTTCACGCTCGCCTCTTTCGCCGTGACGCCGCTGACCATGCGCTTCAAGCCGGCGACACTGATGGCGGGCGGCATGGTGCTCTCGGGGCTCGGCTTCGCCTGGCTCGCCTTCGCGCCTAACCTCGTCCAGATCGTCGCCGCCTCGATCGTGTTCTCGATCGGCTTCACGCCGGTGATCGCGCTGACGACCGGCATCGTGGTCGGCTCGGCGCCGCAGGAGCGCGCCGGCGCGGCCTCGGCCATGTCGGAGACCAGTGCCGAGCTCGGCGGCGCCCTCGGCATCGCCATTTTCGGCAGCCTGGGGGCGGCGCTCTATCGCCACCGCATGGCCGATCTTTCAGTTGCTGGCGTCGATGGTGCGACCCTCGCGCCGGCGCGCTCGACCCTGGGCGGTGCACTGGCGGCAGCCGAGCAGCTGGCGCCGGATCAGTCGGCGCATCTGATCCAGGCGGCGCGCGAGGCCTTCATGACCGGCTTCCATGCTGTCGCGCTGATCGCGATCGCCGGCATGGTCTTCTGCATCGCCGTGGCGCTGACGACGCTGCGCAATGCAAGACCGTCGGGGGCCCATTGAGCCGAGGCGTCATTCTCGGGCGGAGCGTAGCGCAGACCCGGGAATCTCTGGACGAGAGGGCGCCGGCCAGAGCCTCCTCCGGCCTGAGATGCCCGGGTCAAGCCCGAGCATGACGGGTCGGCTCAGGGCTCGCGCAGCAGCGCTTCGGCCGCGGCGGGAAAGCCGCGGAAGGAGAGTGGCAGCGCGACCTCGCGCTTGCCGGCGTCGAGATAGCGCATCTGGCCGGCTTCGCCGAAACCGCGCCAGCGCTTGAAGACGTCGTCGCTCAGGCTGGCCTCGGCGAAGCAGCCGCCCGGCAGGCAACGCTGGAAGATCGCGGTCGCCTCGTCCTTGTCGGAAACCGTTACGCGCACGCTGGCCTTGTCGCCGAGCGACAGGTTCGGCGGCACCTGGATGACGAGTTTGATCGGCTCGTCCTTGACCGGCCGGCCGATGGCGACGAGCGCGATAGGGCCGCGCTGGCCCTGCTGCTCCAGGGTCTGGACGATCTCGCAGACACGGGTGGCAACGCTCGTCTGGCAACGCATGACCCAATCGCCATAGGTCGCGGTGGTGTTGTCGGGCTGGGAGACGGCGCCGGGCGTCGGCGTTGCCTGGGCCTGAGCCGGCCGCTGCGGGGCAGGGGCGGGGCGCTGGGCCGGCGCCTGGGCGAGCGCTGTGCCTGCGAGGAGGACGGCGGAGAAAGCGAGGACGGTCTGTCGTCTCAGCATGGCGGCAATGGTCCGGGAGCGGCGATAGCCGAGTTCAAGACCATGACCGGGCGTGACGCAAGCTGGAGTTCAGAACCGGTCTCAGGGATGCCAGCCGGTCTCCTCCGCCGGGGCCTCGTCCTTGGCTTCCTGGGCTCGCGCTTCCTCGACCACTGCAAAGACCGCTCGTAGCGCTGCTTCGACGCCTTCGCCTGACGCGGCCGAGAGCGCGATCGGCGTGCGCCCGCAGGCGCGCTTCAGCCGGGCGAGCTGCTCCTTGCGCGCCTCGGGCGTCAGCGCATCGACCTTGGAGAGCGCGACGATCTCCGGCTTCTCGTCGAGATCGGCGCCATAGGCGGCGAGCTCCTTGCGCACGGTCTTGTAGGCTTTGCCGGCATGCTCGGTCGTGCCTTCGACCAGATGCAGCAGCACGCGGCAGCGCTCGATATGGCCGAGGAAGCGGTCGCCGAGGCCGTGGCCCTCATGTGCGCCCTCGATCAGGCCGGGGATGTCGGCGAGCACCATCTCGCGCGCGTCGACACGAACGACGCCGAGGCCGGGATGCAGCGTGGTGAAGGGATAATCGGCGATCTTCGGCTTCGCAGCCGTCACCGTGGCAAGGAAGGTCGACTTGCCAGCATTGGGCAGGCCGACGAGACCGGCGTCGGCGATCAGCTTGAGGCGCAGCCAGACCCAGCGCTCCTCGCCGGGCAGCCCGGGATTGGCATGGCGCGGCGCCTGGTTGGTCGAGGTCTTGAAATAGGCGTTGCCGAAGCCGCCATTGCCGCCCTTGCACAAGACGAAACGCTGGCCGGGCTCGGTCAGGTCGGCGATCAGCGTCTCGCCATCCTCGTCGAGGATCTCGGTGCCCGGCGGCACCTTGAGCACGATTGGCGGGCCGTTGGCGCCGTGCCGGTCCTTGCCCATGCCGTGCTCGCCGATCCGGGCCTTGAAGTGTTGCTGGAAGCGGAAGTCGATCAGCGTGTTCAGGCCCTGGACGCATTCGACCACGACGTCGCCGCCGCGCCCGCCATCGCCGCCATTGGGCCCGCCGAACTCGATGAACTTCTCGCGCCGGAACGAGACGCAGCCGGCGCCGCCGTCACCGGCCTTCACATAGATCTTGGCTTGGTCGAGGAATTTCATGGAGGAGTAGGTAGTCGCATGAGCGCTGGAGAGCAATGCGTCGCATGTCTCTCCAGGCCAGCGGGATAGCGCTTCACGCAGAATTATGTTGCAGTGCAGCAACGAATGCCCATCTCGGACGTTGTCACCCGCCAGCGCCGCTCCGGCAGCTGACCGAGCAAGGGCCATGACCATGCGCAAGCTCTCCGACACGATCGCCCGACTATCGGCCTATCGCACCCAGCTGGGGGCGGGGGCGAGTGGGGATGCGTCCAGCCGCCTCGGCATCTTGCCGGATTTCGGCAGCAACCCCGGCGCGCTTCTCGCCAGGACATATGTCCCGCGCGAGCTTCCTGCCGGCGCGCCGCTCGTCGTGGTGCTCCATGGCTGCACCCAGACCGCGTCCGGCTACGATCTCGGCTCAGGCTGGTCGACCCTGGCCGAGCGCGACGGCTTCGCATTGCTGTTTCCCGAGCAGCAACGCGCCAACAACGCCAATCTCTGCTTCAACTGGTTCGAACCAGGCGACACGCGACGCGGAAAGGGCGAGGCGCTGTCGATCAGCCAGATGATCGGTGCCATGATCACGCGCCATGGTCTCGATCGCGACCGGGTCTTTATCACCGGATTGTCGGCCGGCGGCGCCATGGCCGGCGTCATGCTCGCAACCTATCCCGAGCTCTTCGCCGGTGGTGCGATCATCGCCGGACTACCCTACGGAGTCGCGGCGACCATTCCCGAAGCCTTCGACCGCATGCGCGCGCATGGGCTGCCAGGGGAGAAAAAGCTGCAGGATCTGGTGAGCTCCGCCTCGCAGCACGAAGGGCCCTGGCCGACGCTCTCGATCTGGCAGGGCAGCGCCGATCGCACTGTCGCCCCTGCCAATGCCGCGGCGCTCATCGCGCAATGGCGCGGCGTTCACGGTTTGCGGGCCGAGCCGTCGGCGAGCGAATCGGTCGACGGCCACCGGCGGCGTGTCTGGCGCGACGCAGCGGGCCGCGACCTGATCGAGGAGTACAGCATTGCCGGAATGGGCCATGGCACGCCGATCGCCGGCGATGGCATTGGCCGGAGCGGCCCGTTCATCCTGGCTGCCGGGATTTCCTCGACACGCCGGATCGCCCGGTTCTGGAATCTCTCGCCGGAAACGACCGATGCCGTACCGCGATCTGCAGCTGCTGCGGCGTCGCTCCCGGAGCCTGCGATTGCGGGCGTCGCGCCGGATGGCCCACGTAAAGTGTCATCGCATGCCGGTTCTGCAGGCTCACAGCAGGCGGCTGCCATGGGCGTGCGAAAGGTCATCGAGGACGCGCTGCGCTCAGCCGGGCTGATGCGGTAACAAAGTTCCTCGGCCCCGCCCCCCGAGGGCGGGACCGAGCGCGTCAGGCCATGCAGGGCTCTTCGCTGAAGCTGTCAGCCTGCTGCTGCTGTTCGGCAGCTGGCAGCGGCGCCCAGCCGGAGGCGCTCCAGCTCTTCAGCGCCGCCCAGGTCGAGCGGTCGAGCCGGTACTGCTCGCAAGGGAACAGTCCGCCACGCGCCGGCAGCGACTTGAGGAAGGAACCCTCCTGCCGAAAGCCGCTCTTCTCCAGCACCCGGCGCGAGGCCGGGTTGATGACGCGGGTGTCGGCCTCGATCGCGTCGATCTCGACCAGCGAGAACATCGTGTCGATCAACGCCTGCACGGCTTCGGTGGCGTATCCCTTGTTCCAGTGGGGCGTGCCGAGCCAGTAGCCGATGAAGGGCCGCCCGGTCGCCTGCTTGTGCGCGCCGATCATCCCGATCAGCTCGTTGGGCTTCTCGCGCGGGGTGATCGCCAGCACGAGATGCTCGCCCAGCGCATTGCCCTTGCGCGTCGCGAAGACGAAGGGGTCGGCCGCCTGGGTCGGATAGGGATGCGGGATCGAGGCGGTCATCTCGGCGACGGCCTTCTCGCCGGCGAGGCGCAGAATGGCGGTGGCGTCGGCGATCCGCGGCCAGCGCAGCCACAGCCGCCTGGTCTCGAGCCGGAAGACGTCGTCTCTCGTCAATTCGGGGAACATCTTGGTCTCTCCGTCGGCGCAAACGAAAGGGGGAGATGAGACTTGGTCCCATCTCCCCCTCGCTGACCTTCGGGAAACCCGTTTCGGGCTTTTATTCCCTTGATCCGTCCGGTTCGATGGAACCGGCGGATCGAGAACATTCCCTATCCGCCGTTTATTCTGCGGCCTCTTGGGCCGGGACTACGTTCACGAAAGCTCGGCCGAGCTTCGTCGTGAATCGGACGCGACCGTTCGACGTGGCAAAGAGCGTATGGTCTTTGCCCATGCCGACGTTCACGCCGGCATGCCATTTGGTGCCGCGCTGACGAATGATGATGTTGCCGGCCACGACCGCCTGGTCGCCGAAACGCTTTACGCCGAGACGCTTGCTTTCGGAGTCGCGACCATTGCGCGACGAGCCGCCTGCTTTTTTGTGAGCCATAACGCCCTACCTCAAAAACTCTTCAGTCCGTGTAACCCGAATCGGCGGCAAAAGCCACCCCGACCGGGCGTGAAAGCTTCGCGGAGCCTGTCAGCGCCGGTCAGTAGTCTTCGCCGGAGGCGAGCTCGGCCTGGTCGGCCTTGGCCCGCGGCGGCTTGCCGGCGAGCAGCTCCTTGGCCTGCTCGACCCACTCCTCGCGGGTGGCGCGGCCACGCAGCTTCAGCTCTTCGTCCCACTTGGCGACGTCGGCCTCGGTCCAGGCGGCGATGTCGTTCCAGGAGGTGATGCCGGCGGCGCGCAGCTTCTTCTCGATGGTCGGGCCGACGCCCGAGATCAGCGAGAGATTGGAGGCGTCGAGGCCCTCGGCCTTGGCTTCCGCCTTGGCCTTGGCAGGCTTGGCCGCGGCCTTGCCCTTGACGGCTTCGCTGCCGGCCTTGAGCGCGACGGGGGCGACTTCGCCCTTCTTCATCTCCGGCTTCTTGCCGCCGGTGAGGATATCAGTGATGCGGATCACGGTCAGCTCGGCGCGGAAGCCGCGCTTGCGCTTGGAATTCTGGCGGCGGCGCTTCTTGAAGGCGATGACCTTCTCGCCGCGGGCCTGCTCGACGATCTCGCCGGCTACGGTGATGTCACCGAGGAAGGGAGCGCCGATCGTCGACTTCTCGCCATCGGTCAGCATCAGGACGGAGCCGAAAGCGACGGTGTCGCCCGGATTGCCCTCGATCTTGGCGACGGTGATGCGGTCATTGGCGGCGACGCGGAACTGCTTGCCGCCGGTCTTGATGACTGCGAACATCTTAGTGTTCTCCATGTTGAGCCCCGCCCTGTCATGAGCCCTCGAAGGGGCGCACGCGGGACGGCTTTTTGGCAGTCGGTTGCGTGGTCGGGTTTGCTCTTGAAGCTCGCTGAGCCGGCCGCTCGAAGCGGCGCCATCGGCGGTAGCCAAAAGAGATCAGGCGCAGGTTTCCCCACGCCGGACGCGGCTTCCTAGTCGCGCACGGGCGATGCGTCAAGGAAAAGCAGCATGGCGGCGCAGGATTTCAGTGCTGTGACAGCGCTGTGGATGCATCGCACCTGAAAGGCTTGTGCGAAGGGGGCACGTTGTGTAGTAACCAGCCCGCTTCGACCAGAGCGACCGCGGACAGGTGGCAGAGAGGTTGAATGCACCGCACTCGAAATGCGGCATACCCGCAAGGGTATCGGGGGTTCAAATCCCTCCCTGTCCGCCATCGATCCCGCAAGGGGTTGATTTCCCAGAGATCTTAGGCAAATCAAGAGCTTGCAGACGCCCGAGTGGTACACACGGGTGGTACATAATGGCTCTCGCAATGGCCCGTCCCTGGAAGCACCCGAAGACCGGCATCTACTGGCTCCGCAAGCGCGTCGCGGATGAGTCGGAGGATGGCTCATGCTCTCCGACGATACGTTGCGCCGCCTCGCCGATCTGACCGGCACCACGGGGACCTGGAACTGCCCGACCTTCACGGTGATCGAAGGCAGGCATAGCCATGGCCGCAGAATGACCGCAGGATGGTCCGGACATGTCCATCGCGCCACAAGCACCGCGGCGCTGGACCGAACGCGAGATGGCGTCGGGCCGCTATACGGCGCAGGCGGCGCAAACACTGAAGCTGGGCAAACCGAGCCAGCATGCATCGCTCCGCCTGTTGGCGAGTGCCGGCAACCGGCTGCTCGCCGGGACAGATGCGGGTTATCCGGGCATCGTGCCGGGCCGGTCGCTGCATGACGAGCTGGCGCAATTCGTTGCCGGTGGCCTCAGCCCGTTTCAGGCACTGGCCATCTCCTGCGAGCGGGGACCGCGCTTTCTGGGCATGGCTGCAACGGCCGCGTCGCCGAAGGCGCGGGCGCCGACCTCGTGATGCTCGATGCCGATCCTACGCGCAACATCGCCAACAGCCCCCGTATCGCAGGCGTCATGGCGCGGGGACGATGGTTCGCCGCCGGCACACCGATGGCCGCCTGAGCGGATGGATACTTCGCGAGTTACCGGGCCTCGGCAGCCAATGCGGCGACGGCATCGACCAAGCGGGCGATGTCGCCTTCGCTCGTGAGATAGCTGACCGATGCGCGCGCGATCCCGGCGAGCCCGCGCGCCTGCATATCGAAGGGCGTATAGGCTGGCCCGTTGGCTCCGACCGCAATTCCCCGGGCCGCCAGCCGGTTCTTGACCTCGTTGGGGTCGAGATCGCGGATTGTGAATGAAACCAGGCCGGATCGCTCCTGCCCGAGGTCGTGGATCGTCACGCCGCTGATCGAAGCCAGTTCGGAACGCAACCGGGGCGCGACGAAGTCGATCCGTGCGCGGATCGCCGGCACACCGAGCGCCAGCGCCTCGCGTAACGCGTTGCCAAGCCCGAGCAGCAGCGCAATGGGAGCCTCACTGGTCTCGAAGATCCTGGCATCGTTTCGCGGCGTCGGTCCCTGCGCCGTCCAGGGCGCGGAGAGGACATCGTGGAAGACTGGCCTCAACTGTGGCTGGAAGTATTTGCGAACATAAAGGATCGCCGTTCCGCGCGGCCTGCGAAGATGCTTGCGCCCAGCGCCCTTCAGCACGTCGCAGCCGATCGCCTCGACATCGACCGCAATCTGTCCGAGCGCCTGGCCGGCATCGACGAAGTAGGGAATGCCGGCTGCGCGCGCGACCCGGCCGACCGCCGCTGCATCGTTGATCAGTCCGCCGTTGGCGGGCAGCCATGTCAATGCGATCAGCCGGACGCGCCCGTCGAGCATGGCGGCGAGCGCCTGCGGGGCGACCGAACCATCCGCGTGGCAGGGAATGACCTCGATCCGGGCCCCGGTACGATCGGCCGCAGCCTGCATCGTCGCGAGATTGCCGCCCCATTCTTGGCGACCGACGAGGAGGCGGTCGCCGGCACGCAGTGGGGGGAGGGCCGCGAAGGCGAGGCCCCAGCCGGCCGAGCCGCTCGGTGTAAAGGCGATCTCTGCGGGCGAGGCGTTCAGGAGGCGCGCCGCATCGGCCCGGACTGCATCCAGTTCGTGCTGCACCGCAGCTGCAGCCTCATGCGGCCCGAGCGCAGCTTCCCGCTCCAGATGTCCCCTGATCGCAGCCAGCTTGGCGGCGGAGATCAGTGAGGCGCCAGCGTGATTGAAGTGAATGCTCGTAGCACAGCCCGGTGTTGCGGTCCGCAGCGCCTCGATATCGAAACCGCTCGTCATGGTGACACCGCGAGTTGGACAATCGCCTCGATCTCGACGCTGGCGAATGGCTTAGGCGAGAGATCACTAGGACCTGAAAGAAACAGCGGGCCCTTTAGAGGAACAATGCCACCACCTGCCGCCGGAACTCCGGCGGGTATCCGGCTCGACAACGGGGCATCGGACACTCCCGATATTGACGTCAAGGGTGTCCACAAAACCGGGTCAACTCCACTCAGCAGTCCCAATAGGGCGGATCGCCGAAGCTGCGCCGCAGGCTCTCGGTCAGGGCCCGAATCTTCGCCGCCGCGCCGTGATCGCGGGCATAGATGATGAACAGCTCCGCCCCTTCGCTGTCGGCGCCGACATCAAGCGGCACCAACGCGCCGTCCCTGATGCTCTGATGGATGAAGAAGGTCGGGAGCAGTGTGATTCCCAGACCTGCGGCTGCCGCGTCGCGCATGACGATGCCATTGTTGACCCGCAATGCGGCTTTCGGCCGGATGACCGACCAGCCGTTCGGTGTCGAGAACCGCCAGTCGCCCTCGCGATTGGCATAGAGGATGCCGCGATGCTGGGCGAGTTCGGCCAGCGAGCGCGGCGTGCCATACTCGGCCAGATAGGCCGGCGAGGCGACCAGAAGCCGGCGGCTGACGGCCAGCCGCCTGGCGATCTGCCGGGTGTCGCCGACGGCGCCATGCCGGAGCACCGCGTCGAAGCCTTCGGCCGCCGCATCGACGAAGCGGTCGTCCAGCTCGAGCGAGACGTCGACCTCGGGATGCTCCTCGAGGAAGCTGTTCAGCGCCGGGGCGAGATGCAGGATGCCGAAGCTGACGGGCGCCGACAGCCGAAGGGGGCCGGCCAATTTGCCGCTATGTGCCGCAAGTTCGGCCGAGGCCTCCTCGGCCTCGCGCATGATGCGCTGCGCACGCGGCAGGAACATGCGGCCATTCTCGGTCAGCGAGAGTTTTCGGGTCGTCCGCTGGATCAGCCGCGTGGCGAGAGTCCGCTCGAGCTCGGCCAGGCGCTCACTGATCACGGATTTGGCGAGGTCGAGGCGGCGGGACGCCGCGCTGATCGACCCGGCCTCGGCCGTGGCGACGAAGGCGGCGATCCCGTCGAACTTGAGCTTCGTCATCGTTCGGAAATTCCGGCGACTGGTTTCTGAGTTATCCGCCTAGTTCGAACAATGCCTGAAGCGCATCCTCCGGTCCAGAAGGCGCGCCAAGCGGCCGTGCCAGATATCCGGAGATATCATCATGACTGATTTTGCTGGGAAGAACGTGCTGGTCCTCGGCGGAAGCCGCGGCATCGGCGCTGCCATCGTCCGGCGTTTCGCGAAGGGCGACGGCAAGTCGCCTTCACCTATGCCGGCTCGAAGGATGCAGCGACTGCGCTGGCGACGGAAACCGGTGCCGAAGCGATCCGCACCGATAGCGCCAACCGGGACGAACTGACCGCGACGGTCGCCGGTCGCGGCGCGCTCGACGTGATCGTCATCAATGCCGGCACGCTGGTGCTGGGCGATCCGCTGACGCTCGATGCCGGCGAGGTCGACCGGATGATCGACGTCAATGTCCGGGCGCCCTACCACGCCTCGGTCGAGGCAGCGCGGCGGATGAACGCGAATGGCCGGATCATCGTGATCGGGTCGACCAATGGCGACCGGATGCCGTTCGCCGGCGGCGCCGCCTACGCGCTGACCAAATCGGCGATGCAGGGCATGGTTCGTGGCCTCGCGCGCGATTTCGGCGACCGCGGCATCACCGTGAACAGCATCCAGCCCGGCCCGACCGACAGCGACATGAACCCGGCCGAGGGCCCGATGGCGGCGACGATGCATAGCTTCATGGCGATCAAGCGCCACGCCCGCGCCGATGAGATCGCCGAGTTCGCAGCTTATATCGCCGGCCCCCATGGCGCGATGATCACCGGTTCGATGCAGACCATCGACGGCGGCTTCGGAGCCTGATCCGAGGGGACTGGTCGCAGCGGCCATCGCCTCTCGACGCGAGCGGGCGGAGCGTGCCAGATTGCCCATAGGGAGCGGCCGGGCTCCTTCTTTCATCTGGTTCGCTGCATGCATCGCCGCTCCCTCCTGGTTGCCCTGGCAACATGCGGTCTTGCGCTGTCGGGACGGGCGGCCCGATCGGCGGAGCCGGCGAAGCGGATTTCGATCATCGTCGGCGTACCGCTCGATCATCCCGTCGTGAGCGCCCGGATCGCCGAGCTGTATCGGTTGCTGGGTGAGCGAGGGTGGATCGACGGCAAGAATCTTCGCATCAGTTGGAGATACCGGGGGCCTAGCGGAGCCGAACTCGCGCGAGCCGCCGCCGAGGTGGTCCGCGAGACGCCGGACATCATCGTCGTCGGTTCCAGCGCCGAGACCGCGGCGGTGCTGGCCGAGACCCGGCGAATCCCGGTGCTGTTCTCGACGGCCTCCGACCCCGTCGGCAGCGGCTTCGTGCGCTCGCTCGAACGTCCAGAGGGAAACGCCACCGGCTTCAGCAACAACGACCCGGCCATGGCGGAGAAATGGGTCGAGCTGCTGACCGAGATCGCGCCGACGACGCGCCGCATCGGCGTGGTCTTCAATCCTGCCTCGACGCCGGCTGCCGGCAAGACCTATCTCGCGCGCCTGCAGGCGACCACCCCAGCCGGCGAGCCGGCCTTCGAGATCATCCATGTGATGGAGCCCTCCGCGATCGACGGCGCAATCGCTGGCTTCGCCAGCAAGGGAGCAGGCGGCGGTCTGGTCTTCCTGCCGGACAGCTTCACCTACCGCAACGCGGCGCTCTGCACCGCGGCCGCCGCGCGCCTGGGCCTGCCCGCGGTCTACCCGTTCGACGCCTTCACCCTGCAGGGTGGGCTGATGTCCTATGCCGGCGCACGTGAGGAGACGGCCGAGATGGTCGCCTCCTATATCGACCTGATCCTGCGCGGCGCAGACGTCGCGGAGTTACCGGTGCAGTTCTCGCGCAGCTTCGAGCTGGTGATCAATGAAAAGGCGGCCGCAGCCCTGGGGTTGAGCCTGCCGGCGTCCTTGCGGATCCGCGCGCAGCGGATTCTGTCGTGACGCAGAGTGATCTGCCCGGCCAGAGCATCCCGCTGCCCCGACGCGGCAAGCTCGCACGCAAATATGCGCTCTTCGTCGGCCTCGCGATCGGCCTCGTGCTCGGGCTCAACACCGCGATCGCGACCTTCTTCGCCTTCTCGGACCAGAGAGCCCTCCTGGTCCGGGTCCAGCAGGAGCAGGCCAGGGCGGCGGCCCAGAAGATCGGCGCCTTCGTCGCGGAGATCATGGATCATCTCGACTGGGCCTCGCAAAGCGGGGCCACCAGCAATTCGCCCGAGGAGCGCCGGCTCGACGGCCTGCGGCTGATGCGGCAGGTTCCGTCCGTGCTGGAATTGCGCCAGATCGATCAGGCGGGACGCGAGCGGCTCTTTCTCTCGCGCTATGCGCGGGACCGCGCCGATGGCGACACCGACTGGTCGGCCGATCCGGGCTTTCAGGCAGCCCGGGCGCAAGGCAGCTTCCATGGCGAGGTCGAATTCCGGCGCGGCTCGGAGCCGCATATGCTGCTGCTCAAGCGGGCAGCATCGCCGCCGCACTGGACTGCGCGGGCGACGGTCAATCTCGTCTTCATCCGGGAGCTGGTGTCCCGGCTCAAGGTCGGCGAGGCTGGCCGCGCCTATATCGTCACCCGTTCGGGCAGGCTGATCGCGCATCCCGACCTGCGCTTCGTGCTGCGCAACACCGACCTGGCGCCGCTCGTGAATGCGCATGAGGCCGCCGGCGTGGCCGGGGCAGGGCTTTCGGTGACGGATATTGAAGGTAGGCGCGTCCTGTCCGTCATGACAGCGGTCCCCGACGTCGACTGGAACGTGGTGATCGACCTGCCGGAGAGCGAGGCCTTCGCGCCGATCCATGCCTCGATCCTGCGCTCGCTGACGCTGCTCCTGTTGACGCTGTTCGTCGCGGTGCTGGCCGGGATCATCCTCAGCCGCAAGCTCGTCGCGCCGATCAAGGCCCTCGACGAGGGCGCGGCGCGGATCGGCCGGGGCGAGCTCGACGCACGGATCGCGATCCATACCGGCGACGAGTTGCAGGAGCTTGGAGAGCAGTTCAACGTGATGGCCGAGCGCCTCGCGGAAGGCCGTGCCGTCCTGGAGGACAAGGTCGCCGAGCGTACGGCAGCGCTGGAGCAGGCCTTGCGGCTCGCTTCAGCCGGGCAGAAGGCGGCGGAGGAGGCGACACGGGCGAAATCCAGATTTCTCGCAGTGGTCGGTCACGACATCCGCACGCCGTTGTCGGGCGTCCTCGGCGTGCTTGAGCTGATCGACCGGCGTCGCCTGAGCCAACGCGATCGCCGCCTCGTCGACATGGCGGCGACCTCGGGAGAAGCGCTGGTCGACCTTGCAAATGCGACGCTCGACCTGTCGCGGCTGGAGGCCGGGACCGAAAGCCTCGATCGGCGCGACTTCGATCTTGGCGCTCTGCTTGCCGCCACGGCGGCGCTGATGCGCCCGCTGGCGGAGCAGAAGGGGCTCGTCCTGACGCTGCAGCCTCCATCCGAGGGGGTGCGCCTGCATGGCGATGCCGGCAAGGTCCACCGCATCCTGGTCAACCTGCTGCGCAATGCGATCAGCTTCACCGAGCAGGGCGAGGTGTGGCTCGCCGCCGAGCTGCAGCGTACTGCGTCCGAGAAGAGCTTCGAGCTGCGGCTCGAGGTGCGCGACACCGGCATCGGCATCGACCGGGCGATGCAGCGCCAGATCTTCCGGGATTTCGTACAGGTCGACCCGGAAACGGGGCGGCGCAATGGCGGGGCCGGGCTCGGCTTGGCGATCTGCAGCAAGCTCGCCGAATTGATGGGCGGCTCGATTTCCGTCGTCAGCGCCAAGGGGCAGGGCAGCACCTTTTCGGTCAGGCTGCCGCTGACCGCGGCCAAGGCGGCGGCCCGGCCGGGCGAGGTCGCGGCGGGTCAATTGCAGACGATCCTCGTGGTCGACGACGATCCGGTGACGCGAGAGGTCGCGCGGCTCATGGTCGGCAAGGCCGGCCACAAGGTGCAGGCTGCGGCGTCCGGCGAGGCTGCGCTCAAGATGCTGCGCAAGCGCGCCTTCGACCTCGTGCTGCTCGACATGCACATGACCGGGATCGACGGCATTGAGACCGCCCTGGCGATCCGCGAATTGCCCGGCATCACCCAGCCCCGCATCGTCGCGCTGACGGCGGACGTCTCGCCGGAGACGACGCGGCGCATGCGCGCGGCGGGGCTGACCACGATCCTGTCGAAGCCGATCACCTCTGCGGCCCTGCTGCAGGTGATCGGGCGCGGCGGCAGTCGTGCTGGCCGGAGCCGGGCCGTGGCCCTGTCGGCCGAGCAGCCCGTGGACGCAGCCTTCTTCCGGACGCAGCGCCGCCTGATCGGGCATGAGCGCACGCGGCAGCTGGTGGCGCTGTTCGCGAGCGTGTCCGAGGCGATCCTGACGCAGATGCAAGTCGCACTGCCGGCGCCTGAGCGGAGCGAGCTGAGGCGCCTGGCGCATCAGTTGGCGAGCTCGGCCGGGGCGGTCGGCCTCGGGCAAGTCTTTGCGCTCGCCGCCACGCTCGAACGCGAGGCGATGAGCGCAAGCCCTGAGGCGCTGGCGGCGGCGGTCGAGGGGCTCGGGCTGGCCCGCAGCGATGCGCTGGCGGTTCTGGCCGGCGTGGAGGACGAGACGCCCGTTGCGGCAGGAGTCGCCTAGACGTCGCGCTCGACGGGTACACCGATCTTGTAGCCCTTGCCGCTGACGGTCGCGATGATCCCCGATTTGGCGGTGTCGCCCAGCTTCTTGCGCAAGCGCGCGACCAGTGCGTCGACGCTGCGCGCGTCGACGGCGGTGAAGCGGTTGCTGATGACCTCGATCAGATAGTCGCGGCTGAGGGGATAGCCTTCGCTCTCGATGAGCGCGGCCAGCAGATCGAACTCGCCTCTCGTCAGGCGCATCGGCTCGCCATCGTTCGTCGCGAGCTCGCGGCGCAGCAGGTCGATCGTGAACGGGCCGAAGGTGGCGACGGTGTTGCGGCGTGCCGTGTCGCGTTCGATCCGGCGGCGGCGCATCAGCGAGCGGGCCCGGGCCAGAAGATCGCGCAGGTCGACGGGCTTGGTGACATAGTGATCGCCGGCGAGCTCAAGGCCGACGATCCGGTCGACATCGGCGTCGCGCCGGGTCACGAAGATGATGCCGGCATCGGAAACCGACTGGAGCTCCCGGGCAAGCTCGAAGCCGTCGCCATCGGGCAGCACGACATCGATGAAGATCAGGTCCGGTTTGACCCGCCGCACCACCTGCCTGGCCTGGACGATCGTCTCCGCTTCCTCGACCTGGAAGCCCTGGTCGGTGAAATAGCCGGCGATGACCGTGCGGGTGACGGGATCATCCTCGACGATGACGAGCCGGTCACGGATCGCATCCATCAGCTCTGCTTTCTCCCGGCCGGCGCTTCGATTCCATGCGATTCGGCCGAGTGGACGATTCTGCAGGGATCGTTGCGCCGCAAGCGATCGAGAGCCTGATTGTTGACCGCTGTTCACCGTGCAGTCAAAGCCCGGCCGGCTATCCACCGCCTTTCCGCTGCAAGCAGGCGGGCGATGGAGTGGCGCCACCAGGCCGGTTGCCGGCCTGGTGGCATGTGGCACGCTCAGATCACCCGGCGTGGGTCAAGCGCGTCGCGCAGGCCGTCGCCGATGAAGTTGATCGACAGTACGGTCAGGAAGATCGCTGCGCCCGGGAACAGCGCCCAATGCGGGGCCGAGTCGAGATGATCCTTGGCGTCGAAGAGCAGGCGCCCCCAGGTCGGGATATCCGGCGGGAAGCCGAGGCCGAGGAAGGAGAGCGTCGATTCCGCGATGATCGCCGAGGAGACCTCGATCGTCGAGGCGACGATGACCGGCCCGACCGCGTTGGGCAGGATGTGGCGCGTCATCTGGCGGAATTTGGTGGCGCCCTGGGCCTTGGCCGCTTCGACGAACTCCTTCTCGCGCAGCGAGAGGAATTGCGCCCGCACCAGCCGCGCCACCGGCATCCAGCGCAGGCCGCCGATGACGACGACGATCAGGATGAAGACGCCGCCCTCGACGCCGAACACCGCCTTGAGTTGCTCGCGGAACAGGTAGATCACCAGGAGCAGCAGCGGCAGCTGCGGCAGCGACAGGAACAGGTCCGTCACCCACATCAGCACGGGGTCGGCGACCTTGCGCGACATGCCGGCGGTCGCGCCGATCACGACGCCGACCGTGGTCGCGACCACCATGGCGGCGAGGCCGACGGCGAGCGAGATGCGCCCGCCATACATCATCCGCGCCAGGATATCCTGGCCGAGATCGTCAGTGCCGAAGGGATGCGCCAGTGACGGGCCCTGCAGCGTCGCCGAGAAGTCGATGTCGTTGATCGGGATCGTCCAGACCCACGGACCGACGACGACGCCGAGGATCAGCGAGACGAGGATGACCGTGCTCGCCATGGCGAGCTTGTGGCGGCGGAAGCGCCGCCAGGTTTCGCGGCCGGGCGAGACCGATACGGCCGCCCCGGCGCTGGCGACGGCCGGATCAGCCGAAGGAGATGCGAGGGTCGAGCCAGCCATAGAGCAGGTCCGCAATGAGGTTGAAGAGGACGACCAGGCAGGCGAAGACGAAGGTCACGGCCATGATCACGGGGGTGTCGTTGGCGAGGATCGCGTCGATCAGCAGCGAGCCGATGCCGGGGATCCGGAAGATCTGCTCGGTGACGATCGCGCCGCCGAAGACCGCCGGCATCTGCAGGGCGACCAGGGTGACGACCGGGATCAGCGCGTTGCGGGTGATGTGCCGCAGCGTGACGGTCTTCTCGCCGAGGCCCTTGGCGCGCGCCGTGGTGACGTAGTCCAGCCGGATCACGTCGAGCACGGCCGAGCGGACATAGCGCGTATAGGACGCGGCCTGGAACAGGCCGAGCACCGTGATCGGCATGATCGCCTGGCGGAACATCTCCCAATACCAGCGCCAGCCGCTCGCGGCGATGTCGGAGCGATAGACGAAGGGGAACCAGTCGAGCTTGATCGAGAACAAGAGGATCAGCAGCAGGCCGGTGAAAAAGGTCGGCAGCGAGAAGCCGACGAAGGCGAGCGTGTTGGCGATCTGGTCGAAGACCGAATAGGGCCGCGTCGCCGCATAGATGCCGACCGGCAGCGCGATGCACAGCGCCAGGATCTGCGAGGTGCCGACGACGAAGAGCGTAGTCGGAACGCGCTGCATGATCAGGTCGTCGACATTGATGCGGCTGGCGAAGGAGAAGCCCCAGTCGCCCTGCGCCATGGCCGAGAGCCAACGCAGGTAACGCACCATGATCGGGTCGTTGAGGCCGAAGCTGGCGCGCAGCGCTTCGCGCACCTCAGGCGGAACATTGGGGTTGGTCGCCATCTCCGAGAACGGATCGCCCGGCGCCAGCGCCAGGACCGTGAACAGGATCAGGCTGATGCCGAGCAGGCTCGGTATGGCGATTAGCAATCGCCGCAATAGATAAGTCGCCATCAAGGATTCCCGTGAAGCGGGGGGTCGCTTAAGCGAGCCGCGCGGGCTGATGGCAGGAGACACCACCGGACCGGGTCGGCTCGCGCGGAAGCGGCAGGGGCCGCTCGCGGACGGCATCAGCCATCCGCGAGCGGTTCAGCCGGCCTCAGCTGCGATACCAGGCAGCCACGTTCCAGGTGTCGACGTCCCAGCCGCTGTGGTCGTGCATCAGGTTGGTCACCGAGGCGGCGACACGGGTGCGCGACAGGATCGGCAGGATGACATTGGCTTCGCAGAAGATTTCGTCGACCTTGATCAGCAGCGCTGCGCGCTTGGCCGGGTCGAGCTCCTTCTGGGCAGCCTTGTAGGCCTCGTCGGCCGCGGGGTCCGAATAGCGCGAGACGTTCCGGCCCAGCCATTTGTTCTCCTTGTTGGCGACCTCCCAGGAGACGAACTGGTTGAGGAAGCGCTCCGGATCGGGCTGCGGCTGCGTGGTCGTGTACATCTCCATGTCGACATAGAGCTTGGTGTAGGTGTCGGGGTTCGCCACGTCGGACGAGAAGAAGACCGATGCGGTGACCGATTTCAGCTCGAGGTCGATGCCGGCCTTCTGGCAGGCCTGCTTGATGATCGCCTGAGTCTTCTGACGCGGGGCGTTGATCGAGGTCTGGTAGACGTATTTGAGCTTCTTGCCGTCCTTTTCGCGGATGCCGTCGGAGCCGCGCTTGTAGCCGGCGTCGTCGAGGATCTTGTTGGCCTTCTCGACATTGAACTCGTATTTCAGCTTCTGCGACCGGAACTGCTTGGGCTCGTTGACGAAGCTCGCCGTCGCCCGGCCGCCGCGGCCATAGATGAACTTCTGGATCGAATCGCGGTCGATCAGCAGGTTGATCGCCTGGCGCACCTTGGGATCCGACAGGGTCGGGTGCTTGGTCTTGACGCTCGAGCGCTCGCCGTCGACCTCGGTCCAGGGATCGGTGGTGTTGAGGATGATGAACTCGATGTCGCCCGAAGCCACCGCGCTGACCTTGCCGCGGCCGCCGGTCTCCATCTTCTTCAGGACCTCGTCCTCGACCTGCAGGTTCCAGGCGTAGTCGAATTCACCGGTCTGCAGCACGGCTCGGGCCGCAGAGACCGCATCGCCGCCGCCCTTGACCTCGATCGTGTCGAAATGCGGCTGGTTCTTGACGTGATAGTCCTCGTTGCGCGTGCCGGTCAGGATGTCGCCCGGCTTGAACTCGGCAAACTTGTACGGACCGGTGCCGACCGGCTTGAGGTTCGCCGGCGCTTCGCGCGACTTGGCGCCCTTGTACTCGGCGAAATGATGCTTCGGCAGGATCTGGCCGACGACGCCGACGAAGGGGTCGGCCCAGAACGGCGTCGCTTCCTTGAAGATCACCTTGACGGTGTGGTCGTCGACCTTCTCGACCTTGATGTTGGTGTAGGAGCCGGTGGTGTAGGCGGCGGTCGCCGGATCGGCGGCGTATTCCCAGGTGAAGACGACGTCGTCGGCAGTGAACGGCTTGCCGTCGTGCCATTTGACGCCCTGCTTCAGTTTCCAGGTCACGACCTTGCCGTCTTCGGAAAGCCCGCCATTGGCCCGGGTCGGGACTTCAGCGGCGAGCTGCGGCGTGAGGTTGCCTTCCTTGTCCCAGCCGGCGAGCGGCTCGAAGAAGATGCGCCCGGCGATCTGGTCCTTGGTGCCGCTGGCGAAATGCGGGTTCAGCAGCGTCGGAGCCTGCCAGAGCAGGATCTTCAGCGGCCCGCCGCCACCGGCCTTGGTCGGCTTGTACTGCAGCGACGCCTGCGCCATGGCGACGTCGTTCCAGGCCAGGATCTGCGAGGCGATCGGCGCCGTGATGCCGACGGCAGCCAGTCTGCGAATGAAGGAGCGACGGGAGATCGCGCCATCCTTCACGTTCTCGATCAAGCTGCTCAGCTTACGCTCGTCCATTACAATCCCCTGTTTTAGCTGGCCTATTATGAGATGGCCCGGGCGGAGCCTAATGCATGCGCGGCTCCGCGGCTATGCCTCTATCGGCGGCAAATTGTGCGCTTTGCCCAGCTAAGATGCACCTCGACGCCGCACTGCGATCCGAGGGGCGATCTGGACGACGTGCTGCAGGTCGTGGGCGGCGCCGGCGCAGCTATACCAAGGTATCGGCGGCGATCCCATCGTCCGATTGATCGCGGCTGCCCTGGAGCGCAGAGAGGCCGTGTCTTCGCGGCGCTGACCGCGAGGCCTTTCGCAACAGCCGGCTTTCCGTCGCAGGGACGTGGCCATGCCGATCGATCGCGAGCAGCCATCGCTGCGGCGCGTGTCGTCATGCGCGCTCGCTCTTCGGACGGCTCCACCAGGATCGAAGAGGTGGCCATGAACAACATCATCGCTTTTCGGCATCCTGCAGTCTCGCCGGCACAGGCGCAGGTCTGGCCGAACCTGCGCCGGAGCAGCGGCGCCTTCATGCCCATGCCGAGGCGACGGGTTTTGGTCGCCGCATGGCGCCTCAGCGCGGCGGACGGGCGCCTGGAATGCCGCTGGCGCAGCGAAAGCGGCGAGTGCCGCGACGAGGACGGCAGTCGCCGCTCACGTCGCAGGTGCGCTGCCTGACCAGATCTCTCCGCCCGCAAGTCCGGCCACCGATCGCGGCCACCTTCCTTCCGCCGAGGTTCCCCATGGCGTTTCCAACGAACCGTGATGCCGGGCGCAGTGCGCTCGCTGCCCTGGCGCGCAACCGCGTCCTGCCCAATCTCTACGATCTGGCGGCACTCGCGCTGCTGGCTGCGCTTGTTGTCCTGGCATTGCACGGTGCGGCGGCGATGCGCGCGCCGGTGCCCGGCCTTGCGGCGGAGCCGGTGGTGCTCGATCCGGCGCTGCTGCCGGATTATGCGCTGCGCACCACCATGCGGATGTTCGCGGCGATCATCGCCTCGCTGGTCTTCACCTTCACGATAGCGACGCTGGCGGCCAAGAGCCGGCGCGCCGAGATGGTGATCATCCCGGCGCTCGACATCCTGCAATCGGTGCCGGTGCTGGGCTTCCTGACCTTCACGGTCACCTTCTTCATGGGGCTGTTCCCGGGCAGCCAGCTCGGCGCCGAATGCGCCTCGATCTTTGCGATCTTCACCAGCCAGGCCTGGAACATGGCCTTCTCCTTCTACCAGTCGCTGCGCACGGTCCCCCGCGATCTCGACGAGGTCAGCCGCAGCTTCGGCCTGTCGTCCTGGCAGCGCTTCTGGCGGCTGGAGGCGCCCTTCGCCATGCCGGGCCTGGTCTGGAACACGATGATGTCGATGTCCGGCGGCTGGTTCTTCGTCGTCGCCTCAGAGGCGATCACCGTCGGCGACACCACCGTGCAATTGCCGGGCCTGGGCTCCTGGCTGGCGCTCGCGATCAAGGAGCAGAATTTCACCGCCGTGGCCTGGGCGGTGCTGGCGATGGCGATCGTGATCGGCCTCTACGACCAGCTGCTGTTCCGGCCGATCGTCGCCTGGGCCGACAAGTTCCGTTTCGAGCAGACCGCCGGCCAGCGGAAGCCGCGCTCCTGGGTGCATGGCCTCGCCCGGCGCACCCGCCTGCTCAAGCGCCTGACGGCTCCGCTCGCCTGGCTGGGCGGCCGGCTGCTGCTGGTGCGGTTCCGCAGTGCGCCGCCGCTGCGCCATGAGGTCAGCGCGGGGACCAGCAAGGCGCTCGACCGGGCCTGGCTCGCCTTGATCCTCGCCATCGGCGCCTGGGCGATGTGGACCGCCATCGCCTATCTCGGGCAGAGCCTGTCCTGGTCGGATGCCTGGGATCCGCTGGGGCGCGGCCTCGTCACCTTGCTGCGCGTCATCCTGTTGATCGCCGTCGCCAGCTTGATCTGGATCCCGGTCGGCGTCTGGATCGGCCTGCGCCCGGCCGTGGCCGAGCGCGTCCAGCCGGTGGCGCAGTTCCTCGCGGCCTTCCCGGCGAACGTGCTCTTCCCCTTCGCCGTTATCGCCATCGTCGCGACCGGCGCCAGCCCCGACATCTGGCTCTCGCCGCTGATGGTGCTCGGCACGCAATGGTACATCCTGTTCAACGTCATCGCCGGGGCGAGCGCCTTCCCGACCGATCTGCGCGAGGCGGCTAGCGTCTACCAGTTGCGGTCGTGGACGTGGTGGCGGCGCGTCATGCTGCCGGGGATCTTCCCCTATTACGTCACCGGCGCCCTGACCGCCTCGGGCGGCTCCTGGAACGCCAGCATCGTCGCCGAAGTGGCGAGCTGGGGCGACACCAAGCTCGAGGCCTATGGCCTCGGCGCCTACATCGCCAATGCGACCGAGGCCGGCGACTTCCCGCGCGTCGTGCTCGGCATCGCCGTCATGTCGCTCTTCGTCACGCTCTTCAATCGCCTGCTCTGGCGCCCGCTCTACGTGATGGCGGAACGCCGGATGCGGCTCGACTGACCCATTTGCAGAAGGATGCCGCCATGAACGAGATCATCGCGACCCGCGATTTCAAGGCCGGGAAGGCCACTCCGCTCGTTAGCGCCAAAGAGGTCTGTCAGAGCTATGACAAGGGCGCGGCCGGCCCGCTCGTCGTGCTCGACAAGGTCGATGTCGAGCTCAGGCCCGGCGAGATCGTCGGCCTGCTCGGCCGCTCCGGCTCGGGCAAGTCGACGCTGCTGCGGGCGATCGCCGGGCTGATCCAGCCGAGCGGTGGCAGCGTCACCTTCGAGGGCCGGAGCGTGACTGGGCCGAGCTCGGGCGTCGCCGTGGTGTTCCAGAGCTTTGCGCTATTCCCCTGGCTCAGCGTGCTGGAGAATGTCGAGCTCGGCCTGGAGGCGCAGGGCGTCGCGCCGGCCGAACGGCGCAAGCGCGCGCTCGCCGCGATCGACCTGATCGGCCTCGACGGCTTCGAGAGCGCCTATCCGAGGGAGCTTTCCGGCGGCATGCGCCAGCGCGTCGGGCTTGCCCGCGCTTTGGTGGTGCACCCGAAGGTTCTGCTGATGGACGAGCCGTTCTCGGCCCTCGACGTCCTCACCGCCGAGACGCTGCGCACCGACCTGCTCGACCTCTGGTGCGAGGGGCGGATGTCGATCGAGGCGATCCTGATGGTGACGCATAACATCGAGGAAGCGGTGCTGATGTGCGACCGCATCCTGATCTTCGGCTCCAATCCCGGCCGGGTCATCGCCGAGCTCAAGGTCGAGCTGCCGCAGCCGCGCAACCGCCTCGACCCAGCGTTCCGCACGCTGGTCGAGGACATCTATGCCCGCATGACCGCGAGGGCCGGCACGCCGGCACGTGATGGCTTCTTCCCCGGCACCGGCATCGCCATGGCGCTGCCGCGGGTCTCGACCAATCTGATAGCGGGTCTGATCGAGACGATCGCGGGCGCGCCCTACAAAGGAGAGGCCGACCTGCCGCCGCTCGCGGCCGAGCTGCATTTGGAGATCGACGACCTCTTCCCGGTGGCCGAGACGCTGCAGCTGCTGCGCTTCGCCGATCTCGAAGGCGGCGACATCAGGCTGACCGCCGCGGGATTGCGCTTCGCCGACGCCGATGTCGATGGGCGCAAGCGTCTCTTCGCCCAGCAGCTCGCGGCCTATGTGCCGCTCGCCGCCCATATCCGGCGGGTGCTCGACGAGCGCTCCAGTCACAAGGCTCCGGCAAGGCGCTTCCGCGACGAGCTGGAGGACCATATGTCGGAGGACTATGCCGCGACGACCTTGAAGGCGGTGACGAGCTGGGCCCGCTATGGCGAATACTTCGCCTATGACGAGGATGCCGACCTGTTCACACTGGACAATCCGAGTTGACAGCAGGGCTGGACAGGGCAGCCGCCGGTCTGTCTTGTCGGGGCGGGCGACCGGATGAGCCGGCGGCGAAGGGCAGGGCATGAGGCGCGATCGCGAGCGCATGCGCATCGACAGACCATGGCTCTGGCTCGGCCTGATCGCGGCGATGGCCGCGATCTTCGCAGCCGACACGCTCACCAATCTGGAGATCGCCGTCGCCGTCCTCTATGTCGCGGTGATCCTGATCTCGGTCAGGTTCGACCGGCCGGCTATCGTCATCTGGTTCGGCGTCGGCAGTGCCGTGCTGACGGTGCTCAGCTATCTGCTGACGCCAAGAGGAATCCAGGAAACCGGCCTGGCGAACGGAGCGCTGAGCCTGATCGCCATCGGCGCGACCACCTACCTCGCCTTGCGGATCGGGGAAGCCGAGGCGCGGGTCCGGCAGACCCAGGCCGAACTGGCGCATATGGCGCGCGTCACCACCATGGGCGAGTTGACCGCTTCGATCGCGCATGAGGTCAGCCAGCCGCTCGCCGGGATCGTCGCCAATGGCAACGCTGCCCTGCGCTGGCTCGCAGCGACGCCGCCGGATGCAGGCGAGGCCAGGCAGGCGTTGCAGCGCGTCGTGGCCGATGCTGACCGTGCCGGCGAGGTGATCGGGCGCGTACGCAACCTCGTGGCCAAGGCTCCGCCTTCGCGCGATAGGCTCGACCTGGTCGCGCTGATCGAGGAGGTGCTAACCCTGGCCCGTGGCGAGCTGCGCAGGCATCGCGTGGTGGTTCGTACCGACTTGGCCGATGATCTGCCGCAGCCGCTCGGTGACCGGGTCCAGCTCCAGCAGGTCGTGCTCAATCTGGTGATCAACGCGGCCGAGGCGATGGGCGGCCTGGAGACAGGGCCGCGCGACCTGCTGGTCGGCGCTGCCAGCGACGGTCGCGCGATCACGGTGAGCGTCCGCGACACCGGCGTCAGCCTGGCGCCGGCCGCGATCGAGCAGGTGTTCGAGGCCTTCCACTCGACCAAGCCGGGCGGGATGGGCATGGGCCTGGCGATCAGCCGCTCGATCGTCGAGGCGCATGGCGGAACGATCTATGCCGCGGTCAATCATCCGCGCGGCATGGTCTTCGGTTTCACCTTGCCGGTGGCTGGCACGACATTGGATCGGCAGCATGGATAAGCCGGCGATCGTCTTCGTCGTCGACGACGATGTCTCTGTCCGCGAGGGGCTGGACAGCCTGCTCCGCTCGGTCGGCTATGCGGTCTCGGTTTTCGCCTCGGTGCGGGAGTTCGCGCTGGCCCGGCGTCCCGACACGCCGTCCTGTCTCGTCCTCGACGTCAGGATGCCAGGCCCAAGCGGCATGGACTTCCAGGCGGAGCTTTCCGCGCTGAACGATCCGATCCCGATCGTCTTCCTCACCGGCCATGGCGACGTGCCGATGGCGGTGCGGGCGATCAAGCTTGGGGCGGTCGAGTTCCTGCTGAAGCCGTTCCGCGAGCAGGACCTGCTCGATGCGGTGCGTGTGGCGATCGGGAAGGACGAGGCGAGGCGCAAGGACGAGGCGGCACTCGCCGAGCTGAAAGAGCGCTTCGCGACGCTGACGATGCGGGAGAAGGAGGTTCTCGCCTTCGTCGCGGAGGGGCGCCTCAACAAGCAGATCGCCGCCGATCTCGGCCTGAGTGAGGTGACCGTGAAGGTGCATCGCGGCCAGGTGATGCGGAAGATGGGCGCCGCGACGCTGGCCGAGCTGGTCCGGCTTGCCGATCTCATCGCCGGACAGGAGCGGGCGATCCGATGAGGGTGGACGTTCTCGGGCTGCAGGCCTTCGTCAGCATCGCAGAGCGCGGCAGCTTTCGTGCCGCCGCCTCGCACCTCAACCTGTCGCAGACGGCGCTCAGCCACCGCATCCGCAAGCTCGAGGAATCGCTGGGAACGCCGCTCTTCCTGCGCACGACGCGGCAGGTCTCGCTGACCGCGGCCGGCACGACGCTGCTGCCGCGGGCGCGGCGCATCTTCGAGGACCTCGGCTTCGCCATCAACGAGGTCAGGGTCGACCTGCGCGAGGGCGACGAGCAGGTCTCGCTCGGCTGCCTGCCGACGGTGGCGGCGCATTGCATGCCGGGCGTGATCGCAGCTTTCGCCGCGCGCCATCCCGGTGTCGGCGTCCGCATCCACGACAACTCGGCGTCCGAGATCGCCGACAAGGTCCAGTCGGGTGAGGCCGAGTTCGGCGTCACCATCGTCGCCGCCAATCGCTTCGACCTTGAGCTGAAGCCGGTCGTCAAGGAACCCTTCGTGCTGGTCAGCCATCGTTCGATGCCGCTGGCTCAAGCGGCGTCGCTGACCTGGGCGCAGTTGCAGGACGAGCCGCTGGTGCGGATCAGCGCCGAGACCGGCAACCGCATCCTGATCGACGATGCGCTCGGCGCCCGGCGCGAGAGCCTGACCTGGCGCTACGAGGTCCAGCGCGTCGTCACTGCGGTCAGCCTGGTGCGTTCGCGCATCGGCTATGCCGTGGTGCCGCAGCTTGCGCTCGACGTGGTCGATGCCGGCGATCTAGTCGCCATTCCCTTGCGCTCGCCGGCAGTGACGCGCACGCTCGGCATCATCACCCGCAAATCGGTGCCGGTGCGGCCGGTGACGCGTGACCTGATCACGCTGCTGAGCCAGGCGCTGAAGCGCAGCATCGCGCCACGGCGAGATGAAGAAAAGTAATCAATCGCTGCATTCTTATCATTTGATGGCAGAATGGCTTTGGACGAACCTCGTGGCGGGATGAAACGCGCGAGGAGAGGCCAGCCATGGCAGGCGCCAACACGGCAGCGATCGCCTTCATCGGCTTTGGCGAGGTCGGCCAGACCTTCTCGCGTGGGCTGCTGGCCAATGATCACGTCGCCATCCGCGCCTATGACCTGCTGTTCGGCAGCGAGGCAGGCAGCCGCCTGGAGATGGCAGCGCAGGAACTCGGCGTTGTCCGTGCTGTCTCGGCACAGGACGCCTGCTTGGGCGCGGCTTTCGTGTTCTCGGCCGTCACTGCCGATCGTGCTGAATCGGTAGCGACCGAGGCAGCGTCGTGGCTGAAGCCCGGCCAGGTCTTCGTCGACGTCAACTCAGCCGCGCCCTCGACCAAGCAGCGGGCGGCTGAGGCTGTCATTGCCAGCGGGGCCGACTACCTCGAAGCCGCGGTGATGGCCCCGGTGCTCAAGCCCGGGCCCAAAGTCGCGATCCTTTCCGGCGGACCCAAGGCGCAGGCCGTCTCCGAGGCGCTCAACGGGCTCGGCATGAACCTGACGCCAGTCTCAGAGGTCTATGGCCGGGCCTCGGCGATGAAGCTCTGCCGCTCGATCGTGATCAAGGGACTGGAGGCGCTGATGGTCGACTGCGCTGCCGCCTGCGAGGCCTGGGACGTCAAGGACCCGGTCTTCGCGAGCCTGCATGCGACCTTCCCATCGATCGATTTCCATGCGCTCGCTGCCGACATGCGCGAGCGTGTCGCCACCCATGGCGTGCGCCGCTCGGCCGAGATGCGCGAGGCGGCGGAGATGCTTTCAGTCGCCAGTCTTCACCCCGGCCTGGCGCAGGCGATTGCCGACGCCCAGCTGCGTGGAGCCCGTCGCAAGGAGGGCACACGATGATGCTCGACCGGCGCTCCGTTCTCGCCGGCTTTGGGCTTGCCGGCTTCGCCGGCCTGGGGCAAGCAAGCGCCCAGCAGGCCTGGCCGAGCCAGCTTATCCGTATCGTCGTCCCGTTCACGCCCGGCGGCAGCACCGACGTGCTGGCGCGGGTGATCGCCGCCAAGCTCGAGCAGGTGATCCCCGGCAAGGGTTTCGTGATCGAGAACCGGCCGGGCGCCGGCGGCATGACGGCCTCGGGGCAGGTCGCCAAATCCGATCCCGATGGGCACACGCTGATGATGGGCCATATCGGCACGCTTGCCTTCGCGCCCTCGCTCTACCCGAACGTGCCCTATGAACCGGTCAAGGATTTCCAGCCGGTCGCGCTCGTCGCCATGCTGCCGAACATCCTGGCAATCAACCCGAAACTGCCGGCCAAGACCCTCGCCGAGTTCATCGCCTATGCCAAGGCGAACCCTGGCAGGCTGAACTACTCGTCGGGCGGGCAGGGCAGCGCCGCCCATATCGCCACCGCCTATTTCTGCCATCGCGCCGGCATAGAGGCGACGCATGTGCCCTATCGCGGCACGGCGCCTTCGGTGAACGATCTCGTCGCCGGCAACATCCAGTTCACGCTGACGGGCGGGCCGGCGGTTCTACCCTTGGCGGAAGGCGGCCAGCTCAGGGTGCTCGGCGTCGCCGCGCGCGAGCGCGTGGGCTTTGCACCGGAATTGCAGACGCTCTCCGAGGGCGGCCTGCCGGATTTCGAGGCGGTGCAATGGTACGGGATCGTCGCGCCGGCACGCACGCCACGTCCCGTCGTCGAGCGGCTTAACCGCGAGATCAACGCGCTGCTCGGCCAGCCGGATTTCGCCGCGGCGCTGGCCAAGGACGGTGCCATCGCCCGGCCTGAGACGCCAGAAGGCTTCGGCAAGCTGATCGCTTCCGAACTCGTGCTCTGGCGCGAGGTCATCACCCGCTCCGGCATCAAGGCGGCGGAGTGAGCGATGGGCCAGCTCGCCGTCCCCTGCATGCTGATCCGCGGCGGCACCTCCAAGGGCGCCTATTTCCTGCGCGATGATCTGCCGGCTGATATCGCCGCACGCGATGCCGTCCTGCTTGCGGTGATGGGCTCGCCCGACAAGCGCCAGGTCGACGGGCTCGGCGGCGCCCACCCGCTGACCAGCAAGGTCGCGATCGTCTCGACCTCGGAAGAGCCCGGCTGCGATATCGATTTCCTGTTCGCGCAGGTCGGCATCGAGACGGCTTCGGTCGATACCACCCCGAACTGCGGCAACATCCTTGCCGGGGTCGGGCCGTTCGCGCTGGCGCGCGGGCTGGTGAAGGCGAGCGGCGCGCGCACGACAGTGCGAGTCCGCACGATCAACACCGGCACGATCGCCGACCTCACCATGGATACGCCGGATGGGCAGGCGAGCGCCGAGGGAACTGCGCGCATCGACGGCGTACCGGGGACCTCGGCGTCGATCGATATCGGCTTCCTAGATGCCGAGGGTTCGGTCTGTGGCGCGCTCTTGCCGACGGGCAATGTCGTCGACGTGATCGAGGGCGTGCCCTGCACGCTGATCGACAACGGCATGCCGGTGGTCGTGATGCGGGCCACGGATGTCGGGCGCACCGGCTATGAGCCGCGCGACCAGCTCAACGAGGACGCCGAGCTCAAGGCTCGGATCGAGGCGATCCGCCTCGCCGCCGGGCCGCTGATGAATCTCGGCGATGTCGCCAGGAAGGTCGTGCCTAAGATCGCGCTGGTCGCGCCGCCGCAGGCCGGCGGGGCGATTTGCACCCGCAGCTTCATTCCCCATGAGTGCCATGCTTCGATCGGCGTCTTCGCCGCGGTGACGGTCGCGACTGCCGCCGTGCTGCCGGGCTCGCCTGCCGCTTCGGTCGTCGTGATGCCGCAAGGACGCGAGCGGACTCTCTCGGTGGAACACCCGACCGGCGAGTTCACGGTGACGCTGACGGTCGGTGGGACCGCCGAGCAGCCGGTGGTCGAGCGGGCCGGGCTGTTGCGCACCGCCCGTATCCTGATGGCGGGGCAGGCCTTCGTGCCGGCCGGCAGATTGTGAGAGAGGAGCGCACGCAATGAGCGCCCAGAAGACAGGACTGGTGATAACCGCTCATCCCGGCGATTTCGTCTGGCGCGCCGGTGGCGCGATCGCGTTGCACGCGAAGCGCGGCATGCGCGTCAAGATCCTCTGCCTGTCCTATGGCGAGCGCGGCGAGAGCCAGTTCGCCTGGAAGAAGGCCGGCGTGCAGATGGCGGAGGTCAAGGCGCAGCGCCGCGAGGAGGCAGAAGCCGCCGCTGCCGCGCTCGGCGCCGAGATCGAGTTCATGGATGCCGGCGATTATCCGCTGCGCACCACCGAGCCGATGCTGGAGCGCGCCATCGATATGTTCCATGAGCTGGGTCCGAGCTTCGTGCTGACCCATGCGCTCGAAGACCCCTACAATGTCGACCACCCGGAGGCGACGCGCTTCGCCCAGGAGGCGCGCATCATCGCGCAGGCGGCCGGCCACAAGCCCGATCCCAGCCGCGCCTATGCCGCGCCGCCGGTCTTCCTGTTCGAGCCGCACCAGCCCGAGCAGTGCAATTTCAAGCCGAACGTGATCCTCAACATCGACGAGGTCTGGGAGCAGAAGCGCAAGGCGTTCGAGATCCTCGCGGCGCAGAAGCACCTCTGGGAATACTACACTCGTGTCGCGCTCAACCGCGGGATGCAGGGGGGGCGCAATTCCGGAAAGGCGATGACCTATGGCGAGGCCTATCAGCGCCTCTTCCCGGAAGCGCTGGAGACGCTGGCATGAACCCCGTCGTCGTCCGTACGAAGAAGCGGGCTTCCGCCGCCGCGATGGCCGACCTCGCCGCGCTCGGAGTCTCCACCACGCATGAGGCGATGGGCCGGAGCGGCCTGCTGAAGCCCTATATGCGGCCGATCTATGCCGGTGCGCAGATCGCAGGCGGGGCGGTGACCGTGCTGGCCCAGCCCGGCGACAACTGGATGATCCATGTCGCGATCGAGCAGGTGCAGCCGGGGGATGTGCTGGTCGTCGCCTGCACCGCCGACAATACCGACGGCATGTTCGGCGACCTGCTCGCGACCTCGCTCAAGGCGCGCGGCGGCATCGGCCTCGTCATCGATGCAGGCGTCCGTGACGTGCGCACGCTGACCGAAATGGGCTTCCCGGTCTGGTCGCGGGCGGTCTCGGCCAAGGGCACGGTCAAGGCGACGCTCGGCTCGGTCAATGTGCCCGTGGTCTGCGCCGGGGCGCTCATCCATCCCGGCGATGTGATCGTCGCCGATGATGACGGGGTCGTGGTGGTGCCGCGGCGCGAGGCTGAGGCTGTCGCCGCCGCTGGCCGCAAGCGTGAGGCCAATGAAGACGAAAAGCGTAGACGCCTGGCTGCTGGCGAACTCGGGCTGGACATGTACGCTATGCGCGACGGCCTCGCCAAAGCTGGCCTGACCTATCGCGACGACGACGGCGAATAATCCAACGAAAGCCCCGGAAAGGGGCTCGGCAACCATCTCGGGAGGAACGAAATGACCATTCGCAGGACGGTTCTCAAAGGAATGCTCGGCCTTACCCTGGCCGCTACGGTCAGTGCTGCGGCTCTGGCGCAGGATGCGGTCAAGATCGGCCTGATCCTGCCGATGACCGGCCCCTTCGCCTCGACCGGCCGGCAGATCGCCGCGGCGGCCAATCTCTACATCCAGGAGAAGGGTGCCAGCGTCGCCGGCAAGAAGATCGAGCTCATCCTCAAGGACGACACCGGCACCGCCGATGTTACCCGACGGATCGCGCAGGAGCTGATCGTCAACGACAAGGTCACCGCGATCGCCGGCTTCGGCCTGACGCCGCTGGCGCTCGCGACCGCGCCGCTGGCGACGCAGGCCAAGACGCCGATGGTGGTGATGGCGGCGGCGACCGGGATCATCACCGAGCGCTCGCCCTTCATCGTGCGCACCAGCCAGGTCGTGCCGCAGATCGGTTCGCCGTTCGGCACCTGGATCGCCAAGCAGGGCACTAAGCGCGTCATCACCATCGTTTCCGATTACGGCCCGGGCCATGACGTCGAAAGCTCGTTCTCGGAGGCGTTCAAGGCCGGTGGCGGCCAGGTCGAGAACATCCGCGTGCCCTTGCAGAACCCGGACTTCTCGCCCTTCCTGCAGCGTGTCGCCGACGCCAAGCCGGAGGCGCTGCTGGTCTTCGTGCCGTCCGGTGTCGGCGCCCAGTTCATGAAGCAGTTCGTCGAGCGCGGTCTCGACAAGAGCGGTATCAAGCTGATCGGCACCGGCGACCTCACCGATGACGACATCCTCAACGGCATGGGTGACATCGCGCTCGGCGTCATCACTGCCCAGCATTATTCGGCCTCGCATGACAGCCCGGAGAACAAGGCCTTCGTCGAAGGCTTCAAGAAGGCCAATCCCGGCATGCGGCCGAACTTCATGGCGGTCGGCGGCTATGACGGCATGCACGCGCTCTATGAGGGCCTGAAGAAGACCAAGGGCGAGGGCGGCGAGGCGCTGGTCACGGCGATGAAGGGGATGAGCTGGACGAGCCCGCGCGGGCCGATCTCGATCGATCCCGAGACGCGCGACATCATCCAGAACGTCTATATCCGCAAGGTCGAGCGCGTGAACGGCGAGCTCTGGAACCAGGAGTTCGAGACGATCCCGAACGTCAAGGATCCGACCAAGGCGAAGAAGTAAGCACCTGAAACGCCCTCAGCCCTCATCCTGAGGAGCCGCGGAACGCGGCGTCTCGAAGGATGGTCCAGATGTCTCCGGAGCCTCCTGGAGCATCCTTCGAGAGGCGATCTGCGATCGCTCCTCAGGATGAGGGCTGAGGGATCAATCGATCGGTTCCCAAGCAGGCCAAGGCAGAGCACGCGTGCTGACCATTCTCTTCGACGGCGTCGCCTATGGCATGATCCTGTTCGTGCTGGCCTGCGGGCTGTCCGTGACCATGGGGTTGATGAACTTCATCAACCTCGCTCACGGCGCCTTCGCCATGTTTGGCGGCTATGTCACCGTGCTGGCGATGCAGCGGCTTGGCCTGCCGTTCCTGCTGGCGCTGCCGGCAGCCTTCCTGGCGGCAGCTGCCGCAGGGCTGGTGCTGGAGCGGCTGATCTATCGGCCGATGTACGCCAAGAGCCATCTCGACCAGGTGATGTTCTCGATCGGGCTGGTGTTCATGGCGGTCGCCGGCGCCGACTACCTGATGGGCTCGACCCAGCAATTCGTGCACCTGCCGGCCTGGCTCAGCGGGCGCTTCGATCTCGCTGGCATCGGGGTCGGTCGCTACCGGCTCTTCATCATCGTGCTGTGCGGCGCGCTGGCCTTCGCGATGCAATGGGGCTTTACCCGCACGCGCTTCGGCAGCCGGCTGCGCGCCGCGGTCGACGATGCCAGGGTGGCGCGCGGGCTCGGCATCCCCGTCAACCGGCTGTTCGCGCTGACCTTCGCCTTCGGCTCCGGGCTTGCCGGCCTCGGCGGTGCGCTCGGCATCGAATTGATGGGGCTCGACCCGACCTTCCCGCTGAAGTTCATGATCTACTTCCTGATCGTCGTGACCGTCGGCGGCACCTCGACCATCTCCGGCCCGTTCTTCGCGGCGATGCTGCTGGGGGTTGCCGATGTCACTGGCAAGTACCTCGTGCCGCAGCTCGGCGCCTTCATCATCTACGCGCTGATGGTCGTCCTGCTGATCACCCGCCCGCATGGTCTGTTCGCCAGGGGCCGGGCATGAAGGCCGACAGCATCGAGGCGCGCGTCCGGCGCTCGCTCTATGGCGCGCGGCGCTGGCACCCCGCCGAGATCGTGTTCTGGGTCCTGGCGCTGGCGGCCTTCTTCCTGCTGCCGCGCCAGTTGCTGATCCTCAACGAGATCGCGATCCTCGGGCTGTTCGCGCTCTCCCTCGACCTGATCCTCGGCTATGCCGGCATCGTTTCGCTCGGCCACGCCGCCTTCTTCGGCTTCGGCGCCTATGCGGCCGGGCTCTTCGCCAAGCATGCCAGTGCCGATCCGTTGACGGGGCTCGCCGTCGGGATGGGCGCGGCCGGGTTGCTCGGCCTCATCACCAGCCCGCTGATCCTGCGCGGCAGCGACCTGACGCGCCTGATGGTGACGCTCGGTGTCGCGCTGATCCTGGGGGAGCTGGCGAACTCACTGGGGTGGCTCACCGGCGGCGCAGATGGGTTGCAGGGCATCATGATGGGGCCGGTGCTCGGCCTGTTCGAGTTCGATATCTTCGGCAGCGTCGCCTATCTCTATTCGCTCGCGGTGCTTTTCGTGCTGTTCGTGCTGGCGCGCCGCATCGTCGGCTCGCCCTTCGGCCTGTCGCTGCGGGCGATCCGCGACAACCCCTTACGCGCCTCGGCCTCGGGCGTGCCGCTGCACTGGCGGCTGGTCGCGGTCTATACGCTCGCGGCGGCCTATGCCGGCGCGGCCGGGGCGCTGCTCGCCCAGACCACCCAGTTCGTCTCGCTCGACGTGCTCGCCTTCCATCGCTCGGCCGATCTGATGCTCGTGCTGATCATCGGCGGCGCCGGCTATCTCTATGGTGGCTTGATCGGCGCGGTCGCCTTCAAGCTGCTGCAGGACGTGATCGCGAGCTTCACGCCGCAATACTGGATGTTCTGGATCGGGCTCTTCCTCGTGTTGTTCGTGCTCGGCGGGCGCGAGCTGATCCATGGCGGCATCAAGGCTGTGGTCGGCCGAATCGCAGGTCTCCGGCGGAGGTCGCCGACATGAGCGTGGCGCTCCAGACCTTCGATCTCTGCAAGAGCTTCGGTGGCATCACCGCGACCGACCATGTCGACTTCACGCTGGCGAAGGGCGCGCGCCACGCGCTGATCGGTCCGAACGGCGCCGGCAAGACCACCTTCGTCAACCTGCTGACGGGCGTGCTGCGGCCGAGTTCCGGTAAGGTCGAATTGAAGGGCGAGGACATCACCGCGGTGTCGCGCGAGGCCCGGGTCGGGCGCGGATTGGCGCGCACCTTCCAGATCAACCAGCTCTTCGCCACGATGACGCCGGTCGAGATGATCGCGCTGGTGACGTCAGAGCGACTCGGCCGCGGCCGGCAGCCCTTGCGTGCGCTCGACAGGGACAGGGAACTCATCACCGAAACCGTCGAGATCCTCGCGCGTTTCAAGCTCGACGACATCATGGACGAGCGCATCGCGACTCTGCCCTATGGCAAGCAGCGTCAGATCGAGATCGCCGCCGCCTTCGCGGCGAGGCCGAGCGTGCTATTGCTCGACGAGCCGGCGGCGGGCGTGCCCGAAGCCGAGCGGCGCGAGTTGATGGCGACGGTCGCGGGCCTGCCGGAAGATGTTTCGGTCCTGCTGATCGAACACGACATGGATCTCGTTTTCCGTTTCGCGACGCGGATCACCGTGCTGGTCAATGGCCGCCTGCTCGCCGACGGAACGCCCAGCGAGATCGCCAACGACCCGGCGGTGCGGGCCGCCTATCTCGGGGAGCATGGCCATGGCTGAGCTCCTCAAGGTCGAACGCCTCAGCGCCGGCTATGGCGAGGCCCAGGTGCTTTTCGACATCGATCTATCGCTGGCCGAGGGCCGTTCGCTGGCGCTGCTCGGCCGCAACGGCGTCGGCAAGACCACGCTGGTCAACAGCATCATCGGCGTCACCCGCCGCCGCGGCGGTCGGATCGTGCTCGCCGGGCGCGACCTGACCATGGCCTCGCCCGAGCAGCGCGCCCATGCCGGCATTGGCTGGGTGCCGCAGGAGCGCAACATCTTCAAGTCACTGACCGTGCTGGAGAACCTGACGGCCGTCGCGACGCCGGGCGCGTGGACGACCGAGCGCGTCTTTTCGATGTTCCCGCGCCTCGCCGAGCGCAAGGCCAATCTCGGCAACCAGCTCTCCGGCGGCGAGCAGCAGATGCTGGCGATCGGCCGGGCGCTGATGCTGAATCCCAAGCTGCTCCTGCTCGACGAGCCGACCGAGGGGCTGGCGCCGATCATCGTCGAGGAATTGCTGCGCGCTTTGAAACGCCTCGTCCGCGATGAGGGGCTCTCGGCGATCGTGATCGAGCAGCACGCCCGCAAGATCCTCGAGCTCACCGACGAGGCGATCGTGCTCGAGCGCGGCCGCGTCGTCCTCGCCGCGGGGAGCGCCGAGCTCCTCGCCGACCCGTCACGGCTGGAGCGCCATCTCGGCCTCGCAGCCGCCTGAACCAACGACAGAACTAGTGAAAGGAAACGCCATGAGCCAGAGACAGAAGCCGCCGTTCCGGGGCGACATGGTCGGCAGCCTGCTGCGCAGCGCGCCGGTCAAGGACGCCCGCGCCAAACATGCGGCCGGTGAGATCGATCAGGCCGAATTGACCGCGATCGAGGACGAGGAAATCAAAAAACTCGTCCGCAAGCAGGAAGAGGTCGGCCTGCAGGCGGTCACCGACGGCGAGTTCCGCCGCGCCTTCTGGCATTTCGACTTCCTCGACGGTCTCTCCGGCGTCACCAGCTTCGAGACCGATTCAGGCATCCAGTTCAAGGGCGTCACCACCAAGGGCCATGCGGTCCGCGTCACCGGCAAGCTCGACTTCCCGGACGATCACCCGCATCTCCAGCATTTCAAGTTCCTGGCCTCGACGACCAGCCGTGTGCCGAAGATGACGATTCCGAGCCCGTCCATGCTGCATTACCGCGGCGGACGAAAGGCGATCGATCCGAGCGCCTATCTCAGGATCGAGGACTATTACGAGGATCTGGGCAAGGTCTACGCCAAGGCGATCAAAGCCTTCTACGATGCCGGCTGCCGCTATCTCCAGCTCGACGACACCAGCCTGTCCTATTTCTGCGATCCCGAGCAGCGCAAGATGCTGGCCGAGCGCGGCGACGATCCCGAGCAGTTGGTCTTCATCTATCGCGACGTGCTCAACGCGGCGCTGAAGGCCAAGCCCGCCGACATGCAGATCACCACCCACACCTGCCGCGGCAATTTCAAGTCGACCTTCATCGCCTCGGGCGGCTACGAGCCGGTGGCCGAGATGGTCTTCAACGAGATCAATGTCGACGGCTACTTCATGGAGTGGGACGACGACCGCTCCGGCGGCTTCGAGCCGCTGCGCTTCCTGCCCAAGGGCGACAAGCAGGTCGTGCTCGGGCTGGTGACCTCGAAGTTCGGCGAGATCGAGAGCAAGGACAACCTCAAGCGCCGGATCGAGGAAGCGTCGAAGTATGCGCCGCTGGAGCAGCTCGGCCTGTCGCCGCAATGCGGCTTCGCCTCGACGGAAGAGGGCAATGTCCTCGCCGAGGACGAGCAATGGGCCAAGCTCTCGCGCATCCTCGAAGTCGCGAAGGAAGTCTGGGGATGAGCACCGAGCCCTGCTTCGACATCGCCCATCTCGGCCATGTCGAGCTCTTCACCGACAAGCCGCAGGAGAGCCTCGACTTCTTCGTCGAGATCTTCGGGCTGACGGAGAGCGGGCGCGAGGGCGACAGCGTCTATCTGCGTGCCTGGGACGACTACGAGTTCCACACGCTGAAGCTCACCGCGGCGAAGACGACGGGCGTCGGCCATATCGGCTATCGCGCCTCAAGCGAGGCGGCGCTTCTGCGCCGCGTCGCGGCAATCGAGGCGATGGGCTGCGGCATCGGCTGGAGCGCGGGCGATCTCGGTCATGGCCGGGCCTATCGCTTCCGCGATCCGGACGAGCATGTCTTCGAGATCTATTTCGAGACCAATAAGTATGCCGCTCCTGAAAAGGAGCGGCCTGCCCTGAAGAACCAGGCGCAGCGCAACCATGGCCGGGGCTGTGCCGTGCGCCGGCTCGACCATCTCAACCTGCTGGCGCAGGACGTCGCCAAGATCCGCGAGTTCATGCCGAAGGCGCTGGGCAGCCGGGTGACCGAGCAGATCGTGCTCGATTCTGGCGAGGTCGGCGGCTGCTGGTTCACCGTCAACAACAAGAGCTACGACATCGCCTATACCCGCGACCACACCCCGGCGCGCGGGCGCTTCCACCATGTCACCTATGCCGTCGACCAGCGCGAGCACATATTGGAGGCAGCGGATCTCTTCCTCGAGAACGGCGTCTTCATCGAGACCGGGCCGCACAAGCACGCGGTGCAGCAAACCTTCTTCCTCTATGTCTACGAACCCGCAGGAAACCGCGTCGAGATCGCCAATGCCGGCGCGCGCCTGATCCTCGATCCCGACTGGCAGACCGTGACCTGGACGGAAGAGGAGCGGAAGAAGGGCCAGGCCTGGGGGCTGAAGACGATCGAGAGCTTCCACACCCACGGCACGCCGCCGTCGGTGAAGAAGTAGGGCGCGCGCTGGTCCATTGAACGCGGGTCATCCCGGCCGGTCGGCAGCGCGGAGCCGGGATCCATGCCTGACCCTTGATCGGGACCCTTTGTCAATTGGGTACCGGGTCTCCTGCGATCGCGCCGGATGATCTGCGCCTTTTGGAAGGCGCCCGCCCTTGCCGGGCAATCTCCGGGCAAGCTCGCCGATCCCAAACTGATCGTGAGGCTCCAAAAATTGGAGCCATCTCCAAAATAAGGGAGCCGCAGTCCAGGATTGCGGCTCCCTTCAGCTTGATTTTTCAATGGCTTGGTATGTGGCACGGGGGTTGCTGAGGCGGCGCGCGGACTGGCTGGAGCGCAGCAGGCATGAACTGGCAGGCTATCGTCGATTTCGACGGGACCATCTCACGCGAGGATACGACCGACCGTGTGCTGCAGCGCTTCGCGGAACCAGGCTGGGAAGAGATCGAGGCCGATTGGGTCGCCGGGACGATCGGCTCGCGCGAATGCATGGAACGCCAGGTCGCGCTGCTGCACGCCTCGCCCGACGTGTTCGATACCTTCGTCTCGTCGCTTGCGATCGACTGGGGCTTTGCCGCCTTCGTGCGGCTGTGCCAGCGCGCCGGCATCCCGGTCACGGTCGTCTCCGACGGGCTCGACCGCACCATTCTCGCGCTGCTCGGCCGCGCCGGCCTGAGCGGCCTCACCGTCGTCGCCAATCATATCGAGCCGCTGCCGGGCGATCGCTGGCGGCTGACCTCGCCGCATGCCGATCCCTCCGGGGGCTGCGCGAGCGGCACCTGCAAGTGCCGCGTCGCCAGCAGCCTCTCCCGGCCGCTGACCTTCCTGGTCGGTGATGGTCGGTCGGATTTTTGCGTCGCCGGCCAGGCCGACCTGGTCTTCGCCAAGAAGAGCCTGATCGCGCATTGCCGCGAGAACGGCATCGGCCACCGCCCGTTCAACACCTTCTCGGAGGCCGTCGGCCTCCTCGAAATCCTGCTGTCGGACACAACGACCGAACCGGCAGCCCCTGCACGCAAGGACATGATCAATGGATGACGGCTTCACTTTGCTCGACCGCGCCGAGCCGGTCGATGTTTTGTCCGCGCCGGCGGCGACGCTCGCCGAGGAAGAGGCCCGCCTGCTCGCGCTCGAGGCCGAATACTGCTCGCATGGCGACACCGTCCACTACACGCAATTCCCGAAGATCTTCTCGGGCTGCGAGGGCTCGTTCATGTTCGATGCGGCGGGCAACCGCTTCCTCGACCTGCAGATGTGGTACTCGGCCGTCAATTTCGGCTACGCCAATCCGCGCCTAAACAATGCGCTGAAGCGCCAGATCGACACGCTGCCGCAGGTGGCGAGCCAGTATCTGCACCGCGAGAAGATCGAGCTCGCGGCGATGATCGCGAGGGATGCGCAGAGCAAGTTCGACGCCAAGGGCCGCGTCCATTTCAATGTCGGCGGCGCCCAGGCGGTCGAGGATTCGCTCAAGCTCGTGCGCAACGCCAAGCAGGGCAAGAGCCTGATGTTCGCCTTCGAGGGCGGCTATCACGGCCGCACCCTCGGTGCCTCGGCGATCACCTCGTCCTATCGCTATCGCCGCCGCTTCGGCCATTTCGGCGAGCGCGCGCATTTCATCCCGTTCCCCTATCATTTCCGCGGCCCCAAGGGCATGAGCAAGGAAGAGTACGGGCATCACTGCGTGCAGCAGTTCGCCCGGCTGTTTGAGAGTGAATACAACGGCGTCTGGGATCCGAAGGTTCGCGAGGCCGAATACGCCGCCTTCTATGTCGAGCCTCTGCAGGGCACGGGCGGCTACGTCATCCCGCCGCCGAACTTCTTCATCGAGCTCAAGAAGGTGCTCGACCAGCACGGCATCCTGCTGGTCGTCGACGAGATCCAGATGGGTTTCTACCGGACCGGCAAGCTCTGGTCGATCGAGCATTTCGGCGTGCAGCCCGACGTGATCGTCTTCGGCAAGGCGGTGACCAACGGCCTGAACCCGCTCTCGGGCATCTGGGCCAAGGAAGAGCTGATCAATCCGACCGTGTTCCCGCCGGGCTCGACCCATTCGACCTTCAACGCCAACCCGCTCGGCACCGCCGTCGCGCTCGAGGCGATGAAGATGATAGAGGAAGAGGACTACGAGACCATGGTCATGGCCAAGGGCGCGCATTTCCTCGAAGGCCTGCAGGAGCTGAAGCGCCGCCACAGAATCGTCGGCGAGGTCGACGGGCTCGGCATGGCGCTGCGCATCGAGATCTGCGAGCCGCATGACAGCTTCACCCCGTCGAAGCGGCTGGTCGACCTGATGTGCGACGAGGGCATGAAGGCCGACCTCGAAGTCGGCGGCAAGCGCTACGGCCTCGTGCTCGACATCGGTGGCTACTACAAGAACGTCATCACCCTCGCGCCGACATTGACCATGAGCCATGCCGAAATCGACCTCGCGATCGAGCTGCTCGACCAGCTCTTCGCCCGCGTCGCCAGCGCCTGAGCCCTGGGGACGGGCCGGTGCGCCTGCGCGTGATCGATCTCGACGGCAGCGTGGCGGCGCAGGAGCCGTTGCGCCGGCAAATCGACGCCGGCGCAGCAACGCTGATCGATGCCGCCGACCTCGCCGGCGCCCTGCGCATCGTCGCCGGCCGCAAGGCGAAGACCGAGCTGCTGGAGCGGCTCGGCCGGCGCAACGGCGAAGGGCAGGGTGCGCCAGTTTTCTTCTACGGCTCGGGCGATTTCCATCATCTCACCTCGGTGCTTTTGAGTCGGGTCGATGAGCCCGTCACGGTCGTGCATTTCGATAATCACCCCGACTGGGTCAGCTTCCCCGCCACGGTGAATTGCGGCGCCTGGGTCAACCGGGCGCTGGAATTGCCCGTGGTGCGCAAGGTCGTGACAATCGGCCCGTGCAGCGATGATCTCGTGCGCCCGGAATGGCAGTTCGCAAACTTGCGGGCCGTGGCCGAGGGGCGGATCGCGCTCTACCCTTGGCGGCATGCGCCCTCGCGGGTCTGGGGGCGCTATGGCGAAGCCGAGAGCTTCCGCCAGAAGGGCGGTCACCTGCACTGGCGCAACCTTGCGGAGGTGGATTGGACGGACTTCCTCGACGAGCTGATCACTGCGATCCCGACCACCGCCGTCTGGCTGACGATCGACAAGGACGTGCTCGGGCCGGGCGACGCCTGCACCAATTGGGACCAGGGCGAATTGCCCCTCCGGCATCTGCTTGCGGCGGTCGAGCGGCTGGCGAACGAACGCCGGATCGTCGGCGCCGATGTCTGCGGCGACTGGTCGGAGCCGCGCTTCACTGATCCGTTCCGCGCGACACTCGCCTATTTCGACCATCCGCCGCGCTTCAGGCCGACGTCCGAGCAGCTCTCAGTGAACGCCCGCGTCAATGCTGGTCTGATCGGCTGCTTCCAGCGGGTGCTATCATGAACCTGACGATCATCCTCTGGTTCGTGCTGTCGGTCCTCTGCGACGTCGCCGGCCAGATCTGCTTCAAGATCGGCGCCGATCGGCTGCCGCAGGGCGCCGATTTCCGGGCCACGGCGGCGGCGGCGGCCCGTTGCGGCTGGATCACCGCCGGGCTTGCGACCTATGTCGCCGAGTTCTTCATCTGGCTGCGCATCCTGGCGGAAGTGCCGCTCTCGATCGCCTTCCCGATCGCCAGCGCCAATTTCCTCGCCATCTCCCTGGCCAGCGCCGTCTTGCTCGGCGAGCGCGTCGGCCGGCGGCAATGGCTCGGCTCCTTCCTGATCACCTGCGGCGTCATCATCGTCGCCAGAACAGCCTGACGGACATGTTCCGATGACCACACGCGATTTCAGCGTCCGCCTTGCCGGGGACCGGACCGGCTTCCTGCTCATCCATGGCCTCGGCGGCACGCCGACCGAATTGCGCTTCGTCGCCCGCGCGCTGAACCGCGCCGGTCATACCGTGCACTGCCCGCAACTCACCGGGCACTGCGCCGGCGAGGCCGAGATCCTCGCGACAGGCTGGCACGACTGGACGCAGAGCGTGCTCGACGAGCTCGAACGCATGCGCGCGATCTGCGACACCGTGATCGTCGGCGGGCTGTCCATGGGCGCAGTGCTGGCCCTGCATGTCGCCGCCTTGCAACCGAAGGAGATCGACGGGCTCGCGCTCTACGCCCCGACCCTCTGGTATGATGGCTGGTCGATCCCGCGCTACGCCTTCCTGCTGAAATGGTTCATCAACGCGCCGCTCGCTCGGCGTTACCGCTTCGTCGAGCGCGAGCCCTATGGGCTGAAGGACACCCGCGCCCGCGCTTTGGTGGTCTCGTCGCTGACGAGCGGCGACAGCTCGACCGCCGGCCTGCTCGGTACGCCCGCCGGCGCGCTGAAGCAGATGTGGGAGCTGATCGCCGTCACCCGCCGCGAGCTGCCGCAGGTGAAATGCCCGGCGCTGCTGGTCCATCCGCGCGAAGACGATATCGCCGACCTCAAGAACGCCTTCGAGATCCAGCGCAAGCTCGGCGGGCTGGTCGATGCGGTCATCCTCGACGACAGCTATCACCTCGTCACCATCGACCAGCAGCATGAGATCGTGATCGAGCGCTCGCTGGCGCTGGCCTCGCGGCTCGCCAAGGCGCGCATGCCGGCGCTGCCGCTCGTGGCGGCCGAGTGACCATGGCCAAGGGGCGGATCCTGAAAGGCATCGCGGAGATCGCGTCTGCCGCCTGGGATGCCTGCCTACCGGGCGAGGCCGAATGCCATGCCTATTACAGCGCCTGCGATGCGGTTGCGGCCGAGACCGGCATCGGGCTGCGCATGGCAGCGGCCTGCGCCCAGGACGGCGGCGAGGTGGTCGCGGTGGCACCGTTCTTCCGGCTGAACTATCGGCTCGACACTCCGTTGCAGGGCAAGCTCAGGGCTTTCGGCGATGCCTTGTATCGGCACGCGCCGGGGCTCGTCACCCTGAAGGTGCTCTGCGTCGGCTCGCCCTATGCCGAGCGCTGTCATCTCGGCTTCTCGCCGAAGCTCGATGCCGCTGGATGCAATGCCGCCTTCCGGGCGCTCGCCGTCGCGCTGGAACGGCAGGCCGCCGAGGAGAGGGTGCATCTCGTGGTCTGGAAGGACCTGGCGCCCGCCGAGGAAGGGGGCGTCGGCGATGTGCTGAAGCAGGCCGGCTTCGCACGGCTCGGCAGCCTGCCGATCGCGCTGCTCGACCTGCCTTTCGATGATGAAACCGCCTATCTCGCCTCGCTCTCGGCGGCAACGCGCAAGGACGTCAAGCGCAAGCTCGCCAAGGCCGGTGAGGTGCGCATCGCCGTCCACACCGACATCACCGGGCTGGAGCCCATGATCGATGCGCTTTACGAGGCGACGCGGGCGCAGAGCGGGCTCGACTATGGCGAGCTCGAAGTGCTGCCGCCCGGCTATTTCGGCGCGGTCTCGCAGGCGCTCGGTGAGCGGGCGGTGTTCGTGCTCTACTGGATCGGCGAGGAACTCGCTGCGTTCAACCTGCTGCTGGTCGAGCCCGACCGGGTGATCGACAAGTTCCTGGGCATGCGCTACCCGCTGGCCCGCGAGCACAATCTCTATGCCGTGAGCTGGATGGCGAATGTCCGGTTCTGCCTGGAGCGCGGCATCGGCAAGCTCCAGAGTGGCCAGACGGCCTACGCTTCCAAGCTGCGCTTCGGCAGCCGGCTGGTGCCCTCGACCTTGCATGTCCGGCACCGGCTCGCGCCCTTGCAATGGGCGCTGCGCTCCTTGAGCCCCTGGCTCGGCTTCGAGCGCTTCGATCCCGATCTCGCCGCGCTCGCCCGAAAGAAGGCCGCATGAGCAGCATTTCCTCACCGGTGACGACGTCATGGCTGCGCCAGCTCGCGATCTGGATCATCTTCGTCGTGCTCGACACCGGCACGCAGCTCGCCTTCAAATGGGGCGCGGACGGGATCGGTGACATGGATTTCGGCCTCGCGATGATGGCGAAGGCGGTGTCGCTCCCCGGTGTCTGGCTGGCGACGCTCGGCTATATCGGCACCTTCGTCGTCTGGATGGCGATCCTGCGCGACATGCCGCTCAGCCGCGCCTTCCCGATGACCGGGATGGTCTATGTCACGGTTCCGCTGCTGGCTTGGCTCACCTTCGGCGAGCAGATCGACCTGGTCCGCGCAGGTGGAATCGCATTGATCATCGCAGGCGTGGTTCTGCTCGGGAGTGACGACTGATGCGCGCGGTTGCTTGGGCTTCGCTGGTTGCGGCGGCTCTGATGGCGGCATTGCCGGCCCAGGCCGACCCCATGGGCGGCATCGTCGGGCGTTGGCGCGATTCCGATGGGGAATCGGAGATCGCCATCAGCCGTTGTGGCCCCGCCTTGTGCGGCAAGATCGTCTGGCTGAAAGAGGCACGTTTCGACATCTTCAATCCCGACGAGAGCCTGCGGAAGCGCTCGCTGCTGGGACTGCAGGTGCTCTCCGGCTTCAAGCCGGCCGCGAAGGGGGCGCTGGAGGGCGAGGGCTACAACCCCGCCGACGGCAAGACCTATCGCACCACGCTCGAGCTGACATCGGCCCGCAGCCTGGTCGTGCGCGGTTGTGTGCTCGGCGGCCTGATCTGCGACGATGATACCTGGTCGAGGCAACCATGACGTCGGTCGACGGTCACAGGTGAAGGGAACAAGTCCCGGCATGTCGATGCGGATGACATCGCTGAGATTCAGGCTGGTGATCGGCTTCATGCTGGTCAGCGTGCCGGCGATGATGGCGTCCGCCTACATTGCGGCGCGGCTGATCTCGGACGCCTTTGAGGAGAATGTCGAGCAATGGCTGGGCGAGACCTCGCGCTTCTTCGCGCTGGAGATCGCCGAGGCGACGCAGGAGGCGCAGCGCGTCGCAGGTGTGATCGGGCACCGGCTGGAGCAGGCCGGCGACGACCACAAGATGCAGAAAACCGTCGAGCGCGAGTTCGCGGTGCTGAGCTCGGTCGGCTACGATCTGATCGCGATCTATCGCCCGGGTGGCGAGGTCCTGTTCAAGACCCGCGACTTCAGCAGCCTCACGCCTCTGCCGGCGGAGACCAGCCTCGGCCTGTTCCGGATCGAGACGGACGGCAAGCGCTGGATCATGGCGGGCGCCGTCCAGGCCGTGCAGATCGGCGGCCAGCCGGCCAATATCCTGATCGGGACCTGGCTCGACGAAGGCTCGTTCGGCGGCATCAAGGTGGTGACCTCGCTGGAGATCCGTCTCTTCGCGCTGTTCAACGGCCAGCTCGAACCGGTGATGCAGACCCATCCCGATCGCACCGCCACGGTCCCGGCCGGCGTACGGACGAGGCTCGAAGCCGGAGAGGAGGCGGTCTTTGACCCGGCTGCCGACGGCGGTGGCTATCGGGCCGTCTATTCGAGCCTGCGCGGGATCGATGGCGAGCTCGCCGCGATCAGCTTCATCGGCATGCGCAGCGAGGCGGGCTTCTTCGAGCAGCTCGGTCGGGAGAGCCTGTTCCTCGGCATCTTCCTGCTCGGCAGCGCGATCTCGATCGTCGTCGGCATCCTAACCTCGGACCTGCTGGTGCGGCCGCTGCGCGCCCTGACCCATGGCGTGCGGGCGATCGCGGCGGGAGATTTCGGCCAGCGTGTTTCGGCGGGTGGCGGGCGCGAGATCGTCGAGCTCGCCAGCGGCTTCAACGGCATGGCCGAGCAGCTCGGCAAGCTGCAGGAACTCGAGGCGGAGCTCAGGCGCAAGGATCGGCTGTCGGCGCTCGGCCAGGCGGCGATGGCGATCGCCCATGAAGTGCGCAACCCGCTCGGGATCATCAAGACCTCGACGGAGGTGGTGCGCAATCGCGCCAAGCTCGGCGGCGCCGAAGAGAAGATGCTCGGCTATGTCATCGATGAGGTCCGGCGCATCGAGACGCTGGTGCGCGACTTCCTCGACTTCGCTCAGCCAAAGCCGCCGGTGAAGGTCGAAATGCCGCTGCGCGCGGTGATCGACCGGGTCGCGGCGATCGCGGCGCCCGAATTCGGTCGTCAGAAGATCGAGCTTTCAGTCGAGGACGAGAGTGGCGGGGCGACGGTCCTTGGCGATCCCGACCAGTTGTATCAGGCTTGCCTCAATCTCATCCTCAACGCGATCGACGCGATGCCGGAGGGCGGCATGATCCGGGCGAGCCTGCGCGCCACCGAGGAGACCGTCTCGCTGACGATCAGCGACGAGGGCGCCGGCGTGCCGGATGCGATCCGGCAGGAGATATTCAACCCCTTCTTCACCACCAAGGCGAAAGGCACCGGGCTCGGGCTCGCCAAGGTGCAGAGCGTGGCGGAGGCCCATGGCGGCAGCACGGCATGCGTCTGCGAGCCGGGGCGGGGCGCCGCCTTCACCATTACGCTGCCGCGGGCGAAACCGGGAGCGCTGGCATGAACCAGTCCATCCTGGTGGTCGACGACGAGGTGCGGCTCGCCGACGTGCTGGCGGCGGCGCTGGAGGACCTCGGATACCGCGCCACGGCGGTGCACAGCGCCCGCGCCGCGCTCGCAGAACTCGAACAGGCGCGGTTCGATCTGGTGCTGACGGATCTCCGGCTGCCGGTGATGGACGGGCGCGTCTTGTTGCGCGAGGTCCGCAGGCGCTGGCCCGAGGTCCCGGTCATCATCATCACCGCCTTCGCGGCGGTGCGCGATGCGGTCGATCTCGTCAAGGAAGGGGCGTTCGACTACATCGCCAAGCCCTTCGAGATCGACGATGTCTCGGCCACGATCAGGCGGGCGCTGCGCCTCGCCGACGTAGTGCGCGACAATGAGCGGCTGCGCAGCGAGCTCGAAGGTCGCCACAGCTTCGATACGCTGGTCGGCAACAGCGCCAGCTTCCGCCGCGTGATCGAGCAGGTCACCGAGGTCTGCGAGACCAAGGCGACCGTATTGCTGAATGGCGAGAGCGGCACCGGCAAGGAGCTGGTCGCCCGTGCGATCCACTTCAACAGCCCGCGTCGCGACAAGCCCTTCATCGCGATCAATTGCGCGGCGATCCCGGAATCTTTGCTGGAAAGCGAACTCTTCGGTCATGTGAAGGGCGCCTTCACTGGAGCGCTTGCCAACCGCATCGGGCGCTTCGCAGCCGCCGATGGCGGCACGCTCTTCCTCGACGAGATCGGCGACATGCCATTGCCGATCCAGGCCAAGCTGCTGCGGGTGATCCAGGAGCGCAGCTTCGAGCCGGTCGGGGCGACCCGGACGCAGACGGTCGACGTGCGGCTGGTGGCCGCGACGCACAAGGATATGCGCCAGGCCGTCGACCAGGGCAGCTTCCGCGAGGACCTGTTCTACCGGCTCAACGTCTTCCCGATCCAGCTACCGCCCTTGCGCGAGCGGGCCGACGACATCCCGCTGCTCGCCGCGCATTTCCTGGCGGAACTCGCCGAGGCGATGGGCAAGCGCGCTACCGGCTTTTCGCCGGCGGCCATGGCCGCGATGAGCGCCTATGACTGGCCTGGAAACATCCGGGAATTGCACAACTGCATCGAGCGGGCGGTGATCGTCGCCAAGGCGCAGACGATCGACGCGACCGACCTGCCGCAGGATCTGTTCAACGGCAGCCGCCGGGCCGAGCGGGACGGCCTGCCCCGCGATCTCGACGCCGAACTCGAGCGGATCGAGCGCGAATTCATCATCGAGGCTCTCCGGCGCAGCGACGGTGTACAGGTGCGCGCTGCGAAATTGCTAGGCATAGCGGAAAGAAGCCTTTGGCACCGCATTAAGAAACTCGGTATTAGGCTGGGCCGCGCGATCGCGGACTGATGACACACGGGACGCCTCCTCCATGCTTTCTCTCGTACGTCATGAACGCCCAGCCCGCGGCCGGCATCGACGTGTCGCCGTCCTGGCCGGTCTTGCCGTGCTGTTCGCCTTGTCGAACGGGGCGGTGCGGGCAGATGACGATGACGACGATGATGACAACGACACCAAGCGGGTCCTGACCGATCCGACACCGGCCAAGGGCTGGATCATCACGCTCGGCGGCTCCGCCCAGGTCGGCCCAAAATATGACGGGGCGAAGTCCTTCGGCCCGGGCTTCATGCCCTCGTTGTCCTGGCGCCGGGTCGGCGAGCCGGCCGGATTCAGCGCTCCGGACGACAGCTTTGACTACGCCATCTACGATACCGATCGCTTCGATGTTGGTGTCGTCGGCGCCTATAATGGTGGCCGCTATTCAGGCTCGACTTACCGGCTCCGGGGCATGCGCGATGTGCCCTGGGCGATCGAGGCCGGCCTCTACGCCGAATACTGGGTCCTGCCCGAGCGCCTGCGCACCCGCGTCGAGGTCCGCCAGGGCTTCAATGGCCATCACGGTGTCGTCGCCGATTTCTCGGCCGACTGGGTCGAGCGCTTCGGCAGCTTCACCTTCGCGGTCGGTCCGCGCCTGTCGCTCGGCAGCGCCTCCTATATGCGCCGGAATTTCGGCGTCCTGCCTGGGGAGGCGGCGCTCAATGGCATGATCCCGGCCTACAAGCCCGGCGCCAGCGCGAAGTCGGTCGGCCTGGCCACGTCGCTGGAATATGCGTGGTCGCCGAGCCTCTCCACCACGCTGTTCGGTCGTTACGACAGGTTGGTCGGCGATGCCGGGAATTCGCCGCTCGTCGACAAGCTGGGGGAGCGCAATCAGTTCACGATCGGCATCGGCGCCAGCTATTCCTTCCAGGTTGGCGGCTGAAAGCCGGATCAGGGGACCAGGATCACCCCTGAATTCGCGAAGGACAGCCAGACCGGCGTGCCCGGCGCCAGCATGTCGTCGACATCGTGGCTGATGACGAAGAGCTCGCCGACGGCGGTTTCGATCATCAGGTCGAGGTGATTGCCGAGATAGGCGCATTTTTTGATGCTGCCGGGCAGGGCGCCCTGGCTCTCATGGCGCGAGACCAAGAGGCTCTGCGGCCTGATCGCGGCCTTGGCCGGACCCGACTGGAGGCCGCGTGCCAGCAATGAGACGCTGGCCGGCCCGATCGCCACCTCCGCCCGCCCGTCCGCGACCGATCTCACGGTGACGTCGACCATGTTGGCGTCGCCGATGAAGTCGGCGACGAAGGCGTCGGCCGGCTCCTCGTAGAGCTGGCGCGGCGTGCCCTGCTGGGCGATGCGGGCATTCGACATCACGATGATGCGGTCGGAGACGGCGAGCGCCTCCTCCTGATCATGGGTGACATAGGCGACGGTCAGGTTGAGCGCCTGCTGCAGCTCGCGGATCTCCTCGCGCACGCGGCGGCGCAATTTGGCGTCGAGATTGGAGAGCGGCTCGTCGAAGAGCAGGACCTGCGGCTCCAGCACCAGCGCCCGGGCGACAGCGACGCGCTGCTGCTGGCCGCCTGAGAGCTCGGAAGGGTAGCGCTTCTCGAAGCCCTTGAGGCCGACCAGCGCCAGCTTCTCCAGCGCCATCTCCTGCGCCTTGGCCTTGGGCAGGCCCTTCACGGTCGGGCCATAGGCGGCGTTGTCGAGCACGTTCATATGCGGGAACAGTGCATAGGACTGGAAGACCATGCTGACGTCGCGGTCGGCGGCGGAGAGACGGGTCACGTCCTTGCCGCCGATCATGATCTCGCCCTCGCTGGCGATCTCCAGGCCGGCGATCATGCGCAACGTCGTGGTCTTGCCGCAGCCGGAGGGGCCGAGCAGCGTCACCAGCTTGCCGGCTTCGATCGAGAAACTGACATTGTCGACCGCCGTCACCGCGCCATAGCGCATGCTGACATTGCGGAATTCGACGGAGGCGGGGCCGGCCTTGGGCATGTCTTATCCTTGTTTGATCGGCTCGGCGGCGGAGGAGGCGAGGGCGGGCGTGCCGCGCCGGCCGAGCTTGCGCTCGCCAACACCGAGCTGGATCAGGCTGATGCCGAGCGCCATGACCACGATCAGCACCGAGGAATAGGCGATGGCGAGGCCGAACTCGCCGGCCTCGACCCGGCCGACGATATAGGCGGTGGCGAGGTTGTACTCGGCCGAGACCAGGAAGATCACGGCGCTGACCGTCGTCATGCTGCGCACGAAGCTGTAGACCAGCGCCGCGACAAGGGCAGGGCGCAGCAGCGGCAGCACCACCCGCCAGAGCGTGGTGAAGCTGCGGGCCGAGAGCGTCGCGGATGCCTCGTCCAGGCTCTTGTCGATCTGCGACAGGCCGGCGATGCCGGAGCGTACGCCGACCGGCATGTTGCGGAAGACGAAGGCGATGATCAGGATCAGGCCGGTGCCGGTGATCTCGACCGGCGGCACGTTGAAGGCGAGGATATAGGCGACGCCGAGCACGGTGCCAGGAATGGCGAAGCTCAGCATGGTCGCGAATTCGAGGGCGCCGCGCCCGGCGAAGCGTTGCCGCGTCAGCAGATAGGCGGTGAGCAGGCCGATCACGGCGGTAAGCGGCGCTGCGATGATCGACAGCTTCAAAGTGGTGAAGAAGGACGGCCAGGCCGAGCCGTCGAAATGGATGCCGCGGCTGAAATCGATCGAGAAGCCGGTGATGTAGTGCTGCAGCGTCGGGGTGTGGTCGCGGCCCATCGTCTTGACGAAGCCGCCCATCAGGATGACGACGTAGATCACCGCGGTCAGGGCCACCCAAGGGCCGATGACGAGGGCGGAGATCCAGGTGATCCGGCGCGGCAGTGGTGTCGGCAGGCCGGAATCGCCCTTGCCGGTCACGGTGGTATAGGACTTGCCGCCGAGCCAGCGTTGCTGGGCCCAGAAGGCGGCCAGCGTGAAGCCGAGCAGGACGATGGCGAGCACCGCGGCCTGGCCCTGATTATGCGCGGCGCCGACCACGGCGAAGAAGATCTTGGTCGAGAGCACCTCGAAATTGCCGCCGAGCACCAGCGGATTGCCGAAGTCGGCCATGCTCTCGACGAAGCCGAGCAGGAAGGCGTTGGCGAGGCCGGGCCGCAGCAAGGGCCAGGTCACTGTGCGGAAGGTGGTCCAGCGCTTGGCGCCGAGCGTTTGCGAAGCTTCCTCCAGGCTCGGCGCGATGCCCTGGACGACGCCGATCAGGACGAGGAAGGCAATCGGCGCGAAGGCGAGCACCTGGGCGAGCAGCACGCCGGGCAGGCCGTAGATCCAGCGCGAGCGCGGGATGCCGAACCAGTCGAACAGGAAGGTCGAGAACAGGCCGGAGCGGCCGAAGAGCAGGATCAGCGCAAGGCCGATGACAAAGGGCGGCGTGATGATCGGCAGCACGGTGAGCAGGCGCATGGCGCGCTTGCCGGGCATGCCGGTGCGCAGGATCAGGAGCGCGCAGGCGAGGCCGAGCAGGGTGGTGATGAGGCCGGTGAGTACCGCCAGGATCAGCGTGTTCCAGGCGACGCCGCAATTGACGTTGGCGCTGAGGCAGCCAAGCCCCCAGATCGTCGGGCTGAGGAAGCGCTCGAGGAACTCGCCGAGGACGAGCGCGCCGCTGGAATCGACCAGCGCGCTGCGCAGGATCACCGCGACCGGCAGGAAGATGAAGAGCGCGATCAGCATGATGACGATGCCGATCGAGGATGTCGTGAAGAGGTCGCCACGGCACAGGCCGCGATAGGCGAGGCCGTGGCAGAGCAGCAGCAGCAGCGAGACCAGGGTTATGAGCGCGCCGAAGCCCATGCCGGGCTGGGCCGCGCCGGCCCCTCCGAGCAGGGCGGCCAGCGTCGGCATGCCCTGGTCTTTGAGCGTAACGGCAAAGCCTTGGGCGAAGAAGAACGCGAGGCCAGCAAAGCCGATCCAGGCCAGGAGCTTGCCGGTTCCGGCATTCTCCTGCCGGGCGCTGAGCAGGCTGGCGAGGAGGAGGGCGATGCCGACCGGCGCGAGCCAGGGCGCTGCCCCCGAGAGCACGAGCGCCAGCGCCGTGCCGGCCTTGCCGAACGGGTAGCCGGTAAGGCTCATCCCCTCGGGCAGATACCAAGGGATGAGCGCATAGCCGAGCCAGCCGGCCAGCAGCGCAAGCCTCGTCGCGGGACGCATCGTCTCTCGCCTTCCGTGTCAGATGCCAGCGATCAGCGTGCGTTCACTTCGGCAGCGCCTTGATCTCCTTGTCCCACTTGGTCAGCAGCCGGACGCGCTCGGCCGAGGAGCCGTATTTGACGAAGTCGTATTTGATCAGCTTCATCTCGGACATCTTCGGCGCCTGCGCCGGCACCGGCGCGCTCTTGTTCGACGGCACCTGATAGGATTTGGCCGGCGCAGCGAGCGCCTGTGCCGCCGGGGTCAGCGCCCAGTCGTAGAACTTCTTGGCGTTGTCGAGATTGCGCGCGCCCTTGACGATCGACATCGAGCCGATCTCGTAGCCGGTGCCCTCGCAGGGGGCGACGGCTTTGATCGGGTCGCCCTGCACGGCGAAGACGACGGCGTCATGGATGAAGACGATGCCGACGGCGGTCTCGCCGAGGCTCGCCGCCTTGGCCGGGGCTGCGCCCGACTTGGTGTACTGGCTGACGTTCTTGTGCAGCTGCTTGAGATAGTCGAAGCCCTTGTCCTCGCCCATCAATTGCACGACCGTGGCGAGCAGGTTGTAGGCGGTGCCCGAGGAGTTCGGGTCCGCAACCTGGACGTCGTCCTTCAGCTTGGGATCGAGCAGGTCGGCCCAGCACTTGGGCTCATTCAGGCCCTTGGCCTTGATCTGCTGGGTGTTGTAGCCGAAGCCGAGCGCGCCGGCATAGATGCCGACCGAGCGCTTCTTGGCGGCTTCCCACTGCGCCAGCGCCCATTCGTGCAGGTCCTTGTTTGCCGGCGATTCGTATTCCTGCGTCAGGCCTTCCTCGGCGGCCTGCAGATGCGGATCGCCGGTGCCGCCCCACCAGATGTCGCCGCGTGGATTGGACGATTCCGCTTTGAGCTGGGCATAGATTTCGCCAGCCGATTTGCGGGTCATCGCGACCTTGATGCCAGTTTCCTTCTCGAAGGCGCCGCTCATCGCGCGGCACCACTCCTCCTGCACGCCGCAATACATGACGAGCGAGCCCTGGGCCTGGGCCGGAGCCGCGGCAAAGGCCGCGCTTGCGGTGGCTGCGAAAAGCCCGGCGCGAAGCCAGTGGTGTTTCTGCATGGTCTTCCTCCCGATATCTGGTTCTGTCTGTTCTTGTTGGGTCGATAGTGACCGGTCGTCGGCAAAGATCAACGGCTATTGTGCCGGCTTACTATTCCGGTGATGCGTTCCAGCTCGGCTGTCAGCTCCGGGGTGCAGCAGAGGACCGGATTGCCCGCTGCGATCGCATCGCCCTCGAAGAAGTCGTTGACATGGGCGCCTGCCTCGGCAGCGATCACCAGCCCGGCAGCGACGTCCCAGGAATTGATGTGCAGTTCGGCATAGGCGTCGGTTCGGCCGCAGGCGACATGGCAAAGCCCGAGCGCGCCGGCGCCGGGGCGTTTGACTGCCGCACCGGCTTCGAAGCCGCGCTTGACCATATCGATATAGCTGTCGAGCGGCCGGCGCTTCGACCAGCCGAATTCGAGGCTGGCGCGGCCGATATCGCTGGTGCCCGAGACCCGGATCGGCTGGCCGTTCAGGCTCGCGCCGCTGCCGCGCCGGGCGCGATAGACCTCGCCGAGGGCAGGCGCCGCGATGATGCCGATCTCAGGGCGACCGTTGAGCACGAGGCCGATCGAGATGCACCAGTTGAGATCGCCATGGGCGAAATTGGCGGTACCGTCGATCGGGTCGATGATCCAGACCGCATCGGCCGCTTCGCCGCCGCCTTCTTCCCCGATCACGGCATCGGAAGGGAAGAGCCGCCCGAGTCGTTCGCGCAGGAAGCTCTCGACGGCGCCGTCGGCGGCGGTGAGCCAGTCCTGGGCACCCTTCATCGTGATGTTCAGGGAGTCGCTACGTCCGAAATAGTCGAGCGCGAGATGGCTCGCCTCGGCGACGAGGCCGAGCACGGCATATTCGCGCAGTTCGAGTTCGGCCGGCGTCATCACAGCGCCTCGAGTGAAACGGCGACCGGCTTGCCGGTGCGGCGGGATTCCGTTGCAGCATCGGCCAGGATCTGGGCCTTCAAACCATCGAGGCCGGACGGCGAGGGCGCGCGCTTGTCGCGGCAGGCGCTGACGAAGGCGTCGAGCTCGGCGCGATAGGCGGCGGCGTAGCGCTCCAGGAAGAAGCTCTGCACGGGATCGGCGCGGAAGCCGGCGCCGGTCGCGATCTCCACGGTGGTCTCGTGGATGTTGCCGGCACGCAGCATGCCTTTGGAGCCGTGCACCTCGATGCGCTGGTCGTAGCCATAGGTGGCGCGGCGCGAGTTCGAGATCTGGGCGATGCGGCCGCTCGCCGTCCGCATCAGCACTGCGGCGGTGTCGACGTCGCCGGCTTGGCCGATCGCTGGATCGACCAGCGCCGAGCCGAGCGCGAAGACCTCGACCGGCTCCTCGGCGAGGAGGAAGCGGGCCATGTCGAAATCATGGATCATCATGTCGCGGAAGAGCCCACCCGAGCGCTTGACGTACTCGACCGGCGGCGGGCCGGGGTCGCGCGAGATCACGCTGACGATCTCGATTGCTCCAGCCTCGCCCGCCCGCAGGCGGCCTTCGAGGGCGGCGAAGTTCGGGTCGAAGCGGCGGTTGAAGCCGATCATCAATGGCTTGCCGGATTTACCGACGACCTCGAGGCAGCGGCGGATGCGTGCTGCGTCGAGATCGACCGGCTTCTCGCAGAACACCGCCTTGCCGGCCGAGACAGCGGCCTCGATCAGATCGGCATGGGTGTCGGTCGGGGTGCAGATCACCACGGCGTCGATGCCGCCATCGGCGAGGATCGCCTCAGTGGTAGCGATCTTGGCGCCGGAGGCCTGAGCGAGCGAGGCTGCGGCCTCGGCGGATGCATCGGAGAGCGCGACCAGCTGCGCATCGGAGCGCGCCGCGACATTGAGCCCGTGAATGCGCCCGATCCGGCCGGCGCCCAGCAATCCAAATCTCATCACGTCCGTGGTCCTGCGGTTCGAGTGTGCGGCGGCTCAGTCGTGTGCGCCGAGAACGGTCTGGTCGAAGTCGACATTGGTGCCGGTCATCAGCCCCGATTCTGATGACGCCAGATAGGCGACGGCCTTGGCGACCTCGCGCGGATCGATCAGGCGGCCGAACGGCCGTCCGGCCTCAGCTTTCTCCAGCCAGCCATCCTGCGCATCGTGGCGCAGGCGCATGATCGCGTCCTCGCCCGGCGTCGCCATCCAGCCGATATTGAGGCCATTGACGCGGATGCGGTCGGCGAGAAGCCCATAGGCGGCATTCCTGGTCAGCGTCGCCAGCGCGCCCTTCGAGACGCTGTAGGCAGCAAGGAAGGGCTGGCCGCCATGGGCCGACATCGACTGGATGTTGACGATGGACCCCTGGATGCCGTGCTTGCGCATCAGGGTCGCGGCGTCCTGGATCAGGAAGAAGGGTGCGGTCAGGTTGACCGCCATGATCCGGGCGTAGAGTTCCGGGCTCGTATCGAAGATCGTGCCGCGGTCGGTGTCGCCGGCAGCGTTGACGAGGATGTCGAGCCGGCCGAAAGCTTGCTCGGCGGCCGGGACGATTCCGCGGACCGCGTCGAGATCGGCAAGGTCGGCGGCGTGGAAGAGGGCGTTGCAGCCGGCTGCCTTCAGGCTGTTGGCGACGGCTTCACCGCGTTCGCGATTGCGGCCGGTCAGCACGAGGCCGGCAGCGCCGCGCGCGGCGAATTCGCGGGCGACCGCCTCGCCGAGGCCCTGGCTGCCGCCAGTGACGACGGCGACCTTGCCGTCGAGCGCGCGGCTGAAGTTAGTCGGCTCAGGCAACTCGGCTTCTCCCTGGGCGCGCCACTGTCACAATGGCACATTATTTTTATTGCGCTTGACTAATGGAACAAACATTCCATTCTCTGGCGGCGCAAGTCAAGGCCGCGAGAGCCCCTGTTCCCGATGACATCGCCAGTGCAGCAGGAAACGCAAAAGGACGATTTCGACGGCTTCGTCGCGCTGCTGCGCGAGCGCGGGCCGAGCCTGCCGAAACGCCTGCGGCAGGTCGCCGATTATGCGCTCGCCAATCCCGACGACATGGCGCTCAGCACGGCGGCGCAGGTGGCGCAGCAAGCGGGCGTACAGGCCTCGACCCTGGTGCGTTTTGCCCAGGCGCTCGACTATTCCGGCTTCAGCGAATTGCAGCAGCTCTTCCGCTCGCGACTGCGCCAGCAATTCCCCGATTATCGTGAAAGGCTGGTGGCCTTGCGCGAGGAGGGCGCGGCCGGGCCGAACATGGCGCAGGTGCTGCTCGACGGCTTCGTCGAGGCCAGCCGCAGCTCGCTGACGCGGCTGCAGACGACCGTGCGCTATCGCGACGTCGACCGGGCGACGGACCTGCTCGCCGGGGCGGAGACGATCATCCTCGCCGGTGCGCGCCGGATGTTCCCGGTCGTGTCCTATCTCGCCTATGCCTTCGGCAAGCTCGGCATCCGCGCCGTGCTGGTCGACAATATCGCTGCGCTCGGGCCTGAGCAGGCGGCGATCGCGCGGGAGGGCGATGTCGTGATCGCCGTCAGCTGCGCGCCCTATACGCCGGCGACGGTCGGAATCGCGGCGCAGGCCCATGGCAAGGGCATTCCGGTGATCGCGATCACCGACAGCGCGCTCAGCCCGCTCGCCCAGCATTGTTCCCTGTGGCTCGAGGTCGAGGAGGCCGATTACGGCGCCTTCCGCTCGATGTCGGCCACCTTCGCGCTCGCCATGACGCTCGCCGTCGGCACCGCAGAGAAAGCCCGTCCCGATGCCTGAACCCGTGCTCGACCTGATCTCGATCGGCCGCTCCTCGGTCGACCTCTACGGCCAGCAGATCGGCGGCCGGCTGGAGGATATGGCCTCGTTCTCCAAGGCGGTCGGCGGTTGCCCGACCAATATCGCGATCGGCACGGCCCGGCTCGGCCTGAAATCGGCGGTGATCACCCGCGTCGGCGACGAGCAGATGGGCCGCTTCATCCTGGAGCAGTTGCAGCGCGAGGGCGTCGAGACCAAAGGCGTCGTCGTCGATCCCAAGCGCCTGACCTCGCTGGTCATCCTCGGCGTGCGCGACGAAAAAACCTTTCCGCTGATCTTCTACCGCACCGACTGCGCCGATGCGGCGCTCGACGAGAGCGAGATCGACGAAGCCTTCATCGCCTCGGCCAAGGCGGTGGTGGTCACCGGCACGCATTTCGCCATTCCGAATGCCGCCAAGGCGCAGCGCAAGGCGATCGCATTCGCCCGCAAGCATGGCCGCAAGGTCGTGTTCGATGTCGACTACCGCCCCAATCTCTGGGGGCTCGCCGGCCATGCCGCCGGCGAAGAGCGCTATATCCGCTCGGACAGCGTGACCCAGCATCTCCAGGCGATCCTGCCGGATTGCGACCTGATCGTCGGCACCGAGGAGGAATTGCACGCTGCCGGCGGCTCGGAGGATACGCTCGCCGCGATCCGCAACATCCGCGCGCTGAGCAAGGCGACGATCGTCTGCAAGCGCGGGCCGATGGGCTGCGTGGTGTTTCCCGGCGCCATCCCCGCCTCGATCGAGGACGGCATCAAGGGGCCGGGCTTCCCGGTCGAGGTCTACAACGTCCTGGGCGCCGGCGATGCCTTCATGTCCGGCTTCCTGCGCGGCTATCTGCGTGACGAGCCGATCGAGACCTGTTGTACATGGGCCAATGCCTGCGGTGCTTTCGCCGTCTCGCGCCTGCTCTGCTCGCCGGAGAGCCCGACCTTCGCCGAATTGCAGTTCTTCCTGAAGCACGGCTCGCCGCACCGGGCGCTGCGCCATGACGTGGCGATCAACCATGTCCATTGGGCGACGACGCGCCGGCCGCAGGCGCCGACGCTGATGGCGCTCGCCATCGACCACCGCTCCCAGATCGAGGCTATGGCGGACGAGGCCGGCGTGCCGCGCGAGCGCATCGCGGCCTTCAAGCGGCTCGCCGTCGATGCCGCGGCGCGGATCGCCAAGGGCAGCGATGGCTTCGGCATGCTGCTCGACGGGCGCCATGGCCGCGAGGCGCTGTTCCGCGCCGCCGATCACGGCTTCTGGGTGGCGCGGCCGCTGGAGGTGCCGGGCTCGCGGCCGCTCAGGCTCGAAACCGATGCGGACGGCTCGCTCGGCGCGGCGCTGAACGAGTGGCCGGTCGACCATGTCGTCAAGGTGCTGGCCTTCTATCACCCGGACGACGACGCGGCGCTGAAGGCCGAGCAGGAAACGACCTTGAGGCGGGTGGCGCTCGCCTGCCGGCAGGTTGGCCGCGAACTCCTGGTCGAGATCATCTGCTCCAAGAACGGTGCCGTCGGTGACGACACCATGGCAAGCGTCATGCGCCGTCTCTACGAGATCGGCATCAAGCCGGACTGGTGGAAGCTCGAGGCTCAGCCGACCGCCGCCGCCTGGGCCGCGGTCGATGCCGCGATCGCGGAGAACGATCCCTATTGCCGCGGCGTCGTGCTGCTCGGGCTCGACGCGCCGCTGCCGGAGCTGGAGGCTGCGTTCCAGCTGGCGCAGACCGCCAGGACGGTGAAGGGTTTCGCGGTCGGGCGCAGCATCTTCGGCGAGGCGGCGCGCGGCTGGCTTGCCGGCACGCTCGACGATGAGGCCGCGACCGCGATGATGGCCGAGCGCTTCGGCCGGCTGGTCGACGCCTGGCAAGGCCGCTGAGGAGATACGCGATGAGCACTGTTCGGCTCACCATGGCGCAGGCGCTGGTGGCGGCGATGGCGGCGCAGAAGACCGTCGTCGGCGGTCGGACGCTGCCGCTCTTTGCCGGCGTCTGGGCGATCTTCGGCCATGGCAATGTCGCCGGCCTCGGCGAGGCGCTGCATGGCGCCCGCGATATCCTGCCGACATTGCGCGCCCATAACGAGCAGGCGATGGCGCATGCCGCGATCGCCTTCGCCAAGGCCTCGCGCCGCCGCCGGATGATGGCGGTGACGAGCTCGATCGGGCCGGGCGCGACGAATATGGTGACGGCCGCCGCGGTCGCGCATGTCAATCGCCTGCCGTTGCTGGTGCTCCCGGGTGACGTCTTCGCCGGCCGCCGGCCCGACCCGGTGCTGCAGCAGATCGAGGATTTTGGCGACGGCACCGTTTCGGCCAATGATTGTTTCCGTCCGGTCTCGCGCTATTTCGACCGTATCACCCGGCCGGAGCAGCTCATCCCTGCCTTCGAGCGGGCGATGCAGGTGCTGACCGATCCGTCGGAATGCGGACCGGTGACGCTGGCGCTGTGCCAGGATGTGCAGACCGAGGCTTTCGACTATCCCGAAAGCTTCTTCGCCGAGCGGATCTGGCAGCCGCGCCGGACGCGTCCGGACGAGCAGGAGCTGGCGCAGGCGGTCGCCCTGCTAAAGGCTGCGAAGCGGCCGCTGGTCGTCACTGGCGGCGGCGTGCTTTACAGCGAGGCCGAGGGCGAACTCGCCCGCTTCTGCCTGGCGCACGGCATCCCCAGCGCCGAGACGCAAGCCGGCAAGAGCGCCCTGCCGCATGATCATCCGCTCAATCTCGGCGCGATCGGCGTCACCGGTACCGGCGCCGCCAACGACGCCGCGAAGACCGCCGATGTTGTGCTGGCGGTTGGCACGCGCCTGCAGGATTTCACCACCGGCTCGCGCGCGCTCTTCGCCGATCCGGAATGCCGGATCATCGGGCTGAACACTCAAGCCTTCGATGCCGGCAAGCATGGCGCGCAGCCACTCGTCGCCGATGCCAAGGCGGGGCTTGCTGAGCTGGAAACCGCGCTGGCTGGCTGGAAGGCTCCAGCAGGCTGGAGCGCGCAGGTGCAAGCGTCCCGCGACGCCTGGCTCGCGACCGCTGAACGCTATACCGCGATGAGCAATCAGGCACTGCCGAGCGATGCGCAGGTGATCGGCGCGGTGCAGCGCCAGAGCCGGGCGAGCGACGTCGTGCTCTGCGCCGCAGGCGGCCTGCCGGGCGAATTGCACAAGCTCTGGCAGGCGGGCGCGCCTGGCGGCTACCATATGGAATACGGCTATTCCTGCATGGGCTACGAGATCGCCGGCGGACTCGGAGCGAAGCTCGCCGACCCGGCCCGCGAGATCTTCGTCATGGTCGGCGACGGCTCCTATCTGATGATGAATTCGGAGATCGCGACCTCGGTGATGCTAGGCATCAAGCTCACCATCGTCGTGCTCGACAATCGCGGCTTCGGCTGCATCAACCGTTTGCAGAACGCGACCGGCGGCGCCTCGTTCAATAACCTCCTGCGCGACGCCCGTCACGAGGTCCTGCCGGAGATCGATTTCGCCGCGCATGCGGGCTCGATGGGCGCGATCTCGCGCAAGGTCGCGAGCTTGACTGAGCTGGAAAACGCACTCGGTGAAGCCCGCGGCCATGATCGCACCAGCGTCATCGTCATCGACACCGATCCGCTGATCTCGACCGATGCCGGCGGGCATTGGTGGGAGGTCGCGGTGCCCGAGGTTTCGGTGCGCGACGAGGTCAAGGCGGCGCGCAAGCGATATGACGGCGCGCTCGCCGCGCGCGACAACTGATGAGTCACTCCCCGTCATTGCGAGCGCAGCGAAGCAATCTAGGAGGACGTAGAGCTCTGCCACCCCTGGATTGCTTCGTCGCTACGCTCCTCGCAATGACGGTTCCGCTCTAAACCGACACCTTGAACAAGTGGATTTCGACATGCCTATCCGTATCGGCGCCAACCCCATCGGCTGGTCGAATGACGATCTGCAGGACATCGGCGGCGCTACGCCGCTCGAAACCTGCCTGGCCGAAGCCCGCGAAGCCGGCTTCGTCGGCATGGAGCTCGGCCACAAGTTCCCGCGCGAGCCCAAGGCGTTGAAGGCGGCGCTCGATCCGTTCGGCATGGCCTGCATTTCCGGCTGGTATTCGGCCGAATTGCTGACGCGCGATGCCGATGAGGAGATGAAGCACCTGCGTGCCCATCTCGATTTGCTGAAGGCGATGGGCTCGACCGTGCTGGTCTTCGCCGAGACCTCGAACGCGATCCATGGTGATCGCTCAAAGCCCTTGTCGCAGCGGCCGGTGACGGCGGCGGGCGATTGGGCCGAATTCGGCCGGCGCGTGACCCAGGTGGCGGAACAGACGCTCGCCGAGGGCGTCAGGCTGGTCTACCACCACCATATGGGCACGATCGTCGAGAGCGAAGCCGATATCGACGCCTTCATGGCGGCGACGGGCGACGCGGTGCACCTCCTGCTCGACACTGGCCATGCGACCTGGGGCGGCGCCGATCCGGTCAAGCTCGCTGAGCGCTATCGCGCCCGGATCAGCCATGTCCATGCCAAGGACGTACGCAAGGCGGTGATGGAGCAGGCGCGCCGCGAGGATTGGAGCTTCCTCGACGCCATCCTCGGCAAGGGTGAAGATCTCGGCGTCTACACCGTGCCCGGCGACGGCATGGTCGATTATCCCGCGGTATTCAAGGCGCTGCCGGGCTATTCCGGCTGGGTCGTGGTCGAGGCCGAGCAGGATCCCGAAAAGGCGCATCCGCTGACCTATGCCAAGAAGGGCGTCGCCCATCTGAAGCAGAGCCTGAAGGAGGCCGGGCTCGCCTGAGCCCGGAACGGTCATGTCGAAGCTGCTGGTCAAGCCGCAGGCGCCTGATGCCGAGGGGCGTATCCACGAGGTCACGCCCGAAACGGCCGGCTGGGAGCATGTCGGCTTCGCCGTGCATCGCCTTGCCGCCGGGCAGAGCCTGTCGCGCCAGACCGGCGACAGGGAGCACTGCCTCGTCCTGCTCTCGGGCAAGGTCGCAGCCCGCGCCGGAGGACAGGATTTCGGCGTGATCGGTGGGCGTTCTTCGCCCTTCGAGCCCGATCCCTGGTCGCTCTATGTGCCGGCGGGTTCGAACTGGAGCGTCACGGCGCAAGGGTCGTGCGAAATCGGGATCTGCTCGGCGCCGGGCAAGGCGGGCGCACGACCGGCCCGCATCATCGGCCCGGCCGATGTCGGCGCGCTGACGCGCGGCGAGGGCAGCAACACCCGTCATGTCCGCAACATCCTGCCGGAGACGGAAAGCGCCGACGGCCTGCTCGTCGTCGAGGTGATCACGCCTTCGGGCTGCTGGTCGAGCTATCCGCCGCACAAGCACGACCAGGACAATCTGCCGGCGGAGTCGCTGCTGGAGGAGACCTATTACCATCGCCTCAACCCGCCGCAGGGTTTTGGCTTCCAGCGCGTCTATACCGATGACCGCTCGCTGGACGAGACCATGGCTTTCTCCGATGGCGACGTCGTGCTGGTGCCGAAGGGCTATCATCCGGTCGGGGCGCCGCATGGGTACGAGCTCTATTATCTCAACGTCATGGCCGGGCCGAAGCGGGTCTGGAAATTCCACAACGATCCCGCGCATGAGTGGATGCTGAAGGCGTGAGCGACGCGGCCGGGATCGACCTGATCGGCGACGAGGATCTCGCTTATCTCCGTAGCCGCACGGCCTTCGTTGCCGGCGCTGGGATGACGCTCGACGATGGCTATCGCCTGGCGCATCTGCCGCTGATCGATCCCGCCCACCCCAAGGCGATCGCACGCAAGGACGGCACGCATTACGACAATGGCCGGCACCCGCCGATCTATTCACTGGTGGTGCCGACGCTCGGCTTGCAGGAGGCGCCGGTTTACAGGGAGCTCGAACAGGAGCTGCGCGAGGCCCCGTTCGCGAGCAAGATCGCATGGGACATCGTTGCGAGGCGGCAGGCCAAGCTGCATGCGACGGTGTGCGGTTCACTGTCGGTCGGCACGCCACCGGTGATCGACTTGGCCGCACGCGAGGCGTTGTCGCGTATCGGGCCGGTCGCCATGGAATTGCGCGGTCTGTTCTCGGGCAACGTCAACCGCGGCCGGCTCTATCTGCGGCTCTATCCGGAGCAACGCGAAGGACAGAACGCCCTGCATCTCCTCCAACGGGCACTGGGCCGGCCGACCAGCGATCTCTATGTCGTCGGCATCTGGAACTTGAGCGATGATCTCGACGTTGCTGAGGCGGCAGCGCTTGCGAGCCTCGTCGAGCGCTGGTGGGACAGGCCGATCCTACGCTTCACCGCCGATCGGCTCTGGCTGATGGGGGCCAGCGACGATCTCGTGCTCGACTCTGAAATCGTCGAGACGCTGAGCCTGCGATAGCCAGGTAGAGCAACGAGGGCCGCGTTGTGGCTTGCCTTGTCGGCGCGAGAGGGCTACCTCGCGCTCACAGCATTCTGCCGCCTCGGTGCGGCTCCGCGATCCCTCGGCCCGCCTTGTGCGTCGCGGCCAGGAGGATCGCCCAACCGACAGGATCGACCATGGCCCGCAAGAAATCGAAGCCGCTCGACGCCGCCTACGTCCTGTTCGACGTGTTCTACGAAGATGGCTCGCGCAGTTCCAATCGCCGCGTTCCCACGGAGTTGCTCGGCGGGATCGACGGTGACGACCCGGCGCTGGATGCGATCCAGGAACAGGACCGCGTCATCGCCGAAAAATCCGGCAAGCGCCCTCTCACGATCAAGAGCCTGGTGCGCGCTGGCGAGGCCGAGAAGCAGGCGGCTCGCCAGGCGGAGAAGGCCTCGCGCCGGGGCTGAGCCGGCCAGTCGATCGATTACCGCTTGGCCCGGCGCCTCGCGGCGGGTTGCGACTGACCGCTGCTGCTACTGCCGCTGCTCAGAAGCGAGCCGATGACGTAGAGCGCAAGGCCGACGCCGACCACGGCGGCGAGCGGCTCGCGTTCACCGCGTTTCATCAGCATCTGACCGCCCTCGCGAGCATAGTCGCGGCCGATGTCGAGATAATCCTGGCCGCGGGCGGCATAATCGCGGCCGCGATCGAGCTGCTCGCGGCCATTGCCGACGAGGTCGCGTCCGGCACGCAGCGCCTGATCGCCATAGTCGCGCAGCATCCGGCTCCAGCCTGAGGTGTCGGGCTGCCAGCTAGAGCGGCGGGGCATCATCGCCCAGGCGATCAGGCCGACGCTGAGCGCGCCGACCGCAAAGGCCGCGAGCGGATGGCGCTCGACCGTTTCGACGGCCGCCTCCCCAGTTTCCTGTGCGTAGCGGCCGGCATCGCGTAGTGTGTCGCGCGGATCGATCTCGGCGAGCTTTTCCTTCGCCCTTCCGTAGCCGTCCTTGACGGTCTCGGCCGTGCGGTTGGCGAGGTCCGCAGCCCGCGCCGCGACGCTGCCCGTCGCACGGTCGATCTCATCCTCGTTGGAGGGCACGTCCGGCGGCAGGCGCTTGTCGTTGTCCATCGTTCGACTCCATGGGCTCGAATGGCTTCATTGTCGAAACGAAGGAGCGGCGGCAGGGTTCCGCCGCCTGGTGGATTAGCGTGTTGCGCGGCGGGTGGCGCGCACGACCGTCGGCGCGCTGACCGCGCCCACGGCACCGCCCGCGACGGCGCCGACCGGCCCGCCGACGACTGCGCCCGTTCCGGCGCCGACCGCCGCGCCGCCGACGCGTTGCTCGACCGTGTTGCAGGCGGCAAGGCCGAGCGCCATGGCGGCGACGCCAATGAGAATGGATGTCTTCATGATCTGATCCTCCGTATTGACCGGAGTTCCAAACGCCTGACCAGCCCAGAAGTTGCCGCAAGGCAATGGCAGAGATTCGCGTCGTTGGTTAAGCTCGCCGCGGCGAGTTCGACTCATCGCCCAGGGAGACTGCACATGAAGACGCTTCTGTTCTCCACCGCCCTCGCTCTGATGACCATGGGGTTAGCCGGCGCGCCGGCCTCCGCCCTGACCATGAAAGAGTGCAGTACCAAGTATCAGGACGCCAAGAAGGCGAACACGCTGAAGGGCCAGAAGTGGAACGATTTCCGCAAGGCCAACTGCGCCGATGACGACGCCTCGGAGAATGATGCGGCGGCAGCCGTGACGGACGCCCCGGCGGCGACGCCGGCCGCGACCACACCGGCCAAGCCGGCCGGCAAGGCCAAGGCCGCCGTTTTCCCGAGGACTGTGTCGCAGAAGTATTCGAACGAGACGGCCGGCAAGGCCCGTCTCAAGACCTGCGTCGACCAGTACAACGCCAACAAGGCGGCCAATGCCAATGGCGATCTGAAGTGGATCGAGAAGGGCGGCGGCTACTGGAGCCAGTGCAACACCAAGCTCAAGGGCTGAGCTGAAGACCGCACGGTGCGCCCGGATGCCGGGCGCGCCATCATTTGGTTGAGCGTTGCGAAGCCTCAGGCCTTGCCGACGCTGCCATAGACCATGCGCCCCTGATGGAAGGTGGCGCTGCGCGCCGGCACGCGCGCGACCGCTTCGGCCGAGCAACTGGCGCCGACCAAGGTGAAGCCGGCGTCGTCGCCGACTTTCGGCCAGGCGCGCTTGCCCTCGTCGTCGAGCGGCAGGATGCCGCCGGTGGCGATGGCGAGCGAGCGCGACAGGCGGAACTCGTCGGAGTTGCGGTAGACCTGCGCGTAGAAATACGACCGCTCCAGCATGTCGCCGCTGCCGAAGGGCGACCAGTGGTCGATGACGCTGTCGGTGCCGGTCATCACGAAGACGCCCTTGTCCTGCATCTGCGGCAGCGGCATCGTCATGGCGCCGAGCGGCACGGTCGAGGCGATCGTCATCTTTTGAGCTGATAGACGCTGGATCGTCTCGGCCTGCAGGCCGGGCGCCATGGTCGCGAGCGCAAAGCCGTGGCTGATCGTCACCTTGCCGCGCAGGGCCGGGTTCTTCTCGACCGTGTCGATCATGTAGGTGACCGCGGCGGCGCCGGACGGGCCGGTCTCGTGCAGGTGGATGTCGACGCCCTTGCCGGTGTCGAGCGCGATCTGGAACATCGCGTCGAGCGATTTCTCCATCGCCTTGTCGATATTGGTCGGGTCGAGCCCGCCGACATACTGCACGCCCATCTTCATGGCCTCGCGCATCAGCCCGTCGACCTTGGAGTGCAGCAGGCCGTGCTGCGGGAAGGCGACGATCTCGCAAGCGAAGTCGTCGCGATGCTTCTCGAGCGCGAGCAGCAGGTGCTCAAGGCTCTTCAGCCCGCTGACCGGATCGATGTTGCAATGGCTGCGGGCGGTGGTGGTGCCCTTCGACTGCAAGAGGGCGATCAGGCCCTCGGCACGCTCCTGCGAGGTCGGCAGCAGCGTCGGGATCAGCTTCTCCTCCAGCGCGATCATGTCCATGATCGTCTTGCCCTGGCGCGGGCGCGGCGCCTGCCACGGGCCGCCATAGAAGGTCTTGTCGAGGTGGATGTGCATGTCGCGCATCGCCGGCAGCGCGAGCTGACCATTGGCGTCGTAGCGCGGCAGCGTCGCGGAGAGGGCGGCGCCAGCCGGATGCAGCGCGGCGATCTTTCCGTCCTTGATCTCCAGCGTGTAGAGCGCAGTGCGGGTCCCGACCACGATCTCGCCGTCATAGTCGAAGCCGTCTTCGAGCCGGACGCCGCCGAGATAGTAGTGGCGGTCCGTCAGGGTGGTGACGCCGGCCTTGGCATCGTCCTTCCCGGCCTTGGCCGGCGCCGCCTCGGCGCTGCCGGCCAAACCGAGGATCGCTGCCGAGGTGGTGAGCTGGCCGGTCTGCATGAGAAAGCCCCTGCGGCTCTGGTGCTGCACGCTGCCCATGGTGTTTCCCCGATCTGATGTGAGCTTGTGGCTCCGCTCTACGGGAGGCTTGCGGGCATTGGCAGCGATCTTTGCCCATGATGATCATTCGATTCGGCAATGATCAATGTGTTCAAGTCGATAGCCGATGATGGGCAGCGAAAGACCGCGCTATGGCTGCAGGCCGCAGAAGGCGGCCAGCTCCCCCGCGAGGGCCGTGGTCGCGTCCGGGGCATTGTCGCGATAGTAGAGCGCCAGTTCGAAGCCGGTCACCTCCGGCAGGCCTTCCGCCGTGCCGAGCACGCGGTGGCCCTGCTGCCGGCAGCTCGCGGGTAGCAGGGTCAGGCCGAGGCCGGCGGCGGAGGCCGCGGTGAGGGCGGCGAGACTCGTACTGGCATAGCTGACGCGCCAGCGCATGCCGAGGCGGTCGAGCGCCTCGCACAGTTCCTCGCGGTAGAGCCCGTTCAGCGGGAAGACGGCCAGCGGCACCGGCGCGCGCTCGATCGCCGGATGGGCCAGGCTGTCGAGCCAGAGCAGCGGCTCGGGCCTGGCCGCGCGCGGCGGCTGGCGGCGACGCTGCTTGACCAGGACGAGGTCGAGCTCCTCGCGCTCATAGGCGCTGTAGAGATCGGCGCTGAGCCCGCTGGTCACGTCGAGGCGCAGATGGGGCTCCGCCAGACTGAATTGAGCCAGCAATCCCGCCGTCGGCACGGTGAAATCCTCGGGCATGCCGAGTCTCAGGACGCCGTCGCGCCAGAAGCCGGTCAGCGCGTCATGGGCCTCTTCATGCAGGGCTAGGATGCGCCTTGCATAGCTAAGCAGCCGCCCGCCTTCCTCGGTCAATTGCACCTGATGCGGATTGCGCTCGAACAGTGGCTTGCCGAGCATCTCCTCCAGCCGCTTGACCTGCTGGCTGACGGTCGATTGCGACAGGGAGACACGTTCGGCGGCGCGGGTGAAGCTCATGCTCTCGCAGACCGCGACGAAGCTCTGAAGCAGTTGCGGGTTGAACATGGGGTAGCGGGTCATCGTCGCGCTGCCGGGCGGTTCGAGGCTGGATGCGCGATATTAGGGAGCGCCGACCCAGCCGCAAATCCGGCGTCACCGCTAGAAGCGCCGTATATGACGGCCGGTCCTACGAGGGGCGCTCGAGATCGTGCGCTCGGCGCTCAGCGACAAACGACGCTCTGTCCGCGCATGCCACAGGTCGATGTGAGGCGCTCGTCGGCAGGTGAGGGGTAGGTCCCTGCGACGTCTGCAGGCACATAGGTCGATCCATCACTTTGCATCGGATCTACATTTGCTGGCGCCGATATGCCGGTAGCGGCACAACCAGCGAGCATCATGCAACACGCTGTCAAAAAAAGCTTCTTCATCGGGCGCTCCTCACCGGCCCGATCCTGCCGGGATGCTGCGGCGAAGTCACGACAGCAAAGCGCATCCTGCGCTCCTATGATCTCGTCGCCCGCATCGGCGGCGAGAAATTCTGCGCGCTGTTGCCGGAGACCGACATCCGGCAAGCTGCGCAGATTGCAGACCGGCTTCGCCCGGCAATCGCGGCCCTCAAGATCGACGAGCTTCAAGGTCGCCAAGTCACAGCCAGCACCGGCATACACGAAGCCAAACTCCTGAAGGAGAGCTTCGGGGACATGCTCCGGCTCGCGGACGACCAGCTCTACGAGGCGAAAGCAGGAGCCGCGATCGGGGCGCCATGGCGCCAGCGGCAACAGGCATGTTCTCGAGCGAGATCGGTCTGAGCCCTGGCGCCGTTTGAGCGGTAGTTCGCCCTAAGAGCCGTGCTGCGAAGCGTGCCTTTTCAGGCATGTGCCCGCCGATAGGGCAAGGGATGTCACAGGTTTGCATCGCGGTCCGGCTGAAACGCCCAACGCAGGACCACCGCATACGCCACCAGGTTGAAGATCGTTCGTGATAACGTTCGAAGGGCGGGCATTGTCGGCTCCAAAGCAGCTGGCGGGAGCCAGGGGCTGCAGCATTCAACCGGGCTGCGCCATCGTTGGTTCCTTTCGGTGTGCAACAGCTCAAAGCCGCAGCTGCGTTGCCGTTCCCCCCCGGGAATCGCTACTTCGGAGAAAGGCGATTATTCCGCCGGGACGACGGTCTCCCGATCGTCTGCCAGCACACAGAACCGCGCCGTTAGCGACGCCGCAATTTTCACGAGATTGAGCTGCCCGTCGATCAGGACCGATTGAAGGTCGCGATTGCCGGAGGTGCCGTCGCAGTCGCGCGCGGGGAGCTGCTTCTCGATCTCTCGATAGATCGCCTCAGCCAAGCGTTCGCAATCGCACGGCATGTGCGGACAGATCCTTCAATTTCCGGTCTGTCCTGAAGATGGGATCGAATTAATCAAAAAAAAGCCCCTAAGCCGAGCGCAGAGCCGATCCTGCAAATTGACCGGCAGAGCAGGGCGCGGCGATTGCCGTTGAACGACGGCCAGCTTTGCCGAGGGCCGGGATAAACATCGGAGCATGGCGCTTGAGCGCTGTGCTGCCGACAATATCAAGACTTGGGAGAAAGGACCTGGTGGAGCTGAGGGGATTCGAACCCCTGACCTCTGCAGTGCGATTGCAGCGCTCTCCCATCTGAGCTACAGCCCCCAGGGCGCTGGCCTTCTAGGCCCTGCGTCGCGCTTCTGTCAATCGCTTGCGACAGGAGTTTTGTGGGTGCCTTCTGGCGGAGCGCCCGGCCTTCTCGGAGATGCTACTCGATGCGTGCCGTTCTCGACGTCGTGATGCTGGCGCTGAACCTCTATGTCTGGCTGCTGATCGCCTCGGCGGTGCTCAGCTGGCTGATCGCCTTCAACGTCGTGAACACCCGCAATCAGTTCGTCTCGACCGTCTGGGACTTCCTCTATCGGATCACCGAGCCGGCGCTGCGGCCGATCCGGAACATGCTGCCCAATCTCGGCGGCATCGACATCTCGCCGATCATCCTGCTGCTGGTGATCTTCTTCATCCAGAGCGTGATCACCCGCTACATCTATCCGAACGTGTTCTAGCCGGGATGGTCGCCTGGTCCGTCACGCCGGACGGACTTGCGATCGCCATCCGCCTGACGCCGCGCGGCGGGCGTGACGGCCTCGACGGCATCGAGGTGCTGGCCGACGGGCGCCAGCTGCTGAAGGCAAGGGTCCGGGCCGCTCCCAGCGAGGGCGAGGCCAATGCCGCTCTGATCGCGCTTCTGGCCAAGGAGCTTTCCGTCTCCCGATCGCAGATTGCGCTGACGGCCGGTGCGAGCGCGCGCCTGAAGCGCATCCTGATTCTCGGCGAGGGCGAGGCGCTGGCGGCGCGATTGCAGAAGCGGCTTTGCGAGATTTGATGCTGCAACGCAACAGAATCAGGGCGTGGGCACTTGACGGAGGCCGTCGCTTTCTGGCCCAACAGGCGCCATGGACCAGCAAGCCCCCGAGCCGTTTCCGCAGCGCCTGACGGAGGGCTATCGCGCCTTCCTCGACGATCGCTTTGCCCGCGAGCAGAATCGCTACCAGGAACTCGCCGAGAGCGGACAGACGCCGAAGATCATGCTGATCGGCTGCTGCGATTCGCGCGTCTCGCCCGAAGTGATCTTCGATGCGAGCCCGGGTGAGATGTTCGTGGTGCGCAATGTCGCCAACCTCGTTCCCCCCTTTTCGCCGGACGATCAGCTGCATGGCACCTCGGCGGCGCTCGAATATGCGGTGCAGGCGCTCAAGGTCGAGCACATCGTCGTGCTCGGCCATGGTCGCTGCGGCGGCATCAAGGCGTTTGCCGACGACGCGCAAGGGCCGCTGTCGCCGGGCGACTTCATCGGCAAGTGGATCACGTTGATCGAGCCGGCTGCACGTCGTTCGGGCGGGCGGGCGCGCAGTGAGACGCTGGACGACTATGTCGAGCGTCTTGCCCTGATCTCGGTCCAGCAGTCACTCGCCAATTTGCGCACCTTTCCCTGCATCAGCATTCTCGAGGGCAAGGGACGGATTCACCTGCATGGCGCCTATTTCGCAGTCGCCACCGGGATGCTGATGCTGCTCGATCCGCAGACCGGGCAATTCGTCCCGGCGGTCGGCGAGATGCCGAAAAAGGTGCAGATGATCCGCTGCTCGGAGGCCGAGCCGGGACAGGACGGTTGACGTCTGCTCCAGATCGGGTGAATTTTGCTCAATCCGCCGCTTGAAACGGCGGTCGCTGGGGAAAAATTTTGCAATCCGGCAGGATTTCGCCGGACAAGCATTTTTGCTGCGCCGCACCGATGACGAACCCGGAAGCTTGCGCTAGATTGCGCTCTCCCGGTCACTATCGTTGAAGCTGCATGTTCGATCGTCGTAAGCCCGCCGCCCCGGCGCCCTTCGTCACCCACGAGAATATCGAAGCCAAGGTCAAGTGGTTCGATCCGGAGAAGGGCTTCGGCTTTGCTTCTCCGGCGGACGGCTCGGGCGACGTGTTTCTCCACATCTCGGCCATCGGCCCGCAGGATCCGCAGGACCTGCAGCCCGGTGCGACCATCATCTGCGATCTCGGCGAAGGCCGGCGCGGCCTCCAGGTCGTCTCCGTTCACGAGATCGACGCCTCGACCGCGACGCCCGCAGCGCCGCGTGGCGCCGGCGGTCCCGGCGGCGGTGGCCGTCCGTTCTCGCCGCGCCCGCCGCGTGACGATTTCGGCGGCGGCTATGGCGGTGGCGGCGGTTATGACCGCGGCGACCGCGGTGGCTTCGATCGCGGCGGCTTCGACCGTGGTGATCGCGGCGGCTTCGATCGTGGCAACAGCGCCCCGATGGAAGGGCCGTTCGATGGCGCGGTGAAGTTCTTCAACACCGATCGCGGCTTCGGCTTCATCGCCCCGGACAAGGGCGGGCCGGACGTGTTCCTGCACGTCTCGTCGCTGAGCCGCAGTGGCCTGCAGCCGCCGATGGACGGGCAGCGCGTGCGCTTCTCGATCCGTGCCGGCAAGAAGGGCCCCGAGGCCGCCAATATCAGCTTCATCTGAGAGGCTGGTCGCGAGCGCATTTCGCCGGTCGGGCTGGTTCAGCCTGACCGGGCTATAAGTGTGACATATCAATGAGGCGGCGGGCCGGAAGGCTCCGCCGCCTCAAACGCGTTCGAGGGCTTTGTGCGGCAGGGCCGGTAAGGTGACGCCGATCGAATCGCCGGGCCTAATCTCGCCGCCTTCGAGCACGATCGCCATGACCCCCGCCTTGCGGATCAGGTTTCCGTCGGCGTCGCGGCCGAGCACGGCCTTGAGCAGGCCGAGCCGGAAGGCCTCGATCTGGATGCACGGGTTGCGCAGACCAGTGATCTCGACCAGCGCCTCGGCGCCAAGCTGCAGGCGCGTGCCGACGGGCAAAGCAAGCAGATCTATGCCGCGCGTGGTGACGTTCTCGCCTAGATCGCCGGGCCGGAGAGAAAAGCCGCCAGCTGCGAGCTCGCCGAACAACTCCTCATGGATCAGATGGACCTGGCGCAGATTGGGCTGGGTCGGATCGACCTTGACGCGCGAGCGGTGCTTCACGGTTTCGCCGCAATGGGCATCGCCTTCAATGCCGAGCCCGGTGAGCAGCCGAATGGACGGTAGGAGCGGCTTGCTGAAGCGGTGACCGTCGTCCCGCGCCACGGCTATGATCGTTGCCATTCTTGGGCCTCGCTGCTGGTGACCGCTCTCTGACACGGAGCGCGGCGTTTGGGGAGCAGCCTGCGCAACAAAAAACCGGGCCTGTCACCAGGCCCGGTTGATCGCCCCTTTGAAACGGCTGTCACGCGTCAGTGCTCGTCGCCCTCGAGGCCGCCGACATGCTTCTGGGTGTAGAGTTCGAGGCCGATGCGACCGATCAGGTCGAGCTGGGTCTCGAGGAAGTCGATATGGCCTTCCTCGTCCTTCATCAGGGCCTTGAACAGGTCCTCGGACGGGTAGTCGCCGACATCGCGGCAATACTTCGCCGCTTCCTGATAGAGGGCGCGCGCCTCGACCTCGGCCTTGAGGTCGCACTCGATCACTTCCTTGACATTCTCGCCGATGCGCAGCGCGTCGAGCGTCTGCAGGTTCGGGAACCCTTCGAGGAAGAGGATGCGGTCGACGAAACGGTCAGCGTGGACCATCTCCTCGATCGATTCCTTCTTCCAGGTCTTGGCCATGTCCTTCAGCCCCCAATTATCGAGCATCCGGTAATGCAGCCAGTACTGGTTGATGGCCGTGAGCTCGGAGCGCAGGCCCTTATTGAGGTATTCGATGACCTTCTTGTCGCCCTTCATGCCGCTCTCCTCGCAATCGACTACATTAGAATGATCCTAATGTAGGGCGAGCAGAGCAGAAAGGGAAGGGCGGATCGCGCGCTTCGCGGGAGAAAAATCGCGTCGCGCCGATCAGGCGGCGACGCGGTCGTCGTTCTCTTCGATGCCGGCCAGCATCAGGCCAACCGAGACATGCACGGCGCATTCGACATCGTGGCTGGCGCAGCTATGGCACTGGCTGGCGCAGGCGGCGCGCGCCTCGACAAGCAAAGAGCGGACTTCGCGGGCGCAACGGCCGCAATCGGGGCTGCAGCCGAGGCAGTCATAAGCCTCGCCCGCGGTGCGCGGACCGCTACCGTCAGGAGCAATCGTGCCCTTGATCTGTCGGCAGGAGAGAACGTTGCAGGAGCAGACGATCACGCCCTGTGGCCCCCGGCGACCTTCGTCACCGTCTCCTCGCCATCGGCGCGACGCAGGCGCACGATCACCTCGACCGAGGAGATCATCATCCCCTCCGGAGCGACCGGCAGGCCCGATACGTGAATCTCGGAGCCCGGGATGTCGACGACGGTCTCGTCGTCCTCGTTGTAGAAGTGGTGATGCTCCGAGACATTCGTGTCGAAGAAGGTCTTGGGACCCGAAACCGAGACCTGGCGCAGCAGGCCCGCTTCGGAGAACTGGCGCAGCGTGTTGTAGACGGTCGCGAGCGAGAGCGGCTCGCGGGCGCGCAGCGCCTCCTCATAGAGCATCTCGGCGCTGACATGGCGGTCGCCCTTGGCGAAGAGCAGCCAGCCGAGCGCCATGCGCTGGCGGGTCGGGCGGAGGCCGACGCTGCGCAGGCGCGCCTTGACGGCGCTGATCGGGCAGGCGGCCGGAGCCTTCTGCGGCCAGGGAATCTGGTCCACCTGGGTCCGCACCGGGCTGCCATCCTTGAGGGACAGAATGCTCATGAACGCCTTCCAACTCGAAGATCGGTGTCTTCGTAGTTTAGAATTCATCTAAACTACTGATATTATTGGTTATTTTTGCCTTCTCGAAAGCCGACTGTCAATCTCTTCGCACCTGCGGCAAGACGCATCAGGGGGTTGTCCACGGTGCAAGAGGCCTCATTCCGGAGGCGTCAGTGTCCACCGGCTCCGGGCTTGGCCGCCGGCGGCTTGCTCATGAAGATGGCGAGCACGACCAGGGCCGCAAAAATGCAGGTCAGGCCGAGGAAGACGTCGCCGAAAGCCATGACCAGCGCCTGCTTGTGAGCCCGCTGCGACAACAGTTTCAGCGCCATCGACTGGGCAGCGTCGCCATACTCGACGAAGCGCTGTGTCATCGACGCCAGGTTCTCCTCGGCGATCTGGCGGCCCGCGGCGACGGCTTCGTGAAGGCGGGTGATGTGCAGGTCGGTACGGCTGTTGAGGAGGGTGTTGATCACCGCGAGCCCGACCGCGCCGCCGAGGTTGCGGGTGAGGTTGTAGAGGCCCGACGCGTTCTTCAGCTGCTGCGGCGGCAGGGTGCCGAGGGCGAGATTGTTGATCGGCACCATGCACAGCATCAGCGAGCAGCCGCGCAGGATCTGCGGGATCAACAGTTCGTGAAAATCCCAGTCGGCGGTGATGGCCGAGGCAAGCCAGGTGCCGAGCGCGAAGCCACCAAAGCCGATCATCATCATGATGCGCGGATCGAGCTTGGTCGAGAGGCGCCCGGCGATCGGCGCCGTCAGGAACATGGCGAGGCCAGTGACGAACATGGTCTCGCCGATCATCAGCGCGTCATAGCCGCGGATGCGCCCGAGATAGACCGGGTAGAGATAGGTCAGGCCGTAAAGGCCGATGCCCATGGTGAAGGAGAACAGCGAGCCAAAGGCGAAGTTGCGGTTCCTGAAGGCGTAGAGGTCGACGAGCGGATCGTCGCGGGTCAGGGCGCGCCAGAAGAACAGCACTGCGCCGATGATCATCACGAAGGTGAAGAGCACGATCTCGTGGCTCTCGAACCAGTCGAGCCGGGTGCCCTCTTCGAGCACGTACTCCATGCTGCCGAGGAAGGCGGCCATGGCGCCGAGGCCGACCCAGTCGAAGCGCTTGAGCAGGCTGTGGTCGGGCTTGTCGAAGTCGATCAGGTTCCAGGCGGCGATGGTGACGGCGATGCCGGGCACGACATTGACCAGGAAGAGCCAGTGCCAGGAGAAGGCATGGCTGAGATAGCCGCCGACGGTCGGGCCGATGGTTGGGGCGAGTGTGGCGATCAGGCCGATCAGCGGCGAGACGATCGGGCGCTTCGAGGCCGGGAAGATGGTGAAGGCCGCGGCGAAGACGCCGGGGATCATGCCACCGCCGATGAAGCCCTGCACCGCGCGCCAGAGGATCATCTCGTTGATCGAGCTCGACATGGCGCAGAGCACGCTGGAGATGGTGAAGCCGGCGGCGGCGATCGAGAAGAAGACGCGGGTCGAGAGCGCCCGGCTGAGATAGCCGGACAAGGGGATCATGATGACTTCGGCGATCAGATAGGCGGTCTGGACCCAGGCGATCTCGTCGCTGGAGGCCGACAGGCCGGCCTGGATCTCGGCGAGCGAGGCCGAGACGATCTGGATGTCGAGGATCGCCATGAACATGCCGAAGACCATCGCCATGAAGGCGAAGATCCGGCGCATCGGGATGGCATCTTCGGCCGGCGCAGAGCCGGCGGGAAGCGCAGTCGTGGCGGTGGCCATTCAGGCCTCCTCGACAGGGTATCGCTGTCTGGTTGAAGGAGCCGGGCCCCCGACCCGAGGAGCGCCGTGAGGCGCGGTGCGCTTTGGCCCAGAAGGGGCGATTGAACCTTGGCGCATCGCCATTCCCCGGTCAGGAACGGCTCCTCGGGGCGAGGGCCCGGAAGTCTGCTTATTTCTGCGCGTTCGGACGCGGATCGATCGAGACGACGACCGACATGCCCGGACGCAGCACATGCTTGCCGGCCGACTCCGGCGAGAGGGCGATGCGGACCGGCACGCGCTGGACGATCTTGGTGAAGTTGCCGGTGGCGTTGTCGGGCGGCAGCAGGGTGAAAACCGAGCCGGTGCCGCCGGCGATGCCGCTGACCGTGCCGTCGAACACCTGGCCGGGCAAAGCGTCGACAGTGATCTTCGCCTTGTCGCCGATCTTCAGCGGGCCGACCTGCGTCTCCTTGAAGTTGGCGTCGACATAGACCTTGTCGAGCGGGACGATCGACATCAGGCGCTTGCCGGCGCTGACGAGGTCGCCGAGCTGCATGTTGGTGTTGGCGACGAGGCCGTCGATCGGTGCGGCGATCGTCATGAAGGAGAGATCGCGCGCGGCCTTGTCCTCGGCGACCTTGAGTTCGTCGATCTGGCGGGCGGCCTCGACGCGCTGGGCTTTCAGCACCTCGATATTGGCCTGCGCCTGCACGACGCCTGCCTTGGCGCTGGCGAGCGAGGCAACGGCCTGGTCCCGCGCGGCGGTGGCGGCGTCGAGCGTCGCCTGCGAGCCATAGGATTTGGCGGCGAGATTGCTGGCGCGGTCGAAATCGGCGGCTGTGCGGGTGACGGCAGCCTCGGCCGAAGCCTGCTGCGCCTGTGCCTGCTGCAGGCTGGCGCGGGCGGCCTCGACCTGTGCATCGATGCGCGAGAGCGTGGCCTTGGCGGTCGCGCTCTTGGCTTGGGCGCTCTCCAGCGCGATGCGCTGGTCGCCGTCGTCGAGCTTGACCAGAGGCTGGCCGGCCTTGATCTCCTGGTTCTGCGTCACCGCGATCGTGGCGATGTTGGCGGGCAGCTTGGCCGAGATCGTCGCCATCTCGGCGCCGACATAGGCGTCGTCGGTCGAGACGATGAAGCGACCATTGCGCCACCAGTCGACGCCGAACCAGAGTCCGGCGGCGCGAGCAGTACCGGCGACGAGGATCAGCGCGACGCGCTTGGCGACGCTGCGCTTGCGCGCAGGCTTGTCGCCTGCTTGCGGAGCGGGGGAGCGCTCCTCGTCGGCCTTGCGGGCCTCGGCAGGGACCGGGTTCTGTTCGAGCACCGGGTCGACCAGCTTGAGCCGGTCGCGACGGGGCTCGGTACGCTTTTCAAAGGCAGATTCGACAGTCATGGTGGCAATGCCCTGACAATCACATTTCGAACCGCTTGGTTCGATTGAGGTTGAAATAGCGCCAGAGGCAGTGCATATCAAGAGGAAATCGAACCGGTCGGTTCGATTATTTTTGCAAGCGCGACTATGCGCGGGACGGATGGAACAGAATGAGCGCGACGCTGGAGCCGCGACATGTCAAGGCGATCTCACGCAACCGGCGCGTCGCCGGAGCGGATCCCGACAAGCGCCACCAGATCCTCGAAGGGGCGCATGCCGTGTTCACGGCGCGCGGTTTCGATGCGGCCAGCATGAACGACATCGCCGCGGCGGCGAATGTCTCCAAGGGCACGCTCTATGTCTATTTCGAGGACAAGGAGCATCTCTTCGTCGCGCTGATCGAACGGGAGCGCGAAAAGCAGAAGCAGGGCATGTACGAGGCGCTGGCCGAGGAGCCCGATCTCACCCTGGCGCTGACGAATTTCGGCATGGGGCTGGTGCGCCTGCTGACCGGTCCGTTCGCGCTGAGCGCCCACCGGATCGTGCTGGGGGTCGCCGAGCGCATGCCCGAGCTTGGTCGCGAATTCTACGAGCGCGGCCCGATGCAGGGCGCCCGGAACCTGGCGGCCTTTCTCGACCAGCGCGTCGCCAAGGGCGAATTGGCGATCGCGGACACGGCCCTGGCTGCCGCGCAGTTCGTCGATCTCTCGCAGTCGACCCTGATGCGCCCGCGCCTGTTCAATGCGGTACGCACGCCGCCGAGCGAGGACGAGATTGCGCGCGTCGTCGGCGAGGCCGTGACGACCTTCATCGCGCGCTATGGCGTAAAGACGGTCTGAGACGGCCGCGAAAGTTCAGTGCCCCGTGACCTTGCGCGCCCGGATGCGCTCGCGATGGGCGGTGTAGAGGCCTGACGCGATGATGATCGCCGAGCCGAACCAGGTGAAGGCGTCTGGCAGCACCGAAAACAGGACGAAGCCGAAGGCCGAGGCCCAGAGCAGCTGGACATAGGAGAAAGGCGCCAGCAGCGAGGCGTCGGCGTGCCGGAAGGCCTGGATCACGAACCAGTGGCCGACGGTCGAGGATACCCCGATGAACAGGCCGACGAGCAGGGCCTCGGTCGATAGCGGCTGCCAGGTCAATGGCTGCAGCGCGGATAGCACGATGCAGCCGACCACCGCCGACCAGGCGAGGGTCGTTACAGGGTTCTCGGTCGCGCTCATCATGCGGGTGACGATCAGCGCGAATGCCCAGGTCACCGCTGACAGTACCGGCAAGATCGAGGCGAGCTGGAAGTCGCTGCCGCCCGGACGGACGACGATCAGCACGCCGACCAGGCCGACCGCCGTCGCGGTCCAGCGGCGCCAGCCGATCTTCTCACCGAGGAGCGGGATGGAGAGAGCGGTGACGAAGAGCGGCGAGACGAAGCTCGTCGCGGTCGCGTCGGCGATCGGCAGATATCTGAGCGACGAGACGAACAGGATCGAGGAGACCGTGACGGCGACGCCGCGCAGGATCTGCATGCTGGCGCGCCGCGGCTTCAGCTGCTTGAAGCCGCCGGGAGCAGCGACCGCCAGCATGATCAGTGCGAAAGCGGCATAGCGCAGCCAGACGACCTGGATCGCAGGCGTCGTGGCGGTGAGATATTTCGAGGCGACGTCGGCGGCGGAGAGGAAGACGCTGCCGAGCAGCATCAGGCCGATGGCGCGCAGGCTGTTGTCGCGCCGAGGCGCAGGGCGCTGCGGCGGCTCGGCCGGGGCTGGTTCGACCGGCAGAGGCACTCTGGTCAATGTATCGGGCAAGGTCTTCGACAAATCTCTAGGAGAAGTCGACCCTAGCCGAGGATCGAGGCGATCCCTTGCGCAAATCCGGCACGGCCGCCATGCGTCCGCGCAAGAAAAAGGCGGGCACGAGGCCCGCCTTGAAATTTTCTTTAAATCAGCTGGCCCGAACTCAGGCCGCCTGCTTGCGCGGCTGGATCAGCTTGCGGTTGACCAGAACCTCGGCGATCTGCACCGCGTTGAGCGCCGCGCCCTTGCGCAGATTGTCCGAGACGCACCAGAAGGCGAGGCCGTTCTCGACCGTGGCGTCCTCGCGGATGCGCGAGATATAGGTCGCGTCCTCGCCGGCCGCCTCGTGCGGGGTGATGTAGCCGCCGGGCTCGTGCTTGTCGATGACGAGGATGCCAGGGGCGGTGCGCAGCACCTCGCGCGCCTCGTCGGCGGTGACCGGCTTCTCGCACTCGATGTTGACGCTCTCGGAATGGCCGATGAAGACCGGCACGCGCACGCAGGTCGCAGTCAGCTTGATCTTCGGATCGAGGATCTTCTTGGTCTCCGCCATCATCTTCCACTCTTCCTTGGTGAAACCGTCTTCCATGAAGACGTCGATGTGCGGAATGACGTTGAAGGCGATGCGCTTGCTGAACTTCTTGGCCTCGACCTCGCCGGCGGCGAAGACCGAGCGGGTCTGGTTGAAGAGCTCGTCCATCGCCTCCTTGCCGGCGCCGGAGACCGACTGATAGGTCGAGACCACGACGCGCTTGACGCCGAAGCGCTCATGCAGCGGCTTCAGCGCCACGACGAGCTGCGCAGTCGAGCAGTTCGGGTTGGCAATGATGTTCATCTTGCTGAAGCCGGCAGCGGCGGCGGCGTTCACCTCCGGCACGACCAGCGGCACGTCGGGGTGCATGCGCCAGGTCGAGGAGTTGTCGATCACGACCGCGCCCTGCGCGCCGATCTTCGGCGACCATTCCTTCGAGATCGCACCGCCGGCCGACATCAGGCAGATATCGGTGTCGGAGAAGTCGTAATGGTCGAGCGCCTTCACCTTCAGCGTCTTGTCGCCGAAGGAGACCTCGGTGCCGACGGAGCGGGAGGAGGCGAGCGCCACGACCTCGCTGACGGGGAAAGCGCGCTCGGCGAGGATGTCGAGCATTTCATGGCCCACATTGCCCGTGGCGCCGACGACCGCGACCTTGAAGCTCATCTTCGTGAATTCCTTCTGGCGAAACCGGTTATGCCTCCCCGGGGAGCCGTCGCCGCTGATCTCGCTTGCGGGTTCGGCCGGTTGACCCCGGCCGGGGGGGAGAACCCGGAATCGAGGCGACGTGTCAGTGCGACGTCCGGGTTTTCCCGGCCGTCGTTTTGGTCGTGGTTTTCGTCGTCAGACGGAACGTCACAGAGCCAACCTGAGCATCATCGCGAAGCCGGGAGATAGGTGCCCGGCGCGCAATCCCAAACACAAGCCGCGATAAAAAGTCAATCGGTAGAGGCGACCTTCGGCATTAACCCTGCCTCCTTACCCGTCATTGACCCTGATTCGCGATGGAGGGCGCCCGGTAACCAGCCGCTCATCGCGCCCGGCGAAAGCTCGCCTGCGAGTGGGACAAGGCGGCTTGCAAGGATGCAGGCTGCCCAACGGGTCGGGTTCTGTCGTGTCCGGGGACGAGATCAGCGCCATCTGGCAGCGCTTCAAGCTACGCCTGCAGGAGAGCGGGCAGCGCCTTCAGCCGCGCCTGCAGGGCTTTGCTTCTGCCACGCCGGGCCGCTTCGACCTCGCCGCGCGGCTAGTCGATCTTGCCGACGCCACCGAAGCCGGGTTCGTGCGGGTCCTGCGGCCGATGCGGCGCGTGCTGCGCTCCGGTGCTATCGCCCTGACCGGCGGCCTCCTCTGGCGCGGCCTGGCGGCGCTGACCGGGGTGAGCCTGACCGCCATGCTCGTGGCCGGTCTCTCGTCCGGCTCCTCCGAGCCAGCTCTCGCCAGTCTGACGTCGACGGAGGCCATCGCCGCTCCCGTCGTGCGCGATGTCCGCCTCCAGGCTCTGCCGATGGCTGCCGGACCGGATGGCTGGGTGACGATTGGCCGGCCGATCGCGCTCTTCGGCGTGGAATCGCCTGAACTCGACAAGCGCAGTGCCTATGAGGCGCGGCGCAGCCAGGATGGCCAGAGGCGAGAGGACGTGCTGAGCTTCGGCGCGTTCGACGACGGCAAATCCCTCCTGTCGCTGAAGTTCCAGGTCAATCGCGATTTACAGGCGCAGAAGGCGCTCACCGGCCAGGCGCAGCCCTTCGTGATCACACTGGTGCGCGAGAGCGCGGCGCGCGGGCTCTCGGTCGGGCGCAGCGGCGCCGTGACCCCGATCGAGACCAAGTTCGGCACGGTAGAGACTGCCGATATCGGCCTGAACGACGGCACGGCGGGGCGAGCCTGCATCGCCTTCCGCCATCTCGACGAAGCGGCGCATCTCTCCTTTTCCGGCTGGTGGTGTGGCAGCGAGGCGAGGCCCGCCGACCGGGCTCAGTTGATCTGCCTGATCGACCGGATCGACCTTCTGAGCGCCGGGGACGATCCGGAACTGCGCGCCAGCTTCGCTCGCACTGAACTCAATCGCCGGCAGGGCTGCTCGGTGCCGCGGCTTGCTGCGACCGGGCGCAAGGGCTCCTGGCTCGACGCCGACGCCAAGGCGCCGGCGCTGCGACCGACCAAAGCATCGGACCGAAAAGTGGAATCCACTTTTCGGAAAACTCCGATGCTCTGATAATGAGATAGATCACCGTTATCGCGTCCTGTCGGACGCGCGGTGATCTAGCGGCAAGCAGGCGCAGGCGCGGTAACGGCCTCGTGTTGCTCTGCGGCACTGGCGGGCCGCAACAAAAGCATTAACTCTGGAATTGTATCGTCAGCGACAGCCGATCCGCCGGCAGCTTCGGCGGGGGCAACCGCCTCAGGAGATCGTCATGCGTTCGCTTTCCCGTTTCGCCGCCGGCCTGGCCCTGTCGGTGGCCGTCGTGACCTTCGCCGCATCGGTGGCCGAGGCCCAGCAGCAGCGCCGTCCGCTGCGCGTCACCGTGCAGAAGCGCAGCTATTTCGACGCCGGCAATGTCGTGCCGGTCGGCAGCATGAACCGCTATGCGTCCCAGCATTTCGTGGCGAGCCCGGTCTATTCCGCGGCCGGCGAGCTCTACGGCGAGGGTACGCTGCCCTCGCGCATCGGCTCGGGCGCCAACCCCTTCGCCAACAGCTTTGCGACGCCGCGCTACTAAGCGGTTGCGAGCTTGAATCGAAAAGGCCCGCCGTGAGGCGGGCCTTTTGCTTTGGTGATCAGCGCACCAGGATGTTCCTGAACTGCCAGGGATCGCTGGTGTCGATGTCCTCCGGGAACAGGCCCGGGCGGCCATCGAGCGGCGTCCAGTCCGTGTAGTAACCCTTCACTGGGCCGAGATAGGGCATCTGGATCGCAAGGCAGCGGTCGAGATCCATCTCCTCGACCTCGACGATACCGGCAGTCGGGTTCTCCAGCGCCCAGACCATGCCGGCGAGCACGGCCGAGGTGACCTGCAGGCCGGTCGCGGTCTGGTAGGGCGCGAGCTTGCGCGCCTCATCGGTCGAGAGTTGTGAGCCGAACCAGTAGGCGCCCTTGTCGTGGCCATAGAGCAGCACGCCGAGCTCGTCGATGCCGTCGATGACCTCGTTCTCCTCGAGGATGTGGTGCTCCTCCTGCGGGCGGCCGGCATTGCCGAACATCTCATGCAGCGAGAGCACTGCGTCGTTGGCCGGGTGATAGGCGTAGTGGCAGGTCGGCCGGTAGATCGCCTTGCCGGCCTCGTCGCGCACGGTGAAGTAGTCGGCGATCGAGATCGACTCGTTGTGAGTCACCAGAAAGCCGTATTGCGGGCCCGGCGTCGGGCACCAGCTGCGCACCTTGGTCTCGGCGCCGGCCTGCATCAGGTAGATCGCCGCCTGCGAGCCGGTCTCATGGGTGCGGGCATTGTCCGGCATCCATTTCTCATGGGTGCCCCAGCCGAGCTCGGCCGGCTGCACGCCCTCCGAGATGAAGCCCTCGACCGACCAGGTGTTGACGAAGACGCCCGGCGGCTTCGGGTTCTTCGAGCGCTGCGTGTCGCGCTCGGCGATATGGATGCCCTTGACGCCGACCTGCTTCATCAGCCCGGCCCATTCCTCGCGGGTGGTCGGCTGCGGCACGTTGAGGCGCATGTCGGAGGCGATGTTGAGCAGAGCCTTCTTGGCCAGCCAGGAGGCCATGCCGGGATTGGCGCCGCAGCAGGAGACCGCCGTGGTCGAGCCCGGCGCGCGGGCGCGCTTGGCGGCGAGCGTCATCTCGCGCAGCGCGTAGTTCGAGCGCTCGCCCGGACCTTTCGTCTCGTCGAAATAGAAGCCGAGCCAGGGCTCGTTGACCGTGTCGATATAGAGCGCACCGAGGCTGGAGCAGAGCTCCATGATGTCGCGCGAGCCGGTGTCGCAGGAGAGGTTGACGCAGAAGCCCTGGCCACCGCCCGCGGTCAGCAGGGGCGTGAGCATGGTCTTGTAGCTATCGAGCGTCACGGCTTCCTGGATGAAGCGGATGCCGCGCTCGTCCAGAAGGGCGCGGTTGTCGTCATCGGGTGCGATCACCACGAACCGGCTCTTGTCGAATTTGAGATGCCGCTCGATCAGCGGCAGTGTCCCGCGGCCGATCGAACCGAAGCCGATCATCACGATCGGACCACTGATCTCGCCGTATACGGGCCAATCCGTCATTCTTTTTCACTCCTGGGTGGTCTGGTTGAGGGTAAGCGGACGCTGGTATGGGGCGGGCTCTCCGGCGTCAATGCCGGCAGGCTCACTCCTTGCCGAGGCTGAACGGGTAGGGGCCCTCGAAGGCGCCGACATAGGCGGTGTGCGAGATCAGGCCGGCGCCGGGCTGCCAAGAATGCAGCATGAAGGCCGGAGGCTCCATCAGGAAGCGCGCCTCGGCGCCCGGCGTCAGGTCGAGGATGACCTGGTGGGCGACACCCGGCACGACTTGGCCGATCGTGCCGGCATAGCGGACCTGGACCGGGCGATGATGATGGCCGCTGAGTACGCGCTCGATGTTCGAATGCCGCGAGACGATCTCGGTCAGCCGCGCCGCGCCGTCCTTGAGCATGACCGCGTCCATGTAGCCGAGGCCGCAGGAGAAGGGCGGGTGGTGCGTGAACACCAGGACGGGCCGGCCTTCGGCTTCCGCCAATGCCCGTTCGAGGAAGTCGAGGCGCGCATCGCAGATGGCGCCGGAACTGGAACCCGGCAGCAGCGTGTCGAGGCCAATCAGCCTGAACGGACCGAGATCGGCCTTGAACTGGATGAAGCCGCCGCTGAGATCGGCATGCGGGCCGAGGTCGAGCCCGGCGATCATCGCCTCGCGGACGTCGTGATTGCCGGGGATCAGCAGCGTCGGCAGGCCGATCTTCTCCAGCATCGAACGGACGAGCGCATATTCCTCCGGCAGGCCGCTCTCGGTGAGATCGCCGGTGATGACGAGGACGTCCGGACGGACGGGCAGCGCTGCGAGCGCGTCGAAGGCGCGCTGCGTCATGCCGATCGTGTCGGAGACCTTGAGCGCGAGGCGGCCGGGCGGGCAGATGTGCAGGTCGGAGAGATGGGCGATCAGCATTTTGTCTTCTTCGTCAGGGAAGGCGTGGCAGGCCGCCTTACCTTACGGCAGTCCGCGCAGCCAAGGCTGCGCGAGCTTCAATGACGCGATTTGATGACGGATCGACTACGATCCCGAGAGGAGGTCAGGCTGCGCGACGTCGGAGACCGTCCGCTCCCTCGGCCGGAGCAAGCGCCCCCGTGGCTTTCAGCACGCCATTCGCGCCCTGGAGCGCGCCGTCGCGCAATTCCAGGCCGAGGAAGCGCTCGCGCTCGAACGGGCCGGGCATGGCGAGCTCAGCCATCGGCTCGGCCGTGAAACCGAAACGCTCGTAATAGGGCGCGTCGCCGACGAGCAGGATTGCGCCATGGCCGCGGCAGGCAGCGCGCCAGATCGCCTCGCGCATCATCGCCTTGCCGAGACCCTCGCCCTGCAAGTCCGGCGAAACCGCGAGCGGGCCGAGCAGCAGCGCCGGCTTGCCGGCGGCCTCGACATGCCAGAGGCGCACGGTCGCGACCACGGCGCCGTCGCGCTCTGCCGTCAGCGCGAGCCCGTCAGCCGGCAGGCGGCCTTCGCGCAGGCGCTCGCTCGACTTCGACGTGCGGCGCTCGCCGAGGCAGCGGTCGAGCAGGGCCTCGCGGGCCGGGATATCGGTCTCGATCTCGTCGCGGATCGTGATCATGACGCACCTCCTGCCGGAGCGCCCGCCTCGTCGCGGACCTTCCCGGCGCCGCGCGAGCGCGGCCACAAACAGGGATTGTGTGGAAGAGGGTCCGGCGGGAGCCACGCCCGCGCTCCATTCTTGGAGGCACGAACGCTCCGCCCGGTTTCCCGGGCGGCCTGCCGATAGTGGCAGGGCGCTTCGCCGGACCCGATTGGTTCGAGGCTGGCGAGCCAGCCCCAATTCGTCAGATGACGTATTGCTTCAGCGGCGGGAAGCCGTTGAAGGCGACGGCCGCATAGGTCGTCGTATAGGCGCCGGTGCCCTCGATCAGGACCTTGTCGCCGATCTCCAGGCTGAACGGCAGCATGTACGGGGTCTTCTCGTACATGACGTCGACCGAATCGCAGGTCGGGCCGGCGAGCACGCAGGGAACCGTGGCGTCGCCGTCCCGGATCGTTCGGATCGGGTAGCGGATCGCCTCGTCCATCGTCTCGGCAAGACCGTTGAACTTGCCGATGTCGAGATAGACCCAGCGGACCTGGTCGTCCTCGCTCTTCTTCGAGATCAGCACGACCTCGGCCTCGATCAGGCCGGCTTCGCCGACCATGCCGCGACCCGGCTCGATGATGGTCTCGGGCAGGCGGTTGCCGAAATGCTTCGACAGCGCCTGGAAGATCGCATCGCCATAGGCCGGGACGCCCGGGATCGGCTTCAGGTAGCGCGCCGGGAAGCCGCCGCCGAGGTTGACCATCGACAGCGACAGGCCGCGGGTGGCGCACTCCTTGAACACGGCCGAGGCCGAGGCCAGGGCCGAATCCCAAGCGTTCACATTCGCCTGCTGCGAGCCGACATGGAACGAGATGCCATAGGCCTGCAGGCCGAGGCGATGGCCGTGCTCGAGCACGTCCGCGGCCATTTCGGGCACGCAGCCGAACTTGCGCGAGAGCGGCCAGTCGGCGCCGGCGCCGTCGCAGAGGATGCGGCAGAAGATGCGCGAGCCCTCGGCCTTGGTGGCCGTGGCGGCACGGGCAACCTTCTCGACCTCGGCCTGGCAGTCGACAGCGAACAGGCGCACGCCGAGCTCCATCGCGCGGGCGACGTCGCGCTCCTTCTTGATGGTGTTGCCGAAGGAGATGCGATCAGCCGTGGCGCCGGCCGAAAGCGCGAGCTCGATCTCGACGACCGAGGCGCAATCGAAGCAGGAGCCGAGCTTGGCGAGGAGGCGCAGCACTTCCGGAGCCGGGTTCGCCTTGACCGCGTAGAAGACGCGGGTGTCCGGCAGCGCCCGGGAGAAGGCGACATAATTCTCGCGCACGACCTCGAGGTCGATCACGACGCAGGGACCATCCTCGCGGCGGTCACGCAGAAATTCACGGATGCGCTCGGTCATGAGACGCAGCTCCTCTTCGGCGCAAGCGGCGCCGATACGACGTGTAGCCGGGGAGAAACGTTCGCGACCCGAGGCGCTGTGGAGACGCCTTAGGACTGCGGACGAGACGTCCGGACCCGAAACACCGTCGATTGGGAGACTAACCCCGCACGGCCGGCAATGAAGGACAAGCCTCTTCGGTGTTGGCCTTTGGAGGACCAACGAGACCAAAAAAGCCCGCTCCGTCGTTGCTTTAAGCTGCGTCCCCCGTGGAGATTCGGGGTTCGCCGGTTTTGCCTCCGGCTGCCGGTCGCTGTTCGGGAGCGGCCCTCTTGCGAGAGCCGGGAGCGTGATTTGAGGGGATGTCCATCCCCCTCCATCCGTTTCCCATCCCTGGCGGCTGTCCGGCCTCTTGTCCGGATGCCCACCGACCAGCACGCGGCCACAGGCACGTGCGAATTGGGTGAAGCCCATATACGGACGGGCGCCCCCGGCTTCAAGTTTTTTCTGACGGCCGGGGCCGGATTTTTTACAGGACGCGGTGCAGGACGGGAGCGCTGATCGGCGGCGGCCCGGGCGGGCCGTTCGCCGCCGGTTTCAAGGCTGGAAAGTCAGGAACAGGAAGGTCGCGAAGATCACGAGATGGACGATGCCGTGCAGGATGTTGGTGCGACCCGTCGCGAAGGTGAGGGTGCTGACCAGTAGGGTGAGCGCGAGCAGCACCGAATCGGCGCCGTCGAGACCGAGCGCGAGCGGCTTGCCGAGATAGAGCGTGACGAGCGCCACGGCGGGAATGGTCATGCCGATCGTCGCCAACGCCGAGCCGAGGGCGAGGTTGAGCGATTTCTGCAAGGCGTCGCCGCGGGCCGCCTGGACGGCGGCGATCCCCTCCGGCAGCAGAATGAGGATCGCGACGAGCAGGCCTGTCACCGGTGGCGGTGCGCCTATCGCCTCGCGGCCGAGCTCGACGATGACGGAGAATTTCTTCGACAGCAGCACCACCGCGACGAGGGCGACGAGCAGCAATGTGAGGCTGATCGCGACACGGCGCGGCGAGAGGTTGACGTGCCAGTCATGTTCGCCCGACGAGGCGATGAAGTAGTCGCGGTGACGGACCGTCTGGATGTAGAGGAAGGCTCCGTAGAGCACGAGGGTGACGATGGCCGCGAAGGCGAGCTGAACCGGCGAATAGGTCGGGCCGGGGGCATGCTCGGTGTAGTTCGGCAGGATCAGGGTCAGCGTCGCCAGCACGAGCAGGACGGCGAGATAGGCGCCGGCGCCGGAGACGCGGAAGCTCTGCTCGCGATAGCGCAGCCCGCCGATCAGGATGCACAGGCCGGTGAGGCCGGCGCAGACCGTCATCACCACCGCATAGACCGTGTCGCGCGCCAGCTCCGGACTGCCGTCCTTGCCCGACAGCATGACCGAAGCGATCAGGGCGACCTCGATGATGGTGACGGCCGCAGTGAGGACGAGCGTGCCATAGGGTTCGCCGGTCCAGTGCGCGATCACCTCGGCGTGGTAGACCGCTGCGAAGATGGCGGCGAACATCACCGGGATGAGCAGCGTGGCGAGCGCCAGCCCGACTGCGCCGGGCGCGAGCTGGTCGGCAAAGCCGATCGCCGAGGCGACGGCGTAGAAGAGCAGCCCCAGCAACGGATAGATCCAGGCCGTCCTCGGCATGGCCTTCAGGCGTTCGGCGTTCATCGTCGGCTCTCGGAACGGAAGGGGGAGGGACGTCGGCTGAGGCGCGGAGGCCGTCAGCGCATCGGTTCCCTGGCGCGGAGCCGCGACGGAGCGAGCGGGTCATGCGACGGCAGCAGCACTGTCCGCTCGTGGGCGGCGAACTGCTTAATGGCGCGCAGCGTCGCCAGCGCGGTCGCCGGATCGTTGGTGACCCCGTCCGTCTTTTCGGCGAGCAGGTTGTCCTGGGAATAGGTCGCGTCACCGGCGAGGAAATAGGTCACGTCGTCGTCGCGGACGACGACCGCGACATGGCCGGCGACATGGCCCGGCGTCGGAACAAGCAGGATCCGGCCGTCCCGGGTGATCGGGTGCGAGGCCGGGAAAGGACCGATCGGCGGCCCGTCCATCGCGACGAGCTCGGGCTCCAGCCAGACCGGCCAGCGCTGCGGCAGGCAGCCCATCATCATGCCGCGCAGGCCGGTCGAGACCGCGTAATTGTCGCGCGGGCCGATGATCCGGCTATGCGGGAAGTGGTCGAGCCCGCCGGTATGGTCGTGATGGAAATGGGTCAGGATGACCGTGCCGATATCGACCGGGTCGATCCCCTGGGCGAGCAGGCGCGGGCCGATCTCCTCATGCGGGGCGACCTTGATCGAGACCTGCTTGTAGAACGGGTTCCAGCCAGGGAGGTAGCCCGGCACCGAGTTGCGCCAGGTGTCGCCGGTGTCGACCAGGAAGCGGCCCTCGGGGTGCTCGATCAGGTAGCAGAGGATCGGGAGCGGCTCGACCCAGTTGCGGTCGCGGAAAATGTCGAGCTTGCGACCGACAGGGCCGCGGTCGTCGCGGCCGGTGCGCTGGGCGGTCTTCATCCGGGCCTTGCCGGTCTCGATGGCGGTGATCCTGATCATCTCGACTCTCATTAAAAAGAACGGCTATTCGTTTTTTATAAGGCACGAGTTCGGCGCCTTGTAAAGAGGGAGCGTTCGTTTTATTTGGTGGGCATGCCGAAAATCAGCGATGAGAAGCGGGCCGCGCGCCGAGCCCAGATCCTCGAGGCAGCCTGGAGCTGTTTCCAGAGGGAGGGGCTGCACGCCACGACGATGGACGACATCATTCGTGCCAGCGGGCTGTCGGCCGGCGCGGTCTATTCCTACTACCCGAGCAAGGACGAGCTGATCATGGCGGCGGTGACGACCTCGCTCACCGAGTTGAGCGGGCTGATCGCGCCGATCCTGATCGCCGAGCCGCCTTTGCCGCCGCAGCGACTGCTGGGCGAGGTCACGGCGACGATCGACCGCTTCGCCGTGCGCAAGGACTACGACCTCAAGCGGATCGCGCTGCTCGGCTGGACCGAGGCCCAGCGCAATGAGCAGCTTCGGCAGACGATGCGCGGCTATTACGCCATGGTGCGCGGACAGCTCGAGCGGGTGGCGACAGGCTGGCAGCGTGCGGGGCAAGCGGCTCCGGAGACCCCGGCGAAGGACATCGCCAAGCTGTTCCTCTCGATTCTTTTCGGCTTTGTCGTCCAGGCCGCGATCCTCGGCGATGTCGCGCCCGAGGAGGTCGCAGCGGGTCTTGCCGGCCTCAGTCTGACGGATGTCGCGAGAGCGCCCTAGACCAGCCCCATTTCATCGCCTAAGTCGTTGGCGCAGCGCGCCTTCGCGCGCTTGTTTCGACGGGGCAAGCTTTTATCATGACGGTCACCGATCGCCGCCGGGTTCTCGCCGGGCTGAGCGCAGCTCTGTGCGCTACTGCCGCGCCGCAAGCTTTGCTGGCGCAGCAGCCGGAGCAGGCGCCGCCGCAACCGCGGTTCGGCTTCGAGGACGTCGTGCGACGGGCCCGCGAGATTGCCGCTGTTCCCTATGAAGCAGGGCCGGCGCTGCCGGAGGCGCTGACGCGGCTCGATTTCGACACCTGGCGCGAGATCCGCTTCCGGCCGGAGCGGGCGCTGCTCGCCCAGTCGAATTCCGGTTTCCGCATGCAGATGTTCCACCCCGGCTTCCTGTTTACGCGGCCGGTGACGGTGAATGTGATCCGCGACGGCGTGCCGATGCCGGTGCCCTATGCTGCCAATCTCTTCGACTATGGGCGCACCAAATTCGAGAAGCCGTTGCCGGTCAATCTCGGCTTCGCCGGCTTCCGGCTGCATTATCCGCTCAATGATCCCCGCGTCTTCGACGAGCTGATCTCCTTCATCGGCGCCAGCTATTTCCGTGTGCTCGGGCGCGGCCAGCGCTATGGCCTTTCGGCGCGGGGCCTTGCGATCGGGGCGGGCCTGCCGGGTGGCGAGGAATTCCCGGTCTTCCGCGAGTTCTGGGTGGAGACACCGGCGGCGGATGCCGACCGCATCACGGTCTATGCGTTGCTCGATTCACCTTCGGTCGCCGGAGCCTATCGCTTCCACATCTACCCGGATGGCGACAGCGTGGTCGATGTCGGCGCGGCGCTGTTCGCGCGCAAGCCGATCGAGAAGCTCGGCCTCGCGCCGCTGACCTCGATGTTCTTCACCGGCGAGAACGACCGGCGCTTCCACGACGACTTCCGCACCGAACTGCACGATTCGGACGGGCTGCTGATCCATTCCAGCACCGGCGAATGGATCTGGCGACCGCTGCGCAATGCAAGGGTTCCGGCGACCTCCTCTTTCGTCGAGCGCAATGTGCGCGGCTTCGGCCTGATGCAGCGCGACCGCGTATTCGAGCACTACCAGGACCTCGACCTCGCCTATGAATTGCGCCCGTCCTACTGGATCGAGCCGCAGGGCGACTGGGGTGAGGGCGTGGTCGAGCTGATCGAGCTGCCGACCACCGACGAGACCAACGACAACATCGTCGCGCTCTGGGCGCCGAAGCTGGCGCTGGAGCCCGGCCGCGAGTTCCGCTTCGGCTACAAGCTGACGGCGATGGTCGATTCCAGCGACCTGCACCCCGGCGGGCGGGCAATCAACACATATCAGGCCAAGCCCAAGGCGCTCGGCTCGGGCGAGCCGGTGACGGAGAACGCCCGCCGCTTCATCGTCGACTTCGCCGGGGGCGATCTTGGCTACTATCTGAAGCAGCCGGAGAAGGTCGAGATCGTGCCCTCGATCGCCTATGGCCGGATCAACCGCGCCTTCCTGGTGCCGAACCCGAAGACGGAGGGTTTCCGCGCCTTCATCGACATCGTGGTCGAGCCCGGCCAGCTCGCCGAGATGCGCGCCTTCCTGAAGAGCGGCAGCAAGACGCTGACCGAGACCTGGAGCTTCCCATGGCGGGCACCCGACGCGAGCTGACGGCCAGCTAGAACTGCGGCGCGCTCGCGCTGCGCGCCGGCTTTCGCCGCTTCTCGGGAGCAGCGGCGACGACTTCGATCTCGACCTTGAACTCAGGCAGGGTGAAGCCGGAGACGATCATCAGGGTCGAGGCCGGGGGCGGCGTGCCGACATGGGCGTCGCGCGACTCCATATATCCCTTCATATGAGCGCGGTCGGTGACGTAGGCGTTGATGCGGACGATGTCCTTCAGCGCCATGCCGGCTTCACCCAGGATCGCCGCGATGTTGGCGAAGCAGAGATCGGCCTGCTCGCGGGCGCCCTCGGGGATCGTGCCGTCGGCTGCGATGCCGAGCTGGCCTGAGCAGAAGACGAGCCGCTGGCCAGCGGGTACCTCGGCTCCATGGCTGTAGCGGGCGAAGGGCGCGCGGATCGAGGCGGGATTGAGCTGCTTCATCTGATGGTCCGGATGGTCGGGGCATCGTTCTGCCATGCCGGCCCGCCACTGCAAAACCATGTTGAGACTTGACCGGCGCCCCTTTGCGGCCTTGAAGGCGCTCATGCAAGGTTTCATGCCATGTTCAGGCGACACCGGCACAATGCTGCAGACGGGCGACTTGTCGAGATGGTGGGAATGAGCTTGAGGACTTCTGCGCTGCTGCGGGCCGCGAGCCTGCTGCCTCTCCTGTTGCTGACCGCCTGCGCGGGTTCGCAACGGTTCGGCGGGTATGGCTCGGGCCAGGCCGTCGCCCGCGCGCCGGCCTATGGCGAGCCGATCCAGTCGGCGCCGCCGATCCAGTCGGCCCCGGTCACATCCGAGCCGCTACCGCCGCCGGGCGGCTATCCGAGCGCGCCACCGCCGCAAGCGGGCGGTTACCCGCCCGGTGGTCCTGCGCCGGGCATGCCGCCGCAGAACGACCCGTTCTTCGATCCGCAGGCGGCGCAGCCGCCGCAGCAGCCCCCCGTGCAACAGCGCCCGGTCGAGCCGGCACCGCCGAGCAATCAGGTCGCCAATGCCAATCCTGGCGCGACGCCGGGCGGCGGTTCGACACGCGGCGGCGCGGTCTCGTCACGTGACGGCGTCATCGGCAGCTGGACGGCGCAGGAGGCGACCGGCGGCTCCTGCCGGGTGCAGCTCTCCAGCTCGCCCTCGCTCGACCTCTACCGCGCCAATGCCACGGGTTGCAGCAATCGCGACCTGCAGCAGGTCAATGCCTGGGATTATCGCGACGGCGAGGTCTATCTCTACCAGCGGGGCGGCGCGGTGGTGGCGCGGTTGCGTGTCGGCAGCGGCGGCGCCATGAACGGCGCGATCACGAAATCGGGCGCCGGACTCTCGATGAATCGGTAGAACGCGGCGCCCGTCGTCGTTCAGTGCCGCGAGGCACTGCGGCCGAACAGGGCCTGCGGCCAGAACTTACGCTGCAGCGAGAGCGACAGGGTCGCGAAGCTGCGGGCGTTGTCGAGGGCTTCGTCAAGCAAAGTGAACGGCGTCGGTGCGCCGGTGGCGATCCGGCCTTCGACGTCGGCGTAACCACCGACCATCTCGGCCTCGAACTTGCGCGCGAGATTCCGCATTGCGGCGTTCTCGGGCAGGCAGGTCATGTAGAGCGTGCGGATGTTGCGGTTGCGCGCCGCCGTCATCAGGCGGCCGAACAGCGCTTCGCCGATGCCGCGCCGGCGCCAGTCGCGCTCGACGCTGAAGGCGGCCTCGCCGGTCTGGATGATGATCTCCTCCAGCCCGCGCAGCTCCGCGGCGCCGCGAACCTCGCCAGCCTCGACATAGGCGTAGACGAGCCCGCCGACGCCGAAGGTGGTCTCGGCGTAGCTCTTCAGAAAATCATCGGTGACCGCCGTCCCAAAGCGCTCGCGCCGCGTTGCGGCATCGAGGCGAAGCAGATGGGCGGTGAAGAGATCGCGCTCGGCAGGCCAGAGACGCCTGACCTCGCCGTGCCTGGCCTTTGCGCCAGACTTGATCGATCGGTTCAATTGCAACTCCTGTGAAAGCGCGGATGCGCTGCCCAAGGAGGCGTGTCTTCCCTAACTCGGAGAGCAAGATGCGCTCCCGATCTGGGAATGCAAGAGGCGCGATTGCGGCAATTTACGGCTAAATGCCTGTGAAAATGGCGGAAATGGTTAAGCCTGCGCGCTAACGCCACATCGTCGCGATCGAGGCCGCGAGCATCAAAGCGAGTGCGATGTTGAGAACGCGCCATTGCCAGGGATGCCGCAGCAGCCGCGCCAGAAGCAGCCCGGCGACGCACCAGAGCATCAGCGAGACCAGTGCGAGGATGCCGAAGACGGTCCCTAACAGGGCTGCGAGCTCTCCTGCGCCGCGGGCAAGTTCGCCGAAGGAGGCGGCGGCGCCGAGCGTCATCGCCCAGCCCTTGGGATTCTGCAGCTGGATCCAGAGCGCGCCGAGGAAGCTCGTCGGTTTGGCGATGCTGCGGTCGAGATGCGGCGGGCCGCTGCGGCCGATCCGGATCGCCAGCCAGAGCAGGTAGGCCGAGCCGGCGAGCTTCATTGCGAATTCGAGCGAGGGTGCAGCCAGCAGCAGGCCAGCGAGCCCGGCGGCGGCGGCGATGGCCATCCCGGCCAAGCCGATCGCGACGCCGATCATGAAGGGGAGGGAGCGGCGGAAGCCGAAATGGGCGCCGGAGGCGGTGGCAAGCGTGGTGGTGGCGCCCGGTGTCACCGTCGAGATGGCGGCAAAGGCGATGAGCGGCAGGAGAGAGTCCGGTGACATGGCTGGCTCCAAGCGGAGCCATGGGATTAGGTTCGCCCGGTGAATGATGAAAACGAATGTTGAAGCGATCCAGCATTACGAATAATAATGCTTATGATGCGTAATCTCGACCTCGAATTGATCCGGGCCTTCGTCGCGGTCGCCGACCATGGCAGCATGACCATTGCCGGCAATGCGCTGCATCTGACCCAGAGCGCGGTCAGCCAGCAGATCATGCGACTGGAGCGTCGGCTCGGGCAGGCGCTGTTCCTGCGCGAGCGGCGCGGGCTGAAGCTGACCGCGGCGGGGCATCGCCTGCTCGCCAAGGCGCGCCGGCTCATTGGCCTCAATGATGAGATCTGGGCCGAGATGACAACGGGCTGCGCCGGCACGGTGCGGCTCGGGGTGCCCTATGATCTCGTTGGCACCTCGCTCGCCCCGATCCTGAAGGGCTTTGCCGAAGCGAGCCCTCTGGTCGAGATTTCGCTGGTCTGCGCATCCTCACCGCAACTATTGGAGGCGCTCGGCAAGGGTGAGGTCGATCTCGCTCTGGTCGAGGAGCCGCTGGCAACGGCGGGCGGCGAATGCCTCGGCATCGAGAGATTGGTCTGGGTCGGCGCCAGGGCCGGCACTGCCCATCTAAAGCAGCCGCTACCGCTCTCACTCGTCGCCGATAGCTGCGCCTTCCGACCGGCGGTGACGACGGCGCTCGACGAACAGGGCCGCGCCTGGCGCAGCGTGTTCGAGAACGGCAATATCGATGCGACCACGGCGACGGTCCGGACCGACCTCGCTATCACCGCCTGGCTCGCCTGCACGGTGCCGCCGGATCTCGACATTCTCGGCGCTGCAGACGGATTGCCCGAGTTGCCGCCCTTTGCGATCATGTTGCATCTGTCGCGCTCGCAGCCTTCCGAAGCCGCGCGCGAGCTCGCCCGCCATCTGCGCGCCGGCTTGCTGCGCCCGCGGCAAGTCGCATAGGCGGGCGGACTCGCCGAGGGTTGCAGGCCGGGTCGCCCTGCCGTAACCCGGAGAGGCGACGTCTTTGCTTTCCTGCCTTCCTCGAAGCCATGCCCGCCACGCTCCCCGAACGTTATGATGCCCTGGTCGCCTCGGGTGCGATCGAGCGCGATCCAGCGCAGGTCGCCGTCGTCAGGCGATTGCAGGCGCTGTCGCAGACGCTGGCCAGCCGCAAACTGGCGAAGAAGAGCAGCGCGCTCGGCTGGCTGTTCGGCCGCAAGCAGCCGGCCGAGGAGGTCAAGGGGCTTTACATCTGGGGCTCGGTCGGCCGCGGCAAGACCATGCTGATGGACCTGTTCTACGAGACGGTCCCGGTCGCGGCGCGCCGGCGCGTGCATTTCCACGCCTTCATGGCCGACGTCCATGAGCGCATCCATGCCTACCGCCAGGCGCTGAAGGCCGGGACGGTCAAGGAGCCTGACCCGATCGGCCCGGTGGCGGCGGAGTTGGCAGAAGAGGCGAGCCTCCTCTGCTTCGACGAGTTCACCGTCACCGACATCGCCGATGCGATGATCCTCGGGCGATTGTTCACCAAGCTGTTCGCCGACGGCGTCACTGTGGTCGCGACCTCCAATGTCGAGCCGTCGCGGCTTTATGAGGGTGGTCTCAACCGCGCACTGTTCCTGCCCTTCATCGAATTGCTCGCCAGCAAGGTCGACGTCATCAAGCTGGAGGCGCGTACTGATTTCCGGCTGGAGAAGCTCGGCGGCGCGCCGACCTATCACGTTCCTGCCGACGACAAGGCCAAGACCGCGCTCGACAAGGCCTTCAGTCAGCTCACAGGCCTGGCGCAGGGCTCTCCAACGACGATCACGATCAAGGGCCATGAACTGAAGCTGCCGCAGGCGGCGGGCGGCGTGGCGCGGGCGAGCTTTGCCGATCTCTGCGCCCAGGCCTATGGCGCCTCCGACTATCTCGCGCTGGCCCAGCACTTCCATACCCTGATCCTCGACGGCATCCCGATCATGGACATGGAGCGTCGCAACGAGGCCAAGCGCTTCATCATCCTGATCGACACGCTCTATGAGAGCCATGTGAAGCTCGTCGCTTCGGCGGCGGCGGAGCCGACGGGGCTCTATCTGGGGCAGGCCGGCCGTGAGGCCTTCGAGTTCGACCGGACCGTGTCCCGCCTGATCGAGATGCGCTCGGAGGAGTATCTCGCTTTGCCGCATGGCCGGGCCGACTCGGCTGCGAGCGGCGACGCGACCGGCTTGGTGGAGACCTGAGCGTGGCGACGCCGCGCGAACCGAGCGAGATGCGCATTCTCGCGGTCGCCGGCGAGCATCTGCGCCAGCACGGCCTGCGCCGTTTCACCGTAGTCGCGGTGGCGGAAGAGGCCGGCATGACCCATGCCAATGTCTACCGCTACTTCCCCTCGCGCACGGCGCTGATCGATGCGGTGGTCGATGTCTGGTTGAAGTCGGCCGAGCGCTCGCTTGCCGATATCGCCGACGGGCCGGACCCGGCCGAGGACAAGCTCGAGCGCCTGATCCTCGCGCTGGCAAAGGCGAACCGCAACCTGCTGCACGAGGAGCCGCACCTGTTCGCGGCGCTGTCGCAGGCGGTGGCAAAGCGCCATGCGATCAGCCGGCGCAATCGCACGCGGGTGCGCGCCCTGTTCGAGCGCGTGATCGATGACGGCATCGCCACAGGCGCCTTCGAGCCGCGCGATCGCGACCGCGCCATCGCTTTCGTGATCGACGCGACACACCGCTTCATCCATCCTGCGGCGCTGGAACTGGAGGCGGACGTCCCACAGGAATCTGTCGACGCCAGGCTCGCCACGCTGATCAGGGTGGCGCTGCGCACGCTCGCGACCGGCGTGATCTAAAAAAATAACAGATTTTGTAAAATGTAACTGCCCGTTTTGCCGGCAGGTTGACGGCACGTTTTCGTGAGTTAGCTTCTAACGAATTGGTTTTGCTGGGCATTCCGTCATCGGAAGGCCAGAATCGCCGCTTGGGGACGTTCCAATGTCCAATTTTGGACAGGGTTGAGCCTGAGAGCGGCTTGGGTCAAAGAACCGTCGGCTTTTCGGCTTCACCTGCTCTCGCATCCAACAACAAGGATTCGGCAATGGCCCGCAAGAAGATCGCCCTTATCGGCGCCGGACAGATTGGCGGCACGCTCGCTCACCTCGCCGGTCTCAAGGAACTGGGCGACGTCGTCCTGTTCGACATCGCCGAGGGCATCCCTCAAGGCAAAGGCCTCGACATCGCCGAGTCCGCTCCGGTCGACGGCTTCGATGCCGGCTATAAGGGCACGCAGTCCTATGAGGACATCAAGGGCGCCGACGTGATCATCGTCACCGCCGGCGTGCCGCGTAAGCCCGGCATGAGCCGCGACGACCTGATCGGCATCAACCTCAAGGTGATGAAGTCGGTCGGCGAGGGCATCAAGCAGTATGCTCCCAAGGCTTTCGTGATCTGCATCACCAACCCGCTCGACGCGATGGTCTGGGCTCTGCAGAAGTTCTCGGGCCTGAAGCCCAACATGATCTGCGGCATGGCCGGCGTGCTCGACTCGGCCCGCTTCCGCCACTTCCTCGCCGACGAGTTCAAGGTCTCGGTTAAGGACGTCTCGGCCTTCGTGCTCGGCGGCCATGGCGACGACATGGTGCCGCTGGTCCGTTATTCGGGCGTCGCCGGCATCCCGCTGCCGGACCTCGTCAAGATGAAGTGGACGACGCAGGAGCGTCTCGACGCCATCGTCGAGCGCACCCGCAAGGGCGGCGGCGAGATCGTCAACCTGCTCAAGACCGGCTCGGCCTTCTACGCCCCGGCCGCCTCGGCGATCGCCATGGCCGAGAGCTATCTCAAGGACCAGAAGCGCGTGCTGCCGGCGGCTGCCGCGCTCAGGGGCCAGTACGGCGTCAACGACATGTTCGTCGGCGTGCCGGTGGTGATCGGCGCCAAGGGCGTCGAGCGGGTCGTCAAGATCCGCCTCAACGGCGCCGAGAAGGAGATGCTGGCCAAGTCGGTCGCCTCGGTCCAGACCCTGATCGACGCCTGCAAGAGCATCGACGCGTCATTGGCGTGAGACAGACGGATGGCGTGATGGCCGGCGGCCATCACGCCATCGCCTCTCCCTTTACCGGCACAGGACATCAGGCATGAACATCCACGAATATCAGGGCAAGGCGGTTCTGAAGGAGTACGGCGCGCCCGTCTCCGCCGGCTTCCCGGCGCTATCGGTGGCGGAGGCCGTCGAGGCCGCGAAGAAGCTGCCCGGACCGCTCTATGTGGTGAAGAGCCAGATCCATGCCGGCGGGCGCGGCAAGGGCAAGTTCAAGGAACTGCCGGCCGACGCCAAGGGTGGCGTGCGCCTCGCCAAGTCGATCGAAGAGGTCGAGGCCCATGCCAAGGAGATGCTCGGCAACACGCTGGTGACGGCGCAGACCGGCCCGGCCGGCAAGCAGGTCAACCGCCTCTACATCGAGGACGGCTCCGACATCTCGAAGGAGTTCTACCTCTCGGCGCTGGTCGACCGCGAGACTTCGCGCGTCGCCTTCGTGGTCTCGACCGAGGGCGGCATGGACATCGAGAAGGTGGCCCATGACACCCCCGAGAAGATCCTGACCTTCTCGGTCGATCCGGCGACCGGCATCATGCCGCATCACGGCCGCACCGTCGCCAAGGCGCTCGGACTTTCCGGCGACCAGGCCAAGCAGGCCGAGAAGGTGCTCACGCAGATCTATGCCGCCTTCGTCGGCAAGGACATGGCGATGCTCGAGATCAATCCGCTGATCGTGACGACGCAGGGCCAGGTCAAGTGCCTGGACGCCAAGGTCTCGTTCGACTCGAACTCGCTCTACCGCCATCCCGAGCTGATGGAGCTGCGTGACGAGACCGAGGAAGACGCCAAGGAGATCGAGGCGTCGAAATACGACCTCGCCTATATCGCGCTCGACGGCACGATCGGCTGCATGGTCAATGGCGCCGGCCTCGCCATGGCGACGCTCGACATCATCCAGCTCTATGGCGAGAGCCCGGCGAACTTCCTCGATGTCGGCGGCGGCGCCACCGAAGAGAAGGTCACGGCGGCCTTCAAGATCATCACTGCCGACCCGAAGGTGAAGGGCATCCTGGTCAACATCTTCGGCGGCATCATGAAGTGCGACGTCATCGCCCGCGGCGTGATCGCTGCGGTGAAGACGGTCGGCCTCGAAGTCCCGCTGGTGGTGCGCCTCGAAGGCACCAATGTCGAGGAAGGCAAGGCGATCATCCGCGACTCCGGCCTGAACGTCATTCCCGCCGACGACCTCGACGACGCCGCGCAGAAGATCGTCGCCGCGATCAAGAAGGCTTGAGGTAAACCAATGTCCATCCTGATCGACAAGAACACCAAGGTCATCTGCCAGGGCTTCACCGGCAAGAACGGCACCTTCCACTCCGAGCAGGCGATCGCTTACGGCACGCAGATGGTCGGCGGCACCTCGCCCGGTAAGGGCGGCTCGCTCCATCTCGGCCTGCCCGTCTTCGACACCGTCGCCGAGGCGCGCGACAAGACCGGGGCTACCGCCTCTGTCGTCTACGTCCCACCGCCGGGCGCCGCGGATGCGATCTGCGAGGCGATCGACGCCGAGATCCCGCTGGTGATCTGCATCACCGAGGGCATCCCGGTGCTCGACATGGTGCGCGTCAAGCGCTCGCTCTCCGGCTCGAAGACCCGCCTGATCGGGCCGAACTGTCCGGGCGTCGTCACGGCCGGCGAGAGCAAGATCGGCATCATGCCGGCGAACATCTTCAAGCCCGGCTCGGTCGGCATCGTCTCGCGCTCCGGCACCCTGACTTATGAGGCGGTGTTCCAGACCACGAATGAGGGCCTCGGCCAGACCACGGCGGTCGGCATCGGCGGCGATCCGGTCAAGGGCACCGAGTTCATCGACATGCTCGAGATGTTCCTCGCCGACGAGAAGACCAAGTCGATCGTGATGATCGGCGAGATCGGCGGCTCGGCCGAAGAGGATGCGGCGCAGTTCATCAAGGACGAAGCCAAGCGCGGTCGCAAGAAGCCGATGGTCGGCTTCATCGCCGGCCGTACGGCTCCCCCCGGCCGCCGCATGGGCCATGCCGGCGCGATCATCTCCGGCGGCAAGGGCGGCGCGGAAGACAAGATCGCGGCGATGGAAGCGGCCGGTATCCGGGTCTCGCCGTCGCCGGCGCGCCTTGGAAAGACCTTGGTCGAAGTATTGAAGGGCTGAGGAGCAGGCTGCGTCATGGTCGGCCTTGAGCCGACCATCTCATGACCAGCCGGCACGACAATGAGATGCTCGGGTCAAGCCCGAGCATGACGGCAAGACGAAGCTGCAGGTTAGGAAGAAGGCAGGACGACCATGGCTCGCCAGGACATCAACGAGGCTCTCGCGCAGACGGGTTTCCTCTATGGCGGCAACGCGGCCTATATCGAGGATCTCTACGCCCGCTATCAGGCTGATCCCAAGTCGGTCGATCCGGAGTGGCAGGGCTTCTTCTCCGCGCTGAACGACGACAAGCAGGCGATCGTCGACAACGCCAAGGGCGCTTCCTGGAAGAAGCCGAACTGGCCGATCCCGGCCGGTGGCGAGCTCGTCTCGGCGCTCGACGGCAACTGGGCCGCGGTCGAGAAGGCGGTCGGCGAGAAGCTCGGCGCCAAGGCCAAGGCCGCCGGCGCGACCCTGTCCGCCGCCGATGTCCAGCAGGCGACGCGCGACTCGGTCCGCGCGATCATGCTGATCCGCGCCTATCGCATGCGCGGCCATCTCCATGCCCAGCTCGACCCGCTGGGCATCGAGAGCCAGAAGGATCCGGAGGAGCTGTCGCCGGCGGCGTTCGGCTTCACCGAGGCCGATCTCGACCGCAAGATCTTCATCGACAACGTGCTCGGCCTGGAGTTCGCCACCATCCGCGAGATGACGGCGATCCTGCAGCGGACCTATTGCCAGACGCTCGGCGTCGAGTTCATGCACATCTCCGATCCCGAGCAGAAGGCCTGGCTGCAGGAGCGGATCGAGGGGCCGGACAAGGAGATCGCCTTCACCCGCGAGGGCAAGAAGGCGATCCTGAACAAGCTGGTCGAAGCCGAGGGCTTCGAGAAGTTCCTCGATCTCAAGTTCACCGGCACCAAGCGCTTCGGCCTCGACGGCGGCGAGTCGCTGATCCCGGCGCTGGAGCAGATCATCAAGCGTGGCGGCTCGCTCGGCGTGCGCGACATCGTCTTCGGCATGGCCCATCGCGGCCGCCTCAACGTGCTGACGCAGGTGCTGGGCAAGCCGCACCGGGCGCTGTTCCACGAGTTCAAGGGCGGCTCTTTCGCTCCGGACGACGTCGAGGGCTCGGGCGACGTCAAGTACCATCTCGGCGCCTCAAGCGATCGCGAGTTCGACGGCAACAATGTCCACGTCTCGCTGACCGCCAACCCCTCGCATCTCGAGATCGTCGACCCCGTCGTGCTCGGCAAGGTCCGCGCCAAGCAGGACCAGTTCGGCGACATCGTCGAGCGCTCCAAGGTGCTGCCGCTGCTGATCCATGGCGACGCCGCCTTCGCCGGCCAGGGCGTCGTGGCCGAGTGCCTCGGCCTATCGGGCCTCAAGGGCCACCGCACCGGCGGCTCGCTGCACTTCATCATCAACAACCAGATCGGCTTCACCACCTATCCGCGCTATTCGCGTTCCTCGCCCTATCCGTCCGACGTGGCGAAGATGGTCGAGGCCCCGGTCTTCCATGTGAACGGCGACGATCCGGAAGCGGTCGTCTTCGCCGCCAAGATCGCGATCGAGTTCCGGCAGAAGTTCCACAAGCCGGTCGTGATCGACATGTTCTGCTATCGCCGCTTCGGCCATAACGAGGGCGACGAGCCGGGCTTCACCCAGCCGCTGATGTACCGCAAGATCCGCGGCCACAAGTCGACGCTGGAGCTCTATAGCACCAAGCTCGAAGCCGAGGGCGTGATCCAGCCGGGCGAGCTCGACCAGATGCGCGCTGCCTGGAAGGAGAAGCTGGAGGTCGAGTTCGACGCCGGCCAGGCCTTCAAGCCGAACAAGGCCGACTGGCTCGACGGCCGCTGGGCCGGCATGAAGGCGATCCGCGCCGACGAGGACGACCCGCGCCGCGGCGCCACCGGCGTGCCGGAAGCGACGCTCAAGGAGATCACGCAGAAGATCACCGAGGTCCCGGAAGGCTTCAACGTCCACAAGACGATCCAGCGCTTCCTCGACAATCGCCGCAAGGCGGTCGAGAGCGGGCAGGGAATCGACTGGGCGACGGCGGAAGCGCTCGCCTTCGGCTCGCTGCTGCTCGATGGCAATCCCGTCCGCCTCTCCGGCCAGGATTGCGAGCGCGGCACCTTCTCGCAGCGCCATTCGGTGCTGATCGACCAGGAGACCGAGGCCCGCCACACCTCGCTGAACAACATCCGCGAGGGCCAGGCGCGCTACGAGGTCATCAACTCGATGCTCTCGGAAGAGGCGGTTCTCGGCTTCGAATACGGCTACACCCTGTCGGAGCCGAACGCGCTGACAATGTGGGAGGCGCAGTTCGGCGACTTCGCCAACGGCGCGCAGGTCGTGTTCGACCAGTTCATCTCCTCGGGCGAGCGCAAGTGGCTGCGCATGTCGGGCCTCGTCTGCCTGCTGCCGCACGGCTATGAGGGCCAGGGTCCCGAGCACTCCTCGGCCCGCCTCGAGCGCTTCCTGCAGATGTGCGCCGAGGACAACATGCAGGTGGCGAACTGCTCGACCCCGGCGAGCTATTTCCACATCCTGCGCCGCCAGCTGAAGCGCGACTTCCGCAAGCCGCTGATCCTGATGACGCCGAAGTCGCTGCTGCGCCACAAGCGCTGCGTCTCCGACCTCAGCGAGCTGGCCGAGGGCTCGACCTTCCACCGCGTGCTGCATGACGATGCCGAGCGCGGCAAGTCGACCACCAAGCTGGTCAAGGACTCCAAGATCCGCCGCGTCGTGCTCTGCTCGGGCAAGGTCTATTTCGACCTGCTGGAGGAGCGCGAGAAGCGCGGCATCGACGATGTCTATCTGATGCGCGTCGAGCAGCTCTATCCGTTCCCGCTGAAGTCGCTGGCGCAGGAGCTGGCGCGCTTCAAGGGCGCCGACGTCGTCTGGTGCCAGGAGGAGCCGAAGAACCAGGGCTCCTGGACCTTCGTCGAGCCCTATCTGGAATGGGTGCTGGGTCATGCCGGCTCGAAGTCGAAGCGGCCGCGCTATGTCGGTCGTCCGGCCTCGGCCGCGACCGCGACAGGCCTGATGTCGAAGCACACCGCCCAGCTCAACGCCTTCCTGGACGAGACCTTCGCGGTCTGATCCGAATTCATCCAGCGGAGCATGATCTTTCCCGAAAACCGGTTTCCACTTTTCGGGATCACGCTCAGACATAAAGACACGAGAAGAGGCCTGACATGGCGACCGAAATCCGCGTTCCGACCCTCGGCGAATCCGTCTCCGAGGCCACCATCGGCAAGTGGTTCAAGAAGCCGGGCGACGCGGTGAAGGCGGACGAACCCCTGGTCGAGCTCGAGACCGACAAGGTGACGCTGGAGGTCAATGCTCCGGCCGCCGGCGTGCTCGGTGAGATCGTCGCCAAGGAAGGCGAGACGGTGGGTGTCAGCGCGCTGCTCGGCACGATCGCCGCCGGCGACGGCAAGGCAGCTGCTCCAGCCGAAAAGAAGGCCGATACCGCGGTCGCGCAGGCCGCGGGCAAGGCCGGTGCCGAGACCTCTGCCGAAGCGCAGAAGAAGGCCGGCGAAGTCGCTGGCGCCACTCCGGTCAAGCCGGCGACCAAGGCGGCCGATTCCGGTCCGGCTGTTTCGCGCCTCGCTGCCGAGAGCGGTATTGACCCGTCCAGCGTCAACGCCTCCGGCAAGGATGGCCGTGTGACCAAGGGCGATATGCTCGCGGCGATCGCGACCGGCCCCGCCGTTGCTTCTGCCGCGCCTGCCGCTCCGGTTCAGGTCCGGGCGCCGTCGGCTCCGGACGACGCCTCGCGCGAAGAGCGCGTCAAGATGACCAAGCTGCGCCAGACCATCGCGCGCCGCCTCAAGGAAGCACAGACCAACGCCGCGATGCTGACCACCTTCAACGAGGTGGACATGACCAACGTCATGGCGCTGCGCAACCAGTACAAGGACGTGTTCGAGAAGAAGCACGGCGTGAAGCTCGGCTTCATGGGCTTCTTCGTGAAGGCCTGCGTGCAGGCGCTGAAGGAGATCCCGGCCGTGAATGCCGAGATCGACGGCACCGACATCGTCTACAAGAACTACTATCACATCGGCGTCGCCGTCGGCACCGACAAGGGCCTGGTCGTGCCGGTGGTGCGCGATGCCGACGAGCTCTCCATCGCCGGCGTCGAGAAGAAGATCGGCGAATTCGGCAAGAAGGCCCGCGACGGCGCCCTCAAGATCGAGGAGATGCAGGGCGGCACCTTCACCATCTCGAATGGCGGCGTCTACGGCTCGCTGATGTCGACGCCGATCCTGAACGCGCCGCAATCGGCGATCCTGGGCATGCACAAGATCCAGGAGCGGCCGATGGTCGTCGGCGGCCAGATCGTGATCCGCCCGATGATGTATCTCGCGGTCAGCTACGACCACCGCATCATCGACGGCAAGGAAGCCGTCACCTTCCTCGTCCGCGTCAAGGAAGGCTTGGAGGACCCGGCGCGCCTCGTGCTCGACCTCTGAGACCTCATTGAGATGGCGATCCCGGCGAAACTGGTCCCGATCGGCCTCGTCATCGCCGGAATCGTCAACCTGCTGCCGACGATTGGCGTAGCCGGGACCAGCTGGCTGCGCTCGCTCTACGGTTTCGAGATCGCCAACCCCGATCTCGAAATCCTGCTGCGGCATCGCGCCGTCCTGTTCGGCCTTGTCGGGTTGCTGCTGCTGGCCGCGGCTCTTCGCCCGGGGCTGCGCAATGTGGCCATGCTCGTCGCTGGCGCAAGCATGGCGAGTTTCATCGTGATTGCGTTCACGGTCGGCGGTTATGGCCCTGCCATTACGAAGATCGTGATCGCCGATATCATCGGGCTCTTGGCGCTCGCGCCGACGGCCTTGGCGTGTGTGATGCCGACGCGTTGAAGTCGGGATGACGGCAGGATGGCCTGCGATCCGATCCGATCGCGGCCTACCGTAGGCGGCGGCATTGTGCTGATGAGGCGTGAGGCGGGGAGGTTGGCATGAACACGATCGCAGCCACAACGGAGATCACGGTTCTCGGTTGGAGCGTTGCGCTCCTGCTGCTTCAGATCGTGCTGCAGGCTGGGACGTCAGGAGATCTCGGCCCGCAATACCTGTTCAGCCCGCGCGACGAAAAACGCGAAAGCAACAGCGTTCTCTCGCAGCGGCTGAAGCGCGCCCTCGCCAATCTGCTCGAAAGCTATCCGGCCTTCGTCGCGCTGGCATTGGCCCTCGCGATCACGGGCAAGGCAGGCGGCATCGGCGCCACCGGCGCCTGGCTCTATCTGGGGTGCCGGGTCGTCTATGTCGCGCTTTACGCGGCCGGCATTCCGGTGGTTCGCACATTCGTCTGGCTCGGCTCGATGATCGGGCTGGTGATGATGCTGATCAGGCTGATGGGCTGACGCGGCGATGGCCTTCGGACCCAACCCGCCTCCGATCCAGGCGCATATCTGCGTCAAGGGCGGCGACGCGGCGATCGCCTTCTACGAGCAGGCTTTCGGCGCGCAGTGCGCCTTCAAGGCGATGGCCGAGGATGGTGAGCGGGTGATGCATGCCAATCTCGCCATGTTCGGCAGCGAGGTGATGCTGCATGACGAATTTCCCGAGTTCGGCGGCGATGTCATGGCGCCGAGCTCGCGCAGCGGCGCCAGCATGGCGATCAGCATCAACCTGCCGACGCCGGCCGATGTCGATGCCGCCACGGCAAAGGCGGGGGCCGCCGGCGCCGATATCCTGCTTCAACCCACGGACGTGTTCTGGGGTGCGCGCTATGCAAGGCTGCGCGACCCCTTCGGCCATGTCTGGGCCTTCAACGCGCCGCTGGCGCAACACTCATAAAAACAGACTGAAAGAGAGACCATGTCCTACGATCTCGTCGTCATCGGAACCGGCCCCGGCGGCTATGTCTGCGCCATCCGCGCCGCCCAGCTCGGCCTCAAGGTCGCGGTGGTCGAGAAGCGCAAGACGCATGGTGGCACCTGCCTGAACGTTGGCTGCATCCCCTCAAAGGCGTTGCTGCACGCCTCCGAGATGTTCGAGGAAGCCGGCCATACCTTCGAGAGCCTCGGCATCAATGTCGGCAAGCCCAAGCTCGACCTGAAGCAGATGATGGTCCACAAGCAGGAGACCATCGACGCCAACGTCAATGGCGTCGCCTTCCTGCTGAAGAAGAACAAGATCGAGCCGTTCCACGGCACGGCCTCGATCCCGGCCGCCGGCAAGGTCCTCGTTACCGCCGAGGACGGCAAGACGCAGGAGCTGACGACCAAGAACATCGTGATCGCCACCGGCTCTGAATCCGCGGCGCTGCCGGGTGTCACGACCGATGAGAAGACGGTGGTGACCTCGACCGGCGCGCTCGAGCTCTCCGGCGTGCCGAAGGAGCTGCTGGTCGTCGGCGCCGGCGTGATCGGCCTTGAGATCGGCTCGGTCTGGGCCCGGCTCGGCGCCAAGGTCACGGTGGTCGAATTCCTCGACCGCATCCTGCCCGGCATGGACGACGAGATCGCCAAGCAGTTCCAGCGCATCCTGCAGAAGCAGGGCTTCACCTTTCATCTCGGCTCGAAGGTCACCAAGGTCGAGACCGGCAAGAAGGGCGGCGCTACCGTCACGGTCGAGCCGGCAGCAGGCGGCGAGGCCAAGACGCTCAACGCCGACATCGTGCTGGTCGCGATCGGCCGGCGCCCGAACACGGATGGCCTCGGCCTCGACAAGGCGGGGGTGACGACCGAGCGCGGCCGCGTCGTCATCGACGACCATTTCCAGACCAACGTGCCGGGCATCTACGCGATCGGCGACGTGGTGCGCGGGCCGATGCTGGCGCACAAGGCCGAGGATGAGGGCGTCGCCGTCGCCGAGATCCTCGCCGGCAAGCATGGCCATGTGAATTACGATGCCATTCCGGGCATCGTCTACACAGCCCCCGAGGTCGCCGCGATCGGCAAGACCGAGGAAGAGCTCAAGGCCGCGGGCGTCGCCTACAAGATCGGCAAGTTCCCGTTCACGGCCAATGGCCGGGCGCGGGCGATGCGCCACACCGACGGTTTCGTCAAGTTCCTTGCGGACGCGACGACCGATCGCGTGCTCGGCTGCCACATCATCGGCCCGCATGCCGGCGACCTGATCGCCGAGGTGACGGTTCTGATGGAGTTCGGCGGCTCGGCCGAGGATCTCGCCCGCACCTGCCACGCCCATCCGACGCTGGCCGAGGCGGTCAAGGAAGCGGCGCTCGCCGTCGACAAGCGCCCGATCCATATGTGATCGGGCGCTAATGCGTCATTCTCGGGCGGCGCTCAGCGCCGACCCGAGAATCTCGTGCAGGATAGGGCACCATCTCGTCCTGAGATGGTCGGGGCAAGCCCGACCATGACGTGCTTCTGTCAGCCCCGCCGCGCGCGATAGGCCGTCAGCGTGTTGCGCAGCAGGCAGGCGATCGTCATCGGGCCGACGCCGCCGGGGACGGGCGTGATGGCGCCGGCGACCTCGGCCGTCTCGGCATAGTCGACATCGCCGGAGAGCTTGCCGTCGGGCATGCGGTTGATGCCGACATCGATCACCGTCGCGCCCGGCTTGATCCAGTCGCCCTTGACCATGCGCGGACGCCCGACCGCAGCGACGACGATGTCGGCGCGCTTCACCACGGCTGGAAGGTCGCGCGTGCGCGAATGGGCGATGGTGACGGTGCAGTCGGCCTGCAGCAGCAACTGCGCGACCGGGCGTCCGACGAGCTCGGAGCGGCCGATCACGACCGCTTCCAGCCCCGATAGCGAGGGCAGCGTCTGCTTCAGCAGCAGCATGCTGCCGAGCGGCGTGCAGGGCACGAGGCCGTTCTTGCCGCCGGCGAGCAGGCCGGCATTGATCGGGTGCAGCCCGTCGACATCCTTGGCCGGGTCGATGGCGTCGATGACGCGGCCGGTGTCGATATGCTTGGGCAGTGGCAGCTGGACGAGGATGCCGTCGACTCCGTCATCGGCGTTCAGTTCGGCGAGCTTGGCGAGCAGCGCCGCCTCGGTCGTCTCGGCCGGCAGGCGGTGGGCGACCGAATTCATGCCGATCTCGGCCGCGAGCTTCTCCTTGGAGGCGACATAGACCTTGCTGGCCGGGTCTTCGCCGACGAGAACGACATGCAGGCCGGGTACGGGCTTGCCGGCGGCCTTGAGCGCCGCGACCTCGCGACCGATCTCGGCGCGTAGCTCCGCCGCCGCCGCCTTGCCGTCGATGATGCGTGCCGCCATGACCAGCTCCTTGGTGAGGCATCGGATCGAAAAGCGGATACCTGTTTCCGGTTTGATGCCCTGCGCCGTTCTCTTGCTGCATTGCGACAGAACGGACAAGGGCCGCCTTGCTTTGAGTCTCCGGCGGGTGGGGATGCCGCTCGTGCCGCTTGATCGGGACGCGGCGAGCCAGCATGGTCGGCGGGTGATTCAGAGGGCGGCCTGCAAGCCGGAGGCGATCGACGTGACCACCGGCTTTGCGGCAATCCCGGCCTCCGGCAGCTATGTGCTGCGCAATGCCAGGGCGCCTGCCTGCCTGGTCGAGGCCGGCAGCCTCGCGAGCGGCCGCGACGGCCTGGCGCTGCTCGACATCGCCGTCGAGGATGGCGCCGTCGCCTCGATCCTGCCGGCGGGCACGCCTGCGCTCGATGCCTTGCCCTCGCTCGATCTCGATGGCGGCATCGCGCTGCCACGTCTGGTCGATGTCCACACCCATCTCGACAAGGGCCATATCTGGCCGCGCCGGCCCAATCCGGATGGCAGCTTCATGGGCGCTCTAAGTGCCGTCGCCGCCGATCGCGAGGCGAACTGGTCGGCCGAAGATGTGCGGGCGCGCATGGAATTCGGCCTGCGCTGCGCCTACGCCCATGGCACGGCAGCGATCCGCACCCATCTCGACTCGCTCGGCAAGCAGATCGGCATCTCCTGGCCGGTCTATGCCGAATTGCGCGTCGAGTGGGCCGGTCGGATCGCCCTGCAAGCCTCCCCATTGTTCGGTGTCGATGCCGTCGCCGATCCAGCGCATATGCAGGCGATCACGCGCGCCGTCACAGCTCATGGCGACGGCCTGCTCGGCGCCGTCACCTATATGGTGCCGGAGCTCGACGCTGCGCTCGATACGCTCTTCCGGGCCGCGATCGAACACGGCTTCGATCTCGACTTCCACGTCGACGAGACCAACGATCCCTCGGCGCGCTCGCTCGAGCACATCGCCGATGCGGCGTTGCGCCATCGCTTTCCCGGCAAGATCCTGGCGGGGCATTGCTGCTCGCTCTCGCTACAGCAGCCGCAGGACGAGGCGCGCATCATCGCCAAGGTACGTGAGGCCGGCATTGCCGTGGTCTCGCTGCCGATGTGCAACATGTATCTGCAGGGTCGCCAGCGCGGGCGCACGCCACGCTGGCGCGGCGTCACCGCATTGCACGAGCTGAAGGGTGCGGGCGTGCCGGTGATGATCGCTTCCGACAACACCCGCGATCCGTTCTACGCCTATGGCGATCTCGACCTCGTCGAGACGCTGCGCGAGGGCACCCGCATCCTCCAGCTCGATCACTCGGATCGCGACTGGGCGAAGGCGATCGCGGCGACACCGGCCGATGTCATGGGGCTTTCAAGCGCTGGCCGCCTCGCGGCAGGCGGCCCAGCCGACCTGATCCTGACCCGTGCCCGCGACTGGACCGAATTCTTCGGCAGGCCGCAGGCCGACCGGACCGTTCTGGTCAATGGCCGCGCCATCGACCGCGCCTTGCCCGACTATCGCGAACTCGATCATCTGATGAGCCGCTCCGCATGACCGCACGCTACGACATCGACGCCCTGAAGCGCCGCCTGAACGGCATCCGCACCGAGGACAATCCGGCGCTGGTCAAGCAGAAGAGCCGCGACTTCTTCTGGTACTCGCCGAAGCTGAAGCGCCAGCTCGACCACGTCGTCGCCGACATCATCGTCTCGCCGGTGAGCGAGGCGCAGGTGCTGGAGACGCTCTCGGCGGCGCATGCGCTCGGCATTCCGGTGACGCCGCGCGGCACCGGCACCGGCAATTACGGTCAGGCCATGCCGCTTTCGGGCGGCATCGTGCTCGACCTCTCCGGCTTCAACAAGGTGACGAGCATCGAGGCCGGGCGCTATGTCGCCGAGCCCGGAGCCGTGCTGGCGAAGATCGACCAGGAAACGCGCGCCCATTCGCGCCAGGAGATCCGGCTGCACCCCTCGACCTATCACACCGCATCGGTCGGCGGCTTCATCGCCGGGGGCTCCGGCGGCGTCGGCTCGATCAAATGGGGTGGGTTGCGCGACTGGGGCAACATCATCTCGCTGCGCGTCGCGACGATGGAGGGGGCGCCGCGCATCCTCGAACTCCAGGGCGAGGACCTGCACAAGGTCGCGCATGCCTATGGCACGAACGGCATCATCACTCAGGTCGAGATGCCACTCGGCCCCGCCTATGCCTGGGTCGACGTCATCCTCGGCTTTGGCGATTTGCGGGCGGCGACCGAGTTCGCCAATGTGCTCGGCGAGCAGGACGGGTTGGCGCTGAAGAACCTCGCCGTGGTCGCCGCGCCCGCGCCGCACGATTATTTCCTGCGCCACAAGAAGTTCCTGCCGCGCGAGAGCCACTGCGTCATGATCATGGTCGCCGATTTCGCAGTCGAATCCATGCTGGCCTTCGCCCGTCGCTTCGGCGGCTCGCAAGTGCTGATGCGCTCCGACAAGCTGACGGCCGAGGAGGCGAAGGGGCTGCCGCCGACTTTCGAGCTCGGCTGGAACCACACCACTTTGCGGGCGCTGCGCGTCGATCCGTCGATAACCTACCTCCAGGTGCTCTATCCCTTCCCGAACCAGGTCGATCTCGTCGACAAGATCCATTCCCGCTTCGGCGACGAGGTCACCTGCCATCTCGAATTCGTCCGCTTCGACGGCAAGATCACCTGCTTCGGCCTGCCCCTGGTGCGCTTCACCAGCGAGGAGCGGCTGGAGGAGATCATGGCGATCCATGAGGAGATGGGCGCGCCGATCTTCAACCCGCACCGTTACACGCTGGAGGAGGGCGGTATGAAGCAGACCGACGAGGTCCAACTCGCCTTCAAGCGCGAGGCCGATCCACAGGGGCTGCTCAATCCCGGGAAGATGATCGCCTGGGAAGACCCGAACTACGATTACCGCTCGGGCAAGACCTTCCTGTTCAAGGCCCTCGGCGAAGCCGGCGTCGGCGCCTGATCCGGTCCATGCGTGCGCTGGTCCTCTACGCGCATCCCGACCCTGCGAGCTTCGGCGCGGCGGTCCACGAGACCGTGGTCTCCGGCCTGCGCCGCGCCGGGCACGAGGTCGACGATTGCGACCTCTATGCCGAAGGCTTCGATCCGGTGCTGAGCCGCGAGGAGCGTGTCGGCTATCATGACCTGGCAAACAACCAGAGCTCCGTAGCCGGCTATGTCGAACGCCTGTTGCGGGCGGAGGCGCTGTTCCTCTGCTTTCCGGTCTGGAACTATGGCTATCCCGCGATCATGAAAGGTTATTTCGATCGCGTCTTCCTGCCGGGCGTATCGTTCAAGCTGGTCGACGGTTCGATCCGCCCCAATCTCTGGAACATTCGCCGGCTGACGACGGTGACGAGCTATGGCGGCTCGCGCTGGCGCACGTTTTTGATGGGCGACCCGCCGCGCCGGCAGATCAAGCGCGGCTTGCGGGCGGTGTGCCACCCGGCGGCGCGGGTCTCCTATCTCGCCCATTACGACATGAACCGCTCGACGCCACAGAGCCGGGCCGCCTTTCTCGCCAAGGTCGAAGAGGAAATCGCACGGATTCAAAAGCCTGTCTGACAATTGTCATCGGCTTGTCATGAAGGCGGGCGATTGCACAGCCGGCGAAAAGTATCCGCAACCTTTTCCAAGGGCCGGCTCATGACCAAGTCCCTCGAAAAAAGCGTCGGCCGTGCCCTATTGGTGACGGCCCGGCTCCACAGGGCGCGGATGGGCGAGCGGCTCAACGCGCTCGGGCTCTTCCCGGGCCAGGAACAGGCCCTGAAATCCCTGCAGGGCGCGCCGATGACGATGGGTGAGCTTGCGACCCTGCTGCGGGTCAAGCCGCCGACGGTATCGAAGACGATCGGCCGCCTCTCGCTGCAGGGACTGGTGACGCGCGAGGGTGGCGGCCGCGATGGCCGGCTGGTGCAGGTGGCGCTGACCGAGAATGGGCAGAAGACCGCTGCCGCGCTCGATGCGGTCTGGAACCAAGTCGAAGAAGAGCTACTCGAAAAGCTCGACGCCAAGGAGCGCAAGCAATTGCGCAAGCTGCTGCGCAAAGCTTCGAAGGGCCTTTCCAAGGCAGGCGCCGAAGTCGACGACGCCGAGGACGAGGCGGAAGACGCCGCTTGAGGCAGGTCGCGTCGGCAACATGACTCGCATGCGCTGAGGGGCTGGTTTCAAGTCTTAAATCGGTTCATTGATGTCTCGTCATTCCTCCAGAGCATGACGAGACGCTCAGCCTTGTCGGCCGCTCCCGCTCCGCTTCCGGATACGCGCCGGACACGCCTGACCGCCATCGCCCTGATGAGCGGGGCGATCATCTGCTTTTCCCTGCTCGACGCCTGCGCGAAATGGCTCGGCAGCACGATGCATCCGATGCAGGTGGTGCTGGCGCGCTATCTGGTCAGCGTCGCGCTGGTCTCGGCTTTGCTCAATCCCTGGAGCCATCCCGGCATCACCCGGACCAAGCGGCCCTGGCTGCAGGGCTTCCGCTCGCTGCTGCTGCTCGGCTCGACGGCGCTGAACTTTGTCGCGCTGCAATATCTGCAGCTGGCCGAGACGGTCTCGATCATGTTCGCGGCGCCGCTGCTGGTCGCGCTGCTCGCCGGGCCTCTGCTCGGCGAATGGGCCGGGCCGCGCCGGCTGATCGCAATCGGCATCGGCTTCCTCGGCGTGCTGGTGGTGACGCGGCCGGGGCTGGGTGGCTTGCATCCGGCGGCCCTGCTCAGCCTCTGCGGCTGCTTGTGCTACGCCTTCTACGCGTTGTCGACGCGAATGCTGGCGTCGAGCGATTCGCCGCAGACGACGATGTTCTATTCCGGCATCGGTGGTGTCGTAATCATGCTGCCGCTGCTGCCGCTCTACTGGTCATGGCCGGCGGATTGGCAGAGCTGGCTGCTGATGTGCGGGACTGGCTTCTTCGGCGCCGTCGGCCATTGGCTGCTGATCCTGGCGCATCAGCGGGCGCCGGCGACGATCCTGGCGCCGTTCATCTATTCCCAGATCATCTGGATGATCCTGCTCGGCTGGTTCGTCTTCGGCCAGATTCCAGACCGCTTCACCTTCATCGGCGCCGGGATCGTCATCGCGTCGGGGCTCTATCTGCTCTATCGCGAGCGTATCCGGCACGTGCCCGAGGGCTCGGCCCGGCTCGACTGATCCGGCACGGTCCTTGAAGCCTCCACCCGTGGATGGAGGCCTTGATGACGGTATCGTATCGCAACAGGCTATTGGCGGCTCCGCTCGGTACAGTTGTGGTCCGGGCGCGTCCCGCTATGACACGGGCACCTGCTTCAGCCGAGCGAGACCTTGCTCTGCCCGGCGACAAAATCCGAGAGCATCGGGACGTAGTCCTCGCCCTTGCCGCTGGCGACGGCCGCCGCATAGACGTTCTTGACCGCGCCGCCCACCGGATTGGGAACGCCTGCGGCGTTGGCGAGGCTCTCCAGATAGCGGACATCCTTCAGCGCGTTGGAGAGCGTGAACTTGTGTGCATCCCTATCGCGCTCCAGCACGTATTGCATGAAGGTCCGGTAGAAACCGCACTCCATGCGCCCGCCTGTGATGACGCTGTCGAAGGTCTGCGGGGTGATGCCGACCTTCTGCGCCAGGGTCAGCGCCTCGGCGTAGATCGCGCCGTAACCGAGGGAGAGGAAGTTGTTGAGCAGCTTCATCTTGTGGCCGTCGCCGACAGGGCCGAGATGGACAATCTTCTGGGCCCAGGCCTCGCAGACCGGGCGGATGCGCTCGAAAACCGCGCTGTCGGCGCCAATCATGGTCGAGAGTTGACCGAGCTTGGCCTGGGCGGGGGTTCCGCCGAGCGGTGCGTCACAGAGGTGCAAGTCCATGGCAGCGAGCCGTTCCGCCAGCGCGATCGTGGAGACGGGGTCGGAGGTCGAGCAGTCGACGATGATCGTGCCGGGCTTCGCGCCGGCGGCGATGCCGTTAGGTCCATTGATGACCTGCTCGACCTGCGGCGAGCCGGTGACGCAGAGGAAGATGATGCTCGCCTTCCCGGCGAGCTCCTTCGGTGTTGCGGCTTCCGCGGCGCCCGCCGCCTTCAATTCCTCGACCGGCCCACGGTTGCGATGGCCCATGACCGTAAGCGGAAAGCCTTTAGCGAGAATGCAGCTCGCCATGCCCTGGCCCATGTAACCAACGCCGATGAAGCCGATCGATTCTTTAGTCGCGCTCATCTTCAGTTTCTCCGAAATGTATGAGATGGAATTAGGTAATGCGGAACGATTTGACCAAGAACTGGTTGAATGCATCGGCTTCGAGGCTTCAGGAGAAGCGATTGATGGCGAATGACGGACACTCGCGCGATCCCTCGGGGGCAGGGAAGGCGGGTGTGAGACCCGGTGGGCGCGGGCGCGTAACCTTGCAGATCATCGCAGACCGGCTGGAGGTCTCGACCGCAACCGTCTCGCTCGCCTTGCGCGAAAGTCCGCTCGTGGCCGACGGCACGCGCCTGCGTGTGCAGCAGATCGCGCGCGAAATGGGCTACAGCTACAACCGCAGCGCGGCCTCGCTGCGAACCGACCGGACCAACATCCTCGGCGTCGGCTTCCACGACATCACCAACCCTTACTTCGCCGAGCTGCTCGCGGCGATCGAGGAGACGGCGGCGGCGCATGGCCGCACGATCCTGCTCGGCACCTATGCCGAGAACCTGCAAAGGCAGGACCGCGTCCTCACCACGCTGAAGGAATACCGCCCCGACGGCATGATCATCTGCCCGGCTGGCGGCACCACCGCCGAGACGCTGCAGCATCTGATGGCGGCGCAGGTGCCGCTGGTGCAGCTCTCGCGCGAGATCCCTGGCATCGGGCTCGATTTCGTCGGCTCGGACGACCGGCATGGCACGGTGCTGGCCGTCGAGCACCTGCTCGCTCTCGGCCATCGCCGCATCGCCTTCCTCGGCGAGAGCCCGCTTATCTCGACCGGTCGCAACCGCTATCGCGGCTATTGCGAGACGCTGGCGAAGCATGGCCTGCCGCTCGACCCCGCGATCGTCTACTCGGCCTATGGCACGCGCGAGAACGGGCTCAAGGGCGTTCAGAAGGTGCTCGACGCCGCAAACCCGCCGACGGCTGCGGTCTGCTTCAACGATCTCACTGCCTTCGGCGCCATGCTTGGCCTGCGCCATCGCGGGTTGGAGGCCGGTGGCGACTTCTCGCTGATCGGCTGCGACGACGTCCAGGAAGCGGCGCAGTGGTATCCGGCGTTGACGACGCTGAAGAACTTCCAGGACGATATGGGGCGCAAATCGGCGGAGATGCTTCTCAACCGTATCGCCGATCCGTCCGCGCCGCCACAGCGCGCGGTGCTCACGCCGGAGCTGGTCGTGCGCGGGACGACGGCGCCGCCGAAGACGCGCTAGGGCTGGCTCAGGCATCGTTATCCGGCTTGCGGTTCAGCGCCCGATAGGCGCGCACCACATGCGAGTCGTCGCGCCCGCCATGGCCGAGGCCGGAGGCGGCGAGGAACATCTGGTGCGCGGCGGCCGCGAGCGGCAGGGCCGCCTTGGCGGCGCGGCCGGCATCGAGGACGATGCCGAGGTCCTTGACGAAGATGTCGACGGCGCTCGCGACAGGCGGCTCGTCGGCGAGCATGCGCGGGCCGCGATCTCTGAGCATCCAGGACGAGGCGGCCGAGCCGCCCATGATCTCGAACAGCAGCGCGCCGTCGATGCCGGCCTTCTGCGCCAGCGAGAGCGCTTCGGCCGCGACCGCGATATGGACGCCGCAGAGCAGCTGATTGACGGTCTTCACCGTCGCGCCCTGGCCCGGCTTCTCGCCGACATGGAAGACCTTGTCACCCATCGCGTCGAGCACAGGCCTGGCCTTGGCGAAGCTCTCTGCGGGCGCGCCGACCATGATCGTCAGCGTGCCGCCCTGCGCGCCCTTGACGCCGCCCGAGACCGGCGCGTCGACGAAATGCCGGCCGGTCTTCGTCACGGCCTCGGCGATGGCCTCGACCTCGCCGGGAGGGCAGGTCGCCATCAGGATCACGGTCGCGCCAGGGGCCAGTGCAGCGAGCGCGCCGGCGTCGAACAGGACCGAGCAGGCCTGCGCGGCGTTGACCACCATCAGTACGAGCGTGTCAGCGTCCTTCGCCGTCGCGGCGGCGCTGTCGGCGGCGTGCCCTCCGGCCGCGATGAGCGCGGTTCGGGCGCTCTCCCTCATGTCGAAACCGGTGACGTGGAACTGGCGCTTGACGAGATTCTCGGCCATCGGCGCGCCCATGGCGCCGAGCCCGACGAAGGCGATTGAGGTCACGACGATTTGCCTTGGTTGGAAGGCGGGCGGCCTGGCCGCCCGCCGGAAACTACTCCTTCACGGCGCCCGTCATCGAGGCGACGTAGTAGTCGACGAAGAACGAATAGAGGATCGCGACAGGTATCGAGCCGAGCAGCGCGCCGGCCATCAGCGAGCCCCAATGGTAGACGTCACCCTCGACGAGCTGGGTCAGCACCGCCACCGGCACGGTCTTCTTCTCGGCCGACTGGATGAAGGCGAGCGCGTAGATGAACTCGTTCCAGGACAGGGTGAAGGCGAAGATGCCGGCCGAGATCAATCCCGGCAGCGCCAGCGGCAAGGTAATCTTCCAGAGCGTCTGCAAACGGGTCGCGCCGTCGATCATGGCGCATTCCTCCAGCTCGTAGGGGATCGACTTGAAGTAGCCGATCAGGAGCCAGGTGCAGAACGGGATCAGGAAGGTCGGATAGGTCAGGATCAGCGCGAGTTGCGAGTCGTACAGCCCGAACTGGAAGATCAGCGTCGCCAGCGGGATGAACAGGATCGAGGGCGGCACCAGATAGGCGAGGTAGATGGCGAGGCCGACATAGGCGGAGCCCTTGAACTTCAGGCGCTGGATCGCATAAGCGGCGAGCACACTGGCGAAGAGCGAGAGCGCAGTCGCCACCGTCGCCACCGTCATCGTGGTCAGCAGCCATTGCGGATAGTCGGTCTGGAAGAGCAGCTTGTTGATGTTGTCCAGCGTCGGCGACTTCACCCAGAACGGGTTGTTGTTCTTGTAGTCGAGCAATTCGCCGTTCGGTTTGATCGCCGTGATCGCCATCCAGTAGAACGGGAAGAGCAGCACGATCACGAAGAGCGAGAGCGGCAGGTAAACCGTGATAAAGCGACGCGGCCCCGACGACCAGTCGATAACGCCGGTCTGTTCCTTCTCGACCAGATGCGGACGCTCCGCGGCAGCGTGATCAGTCATTGTCTTCTCCCTGCTGCCATTTGCGACGGGCGAGCGCGAAGTAGCTGAACAGCGTCGCCATCACGAGGAAGGGGATCATCGCCACCGCGATCGCCGCTCCCTCGCCGAGCTGGCCACCGGGAATGCCGCGCTGGAAGGCGAGGGTCGCCATCAGATGGGTCGAGTTGATCGGGCCGCCGCGGGTGATGGCGTAGACGAGTTGGAAGTCGGTGAAGGTGAACAGCACCGAGAAGGTCAGCACGATCGCCAGGATCGGCATCAGCATCGGCAAAGTGACATGCCGGAAACGCTGCCAGGCATTGGCGCCGTCGAGCATCGCCGCCTCGTAGAGCGTCGGCGAGATCGTCTGCAGACCGGCGAGCAGCGAGATTGCAACGAAGGGGATGCCGCGCCAGGTGTTTGCCGCGATCAGCGACCAGCGCGCAGCCCAGGGCTCTCCGAGAAAGTCGATATAGGTGGTGCGCCAGCCGAGCACGTCGACCAGCACATAGGAGATGATCGAGAATTGCGGATCGTAGATCCACCAGAACGCGATCGCCGAAAGCACGGTCGGCACGATCCAGGGCACCAGGATCAGCGCCCTGAGCAGCGACTTGAACGGCAGATGGTTGTTGAGCAGGAGCGCCAGCCAGAGGCCGAGCCCGAACTTTCCGACGGTGGCGACGCCGGTGTAGAGCAGCGTGTTCCAGACCGAGGTGATGAAGACCGGGTCGTGCCAGAGCGACTCGAAATTCTCGAAGCCGATGAAGACGCCGCTGCGGCCGATGCGCGTATCGGTGAAGGCGAGCCAGATGCCGAGGCCGAGCGGATAGCTCAGGAAGACCAGCAGCAGGCCGAGTGCCGGCAGCAGGCAGATGAAGATCAGGAATGGCTTGTAGTCGAACAGCCTGACCAGCCAGCTCTGCTCGGGCTGGTGGGTCGGCCGGGCCTCCGCCGCAATCGTCATGGCGCTTTATCCCGTGATGGAGCCGCGCCGCCGGTTATCCCAGCGGCGCGGTGTCGACGGATGATCAGGTGCGGTAGTAGCGCTTGGCGCGGCGCTCGGCTTCGGCGGCTGCCTGTTCGGGCGTCGCCTGGCCGGCGCAGACGGAAGCGACCATCTGGACCATGACGTATTCGGCGTTGACGGTGCCGGCCGCCTCGGTGATCGCGCCCTTGTAGCCGCTCCACAGAGCGCGCTCCCAGGTGTCGCGATAGACCAGGATCTTGGGATCGCTCTCCCAGACCTTGCTCTTCGCATAGCCCTTGAGCGGCTGCGTCCAGTAGCCGAAGCAGCCGGTGAGCCACTTGTCGTACTGCTCCGTCTCCATCATGAAGCGGAGATATTCCTTGGCCGCGTTCGGGAACTTGGTGTGCTTGAACACCATGGCGTTGATGACCAGGGAGGTCTCGGTCGGCCGCCCGACACCGGCACCGACAGGCATCGGGGCGTGGTTGAGATCCTTGCCGATCTCCGCGGTCTTCTCGTCCTTGGAGTTCTTGATCGAGAAGTAGAGCGAGACGCCGTTCTGGGTCAGGCCGATTTCGCCGGCAGTCAGCGCCTTGTTGTTGCTGATGTCGAGCCAGGACAACGTGCCGGGGATGAAGGTCTCGTAGAGCGCCTTGGCGTATTTCAGCGCCTCGATCGTCTCCTTGCTGTTGATCGCGACCTTGTTGTTCTCGTCGACCATGTAGCCGCCATGCGACCAGACGAGCCAGTTGCAGAAGGCATTGCCGTCGCCGACGGCGTTGCCGAGCGCGAAGCCGGGCGGATGGCCCTTGGCCTTGAGCTTGCGGCAGAGATCGAGGAAGCCGGCATGGTCGGTCGGGAACTTGTCGAAGCCGGCTTCCTTGACCCAGGATTCGCGATAGACCGCCGGGCCGCCGGAGCCGCCCATCGGGATCGAGATCCACTGGTTGGTCTTGTCCTTCTTGCCGTACTTCTCGGCGACCGGATACCAGCCGCCATATTTCTTGCCGAGGTCTTCGGCGATCGGCGTCAGGTCGATCAGCTTGTCGGCGAAGATGTGCGGATCGTCAGCCCAGCCGACGACGATGTCGGGGCCGGCGCCGGTGTTGGCGGTGACGGCGGTCTGCGGGCGCAGATCCTCCCAGCTCGCATAGTCGACGCGGACCGGGACGCCGGTCGCCTTGGTGAAGGCCTCGGTGTTCTCGTTGAAAATGGTCTGGTCGGGATCGACGAACTTGGTCGGGCGCAGCACGCGCAGCGTCGCGCCCTTCTCGATATTGGCGGTCTGGGCGATCGACGGCGCGGCAAGTGTCGCGCCGGCTGCCAGCCCCGCGCCGCCAATCAATACGTCACGTCTGGAAATGCTCATCGCTTGTCTCCTCCGGGTTGCCGCGAGGCCCTGCATGGGAGCCTCGTCGCGATTTATTCGGACATCGCCGCCGCCGGAGTGTTCTCCGTGCGGCGGCGACGGAAGTCAGATACGCTTGCTGGTCGCAGCGTCGAAGAGGTGGGTCACCGAGGTGTCGGGCCGGATGTTGATCGTCTCGCCGGGCTTGGCGGTGATGCGCTCGCGGAAGATGCAGGTCAGGTCCTGGCCGCCGCAGCGGACGACGACCTGGGTCTCCGAGCCCATCGGCTCGATGACCACGACCTCGGCAGGCAGGCCGTTCGGATCGAGAATGAGGTGCTCCGGGCGGATGCCCAGCACCGCGGCCCGGTCATTCGAATCGGCCGGATGCTTGCCGATAGGCCAGATCACGCCGCCCTCGGTCTCGAAGCCGTTGGCGCGGATCGTGCCCTTCAGCAGGTTCATCGAGGGTGAGCCGATGAAGGCAGCGACGAAGAGGTTGGCGGGGTTGTCGTAGAGATCGAGCGGCGCGCCCATCTGCTCGACGATGCCGTCATGCATCACGACGATCTTGTCGGCCATGGTCATGGCCTCGATCTGGTCGTGGGTGACGTAGACCGTCGTGGTCTTCAGGCGCTGATGCAGCTCCTTGATCTCGGTGCGCATCTGCACGCGCAGCTTGGCGTCGAGGTTCGACAACGGCTCGTCGAACAGAAAGACCTGCGGATCGCGGACGATGGCGCGGCCCATGGCGACGCGCTGGCGCTGGCCGCCCGAGAGCTGGCGCGGATAGCGGTCGAGCAGCTTGTCGAGGCCGAGAATGCCGGCGGCCTTGCTGACGCGCTCGTCGATCTCGGCTTTCGGCGCCTTCCGCAGCTTCATCGAGAAGGCCATGTTGTCGGCCACCGTCATATGCGGATAGAGCGCATAGTTCTGGAAGACCATGGCGATGTCGCGCTCTTTCGGCGGCACGTCGTTGACGACGCGCGGGCCGATGCGGATCTCACCGCCCGAGATGTTCTCGAGGCCGGCGATCATGCGCAGCAGGGTCGATTTTCCGCAGCCCGAGGGGCCGACCAGGATGACGAACTCGCCATCGTTGATGTCGATGTCGACGCCGTGAATGACCTGCGTCGAGCCATAGGCTTTGCGCACGTCGGCGATCTGGACGGATGCCATCTTCAGTTTCACTCCCGCTCTTTGGTTGCCCCGGGGTGCCTGACACAATCCCCGTCGGCGGCGTTGCAGACATCGGTTCTGACGACCGATCGAAACGAGGCCGCGCAAGTCAGGCGAGCCGCCTGTTGCGTCAACCTCGTTCCCGGATAAAGTCATACGATAGAAACAGGCGTGTCAAGCGCCGGGCGGGCCGCGGGACAACCGCTCCGGCACCGTCGATCACGGAGGAAAAACGCGGTTCGATGCAGCTTCACGTCAACGTACGCGCGACAAGGCTCAATCCGGACCGGCTGTTCGGCCAGGTCGCGCACAGGCTTGCGGTCGCGATCATCACCGGCGCCTCGCCGACAGGCGCGCTGTTGCCGAACGAGGACGACCTGAAGGACGAGATTTCGGTCTCGCGCACGGCCTATCGCGAAGCGGTGAAGTTCCTTAGCGGCAAGGGGCTGGTCGAGGCTCGTCCGAAGAGCGGCACGCGGGTGGCGCCGCGCGAGGCCTGGAACCTGCTCGATCCGGACGTTTTGGCGTGGCATTTCGCGGCTGACCCCAACGAGAAGTTCATCCGCGACCTGTTCGAACTCAGGCTTTTCGTCGAGCCGAGCGCAGCGCGGCTGGCGGCGCAGCGGCGCAGCGATGCCGACCTCAAGCGGATCGAGGCGGCCTTTCGCGGCATGGTCGAGAACCCGCCCTATGCCGAGCCGACGGTCAATGCCGATCTTGCCTTCCACGAGGCGATCTTCGCCGCGACCCGCAACCCGCCGCTGCAGTGCCTGGCGCCGGCCGTCAGTGCGACGATCCAATGGTCGCTGTTCCTGAAGGCGCCCGACGACCAGTTCTTTTTCACGGCGTCATTGATTGATCACGAACGCGTTTTCGACGCGATCGTGCAGCGCGACAGCGATCTAGCGGCAGCACGGATGAGCAGTCTGGTGATCGACAGCCTGAACAGCACTTTGGGCCTGCTCGCTGCGCGGGCACAGGCCGGGGCGGCGAAAAGCGCGTGATTAAATCATACTATATCGGGCTGAATCGACAGCCGAGCCGGAATGGCATACCCGACTCCGCAAGCAGCCCCCGCTTGCGCGCCGTGGGAATTCCCCAGTCGCATTCGGGCGGCTAGATTGATCTAATCGTTTTAATAATTTGAAATCAAGCCACGTAGCGTTCCAGGAAAGCAGGACCATGACCGCGCAGAACAAGATCGAGATCGTCATGACCGGGCCGTTGATGGCCTATGCGGCCGACCAGCTGAAGGCGCGCTTCATCGTGCATGAGCTCTGGAAGGAGCAGGATCGCGCGGCGGCGCTGGCTGCGGTGAAGGACCGGGTGCGCGGCGTCGCCGGCGGCGGCGCGCATGTGCGCATCGACGATGCACTGTTCGATGCCTTGCCGAAGCTGGAGGTCGTCTCGAATTTCGGCGTCGGTTACGACAATGTCGATGCCAAGGCTGCCGGCAAGCGCGGCATCACCGTCACCAACACGCCCGATGTGCTGACCGACGAGGTCGCCGACCTTGCCATCGGCCTGCTGCTGGCGACCGTTCGGCAGTTGCCGCAGGTCGATCGCTATCTGCGCGCCGGCAAGTGGCTGCAGGGCGCCTATCCGCTCACCACTTCGCTGCGCAAGCGCAAGATCGGCATCGTCGGGCTCGGCCGCATCGGCAAGGCGGTGGCGCGCCGTCTCGAAGCCTTCGACGTGCCGATCGTCTATCATGGCCGCTCGCGTCAGGCCGATGTCGCCTATCGCTATTATCCCTCGCTGGTCGAGATGGCCGAGGATGTCGACACCCTGGTCTCGGTCGCGCCGGGCGGCGACTCGACCCATCACATCATCAATGCCGAGGTGCTGAAGGCGCTCGGGCCGAACGGCATCGTCGTCAATGTCGGCCGCGGCACGGTGATCGACGAGCAGGCTCTGATCGAAGCGCTGAAGAGCAAGACCATCCTCTCCGCCGGCCTCGACGTGTTCGAGGACGAGCCGCGCGTGCCGGCCGAGCTGATTGCGATGGACCATGTCGTGCTCTTGCCGCATGTCGGCTCGGCATCGGTGCACACGCGCGAACAGATGGGCCAGCTTCTGGTCGACAACCTGGTTTCATGGTTCGATGGCAAGGGTCCTTTGACACCGGTTGCCGAGACGCCATGGACAAAAGCCTGATCACGATTTCAAGCTGCCGGATGCGGCGGGGCGTAACGCTCGCCGCTCTGGCTCTGCTCGCAGCCGCACCGGCAGGCGCCCAGACGGCGCCCCTGCCGCGCGGCGCCGAGCAGGCCCCCGAGGCGCTGAAGCCGTTCATCGGCGCCTGGGACCTCGACAAGCTCGGCGCTGCACGGGAATGCACCGTGACCTTCGGCGCCGAGGTGGCGGGGCAGGGGCGTCAGCTCCGCTTTCCGGCGACCTGCCGGCGTGCCCTCCCGATTCTCACCGGGGTCGTCGCCTGGGACGTGGCCGATGGTTCTCCCAGGCTGCTCGATGGCCATGGCAAGGCGGTGATCGTCTTCAGCGAAAAGGCCGATCCGGGCCGCCGTGGCAAGGGCAGCGACGGCGCGCAATACGGGCTCGATCCCACCGGCTATGTCCGGGCACAGCAGCGGCCGGCGCCCAGCCAAGCGCAGCTTGCGGCGACGGCGGCGGCGCGTCCGACCGCGGTCGATCTGGCGAGCGCGCCGGCGGCAGGAAGCGTGCCGGGGCGCTATGCGGTGATGCGGCAGGCCGGTCGCGAGATCTGCAAGCTCGCTCTCTCGACCAGCCCCTCCGCCAATGCGGGAGCCTTCACGACGAGCTTCGACGGGCTCTGTCCCGATACCGGGCTGACGATCTTCTCGCCCGTCGCCTGGCGCTACGAAGCGGGCCGGCTCGAATTGATCGCCCGCAAGGGCCACAAGGTCGAGCTGGTCTTCGAGGGCGGGCAATGGCGCAAGGACCCGGCGGTCGGCGCGCCACTGATGCTGAAGAAGCTGCCTTAGACCACTGCCGTCATGCTCGGGCTTGACCCGAGCATCTCTCGCTCATTGGGAAGAGATGGTCGGGGCAAGCCCGACCATGACGCCCTATGTTACGCGACGAATGTGCCGCCGAGCTCGTCGTCGATATGGGCGCGGATGATCTCCTCGAAGCTCGACTCCGCCTTGAAGCCGAGCGCCGGCGCGCGCTTGGCGTCGAAATTGCGCGGCCAGCCGGCGACGATGGCGTCGATGACCGGATCGGGCACGCGCTTGATGCGCTTGACCACGTTCTCGCCGGCGACCTTGCGCAGTGCCTCGATCTGCTCGGCGACGGTGGCGGAATAGCCCGGCATGGTCAGTGCGCGGCGCGGGCCGATGGCATTGGTATCCATCGTAGCGGCATGGACGAGGAAGCCGACGGCCGAGCGCGGCGAGGCGTGCCAGTGGCGGACCTGGTCGGAGACCGGCAGCACCGCGTCCTGGCCGGCGAGCGGTTCGCGGATGATGTTGGAGAAAAAGCCGGAGGCAGCCTTGTTCGGCGCGCCAGGGCGCACGCAGATCGTCGGCAGGCGGATGCCGACGCCATCGAAGAAGCCGCGGCGGGAGTAGTCGCTGAGCAGCAGTTCGCCGATCGCCTTCTGCGTACCGTAACTGGTCAGCGGCGTGGTGAAGAATTCGTCCTCGATCTTGTCATGGAAGGGCGCGCCGAAGACGGCGATCGAGGAGGTGAAGATCACGCGAGGCTTGTAGCCGTCTCCGGTGAGGCGGATCGCGTCGAAGAGATAGCGCGTGCCGTCGAGATTGATGCGGTAGCCCTTGTCGAAATCGGCCTCGGCCTCGCCGGAGACGATCGCGGCGAGGTGGACGATCAGCTCGGGCCGCGAAGCGATCAGCTTCTCGGCTTCGCCCGGCTGCGACAGGTCCGAGGTCAGCGACTCGAAGGCGAAGGGCGCGTTCGCCGGCGCCGCGGCGGGGAAGACGTCCTGCGCCGTCACCTTGTCGATCGCCTTGCCGCCGAGGCCGCCGTCGCGCGCCAGGCGCTCGATGAACTTGCGGCCGACCATGCCGGCGCCGCCGATGACGAGGATATGCATGCTTCTGTCCGATCTTTCGCTTCTTGCGTTCAGTTGGGTAGGCGGCCGCCGAGATCATCCTCGATATGGACGCGGATGATCTCGTCGAAATCCTGCTCGGCCCGGAAGCCGAGTGACAGCGCTCGCTTCGCATCGAAGCGCGTCGGCCAGCCCTTGACGATGGCAGCGGAGGCCGGATCAGGCGCGCGCCGGATCAATTTCACTGCCTTGTCGCCAGCGATGCGCCGCAGCGCCTCGATCTGCTCGCCGACGGTGACGCAGACGCCGGGCATGCTGAGATTGATGCGCGGGCCGAGCTGCTCTCGCGTCAGCGAGGCGCCGTGCAGCAGGAAGCCGACGGCCGAGCGCGGCGAGGCATGGGTGAAGATGACGCTATCCTCGACGGGCAGCAGCGCCTCCTGGCCCTGCAGCGGCTCGCGGATGATGCCGGAGAAGAAGCCGCCGGCCGAGGCGTTGGGCTTGCCCGGCCGGATCACGATCGAGGGGAAGCGGATGCCGACCCCGTCGACGAAACCCCGGCGCGAATAATCCGCGAGCAGCAGTTCGCCAATCGCCTTCTGCGCGCCGTAGCTGGTCAGCGGCGTGACGTGGAATTCGTCGGAAATGGCCGGCGGGAAGGGCGCGCCGAAAATGCCGCTCGACGAGGAGAAGACGAGCGTGGGCACATAGGTACCGTTCCTCATGCCCTCCTGCCGGATCGCCTCCAGCAGATTGCGCATGCCGTCGAGATTGATGCGGTAGCCCTTGTCGAAATCGCGCTCCGCCTCGCCCGAGATGATCGCGGCAAGGTGGAAGATGATGTCGGGCCGCAGGGCCGCAAGCTCGGCAGCGACGGCCGCCGAGCTCGAATCCTCGGTGCGCGTGTCGATCGGTCCGTCGAAGCCGGCCGGGCGCGGCGGCTCGAAGACGTCGGTCAGCGTCAGCCTTGTGAGCGGCTTGCCGTTGCAGGCGCCCTCGCGGGCGATGCGGGCGGCGAGTCGCGAGCCGATCATGCCGGCGGCGCCGCTGATCAGGACGTGCATAGCGCTTCTCCCGCGCTGGTCTAAAGCGCGAAGCCGCCATCGGCGAGATGGATCTGGCCGGTGGTGTAGCTTGCCTCGTCCGAGCCGAGATAGACCGCGAGCCAGGCGATCTCCTCGGCAGTGCCGAGCCGGCCCATGGGCTGGCGATCGATGAAGGCCTGGCGGGCGGCGGCTTCGGTCGTCTTCGTCACCTTGGCGAGCTCGATGATGCGCTGGTCGAGCGAGGGCGACTGGATGGTGCCGGGGCAGATCGCGTTCGAGCGGATGCCCTTCTTGATGTAGTCGGCAGCGACCGCCTTGGTCAGGCCGATCACCGCCGCCTTGGTCGCGCCGTAGACATAGCGGTTCGGGATGCCGCGCACCGAGCCGGCACCCGAGGCGATGTTGACGATCGAGCCCTTGCCGGCGGCGAGCATGCCGGGAATGAAGGCCTTGATCGTGCGGTGCATCGACTTGACGTTGAGGTCGAAGGAGAATTCCCAGGCCTTGTCGTCGCATTCCAGGATCGTGCCGTGGTGGACGAAGCCGGCGGCGTTGACGAGGATGTCGATGGTGCCGACCTTCTCGGCGAAGGCCTCGACCGCCTTGGTCGAGAGCACGTCGAGCTTGCGCTTCTTCGCCTTCGGAATGCCCTCGAGCAAGGCGACGTCCTTGTCGGTCGCCCAGACGGTCGCGCCCTCGGCGACGAAGGCCTCGGCGATCGCCCGACCAATGCCCTGTCCAGCGGCGGTGACGACCGCGACCTTGCCCTTCAAACGTCCTGCCATTGTCGTTTCTTCCCTGGTTTTCCGATTATCGGAAGCTTTTGCGCATATGGATCAGCCGGCGATCCGGCAGATCCTCGTAATGGGTGGTCTGGTAGCCGAGCCGCTCGTACCAGCCGATACGGTCGGCGAGCTTTTCGTGGGTGTAGAGATGCACCGCATCGTGACCGAGCGCCCGGGCCCGCTCCTCGGCGAAGTCTATCAATTGCGAGCCGATCTTCCTGCCGGTGGCGGCCGGCGAGACGGCGATGCTCCAGAGCGTGAACTTCGCCGGCTCCTCCTCGAGCACGAGGACGCCGTCGAGCGCCCCCTCGCTTTCAGCGAGCCAGACCTCATGCTCCGCCAGGACCTCATGATAGTCGGCGATGCGCGGCAGCGAGGGCACGCCGATGATGCTCTCGTTCGGCAGATAGGCGGCCTGCGTCAGCGCCACGATCGCCGGAATATCGTCCGTCGTGGCGCGACGCAGGGCCATCTCAGGCGGCCCCCGCGCTCTTCATGCAATCGGCCAGCGAACTCTTCTGCTGGCCCTGCGCGTCGAAGTTCTCTGGCGCGAGCCAGTTGCGGAAGGCCTGCCCGACCTTCGGCCATTCACTGTCGAGGGTCGAGAACCAGGCGGTATCGCGGTTGGCGCCCTTGACCACCTGGTGTTGGCGGAAGAGGCCCTCATATTGGAAGCCGAAGCGAAGCGCGGCGCGCTTGGAGGGCTCGTTGAGGTTGTTGCACTTCCACTCATAACGACGATAACCGAGCGAGAAGCCGTATTCGCCGACGAGATAGACCGCTTCCGTCGCCATGCGGGTGCGCTGCATCGACGGGGAGTAGGTGATCCAGCCGACCTCGAAGACGCCGTGCTCGGGCCTGATCTCCATCATCCAGAGATGGCCCTTGGCCTTGCCGTCGGCTTCGTCGATCACGGCGAAGGGAATGATGCCGGCCTTGTCCGCCATCATCGTCAGCAATTCGCGATAGGCCTCTCGGCTCGGCGGCAGCGTTGCGGGCAGCCAGTCCCAGACGGAAGGATGCCCGTCCATAGCCTGCCAGATATCGTCGAGATGGCGGGCCGGATCGAGCGGCTCGAGCCGGCAATAGCGGCCCTGCAGCACCTTGGCCGGCGGGAAGGGGCGGGGCGTCCAGTTCAGCGTCGTCATGCCTTGATCGTCCTGCGCCAGCCGGTGAGGTCCTGGGTGATCTGCCAGTCCGGGCCGAGCTCGGTGGCGATGGATGCGGCGAGCGCCGCGCCCTCCGCCTCCCAGGCGCTGCGCTCGGCCTCGTTGGCGAAGTCGGAGGCGGCCTCGTTCGCCTCGTCATAGATCGCGTCGAACGTGTCCATCCAGCTTTCCAGTCGGTCGGCGAGCCCGTCCGACAAATCGAGATCGTCGGCATCGACCGGCTTGCGCTTGCCCTTGGCGTCGATCTGCCAGAGCCCGCTCTTGCCGAGCCATTCCGGGGCGATGAGAAGCTGTCCGCTCACGAGCGCGCCTTGAGATCAGCGCTGAAGAACGGGTTGAGCGGGGCCGAGGCGCCGTTGCCGGCAAAGCCCTTGAAGCTGCCTTCCTGCGCGATCAGGCGCGTCGCCTCGATGAAGGCCGCCCAGGCGGCGCGGGCGAGCGCCCCACCGATTGAGATGCGGCGCGTGCCGGTGGCGGCGATGTCGGAAACGCTGAGGCCGACATCGCTGTAGACCAGCGTGTTGACCGGCTTGCCGCCGGCCGCTGCGACGATGGCGCCGATATCGGCCGTCGTCTTCGGGCCGGGGGCGTAGAGCACGTCGGCGCCGGCTTCGGCATAGGCTCTGATGCGCCTAACCGACTCGTTCAGCGCGTCGGGATGGCCGGTCAGGAAGCATTCGGCACGCGCGGTCAGCACGACACCGGAGCCAGTCTCGTCGACGGCGCGGCGGGCGGCCCTGATGCGCTCGACGGAAAGCTCGAAGGGATAGAGCGGCTCGTCGCTGCGGCCGGTCGCGTCCTCGATCGAGAGGCCAGCGACGCCGGTCGCGATGCAAAGCTTGATGTTGGCGGCAACGCCGTCGGGCGTATCGGCATAGCCGTTCTCGAAATCGGCGTTGATGGGCAGGTCCGGCACCGCCTTCACCAGTTCGGCGAGGTGAGCCAGCATCATGTCGCGCGGCACGTCCTGGTCGGCTCGGCCTTTAGTGAAAGCGAAGCCGGCGCTGGTCGAGGCCAGCGCCTTGAAGCGCTGGCCGCGCAACCAACGGGCCGAGCCCTCGTCCCAGGGGTTCGGCATGACGAAGCAGCCGGATTCGTGGAGTTTGCGAAACGCGTCGACTTGCGGGGTGTAAGCCATTTTAAATCGTTTCAAATGAGCTCAGGGGCGTCATACTGTCGTCCCTGAGCCGATTTGTCAGCCCCGCTCCCACGCATCTGCCGGCGAGGCGCGATGCGTCGCGGGAATGGCGGCGGCAGGAGTTCCGCCGCCGGCCTTCAGCCGTGTCAGTGGTTGTCGCGCGGGATGCCGAACTTCTTGTGGATCTTCTGGTATTTGACCGCCGGCTTCAGCACCATGCCCTCGGAGAGCTCGTCGACGATCTTGCGCTGGATCTCCTGCCAGGGCGTCTGGCTCTTCGGATACTTGTAGCCGCCATTGGCCTTGAACTCGGCGCGGCGCTGCGCCAGCTCCGCATCCGAGATCAGGATGTTGGCGGTGCGCTTCTTCAGGTCGATGCGGACTTTGTCGCCAGTCTTGAGCAAGGCGAGCCCGCCGCCAGTCGCCGCTTCCGGGGAGGCGTTGAGGATCGAGGGCGAGCCCGAGGTGCCGGACTGGCGGCCGTCGCCGACGCAGGCGAGCGCGGTGACGCCCTTCTTGATCAGGTAGTCCGGCGGCCGCATGTTCACCACCTCGGCCGCGCCGGGATAGCCGACCGGGCCGACGCCGCGGATGAACAGGACACAGTGCTCGTCGATCTTGAGCGCGGGATCGTCGATGCGGTGGTGGTAGTCCTCCGGTCCGTCGAAGACGATCGCCCGGCCCTCGAAGGCCATCGGGTCCTTCGGGTTCTCGAGATAGCGCTTGCGGAATTCCGGCGTGATCACCGAGGTCTTCATGATCGCCGAGTCGAACAGGTTGCCGGAGAGGTTGAGGAACCCGGCCTCCTTCTTCATCGGCTCGTCATAGCTCTTGATGACGTCGCGGTTGATCGCGAAGAAGCCCTTGCAGTTCTCCTCGTGAGTGCGGCCGTTAGCGGTGATCGCCGGCTTGAGCTTGCCCTTCTCGAGCAGTTCCGCGATCACGGCAGGCAGGCCACCCGCGCGATAGTAGTCCTCGCCGAGATATTCGCCGGCCGGCTGCATGTTGACCAACAGCGGCGTGTCGTAGCCGATCTTGGTCCAGTCCTCGTTGTCGAGCTTGACGCCGATATGCTTGGCGATGGCGTTGACGTGGATCGGCGCATTGGTCGAGCCGCCGATCGCCGAGTTGATGACGATGGTGTTCTCGAAGGCCTCGCGCGTCAGGATCTTCGAGGGGATCAGGTTCTCCCAGACCATCTCGACGATGCGGCGGCCGGTGAGATAGGCCATCTCGTAGCGGTCGCGATAGGGCGCGGGGATCGCGGCTGCGCCGGGCAAGGTCATGCCCATCGCCTCGGCGAGCGCGTTCATGGTCGAGGCCGTGCCCATGGTGTTGCAGTGACCCGCGGATGGCGCGGACGATGCAACAAGATCGACGAAGCCGCGATAGTCGATCTCGCCGGCGGCCATCATCTGGCGCGCCTTCCAGACGATCGTGCCCGAGCCGGTGCGCTCGCCGCGGAAGTCACCGTTCAACATCGGGCCGCCGGGCAGGGCGATCGCCGGGATGTCGACCGTCGCGGCCGCCATGATCTGGGCGGGGGTGGTCTTGTCGCAGCCGGTGGTCAGCACGACGCCGTCGATCGGGTAGCCGTAGAGGATCTCGACCAGCGAGAGATATTGCAGGTTGCGGTCGAGCGACGCGGTCGGGCGCTTGCAGGTTTCCTGGATCGGATGGATCGGGAATTCGAAGGGCACGCCGCCCATCTCACGGATGCCGTCGCGGACGCGGGAGGCGAGCTCGAGATGATGGCGGTTGCATGGGGCGATGTCGGAGCCGGTCTGGGCGATGCCGATGATCGGGCGGCCGGATTGCAGTTCCTCACGCGACAGGCCGAAATTCATGGTGCGCTCGATATAGAGCGCGGTCATGTCGGCATTGGCGGGATTGTCGAACCAGGCTTTCGAGCGCAACTGCTCCGGCTTGATCTTGCGGACCGGCTTCTTCCCGTTAGGCGTCTTGCTAGTAGGCGTCTTGGCCATCCCGTCATTCCCTCTCGCGGCCCGGCGGCCTTTGCGCCGCTTCGGCATCGTCTTTAAATCGATTTGATCGACAGGTCATGCCGATCATGAGCGGAGCGGCAAGGGCGCTTGCCGTGATCGCTGTATGCTGCATACAACGACTTGGCGCGCCGTGCCAATCGCTTGGAGGGCGCCGTCGCCAGCAAAGGTCGCCGCGGCGCAGTTTGCAAGTGTTCCAAATGCGCCCCCGTCGCGACCGCAGCGCAGAAGACGGGCTTGCGCCGCCGCTAGCTTTGCGGCCAAGACAGATTGAACCGCGGTGGCTTGAAGACCGGCCGCGAGCGAAGAGGAAACCGCCATGACGCTGCAAATCGTCCCATCCTTCGGCCGGATCGGCGAGGAGAACGCCTTCGCCGTGCTCGCCCGCGCGACCGAATTACAGCGCCAGGGCAAGGACATCATCAATCTCGGCATCGGACAGCCGGATTTCCCGACTCCCGAGCATATCGTCGAGGCAGCCGTGAAGGCGCTGCGCGACGGCCATCACGGCTACACGCCGGCCAACGGCATCCTCCCCTTACGCGAGGCGGTCGCCGCCGACCTGCACAAGCGCTTCGCAGTGAATGTCTCGCCTGAGGAGGTGATGATCGTGCCGGGCGGCAAGGTCACCATGTTCATGGCGATCCTGATGTTCGGCGAGCCCGGCGCCGAAATCCTCTATCCCGATCCCGGCTTTCCGATCTACCGCTCGATGATCGAGTACACCGGCGCAACGCCGATCCCCGTGCCGATCCGCGAGGAGAACGGCTTTGCCTTCTCGGCCGAGGAGACGCTGGCGCTGATCACGCCGAAGACGCGGCTCCTCATCGTCAACTCGCCGGCGAACCCAACCGGCGGCGTCACGCCCAAGGCCGAGGTCGACAAGCTCGTCGCCGGGCTGGCGAAGTTCCCCGATGTCGCGGTGATGTCGGACGAGATCTACGACCAGATGCTCTATGACGGCGAGAAGCATGTCTGCCTCTTGAGCTATCCCGAGATCCGCGACCGGCTGATCCTGCTCAATGGCTGGTCGAAGACCTATGCCATGACCGGCTGGCGCATGGGCTTCTCGGTCTGGCCGAAGCCGCTCTACGACAATGCCCGCAAGCTCGCGGTGAACTCGCATTCCTGCGTCAACGCGCCGGCGCAATGGGCGGGTCTCGCCGCCCTGACCGGCCCGCAGGATGCGGTCGCGATGATGCTGGCGGAGTTCGACCGGCGCCGGAAGGCGGTGGTCGCCGGGCTGAACGATCTGCTGGGCGTCTCCTGCATCGTGCCGAAAGGCGCCTTCTACGCTTTCCCGAACGTGTCGCAGACCGGCTGGAAGGCGAAGAAGTTGGCCTCCGCCCTGCTGGAGGAAACTGGCGTCGCCACGATCGGCGGACCGGATTTCGGTGTGCATGGCGAGGGTTATATCCGGCTTTCCTACGCCAACTCGCTGGAGAATATCGAGCGGGCGCTGGGCCGGATGGCCGAGTTCCTCAAGAGCGCGAAGGCGGCCTGACAATGACGATCACTTGCCATCTGCGTTACGTCGTCGACCCCTACCAGCTGCCGGCCTTCGAGGGTTATGGCAAGGCCTGGATCCGACTGGTCGAGCGGTTCGGCGGCAAGCATCACGGCTATTTCATGCCGTCGGAAGGAACCTCGAACGTCGCGCTGGCGATGTTCAGCTTCCCGTCCTTCGCAACATATGAGGCCTATCGCGAGGCGGCGTCCAAGGACGCCGAGTGCCTTGCCGTGGTCGCCGAGAACGACAAGCACCGCTTCATCATCAGCTATGAGCGCAGCTTCTTCCGGCCGGTCTTCGAGGACGATCAGGGCGTCAAGCGGGCGCCTTGACCCGTCCCGGAACCAGCCGGACCTTGCGTGGCGCCGCCAGCCAGATCGCCGCCGCCGAGACGAAGCAGCAGGCGATGACCAGCAGGAAGGCGAGGCGATAGCTGCCGGTCGCGTCATGGATCGTGCCGGCGAGCCAGGGGCCGGCCGCGCCGCCGCCGAGCAGCGCCACAGTGACCGTTCCGAAGATCGCGCCGAAATGCGGCCCTTCGAATATCTCGAAGACGATCGGACCCAAGACCGAGGTGATCGCATAGCCCAGGAAACCCTGCGCGATCACCATCACATAGAGCAGCACCGGCGAAGGCGTGTGCTCCAGCGCGATCAGCGCGGCATAGCAGATGGCGAAGCCCAGGCAGCCGGCCATCCAGATCCATTCGCGGCCGATGCGATCCGACAGGGCGCCGAGGCCGATCTGCCCGGGGATGGCGACGGCGCTGACCAGCCCCAGCGCCCATGCGGCGGTGAGCGGGGAAAAGCCGACCTCGATCAGGTATTTGGTCTGGTGGACCTGCACCGCATACCAGGCGATCAGGGCACAGAAATAGCCGATCATGATCCACCAGAAGCGCGCGGTGCGCAGCGCCCGCGCTAGTGTCCATTCGACCGCGACCCAGGCCGGATCGACCACGGCCGCCTTGCGTTGCGCGGCGACGTGGCCGGCCGGACCGGTTTCGCCATCCGGCTGCAATCCGAGATCCTGCGGCTTGCGCCGGACCAGCAGATTGAGCGGGCCGAGCAGGAAGAGCACGAGCAGGCCCATGATCCAGCAGGCTGCGCGCCAGCCGTCGCGGTTGATGATCGATTGCAGCCAGGGGAGGAGCAGCAATGCGCCGACACCGACGCCGGAAAAGGCGATGCTGATCGCGAAGGCCCGGCGGCGCACGAACCAGTTCGGCAGGAACAGTGATTGCGCCGAGAAGCTCATCAGATTGGCGCCGCAGCCGACCAGGACGCCGAGCGTCAGATAGAGATGCCAGGCCGCGCCGATCGCGGGCGCGATCAAAAGTCCCGCGGCCAGCATCGCCACGCCGATCTCTATGACGACGCGCGGGCCATGCCGGTCCATGACGCGGCCGACGAAATTGCTGGTCACGGCCGAGAGCAGGAAGCCGAAGGAGAAGGCGCCGGAGGCGAGCCCGCGGTCCCAGCCGAACTCGTCGATCAATGGCGGCAGCAGCAGCGAGAAGGCCGTACGCGCGCTGACGGCGATCGCCATGGTGACGAAGGCGATGCCGATGATGACCCAGCCATAGTAGAAGGGCAGGCGGGCCGACCAATGCGGGGATGATGATTGCATCCCGCATTGGATGGCCGGGCGAGCCGGGCGGTCAATCCGTGCCCGGCGCACTCCGGCCTTGCGTCAGCGGTCAGGCCTTGGCGGCGCTGGCGGCAGCGTCGATGTTCGCGACCAGCTCGGCATCGAGGCCGAGCGAGCCGGCGAGACCAGCGAGAAAGTCCTTCTCGGCCGGAGTATCCGGATTGATGGCGATCCGGGCGGCCGTATAGATCTGCGCGGCAAGCTCCGGGCTCTCGGCGCCTTCGACCAGCGTATCGACGCTGGCTGGGTTCGCCAGCTCGTTGGCGAGCCATTCATTGGCTTCCGCATCGAGGCCCGCTTCGCGCAGGCCGCCAAGAATAGCGTTGCGCTCGCCATCGTCGATATGGCCGTCGGAGGCGGAGGCGGCGATCATGGCGCGGATGAAGACCAATGCGTGCTCGTTCTTGGCCGCTTCCGGCTCGAAGCCGGAGCCCGCGGGGGCCGGCAGTGCGGCCTGCTGGTCGGCGCCGAGCAGCGGCTTACCGGCCTGATAGTTCTGATAAGCCTTGTAGGCGAGGCCGCCGATCAGAGCGAGGCCGCCCATCTTGGCTGCCGAGCCGGCGAGCGAGCGGCCGGCGGAGGTTCCGAAGATCAGCGCGCCGAGACCGCCGAGTACGGCGCCGGCAGCGAGCTGGTTGCCACCGAGCATGCCCTTGGCCTGTTCGATCAACTGTTCCGGCGTTTTGCCGCCGGAGAATCGGCCGACGATGTCGGTCGCGCCCTGCTGCACGCCTGTGTTGCGGGCGGCGTCCTGCACGCCCTGTGTCGCCTGGCCGAAGATCTGGCCGGCCATGCCGGCGAGACCGCCGGTGCCGCCGGCCTGCTGGACCTGCTGGGCGAGATTGCCGAGCACGCCGCCCAGCCCGCCAGCCTGGCCGCCCTGGGCGCCAGCCTGGCTGCCTGCATTGACGAGGGCGTCGAGGAGGGACTTGGCGTTGAACATCGAGAAAGCTCCCTGATAGGTCTGCCGCGGCCGCAATCTAGGCATGCGTCCACCGGGACGCTAGGGCCGCCATGCAATTGCGACGGGAGCATGACGCATGCGATCATCAGGCGGAAAAACGCGCCGGGGCCTTGCCAATCCCCGTAAAATCCTTATACAGCCGGCCATCGCATCAGGCGCGCATGTCGTTTGCTCGATGAGAGCCGGTCTCCGGTTCGCGTCGCCTTCAGTTTTTTGACCGGTTCTGCCGAAAGGTGGGCCGATGGGAGTACCGGCTATGAAGATCCGCAATTCGCTGAAGTCGCTGCGCGCGCGCCATCGCGACAACCAGCTCGTGCGCCGCAAGGGCCGCGTCTACATCATCAACAAGGTCCAGAAGCGCTTCAAGGCGCGTCAGGGCTGAGGCGTCGCGCGGCCTTCGGGCTGCGCCATCAGCGTCCTTGTCGAGATTGAAAGAGCGGGCTGCACATTGTGCGGCCCGCTTTTTTGGCTTGGGCTCGACCTCATTCTCCCGCGATCTCTCTGGGCCGTGAATTGACGCGAGGCCCCTTCGCGCCCACCTTGGTGGCATGAAGCTGTCTCGTCTTGCCCGCCTTGTGCTGATTCCGGGGCTGCTCCTCGCAGCCATGCCGGGGAGCTTTGCGCAGCAGGCGCCCCTGCGCGACGGCGCGGTGCCGAATGCCGACCGCGACGACAAGCCGAATCTGCCGGAAGCGCCGCCGCCGCGCAGTCCGGCCGTCACGCTCGACCGGCTGTTCGAGCGGCTCGCCGCGGCCAAGACCGCGGACGAGGCAAAGGGCATCGCCAATCTGATTCAGCGACGCTGGGCGCGCTCGGGCTCGGATACCGCCGATCTGCTGATGACCCGGGCGCAGGACGCGCTGAAGGCGCGCGAATTGCCGCTGGCGATCGAATTGCTCGACCGGGTCATCTCCCTGGAACCCGACTGGGCCGAGGGCTGGAATCAGCGCGCCAATGCGCTGTTCCTGCAGGGCGATCCGATTCGCTCCTTGCTCGACATCGCCGAGACGCTGAAGCGCGAGCCGCGCCATTACGGCGCGATGATGGGGCTCGGCACGATCCTGCGCCAGCAGGGCGACGACAAGCGCGCCATGGTCGCCTATCGGCGGGCTCTGGTGGTCTACCCGCAATTGGAAGCGGTGAAGGACGCCGTCGAAGCACTCAAGCTCGAGGTCGACGGCCGCGACGCGTGAGACGACTCACACGTCATGCTCGGGCTCGACCCGAGCATCTCTGGCCGGTTGAGGCTCCATTCAACACCTTCTCGTCCTGAGATTCTTGAATCTGCGCTTCGCTGTGTCCGAGAATGACCCGTGGTCTCGACCTTGCCATTTGGCAGCATTTTATCTATATTCTGCCAAATGGAGATTTCCTGATGAGCCAGCTCTCGCCGGTTCCGACCACACCCGACGCCTTCTCACCCGCCGCGATCACCGAAGCGGAGGCTGCGGCGATGTTCCGGGCGTCGGTGAACCTGTTCCGGCTCTGGGGCCTGACCGACGAAGAGGCCGCCGTGCTGCTTGACCAGCCGGTGCGCAGCTATCGGCGCTGGAAAGCCGGCGATATCGGCCGGATCGATCGCGACGCCAAAGCGCGGCTGTCCAATCTGATGGGCATCCACAAGGCGCTGCGCCTGATTTTCCGCGAGCCGCAGCGCGGTTATGCCTGGGTCAATGCGGGCAACGAGGCGTTCGGTGGGAAATCGGCACTGGAGGTCATGCTCGGCGGCGAACTCACCGACCTGATGCGGGTGCGGCGCTATCTCGACGCGGAGCGCGGGCTCTGGTGAGCTCCGGCACCTTTCCGGTCGCAAAGGTCGCATGGCCGGCCGCGGTCCGCATCATCCGCAGCGCCTTCCCGCCGATCGACCTGTTCGAGGACATTGCCGATCCCGCCGACTGGCCGCTGCTGATCCTGGCCGAGATGAAGACCAACCCGCGCCTGATGGAGACGATCGGCAATCTCGATCTGGTGCCGCCGTCCCGCCGTGTCTCCGGCCCGGGAGCGAGCTGGCTGATGGCGCCGTTCACCCATGTCAGCCGCGACCGGCCGAGCCGCTTCAGCGATGGCTCGTTCGGCGTGCTCTATGTCGCCGAGAGCTTCGAGACGGCGCTGTTCGAGACGATCCATCACCATGGCCGCTTCATGGCCCGCACGAGGGAGGCACCCGGCTGGACCTCGCAGTTCCGCGAACTAGTGCTGTCGATCGACGCCACCCTGCACGATCTGCGCGGCGAACGGGCAGGGGAGAGCATCCTGCTGCAGCCGGACGACTACGCAGCGAGCCAGGCTCTGGGCGCAAAGCTGCGCGCCGCGAGCTCGGATGGCGTCGTCTATCCGAGCGTGCGCCGGCCGGACGGGGAATGCGCCGGGCTGTTCTGGCCCGACCTCGCGAGCAATCCCGTCCAGGGCCGCCATCTCGACTATCACTGGAACGGCGAGCGGGTCGATCTCTACCGCGAGGCCGGGACCGGGAAGGTGTTCCGGATCGGGTAGCTTGGTGGCTGAGATCGCCGGCCCAACTCACCGCTTGCAGGGCACCGCCGGGCTCTGCCCGAAGGCCGGCCATTGCCCGGTTCTCTTCGCATCGGCGTAATAGCCGTCGCACATGGACACATAGGTTCCCGTCGAGCGGCTGACGCAGCGCTGGTGGATGGCAGCGCAGGTGTAGACCTGCTGTTGCTGCGCTTGCTGCTGCCCTCTTTGCTGCTGGCCCAGGGCAGGGGCGGCGAGAAGCATGGTCAGCCCAGCCACAGCTGTTCCGCAGATGATCGCCTGATGTGTCCTCTTATGCATGACGCGGCCCTCCCATGGCCCGTTCGAAAGCGTCGTTCCAGCTGGGCAGGGAACTCTTCACGACGCCCCGCCCTCGATGGCAGGAGTGATCGTTATCGATCCCGACAGCGGCCAAACCTCTCAGATGGGAGGTCGAGGCAGGCGCATTCGGGCTATCAGGCGTTGGGGAGTGCCGTGCCGGACAGCAGGGCGACCAGGTCGACCTGGCGGCTGACACCGGTCTTGGCGAAGACGCCCTTCAGGTAGAAGCGGACGGTCTCGCGCGACAGCCCCAGCGCAGCGGCGACCTCATCGGTCGAGTGTCCTTCCGACAGACCGCGCGCGACCCTGGCCTCCGAAGGTGTCAGGTCGAACAGGCCGGTGAGAAGCTCTGCGGTGGGGGAGGTCGGGCGGTCGAGCTGCGTGACGATCAGCAGGGCCTTTGCGCCGTTGAAGACGTCCCTCGCGCCGCCGGGCAGCGGCAGGACGTGGAGAACGCCGGCAGCGGCTTCGTCGGTCGGGGGCAGCGGGATCGAGCTCGTGCTGTCGCGCCGGCCCAGGGCGGCCAATGTCGTCGTCAGCAACTGGTTGCTGGCGGGATCGGACAGGCCGAGCTTGCCGTGGGCCAGGAAGACGATCTGCTGGGGCAGGGCCTGGATGGCCTGGTTCGCGGCCAGAATCCGATCTCCGGCGCCGAGCACCGCCGCCGGCATGCCGGCCTGGCCAAGCGCCTCGACGACGGCGCGTGCCTTTTCGAGATTGAGGCGCGTCGATAGTGCCGCCGCACGAGCCAAATGAGGTCGGAGGCCATCAAGGATACCGATCTCATCCGATGATACCGGGCCGTCCGAATAACGACGCTCTAGATCGATGATGGCGATATCGCCGTTCGGCATCGGCAGGGCCGTGCCCGCCGCATACCCAAGTCCCCTCGGGAAAAAGAAGCGCTGATAGACGTAACTATCGTCCATCTCCTCACGGCTGTAGAGCTGATGGTTCGCGAAGAAGCCGTGATGGCGTGCAGCGACGGCCTTCTGAAGCCGCATGTTGTTCGCCTGCAAAGCGGGGTCGCTGATGAAGTCCGCCATGACCTGCTCGACGTCCGCGGAACTCGTCCAGTGCGTGATCTGTCGAGCTGCTGTCGTGAACAGGATTCCGCCGAAACAGCCAGCGAGTTCCGAAACGTCATGCAGGACGCTCGGCCACAATTCGGGAATGACAGCCGCTTCGTAGATGCGGTCAATCAACGTCTCCCGGTCCACCATCGCCTGTCGCCCGGCCAGTGATCGCCTAAAACATTACTTTCTGCTTGGAATATTGCCAGTTGTCTATGACAGCTTTCGGCTACTCTTGAACCGCGCGCGACCCGCGGCTGGGCCGTTCAGACTCTCACCGCCTTCGCCTTCCGGTCCGCCCCTCCGAACACGCGCAGATACCTCGCGATCTCCGCCGGGTCTCCTGTCGCCTTGTTCGGGTTGTCGGAGAGTTTCACAGCCGGGCGGCCATTGGCGCTGACGACCTTGCAGACCAGCGAGATCGGGTCGAGATCGGGCGTGCCGACCGGCGAGCAGCCGACGAAGTCATTGGTCAGGTTGGTGCCCCAGCCGAAGCCGGTGCGGACCCTTCCGTGGAAGTGCCGGTAGGCCTCCTCGATCGAGTCGATGTCCATGCCGTCGGAGAAGATCAAGAGCTTGCTCTTCGGATCGCGCCCCTGGGATTTCCACCAGGCGATGATCTGCTCGCCGGCCTCGATCGGCGGGGCGCTGTCGGGGCGAAAGCCGGTCCAGTCGGCGAGCCAGGACGGGGCATCATCGAGGAAGGCAGTGGTGCCGAAGGCGTCCGGCAGCACGATCAGCAGGTTACCGCCATAGACCTGGCGCCATTCGTCGAGCACGCGATAGGGCGCGCGCTTCAGTTCCTCGTCGCTGTCGGCCAGCGCCGCCAGCACCATCGGCAGTTCATGGGCGTTGGTGCCGATCGCCTCGAGATCGTTCTCCATGGCGAGCAGGACGTTGGAGGTGCCGGTGAAGGTCGGCCCCAGTCCCTCCTTCAGCGCCTCGACGCACCAGCGCTGCCAGAGATGGCCGTGGCGGCGGCGCGTGCCGAAATCAGAGATGCGCAGGTCGGGCAGCTTCTTCAGCCGCTCGACCTTGTCCCAGAGCTTCGACTTGGCGCGGGCGTAGAGCACATCGAGGGCGAAGCGGTCCCAGGTTTTCAGCGCCTGGCGCGAGCGCAACTCGTTGACGATGGCGAGCGCCGGGATCTCCCACATCATCGAATGGGTCCAGGGGCCGGCGAAGGTCAGTTCGTACTGGCCATCGACCTTGCGCAGCTCGTACTCAGGCAGGCGGAACTCGGCGAGCCAGGCGATGAAGTCCGGCGTGAACATCTGGGTTTTGCCGTAGAAGCTGTTGCCGGCGAGCCAGATCAGCTCCTTCTTGGTGAAGCGCAGTTCGCGGGCATGGTCGAGCTGGGCGCGCAGCTCGGCTTCCTCGATCACGTCGGCGAGGCGGATCTGCCGGGAGCGGTTGATCAGGCCGAAGGTGACCTGCACCTCCGGATGGAAGCTCCTGATCATCTGCAGCATAAGCAGCTTGTAGAAATCGGTGTCGAGCAGGCTGCGGATGATCGGGTCGAGTCGCCAGCTGTGATTATAGGTCCGGGTGGCGATGTCGGTGAGGGCCATGGGCGTCGCTGGCTCGCAGAGGCTGACGGCTCAAGCAGTAGAGCAGGGATGGCCGCAGGGGAATGGTAGGCTGCCTACCGTCATTGCGAGGAGTGTAGCGACGAAGCAATCCAGGGGCGGCAGAGCTCTACGTCTCCTGGATTGCTTCGCTTCGCTCGCAATGACGGGAAAGCCTCACGCCTGCTCGACATGCTCCTTCGCGACGAAGGCGATGCGGACCATGTTGGTTGCACCCGGCGTGCCGAAGGGGACGCCGGCGACGACGATCAGGCGGTCGCCCTCGGCGGCGAATCCCTCGCGCACAGCGAACTTGCAGGCGCGGAAGGCCATGTCGTCGACATCGCTGGCGTCCTTGGTCACCACCGAATGGACGCCCCAGACCAGTGTCAGGCGACGCGCCGTGGCGGCGTTCGGCGTGAGAGCGACCACGGTCGAGTTCGGGCGCTCGCGGGCGATGCGGAAGGCGGTCGAGCCCGAGGAAGTCCAGGCCGCGATCGCCTTGAGGTGCAGCGCGTCGGCGATCTCGTGCGCCGCCTTGGCGATGGCGTCGGCGCCGGTCGCTTCCGGCTCGGCCTTCTGCGATTCGAGGATGGAGCGGTAGATCGACTCGCTCTCCACCTCCTCGGCGATGCGGTTCATCATCGTGACCGCTTCGATCGGGTACTGGCCGGCGGCGCTCTCGGCCGAGAGCATGACGGCGTCGGCGCCCTCGAACACCGCGGTCGCGACGTCGGAAACCTCGGCCCTGGTCGGCACCGGGGCGGTGATCATGCTCTCCAGCATCTGCGTCGCGACGACGACCGGCTTGCCCATGCGCCGCGCCATGCGGGTCATGCGCTTCTGCGTGCCCGGCACCTTCTCGATCGGCATCTCGACGCCGAGATCGCCGCGCGCCACCATGATCGCGTCCGAGGCCTCGATGATCTCCTGGAGCCGGGCCACCGCCTGCGGCTTCTCGATCTTGGCGAGCGCCAGCGCCCGGCCCCGCACGATCTTGCGGAGATCCGCCATGTCCTCCGGCCGCTGCACGAAGGAGGCCGCGATCCAGTCGACGCCGATCTCAGCCGCGGCCTCGGCGTCGGAGCGGTCCTTGTCCGTCATGGCCGAGACCGGGATCGTCGTGTCGGGCAGGCTGACGCCCTTGCGCGAGGAGAGCTTGCCGCCGACGAGGACCTTGGTCACCGCCTGCTTCGGCGAGGCCTTCTCGACGACGAGACGGATCTTGCCGTCGTCGAGGATGAGATGATGTCCTGGTTCAAGGGCCGAGAGAATCTCCGGATGCGGCAGGTGCACGCGCTTCACGGTTCCGGGTGCGGGATCGGCGTCGAGGGTGAAGCGGGCGTCCTTCTCCAGCATCACGGCGCCATCGCCGCCGAACTGACCGACACGCAGCTTCGGGCCCTGCAAATCGGCGAGGATGCCGACCGGACGGCGGAATTCCTTCTCCAGCGCCCGGAGCATCGCGACCTTGGCCGGCAGATCCTCACGCTGGGTGTGGCTCATATTGATGCGGAAGACGTCGACGCCGGCCTTGAACAGCGCCGCGCACATCTCCGGCGTCGACGAGGCTGGTCCCAGCGTCGCGATGATCTTGATCCGCCGTTCCCGCCTCATCACGTCATGTCCCCTTCAAAAGCCCCGAACGCCTGCTTCTTGCAGGCCTTGCCGATTCAAACGATTAGAGCAAGCCGATTGCCGCAGTGCAGTCATGGGCGCGGTGCTCCGCCAGCCGTGTCCGTCAGCTGGATCGTCCAGCCCTTCTGCTCGCCGGTGTCGACCTCGAAGAAGCCGGCGCGCTCATAGCCGCGCGCCAGGCAGTCCTCGATGCCGCGAATGGTGAATTCCTTGTTGCGCGTGCACATGACGGATTTGCCGGTCCACTCGCCGCCCTTGTCGTAATCGACGGCGTGGACGTAATAGAAGCGCGCCGCCAGCGTGCCGCGCAGCAGCGTCTCGCAGGCACGCGGCGCCAGGTTCCACCAGCCCTCGGTGACCCAGCCCTGCGCATCGCGATAGCCGAGCGCGACGCCGATGCGGCTGCCGGTGGTGTTGCACATGCGCAAATCCGCCAGCGCCGGGGCGGCGCCGGCCAAGAGCAGCCCGGTCGCGAGTGCTGCTGGAAGAAGAAATCCGCTTCGGCTCATGAAGTGTGTCTTGGATCGATCAGAATCACGCGGCAATCGTTGACATTGGTCAGGGTCGGGCCGGTCTGCAACAGGTCGCCGAGCGGCGAGAAGAAGCCCGTCGAGTCGTTCTGGCTTAGCGATTGGGCAGGATCGAGGCCGAGAGCACGGGCGCGGGCCAGCGTGGTCTCGTCGATGACCGCGCCGGCCGGGTCGGTCGCCTCGCCGCCGCCGCCATCGGTGCCGTCGGTGTCGCCGGAGAGCGCGACGATGCCGGGCTCTCCGCCAAGCGCGATCGCCAGCGCCAAAGCGAATTCCTGGTTCGGCCCGCCGCGGCCATTGCCGGCGATGGTGACGGTGAGCTCGCCGCCTGAGATCAGGGCGGCGCGGCGCCCGGCCGCCTTGAGCTCGCGGGCACGAGCCGCCTGGGCGGCCGCGACCTCGCGCGCTTCGCCTTCGAGATCGGGGCCGAGATCGATCGGCTCGTAGCCGGCCTCGGCCGCGGCCTTCACCGCTGCGGCGATGGCGTCGGCCGGGCGGGCGACGATGCGGTATTCGCTGGCGGCGAAGGCGGGGTCGCCGGGCTTGGGCGTCTCGCTGGCATCGTCGGCGAGCAGGGCCTGCGCTGCCGGTGGCAATGCGAGCTCGTAGCGCGCGACGATGGCGCGGGCATCGGCCATGCTGCTGGGATCGGGCACGGTCGGGCCCGAGGCGATCGCGGCGGGATCGTCATGCGGCACGTCGGAGACCGCGAGCGTGAGTAGTTTCGCCGGCGCGGCCGCGAGCGCGAGCCGGCCGCCCTTGATGCGCGAAAGCCGCTTGCGGACGATGTTCATCTCGCCGATCGGCGCACCGGAACGCAGCAGCGCCTTGTTGACCGCCTGCTTCTCGGCCAGCGCCAGCGCACCGGCCGGCGCGACCCAGTTGGCCGAGCCGCCGCCGGAGAGCAGCACCAGGACGAGGTCGTCGGCGGTGGCGGAGGCGGCAAGTTCGAGAGCGCGCGTCGCGCTGGCGATGCTGCCCTCGTCGGGAACGGGGTGTCCGGCGGCCAGCATCGGGATGTGACGGGTCTGCGCCTCGTAGCCGTGGCGGGCGACGGCATGGCCGATAAAGCGGTCCGGCGAGAGCTTCAGCGTGTCGAAATAATGGGCTTCCGCCAGCAAGGTCATGCTGCCGGCCGCCTTCCCGGCGGCAAGCAGGATCAAGCGGCCGTTCGGCGGAGGAGGGGGCAGATGCGCGGCGAGCCAGCTCCGGGGATGAGCGCGAGCAACGGCCGCGTCAAAAATCCGGCGGGCGGTCCGGTGCCGTTCCGCGATTGCGTCCTGCCGCTGCTCCAAGCGTCTTCCCCGTGCGAATCTGCTGCTGGCACTCGACTTTCGTCTTAGCCGCTTATCGGCGTCTTACTAGAGCATGTCGGGTGAAAGTGGATACGCATTTGCGATCAGGACATGTTCCAGGATGATGAGTCGGTGCGGATTCTTGCTGCGCTCCCGTTCCGGGCAAGGCGAAAGCAAGCTATGTCGCGCGGGAGCGGGCGTCAGCCGCGATTTGATGATGTAATCCGAGGTCATGATGCGTGCGGACGAGGGCCTGCAGAGCGACCATCCGGTTCGGCAGCCTGGCGATGTCGAGATCATCCCCGGCGATCCGGCGACGGGCGTCCTCCTGCTCTGCGACCATGCGACGAACGCCATCCCGGCCGAGCTGAACCTGCTCGGCCTGCCGCCGCAGCAGCTCGAACGCCATATCGCCTATGACATCGGCGCTGCCGAGATGACGCGGGCGATGGCGCAGGCGCTCGGCGCTCCCGCCGTGCTCAGCAATTTCTCGCGCCTGCTGATCGATCCCAATCGCGGCCGGGACGATCCGACCCTGGTGATGCGGATCTCCGACGGCGCGATCGTACCGGGCAATGCCAGGATCGACGAGGCTGGCATCGCCGAGCGGATCGCGCGCTATTACGCGCCCTATGACGCGGCGATCGATGCCGCGGTCGAAACGGCGCTCGCCGCGGGGCATCCCCCGGCGATCGTCTCGCTGCATTCCTTCACGCCGTTCTGGAAGGGCGTGCCGCGGCCCTGGCATGCGGGCGTGCTCTGGGACAGGGAAGGAAGACTGGCGCAGGCGCTGATCGCGGCGCTGCAGGCGGAGGGCGACCTGATCGTCGGCGACAACGAGCCCTATAATGGCGGGTTGCCCGGCGACACGATCGACCGCCATGCGACCCGCCGCGGCCTGCTCGACGCGCTGATCGAGATCCGGCAGGACCTGATCGGCGAGCCGCATGCGGCCCGCGCCTGGGGCCTCAGGCTGGCCAGATTGCTGCCGGGAGCGCTGGCTGCGGCACGAGAGATGTGAACTTCTGGCCGTTCTTGCTTGACCTCGCCGCCCATCCTTGCGAACCCCTGCGGCCGAATTCCGAAGAAGGGTTTTGAGAATGGACGATCCGGTTGCAGGCGATCAGCTCAAGAGCATCGTGCAGCGCATCGAGCGGCTTGAGGAAGAGAAGAAGACGATCTCCGACGATATCAAGGAGGTCTATTCCGAGGCCAAGGCCAATGGCTACGACGTCAAGGTGCTGCGCAAGGTGATCGCGCTGCGCAAGCGCGACCTCAACGAGCGCCAGGAGGAGGAGGCAATCCTCGAGCTCTACCTGCAGGCGGTCGGCGAGAGCGCCTGAGACAGGTGCTGTGCAGGGACCCATAACCTGCGCATCGCCCATAGGCCGGCACTGGTCGGCTTCACATGAGAGCCTTCAGAACCCAGCCACCTCGCGGCTGGGTTCTGCTTTTTGGGGCGCACCCTGTCGGCATGGCGTCAGAGCGGCTCGTCCGAAACGATCTGTATGATCTTCCGGGTTTTCGCGTCGACCAGGGCGATGATCTTGCCGTCGAAGATCAGCATCCCGTAGGCGCGCGGATAGCTTTCGCCATCGACGCCGATGATATGCATCGATCTCGGGACGTAGTCGCCGACGGAGGGCTTTGCCCCCGGCAGCGAGACGAGACTGGCGGCGCGGGCCGGCGCCGGGAGGATCGCCATCGTGGAGATCGTCAGCCCCAGGACAAGGATCGACAGGGCGGTCGACATGAGGATGGCTGCGCTAACTGATGCGGACATGGTTCCCTCGCTTGCATCTTGTGAAAGCCAGGCTCGGGAGAAGGATGACGCCGGGCGCCTGTTGCCAGCAATTGGCTGTGCGGGTGAACGACTAGCGCTAACGTATAGGTGCAGTACGACGCTCCATTGCTCTTTTGCACCTGACGCTAGGCTTGAGAGCTATGGGCCGTGCCGCGGCCTCCAGGATGCTGGCGGTGGCAAGCGGCGGGCTTGGTCTCAGGGTTGTCCGGACAGCTCTCCCGCGCGCCAGTTCGCGGCGAGCTCCCTCAGGGCCGTGATGAAGATCTGGGCTGAGAGCGACAGCACGGCGTCGGCGCGCGTCGTCAATCCGACGGGCCCAAGCGTGTCCTCTGTGAAGGCCGGCAACAGGGCGAGCAGACCCCGGGCGACGTCCTCGGCGACCACGCCTTCGGAAATGAACCAGATCGCGTCGGTCTGCAGCAGGTAGCCGCGGGTGAAGGCATCGGAGACCGTCTCGATCACACCGGCACGAGGCTGGATCGAATTGGCGATCATGTAGCGCTCGACCGTCGAACTGATGACGGAGCCCGGCGGCGGCATCAGCAATTGGTATTGTGCGATCGCGGCCGGGACGAATCCGTTCCCGCGCAGCAAGGGATGCTCTGGCCGGACCACCAGCGCGATCCGCTCGGAATAGAGGTGCTCGAAGTTGAAGCCGGTCATCGTCTCCGGCGCGGCCATGCGCCCGATGACGAGATCGACGTCGCCGAGCCGGAGCTGTGCCATCAGCACATCATTCGCCCCGGTCACGACCCGCGGCCTGAGGCGCTCATAGCGCTGCGTTACCTGCGCAATGGCGGCCGGGAGGATGCGGGCCGACGCCGTTGGCAGCGCGCCGACCGTGAAGGCGTGCTCGGGCGACATCTCGTCGCCGCCGACCATGCGCACGCCCTGCTTCAGCGCTGTGACGCTCGCGCTGGCATAGCGCAGGAAAATCTCACCCGCGCCGGTAAGCAGCATGGTCCGGCGGTTGGGCTCGAACAGGGCGACGCCGAGAAGCTCTTCGAGCTCTTGCACGGTCTTGGAGATCGCGGGCTGGCTGATATTGAGCACCGAAGCCGCTTTGACCACGCTCTTCAGCCTGGAAACCTCGATGAAGCAGCGCAGATGGCGGAACTTGATGCGCCGATCCATCGTCGACAGGCGCGGTTCGGCCATAGCTCAATAACCCCCTGGTTATTATCTCGGGCAGTGATTTCATTTAACATAAGAGTTTGGCTGCTGCATATTCCCCGGCACAAGCAGGCGCCGGCAGCTTTTTGCGCCGGTAGTCCGGGTGAAAGACAATTGCCTTCGTCTCATCCGGCGGCGAATGGCAATCGAGGAAACAACAAGGGTTTTCCCGCATGAGCGAAGCCTTCATCTGCGCCTATCTCCGCACGCCGATCGGCCGCTTCGGCGGCTCCCTGTCCTCGGTGCGGGCGGACGATCTCGGCGCCGTGCCGCTGAAGGCTCTGCTCGAGCATCATCCGCAAGTCGATTTCGGCGCGGTCGACGACGTGATCTTCGGCTGCGCCAACCAAGCGGGTGAGGACAACCGCAATGTCGCGCGGATGTCGCTGCTGCTCGCCGGCCTGCCGAAAGAGGTGCCCGGCACGACAATGAACCGGCTCTGCGGCTCAGGGATGGATGCGGTCATCGCCGCGGCCCGGGCGATCAAGGCCGGCGAGGCCGAACTGATGATCGCCGGCGGCGTCGAGAGCATGAGCCGCGCGCCCTTCGTCCTGCCCAAGGCCGACAGTGCTTTCTCGCGCCATGCCGAGATCCACGACACCACCATCGGCTGGCGCTTCATCAACCCGCTGATGAAGGCGCAGTACGGCGTCGATTCCATGCCGGAGACCGGCGAGAATGTGGCGGCCGACTGCAAGATCAGCCGCGGCGATCAGGATGCCTTCGCGCTGCGCTCGCAGCTCAAGGCGGTGGCGGCCCAGCAGAACGGCCGGCTCGGCAAGGAGATCGTGCCGGTCGTGATCCCGCAGCGCAAGGGCGACCCGATCCGTGTCGAGAGCGACGAGCATCCGCGCGGCGACACCACGCTGGAGAAGCTGGCCAAGCTGCCGACGCCGTTCCGCAAGGAGGGCGGCACCGTCACCGCCGGCAATGCCTCGGGCGTCAATGACGGCGCCGCGGCGCTGATCGTCACCTCCGAGAAGGCGGCAGCGAAATATGGGCTGACCCCGCTGGCGCGCGTCCTTGGCGGAGCCACCGGGGGCGTCGCGCCGCGCGTGATGGGCCTCGGTCCGGTGCCGGCGACGCGCAAGCTCTGCGAGCGCCTTGGCATCAAGCCGACGGACTTCGACATCGTCGAGTTGAACGAGGCCTTCGCCAGCCAGGGCATCGCCGTGCTGCGCGAGCTCGGCATCGCCGAGGACGGCGCCCATGTGAACCCGAATGGCGGCGCTATCGCGCTCGGCCATCCGCTCGGCATGTCGGGCGCACGCATCGCCGGCACGGCCGCGCTGGAGCTGTCGCTCACCGGCAAGCGCCGCGCGCTCGCCACCATGTGCATCGGCGTCGGCCAGGGCATCGCCATCGGGCTCGAACGGGTCTGACGGCAGCCCGCCGGAGCAATTCAGGACAGTGGGAGTGAAACTGAATGACGCAGAAGGTCTATGACAGTCCGGCGGCGGCCCTGGACGGGCTGCTGTTCGACGGGATGACGATCATGTCGGGCGGCTTTGGCCTGTCGGGCAATCCCGAGAGCCTGATCCCGGAGATCCGCCGGTCGGGAGTGAAGAACCTCACCGTGATCTCGAACAATGCCGGCGCTGACGGCTTCGGCCTGTGGATGCTGCTGGAGACGCGGCAGATCAAGAAGATGATCGCGTCCTATGTCGGCGAGAACAAGCTGTTCGAGCAGCAATACCTCTCCGGCGAGCTCGAACTCGAACTCAACCCGCAGGGCACACTGGCCGAGCGCATCCGCGCCGGCGGCGCCGGCATCCCGGCCTTCTACACCAAGACCGGCGTCGGCACCGTCGTCGCCGAGGGCAAGCCGGTCGAGGAATTCGAGGGACAGCTCTATGTCCGCGAGACCTGGCTCAGGGCCGATCTCGCGATCGTCAAGGCCTGGAAGGCTGATACGGCCGGCAACCTCGTCTATCGGCGTACCGCACGCAACTTCAACCCGAACATGGCGACCGCCGGCAAGGTGACCGTCGCCGAGGTCGAGGAGATCGTGCCGGTCGGTTCGCTCGATCCGGAGGCGATCCACACCCCCGGCATCTATGTCGACCGCGTCATCAAGAGCACGATCAACGAGAAGAAGATCGAGAAGCTGACCGAGCGCAAGAGGGAGACCGCCTGATGGCCTGGACCCGTGAACAGGTGGCCGCCCGCGCCGCCAAGGAATTGAAGGACGGCTTCTACGTCAATCTCGGCATCGGCATCCCGACGCTGGTGGCGAACTACATTCCCGATGGCGTCGACGTGACGCTGCAGTCGGAGAACGGCCTGCTAGGCATCGGCCCCTTCCCCTATGAGGGCGAGGCTGATCCGGACCTGATCAATGCCGGCAAGCAGACGATCACGACCCTGCCGAGCTCCAGCTTCTTCTCCTCTGCCGACAGCTTCGCGATGATCCGCGGCGGCCATATCGACCTGACCATTCTCGGGGCCATGGAAGTGGCCGCCAATGGCGACATCGCCAACTGGACCATCCCCGGCAAGATGGTGAAGGGCATGGGCGGCGCGATGGACCTCGTCGCGGGCGTCAAGAAGGTCATCGTGGTGATGGACCATGCCAACAAGGCGGGCGAGTCCAAGGTGCTGGAGCGCTGCTCGCTGCCGCTGACGGGGCAGGGCGTGGTCGATCTGATCATCACCGATCTCTGCGTGATGGCCTGCGACAAGGAAAAGGGCGGCGGGCTCACCCTGATCGAGCTGGCGCCGGATGTGACGCTCGACGAGGTCAAGGCCAAGACGGCTGCGCCCTTCACTGTGGCGCCGGAGCTGGCGAAAGCCGCCTAAGCATCACTTTCACGCAAAAGAGAGCCCGCCCGGCGCTGTCGCCGGGCGGGCTTTTCTGTTTCTGCCCGCCGTCCGGCCTGTGAGATCAGGCGATCTTGGGCAGCAATTCGTCGAGGCTCTTCTTGGCGTCGCCGTAGAACATCCGCGTGTTCTCCTTGTAGAAGAGCGGGTTCTCGATGCCGGAATAGCCCGTGCCCTGGCCGCGCTTGGAGACGAAGACCTGCTTCGCCTTCCAGACCTCGAGCACCGGCATGCCGGCGATCGGCGAGTTCGGATCCTCCTGAGCCGCCGGATTGACGATGTCGTTCGAGCCGATGACGATCGCGACATCCGTATTCGGGAAGTCCTCGTTGATCTCGTCCATCTCCAGGACGATGTCGTAGGGGACCTTCGCCTCGGCGAGCAGTACGTTCATATGGCCCGGCAGACGCCCGGCCACCGGGTGGATGGCGAAGCGCACCTCCTTGCCGGCGGCGCGCAGCTTGCGCGTCAGTTCCGACACCGATTGCTGCGCCTGCGCCACCGCCATGCCATAGCCCGGCACGATGATGACGCTGTCGGCGTCGTTCAACGCGGTGGCGACACCGTCGACGTCGATCGCGATCTGCTCGCCCTCGATCGCCTGCGCCGGTCCGGTGGTGTTGCCGAAGCCGCCGAGGATGACCGAGATGAAGGAGCGGTTCATCGCCTTGCACATGATGTAGCTGAGGATCGCGCCGGACGAGCCGACCAGCGCGCCGACGACGATCAGCAGGTCGTTGCCGAGCGTGAAGCCGATCGCCGCCGCTGCCCAGCCCGAATAGCTGTTCAGCATCGAGACCACGACCGGCATGTCGGCGCCGCCGATGCCCATGATCAGGTGGTAGCCGATGAAGAAGGCGAGCAGCGTCATCAGGAAGAGCGCCCAGAAGCCCGCCCCCTGCACGTAGAGGATCAGCAGCAGCAGCGAGAGCGCTGCGGCGCCGGCGTTGAGCATATGGCCGCCGGGAAGCTTTTTGGCCTTGCCGTCGACCTTTCCGGCGAGCTTGCCGAAGGCGATGATCGAACCGGTGAAGGTGACCGCGCCGATGAAGACGCCGAGGAAGACCTCGACCTTCAGGATCGAGATCTCGACCCCGGTCTTGTGCGCCAGCACGCCGGCAAAGCCCGTCAGCGCCTCGCGGGCAGCGGGAGCCAGCTTCATCACCGCGGCGAGCTCGATATGGGCATTGAAGCCGATCAGGACCGCGGCGAGGCCGACGAAGGAGTGCAGCGCAGCGACCAGCTGCGGCATTTCCGTCATCTGCACCTTCATCGCCACCTGCCAGCCGATCGCCGCGGCGATGGCGAACATGACGATGACGAGCCAGAGCTTGCCGCTGCCGGGGCCGAAGACCGTGGCGATGACGGCGAGCGCCATGCCGACGATGCCGTACCAGACAGCGCGCTTGGCGCTTTCCTGGTTCGAGAGGCCGCCAAGGGAGAGGATGAACAGGATGGCGGCGGAGATGTAGGCCGCAGAAACGATACCGATGCTCACTGCGGCCCCCTCAGGACTTCTGGAACATGGCGAGCATCCGGCGCGTGACCAGGAAGCCGCCGACGATATTGATGGAGGCGATCAGCACCGAGATCATCGCCAGGAAGGTGACGAGCCAGCTGGACGAGCCGATCTGCAAGAGCGCACCGAGCACGATGATGCCGGAGATCGCGTTGGTGACAGCCATCAACGGCGTGTGCAGCGAGTGCGACACGTTCCAGATCACCTGGAAGCCGACGAAGCAGGCGAGGGCGAAGACGATGAAGTGGCTCATGAAGCTCACCGGCGCATAGGCGCCGACGATCAGCATCAGCACGGTGCCGACGCCGAGCAGCATCAGCTGGGACTGGGTCTGCGCCTTGAAGGCGGCCGCCTCCTGCGCCCGCTTCTCCTCCGGGGTCAGCTCTTTGGCCTTCTCCTTCGGCTTCTGGGCCGCGATCGCGGCAATCTTGGGCGGCGGTGGCGGGAAGGTGACGGCGCCGTCGAAGGTGACGGTGGCGCCGCGGATCACGTCGTCCTCCATGTTGTGGACAGGCTGGCCGTCCTTGGCGGGCGTCAGGTCCGTCATCATGTGGCGGATATTGGTGGCGTAGAGCGTCGAGGACTGGGCCGCCATCCGGCTTGGGAAGTCGGTGTAGCCGACGATCGTCACGCCGTTCGCCGTGACGATCTTCTCGTCCGGCTTGGTCAGCTCGCAATTGCCGCCGCGCTCGGCGGCGAGGTCGACGATGACCGAGCCCGGCTTCATCGCCTCGACCATGTCTTTGGTCCACAGGACCGGAGCATCCCGGCCGGGGATCAGCGCGGTGGTGATGACGATGTCGACCTGCGGCGCCAGCTCGCGGAACTTCTTGAGCTGGGCCTCGCGGAATTCCGGGCTCGAGGGCGCGGCATAGCCGCCGGTCGCGGCGCCGTCCTGCTGCGCACCCTTGAAGTCGAGGAAGACGAACTGCGCGCCCATCGATTCGATCTGCTCGGCGACTTCGGGCCGGACGTCGAAGGCATAGGTGATGGCGCCGAGCGAGGTTGCGGTGCCGATCGCGGCGAGGCCGGCAACGCCGGCGCCGACCACCAGCACCTTGGCCGGCGGCACCTTGCCCGCGGCGGTGATCTGGCCGGTGAAGAAGCGGCCGAAATTGTTTCCCGCCTCGATCACCGCGCGATAGCCGGCGATGTTGGCCATGGAGGAGAGCGCGTCCATCTTCTGGGCACGCGAGATGCGCGGCACCATGTCCATGGCGATGGCGTTGGCGCCCTTGTCCTTGCAGAGCTCCATGAGCTCCTTGTTCTGCGCCGGGTAGAAGAACGAGATCAGCGTCTTGCCGGCCGTGAGCCGCTCGGCTTCCGCGGTCTCGGGCGGGCGCACCTTGGCGATGATGTCGGCCTCGTCCCAGAGCTCCGCGGCGCTGTCGACCACCTTGACCCCGGCGGTCCGGTAGGCCTCGTCGGTGAAGCCGGCTGCAATGCCCGCTCCGGCCTCGATGAGGCAGTCATAGCCCAGTTTCTGGAGTTGCAGCGCACTGTCGGGTGTCATGGCGACGCGCGCCTCACCCGCGAAGATTTCCTTAGGCGAACCGATCTTCACTACGCCCCCCCTTCTGCTGTGGGCCCGGCCGTTCAGCTTAGCGAGCAACATCGAAACGTGCAGCCATGCCCTTATGGCATCCGACAGGCGCGGCCGCTTTGCAAGCGCCGAGGTGCGGGTCGTATGGATCGTGCCGGCCGTTGCGCGAGCCCGCGATCGGTGCAGAGGCACGCGATTCAGGCGAGAACAGCCCCATTTTCGCCGGAATTCCTGTGCGCCGCAAAAAAAAGACCGCCCGGAGAAAGTTCCCCGGGCGGCGTTTGTGTCTCAGGAATGTTTATTCGGACGAGGGGTTCGAACCCCGCCTGGGCAGGCTCGATTCCGAGCGTCGCTCAGCGGTGAGTGCGGAAGCGGAGCTCGTCATCCATAAAGGTCTTCTCCGGGAAACCCGCCTCGTTGGAGCCGAACGGCATCTGAGCGGTGAGCTTCCAGGATGCGGGAATGTTCCAGGTCTTGGCGACCTCGGCGTCGACGAGCGGATGATAGTGCTGGAGGCTCGCGCCGATGCCGGCGTCGGCGAGCGCGGTCCAGACCGCCAGCTGCGCCATGCCGGTCGAATGCTCCGACCAGATCGGGAAGTTGTGTGCGTAGAGCGGGAAGTTGGCCTGGAGCGCCTTCACCGGCTCCTCATCCTCATAGAACAGCACCGTCCCGGCGCCGCTCGCGAACGCCTCGATCTTCTGGGCCGTCGCAGCGAAATCGGCGGCCGGCACGACCGCCTGCAGCGCTTCCTTGGCGATGCTCCAGAACTTGTCGCTCTCGCGGCCGAAGAGGATGACGGCGCGGGAGCTCTGCGAGTTGAAGCTGGAGGGAGACAGGCGGATCGCCTCCCGGATCAGGGCATCGACCTGGGTTTCGGAGATCGGCAGATTCTTGCCGAGGGCATATTGCGTACGGCGCTTCTTGAGCTTGTCGAGCATGGCTTCCTCATCTGTGAACGCGTGTCACACCGGCAGGCCGATGAAACGTGGGTGGTTTGTCCCGGAGCGCGCCCTTGAGGCGGCCGTCCTGCGAAAGCGGGATTTGATGAGGGAGAGGTAGCGGTTCACTTGTCGCACCAGAATGCCCATATTGGGCACCAATCTGTTGCTGATCCAGGAACGCTTGATGTCAGAGATCGACGATATCAGGAGCTTCGTCGCCGTCGTCGACGCCGGCGGCTTCGGCCGTGCCGCGCATAATCTCGGCCTGGCGAAATCGATCGTCAGCCGCCGCATCGCCCGGTTGGAGGCCGATCTCGGTGCACGGCTGCTCAGCCGGACGACACGCGGCGTCGCCGCGACCGAGGCCGGGCTGGAATTCAAGGCGCGCGGCGAGCGTATCCTGTCCGAGCTCGCCGAGGCGCGCGAGGCCATGGCCCAGCAATCGGAGGGCGCCGCCGGTCGCCTGCGGCTGTCGATGCCGCTCTCCTTCGGCTACCGCCATCTGGCCCCGGTGCTGGCGGAGCTGGCGCAGCGGCATCCGCGGCTGGAGCTCGATGTCGAGGCGAGCGACCGCCAGGTCGACCTGATCGGCGAGCGCTTCGACGCGGCGATCCGGATCGGCTCGCTGAAGGACTCCACTCTGGTCGCGCGCCGGATCGCTCCGGTGAAAGGGGCGGTGCTGGCCAGCCCGGACTATCTCGCCCGCCATGGCCGGCCGGAGACACCACTCGATCTCGCCCGGCACGAATGCCTGATCTATTCCGGCAACAGCGTCGTCGACTGGGGTTTTCGCGTGAACCGGCGCTGGGTCTCGGTGCGCCCCTCCGGTCGCTTGCGCTCCGACAATGGCGACACGCTGCTGAAATGGACCGAAGCCGGGCTGGGCATCACCGTGCTGCCGACCTTCATCGCCAGCGACGCGATTCGCGCCGGCACGGTCGAGCATATCCTCTGGCGCTATCCCATGCGCGAGAGCGCGTTGCATGTGGTGCGCCCGCCCGGCCCTTACGTGCCCGGCAAGGTCCGCGTGCTGATCGATCTGATGCTGGAGCGCTTCGGCAGCGCTCCCGCCTGGGATCCCTGCCAGGCCGCCGTCGAGGCGAAGATCGCGGCGGGGGAATTGTCGCGCGAGGACTACCCCGCCGACGAGCATCAAATGGCGTGAAGTCGAGCTTCACGCGAATTCGCGTGGCAATCCGGCCGCAAGCAGCCACTGTCCCGCCATGACAACGGGAGATCGCCATGCTGCTGGTTGGAATGCTCGACAGCCCCTATGTGCGGCGCGCCGCCATCACCGGGACCTTGCTCGGCCTCGATTTCGAGCATCGCTCGGTCTCGGTGTTCCGGCACATGCCGGAATTCCGCAAGATCAACCCGCTGATCAAGGCGCCAACGCTGGTCGCCGATGACGGCACGGTGATCAGCGAATCCCTGCTGATCATCCAGCATTTCGAGGATGTCGCCGGCCGCTCGCTGCGCCCGACCGACAAGGCGGCGCGAGTCAGGGATCTCAGCCTCACCGGCATCGGCATCGTCGCCGCCGACAAGGCGGTCTCGGTCGAATACGAGCGCAAGCGGCCCGAGGAAAAGCGCTACGACAACTGGCAGGAGCGCATCCTGTCGCAGCTTCACACCGCGCTCGACCTCCTCGACCAGGCGGCAGAGCGCGGCGAGATCGGCGCGGGGCCGGAGCTGCGGCCGGGCGATATCGCCGCCGCGATCGCCTGGGGGTTCTGCCGTTTCGTCATCCCGGAGTTCGTCGAAGCAGAGCGCTGGCCAGCGCTGGCGCGTCAGGCTGCGGCTTGCGAGGCGCTCGACGTCTTCAAGGCCTGGCCGATCGACAAGGAGTAGACCGGCGGAAGCGGCTCAGTTCTGGACGAAGGTGGTCGGCAATGCCTTGACCGCCGGTCCGCTGAAGCCGCTGGTGCCGACATCGCTGGGCTCGGCGGCGGAGAAGCCGAGCGCCGCAGCCGGGTTCGCACCGGCGACCCAACCCTTGGCATGGGCTTCCGAGCCGGTTTTTGCCTTGGCGGTCGCGACCGTCGCGCGGCGCGGGGCGGGGGCTTCCGGCGCCGAGACAGCGGCGAAGAGCGAATCGAGGCCAGCGCGGTCGGCATTGTATTCGGCTGCCATCGGGGTGCTGCGCGGCTGTACGGCGATCTGCGTCGTAGCGGGACGTTCCGGCGCTGCGCCCGGCGGGCGTGGCCGCATCGGCGGCAGCGGATGATTGACCGCGACCAGCTTGGCGCCGGCAGGGACGGCGACGGCGTCCTCGGCTTCGTCGTTGAGCCGCAGGCCCTCGGTCGACAGGCTCGCCAGCGCGACCGGGCGGGACGGCGGCAACGGCGCCGAGACCGGCCGGCCGGTCAGGATGGTTTCGAGCGCCGGTGCCACCGGGAGGTCGGTCGGCCGCCGCGGCGGCAGCGAGGCAAGGATAAGCTTCTGCTCGGCTGCGGGCAGCGGCAGCGCCGACGCTTCCGCTGCCAGGGCGGCGAGCTGCGGGGAGCCGGCCGGCGGGTTCGGAACGGGTGGCGTCAGGCCGCTCGGGCGCGCGACGGGCAGGGCGGTCGCGATCGGGCTCGGCTTCGGCGGCTCGGGCGGAGCGACCTGGGCGGGAGCGAGCGCCGCGACCTGTGTCTCCTCCGGCGGCTGCGTCGTGGTCGTGGTTGCGCGGTTCGAGCGTTCGCGCAGAACGGCGCGGCCGGTCGGTTCGGACTGGGCCGGCTGAGCATTGAAGACGGCGAAGCGGCCGCCATCGCCGCTGTTGCTGTCGCCGGCATAGGCCATCACGGTCGGCTGCGGCGTCGGCGCGCGGCGGGCCGCAGCCCGGCCGCGGGTCGGACGGGCGTCGGCCTCCTCGTCGTCGCCGCCGAACAGCGCGGCCCAGAAGCTCTTGCCGCCGCCGCTCGACGCCATGATCGCGCCTTCGTCGTAGTCGCCGGCGCCATAGCCCATCACCGAGCCACCGCTGGACAGGATCGAGGCCTTGGCAACCTCGTAGCCGCTGAGTGGCTTGCCGTCGGCGGGCAGATGCACCGTCTGCTCATCGGGGAAGAGGCGCACGAGCTGGTCGCGGGTCATGCGCGGCCAGGAGCGGACGGAGCCGGCGTCGAGATGAACGAAGGGGGTATGGGCGCCCGGATAGAAGCCGACGCCGCCGCGCTGCATGCGCATGGCCGTTTCGCGCATGCGGGCGGTCGGGGTATCCGGCAGATAGAAGTCCATCGCCTTGCCGAGCATGTGCTGGCTGTGCTTGGCGACGCCGCGCGAGCGCCGGCGCAGCATCGAGTTGGTGCCGGGCGAGCGATAGGCGGAGACGACGTGGAAGGGTTGGTCGGAGCCGACCTTGCGATGGACTTCCCAGGCGATGTCGAAGAGCTTCGGATCCATCCGGATCGGTTCGTCGGTGCGCCAGTCACGCAGCGCCCAGTTCAGCTTTTCCAGTCCCGAGGAATCGTAGCGGCCATCACGCTTGAAGGTGACGGTCGTCTCCTCCTTGGTGTGCATGTGCTTGATCGTGATGGTGCGGGTGTCGCCATTGGCGACGGCGTTTTGTGTGGCGCGCGCGCCCAGGACCAGGAGGCTCGCGCTGGCGATCAGGAGCAAGCCGACACGTTTGCTGCTCCGCAAAGACTGCGGGAGCCGTGCTGCGATCTCGGCTTTCGACCTGCTCACTCTGCCAGACCCGTCTCGAAGCGCCGGGCGAGCCGGAGCGATAAACGTGAAGGAACAGTTGCCGAGAAGGCTTAACGGGAGGTTACCGGCGAGACAACTCCCCCGCCGGAATCCGGCAAGCAAGATTGCTCGCTACCGGCAGATCATGGCGAAACCGTGCCGAATGGGACTTTCTCGCCGCAGAATCGGTCAGGAACGTTGCTCGAGCGCGTTCCGGACCAGCCTGTGGAAACCGTAGATGTCATCGAAGGTCGTGACCGCGCCGGCCTCGTTTACGACGATGGTCTCATAGACCAGATGGATTTGCAGCGGCTGCGGCAGCTTGATGGTGCGCTCGCCGGAGCCGATCAGCCGCTTTAGGCGCTCGCTCGTCCATTCCGGCCCGAGCACCTGGTCGGCGAGGGCGAACGGGTTTTCGACGCGCACGCAGCCATGGCTGAAGGCGCGCTTGCCGGCGCCGAACAGGCCGCGATTGGGCGTGTCGTGCAGGTAGACGGCATGGTCGTTCGGGAACATGAACTTGATCCAGCCCAGCGCATTGCGCTCGCCCGGCGGCTGGCGCACCGAGATGCTGCCATTCTTGCCGCGCGTCACGACATAGCCGCGCCGTGCGGCATAGTTCGGATCGTTGGCGAGACCCGGAAGGATCTCTTTGCGCATGATCGAGGGCGGGATGTACCAGGACGGGTTGACGACGACATGGTCCATCCGGTGCGAGAACACCGGCGTCGCCGATTCCGGCTTGCCGACGATGACGCGCGACTCATAGGCGAGCTTGTCGCCGTGCATCACGCGCATCCGGTATTCGGGGATGTTCACGACGATGCGGTTCTCGCCGATATCGCTCGGAAGCCAGCGCCAGCGTTCCATCTGGGCGATGATGTCGCTCTCCAGCCGGGTCGAGCGCGGCATGGCCAGCGCAGCGACGGTCTGGTCACTGAGCACGCCATCGGCGCGCAGGCCGGCCTGCTTCTGGAAATCGGCCAGAGCCAGCGCGGTCGAGCGGTCATAGACCGGCTCTTCGCTGGCGCCGAGGCCGAGCCGGGCGCGGACGAGCGGCACGCGGACATCGCGCATGCCGACCTTGAGGGTCGGGCCGGCCGGGATGCGGGCGACGGGCATCTCGGGCTTGTCGGCGCGCAGCTCGGCGAGCTTCGCTTTGAGATGCTGATAGCCGGCGTGCTGGGGATTATAGGCAGCGAGCACCACGCCGGCATCGGCGGCGCCGGTCAGCTCCGACAGCACCTCGGTCGCGGAAGGCAATTCGAGCTTGGGCGTGATCAGCTTGGAGAGGCGGCGCGGATCGATGCGGCCGCCGCGAGCGTCGCGGGCATAGAGCACGGCCAGCGCCGAGAGCCTGATATCGGCCGCCGCGAGGCTGTCCTTGTCGCTGCCCTCGAAGACCGGCAGCAGGTAGTCGCCGGAGCGCAAGCCGTCCTCGCCGGCACGGCCGAGCTGCGCGACGATCTGCTTGCCGGCGGCGCCGAAATCCTTGCCGTCGATCCAGAACGGCCGGTTCTCATTGGCGGCATAGGCGGCGATGATGTCGGCGCGCTCGCGAGCGGAGAGGCGGGGAAGGGCGGAGGCGATCTCGGCCTGCGCCGCGATCCGGCCGGAGAGTTCGAGCCCGGCCGGCATGGTGACCGCGACATCGGGGAGGGGTGGCAGGTCGATCTGCGAGGGCTTGGCGAGTTGCGGCTGCGGGGCGGGCTCGATCGGTTTGACCAGAGCCGGATCGACCGGCGGCGTCTCCGGTTCGGGCAGATCGAGATCGAACTCGGCCGGGGCGTGGTCAGGCCTGGTCGAGAGTGCGCCTGTGACCATCTCATTGGCCTCGGCCGCTGCGGCCGACTGCAGGCCGGCGGACGGGCGCAGGTCGAGCGTGACCTCCGCCGGGGCGGGGATGTCGAGCTGTCGCGGCTCGGCGTCAGTCTTGAGAATGACCAGAGCGGGCTGTTCAGGCAGTGGCTGACCGATCCCGCTTGCCTCCTGCGCTGTTGCGGCAGCGAGTGCGAACGAGAGGCCGAGAGCGGCGGTTGAGACGGTTTCCGCCAGGCGGCGAAGGCGCATCGATCTACTTCCCCGGTCCGGCCGATCCACGCCGATAACTGCGTGACTCGGCCTGCTTCGACAAGATGCCGCCCTGCAACAGCGGCCGATATTCGCCCTCTGCAGCCCGTCCCCTGCGGGTTGCAGAGCGCGTTTCGATTCGCTCTGATCAGGCCGCGTCGGCGCCGTCCTCGCCCTCGATCAGCCCGTAATCCTTGAGCTTGCGGTAGAGCGTCGAGCGGCCGATGCCGAGCTTGCGCGAGATCTCGGACATGTGGCCGCGATAATGGGCCAGCGCGAACTTGATGATCTCGCGCTCCAGCTCGTCGAGCGTGCGCATGTCGGAGCCTGCGACGAGGTCGAGCGCATTGGGATCGCGAACCGGGACCTGGATGACGCGCGGCGGCGCCTCGCCGCGCGGTTCGCTGGCGATGGAGGCGGGCGCCGGCGGGATGCGCACGTCGAAGCCGTCCATCTGCGCTGCGACCTGCGGGAACTCGGCGACGGTGAGTTCGTCGCCATCGGAGAGCACGACGGCGCGGAACATCGCGTTCTCGAGCTGGCGGACATTGCCGGGCCAGTCATAGTCGGCGAGGAGGGTCAGCGCCTCGGCGCTGATGCCGCGCAGCTTGCGGCCCTCTTCGGCGGCGAAGCGGGCGAGGAAGCCGCGGGCGAGATCGGCGACGTCCTCACGGCGACGGCGCAAGGGCGGCAGGGTGATCGGGAAGACGTTGAGCCGGTAGTAGAGGTCCTCGCGGAACTCGCCGCGCTTGACCTGTTCCAGCAGGCTCTTGTTGGTCGCGGAGATGATGCGGATGTCGACGCGCACCGACTTCTTGCCGCCGACCGGATCGACCTCGCTCTCCTGGATGGCGCGCAGCAGCTTGACCTGCGCATCGAGTGGCAATTCGCCGACCTCGTCGAGGAAGAGCGTGCCGCCATTGGCCTCGACGAACTTGCCGATATGACGCTCGGTCGCGCCGGTGAAGGCGCCCTTCTCATGGCCGAACAGGATGGATTCGACGAGATTATGCGGGATCGCGCCGCAATTGACGGTGACGAAGGGCTTGCCGCGGCGGTCGCTGGAGCCCTGGATGGCGCGGGCCAGCACCTCCTTGCCGACGCCGGATTCGCCTTCGATCAGGATCGGGATGTTGGAACGGGCGGCGCGCTCGGCGAGCTGGACGACGCGGCGCATGTCCTGGCTCTTGCTCGCTAGGTCGCGGAAGCCGAGCTGCCCGGAGGCGCGCCGCTTCATGTAGCGGATCTCGTGTTCGAGAGCGCCGAGCTTCAGCGCGTTCTTGAGCGAGACCTGCAGGCGCTCGGCCCCGGCCGGCTTGACCACGAAATCGACGGCGCCGGCGCGCATCGCCGCGACGACGGTCTCAATCGAGCCGTTGGCGGTCTGCACGATGACAGGCACTTCGCTGCCGCGTTCGCGCAGCGCCGCGAGCACGGCCATGCCGTCGAGGCCGGGCATGACGAGATCGAGGATCACGCAGTCGATGCGGCGCGATTCGTCGACGAGAGCCGCCAGCGCCTGCTCGCCGCCTTCCGCTAGCGCGACCTCGTAGCCGAAGCGCTTCAGCATCGCATCGAGCAGCCGGCGCTGGACCGGATCGTCGTCGACGACGAGGATTGTTGCGGACATGAAACCTCGGCAGGCCAAGCTATTAGCCGGAATCGGCTGTTCCGTTTCGGGTCACTGTCGGGGAGAACGGTTAAGCCCCGCTTAAGCCGGCGGGCCGGGCTGGAATTCGCGCCGCTGTTGCCGCGCTGCCGTTGATCGCGGGCGGCAGGCCGCGCATATGAGAGGGCCACAACCGACCCCGACAGGCCGAGGCAGAGACGACATGACCCGCCCCTTCGACCGTCCCGCAATCGCACGCGCCGCCCACGCCGGAAGCGCGGCCGAGGCGCTCGGCGCCTTGCCGGAGTGGGATCTGACACATCTTTATCCGGCGATGGATTCGCCGGCCTTCGCTGCCGATGTCGAGCGCGCGGCGGCCGAGGCGCGCCGCTTCGCCGAACTCTATCGCGGCAAGCTCGCGGCGCTCGCCGCGCGCGAGGATGCCAGCGTCGCGCTGGCCGAAGCGGTCAAGGCCTATGAGGGGCTGGAGGACCTGGTCGGCAGGATCATGTCCTATGCCGGCCTGGTCTATTCCGGCGACACCACCGACCCGCAGCGCGCCAAGTTCTATGGCGATACGCAGGACAAGGTCACGGCGATCTCGACCGAGCTCTTGTTCTTCGGGCTCGAGCTCAACCGGATCGACGAGGCGCTGCTGGCCAAGGCTGCGGCCCAGGCGCCGCTCAGCCACTGGAAGCCCTGGCTGGAGGACCTCGCCAAGGACAAGCCGCACCAGCTCGAAGACCGGATCGAGGAGCTCTTCCACGAGAAGTCGGTCACCGGCCACGGTGCCTGGAACCGGCTCTTCGACGAGACCATCGCCTCGCTGCGCTTCAATGTGGGTGGGAACGATCTCACCCTCGAACTGACTTTGAACCGGCTGCAGGACGCCGACGGCGCCGTGCGCAAGGAGGCCGCGGAGGTGCTCGGCACCGTCTTCCGCCAGCATCTGCGGACCTTCGGCCTGATCACCAACACGCTGGCCAAGGACAAGGAGATCTCCGACCGCTGGCGCAAGTTTGCTGATGTCGCCGATTCCCGCCATCTGGCGAACCGGGTCGAGCGCGAGGTCGTCGATGCCTTGGTCGCGGCGGTGCGCGAGGCCTATCCGCGCTTGTCGCACCGCTACTACAAGCTGAAGGCGCGCTGGTTCGGCCAGGAGGCGCTCGACTATTGGGACCGCAACGCGCCGCTGCCCAAGGTCGAGCAGCGTACCATTCCCTGGACGGAAGCGCGCGACACCGTGCTCTCGGCCTATGGCGACTTTTCAGCCGACATGGCGGGGATCGCGCAGCGCTTCTTCGACGAAAGCTGGATCGATGCGCCGGCCCGCCCGGGCAAGGCTCCGGGCGCATTTGCTCATCCGACAGTGCCATCCGCACATCCCTATGTGCTGCTCAACTATCAGGGCAAGCCGCGCGACGTGATGACGCTCGCGCATGAGCTCGGCCATGGCGTGCACCAGGTGCTGGCCGGTCCAAACGGGGCGCTGATGGCGCCGACGCCGCTGACGCTGGCCGAGACGGCGAGCGTGTTCGGGGAAATGCTGACCTTCCGCAAGCTGCTGGACGAAACGCGCGACCAGAAGCAGCGCAAGGCGATGCTGGCGGCCAAGGTCGAGGACATGATCAACACGGTCGTGCGCCAGATCGCCTTCTACTCCTTCGAGCGCAAGGTCCACGAGGCGCGTAGGCAGGGTGAGCTGACGGCCGAGAATCTCTGCGATCTCTGGCTCAGCGTGCAGTCGGAGAGTCTCGGGCCGGCGATCCGGCTCGGGCCGGGCTACGAGACCTTCTGGGCCTATATCCCGCACTTCATCCACTCGCCCTTCTATGTCTACGCCTATGCCTTCGGCGATTGCCTGGTGAACTCGCTCTACGGCGTCTACCAAAACTCGGCTTCGGGCTTCCAGGAGCGCTATTTCGCGCTGCTCTCGGCCGGCGGCACCAAGCATCATTCCGAACTGTTGAAGCCCTTTGGCCTCGATGCACGCGATCCGGCCTTCTGGCAGATCGGCCTCAAGATGATCGAGGGGCTGATCATCGAGCTGGAGGGGATGGAGTGAAGCGGGGCGGGCGGTGAGCTCAGTCGTCTTCGACCGCGCGCTCTATCGCCGCCGCCTGTCGGTTGCGCTTTCCGCCGGCTATCCCGATTTCCTGCTGGCGCGCTGCGTCGGCGATCTCGACGAGCGGCTCTCGGCGGTGCTGCGCCGCTTCGAACGGGCCGCCGATCTCGGCACGCCGCTGTCCTTGGCAGGGCCGGTGCTGCAGGCGCGGGCGGGGGACCTCTTGCGCATGGCGGAAGTCGCGGATGCCGCCACCGCTGTCGTCGGCGATCTCGAGGCGCTGCCTTTCGCACCGGAATCGCTCGATCTCGCCGCCTCGCTGCTGGCGCTGCACGCGGTCAACGACCTGCCCGGCGCCCTCATCCAGATCAAGCGGGCGCTCAGGCCCGATGGGCTCTTCATCGCCTGCCTGCTCGCCGGCCAGAGCCTGACCGAATTACGCCAGTCGCTGCTGGCGGCCGAGGTCGAATTGACCGGAGGAGCAAGCCCGCGCGTCGCGCCCTTTGCCGATCTGCGCGATCTCGGTGGGTTGATGCAGCGCGCCGGTTTTGCGCTGCCCGTCATCGACAGCGAAAGCGTCACCGTGCGCTATGGCGACATGTTCGGCCTGCTGCGCGATCTGCGCGCCATGGGCTGGGCCAATACGCTCGCCGAGCGCAGCCGCAAGCCGCTGCGCCGCGGCGTACTGTTGCGGGCGGCCGAGCTCTATGCCGAGCGTTTCTCCGATGCAGATGGGCGTCTGCGCGCGACCTTCGAGATCGTCTGGCTCTCGGGCTGGGCGCCGCATGAGAGCCAGCAGAAGCCGCTGCGGCCTGGCTCGGCCAAGGCGCGGCTGGCGGATGCGCTCGGCGTTCCCGAGATCGGCACCGGCGACAGGGCGGGCGGAGAGAAGCCATGAGCGAGAAGCCGGTCAGGCTCGGGCGGGCTGATTTCCGCCTGTTCCGCACGATTCCGACGCGCTGGGCCGACAATGACGTCTTCGGCCACGTCAACAATGTGATCTACTACAACTGGTTCGACACGGTGGTGAATGCCTGGCTGATCGAGCAGGGCTTTCTCGACGTCAAGGAGAGCAGGATCGTCGGCCTCGTGGTCGGCACGCGCTGCGATTATTTCGAGAGCGTCGCCTTTCCGGAGATCGTTGAAGGCGCGCTCGCGGTCGAGAGGCTCGGCCGTTCCTCGGTGACCTACCGGATCGGCATCTTCCGGCAGGGCGCAGAGCTGACGGCGGCGCAGGGCCTCTTCACCCATGTCTATGTCGAGCGCGGTCCGCAGACGCCGGTGCCGATCCCGGCGAAGCTGCGGGCGGCCATGGCAGAGATCGGGGTGGGGTAGGCGCTCCCCGCGATTGTATCGGTGGTCGTTTTCAGGCTATTGCCCCCGCTTGAGATCGAGCCCATGGCTCGCCCCCTCCGTCAGGAACAGGCCGCGTGATTCCCAACGACATCAAGATCACCCCGCAGCTGGTCGCCGAGCACGGCCTCAAGCCGGACGAATATCAGCGCTTCCTGCACCTGATCGGGCGCGAGCCGTCGATCACCGAGCTCGGCATCGTCTCGGCGATGTGGAACGAGCACTGCTCCTACAAGTCGTCGAAGATTCATCTGAAGACGCTGCCGACCAAGGCGCCCTGGGTTATCCAGGGCCCGGGCGAGAATGCCGGCGTGATCGACATCGGCGACGGGCTGGCGATCGTCTTCAAGATGGAGAGCCACAACCACCCATCCTTCATCGAGCCCTATCAGGGCGCGACCACCGGCGTCGGCGGCATCCTGCGCGACGTCTTCACCATGGGCGCCCGGCCGATCGCGGTGCTGGATGCGTTGCGCTTCGGTGATCCGAGCCATCCCAAGACACGTCACCTCGTCTCGGGCGTCGTCGCCGGCATCGGCGGCTATGGCAATTCCTTCGGCGTGCCCAATGTCGGCGGCGCCACCGGCTTCCACCGGCGCTATGACGGCAACAATCTCGTCAACGCTATGGCGGTCGGCCTCGCGCGCTCGGACGAGATTTTCTACGCCAAGGCCTCGGGCGTCGGTAAGGCGATCGTCTATCTCGGTTCCAAGACCGGCCGCGACGGCATCCATGGCGCGACCATGGCCTCGGCCGCCTTCGACGAGGGCGCCGAGGAGAAGCGGCCGACGGTGCAGGTCGGCGATCCCTTCGCCGAGAAGCTCCTGCTCGAAGCCTGCCTGGAGATCATGGCCGCCGGCCATGTCGACGCGATCCAGGACATGGGCGCTGCCGGCCTGACCTGCTCGGCCGTCGAGATGGGCGCCAAGGGCGATCTCGGCGTCGAGCTCGATCTCAACGCGGTGCCGTGCCGCGAGGAGGGCATGAGCGCCTATGAGATGATGCTCTCGGAAAGCCAGGAGCGCATGCTCATGGTGATCAAGCCCGGCCATGAGGAGCCGGCCGAGGCGATCTTCCGCAAATGGGGCCTCGACTTCGCCGTGGTCGGCAAGACCACCGACACGCTGCGCTTCGTCGTCAAGCATGACGGCGAGACCATGGCCGACCTGCCGATCAAGGAGCTCGGCGACGAGGCTCCCGAATACGACCGGCCTTGGGTCGAGACGCCGAAGCGGCCGGTCGTCGCAGCCGCCAGCGTGACGCCGCCGATGTCTAACGCGGAAGCCCTGCTCGCGCTGGTCGGCTCGCCCGACCTCTCGTCGAAGCGCTGGATCTACGAGCAGTACGACACGCTGATCCTCGGCAACTCGGCGGTGACGCCGGGAGGCGATGCCGGCATCGTCCGGATCGAGGACGGGCCGAAGGGCCTCGCCATGACCGCCGACGTGACGCCGCGCTATTGCGAGGCCGACCCGTTCGAGGGCGGCAAGCAGGCGGTGGCCGAGGCCTGGCGCAACCTGACCGCGGTCGGCGCTACGCCGCTCGCCATCACCGACAATCTCAACTTCGGCAATCCGGAGCGGCCCGAGGTGATGGGCCAGCTCGTCGGCTGCATCCGCGGCATCGGCGAGGCCTGCAAGGCGCTCGACTTCCCGGTCGTCTCCGGCAATGTCTCGCTCTACAACGAGACCAACGGCGTCTCGATCCTGCCGACCCCGACCATCGGCGGCGTCGGCGTGCTCGCCGATGTCACCAAGCATGCGACCGTTGGTTTCAAGACCGAGGGCGAGGCGATCGTCCTGATCGGCGAGACCAAGGGCTGGCTCGGCCAGAGCGCCTATCTCGCGACGGTCTGCGGCCGCGAGGAGGGCGCGCCGCCGCCGGTCGATCTTGCCGTCGAGCGTCGCAATGGCGAGTTCGTGCGCTCGCTGATCACCGCCGGCCGTCTCAGCGCCTGCCACGACCTCTCGGATGGCGGCCTTGCGGTCGCGCTCGCCGAGATGGCGATGGCGAAGGGCATCGGCGCCAAGATCGACGCTCTGCCGGCCGGTCCCGCCCATGCGGTGCTGTTCGGCGAGGATCAGGGCCGCTATCTGCTGTCGTTGTCGGCTGCCGCTGCCGAGGCGGTCGTTGCCGAGGCGAGGGCGGCGGGTGTGCCGGCGCAGATCATCGGCAAGACCGGCGGCAGCGAGCTTGCCCTGCCGGGCGAGGCTGCCGTCTCGATCGCCGCACTGCGCAAGACCCATGAGAGCTGGCTGCCGGACTACATGGCCGGCAAGGCCGCCTGAGGAGAACCACCATGGCGATGGAAGCAAGCGAGATCGAGCGCATGATCAAGGTGGCGTTCCCTGACGCCATCGTCGAGATCAAGGACCTCGCCGGCGACGGCGATCACTATGCGGCGACGGTGACCTCCGCAGCCTTCAAGGGCAAGTCGCGCGTGCAGCAGCACCAGATGGTCTATGCCGCGCTGCAAGGAAACATGGGCGGCGTGCTGCATGCCCTTGCGCTGACGACGACGGTTCCCCAGAATTAGAACGAGTTCATCCGGCGGGCCTTGAACCCGCATTTGGAGATAATGCCATGAGCGACGTCAACGCCCGTATCGATGCCGAAGTGAAGTCCAGCGACGTGGTGCTCTTCATGAAGGGCACGCCGCAATTCCCGATGTGCGGCTTCTCCGGCCAAGTCGTGCAGATCCTCTCTTACGTCGGCGTGCCGTTCAAGGGCGTCAACGTGCTGGAGGATCAGGAGATCCGCGAGGGCATCAAGGCTTATTCGAACTGGCCGACCATCCCGCAGCTCTACGTCAAGGGCGAGTTCGTCGGTGGCTGCGACATCACCCGCGAGATGTTCCAGGCCGGCGAATTGCAGGCGCTGCTCGAAGAGAAGGGCATCGCCGTCAAGCAGGCGAGCTGAGCGCTCCCCGTTGCTGGGCGCAGCATTGCCCGGCTGCCTGTGCTATGAGGTGGTATGGGCGACTATCTCACTCTGCGCGATCGCCATGAGCGCAATCTGGCGAGCTATCGGGCTTCGGTGGAAATCCTGAAGCCCGTCCTAGTCACTTATGCGCGCGAGCAGGGCGGGGCTTTCATCCTCTTCGGATCGGCAGCACGCGGCGAGGCGAATGACACCAGTGATGTCGACATCCTGGTCGACTTTCCCGAAACGAGCGTCATGACGGCAAGCGGGTTTGCCGAGCGGAGTTGCTGGGCGCTCGGCCTCAAGCCCGATGTGCGTCCGGTGATCTGGACCTCACCCAAAGTTGTCGAACGGGCGCGAGCAGAGGGGGTTGTGCTGTCATGAGGCGCCGCCTCCGATGATGGCCGAACGCTGGCGCGACGTCGCGGACGATGTCGCCGGTGCGATCCGGCATTTCCGCGCGGCGGTCGCTCTGTTCCGCGGTGGCGAGCATGACGTCGCGACGAGTAATGGCTATCGCGACGTCATGGCTTTTCAGCATGCCATGCAGAGCGGCTACACCTCGTTCGAACTCGCCCTGAGGCGCATCCTTGCCTTGCTGGATGAGCCTCTTCCGCAAGGGCCGGACTGGCACGCGGTGCTGCTGCGCCGCCTGTCGCGTGCGAGTGAAGGCGATCGGCCGGCGTTGCTGAGACGAGATCTGGCGACCGCAGCCGACGAGCTGCTGCGTTTCCGGCACGTTGCGATGCATTCCTACGATCATTTCGACGAACGCAAGGCGGCGATTGCCGTCGAGGCTGCAGAGGTCTTCCTGCGACATGTCGAAGCAGATATCGCGACGTTCCGCGCGATTATCGATCCGGACTGAGCCGCCTCACTTCACCAGCAGCCAGTCCTCGACCACCAGCGCGTCCAGCCCGCTCGTATAGAACATCAGGATCGCATCCTCGCTCGTGTGCAGGATCGGCTTGCCCATGATGTTGAAGGAGGTGTTGAGGATCACCGGCACGCCGGTGAGCGCATGGAAGGCCGAGATCAGCGCGTGATAGCGTGGATTGCGCTGCGCCGTGACGCTCTGCAGGCGCCCGGTCGCATCCTCATGGACGACCGCCGGAACGCGATCGCGCACCGCTTCCTTCCAGGTCAGGGTGCGCTCCATATAGGGCGCATCCTGGTAGTTTTCGAACCAGTCGGGGCCGTGCTCGGCCAGGATCGAAGGAGCGAAGGGCCGGAAGGCCTCGCGATACTTCACCTTGGCGTTAAGGATGTCCTTGGCATCAGCCGGGCGTGGATCGGCCAGGATCGAACGGTTGCCGAGGGCGCGCGGCCCGAACTCGGCCCGTCCCTGTGCCCAGCCGATCAGCTTGCCTTCCGCCAGGAGCTTTGCCGTCGCGGTGATGATCTCGTCGGGCGAGAGCTTCCTCAGGCGCGGCTCCCAGGCCGCCATGCGCTCGAAGGGCTCGGTCGACAGGGAGGAGCCGAGATAGGGGCTCATCGGCCCCATAGGCGCCCGCCAGTCCGGGTTCGCCTCGGCATGGGCGAGCCAGGCGGCGCCGATGGCGTTGCCGTCATCGGCGGGGGCGGAGGGCACGTGCACCTGCCTGAAGCCGTGGCGGCCGACGATCTTGCCGTTGAAGGAGGAATTCAGCGCGCAGCCGCCGGCGAGGACCAGGTTCTCCGAGGGGCAGAGCGCCGCCGTCTCGGCGAGCAGCGCCTCCATCATCTCGGCGAAAACATCCTGGCCGCAGCGCGAGAGATCGGCCCAGCCCTTGTCCAGCGCATCGGTGGGACGGCGGGCGAGGATCTCGTCGGCGACGCTCTGGACTGTCGCGGCATCGGCGAAGCTGAGCTTGGTACCCTCGACGCGATAGAGCTTGCGCAGCAGCGCGAGCAGCTCGGGATCGCGTTTGCCATAGGGCGCGAGCCCCATGATCTTCCATTCCTCGCCCTTGGCCTGGTCGAAGCCGGCGAGGTCGGTGACGAAGCCGAAATAGAAGCCGATCGATTCGCGGCCGCGATGACGCTTCAGCTCGGTGAGGCGGCCGTCCCTGAGTGCAAAGATCGCGGAGGCGCCGGTCTCGCCCATGCCGTCGACGACGAGGCAGGCGGCGTTACGGAAAGGCGAGGACCAGGAGGCGTAGGCGGCATGGCTGAGATGATGGCCATAGCGCTTGATTCCGGTGACCTTCGCCTCGCCGAAGGCGCGGTCGAGGCCGAGCAGGGTGCCGAGGCCGGCGCGCTGCTGCTGGTGGTGCAGGTTGGCGATCAAGGCGCGCTCGCTGCGCTCGGGCACGAGCGAGCGGTTGAAGGCGGGCGAGAGCTTGAGCAGCGCGTCGATGCTGAATGAGCCGGCGCGGCTCATCTGGTCGAGGAAACCGGTGAATTCCTCGCCCCAGCTGGTCGCCAGCCTGATCTGCGCACCCTTCGGAATATAGCGTTTGACCAAGTTTTCCATCCGCGCGGCCGTATCCGGCTCGCAGTTGGGCGCCCGCTTATATTGCAGATAGCGCTCGGTCGCCTCGGCGAACAGGACCTCTCCGTTGGGGTCGACGATCGCGATGGCCGGGTCGTGGAAAGTCGTGGCGAGGCCGATGGTGTAGCTCATGGCCGGCAGCGTATGGAGCAGCCGGCCGGCCAAGGCAAATGTTGCAGATCGGTGACGCCGGGTTCGGCGTCAGTCGATCACTTCGCGAAGGCGATGCTGTCGGCGATCGCCCTGATCGCCGGCTCGAGCGAGGAATAGGTCGCTTCGTCGGCGCTGACGATCATGCGCACGAAGCGGCCATCCGACCCCAAGCCGATATACTGGGCGAAGCGCTTTGTGACCGAGCCTTCCGTGGTCTTGCCTGACAGCATGGCGCCGTTCGTGTCGCCGGCGAAGGTTACGGTCTCGCGCTTGGCGATCTCGGCTTTCTCGAAGCCGCGCGTCGTCTGCAGCAGTTTTTCGCCGACGGCGGCCAATTGTCCGGCGGCGACCTGACCACCGGTCTGGTAGCTGACGATCAACATGGGCTGCGAGCCCTTGGGATCGACGTTCAGCGGGCCTGAGGTCATCAGCACGCCGAGGCCGCCGAAGGTGTCGACGACGCGGAAGGGCTCGCTGGCGCGGACGCGGAAGGGCAGGGCGGCGAGCTTCTGGTCGAGCGTCGGCTCGGCGCCGAGCGAGACGCTCTTCAGCATGGTGACGACGTCGTCGCCGTCGAGATCGGAATCCTCCGGCGCCTGCACGGTGATCATCACGGTCTTGGCGCCTTTCAGCAGCACGATCCATTTGTCGAAGGTCGTTCCGGCGACATTCTGCTGGCCGGTGAGGACGCGTCCCTTGCCGCCGGCCGTCTCGATATCTTCGGCCTCGTCGATCACGATGTTCTGCTTGGCGAAGTTCGCCTTGGCGGTGTCGGCATTGCCGAACAGCGCCTGCAATTGCGTATGCGCTTCGGGCGGCATCTCGACGACCAGCACGGAGGCCTTGGCCTCGACATTCTCCAGACCGGCGAATTTGCTGGACGGCACGAAGCCCTTCAGCGGCGCCAGCGAGACCGTGGTGCCGGAAATCGCGGTGCGCTCCTGGGCGGCCGCGCTGCTCGCCAGCCCGGCGACGAGCATGCAGCCCATCAGGAGATGAAGGGCGCTTCGGCCGGCATCGCGTGCCGCGTGTCCGATGGTCGTGATCATAAGCTCGCTCCGCTCGCAAAACAGGTCACCACCGCTGCGCTAAAGGAGGGCGCAGCGGCCGGCTATCCCTTTTGTGAAGGTCTGGGCCCAGTTCGAAGAGAGGCGCGCGCCCGGGTCAGCGCCGGCCGATCGCCGTCGTGATCATCGCCTTGGCGTCGGCGCCGGCCCATTCGGCTGGCCCCTGCAGCAAGGCGAGCTCGCAGCCGGCGGGATCGACCAGCAGGCTGATCGGCATGCCCTCGACCTTCTTCACCGCGCGGATGTCCTGGAAGACCTTGGCCTGAGGGTCGGCGTAATAGGCAAGCCGAGAGATGTTCTTGTCGGCCAGCCATTTCTTCGGCTTGTCGGGGTGGCGCGTGTCGATGTTGATCGCCACCACCTCGAAATCAGGGCCGCCGAGCGCGCCCTGGAGCGCATCGAGCGCCGGCATCTCGGTCAGGCAGGGCAGGCACCACGTCGCCCAGAGATTGACCAGCACGGTCTTGCCGCGCAAGGCCGAGAGGCTCGTCGGCTTGCCGTCCGGACCGTTGAAGGCGAGATCGGGCAGCAGTGCCGGCTGCTTGGCGATCTCGACCGCGGCGACCTCGCCCTTGGCGAGGGGACGCAGCGCTTCGACCTTCGTCGCAGCGGCGCTGCAGACGGAATTGCCGGCTACGCCCCGCACGGAGTAGAAGGCCGCTGCGCCGCCGAGCACCAGCAGCGCCAGGGCCCCGCAGGCCATCGCCATTTTCGACCGAGACGTCATCGTGCGTCCTTGAAGAGCAGGAAAGACCGCCGTGAGCAACCGCATGTGGGGTGGGCGTTTCGCCACAGGTCCAGACGCCATCATGGAGGAGATCAACGCCTCCATCGATTTCGACCAGCGCCTGTGGCGCCAGGATATCCGCGGCTCGCTCGCTCACGCCGCCATGCTCGCTGAGACCGGCATCCTGACGAAGGCGGACGTGGACGCGATCTCGGCCGGACTCAAGGGCATCGAGGCCGAGATCGAGGCTGGGCGCTTCACGTTCTCGCGCGCGCTCGAAGACATTCACATGAACATCGAGAGCAATCTCAAGGAGCGGATCGGCCTCGCCGCCGGACGCCTGCACACCGCCCGCTCGCGCAACGACCAGGTCGCGACTGACATGCGGCTCTGGGTGCGCGATGCGCTCGACCAGCTCGACGAGCAGGTCGCCGACCTCCAGCTCGCGCTCGCCGAAAAGGCCGACATGTACGCCGGGGCGGTGATGCCGGGCTTCACCCATCTGCAATCGGCGCAGCCGGTCACCTTCGGCCACCATCTGCTCGCCTATGTCGAGATGCTAGCGCGCGACCGCAGCCGTCTTCGTGACGCCCGCGAGCGCATGAACGAGTGCCCGCTTGGCGCCGCCGCGCTCGCCGGCACCTCCTTCCCGATCGACCGGCACATGACTGCCAAGGCGCTCGGCTTCGCCCGCCCGACCGCGAACTCGCTCGATTCGGTCTCGGATCGCGATTTCGTGCTGGAGACTCTGTCGGCCGCTTCGATCTGCGCGATGCACCTGTCGCGCCTGGCCGAGGAGATCGTGCTGTGGGCGACGCCGCAATTCGGCTTCGTCAAGCTCTCGGACAAGTTCTCGACCGGCTCCTCGATCATGCCGCAGAAGCGCAATCCCGACGCGGCCGAGCTGGTGCGCGGCAAGGCGGGCCGCGTTTTCGGCGCGCTGCAGGGCCTGCTGACAATGATGAAGGGCCTGCCGCTGACCTATTCGAAGGACATGCAGGAGGACAAGGAAGGCACCTTCGATGCGGTGCAGACCCTGTCGCTCTGCCTTGCCGCGAGCGCCGGCATGGTCCGCGACATGCAGCCCGACCTGAAGACGATGAAGAAGGCAGCCGGCCTCGGCTACGCCACCGCGACCGACCTCGCCGACTGGCTGGTGCGCGTGCTGAAGATGCCGTTCCGCGACGCTCACCACGTCACCGGCCGGCTTGTCGGCATCGCCTCGGCCAAGGGCGTCGGGCTGGAGAAGCTCTCGCTCGCCGAGATGCAGGAGGTCGAGCCGAAGATTTCCGACGAGATATTCGCCGTGCTCGGCGTCGAGCGTTCGGTGAAGAGCCGCACCAGCTATGGCGGCACCGCGCCCGCCAATGTGAAGCGGCAGGCCAGGCGCTGGCTGAAGCAGCTCGCCAAGGACGCGAAGCCGCAGTCATGATCCCGGCGCAAAGGCTCGCAAGCTTGCGCGCCATTCGCTACAGTCCTCCCAAAGCTTCGCCTAAGGATCATCGTTCGTGCCGCAATCCCGCCTGAACCTCGGCCGCACCATGCTGGTGATCGGCCTGCTCGGCCTCGCCCTTGCGGCTTGCGGCCGCCGTGGACCGCTGGAGCCGCCGCCGAACGCCAAGAACGCGATCGACCTGCCGGATAAGCAGACCGGCGCGGTCGAGGACACGTTCAGTTCGACGGACGCTTCGCCGCTCGGCAAGCCGCCGAAGCGCAACAAGGCGATCGAGGTTCCCGAGAAGCCCTTCGTGCTCGACCCGTTGCTCTGACCGTCTTTCGGATTTTCGATGCATCACTTCGCCTACCGCGACGGCGCGCTCTTCGCCGAGGATGTCGACCTGCGCGAGATCGCGGATAAGGTCGGAACGCCGGTCTACGTCTATTCCTCGGCGACGATCGAACGGCATTACCGTCTGTATGAGGCGGCCATGGCATCGACCACGCCGGGCAAGCCGGCGCACGTCTTCTACGCCATGAAGGCGAACAGCAATCTCGGCGTGCTGAAGACGCTCGCGGCGCTCGGTGCTGGCGCCGACACGGTCTCCGAGGGCGAGATTCGCAAGGCGCTCGCCGCCGGTTTCCCGGCGAGCAAGATCGTCTTCTCTGGCGTCGGCAAGGCCGAGAGCGAGCTCGCCTTTGCGGTCGAGGCCGGCATCTTCCAGATCAATATCGAGACCGAGGGCGAGCTCGACCTGCTGTCGAAGGTGGCCCAGCGCCTGGGCAAGCGCCAGGAAGCGGTATTCCGGGTCAATCCGGACATCGGCGCCGGCGGCCACGCCAAGATCACCACCGGTTCCTCGGCGAACAAGTTCGGCGTCTCCTTCGAGGAGGTGCATCGGCTCTATGCCCGCGCCGCCAATATGGCGGGCGTCAGGATCATGGGGCTCGCCGTGCATATCGGCAGCCAGATCCGCGAGGTCGACGCCTTCGAAGCGGCCTATGTGAAGATGCGTGACCTCGTGCTGGCGCTGCGGGCCGAGGGCCACCGCGTCGACCGGCTCGATCTCGGCGGCGGGCTCGGTATCCCCTACGAAGTGCCCCGGGATTTCGACCATGGTCCGGGGCTGATCGAGGCCTATGCCGCGATGGTCGCCCGGGTGACGCAGGGGCTCGACGCCGAGCTCGGCTTCGAGCCGGGCCGGCTGATCGTCGGCAATGCCGGCATCCTCCTGACCAAGGTGCTGCACCTGAATCCGCGCCCGACCAAGGAGTTCCTCGTCGTCGATGCGGCGATGAACGACCTGATGCGGCCGGCCATGTACGAGGCCTATCACGAGATCTGGCCGGTGGCGGAGCCGGCGGAGGGCGACAAGACGATCGCCTATGACGTGGTCGGGCCGATCTGCGAATCAGGCGACACCTTCACCACCGGGCGCGAACTCTCCGCGCTGAAGCCGGGCGACCTCATCGCCTTCATGACCGCCGGCGCCTATGGCGCCAGCATGTCCTCGACCTACAACCAACGCCCGCTGGTCGCCGAAGTGCTGGTGAAGGGCGACAAATTCGCGGTGACGCGGCCGCGCCAGACCTATGAGGAGCTGATCGGCACGGATCGTGCACCGCCCTGGCTGCCCTGAGCCTGCTTCACAATCCCCGGAGCGAGCTGTGGGTCCAGCGCTTCGGCGCTGGTCACGCCACAATCCCGTGCTAGCCTCTCCGCTCGATCGATGAAGCTAGGAGAGGCGCCGCGGGGGGCGGCCCGGAGCATCGGATGAGCGAAACACCGCGCCGGACGGCGCTTGACCCGGTCTCGACGATCCGCAGGCGGCTGGAGCGCCTCGCCGCGGCCTCGCGGCTGTCTCTCGCCTGGGAGCGGCTCTGGCCGAAGCTGTGGGCGCCGCTCTGTGTCGTCCTCGCCTTCCTCGCGGTCTCCTGGTTCGGGCTCTGGCTGCATCTGCCCTGGTGGGGCAGGGCTGCCGGCTCCGCCATCTTCGCTTTGGCCCTGCTCGCAAGCTTCTGGCCGGCCGTAACCGGCCGCTGGCCCAGTCGCCGCGAGGCCTTGGCCCGGCTCGACCATTCGATGGACGGGGCGCATCGCCCGGCGACCGCGCTCGAGGACACGCTCGCGGTCGGCGGCAAGGACCCGGTCTCGCAGGCGCTGTGGACGCTGCATCTGCAGCGCCAGAGCGCCCATGTCGCGGCATTGAAGGTCGCGCCGCCGCAGCCTCATATGGCGGGGCGCGATAAGCGCGCCTTGCGCGCCGCGCCGCTCGTCGCAGCGGTCGCCGGCTTCTTCGTCGCCGGGCACGAAGCCCTGCCGCGGCTCATTGCCGCCTTCGACTGGCGCGGTCCTGCGCTCGCAGCCGCCCCGGTCCGGATCGACGCTTGGATCGACCCGCCGTCCTATACGCGCATGCCGCCGATCCTGATCGATTTCGCCAGGCTCGCCAGCCCGAACTTCAACGTGCCCGAGAAGTCGACGGTTGTGGTCCGTATCGCCGGCAAGAGCGGCATGGACGTCGCCACCACCGGCCGGCTCGATGCCGTGCCCGTCGAGGGCAAGCCGGGCGAGGCCAAGCCGACTGAAGCCAAGATCACGCCAGTGAATACGGTCGCGGTGACCGAGAAGCGCTATCTCGTCGCCGGTGACGGCACCTTGCGCATCACTGGCTCGGGCGCGCCGGCTCATACGCTGAGCCTGCACGCGGTGATCGACCAGAAGCCCGAGATCGCCTTCGTCGAGCCGCCCAAACCGGTCAGCGGCGTGCAGGGCGGGCTCGGCATCAGCTATCGCGCCAAGGATGATTACGGCATCGCCTCGGCCGAAGTCCTCGTCTCGCGCGTCGGTCCCATTACGGGCGGTCGATCGCTGGTCGAGGCGCCGAAGCAGGTGCTGCCGGTGCCGCCCTCCGGTTCTGGCGACGAGGAGATGAAGAGCACGGTCGATTTCTCGGCCCATCCCTGGGCTGGCGCCAAGGTCAATATGAGCCTCTCGGCGCGCGACGAGACCGGGCAGGAGGGGCGCAGCGAGACGATCGAGGTCGTGCTGCCGCAGCGAACCTTCACCAAGCCGCTGGCCAAGGCGCTGGTCGAGCAGCGGCGCAAGCTCGTCATGGATGTCGACAACCGCAGGAAGGTCCAGCTCGCGCTCGATGCGCTGATGATCGAGCCGGACCGCTTCATGAAGGAGACCGGCGTCTATTTGGGCATGCGGATGATCGGCGAGCGGCTGCGCCGCGCCGCCAGCGACGACCAGCTGCGCGAGACCGCCGAGATGATGTGGGCGCTCGCACTGCAGATGGAGGATGGCGATCTCTCGGATGCCGAACGGGCGCTGCGGGCGGCGCAGGAGAATCTGGCGCAGGCGCTGGAGCGCGGCGCCTCCGAAGAGGAGATGAAGAAGCTCACCGAGGATCTGCGCCGCGCCATGGACCAGTTCATGCGCGAACTCGCCCAGCAATGGCAGCGCCAGCAGCAGAACGGCGAGCAGAACCAGGCGCAGATGCCGGAGAATTTCCGCACGGTGACGCCGCGCGACCTGCAGAACATGCTCAACCGGATCGAGGAGCTGACCAAGCGCGGCGACATGGCCGAGGCGCAGCGCCTGATGGAGGAGCTCAACAATCTCCTCAACAACCTGAAGACGGCACGCCCCGGCCAGCAGGATCCGCGCCAGCGCGAGATGAACCAGGCGCTCGGCGATCTCGACCGGATGACGCGCGAGCAGCAGCAATTGCGCGACGAGACCTATCAGCAGGACCAGCAGCGCCAGAATCGCGCCCAGCAGGGCCGTCGGCCCGGCCAGCAGCAGGCGCGCCCCGGTCAGCAGGGCCAGCGTCAGCAAGGGCAGCAGGGTCAGCGCGGGCAGCGCGGCCAGCAACCTGGGCAGCAGCCCGGCGAGAACGGCGAAGAAGGCGAGGGCGAGGAGGGCCAGAACGCCGAGGGCGGGCAGGGCCAGGGGCAAGGCCTGTCGCAGCGCCAGCAGGCTTTGCGCGAGCGTCTGCAGGATCTGCAGCGGCGCATGCGCGGCATGGGCGCCGACCCGGGCGAGCTCGGCGAGGCCGAGGACGCGATGCGCGAGGCGGAAGGGCAACTCGGCCAGGGCCAGGACGGGCAGGCGGTCGACTCGCAGGGGCGGGCGCTGGAGGCTTTGCGCAAGGGCGGCCAGAACCTCGCCCAGCAGATGCAGGGCGAGCCCGGCGAGGGCGAGGGCAACGAGAACGCCTATGGCGAGCCCGATGGGCGGCCCGCCGGCCGGCCCTCGGCCCAGCAGCGCGACAACAATGATCCGCTCGGGCGGCCGCAGCGCCAGCGTGACTGGGCCGATGGCCGCGTACGCGTGCCCGGCGCCGACGAGAGCGCGACGCAGCGGGCGCGGCGCATCCTCGAAGAGCTGCGCCGCCGCCTCGGCGATCCGATGCGCCCAACCGAGGAGCTCGACTATCTCGAGCGCCTGCTGCGGCGGAATTGATCTGGCAGTTGCGCGTCATGCTCGGGCTTGACCCGAGCATCTCAAGCCGGAGAAGGCGCCGGTTCGCGCCTTCTGGTCATGAGATTCTCGGGTCTGCGCTGCGCTCTGCCCGAGAATGGCGTCAGTGACTCAGCCCGCCCGATTGCCCGAGACGACTGCGAGCGCCGCGATGAAGCGGTCGAGATCTGCTTCCGTCAGATAGGGCGCCGGCGAGATGCGGATGGTGTTGCCTTTGGCGACCCCGCCGCGGCGCACCGTCATCACCTTGTGCTGGTCGCGCAGCGCCGCGACGATCGCGTTGCAGTCGGCGGCGGAGCGCTTGCCGGTCAGCGCGAAGGAGGTGATGCCGGCGACCATCTCCGGATCGTCCGGCGTCTGGATCTCGACGCCCTTGAGTTCGCGCGCCTTGGCGACCCAGTAATTGCGTAGATGGCGATAGCGCGCCTCCTTCGCCTGCGGGCCGACCTCCTGGTGCAAAGCGAGCGCTGCAGGCACGGCGAGCTGGGCGGCGAAGTTCGGCGTGCCGGTGTGGATGCGCGAGCGGACATCGTCCGCCTTGAAGTCCTCGTCGCTGTAATGGGTGTCGATATCGGCCAGACGCTCGCGGGCGATGTACATGACGCCGACGCCAAGCGGGGCGCCGATCCATTTGTGCAGGTTGAAGCCGATGAAATCGACGCCGAGATCCCTCGCCTTGAAGTCGACCTGGCCCCAGCTATGGGCGGCGTCGAGGATGACGTCGATGCCGCGCGCCTTGGCCATTGCGGCGAGTGCCTTGACCGGCATCATCAGCCCGGTGCGGTGGCTGATATGGGTCAGCAGCAGAAGCTTGGTCTTCGGGTTGGCCTTGAGCGCGGCCTCATAGGCTTCGAGCACATTGGCCTTGGTTGGCGGCTCGGGGATGTCGAACTTGGCGACCTCGACGCCGCGCCGGCCCTTCAGCCAGTTCATCGCATATTGCATCGAATCATAGTCGAGATCGGCATAGAGAACGCCGTCGCCGGCTTTGAGCTTGTTGTAGCCGGCGATCAGCGTCTGCAGCGCCTCGGTGGCGCCGCGGGTCAGCGCGATCTCCTCGCGGGCGACGCCGAGGAAATCGGCCAGCGGCGTGCGGACATTGTCGAGATCCTGGCCGATCCTGGTGCGGGCGTAGACGGTGTTCTCGAAATTCACGAAGTCGGTCAGGCGCTTGTATTCGGCCTTCACCGGCTCGGCCATGATGCCCCAATAGCCGTTCTCGAGGTTCACCATGTCTGGGGTGACGCTGTAGAGGCGCCGGACCGCATCCCAGTAACCAGTGTCGGTGCCGAGATTGCTGGCCGGCAAGGCCGGCAGCGAGCGGGCGAGGGCGGGGGCGGCTGCGACGGTGAACGCCGCAGTGCCGAGACCGGCGAGCAATGTGCGGCGATTGAGAGCGATGTGGTCGGTCATGGCGGGCTTTCCTTGGGGCGGGCGCCCTCGCTAGACGCGCGCTGTTTCAGACCCATGACGGTCCTGTCGGCGAACTTATCCCCGCCCCGCGAAACGGGTGCATACTGGCGCAATGCGCAACGGGGAGTGCCACAATGTCGATGCAGGGATCACCAGCCGAGGACATACCGAGCGAGGAGCCAGAAGTTCCGCGGCGGCCGGATCTGGCCGTCACGGTCGCCCGGCTCGCGCGATTGGCTCCGATCGGCAAGGCCGAGATCATGAACAACATCGCCCTGCATTTCGACCGGCTCGCCACCGAGGCTGATCTGACGACGCCTTTGCGCGTCTGCCATTTCCTGGCGCAGGCGGCGCATGAGACCGACCGCTTCCGCACGCTGGAGGAGAAGGGCGGAAAGAAGCAGTTCGCCAAATACGAAGGCCGCGCCGATCTCGGCAACACCGAGCCCGGCGACGGCGCGCGCTATCACGGGCGCGGCATCTTCCAGCTCACCGGCCGGGCGAATTACAAGCGCATCGGCCGGATGCTGAATATCGATCTGGAGGGGCGGCCGGAGCTGGCGCTCGATCCGCGCATCTCGGTGCAGGTTGCCTTCGCCTATTGGCGCGAACGCAAGATCAACGCCGCCGCCGACCGCGACGACGCGGCCCGCGTCACCCAGTTGATCAATGGCGGCGTCAACGGCCTCGCCGACCGCCGGCAATTGCTGACGATGGCGAAGGGGATCTGGTTCTAGTGCGAGGTAGGAGGTTCAGCGCCAAAGTTGACCCGGACCACTCCCGCCACGATAGCTCTGAATCCACGCGATCGGCTTAAATTTTTCGCAACGGCAGCCGGTCCATAACCCACGCGCCTCTCGCCAACTGCCGCTGAGTCTGCCTTGCCGCTGGACTACCATTCGCTGCTGACAGCCTTTGCTCTTTCCGGTTGTGGATTGGCGATCACCTTTTTCGTCAGCTGGCTCGCCTCCAGGACGGAACGCTTCCTGATAGCCTGGACTTTCGGCGTGGCGTTCATGGCGCTCGGCGTGCTGATCTACAGCTGGTACGCCCAGACCATGTCGCCGGCTGTGGGCGCTGCCGGATACACGATCCTGCTGACCGGCCTCGCCTTCGTGTTCGGCGCCGGTCGGGAGTTCCGCACCGGCATCCTGCCCTGGCGCAGCATGGCCATCATGGCGGTCGCATCGTCCGTCGCCATGGCCGTTCCGATGCTGGCCGGCTACAATGGCGTCGCCATCGTCATGCTCAATGCGGCGGCGACGATCATCCTGCTTGTCACGGCCTGGGACTATTGGCTCGGACGCGCCGAAGCCCGCTTGGCCATCCCGCTGCTGACGGTTCTCTATGTCGTGACGGGGCTCTCCTTCGTCCCCTGCGCCATCCTGCTGCTGCAGGATGGCGAGTGGCGCCTGTCGCAAGCTCCGTCGAATTGGGCCGAGGATCTCAATATCGTCGTTTGCCTGATCACCCTGTCCGGTATCGGCGCTCTTTCCCTGGCGCTCAACCAGGCGCGGTTGGCGCGCAGCCACAAGCGTGAGGCCGAGACCGATCCGCTGACCGGCCTGCTCAACCGGCGGGCGCTGCTCAACCGGATCGCGGGCGACATCAAAGGCCCTGCCGCGCTCATCGTGTTCGACATGGACCACTTCAAGACGACCAACGATGTCCATGGTCATCCGGCAGGTGACGACGTGCTGCGAGACTTTGGGAAGATCCTGGCGCTGTCTTGCCGATCGCAGGGGCTTGCCGCTCGGCTTGGCGGCGAGGAATTCGCGCTGCTGCTGCCGGGAGCCTCGCTCATCACGGCTGCGAAACTCGCCGATGGCGTGCGCAGGCGCCTGGCCAAGCGCCACTTCAGCGGGGATGGCGGCGCGTTCACAAGCACGACCAGCGCCGGTGTCGCCTATTCCGAGGACGTCGTCATCGATTTCGACACGCTTCTGCGCGACGCCGACAAGGCGCTTTATGCAGCCAAGCGGAATGGCCGAGACCAGGTGGCGGTCAGTGCGGACGACACGGAACTCCTGGCCCACAGCTGGTCGTCGACGGATGGGCGGCGCGATGCTGCCGACCTCGTCCGACTCAAGGCCGGCTAGAGCATTTCCACGCTTTCGAGGAACGCGGAAATGCTCTGGCGCATCGGCACGAATGCCGAATGCGGCTTTTAAGAAGCTGATATACGCTAGCCATGTTGGTCAGCGATGGCCGGCCTTCAGCGCCTGGTCGAGATCGGCGTAGAGGTCCTCGACATCCTCGATGCCGGTCGAGAGGCGCAGCAGGTCGGGTGGGCAGGGCGAGCCCGCGCCCTCGATCGAGGCTCGGTGCTCGATCAGGCTCTCGACGCCGCCGAGCGATGTGGCCCTCTTGTACAGCTCGACATGAGCGGCTGTGGCAACCGCAGCAGCCTCGCCGCCGGTGACCTGGACCGAGAGCATGAAGCCGAAGCCGCCTTCCATCTGCCTGGCGGCGATGTCGTGGCCGGGATGCTGCGGCAGGCCGGGATAGAGCACGCGCGAGACCAGCGGATGGGCCGAAAGCTTCTGCGCCAGCGCCATTGCGGAGGCCGACTGGCGCTCCTGCCGGACATGGAGCGTGCGCATGCCGCGCATCAGCAGATAGGCCTCGAACGGGCCGAGAATACCGCCCTGTCCCTTGCGCACGGTCTTGATCCGGGCCCAGAATTCGTCGTCCTCGCGGGCACAGAGCGCGCCGGCGACAACGTCGGAATGGCCGTTCAGCACCTTGGTCGCGGCGTGCATGACGATGTCGGCGCCGAGCGTCAGCGGACGGGTGTGTACCGGCGAGGCGCAGGTCGAATCGACCGCGAGCTTCGCGTTGGCGGCATGGGCGATCTCGGCAGCGGCGGCGATGTCGGTGATGGTCCAGAGCGGGTTGGACGGCGTCTCGGCCCAGACCAGCTTGGTGACGCCGGGCTTCACCGCCTCTTTGAGCTTGGCGAGATCGTCGGTCTCGACGAAGTCGATCTTCAGCCCCCAGCGCGTCGCCTCGGTCAGCAGCCAGGCGCGCAGCGCCCAGTACATCACTTTGGAGGCGACGACATGATCGCCGGGCGAGAGCGCCTGGAACACTGCGGTCGCAGCGGCCATGCCGGAGCCGAACAGCAGGGCACCGGCCTTGGCCTCCTCCAGCATGGCGAGCACGGCCTGCGCCTCGTGCACCGTCTCATTATCCGGCCGGCCATAGATGAAGCCGGAGGAATAGGCATTGTCCTCGTCGCGAATATAGGTGGTGGAGACATGGATCGGCGGCACCACGGCCTTGGTCAGCGGATCGATCTTGCCCATTGCCTGGGCGGCGAGCGAACGGGGGTGCAGCGGGCGCTTGGTCATGGCTGATCCGATTTCCACTATGTGAGACGATTCATCTCACTGAGATTGCTGCAGTGCAAGAGGCCTGCCTTGCCCGGAGCGCAGGGAAGCCCCATCCTCGCCGCATGAGCATATCGACAGACCGGGCCGATCGTCAGCCCACCCCATGGCTTGCCGCTGCCCTCGCGATCCTGCCGGTGGTCGCTGCCTCGCTGATCGGCAGCGCCGTGACGGTGCCGCAGATTCCCGGCTGGTATGCCGGCCTCGCCAAACCGCCCTTCAATCCGCCGAACTGGCTGTTCGCGCCGGTCTGGACGATGCTGTTCGCGCTGATGGCTCTTGCCGCGTTCCGTACCTGGCGCCTGTCGATCGGGACGGCGGGCAGGGCGCAGGCGCTGCTCGCCTATCACGTCCAGCTCGCACTCAACATGCTCTGGTCCTGCGCCTTCTTCGGGCTGAACAGCCCGGCCGGCGGGCTCGTCGTGATCGCGCTGCTGCTGGCCGCGATCGTCTGGACGATGCGGCGCTTCGCAGGGCTGGGCGACAAGCTTTCGGTAGTGCTGTTCGCCCCCTATCTCGCCTGGGTCTCGTTCGCGAGCCTGCTCAACGCCTTGATCTGGTGGCTGAACCGCTGAACCAACTCACCCGATCGAGCGCTCGATCACGCGCAGCACCGTCTCGCGCAATTCGGCGATGGTGAAGGGCTTGGTCATCACTTCCTCGACGATCGTCTCGAGGCTTTTCGCCCGTTCGCGCTGCTCGGCATAGCCGGTCATCAGCATGATGGTGAGGTCCGGGAAGTGCTGCTTTGCGGCGAGCGCCAGCGCGATCCCGTCCATCAGCGGCATGCGGATATCGGTCAGCAGCAGGTCGAAACGGCCCTGCTCGGCCATCAGGATGTCGAGCGCCTCGGCGCCGTCACCGGCGGTCAGGCAGTCATGACCGTCCATGGCGAGGCCGCGCGCCACGAGCGAGCGCAGGCTTTCCTCGTCATCGACCACGAGAATGCGGGACATCTCCTCAGATCCCCGGCAGGCCGGCCTGATCGGCGGTCTCGATCACGCCGACATAGGGCAGTTGGCGATAGGAATGGGCGACGTCCATGCCGTAGCCGACCACGAAATAATCGGGGCATTCGAAGCCGACATAATCGGCTTGGATATTGACGGCGCGCTTGGCCGGCTTCTCGAGCAGGACGGCGGTGGAGACGCGGGCGGCGCCGCGCGCGGCGAGCAGATCCTTGGCGAAGGCAAGGGTGCGTCCGGATTCGAGGATGTCGTCGACGAGCAGCACATGCCGGCCCCGGACATCGCTCTGGACATCCCTGAGTATCTCGACCTGACCGGAGGAGATCGTGGCGGCGCGATAGCTTGACAGATGGACGAACTCGACCTGCGGCGTCATGCCGGCACGGTGCATGGCGCGGATCAGGTCGGCGACGAACATGAAGCTGCCCTTCAGCACCGCGACGACGAGCAGGTTCTCGCCGGCAGTGGTCGCGATCTCGGCGGCCATTTCGGCATTGCGTTCGGCGATCGCCACCTCGTCATAGAGAACGCGGATACGCTGGGGCTGGGACATCGACGACCGTTCCTTTCGGCGCGAGCCCATGCCCGCGCAGCCCCGTGATCGCGGGCTAAACTCTTCTGGCCTCAGTCATAGCCTCCGCGCCGCGACAATTGAAGCGGCCGGATTCCAGGGGTGTGGGAAATCAGTGGAGGCTTGCAAGGCCGCCGGAGCTATCGGAGCCGAAGCGCAGCTTGACCGAGCGGCCATCCTGCGGCGGCGAGGCGAGGCGGGCGCGGAAATGCATCAACTCCGCCGGTTCGAGCGACGGGCGCGGCGGTTCGGTCGTCCAGCTGTAGAGCACCTTGCCGTCCTCGCTCTGCACCATCACCGTGATTGGCGGCACCTTGGTCGTGCCCTTGGCGACGTTGGTGACATCGCCGGAGACGACGAGGAAGCGCCCCTGCGGATCCTGGACCAGCTCACTCTCGACAGCGCTGAAGGCGAGGCCGCGCACGTTCACTGGCAGGCCGATGGTCGCGTACAGCCCGGCGAATTGTGGCATCGCCCAGACGACGCGCTCGCGCTGCCAGAGAGCGAGACCAAGGACGGCGAGGCCGACGGCTACAAGGATGCCGGCGGCTGCCGAGGTCAGGTGCTTGTCGACGCTACCGGCGCCGGCCCGGCTCCGCTTGCGCTTGCGCTTGGGCGGCATGGGCTGAGTGGTATCCGGCTGCGGCTCCGATCGTTCGGATGTGAGCGCCGAAATATCGGCATCGATCTCGGCGGCGCGGCGCAGTTCCTCCTCCAGCTCCGCGGCGGTCTGTTCCGGGCTGGGAGCGCCGGGGAATTCCGGGATCGCGGCATCCAGGTCGGATTGCAGGACTTCGGCGGTCGGTTGCGCCTCGACTGCCTGCGACGTGTCTACTGCCTGCGGCGCCTCAATCTGCCAGGTCGTCTGGCAGCTGGCGCAGCGCACCTTGCGGCCGGCGGTCCCGATCTTGGCCTCGGCGATCTCGTACCGACTGGCGCAGTTGGGGCAGACGATCTGCATGGCCTTAAAAACGCTCGCTCCGCGCTGCATCCCCGGGGGAACGGTCCGGAGCCTGATCCTCCCGTCGCTGCGTGCAAGCACAAGCGGGGCGGTTGATGGCTCCGCCTCCCATAGGGTCGATTTATGGTTAACGTCGCGTAAAGCCCGCGCCATGCAGGGCTGAGGAAAACGCGCCGGTGCTTCCCGCCGGGGCGTGGTCTCGGTGTAAGGTCGTGCCGGCTCGGCGGCCGTCCGGTACGATTCGGAAAGTTCAGCGAGAGGAACTGCGTTGGTTCGGTTCGAGAATGTCGGTTTGCGATACGGGATGGGCCCGGAGGTGCTGAAGGACATCAACTTCAGCATCGCGCCGCGCTCCTTCCAGTACCTGACCGGGCCGTCGGGAGCCGGCAAGACCACGCTGATCCGGCTCGTCCTGATGGCGCTCAAGCCGACGCGGGGGCTGGTCAACCTGTTCGGCCAGGACGTCTCACGCCTCGATGCCGCCACGCTCACCGATTTCCGTCGCCGCATGGGCGTGGTCTTCCAGGATTTCCGGCTGCTCGACCACCTGACGGTCTATGAGAACGTCGCGTTGCCGCTGCGCGTCCTTGGCAAGGAGGAGGCGAGCTATCGTGCCGAGGTGGTCGAGCTCCTGCGCTGGGTCGGACTGGGCGAGCGCATGCATGCGGTGCCGGCCGTCCTCTCTGGTGGCGAGAAGCAACGCGCCGCGATCGCGAGGGCTTTGATCAGCCGGCCGCAATTGCTGCTGGCCGACGAGCCGACCGGCAATGTCGACCCCGGCCTCGGACGGCGTCTGCTGAGGCTGTTCATGGAATTGCAGTCGCTCGGGACGGCGGTGGTGATCGCGACCCACGACATCGCCCTGATGGAACTCTACGACGCGCCGCGCCTCGTGCTGGCGGATGGGCATCTGCATGTCGATGCCTGAGCACCTCGACATGGACGAAGCCGAGGAGGAGCGGCCGCGCAAGGGGCAGCGCCTGCCGGCGAGCCTGCGCCGCGACCAGCCGCTGGTGCCGGTCGATTCGGTCGCCGGGCGGGCGCTCGTCGTCGTCATCGCCATTCTGACCTTCCTGGCGGCGCTGAGCGCCGGCGCGGCCCTGCTCGCGGCCCGCGCCTCGGAGCAATGGCGCGGCGCGGTCGCCAACGAGATGACGATCCAGGTTCGGCCCGATCCGCGCCGCAACATCGAGCAGGATATTGCGCGCGCCGTCGAGCTTGCCCGGGCGGTGCCGAGCGTGGCCGAGGTCAAGCCGATGCCACGGGCCGAATCCGACAAACTGCTCGAGCCCTGGCTCGGCGCGGGGCTCGACCTTGTCGAATTGCCGGTGCCGCGGCTGATCGTGCTGCGGTTGTCCTCGACCGTCGCCAATGACCTCGTCGTCTTCAGCCAGACATTGCGGCGCGAGGTGCCGAGCGCGACGCTCGACGATCACAGGCTCTGGGTGCGCCGGCTCTCGACCATGGCGAGCACGATCATCCTGGCCGGCGTCGCCGTGGTGCTGCTCGTGCTGGTGGCGGCCGGGCTCGCCGTCGCCTTCGCGACGCGCGGCGCCATGGCCGGCAGCCGCGATTCGGTCGAGGTGCTGCATTTTGTCGGGGCGACCGACGAGTTCATCGCGCGCGAGTTCCAGACGCGCTTCGTCGCGCTCGGCCTGCGTGGCGGAGCGGCCGGCGGGCTTGCGGCGATCATCGCGATCGCGCTGCTCGGCTTCCTGTCCTCGGCCTGGAGCGCGACGCCGGAGGCCGACCAGCTGCAGGCACTGTTCGGCGCTTTCGAGATCGGCTGGTCCGGCTATGCCGTCGTCATTCTGGTCGCGGCGGTGGTTGCGGCGATCGCGGGACTCGTCTCGCGCCTGACTGTGCGGCATTATCTGCGGGCAATGGGCTGACTCGCTTCGCGGCGAGGTTGTGGGGATGCCGTCATTGTGCCCGATTGGGCGGTTAGTTTCCCGATCTCATGGTGCTGCTTGGAACCCGGCAAGGTCATCTTCCCTGTGTTGAGGACAGCCCGGCTGCCCTGCGACCAATGACGACGCTTGCCTCCCCGCGGCGCCGCTGGTTCCGCACATTCCTGCTCTGGTCCTGTCTGATTGGCGGCTTCGCCGTGGCTGGCGGCTATGTCCGCTTCGCCACGGGGCTGTCGGTGACCGAGTCCCGCTCGCCGCCGCGGACGGATGCGATCGTCGTCGTCACCGGCGGGGCGCAAAGGGTCGGCGACGCCGTCAGCCTTCTCAATGCCGAGCGCGGACGGCGCCTTCTGATCAGCGGGGTCAACGAGAAGACCAGCCGCGAGGAACTGGCCAAGCTCAACCCGAGTGCGCGCGAGGCACTCACCTGCTGCGTCGATCTCGACTATCGCGCCCGCAACACCATCGGCAACGCGATCGAGACGCGGCGCTGGGTCCGCCGCCATGATTTCCGTTCGCTGCTGGTTGTGACGTCGAATTATCACATGCCACGCACGCTGCTTGAACTTCGCCATGCCATGCCGGGTGTGCGCTTCGTGCCGCATCCGGTGGTGACCGACCAGGTCGATGTCGCCGGCTGGTGGCGCGACTGGCACGCGATCCGCCTGCTGGTGCCGGAATACCTTAAATACCTTGTGGCTACCGTGCGCAGCAAACTCGAGACGGACCCGGAGACCTCGCGGCTCTCGGTCATCATCGGCGGACGCAAGCCGGTCTCACCCAAGCCGGGCGAGCTGATCGGCCCCGACCATGACAAGCGCTCGCGGGCGGCAACGCCGCTACGCGGAGCCTGATCCGCGCGACTGGCTCTTGACGCGCCCCTGCCGGCGGGGTTCTTGCGGACCATGCTGCTGATCCGCTCGCTCCTGTTCAACGTCGCCTTCTATCTGAACCTCGCATTCTGGCTGCTCGCGGCCATGGTGACGATGGTGCTGCCTCGGCGCTTCCTGCTGAAGATCGCACTGCTTTGGGCCGAGACCTCGCTTTGGTGGATGCGGGTGATCGTTGGGACGCGCTACGAGATCACCGGCACCGAGAACATTCCGCCGGGCGGCATCATCATGGCAGCCAAGCACCAGTCGACCTGGGAAACCTTCGCGCTGGTGACGGTGTTCCGCAATCCCGTCTACATCCTCAAGCGCGAACTGACCTGGCTACCCTTCTTCGGTTGGTGTCTGCTGAAGATGCGGATGATCCCGGTCAACAGGGGCGCTGGCAGCCGGGCGCTGCAGATGGCGACCCGCCGCGCCAAGGTCGAGCTCGGCCAGAACGGCCGCCAACTGATGATCTTCCCGGAAGGGACGCGCCGTCCCGCCGGCGCCGAGCCGGCCTACAAATACGGCGTCACCCATCTCTACGCCGAGCTCGGCGTGCCCTGCGTGCCCGTCGCGCTCAATGCCGGGCTGTACTGGCCGCGCCGCAGTCTGATCAAGCGTCCTGGCACGATCAAGGTCGAGATCCTGCCGGCGATTCAACCCGGGATGAACAAAGTGGCGTTCCACGCCTTGCTGCAGGAGCAGATCGAGACCGCGAGCAACCGGCTACTGGCCGACGGCCTGGCCGAACTCGACCGGCTGGGCGTGCCCGCTCCTGTCAGTACGCGTCAGTAGGCGCAACCCAGCGCCTGATCGGCCTTGACAACAGGCTTCGGTGTTCCGATTTTGTTCTAGAACAAAGGAGGAACGATATGGCTGCTTTGGCCCGAGCCCGTTTCCCATTCGACCACAACCGGTCGATCGACAAGATGCCGCGCCAGCTCAACCTGCTGGAGGCGCTGCAGCCCGCCAAGGCGGAGCGTGCCGCTCCGCTGTTCAGCGACGACGCCGCAGTGCCGGGGCAGGTGCACGAGATGCCTTTGCGTGCCGCCTCTCAAGTCGCCGAACGTCGCTTCACCGCCTGGCGCGGTCGTTCCGGCCGGCGCTATGTCGCCTCGGTCTTCGCCATCCAGGACGGGCATGCGCTCGGGTTCAGCGATGCGGTGCTGCTGGCGGTTTCCCCGGATCGCAAGGTCGTCGCTGCGCGTGACAGCGGGCCGTTCGGCATCGATGCGGCGCTGACGCGCTGGCGTGACGCCGTCGCCATGGCCGGCGCCAGCGAGATCCATGTCCACTTGCTGGCGGAAGACAGCGCCAGCCGCCGCGTCGCGCTCTGCGACCTGATGCCGGAGGCGTGAGGCCTTAGAGCTCCTTGGCCGGGCTCGTCCTGTCGAGTTCGGCCACGAGATGCGCCAGCAGCGGGTCGTGGATGCCCATCTCATGCAGGTGCTCATGGGTTCGCCGGACATAGTCCGGATTCTCGCCTGAGACGCCCTTGCCCTGGCGGACGAATTCCAGCACCGCCGCTTCCGGCAGGCGGCCTGCATATTGGGAATGGTTCCGGTCGGCGATGTAGGTCACCGCATTGAGGCGCCGGCCATCGTCGAGCCGCAGCGCCAGTCGCCGCTCGAGATAGACCGCGGTCGCCTGCTCGCGGGCGCGCAGGTAGTCGATCGTCTCCTCAGCCTGCTCGGCAGGCACGCGGAAGGCAACGCCGCGGCAGATGCCGCCGCGATCGAGGCCGAGCACCAGGCCCGGCACCTCGGGCGTGCCGCGATGGACATGCGAATAGATGCAGAGCGCACGGTGATAGCCGTGCAGGCGCGCGCCGGCGCGCTCGACGAAGGCAAAGCCGGGACGCCAGATCAGCGAACCGTAGCCGAATACCCAGAGATCTTCCGGCGGAAGCGGCGCCGTCATCCGTTTCCTCACAATTTAGCCCGCTTGCCTCGCCAGAGAGGCGTTCGCGACCTGCTGGCGGACAAGCGTCGCCAGCGCTGGCGCGTTGCGGCCCAGGTCGCTATCAACCTGCCGAGATTTTCGCAATGGAGCGCCTGCGCATGTCCGATACCACGCCCGTGCGCCGGCATGGCCGCTTCTGGCTCTACGCGCCCTTCGTGCTGCTGGCGCTGCTCGCTGCCGGCTGGTCCGGCATCTGGGGCTTCGCGCGCAGCAAGGTCGACCAGGAGCTCGATGCCGGCATCGCCCGCGAGGCACGGGCCGGGCGCAACTGGACCTGCCGCGACCGCAATGTCGGCGGCTATCCGTTCCGCATCGAGGTGCGTTGCGCCAGCCTGACGCTGACCTCCTCGCGCTGGGGTGACGAGGTCAAGGTCGATGCCGGCCCGGCCGTCGCGGTCGCGCAGGTCTGGACCCCCGGCCACATCATCCTGCAGATGACCGGGCCGATGCTGGCCAACCTGCCGCAGGGGCGGAAAGCGGCGCTCGACTGGAAGGCCTTGGCCGCGAGCCTGCATCTCACCGGCCTCGCCTTCGAGCGTTTCTCGCTGGTGCTGGGCGAGCCCGTCCTGACCGTCACCGAACCGGGGCAAGGCGCCGCCGAGACCTGGCGAGCCGCCGCTGCTGAAGCACATCTGCGGCCCAATCCGCAGCGCTTCGCCAGCGAGGGCACGGTCGATCTCGCCATCAACGCCAAGGGTGGCGTGCTGCCGGCGCTGGAGGCGCTGATCGGCAATGGCCAGCTCGCCGATCTCGACCTGCAGGCCAGCCTGTCGCGGGCGCTGTCCTTCCGCCGCGGCTTCAATCCCGATGCGCTCGAAGCCTGGCGCACAGCCGGCGGCGCGCTCGACGTGACCAAGCTCGTCCTGACCAAGGGGCCGACGCGGCTCGAGGCCAGCGGCCTGGTGGCGCTAGATGAGGCGCATCGGCCGGCCGGCAAGGTCTCGGCGGCGGTCGCCGGCGTCGATCGTATCGCCGGCATCAAGGTTGGCGGCCTGACCGCGGGCCTCGGCGCGCTGCTCGGCGGACGCGTCGGCGATGGCGGGCAAAGCAATACGGCGGCAGGGCTTTCGCCGCTGCCGCCGCTGGTCCTGCGCGAAGGCAGGGTTTTCTTGGGGCCGCTCAGGCTGCCTCTGCAGCCATTGCCACCGCTCTACTGACAAGAGCCGGTTTCGGTCGGGTTGGATCAACCTGACCGAAACCGGCTCTCGTTTTTTAGTCGGAGACCGTTTTCCCGATCAGCTTGCGGTGCAAGCTGATCGGAACGGGCTCTAGGCCGCGGGCAGGGCCGCCCGCGGCGCCTCGATCTTCACCAGCGCCTTCTTGACCGCGTCCTGCACCTTCTCGAAGGCGCGGACCTCGATCTGGCGAACGCGCTCGCGCGAGACGCCGAACTCCTCGGAGAGCTCCTCCAAGGTGATAGGATCCTCGGCAAGGCGGCGCGCCTCGAAGATGCGGCGCTCGCGATCGTTGAGCACACTCAGCGCCTCGCGCAGCGCCAGGTGGCGGTTGTCGCTCTCCTCGGAGGCGGCGAGACGGTTCTCCTGGCTGTCGCTGTCGTCGACGAGCCAGTCCTGCCATTCGCCCTCGCCATCCTCGCGCAGCGGTGTGTTGAGCGACGCGTCACCGCCGAGGCGGCGGTTCATGTCGATCACGTCCTGCTCGTTGACGCCGAGCTTGGTCGCGATGCTCTTGACCTGGTCGGGCTTGAGATCGCCGTCGCCGAGGGCCGAGATCTTGCTCTTGGCCTTGCGCAAGTTGAAGAACAACTTCTTCTGGTTGGCGGTGGTGCCCATCTTCACCAGCGACCAGGAGCGCAGGATGTATTCCTGGATCGAGGCCTTGATCCACCACATCGCATAGGTCGCGAGCCTGAAGCCCTTGTCGGGCTCGAAGCGCTTGACCGCCTGCATCAGGCCGACATTGCCCTCCGACACGACCTCGCCCATCGGCAGGCCGTAGCCGCGATAGCCCATGGCGATCTTGGCGACGAGGCGCAGATGTGACGTCACGAGCTTGTGGGCCGCATCGCGGTCGCCATGCTCGCGCCAGCTCTTGGCCAGCATGAATTCCTCGTTCGGCTCCAGCATCGGGAACCGACGAATCTCGTCCAGATAACGTGAAAGCCCGCCCTCCGCGGACATGACGGGCAACGACGCAGTCGCCATGCTCGTACTCCTTTCCGGCTCCCGCTGAGCGGCGAGCCAACCACCCGATGTTCCATCGGGCAGGATCGTCCAGTGCACTGCCTCGGCGACGACTTCCGTCCAGTCACCTGCCGTGCACCCAGCGGCGCCCCTTTAGCCATCCGCTTTCGCAACGCAGTATAGACGATGCGAGGGTGGCGGAAAGTGGGCAGCGCAGCAAAAATCGGTCACAGGATCGAGAGTTCTGCTTGCAAACGTGCAAAGTCGGCGGGCGGTTCCGACTCGAAGCGCAATTCCTCGCCAGTGACCGGATGCTCGAAGCCGAGCAGCCGCGCATGCAGCGCCTGGCGGCCGAGATCGACGAGCGCGGCCCGGGCGTTTTCCGGCAAACGGCTCGCTTTCGTCATGAAACCGGAGCCGTAGAGCTGGTCGCCAAGCAGCGGGTGGCCGATATGGCCCATATGGACGCGGATCTGATGGGTCCGGCCGGTTTCGAGCTGGCACTCGACCAGGCTCGCCAGCGCTTCGACCTCCTCATGGCCGCGGAGCAAGGGCGGGTAGCGCTCAATCAATTCGATATGGGTGATCGCCTCCCGGCCACGGCCTTCGCCGACCACCATCATCTTTTCGCGATTGCGGTTGGAGCGCTCGATCGGCGCGTCGATCGTCCCGGTCTGCCGGCGCGGCGAGCCCCAGACCAAAGCGAGATAGGCTCTTTCCAGCGGCCCGGTGCGGCCATGGTCGGCGAACTGCTTGGCGAGGCCGCGATGGGCCTTGTCGTTCTTGGCGACGACGAGCAGGCCGCTCGTGTCCTTGTCGAGCCGATGTACGATGCCGGGCCGGCGCACGCCGCCGATGCCGGAGAGGCTCTCGCCGCAATGGGCGATCAACGCGTTGACCAGCGTGCCGTCCTCATGGCCGCCGGCAGGGTGGACGACGAGCCCGGCCGGCTTGTCGATCACGATCAGGTGCTCGTCCTCGAAGACGACGGTGAGCGGAATGTCCTGGCCGATGGGTGCAGCAGGCTTGGCCTCCGGCATAACGAGGGAGAGGCGCTGGCCGGCGGCGACCTTGCGGCTGGCATCGACGACAACCGCGCCGTCGACGCTGACGCCGCCCTCCTTGATCACCTGCTGCAGGCGGGCGCGTGAAACCTCGCCGCCGAGCAAAGCCAGCGCCTTGTCGAGGCGCAGGCCGGCCTGCTCGGGCGCGATAACGAGTTCGGTGGCGGGTGAAGAGGCGGTCTCGGAGGTGGTCATGCGCCGTCTATAGGCGTCCCGGGATAAAATCGCACCCCAAGATCACGCGTCATGCTTCGGGCTTGACCCGAACATCTCAAGCGGGATGAGGCACTGAGGAGCGCCTTCTCGTCATGAGATTCTCGGATCTACGCTTCGCTCCGTCCGAGAATGACGCACAAATCAACTGAAGATCCGGAACCGCCCCTTGGCCTCGCCAGGCGCCTGCTGCTCAGGACCTGGATCGTCCGGGGCATGCGAGACCGGGAAGACGACCGGGGCGGGCTTGGCCTGCGTCGGTACTGGCTTCGGCGTCGCCGTAGTAATCTCGACGACCGGCTCGGCCGGGGGCGGGGCGGCCGCGACGGTCGGTTCCGGCTTGGCTTCGACCTTGGGTTCTGGCTTAGGCTCGGATTTGGGTTCGGGCTTCGGCGGCTCGGGCGCAGGCGGTGGGGCGAGTCCTGCCGCTGCCGGAACCGTCACGGCTTCTGCGACCTCCGCCTTGCCTTCGAGCAGTGGCGCCGAGGGCTCGTCGAGATCGGCGAGGACGTCGTCGTTTAGATGGGCGCCCTGGCTGCCGAGTGTCGCCGGCGGCACCGTCCAGACGAAGGCGTCGAGCCGGCCCGAGATCGGCGAGACCGGTAGCCATTGATCGGAGACGAGGCCGTCGGCAACCCAGGCGGCATCGCGCGGGGCGCGGGTGGCGCGCGCCAGCCATTCGCGCACGCGGCCGGTGGCACCGTGCTCGGCCTCCTCCAGCTCGGCCATCAGCAGGCAGGCGCGGACGGAGGCGCCGCCGGCGAGCAGCGGCTTCAGCGTGGCGCGGGCGCGGGCGAAGTCCTGGGCATGGATGGCGGCGCCGGCCAGAGCCAACACACCTTCCGGATCGGCGGGCCTGAGTTTGGTCAGGGTCTCGGCGCGGGCAAGGCGGTCTCGGGCGCTGTCGCCGGGGCGGACGTCGAGATAGGCATTGGCGACATCGGGATGCGAGACCTGCTTCCAGGCGGCCTCCAGCAATCGCGCGGCCTTCTTGATGTCGCCACGCTCCGACAGCATCCGGCCGGCCAGCGCCGCGGCAGGGGTGAGGCCCGGCGCGAGCTTGACCGCTTCGAGCGCGGCGGCGAGCGCCTTTTCGGGCTCGCGATCCTTGGCTTCGAGCGCCTCGGCTGCCAGCAGCACGGCGCGCTGGCGCTTGGCCTCGCCCTTGTCGGCGAGGCGCAAAGCGGCGCGGCGCTCGACCGCGGTGCGAGCGGCCTGCCAGTCGCCGGCAGCGGTATGGAAATCGAGCAGGGCGTCATTGGCCCAGGCGAGCGAGGGCGAGCGGCGCACCGCATCGTCGGCGAAAGCGCGGGCGGCAACCATGTCGCCGCGTCGGCGGGCCTCGACGAAGAGGCCGCGCAGGCCGAGCACGCGGGTCTCCGGCTTGTCGAGCATCGCCTTGAAGGCGGCCTCGGCCTGGCCGCGATCGCCGGAGAGCTGGGCCGATTGCGCTTCGAGCAGCAATGTCAGTGGTTCGTTGGCGACGAATTTGCGGGCGTCGACCGCATAGCGTCCGGCGGCGACGGGATCGCCTGCGCCGATCGCGACCATGCCGCGCGAGATCGCCTCGAAGCCGCGGGCCCGGCGCCGGGCCCGCGAGGCGAAGCCGAATGCCGACGGCAGGCCGAAGACGAAACGCATGATCGCCCAAGCGACCAGGGCCAGGAAGGCGAGCACGACGATGCCGACCGCCGCGATCGCGACGCTGGTCTCGATGCGGTAGCCCTGCCAGAGGATCGAGACCTCGCCCGGCCGGTCGGCGAGCCAGACGGCGCCGGCGGCGAGGGCGGCGATGACGAGGAGATAGACCAGTACGCGAACCATCGGGATCTATCCTCTCAGCCTGCCGTGCCCAGCGCCGCGACCGCATCCTGCGCGATGCGGTTGATCGTCGATTCCGCGATGGCGCGCAGCCTCAGCGCCAGACCGAAGGCTTCGCTGCCGCGCCGCGCCGGCTCGGGCAATTGCGTCCAGAGCTCGGCCGCCTTGACGATGTCGTTCTGGGCGAGCGCACCCTCCAGCCGGATCGGCAGGGTCGCGGGGTCGCTGGAGCCGGAGTCGCCGACCGGGCGGATCGTGACGATGCGGCTGGCGAGGCCGAGCAGCTTGTCCTCCCAGCTATTGGCCGCCGGTGTGGTCTCGCGCACAAACAAGGCGTGGTGGCTCTTGAACTGGGCCAGCAGCTTGTCGCGCGTGGCGGCCCCGGTGTTGGCCACGGCCGCGAGCGCCGTCTTCTGCTCGGCCGGGATGTCGCCGAGCGCAGCGAGATCAGCCTGGAAGGGGCGGCCGGAGGCGATCGCGTCGCGGATGCGCTCGACGAGGACCACACGAGCCGCAGCCACCGCCTGGCGACTCGGCTGCGCGGCGCTTTTGGTCGCGGCTTCGACGCCGGCGAGGCGCTGACCCAGCGTCGCGGCCGCGTCGCGGGCGGCAGCGGCGTCGCTCTCGGCACGATCGAGTTTCTGGTTGAGTCCGGCGGCGAGGTTGGCATCTGCCGCCGGAGCGGCCTTGGCCAGCTCGGCGAGCCGGCTGGCATTGGCCTGCGCCTCGCTGCTCGCCTTGGCGGCGCTTTCGGCTGCGGCTGCGGCCTTGCGGTCGACGGCGTCGAGTGCGGCGCGGTTGGGTAGCGCTGCGTTCTGCGCCTGCAGGGTCTCGACGCGCTTGGCGAGCTCGGCAAGACGGGCACCGTCATCGGGGGCGGAGAGACGCAGGCCCAGCAGCACGAGGCCGGCGCCGATCACGCCGCCGGCGAGGCCGGCGAGAGCGACGGTCGGCAGGCTGTAGCGACGCTGATGCTCGGGAACCGGCGGCGGGGTGAATTCCTCAGGAAGCGCCTCGGTCGGCAAGACCGCTTCGGCGGCGGTCTCGACGCGCTCGGCTTCGGCTGCGCTGGTGGCTGACGTCGCAGCCTCGGACGGCCGCGTCTCGACGGCTTCCGTCGCGGCGAGCTCGATGGTCGGCGGTATCCGGCCCGAGCGATTGCGGCGCTTGCCCGTCTGGCCCTCTTCGCTGCTCGGCTCCGCCGTCATGCCGTCCTTGTCCGCCTTGTCATCCGCCGCTGCCGGCTCCTTAGCATCGCTGCTCAGCAGAGTGCGAGCGGGAAGCTGGTCGAGTGCGGCGAAGAGCGCGGCTTCCTCGGGATGCTCGGCGACGAGCACGGTGTCGGTGCCGGCCGAGATGAGGGGTGCCGCGATCTCGGCGGAGAGCGCGAGCTGCGGCAGGGCCTGAGCCTGCTCGGTCAGCCCGGCCTTGCCGGCGAGATCGAAGAAGACCTGGGCGCTGCGCGGCGAGTAATGCAGCGCGGCATCGGCCGAGCCGTCCCGCAAGACATCAGCGGCAGAGGCGGGCAGGGCCTCGACTGCCTTGGCCTCATAAGCCGTCCAGATCGTCACCTCGTGACCGGCATCGCGCAATTGCTGCGGCAGATCCTCATGCCGGTCGCGGCCAGCGACGAAAAGCAGCTTCTGGCCCTTCGGCAGACGTTCAACGATCAGCGCCAGCAGCTCGGCGCGGCCGCCCCGGGCGCTGTGCGAAGTGAAGCCCAATTGGCCGGCGGCCTCCGCCGTGCGCGTGCCGACGCAGAAGGCCGGCAGCCTATTGCGCCAGCTCTTCGGCAGGGCTTCCAGTGCGGATACCGCGTTGCCGCTGGTCAGCACCAGCGCGTCGAACGGCCCCTTGGGCGGCTTTTCGCCTGTTGGCAGGATCTGGAACAGCGGCGCGACCACCGGATCCTTGCCACGCTCGCGCAAGGTCTGCGCGCTGCGCTCGGCATCCTCAAGCGGTCTGAACACCAAAACGCGCATATCGCCTCCTCGTGCGGCCGTCACTCAGGCCGGATCGTAGATGCCGGCCGGAGCGCGGGCACGCAATTCGCGCCCGAGATCGGCTCCCAGTTGCGCGGCCTCCGTGACGGAACCAAGGCGTTCGCCCTCGGCGCTCGCCGTGCCGTCGGGCGAGAGGATCAGGCCGCGCAGATGCAGGCGCTCGCCGTCGACGGTGGCGTGGCCGGCGATCGGGGTGCGGCAGGAGCCGTCGAGCTCGGTCAGATAGGCGCGCTCCGCCGCGAGGGCATGGCCGGTGTCGCGGCAGATGATCGGGCCGAGCGCTGCGGCGGCGGCCGCGTCTCCGGCGCGAATCACGATGGCGATGGCGCCCTGGCCGACGGCCGGCAGGCATTCATCGAGCGAGAGGATGCCGCTCGCCTTGTCGGCGAGGCCGAGGCGGCGCAGGCCCGCGAGCGCAAGCAGCGTGGCGTCGAGCTCGCCATTGGCGACCTTCTCGAGTCGCCGGCCGACATTGCCGCGCAGCAGAGTCACGTCGAGATCGGGCCGCGCGCGCTTGAGGATGGCCTGACGACGCAGCGAGGCCGAGCCGACGACGGCGCCCTGCGGCAGGTCGGCGAGGCTGGAGATGCCGCGTGCGATCAGCGCGTCGCGGACGTCCTCGCGCGGCAGGTAGCCGGCGATGACGAGGCCGTCGGGCAGGGCGGTCGGCAGGTCTTTGGCGGAATGGACCGCGAAGTCGATGGTGCCGGCGAGCTGGGCGGCGTCGATTTCCTTGGTGAAGAGCCCCTTGCCGCCGGCCTCCGACAGTGCCCGGTTCTGGATCGCGTCGCCGGTGGTGCGGATCACGTCGAGCGGCAGCTCTTCGCTCGCCCAGCCATGGGCGGCGCCGAGCCGGCGTGCGAGCTCGTGCGCCTGCGCCAGGGCCAGCGGGCTGCCACGCGTGCCGAGGATGAAGCGGCCCGGGAGCCGGCTTTCGCGTGGCGGGGTCGGCAAATCGGTCATTCTCTGCGAGGTCTCCGCTTTCGCGCCGCAAGTTCTGCGCCATCAACCGGCGCTGGCCATTGGCCTTCGCCTTCATGCAGCACTATACGGAGGAAATCCCCGCGCGAAACCGCGCACCCTGGCGGCAGCCCGGCGACCAGCGCCGATGTCCGCCCAACGTTACGATGAGCATGCGAGTTCTGGGCATAGAGACGACCTGCGACGAGACGGCCGCCGCGATCGTCTGCGTCGAACGTTCCGGCGAAGCGAAGATCCTCTCGAACGAGGTCCTCAGCCAGATCGCGGCGCATGCCGCCTATGGCGGCGTCGTGCCCGAGATCGCGGCGCGCGCCCATGTCGAAGCGATCGACCGGATCGTGGCGCGCGCCTTCGAGACCGCCGGCATGAAGCCCTCCGAGATCGACGGCGTCGCCGCAGCGGCCGGCCCGGGGCTGGTCGGTGGCGTCATGGTCGGACTCACCACCGCCAAGGCGATCGCGCTGGTGACCGGTCGCCCCTTCATCGCGATCAACCACCTCGAAGGCCACGCCCTGACGGCGCGGCTGACCGACGACCTCGCCTTCCCCTATCTGCTGCTGCTGGTCTCGGGCGGGCATACGCAACTCCTCGCCGTGCGCGGCGTCGGCGACTACCTTCGCCTCGGCACCACCATCGACGATGCGGTTGGCGAGGCCTTCGACAAGATCGCCAAGATGCTTGGCCTGCCCTATCCGGGCGGTCCCTCGGTCGAGCGCGAGGCGCGCAATGGCGATTCCGAGCGCTTCGAGTTCCCGCGGCCGATGAGCGGGCGGCCCAATCCGGATTTCTCGCTGTCGGGGCTGAAGACGGCGGTGCGGCTGGTCGCTGAGCGGATCGCGCCCCTGTCGGATCGCGACGTCGCCGATCTCTGCGCCTCCTTCCAGGCCGCTGTCGTCGACGTGCTCGTCGACCGTACGCGCGCCGGCCTGCGCGCCTGCCGCGAGGCCGGAATCAAGCCCTCATCGCTGGTCGTCGCCGGCGGCGTTGCCGCCAACCAACAGATCCGCAACGGCCTGATGCGACTCGCGACCGAGGCCGGCTTGCCAATGGTCGCCCCGCCGGTTGCTCTCTGCGGCGACAATGGCGCGATGATCGCCTGGGCCGGGCTGGAGCGCCTGCGGCTCGGCCTGGTCGACGATATGACCGCTGTGGCGCGGCCACGCTGGCCGCTCGACGAGCTCAGGGCAAAGGCGTGAGCGCAAAAGCCCGCTACCAGACGGTCGGCGTCGCCGGCGCCGGCGCTTTCGGCACGGCGCTGGCGCTCGCAGCGGCACGGGCCGGGCGGCGCGTGCTGCTCTGGGCCCGCGACGAGGAGACTGTGGCGAGCCTCCGCGACCGGCGCGAGGCGCCGCGGCTGCCAGGCGCGAGGCTGCCCGAGACAATCGAAGCGGTTTCGGATATCGCGGCGCTGGGCAAGGTCGAAGCTCTGATCCTGGCCGTGCCGACGCAGGCGCTGCGCTCGGCCTCGACGCTGCTGGCTCCGGCCTTGCCGCATGGGCTGCCGGCGATCTCGGCGGCCAAGGGTATCGAGCAGGGCAGTGGACGCTTCACCACGCAGATCATCGCGGAGGCATTGCCGCACGCGATTCCGGCGGTGCTGTCCGGGCCGAGCTTCGCCGCCGATATCGCGCGCGGCCTGCCGACGGCGCTGACCTTGGCCTCTGCCGATGCGGGACTGGCACGGGCGCTGGCGGAGGCGCTGAATTCGTCGGCGCTGCGCATCTATCACAGCAATGATCCGCGCGGTGTCGAGATCGGCGGTGCCGCCAAGAACGTGCTCGCCATCGCGGCCGGCATCACGATCGGCCTCGGTCTCGGTGAGAGCGCTCGTGCGGCGCTGGTGGCGCGCGGTTTTTCGGAACTGCGCCGCTTCGGCGAGGCGCATGACGCCCAGGCCGAGACGCTGATGGGGCTTTCGGGGCTGGGCGATGTCATGCTTTCCTGCGCCACGGCGCAGTCGCGCAATTTCGCCTATGGCCAGGCGCTGGGACAGGGCAGGACTCCGGCCGAGGCGTCCGGCGGCAAGCTCGCGGAGGGCGCCTTCACGGCCTCAGTGCTGGTTGAGATGGCGCGGGCGCGGGAGATCGACATGCCGATCGCGGAAGCGGTCGCAAGCATCATCGCCGGCACCGTCGGTGTCCGCGAGGCTGTTGCGGATCTGCTGGCGCGCCCGGTGCGAGCGGAGAACTGAGCGGAGACGGTAATGGCGAATGACTGGTCAGATCTGACGAAGCGCGTCGCGCGTGGCATCGCCGAAGTCCGCAAGACAACCGGCGCCGAATTGGTGGCGGAAAGCCAGCCGGTGCCGCTCGCCGGCCGCATCGCCGGGCGCGTGATCGAGCTGCGTCGCCGGCGGCGTGAGGACACGCATCGCTTCGTGCTGATCCTGCCTTTTGGCGAAGGCGAAACCAGGATCGAGCTCAGTCCGCAGGATTATGCCGCACTGACGCGCGAGATGGTGCGCTTCTGGAATGAGCAGGGCGAGGCGGCGTCGCGGACGCCGGCGCCTCAGAAGGAAGAGGATGAGGGCTGATGGCGCATTGGCTGATCAAATCGGAACCGTCGGTCTACTCCTGGGACGACCTGGTCAAGGCCGGCGCCAAGGGCACGCATTGGGATGGGGTGAAGAACCACACCGCCAAGCTCAACCTGATGGCGATGAAGAAAGGCGATCAGGTCTTCTTCTATCACTCGAATGAGGGCCTCGAGGTCGTCGGCATCGCCGAGGTGATCAAGGAGCACTATCCCTGGACCGAAGCCGGCCCGCCCTGGGTGCTGGTCGATTTCAAGGCGCTGAAGCCGCTGCCGAAGCCTGTTTCTCTCGTCGCGGTCAAGGCTGAGCCGAAACTCGCCAAGATGTCGCTCGTCACCTCCTTCCGGCTCTCGGTCCAACCGGTGACGGACGAGGAATGGGCTCTCGTTTGCAAGATGGGCGGGCTCTGAAGCTCAGGCGCCATAGAAGTCCCTGAGGCGCGGGTGGACCGACGGTCTGCCCAGCGCTTTGGGACGGTAGTTCATCGTCGCGTCCTTGAAGCGATCCTCGATCTTGTCGCAGAGCCGGTCCCGATCCGGCTTGTGCTTGAGGATGAAGGCCGAGCGGTCGCCCTCGCGCCAGAACATGCCGAAACCGGCGCGCTCGTCGTGCTGTGCCGCGGTTAGCGAGCCCTGGAAACTGTAGCCGCTGGGCTCGAAGCGAATATCGACCCCGGGCTGGGCGCATTGTGCGATCATCCAGGCCAGCGCCGCATCCGAGAGGCCGCGGTCGGGATAGCCGCCGCCGATGTCGGAGTGGACGCCCGGAAACCAGACCTGATCGATGCGCTGGCTAGGATGCGCCTCGGTCTCGTCCCAGGGCACTGGCGCGAAGACCTTCCGGTTCTCGTCGATGGCGAGGGCCTGGAAGCCGAAGGGCACGCGGCTGCTCAGCTTGGCGTCGTGGAAACGGTGCCGGAACGGATTGGCCAGGTTCATGACACCGGGCAGGCCGAGCGCCGCCACGGTGTCGAAGACCGCGACGAGATGGATCGGGGCGTCGCGGCAGGCGTAGGTTTCGCGAAAGATAGCGGCCTTGGCGCGCCGCTCTTCCGCGCCGCGCGGGCCGTATTGCGTCTGGTAGATGCCGATCGCCTCCGCGACGATCCTGCCGCGTTCCTTCTTGGCGTCGGCGCCCTCGGTGGTGATGTCGGTGCCGTTCTGCAGCCGGGCCGGGATGCCGCAGAGCAGGACAGCCGAGGCCAGGCTGCGCGCGGTATAGGCGCCGCGGCTGAAGCCGAAGACCGCAACGCGATTATCGGCGACCTCGGTCCCTACTGGCCCGTCCCAATTGAGGAGCAGGAACTCGTAACAGTCGTGGATGTTCTGGGTGATGCCCGACCCGGTCGCCTTTCCGACCAGGTTTTGCGCCCAGCGCGACCAGCTCAGTTTCTTGCCGGGCTCGGTTCCGACGCCCGCGTCATAAAAGCAGACCTGATCTGGAACCGATCTCGCCCATTCATACATCTTGAAGATGTTGGTGGCGCCGTCGTCGACGCGCACGCCGCGCTGGCCAGTCCCGTCCGAAAAGACGCAAAGTGTCCTGGGCATGGTGTTGGCTTTCCCCTTGCCTTCAGGGCCGATTCTAGCATGAGCGCTTTCAACCGGGGATTGAATTGTTGGGCGCTGCGCGACCGCCAGCCTCGCCGAAAGTCGAAGCAACGAAAGTGCGAGCCCGCGGCGCTTGTCGGCGCGGGCTTGCTGCCTATGATGCGACGAATTCGAATAAGGCCGGTCGGATCGTCGTGGCGTGTCGCTGCGGACCGACAAAACCGGCCCTGACGACGGCCCAAGTCTGGGGAGACGCCTGTTATGACCGAGATGATCTACGACGTGCCAGCTTCCTGGGCCAAGAAGGCCTGGCTGAACGACGCCAAGTACAAGAAGATGTATGCGGCCTCGATCAAGGATCCCGACAAGTTCTGGGCGGAGCACGGCAAGCGGATCGACTGGTTCAAGCCCTACAGCAAGGTCCGCAACGTCAGCTACAAGCCGGGCAAGGTCTCGATCAAATGGTTCGAGGACGGCACCACCAACGTCGCCTTCAACTGCATCGACCGGCACCTGGCGACGCGGGCCAAGCAGACGGCGATCATCTGGGAGGGCGACGATCCCAGCGAGTCGAAGAAGATCAGCTACGGCCAGCTCTATACCGAGGTCTGCAAGTTCGCGAACGTGCTGAAGGCCAAGGGCGTCAAGAAGGGCGACCGGGTCACGATCTACCTGCCGATGATTCCCGAGGCGGCCTACGCCATGCTCGCCTGCGCCCGGATCGGGGCGATGCATTCGGTCGTGTTCGGCGGCTTCTCGCCGGATTCACTGGCGAGCCGCATCGAGGATTCCGATTCGAAGATCGTGATCACCGCCGATGAGGGCCTGCGCGGCGGTCGCGCCGTGCCGCTCAAGAAGAATGTCGATGCCGCCGACGACAAGGTGAAGGGCGGCATCGCGACGGTGATCGTGGTCAAGCGCACCGGTGGCAACGTCACCATGAAGGATGGCCGCGACGTCTGGTATCATGACGAGGCCGCGAAGGTCTCGGGCCATTGCCCGCCGGTCGAGGTCAAGGCCGAGGACCCGCTGTTCCTGCTCTACACCTCGGGGTCGACCGGCAAGCCCAAGGGCGTGCTGCATACCAGCGGCGGCTATCTCGTCTACGCCGCGATGACGCATCAATACGTCTTCGATTACCATGACGGCGACATCTACTGGTGCACGGCCGACGTCGGCTGGGTCACCGGCCACAGCTACATCCTCTACGGGCCGCTCGCCAACGGCGCGACGACGCTGATGTTCGAGGGAATCCCGACCTATCCGACGATCTCGCGCTTCTGGGATGTGGTCGACAAGCACAAGGTCAACATCTTCTACACCGCCCCGACCGCGATCCGGTCGTTGATGGGCGCCGGCGAGGAGCCGGTGAAGAAGACCAAGCGCAAGTCGCTGCGCCTGCTCGGCTCGGTCGGCGAGCCGATCAATCCGGAAGCCTGGGAGTGGTATCACCGCGTCGTCGGCGAGCGCCGCTGCCCGATCGTCGACACCTGGTGGCAGACCGAGACCGGCGGCATCCTGATCTCGCCGCTGCCGGGGGCGACAAAGCTCAAGCCCGGCTCGGCGACGCGGCCCTTCTTCGGGGTGAAGCCCGAGCTGGTCGATGCCGAGGGCAAGGTGCTTCAGGGCGCCGCCGAGGGCAACCTCGTCATCGCCGAGAGCTGGCCGGGCCAGATGCGCACGGTCTATGGCGACCATAAGCGCTTCGAGGAGACCTATTTCGCGACCTATCCGAACAAGTATTTCACCGGCGACGGCTGCCGGCGCGATGCCGACGGCTATTACTGGATCACCGGCCGCGTCGATGACGTGATCAACGTCTCCGGCCACCGGATGGGCACGGCCGAGGTCGAATCGGCGCTGGTCGCGCATCCGCAGGTCTCGGAAGCCGCTGTCGTCGGCTATCCGCACGACATCAAGGGGCAGGGCATCTACGCCTATGTCACGCTGATGGCGGGCGAGAAGCCCTCGGCCGACCTGAAGAAGGAACTGGTCTCCTACGTCCGCAACGAGATCGGCCCGATCGCGTCGCCGGACCTGATCCAGTTCGCGCCTGGCCTGCCCAAGACCCGCTCCGGCAAGATCATGCGCCGCATCCTGCGCAAGATCGCCGAGGACGAGTTCGGCGCGCTCGGCGACACCTCGACCCTGGCCGATCCGGCCGTCGTCGACGACCTGATCGCCAACCGGCAGAACAAGCGCAAGGCGGGCTGAGGCCCGCCGGCCTTCAGGCCACCCGGGTCGGTGCGGTCACGACAGGACCGGCGAGGGATTGCTCGCCGGCGATGCCGGTCCGATTACGCCCCTCGGCCTTGGCCGCATAGAGCGCCTGGTCCGCGGCCTCGATCAGGGCTTCCCAATCCGCCCCGCCGCGGCGTCCGGTGGCGACGCCGAAGCTGGCGGTGACGCGCAGCTCCGTGCCGTCAGCGAGCGTGATCGCCTGCTCGGCGATCGCAGCGCGCAAAGTCTCCGCGATGCGCACGAGCGTGCGGACGCTGGTGTTGGGCAGGACGATGGCGAATTCCTCGCCGCCATAGCGCATGACGAGATCGTTCTTGCGGACCATCTCCGACACCAGCGTCGCGACGGCGCGCAGCACGGCATCGCCGGCGACATGGCCATAGGTGTCGTTGATCGGTTTGAACCGGTCGATGTCCATCAGGATGAGGCCCGTCTCGACGGACAGATAGTCGAAATCGGGATCGCTCTGGCCGAGGCGGTCGAAGGTGCGGCGGTTCAGCAGGCCCGTCAGCGCGTCGGTTTCGGCCTGCACTTTCAGGCGCTCGGTCAGGCGCAGGCGCTCGCGCAGCTTGAGGCGCAGGGTCTCGAGCGCCGCGAACAGCTCGTGGACTTCGCCGCCATGCCTGCCGATCCGAGCCGGGCGATCGAGGCCGCGTTCCTCGGCGAGCGCGACGATATGGTCGCGGGCCTGGAGCAAAGGCCTGAAGATCCGGCGGCGTGCCGCCAGAAGCAGGGAGAGGTTGATCAGGACGATCAGCACGGTGAAGGCGATGACAGCCTGCAGCCACCAGGCGCTGGTTTGGCGGGTCTCCTGCGCATGCATGAGCATGTCGTCGAGGAAGCGCTCGCGCAGCTGCTCCAGCGGCGCCATCGACGGCACATATTGCAAGGTCATCTCTTCGGTCGTGACCGAATAGTGGCCGGATTTCCCTTCGGCGGTCAGCCTCGCGATCAGGCCCAGACCCTCGCCGAAATAGAGGCGGTTTGCCTCGCCTACAGCGGTGACCAGGTCCGGTGCATCGGGGTGAAGAGCAAGCTGGCGCTCCAGCGATTGCCAGATCTGCAGGATGCGGCCGTGAGTGAGGACGAGCTCGTCATAGGCCCTTCTGGAGAGCGGCTCATGCGCGGCAATCGACGGGGCGAGGAAAGAGCCCAACCGCCCGGCGTACTCACGCAGGTCGCCCAGCATCTGCCCGGTCAAGGCATGTCCGGCCAGGGTGCTGTCGTGCTCGACCAGCTCGGCCATGGCGGCGCTTACCAGCGGCCGCATCGTCTCGACCACGCCGAACATCCCGGCGATGACGTCCTTGATCTCGGCGCCGCTGCGTTCGGCCAGGGGCAGGGCGCTGACGAGATCGGCCGCGCGGCGCGCCCCGGCGAGACGCGTATGGACGGCGTCCAGCCTGTCCTGCGTGACGAGGTGCCGTGTGAACCCGCTGGCGGCGGCTGGATTGATCTCGGCCAGAGACCGATCGCTCAGCGCGCGGAACTCGGCGAGCTTGTGCCGTGCTGCCGTGTCGGGGGCAGGCTCCTCGCCGAGCACGCTGTTCATCGGTCCGCGTTCGGCGGACAGCCGGTTCGCTGTGGTCAGCACCTTGCGGTAGAGCGTCAGCGCCTCGAGATTGCGGCTGGCGCGGAGATAGTCGCTGCCGAGAATGCTGATCAGGCCGAGCGCCAGCGCCAACGACAGCGCGAGCAGGATCATGCAGCCCAGGACGAGCTTGGTATCGAGGCTGGCGCCGCGTCGTGCACGGGTAGCGACAGGCTTTGAGGATCGATCGCTCAAGAGGACGTGCTTCGCCAGGACGAGTTGCCGTTGCGTGAGCTATCGAAGGCGGCCCTTGAGATTCGGTAAATTCGATGCCGCCAAAAGCCGGCGCTTCAGCTCTCTGCCGGCTTGCGGCGGCCCTTCCGACCGATCTTCCTGCCGTAGAGCTCCAGCTTGTGACGGACGATCTCGTAGCCCAGCTTGGCTGCGATCTTGGCCTGCAGCTCTTCGATCTCGGGCGAGGAGAACTCAACGACCTGGCCGGTCTCGACATCGATCAGGTGGTCATGATGCTGCTGGTCCGCGTGCTCGTAGCGCGAGACGCCGTCCTCGAAGGCGTGGCGCTCGATCGCGCCTTGCGTTTCCAGCAGCTTCATCGTGCGGTAGACGGTCGAGAGTGACAGCGTCGGGTCGTGCACGAAGGCGCGGGTGAAGATGCCCTTGGCATCTGGATGGTCGTCGGCCTCGGCCAGGACCCGCAGGATCAGCCGGCGCTGCTGGGTCATCCGCAGCCCAGCCTTGCGGAGCTGGTGCTCGAACTCCGTCACGCGCTGGTCGATTCCCTTCATGCGCGAGAGGTAGCAACCCTGAGAGGCATTTGCAAAAATGCCTTATCGCAATTCGTTCGCAACTGCGTTGACAGATGCAAGTGGTTTGCAATAGCGTGAGTTATCCCCTGCTCCATCATCGGAGAGATCATGCTGTCGCGCCGCCATTCCCTTGCCCTTGCCGCTGCCATGACGCTGGTCGTCGGTCTTTCCGGCTCCATTGCCAGCGCCGTTGCGCAGACCACGCCGGGCAAGCCCTTGCGTGTCGTCACGACCTTCACGGTGATCCAGGACATCGCTCAGAACGTCGCCGGCACGGCGGCGATCGTCGAGTCGATCACCAAGCCCGGCGCCGAGATCCACGACTACCAGCCGACGCCGCTCGACGTGGTGAAGGCGCAATCGGCCGATCTCGTGCTCTGGAACGGCATGAACCTGGAGCGCTGGTTCGAGAAGTTCTTCGACAATGTGAAGAACGTCAGGAGCGCGGTCGTGACCGACGGCATCGAGCCGATCGGCATCAAGGAGGGGCCCTATGAGGGCAAGCCGAACCCGCACGCCTGGATGTCGACCGCGAGCGCGCTGGTTTATGTCGAGAATATCCGCAAAGCGCTGGCCGAGGCCGATCCGGCGAATGCCGCGACCTATGCGAAGAATGCCGCCGACTATGCTGCGCAGATCAAGGCGATGGACGCGCCGTTGCGCGCCCGGCTCGACAAGGTGCCGGCCGACAAGCGCTGGCTCGTCTCCAGCGAGGGCGCGTTCAGCTATCTGACGCGCGACTATGGCTGGCGGGAGGCCTATCTCTGGCCGATCAACGCCGACGAGCAAGGCACGCCGCAGCAGGTGCGTCGCCTTATCGACCTCATCCGCAAGAACAAGATCCCGGCCGTGTTCAGCGAGAGCACGATCTCGGACCGCGCCGGCAAGCAGGTCGCGCGCGAGACCGGGGCCAAATATGGTGGTGTGCTCTATGTCGACTCGCTCTCCGATGCGCGCGGCGCGGTGCCGACCTATCTCAAGCTGCTCGAAGTCACTGTCGACACCATCGCGCAGGGGTTTGGCCAGTGAATCTGCAGACTGCCGAAATCCGTCCGGGGCAGGGACCGACGCCGTCGATTGTCGTCAGCGGCGTCACCGTCCGCTACGCCAACGGCGTGACCGCCGTGAACGATGCCTCCTTCGCGCTGGGGCCGGGCACGATCTGCGCGCTGGTCGGCGTCAATGGCTCCGGCAAGTCGACGATCTTCAAGACGCTGATGGGCTTTTTGAAGCCGGCGCAGGGGCTGGTCAGCATCGCCGGCATGGAGGTGCGCCAGGCGCTGAAGCGCGGCCTCGTCGCCTATGTGCCGCAGGCCGAGGAGGTCGATTGGACCTTCCCGGTATTGGTCGACGATGTCGTGATGATGGGGCGCTACGGCCATATGGGTTTCATGCGCCTGCCGCGAAAGGCGGATCGCGAGGCAGCCGAGCAGGCGCTCGATCGCGTCAACATGCTGGAATTCCGCCGCCGCCAGATCGGCGAGCTCTCCGGCGGCCAGCGCAAACGCGTCTTCCTGGCGCGCGCGCTGGCGCAGGGCGGGCAGGTGATCCTGCTCGATGAGCCCTTCACCGGCGTCGACGTCAAGACCGAGGACCAGATCGTCCAGTTGATGCGTGAGCTGCGGGCGGAAGGGCGGCTGATGCTGGTCTCGACCCACAACCTCGGCTCGATCCCGGATTTCTGCGACCAGGTCGTGATCGTCAACAAGACCGTCCTCGCCGCAGGGCCGACCGAGACCACCTTCACCCAGGACAATCTGCAGCGGGCCTTTGGCGGCGCGCTCCGGCATTTCCGCCTGGAGGGCGCGAGCCTGCATGCCGACGCCGACCAGCGCCGCGTCACCGTGATCACCGACGACGAGCGCCCGCTGGTCTTTTATGGCGATCGCGACCATGAGAAGCCCGCCGCCGGCAGGAAGGACGGGCAGCCGTGATGGAGCTCCTGCTCGAACCCTTCGGCTACCAGTACATGGTCAAGGCGATCTGGGTCTCGGCTCTGGTCGGCGGCGTCTGCGCCTTCCTGTCCTGTTACCTGATGCTGAAGGGCTGGTCGCTGATGGGTGATGCGCTGGCGCATGCGATCGTACCCGGCGTCGCGCTCGCCTATCTCCTGAAGGTCCCCTACGCCGCCGGCGCCTTCTTCTCCGGCCTGCTGGCGGCGCTCGCCATGGCGCTGGTCCGGGTGCGCACGCAACTGCGCGAGGACGCCGTGATCGGCATCGTCTTCACGACCTTCTTCGCCGTCGGACTGATGATCGTCTCGATCAACCCGACCTCGGTCAACGTCCAGTCGATCGTGCTCGGCAACATCCTCGGCATCTCCGACGAGGACGTCGTCCAGGTCGCGATCATCGCGTTTGTGTCGCTCGCCATCCTGTTGCTGCGCTGGAAGGATCTGATGCTGGTCTTCTTCGACGAGAACCAGGCGCGCGCCGTCGGCCTCTCGCCGACGCGGCTCAAGATCCTGTTTTTTGTGCTGCTCAGCGCTTGCACAGTCGCGGCGCTGCAGACCGTCGGCGCCTGCCTCGTCATCGCCATGGTGGTGACGCCGGGCGCGACCGCCTACCTCCTGACCGACCGTTTCGGCCGATTGATCGCCATCGCGGTGACGATGGGCGTGACGACCTCGGCGGTCGGGGCCTATGCCAGCTACTTCCTCGACGGCTCAACCGGCGGGCTGATCGTGGTGTTCCAGACGCTGCTCTTCCTCAGCGCCTTCCTGTTCGCGCCCAAGCATGGCCGCCTCGGTGCGCGCCGGGCGGCCAGCGTCGGAGGCCCGGCATGAGTCTGATCCAGAATCTGATCCAGACTTGGCTGCTCGCACCGTTCGCGCATGAGTTCATGCTGCGCGGCCTTGCCGTCGCGGTGATGGTCGGGCTCGTCTGCGCCGTTCTGTCCTGTTTCCTCGTGCTCAAGGGCTGGTCGCTGATGGGCGACGCGGTCTCGCATGCGGTGCTGCCCGGCATCGTGCTGGCGCATATCGTCAGCCTGCCGCTGGCGCTCGGCGCCTTCGCGGCGGGCCTGACCTGCGCCTTCGGCATCGGCTATCTCAAGGAGAACAGCCGTGTGAAGGAGGACACGGTGATGGGCATCGTCTTCTCCGGCATGTTCGCGCTCGGCCTCGTGCTCTTCGTCAAGGTCGACAGCGACCAGCACCTCCTGCACATCCTGTTCGGCAACATGCTCGGCGTGACCTGGAGCGACATTGCCGAGACAGCGCTGATCGCTTTGCCGGTCGCCGGCTTCATGCTGGTCAAACGGCGTGACTTCCTGCTGCACGCCTTCGACCCGGCGCATGCACGGGCGATCGGCCTGCCGGTCAGGGCGCTGCATTTCGGCCTGCTCGCCATGCTGGCGCTGACCATCGTCGCAGCACTGAAGGCGGTCGGCATCATCCTCGTCGTCGCCATGCTGATCGCGCCCGGTGCAATCGGCTATCTGACGACGCGACGCTTCGACCTGATGCTGCTGGTCGCGGTCGTGGCGGCGGTGACGTCAAGCGTCCTCGGCACGATCCTGAGCTTCCATCTCGACGTCGCGACCGGACCCTGCATCGTCGTGGTGCAGGCAGTGCTGTTCCTGGCTGCACTGGTGCGTAGCCTGCTCAAGGCCCGGAGATTGGCCGCACTACGCCCGGCCTGAACCGTACTGCGAAAAAATGAGCACGCTCGGGAATAAGGCTGCTCGCCACTCGTTCTTCCCAAATCCGCCCAGTTGTCCCGCTGCGATGGGGCATGGCCGAGATGGAGGAGATGAGGATGAGCGAGACCGACAATGGGCGACGAACGCTGTTGCGGCTGGCGCTGTTTGCCTTGCCCATGGTGGTCGCGGGCTCGGCGCTGACCGCGACAGCGGCGCGGGCCGACGATGATGATGACGATGATGATCGCCGCCGCCGTCGCTGGCATCGCCGTCGCTATTACGACGATGGCTATCGGCGGCGCTGGCGCGACGATGACTACTATCGCTGGCGCCGTCGGCGCCGACGTGACGATGATGACGACGATGATTGAGCGCCGCGGCTGAGCGGCGCTTGTCGTCCGCTCAGGCGGCCTGCGCTGGCTCGCTGTCCTCGATGCGGCTGACCTCGACCCACTGGTTCAGGCACTGGCACAGGCTGCCGCTGGTCAGGAAGGCGATGTCGGCGGCGTCGCGCCCGGCAGCGATGCGGACCATGCCCTCGATCGGCGCGAGCCGTGTCGGGTCGACCAGCCACCAGCGCTCGTCGAGGAAGACCTCGAACACGGCATGGAAATCCGGCGGGTCGAGATCGGCGGCATAGACGCTGACAGCCCGCGCCGGCAGGTTCAGTGCTCGGCAAAGCGCGATGGCGAGATGGCTGAAGTCGCGGCAGACGCCGGCGCGGTCGATGAAGGTCTGCTCGGCCGTGGTCTGCGCGTTGCTGACTCCATGGATGTAATCGACATGCTCCTGCAGCCAATCGACCACGGCGAGCACCTTGGCGCCGCCGGCCTCGATGTCGCTGAACTCGCGCTGGGCGAAGCGCATCAGATTGTCGGAGGGGCAGAAGCGGCTCGGCAGCAGATAAGGCAGCACTTCGGCCGGCAGTTCGGCCCAGGCATGCTGGCGTGCATCGGCATGAAGCAGGCGGCGCGCGCCGTTGTCGATGGTGCCCTGATACTGGATCGAGACCTGGCCCGACAGCGACGCCCGGAAGCGGCGCATGCCGGTCTCGGAATCCAGGTCTCGGATCAGCTCGGCGGGCTGGTCGATCAGCAACTGCTCCGAGAGGATGGTCTGATCCGGGGACCGCGCCGGCTCGATCGCGACGATCACCGGCGTTTCATGGTCGAAGCGATAGACGAGGGTGGCGACGACCTTCAACTTCACAACCTGCTCCTTGAAACCGCTGACGCGCGTCAACGTGGTGAGGAGCAGGAAGTTCCGCGATTCCCACGACAGCGGCGCGACGGGTGGGAGCGAGCGTCGCGCGCCGTCAGCGCTTGGTCAGGAACGCCATGAAGGCGGCCTGCGCCTCGGCTGATTTCAGCCGCTCGCCGAAATGGCGCGCCTCGGTCCCGATCGTCTCGGCGACGGCGGCGGCGCTGCCGCGCTTGAGCAGTGACTTGGTCAGCGCGACCGATTGCGGCGGCAGCGCCGCCAGCGCCTTCGCCTTCTCCAGCGCTGCTGCGAGCGCGCCGCCTTCTTCTGTCACGCCGTTGATCAGGCCGGCTTCCTGCGCGATCTCGGGCCCGAAGGCTTCACCGAGCATCAGCAGTTCGGCGGCGCGCTTGGAGCCGGCGACCAGCGGCAGGAGATAGCTCGAGCCGCCTTCCGGGCAGAGGCCGAGTGTGACGAAGGGCATGCGGAAGCTGGCGCCGCGGCCAGCATAGGCGAGGTCGCAATGCAGCAGCATGGTGGTGCCGATGCCGACGGCGAAACCTTCAGCCGCCGCGACGATCGGCTTCTTCGCCGTCGAGATCGCGGTCAGGAAATCGATGGCGATCTCGGCGCCGACGCCGGTCGCGGCCGCCGCTGCAAAATCCTTGATGTCGTTGCCGCTGGTGAAGCAGCCGCCGGCGCCGGTCAGCACGACGGCGCGCACCGAGGCATCAGCGTCAGCGGCGGCGAGCGCGTCGATCAGGCCCTGATAGGTGGCGCGGTCGAGCGCATTGCGCCGGTCGGGCCGGTTCATGGTGATCTGCCTGACGCCCTCGGCCGGGGTCTCGCTCAGAACGGTCTCGGTCATGCAAGCCTTCTCAAATGTCTCTCCGCCGCAAGCGGGCGGCAGACGATGGGCGAGCCGCTTGCGCCGGTCAAGGAAGCCCTTAGGCTCTGGGCGTTGCGGGGCTTCCGTCATTATTTTAAGCTTCAAATAATTCGGTGACGCGGACGCGTCGCCGGCAGGACAGGGTGGAGATCGCATGCCTACCGTCACATTGAGCCGCCAAGGCGAGATCGCCATTGCGACGCTCGACAACCCGCCGGTGAATGCGCTGTCGGCCGCGCTCCGGGCCGATCTCAATGACGCGCTCGCGCAGGCTATGGCCGATTCCACCGTGAAGGCACTGGTCGTCGCCGCCAGGGGCAAGGCCTTCATCGCCGGCGCCGACATCAGCGAGTTCGGCAAGCCGCCGGCACCGCCGATTCTGCCGGATCTGCTGGCCGCGATCGAGAACGCGCCGAAACCGGTCGTCGCAGCGATCGAGGGCGTTGCGCTCGGCGGCGGGCTCGAGGTTGCGCTCGCCTGCCATGGCCGCGTCGCCAGCCCGGCCGCCAAGCTCGGCCTGCCGGAGATCAAGCTCGGGCTGATCCCGGGCGCTGGCGGCACGCAGCGCCTGCCACGCCTGATCGGAGCTGCCGCCGCCTTCCCGATGATGCTCTCGGGCGAGCCGATCCCGGCGCAGAAGGCGCTGGCGCTCGGTCTGGTCGACAAGCTCGTCGAGGCTGATGCCGTCGGTGCAGCGATCGCGCTGACGCAGGAGCTGGCGGGCAAAGGCGCGCCGGTGAAGACCAGCGCGCGCAGCGACAAGCTGACGCCGGCCGAGCACGAGGCCTTCGAGGCGCTCGCGAAGGATGCGCTGGCGAAGGCCGGCGAGATGCCGAACGTCGCGGCTCTGGTCGAGGCCGTGCGCGCGGCGCTGACGCTGCCGCTGGCGGACGGGCTCGCGACCGAGCGGGCTCTGTTTGTGAAGCTCCTCGGCGACGAGCGCTCCAAGGCGCTGCGCTATGTCTTCTTCGCCGAGCGCGAGGCGGCGAAGGTTCCGGGCATCGACGAGAGCGTCAAGCCGCGCCCGATCGCGCGCGCCGCGGTGATCGGCGCCGGCACCATGGGCGGCGGCATCGCGATGTGCTTCGCCAATGCCGGTATCCCGGTGACGCTGATCGAGACCACGCAGGAGCAGGTCGACAAGGGCCATGCCCGGGTGCACGACACCTATGGCTTCTCGGTCAAGCGCGGCTCGATGACCGAGGCGGTGCGTGAGCAGCGCATGGCGCTGATCACGCCGGCGGTCGGGCTTGCCGCTGCCGCCGAGGCCGATATCGTGATCGAGGCCGCCTTCGAGGAGATGGGCGTCAAGCGCGAAATCTTCGGCGCGCTCGACACGATCGCCAAGCCGGGCGCGATCCTCGCCAGCAACACCTCCTATCTCGACCTCGACGAGATCGCCGCGGTGACGGGCCGGCCGGCCGACGTGCTCGGCATGCACTTCTTCAGCCCCGCCAATGTGATGAAGCTCCTGGAGATCGTCCGTCCGGCCGGCGTCGCCAGCGATGTCGTCGCGACCGCGATCGCGCTTGGCCGCAAGCTCGGCAAGGTCCCGGTGGTGGTCGGCAATTGCTTCGGCTTCGTCGGCAACCGCCTGCTGGAGGCGCGCACCCGCGCTGCCGAGCGCCTGCTCGTCGCTGGCGCCCTGCCACACGAGGTCGATGCGGCGCTGACCGGCTTCGGCTTCAAGATGGGGCCGTTCGCCATGTCCGATCTTGCCGGCAACGACATCGGCTGGCGCAGCCGCAAGGCGCGCGGCAAGGCTGCGGCGGTGGCGGATGCGATCTGCGAGCGCGGCTGGTTCGGCCAGAAGACCGGGCGCGGCTATTACCGCTATCCGGAAGGCGCCCGCGCCGGCGAGCGCGATCCGGAGGTCGAGGCGCTGATCGCCGAGGTCTCGGCAGAGAAGGGCGTTACGCGGCGCAGTTTCACCCGCGAGGAGATCCTGGCGCGCCTGCTCGACCCGATGGTCAACGAAGGCGCGCGCATCCTCGAAGAAGGCATCGCGACGCGTCCCGGCGACATCGATACGGTCTGGCTCAACGGCTACAACTGGCCGGCCTGGCGCGGCGGGCCGATGCATTGGGCGGGGACTATCGGGCTCGACGTCATCGTCAAGCGGCTGGAGCAGCAGGCGGCCGAGAGCGGCGACGCCTCGCTCGAACCGGCGCCGCTGCTGCGCAAGCTCGCTGCCGAGCGCAAAGGCTTCGGTTGAACGCTGTCACCCCTCCGCAGCGAAGCCGAGGGGAATCGCCGTGGTCGATTTGAGCTCCTCCATGGCGAACATGGAGGTGACGTCGCTGAGCTCGATGCGTGAGATCAGCTTCTTGTAGAGTGCGTCATAGGCAGCGATGTCGGAGACATAGGCCTTGAGCAGATAGTCGATGTCGCCGCTCATCCGGTAGAAATCGACGATCTCCGGCAAATCGTGCACGGCGGCGTGGAAGCGCTCCAGCCATTCCATCGTATGGCGCGCCGTCTTGACCGCGATGAAGACGGTGACGCCGGCCTTGAGCCTGGTGCGGTCGAGCAGCGCGACCCGCCGCCTGATATGACCTTCCGCCTCGAGCTTCTGGATGCGCCGCCAGCACGGCGTCGGCGACAGCCCGACCGCATCAGCGATCTCGGCCAGTGGTTTGCTGGCATCCTCCTGCAGCAGCGCGAGGATACGCAGATCGAAGGCGTCGAGCTTGACCATGGCCGTGAATCTCCTCGGAACAGAATATCACTCGCTATGCACGACCAGAAATTTATTTCTCATACTGCGATCTATATTGGTGCCAGTTTCTAAGTTTGTCTCGCTTGGAGCGATGGAATGCAAACCATTCCCACTTGGTTTGGCCTATCATTCTCCTGTCATTGGATGCGACGGGAGACGGGGACATGCAGGGCTTTCTCGGCGAGGAGCGGCGCGGTGCGGTGCTGAACGCCCTGCGGACCCATGAGGGCACCTGCTCGCGTGACTATCTCGCCGCGGCGCGCGCGGTTCTGAACGAGCTCGTAGCTGTCCCCGATCTGATCCAGCGCCTGCCGCTGCTGCGCAAGCCCGGCAGCTATGCCCGCAACCTGCTCGCCGGCAACGACGCCGTCAGTGTCTGGGCGATGGTCTGGGCCGAGGGTTCCACGACCTGCATCCATGACCATCACTGCTCATGCTGCTTCGGCATGGTCACAGGCGCCCTGACCGAAACCTGGTATCGCGCCATCGATGCGAGCCGCGCCGTGGCGACGCAGGAGCATGACCGCGAGGCCGGCTATGTCGCCTGCATGCTGCCGACGGGCCCGAACATCCACCGCATGCAGAATCGCGGCGTCGGCGACGCGATCTCGATCCACATCTACGGGTACGACCACCATCTCCAGGATTCCTCGGTCGAGACCGAATACACCGCCGTGGCGGGCTGAGGTGCGCCGCGCCTAGTCCAGCCAGCTGGTGAAGCCCTCGACCGGTTCGCGCTCGGGCACGAGCCGGTTGGCCGGCGCTTCCGGGTCGGCCTTGCCGAGCGCGATGCCGCAGACCACGACCTCGCTCTGGGGAATGTCGAGTTCGCGCCGCACGACGCCATGAAAGCTGGCGAAGATCGCCTGCGGGCAGGAATCGAGACCGTGGCCCTGCGCCGCGATCAGCAGGGTCTGGACGAAGGCGCCGAGATCGAGCCAGGAGCCGATCTCGAGATCGCGGTCGACCGTCAGCATCAGCGCGACCGGTGCGCCGAAGAAGCGCAAATTCGCCTCGGTCTGGCGGCGCATGCCGGCATGATCGCCCTTGGCGACGCCGAGCAGGCCATAGAGGTCCCAGCCGACCTTGCGGCGGCGCGAGAGATAGGGCTCGCGGAACGTCGCCGGATAGTAGCGGTACTCCTCCTCACGCGGCGAGGGATCGTCGAGCGCGGCGACCAGCGCCGTTTCCAGCCTGGCGCGCGAGCGAGGGCCGAGCACGCGCAGGCGCCAGGGCTGCATGTTGGTGCCGCTCGGCGCCTGCGCCGCCAGCTCGATCAGGCGGTGCACCAATGCGGGATCGACGGGATCGGGCAGGAAGGCGCGCACGGCGCGGCGGCTGGCAATGGCCTTCTCGACCGCCTCAGCCGCCGCTGCACTCATGCGCTGAGCGGCTGGCGCGCCGCCAGGAAGGCCTCATGCTCGCGGATCAGCCCGCCGTCGAGTGCCTTTGCGATCAGCTTGCGGGTGTTGTCGAGGCCGTAGATCGCGGCGAAGGAACCGAAGCGCGGGCCCTGATCCTCGCCGAACATCACCTGATAGATCGCCTTCCACCAGTCGCCGGAGACGCCGGGACGTTCGGGCGTCGCATTCTTGGCGGTGAGGTTCTGATAGCGCGGGATGGCACGGGCAACGTCGAGGGCTGTGTCCTGCACCGTCTCGGCACTCGCATCCGCCGGCAGCGCGGCGAGTGCCGCGTCGAGCGCGATGAAGGCGGCGCGCTCGGTCTCGTCGGCCGAGCGGTAATGCTTTGCCGGCTTCACGAAGTCGCGGAAATAGGCAAGCGCATAGCCGACCAGCGCGTCGAGCCGCGGATGCGTCTGCGGCGAGATGCCGGGCGCATAGCGCTGCAGGAAGCCCCAGAGCACGGCCTTGTCCTCGGAGTTCGCGACGGCGACGAGGTTCATCAACAGCGAGAACGAGATCTGCGTGCGCACCGCATTGTCGCCCGCGCCGGTGGCGATCACCTCCGGCTGCGGCGGGGTGCCGGCATGGATGTGCCAGACCGGGTTGCCGAGCCGGTTCTTCCAGTCCTGCCGGTCATAGCCGCCGAGGAACTGCAAGTAGTCGTCGACAGCGCGCGGGATCACGTCGAAATGCAGCTTCTTGGCCTCGCGCGGCCGCGAATACATGAACAGCGCCAGGCTCTCCGGCGGGCCGTAGCTCAGCCAGTCCTCGATGGTCAGGCCGTTGCCCTTCGACTTCGAGATCTTCTGGCCCTGCTCGTCCAGGAAGAGCTCGTAGTTGAAGCCCTCCGGCGGCGTGCCGTCGATGGCGCGGGCGATCTGCGAGGAGACCTTGACCGAGTCGATCAGGTCCTTGCCGGCCATCTCGTAGTCGACGCCGAGCGCGACCCAGCGCATCGCCCAGTCCGGCTTCCATTGCAGCTTGGCGTGGCCGCCGGTCACCGGCGTGGTGAAGCGCTCGCCGGTCTGCGGGTCAGTCCAGGTGATGGTGCCGGCCTCGACATCTCGCGCCTCGATCGGCACCTGCATGACGATCCTTGTCCTCGGATGGATCGGCAGGAAGGGCGAATAGGTCGCGGCGCGCTCCTCGCGCAAGGTCGCCAGCATGATCGACATGATCTTGTCGAAGCGGGCCAGCATCCTGAGCAGGGTCGCGTCGAACTCGCCGGCGCGATAGGCGTCGGTCGAGGACTTGAACTCGTAGTCGAAGCCGAACTGGTCGAGGAAGGCGCAGAGCCGGGCATTGTTGTGCCGGCCGAACGAGTCATGCGTGCCGAACGGATCCGGCACCTCGGTCAGCGGCTTGCCGAGATGTTGCGCCAAGAGCTCCTTGTTCGGCACGTTGTCCGGCACCTTGCGCAGCCCGTCCATATCGTCCGAGAAGGCGATCAGCCGGGTCGGGATCGCGCCATCGGTCAGCACCTGAAAGGCGTGACGCACCATCGAGGTGCGCGCGACCTCGCCGAAGGTGCCGATATGCGGCAGGCCGGACGGGCCATAGCCGGTCTCGAACACCGCCTCCTGCTTGCCCGATTTCTGCAGCCGCGCCACGAGCTTCTTGGCTTCCTCGAACGGCCAGGCGGCCGAGACGCGGGCGGCTTCGATGAGCGCGGGGTCGAAAGCGGGCATTTTGGCTTCAGGTCTCGCAGGATAGGGCATGGAAGCGGGCGGTTTCGCAGATATGCAGGGGCGGCGCAACATCAGTGCGGCCTTCTGCCGGCAAGATGGAAAACGCTTGCTCAAAAAAGCGGCAGACAACCCCGGCCGGTCGATTGACTCCAGATAGCGCCCCGCTAGCGTCGTCGTACAACAAAAGCAGGGGTCGGCTTCGATGGTTGGTGAGGTGAAGTGGGGGCAGTTCGGCTCGCAGCGGGCCGGCACTGGTCTGGTGCGCGCATTCAGCCGGCGCATCGCATTGGCCGGCGCGGCGGCGCTGGCCTTTGGGGCGATGTCGCCGGTGCAGGCGCAGACCGCGGTGAAGTTCACCCTCGACTGGGTGTTCCAGGGGCCGACCTCGCCTTTCCTGGTGGCGCTGGAGAAGGGCTACTACAAGGCCGAGGGGCTCGACGTGACCATGGACCCCGGCCAGGGCTCGGCCGGCGCGGTCCAGCGCGTCGCCACCGGCGCCTATGATATCGGCTTCGCCGATGTGAACTCGCTGATCGAGTACAACGCCAAGAACGCCGGCAAGGAGATCCTCTGCGTCTTCATGGCCTATGACTTCCCGCCCTTCGGCGTGCACACGCTGAAGAAGACCGGGATCACCAAGCCGGCCGATCTCGCCGGCAAGAAGCTCGGCGCGCCGGTGTTCGACGCCTCGTTCCGGCTCTTCCCCGCCTTCGCCAAGAAGGTCGGCATCGACGCCAAGAGCGTCAATCACGTCAACCTGACGCCGCAGCTGCGTGAGCAGTCGATGGTGCAGGGCACGGTCGACTTCATCAGCGGCCACTATTTCTCGTCGGTGCTCGACCTCAAGGCGCGCGGCGTGAAGCAGGAGGACATCGTCTCCTTCAACTACTCCGACTACAAGATGGACGTGTACGGCAACGGCATCATCGTCTCGCCGGCCTTCGCCGAGAAGCCGGAGGTGGTGAAGGGCTTCCTGCGCGCCACCGCCAAGGCCTGGAAGGAGGTCGCCGCCAATCCGGCCGTCGGCCTCGCCGCGGTGAAGAAGCGCGATCCGCTGATCGACGAGAAGCTGGAGGCCGAGCGCCTCGACCTGTCGCTGAAGATGAACGTGCTGACCCCCTTCGTGAAGGAGAACGGCATGGGCGATGTCGACCCGGCGCGCTTTGCCCGCTCGGTCACCGATGTCGCCGACGCCTTTGGCCTGCCGGCCGCTCCGGCGCCCGACAAGGTGTTCTCGAACAAGTTCCTGCCGCCCAAGGCGGAGCGCATGGTCGCGCCGTGACACCCAGCCGTCATGGCCGGGCTTGACCCGGCCATCTCCTGGAGTTTCCTCGTCCTGAGATTCTCGGGACAAGCCCGAGAATGACGCCTTCCATGCCGGCTTCCACCGACACCCCCCTCGTCGAACTGCGCAAGGTCAGCCTCGCCTATGGCAGCGGCCCCTCGCGCATGCTGGCGCTGGAGGATGCGACGCTCGACATCGCCAAGGGCGAATTCATCGCCGTGGTCGGCCCGTCCGGCTGCGGCAAGTCCACGCTGATGAAGCTGGTCACCGGGCTGCTGCCGCCGAGCGGCGGCGAGGTCCGCGTCCACGGCCAGCCGGTCAAGGGCCCGATCCGCGGCGTCGGCATGGCCTTCCAGGCGCCAACGCTGATGCCCTGGCGCACGACACGCGACAACATCCTCTTGCCGCTCGAAGTGGTCGAGCCGCACAAGCGCCGCTTCCGCAGGAACAAGGCGGAGTACATCGAGCGGGTCGAGAAACTGCTCGCCTCGGTCGGCCTCGGTGGCTTCGGCGACAAGTTCCCCTGGCAGCTTTCGGGCGGCATGCAGCAGCGCTCGAGCCTGTGCCGGGCGCTGGTGCACGAGCCCGAGATCCTGATGCTCGACGAGCCCTTCGGCGCGCTCGACGCCTTCACCCGCGAGGAACTCTGGGGCGTGATGCAGGCGCTCTGGCTGGAGAGGCGCTTCACTGCCGTTTTAGTGACGCACGACCTGCGCGAGGCGGTCTATCTCGCCGACACCGTCTATGTGATGAGCCGCCGGCCGGGGCGGATCGTCAAGATCAGCAAGATCGAGCTGCCGCGCCCGCGCACGCTGGAGACGACCTTCACCGCTGAGTTCGTCGATATCGTCCACGACCTGCGCGAGCGCATCCATATGGAGCATGCGTGATGCGGCCCCCGGCAGGATCGAAAAATGACTGATCGTCAGCGCTCTCTGCTGCTCGTCGCCATGCCGTGGCTCGCCATGGCCGGGCTGCTCATCCTCTGGGAACTCGCCTGCATCGTCTTCGACGTGCCGGAAATCCTGGCGCCGCGGCCGACGCGCATCTTCGAGGTGATGGTCCAGCGCTGGGACATCCTGCTGAGATACTGCCTGGAGACGCTGTGGACGACGGCGATCGGCTTCGTGCTGGCGATCGGCTTCGGCGTGCTGCTCGGCCTTGCCGTCGGCGCCTCGCCCTTCGTCTATTCCGGGCTCTACCCGCTGCTGATCGCCTTCAACGCGGTGCCCAAGGTCGCGATCGTGCCGATCCTGATGATCTGGCTCGGCGTCGGGGCGCTGCCGGCGATCATCACCGCCTTCGTCATCTCCTTCTTCCCGATCGTGGTGAACGTCGCCACGGGCCTCGCCACGATCGAGCCGGAGATGCGCGACGTGATGCGCTCGCTCGGGGCGAGCCAGTGGGAGATCCTGACCAAGGTCGGCGTGCCGCGGGCGATGCCCTATCTCTTCGCCAGCCTGAAGGTGGCGGTGACGCTCGCCTTCATCGGCTCGGTGATTTCCGAGACGGTCGGCGGCAATCGGGGCATCGGCTTCCTGATGCTCTCGGCCGGCGCGCGCAACGATTCCGCCACGACCTTCGCCGGCCTCTTCGCCATCGCGATCATGGGCGTGCTGATGTACGCGGCCTGCGCGCTGGTCGAGCGTCGGATGACGCGCTGGGCGTTCAGGGGCGAGATCGTCGGCTGAGGGGATGTTCCTCCGCTAGTGACAGAGCGGTCTTGCAACAATATACAGTCAATCCAATCAGTGCTTCGCTTCGTGACGGATCGCCTCGATGGATTGGCTCCCGGACCTGACCCAGATCGACAAGCCGCGCTATCTCGCCATCGCCGACCGCATCGCTGCCGACATCGCGGCGGGAGTGCTGGCGTCGGGCGAGAGGCTGCCGCCGCAGCGCCGGCTGGCCGAGGCGCTCGCCGTCGACTTCACCACGGTGGCGCGCGGCTATGTCGAGGCGCAGCGGCGCGGCCTGGTCGAGTCGCGGGTCGGGCAGGGCACCTTCGTCAAGGCGTTGCCGACGAAAGCCGTGGCGCCGGACAGAGGCTCGATACCGCGTGCGTCCGCGCCGGAGCTGGTCGACCTCTCGATGACCCTGCCGCCGGAGCCCGACGATCCCCAGCTGATCGCCCGATTGCGACAGGGCCTGGCGGAGGTCGGCGAACGACTGGTCAGCCTCTTGCGCTATCAGCCGCTCGGTGGCTCGCCCGCCGACAAGGCTGCTGCTGGGCTCTGGCTCGGGCGGCGCGGGCTTGCTCCCGCCCCTGAACAGCTCTTCGTCGTGCCGGGCGCGAATGCGGCCCTGCTGGCGATCCTGAGCGGTCTCGCCAGGCCGGGCGATGCGGTGCTGTGCGAGGCGCTGACCTATCCCGGCATCCGCTCGATCTGCGCGCAGCTCGGCCTGTCCCTGACCGGCCTTGCCATGGACGGCGACGGGCTCGACCCCGACGCCTTTGCCGAGGCTTGCGGCCGCCTGAAGCCGAAGGCGCTCTATCTCAATCCTGTCCTGCAGAACCCGACGACGATCACCATGCCGGAGCGGCGGCGCGAAGAGATCGTGGGCGTCGCCCGCCGCCATGGCGTCGCGATCATCGAGGACGATGCCTATGGCTTCGTGCCGCCCGATGCGCCCGCTCCCTTCGCCGCGCTCGCGCCGGAGCTGACCTGGCACATTGCCGGCCTGTCGAAATGCCTTGGGGCCGGCTTGCGGCTCGCCTATGTCGTGGTGCCGGATCTCCGTTCCGGCTGGCCCTTCGCGGCCGCCCTGCGCGCCAGTAGCATCATGGCCTCGCCGCTGACTGCAGCGCTTGCGACGCACTGGATCGAGGATGGCAGCGCCGACGCGCTGCTCGCCTTCATCAGGTCGGAGACTGCGGCGCGGCAGCGTCTCGCGGCCGAGATCCTGCCTGCCGGTTTGTGCCGCACTGATCCATTGAGTTTCAATCTCTGGCTGGAATTGCCGCCACCCTGGACCCGGGCCGCCTTCGTCGGGCAGATGCAGGCGACCGGAATCGGCATCGTCGCCAGCGATGCCTTCGCTGCCAGGGGACCAGCGCCGGAAGCTGCCCGCATCTGCCTGGGCGGACCAATCGGGCGCAAGGCGCTCGGCGATGCGCTTGCCTTCATGGCGCATGCGCTGGAGCAAGCGCCGGAAGCGAGCGTCCGCGCGCTCTAGCCGAAGCGGGCCTGAGCCAGGCGCATGGCCTGCGACAGTGTTGCGAGTCAGAAAATATTGACTGCAATCAATTATGGCCTTATGTAGCGTTCAATCTCAGGTGAATGCAGTCAATCATGTTGCATCCGCCGATTGGAGGACGACATGGCACATCAGCATTGGCCGGCGCTGTCTCCGCTCAAGACCGGCCTGCGCGGCCGCTGCCCGCGCTGCGGCGAGGGGCAACTCTTCGACGGCTTCCTGACGCTGAAGCCGCGCTGCGAGGCTTGCGGTCTCGACTACTCCTTCGCCGATCCGGCGGATGGCCCGGCCTTTTTCGTGATGATGTTCGTCTGCGTCCCGGCGGTTGCCTTCCCGCTCTGGCTGGAGCTGAGCTACAGCCCGCCAACCTGGGTGCATCTGGTCACGACGCTGCCGCTGGTGCTACTGACCTGCATCCCGCCCTTGCGGCCGCTCAAGGGCTGGCTCGTCGCCTCGCAGTTCTTCTACAAGGCCGAGGAAGGGCGGCTGGCGAAGCCGAGCCAGCCTGCCAAGGATGAGGCTCAGAACGGGCTGACCGGGAAGAACCGGATGAACAGCCTGGCATAGGTGCCATCGTCCCACAGGCCCTGCAGCGCGTAATCGATCGCCCGCTTCAAGGCGAGATCGTCCTTGCGCAGCAGGAAGCCGACACCCTCGCCGAAATAGCGCGCTTCGAGATAAGGGCCGCCGGCGAACGCGAATTCGCTGCCGCCGCGTCCGGCGATGGTCAGCGACAGCGCGACGCCATCTCCAAAGACATATTCGGCGTCGCCGCTGCGCAGCAGGGACAAGGCGGCCTGCAAATCCGGCGTGGTGCGGCGCTGGATGAACGGAGCCAGGCGTTCGAGGAAAGCCTCATGCGCGGTACCTGCGACCACGGCGACACGCGTGCCGCGCAAGCCGACCAGCTCGAGATCGGTGCGGGCATTGCCGCGCGTCGTCAGCAGCCGAGCCGGCGAGCGATGGTAGATCTGGCTCGCGGTGAAGCGTGAGCGCAATTCGCTCGTGACGGGAATGGCGGCGGCGAGGACATCGCCGCGCCCCTCGGCGAGCGAATCAAGCAAGGTGTCGAAGCGGCGCGCCTGGATGGTGCAGCTCAGCACCAGCTTCTCGCAGACTGCGCGGGCGAGCTCGACCGAAAAGCCGGTGACGCCGCCTTCCGGCGTCGCGAAATGCATTGGCGGGAAGTCATCGTCGGTCAGGAAGCGGATCACCCGCGGCGGGCCGAGATCGGGCCGCTCGACCCTGACATTCGGGTCCCAGTAGTTTGGCACGACATAGGCGGAAGGCGTTTGCGCCTGGGCCTTCGCTCCCGCCGAGGGCAGGAGCATCAGCGCAGCGAAAGCGCTCATGGCCAGGGCGTTGGCGAAGCGGGCGAACATCGCCTGTATCTGGCGTCAGGGTGGGGCGAGGATCAAGGGCACAAGCCCGTCATTCTCGGGCGGAGCACAGCGCAGACCCGAGAATCTCATGCCGAGAAGGCGCCGATTGGAGCCTCCTCCGGCCTGGGATGCTCGGGGCAAGCCCGAGCATGACGTATTTGGTCACCCCAGCGTAGCAGCCGTCGCCTTCGCACCCTTCTGGAACAGGCTGTCGAGATGAGCTGCCACAGCCTGCGTGAAGCGCTGCTCGCGCGGCAGGTCGTCGCCGAAGATCGCGCCGATGCCGAACAGAGCGGTGCTCAGTGCCACGGCGTCGCGGCCAAGGGCCTTGGCGCGGATTGCGAACTCCCCCGCAAGCGGATCGCGCACATCGATCGGCTGGCCCCTCTCGTCGGTGCCGGTGACATAGGACATCCAGGCGGCGACCCCGAGCGAAAGATGCTCGATCGGCGCGCCGGCCTTCAGCCGCTCGCGAATGGTGCCGAGCAGGCGCTGCGGCAGCTTCTGCGAGCCGTCCATGGCGATCTGCCAGGTGCGATGCCTGATCGCCGGGTTCTGGAAGCGGGCGAGCAGGTCGTTGGCATAGGTCTTCAGGTCGACGCCCTGCGGAGCCGGGACGGCCGGGATGATCTCGCTCCAGAGCCCCTGCAGGAAGCGGGCGAAGACCGGATCGCCG